>VFQT010000099.1_pt1 | contig 134451 bp, 101 predicted proteins | sample 3512381 | NCBI WGS metagenome assembly VFQT01 (sample SAMN10412376, study PRJNA504923) | tailings metagenome | isolation source: Relicate 2 Philex TSF3 active mining site | place: Philippines: Tuba, Benguet | collected 2017-08-29
TCAATCCTAGCGCAACAGAATCATGCAACAACATCGATGACAACTGTAACAATCAGGTTGATGAGAACTTGACGCAGTATCCAGTGTATGCTGATACAGACGGCGATGGATATGGCGTAGCAACAGGAGAGACATCATGTACAGAAAGCACGATCACTCCTGGTGACTGTGACGATAACAACAGTGCCATTAATCCAGCAGCTACAGAGATTTGTAATGATGTAGATGACAACTGTGATGGAACCATTGACGAAGGAGTGAAGACGATGTACTACACCGACGCTGATGGAGATGGATATGGAGACGTAAACGCATTGGCAGTAGAAGCATGCACAGCTCCAACAGGATCTGTGGACAACAACGGTGACTGTGATGACAACAACGAAGCCATCAACCCTGCAGCTACAGAGATTTGTGATAATGGTTTTGATGACAATTGTGATGGACTAGCCGTTCAAGGTTGTGTATTGGGTTGTATGGACAATACAGCGTGTAATTACAATCCTGAAGCAACAGGAGATGATGGTTCATGCATTTATCCTCAAACTGAAATTTGTAACGCCATTGATGATGACTGTGATGGTCAAATTAATGAAGGGTTCAGTATTGAATCATTGAACGCAACAACTGTAAACACGGCTTATTTCCCGGCATGTACGCCTACAAATATTTTCTCTGCTAATCCATTCTTGGGTGTCAATACAGCAACAATTGATGGAGACGGTAAAGACAGATGGTACAAATGGAATGCACAATACAACAGCTTGCGAATTGGATTGAGTGCTGCAATCGGTGATTATTCAATTCATTTGTATAGAGAATATCCCAATTGCTTAGCATTGGAAATGATTGAGCATGAAGTAACCACAGGTAATCAAACGTTGATTACAGATGAGTTGAGTGTGGGTGCTAACTATTATTTCGCGGTTCACGAGCATGCGGGTCCAGGTAACACCAGTGCTAAATTGTGTATCAATCACTTCTTGCCTTCTGATTGTGACCACTACTACAGCAATGGAACAGGAGAGTATGCGACGGTTTGCGGAAGCTTCAAGACCTTGTACAGAGGTAATGCCAACAATTATATGATCAATGTGTTGTCTGCTGCACAGAATGGTCAAAGTTTGGGGATTCAACCATGGGTATACCAAGCCGGTTCAAGTTCAGTGATCCCTCGATTGGGTTCGATTTTACCATCGAATTTGACCTCTTCACCAGTTGTATATACTGTTAATGTTCCAGTGATGTACAGCATACCAGATGCAGCTGAGAATTACACCCCTGTATTTGCACAAGCTACTTCTACTTGCACAATAACGTTATTGCCTCAAACGCCTATTCAAGTTAGAGCTTCAGACAGATGTCCAAACATCAAGGCAATCAACTCGTACATTGCACCTGATCAAACGATATGCGGAAGTAGCGCGTACCAGTGGGAATTCACAGATTGTACCAATGGATTGAGCGTTGCTACAACTCAAGTGTTGACAGGGGCGAATGGTTCATCCATCTTCATGTTGAACAACATTCCCGGTGTTGCTCCAGGTAAGTTCTATCAGGTTCGTGTGCGGCCAGTGCATGGAAGTGGTGTGGTTTCACAGTGGGGTCCTGTACAGTGCGTCATGATTCAAGGTTCTGGAATGATTGTACAAGAAGACAACACATCAGGTGTTAAAATTTCAACTGACTTAAACAACATGACCGTGTATCCAAATCCATCCACTTCAGGAGATTTGAATGTCCTATTTGAAAAGCCTCTTGAGGGTCAATTGAATATTGAAATCACCAACTTGTTAGGACAAGAAATATATACGGAGACATTGGATTTTTCTGGTTTAGCGCACAAATTGGATATTAGTAAGCTCGCCAAAGGAATTTTCCAAATGACTGTCAGAATCAATGGAATGGAACATACGTCAAGGATTGTGAGAGATTAGAATAGAATATTTCAATGAAAAAAGGCTGTAGTACTACAGCCTTTTTTGTTTTAAAACACAATGATTATTGAAGTCCTTGTTCGATGCCGTCAATCAAAGCATGTATCACTTTGATATGAATTTCTTGAATTCTGTCGGCAAATTCAAACCAAGGAACTACGATGCTAATATCTGCGGATTGAATAATTTGACCGCCATCTTTTCCAGTTAAAGCGATTACTTTTATTCCCATTTCACGAGCTCTTTTGGCAGCTTCTAAAACATTTTTTGAATTACCACTTGTCGTTATGGCCAATAGTACATCCCCTTCTCTGCCCACTCCTTCTAAATATCGACTAAAAATGAAATCATAGCCGTAGTCATTGCCTACACAAGAGATGTGTGATGGATCAGAAATACTCAAAGCACGGTAGGCAGGACGATCATTTCGGTATCTGCCAGAAAGTTCTTCGGCAAAGTGCATGGCATCGCACATACTCCCTCCATTGCCGCAAGAAAAAACGGTTCCTTTGTTTTTCAATGCACTGACCATTGTTTGTGTGGCAAGCTCAACTTGGTTTAAAAAATGCTCATCCTTGAGCACAGTGCTTAACAATTCATGCGCTTGTTCTAAATGCAGTTGAATGGTTTTCATGATGCGAATATCCAAAACTTAACTCAAATAAGTGTTTATATTTGTTTCTTTTGTTGATTATGGAAAAGTTTAATGTTTCGAAGTTGTCCATTGTAATTCCCGCCTACAATGAGGGAAAGACCATTCATTTGATTTTGGATAAGGTAAAGGATGTGCAATTGTTGGGCGATATTCAAAAGGAAATCATTATTGTCAACGACTGTTCAAAGGATGACACAGAAGAGGCGGTAAAGCGTTACCATGAATCCAATGCAAGTTTGAATATCCAGTATTTCAAGCATGAGGTCAACAAAGGTAAAGGAGCAGCATTGCATACTGGTATAAAATTGGCCACAGGCGATGTGGTGATTATTCAAGATGCTGATTTGGAATATGATCCACAAGAATACAATATACTCATCAAACCCATCGTCGATGGATTTGCGGATGTGGTGTATGGAAGCCGATTCATGGGTGGTAAGCCCCATCGGATATTATTCTTCTGGCATACCATAGGAAATAAATTTTTAACGGCTCTTTCAAATGCCATGACCAACTTGAATTTAACGGACATGGAGACTTGCTACAAAGTATTTAAGCGAGAAATTGTTCAGTCATTGGAACTGCAAGAAAAGAGATTTGGATTTGAGCCAGAGGTGACAGCAAGAATTTCTCGTATTCCCAAAATCAGAATCTATGAAGTAGGAATCTCCTACTATGGTAGAACCTATGAGGAAGGAAAGAAAATTGGTTGGAAAGATGGTTTCAGAGCCATTTATTGTATTTTGAAGTACAATATCTTCAGTAAGAAGTGATCTTGAAGGCTTATGTCTAAGTTTGTTATTGTCCCTAAATCGTTCACATATAGGGTCGAGAATAGACAAGCGTTTTCATTGAATCCTGTCGCTTCCCAAAAATCTAGTTTTGGTATTTGGGACATTTTATTTTATTCAAAAAAAAATACGGATGTTATTCAATACAAACAATTTGATGGAGGATTTATTGGATGTATCGGCACCCCTATATTTTTTAAAGAAGATGTTTTAGACCAAGTTTATCATCATTTTCATGAAGGGAGTATTGGTGAGTATTGTGATATAATTGGTGGTCATTATGTTTTGTTGGTTTTTAAGTCAAATCAGCTTTTTGTTATTTCTGACGGTATAGGAAGTATTGATATTTTTTATGGTAATGGAGTACACCCCATCATTAGCAATGATTTTTCTTGTTCCTCTTTAAATATGACCCTTTCTCCAGATCTGGAAATGTGTGAATTAGACTCGGTTTATTTGAATTCAGGGCCAAGGACTCCTTTTCCTGAAGTGAGCAAATTGATTGGAGGTATAGAATACATAAAGATATGTTCTGATGGAAAAGTGGATGTTTGTCGTCATCACAATACTATTGCCAATCGTCTACGAAAGTTTTCTGATTGGAATCAGATGGATTATTTCCATCAAGTGAAAAAAGTGTATCTGTCCATAAAAAATACGAACGCCGTTTTTGGATTGAATTTTACAGGAGGATTGGATGGAAGAACCATTTTGGCCTCTTTGTTGGATTTGAAAGCCAATGTAGAATTTTACTACGGTATAGGCAATAGCCAAATCACCAATACCCAAAATAAGGATTTTGAAATTTCTTCTGAGATTGCAAGAGATTTAAAAATTCGTCAAGAAACGATGAATTGGGAAACTGACGAAAAGGATCTTTCTGACAAGTCTGTCTTTGATAATTATGAGAAGATGGGTTTATTTGCTAGGATTCATGGTGGGAGTAATGCGTTTGTTCAATCTTTGATTGATCGAAATAGAGAGAAACGTGATATTGTGTTTATGGGTGGATTTAGTCCTGGCTTTTCCAATAAGGATTTTCATGAACGGACCTATCCCAATTTTCTGTCAATTGTCAAGGACTGTTTAAAAGGGCCGTTGGAGAGTGTTGCTTTTAAACATTACAAAAAGGCATTTAAAAAGTTTTATGATGATTGTAGGACGTATTGTATTGCTCATGATTTAATAGATGAAAGCGATGCGTTACTTGTAGAGGGGCATATTGTGAGAGCTTTGCTTTACATAAGACCAGAGAGTGAGCACCTTCAACTTTTCAATCAATTTGATAAATACCTTGCACCATACAATACCAATGAATTATTGATACCTATGTTGGCAATCGATACATCATTTAGAAGTGGACGAAAATTGCAGTTGAATCTTATTCAACAATTGCGGCCAGATCTATTGAAGTATCATTTATTCAGCGGTATTGCGGACAGAACCATAACAGAGAAGCTAGAGATAGAAACCAAGAGAGATGAAAAAAAGTCTTTTAGAATTCCGATGAAATACTTGGCCTATAGGTATTACATGTACAAGCGTCCCGTTCCAAAAACGCACAAAGGTCAGGATGCAGAACTTTATAAAAAAGTGATTGAATTATTGGAGAGCGAATATAAAAATCGCTGGTTTGGCTTTGCCATTTTCAATCTGAGATATTGTCTAAGATTACGCTATTCTTATCGTTTAGGGGAGAATCAAAAATCATTGAACTATCGTGCTGAGAGGAGTTAACACAAGGGTTAATCAATCAGTGCTTGATAAAAATCTTCGTAGTTTTTTTTCGAATTAAAATGGGAAAGATATTTCTCTCGAGCTTTTTTGCTTAAAGAGTTCCATTTTGTTTCATTTGTGCTGAGTGCTAAAATTTTTTTGGCGACATCCACAGGGTGAAAATTACAATCAACAAGGTAACCATTGGAGTCATTCTCAATCATTTCAGAAGTTCCCCCTACATTGGTGGCGATACAAGGAATACCATGCATTAAACTTTCCATGATGGATACAGGAACTCCCTCCATATAGCTAAGATTGATACAACACAAGATATCATGCTGATTGTAGTATCCATGTATTTCTTTGGAATATTGATGCCCAAGAAAAAGACAGTTGATCCCTGATGATTCTATTTGTCTTCTTAGTGGTTCAGTATATTTTTCAATTCCATCACCAATATGAATCCATTGAAAATCTTCCTTTGGAAGGTGAGTCAAGATTTCGACCATGAGGTGAAGTCGCTTGATTTCAGCAATGTTGGAAACCGTCAAGACTTTAAAGGGTTTACTGGGGAATTTTGGGAATTGTATCCATTCATCAGGAACTCCCAAATATGCCAGGTGAAATTTTGAGATATCTTTTGGAAATTTTTTTCTTAAATAATTTAATCCCAGTTGAGAGATGGGGAAAATAGCATCAAGGGAGTTCAATTTTATTTTTTCAAATGCCACGAAACCTTTTGGCCAATCATTGTGAAACAAATCAATGGAATGCGCTCTAGCAATGGATTTAACTGGACGAAATCGAAAACGCATCTTCATGATTTTTTCGATTATTACCCCATCATGATTCCAGTAATGGTAAGAGTAAATTTGTCTTGTTTTGTTGTCTTTATTGACAAAATCAGAAATTTTACGTGCAATGGCATGGTAATGCTTGATGCGATAAAAAAGGGTTTTGATTTTTTTCAAGGTCTGGGACCTTTGATTGGTTAAAACAATCTCAGAGATTAGTATTTGAAAGGTATCAAAAAGCCTTTTTACCCGTTGAAAGATACTGTAACTAGGCAACACATTGGTTTTTAGGACCTTTATGTTTGTGTATTCACTTTCCCTCAGACGGTTTTTTGTCTCATCATATGAAAATTCATGATACGGAATGATGTAAACGAAATCGAATGAGTTACTTAGAAATTGTAATTCATTATTGATATACGATTCCATTGTTCCATATGGAAATTTTTTTGTAAAAAGTAAGCAAACCCTATCGTTCACAGAAATTAGATATTGTAAGCCTCCAAAGGGGGACAAGTACAAACCAAATTTCTGTCTCCGTAGGCATTGTCAACACGACCTACAGTGGTCCAAAACTTGTTGTCTTTTAAGCCATCAATGGGGTAAGCGGCTTTGGAGCGGCTATACGCATGTGACCAATCATCTCCACACACGTCATGTGCTGTATGCGGTGCCATTTTGAGAACGTTGTCTGCTTTATCGGCAGCTCCATTTTCAACTTCAGCTATCTCCTTTCTGATGGAAATAAGTGCTTCACAGAAGCGATTCAATTCACTGAAAGGTTCACTTTCTGTGGGCTCAATCATCAATGTTCCAGCAACCGGGAATGAAACAGTAGGGGCGTGGAAACCATAATCCATTAGACGCTTAGCGATATCTTCTACCTCAATACCGGCCGCTTTGAATGCGCGACAATCTAAAATCATTTCATGGGCTACTCTACCATTTGAACCAGTATACAAAACAGGATAATGGTCTTCAAGTAATGCCTTCATGTAATTGGCATTCAAGATGGCAAATTTGGTGGAGTCTGTAACGCCATTTGATCCTAACATTTTGATATAACCATAGGAAATCAAAAGAATCAAAGCACTGCCAAAAGGAGCGGCTGATACTGATTCAATGGCATGCTCGCCTCCTGTTTTTACCAATGGGTTACCAGGAAGGAAAGGAACCAGATGAGAAGCAACACCAATAGGACCCATTCCAGGACCACCTCCACCGTGAGGAATAGCAAATGTTTTGTGTAGGTTTAAATGACAAACATCGGCACCGATATTACCAGGATTGGTCAACCCCACTTGTGCATTCATATTGGCGCCATCCATGTATACTTGACCTCCGTTATCATGGATGATACCTGTGATTTCTTTGATGCTTTCTTCGAAAACGCCATGAGTAGAGGGGTAGGTTACCATTAAAGCAGCCAAAGTTTCTTTGTATTGCTCAGCCTTGGATTTTAGGTCCGCCACATCAACGTTTCCGTTCTCATCACATTTGACGACAACAACTTGAAGCCCTGCCATTACAGCAGAAGCTGGGTTGGTGCCATGGGCAGAAGAAGGAATCAAACAAATATTTCGTTGATGATCTCCTCTGCTTCGGTGGTATGCCATGATAACCAAAAGACCTGTTAACTCTCCTTGAGCTCCGCTGTTGGGTTGCAATGAAACTCCTGCAAATCCTGTACACTCGCACAAGTCATCATGCAATGCATTGATCATTTCCTGATACCCTTTGGTTTGTGATACAGGTGCATACGGATGCATATTGGCAAACGCAGGCATGGTCACAGGAATCATTTCACTCGTTGCATTTAATTTCATGGTACAAGAACCCAAAGCAATCATCGCATGCGCCAAGCTCAAATCCTTGTTTTCCAATTTCTTCATATAGCGCAACATCTCCGTCTCACTGTGGTATTGATTAAATACACTGTGCGTCATGAAAGCAGAAGTTCTGCTGAAGTAATTCAATGAGGAAGAGCCATCTTGAAGGACTGCATCTTTTCCTGAAAGTACATAAACCAAAGTTTTAATATCCTCTAAGGAAGTGTTCTCTCCAATCGATACGGAAACATGTCCATTGTTCCAAAAACGTACATTGACTTTTTTCTCATCACATCTTTTGGCCACATCACTTTCATTCACTGCAAAAAGGACGGTGTCAAAATATGATTGGCTTACCACGTTAACCCCGTTATTTTTTGCACTGTAGGCCAACAAAGTGGCTTTATGATGAATGTCTTGTGCTATTGCTTTAACGCCATGTGGACCATGATATACGCCATACATTGAAGCCATGACAGCCAATAGCGCTTGAGCCGTGCAAATGTTGGAGGTAGCTTTTTCTCTTCTAATGTGCTGTTCTCTGGTTTGCAAACTCATTCTCAATCCCAAGTTGCCGTGACGGTCCTTGGAAACACCAATGATTCTGCCGGGCATATTTCTCTTGAACTCTTCAGTTGCACAGAAAAAAGCAGCATGTGGTCCGCCAAATCCCATGGGTACACCAAATCGTTGAGAGTTTCCGAAGCAAACATCTGCTCCCCATTCTCCTGGAGGCGTGATCAAAGTCAAAGCCATCAAATCTGAAGCTGCTGCGATGTGCCCTCCCAATTGATGAACTTGATCTGCAAATACTTTATAATCGTGTAACTCACCTTTGTTGTTTGGATATTGAACCAAAGCCCCAAAAAACTTCTCATCCAATTGGGCTTCGTTGTAATTTCCTACAACGAGCTCAATGCCCAAGTGCATTGCTCTTCCTTTTAAAACAGACAATGTTTGTGGATAAACTTCTAGATCGACAAAAAATAAATTTGCTCCTTTGTTTTCTTTCTCTTTGCTTCTAGAATGGAAGAACATGATCATTGCTTCTGCAGCAGAGGTGGACTCATCCAATAAACTCGCATTGGCTATGGGCAATCCTGTTAAATCGGTGACCATGGTTTGGAAGTTCAATAGCGCCTCTAATCTACCCTGAGCAATCTCTGCTTGATAAGGTGTGTAAGCGGTATACCACCCGGGATTTTCAAGAATATTACGCAAAATAACTGTTGGAGTATGGGTTTCAAAATATCCCAATCCAATATAATTTTTCCGAACGTCATTCATGGCTCCCAATTGTCCGACATGATGCAAATAATCTGCTTCGCTCATCGGCTCTGTAATTTTGAGCGGTTGTTGCAAGCGTATAGAGGCAGGCACGGTTTGGTCAATGAGTTGATCTACGGAATCAACACCAATTTTCTTAAGCATTTGAGCAACTTCATGCTCGCGGGGACCGATGTGACGAGAAGCAAAATTCTGCATGTTCTAATATTTCATTGATATGAGGCAAATATAAGTCTTGAATGTTAAACACAAGGTGTCGCTTCTTACCTTTGTTGTATGGCTTTCCAAATCTCTAAGGAGACATTTCAATCTAAAAGTGAGCGATATCATTATTTGCAGCGCACATTGCCAGCGCTGTTGAACGGTGAATCCAATTTTGTAGCCAATTGTGCCAATACCATCGCGCTGATTCAATCTCAGTTTCATTTTCACTGGATTGGTTTTTATTGGGTGGAAGGAGAGTCTTTGGTTTTGGGATGTTTTCAGGGCCCAGTGGCTTGCACGCGTATTTCTAAGGGAAAGGGAGTTTGTGGTACCGCCTGGAGTTTGGCTCAATTGCAAAATGTTCCTGATGTGGATGCTTTCCCGGGACACATTGCTTGCAGCGCTTTGAGCAAATCGGAATTGGTGATTCCACTGATTTCCGCTCAAGGAGAAGTTTTGGGTGTATTGGATATTGATTCTGAAAAAATGGCTTTTTTCAATGATGAGGATGAACAAGAGTTGTCTGCGCTAATGGATGTTTTACTGAAATCATCTGGATTATGAGATTGCTGTTGTTAATCTGCGTTATTTTGTTGTCCGGTTGCGCTCAAATTAAATCCCTGGACGGGGGAGGAAAAGATACCCAAGCCCCCGTTTTGGTTTCATCTTCATTAGAAAATGAATCATTGAATTTCAAGGATAAATCGGTCAATTTTTCATTTGATGAATACATTGCCTTGAATGACATTCAAGGCCAATTGATATTTTCACCCCAACTAAGGTCCTTTCCAGATGTTCAAGTGAAAGGAAAGAATTTAACTATTTCATGGAAAGATACGTTGTTAGAAAATACAACCTATCAATTTGATTTTGGTAATGCCATTGTTGACAACACGGAGGGGAATCCAGTTGCTGTGTCTCGTGTGTTTAGTACAGGGAACCTCATTGATTCACTTCAAATTGTGGGCCGAGTAAATGATGCTTGGACCCAGCAAGAATCAGCGGGTTCTGTTGTTCAATTGGTTAAGGACTTGCCGGTATTGGGACAATCTTATCAACCCATGTATCAGGTTAAGACAAAAACGGATGGAATTTTTGAATTCAAATATTTGTCTTCTACTCCGTATTATGTAATTGCATTCAACGATGCCAATGGTAATGCACGTTGGGATGATAAGGAGCCTTTGGACTGGACAACGCAAGTAGTTTTTCCCAAGTCCATTCCGGATTCAATTTTTATGACCCAAGCCAATACGCTCATTCCTAACAACGGATTTTGGGATATTCATGTTGACTCTTGTGGTTGGATGAGTACATTTTGGGACCATCGCTGGAATAAGGCTTCAATAAAGTCAAAGGACTCAGTAGAATTTGACGTGGTTTATGAAGGAGATTCCCTTTTTGTTTATCTCAATCAATTGGAAAGAGAAGGTTATTTTACTTTTACGGTATCAGATTCCGCGTATCTTGATTCTCTAAATATTCCTTGTTTTAAAGAAGCTTTTTTGAAAAGGAAAATACAGATCCCCCCAGGAAAGCGTATTCTTCGCGATGAGGTTTTAACTGTATCATTGCCATGGACAGTGACTGGCTGGGACAATAAAAAGTGGAAGTGGACCTTAAAGGATTCGGCTGCGGTTGTCAATGGTAATTGGCATAAAGATCAACATGAGTTAAGGATTACTCCGCCATATAAGGGATATGTGGGGGAGGCCAATTTAGAGGTATTCAAGGGTGGGCTTTATGCAGATGATTGGCTGTTGTTGGAGGATACCCTGAATATTAATGTAGAATGGTTATCCGAAGAGCAGACTGGTTTTTTTCAGCTTACTTCTATTCCCGTGGAATGGCGACAGTATACATTTCAACTGGAAAGTGGGAAGCACCACCAAGCATTCAACCTAGAAGAGTTGGAGAAGGGAGTTTCGCTGATCCCTGGTAAATATCATTTGCAAGTATGGGATGATCGCAATGGCAATGGTTTTTGGGACAACCATGATTTTCCAAAGGGTATAAAATCGGAAAATGTTATTTATCGGTCTAAAGAGATGAATATTCGAGCCAATTGGCAAGAGGTTTTAGGATTGTAATCCGAATCTTTAAAAAGATACAAAGCTCTTTTTCTTAAACTTGGGACTGCCTTTTTTATCAAAGCACACCTTCTGGTGATTTTCTTTGGATTCTTCGTTGCCATAATTGATGGCTTCTTTCCAATATTCACATGCCCCTTCTTCATCGTGTAAGCGGTAGCGAATTTCACCAAGAAGAGCCAGAACTTCGGGTAGAAGAGGTGTTTTTTCCAAAGCCAATTCTGATAAAATTTCTTCCGCCGATTCCAATTGTTGCGCATAAAATTTGGTTAATCCCATATTGAATTTTGCGTCCAATAAAGTATTCCGGGTGTCGTATGCCGCTTGGAAATAAATAAAAGCCTTTTCGTAGTCGCCGCGTTCTGTGTGAATGATTCCCATCAAATAAAACGCATCGGGATCGTCAGGAAAAGAGTCTACAGCTTTTTGTAAAATACGTAACGCCTCCTTGGGTTTTTGCATGTAATAATAACATTCCCCCAACCAATAAATGGCTTTGTATTCTTCACTGTGGTTGAGATAGTAATCATTTAATTGAGCAAAAGCCAATTCGAAAAGTTGATTTTTTAAGAGACAGATTCCGTAGTGAAGGGGATAGGTTTCTGTATGGTATGAAATAGACTCGTAGTGTGATTTGGCATCTGTGAATTTGCCCACTTTCATCTGTGCGTTGGCCAAAAGAAAATTCCAATCATCCATCTGACCGCCCATTTGTGTTGGACAACACTTGAGGAGGGAATCAACGTCTTTGGCTACTTGTGCAAATTTTTCTTGCGCATAAAGTGTTTGATATTCTACCAGTTTTTGGCTCCACAGAGAGGTGGAGAGAAAAAGAATAGATATGATCAAAGAGAAATTCCGCATTGTTCAAATATACCGCAGAATTCTTAACAAAAAAACCAATCATTGAAGGTTACAAACCGTCTGAGGTTAAATTTTCCAGCGATCCTTGATGTTGTATTTCTTTTTCTGATCTTCTGATTTTACATCAAAAGGAATCACAGAGAAACCAAAAGAGGCTGAGTAAATGTTTTTGATGGCCGTTTCTTGAAAGAAAGGGGTAATACCTTGAGTGATAAAAAAGGTGTATTTACCAAAACCAAAACGCAGATTATGATCAATCGAGAATCGGTTTACACCTACATTTTGTCTTCTGTAATTCTGAAATCTCCCTTTGTCGTTGCTGTATTGGAAATATTGATCTTCAGATAAGTTCCAATTGGCAATGAAGCCACTGGCGATGTGAAAGTGTTTTTTTTGATTCTTCGAAAGATTAATTTCTAGCATCAACGGAATACTTAAACTAAAGACGTTTAATTGGTTGAATTTGAAATTTTCTTCTGTGTTTTCGATTATTTGAAGCTGATTGTTCGCTAAATCACCATTGTTTTTTAATTCAATGTTCTTTTTCCAGTCATAAGTGTCAATGCCAAAAGAGAGTCCTGTGTAGAATCCAGTGCCTGAGCTTGCTTTGCCCCATTTTTTCTCGAGGATGTTGAATCCAAAGGAGAAAGAGTTGCGATCATCCGTGGTTAAGTCGTGGTTCTCTTGCAAGTTTTTTCCATTTCCACCGTTCAACGTAGGAAAACCAAACTCAATACCTGACCAGTGCGTGAAACTGTGGTTGGCTTTTTGTGAACTTCCAAGAATTGGAAACGTCAAGCAAAAAAGCACAGAAAGGATTAAATATTTGTTTTGCATAATGGCAAATAAAGTCTTTTTGGAATGATTAGTGTTATGCAAGAATTTTAAAATTCGTTAAACTTGGAAATAATAAAACTTTTTTTAACGTAAATCGAGAAAAGAGATGAAATTTGTAGCAATGAGATTTTGGCTATTGACATTAACCGTATTGGTATTGACGAGCTGCACGCGCACTATTGATGTGCCGCATGTAGACCAAGGGTGTGCTCTATATACCGGTGTTAAGTCTGTCATTGTTGGTGTTGTTCATGCCGCTGAAAAATGGGTGAATGGAGGAGAGGAAATAGTGGCTGATGGCGATGACGAAATACAGAAGCCAGTAACCAAACAGCTCAAATACAAAAACCAAGAAGGGGTAGTAGAGGTGGTAATGAAGGTGGATGAAAAGGGCAATTGGAAGGTAGTGAATATGGCTGCCACCAATGAGGAGTTGGCCAAATATGTCTTAACAAAATTAAAAGATTACAATCAAGCCTCACACAAAGCGATTGGTCAAGTGGTTAAATATCGGTTTGTGTTTAAAAAACAGGTGTAATGGGTGCGTTGAAGGATTTACGTTCATTGACCAATGATGAACTGACGGAATGGTTCCTTCAGAATGGAGAGAAAAAATTTAGAGCCCAACAAGTACAAGAATGGTTGTGGAAGAAAGGAGCAACGGATTTTGATCAAATGTCAAACTTATCTGTTGGATTAAGGTCGCTTTTGAGTGAGCATTTCTCTTTTTCTAATGCCATCAGAAAGTCAGAACAAGTCAGCAACGATGGTACCATCAAGTGTATTTTTGGTGTGGACAATGATAAGGTGGTGGAGGGTGTTTTAATACCCACGCCCAAACGCATGACAGCTTGTATTTCTTCTCAGGTGGGCTGTAGTTTATCTTGTGCTTTTTGTGCTACCGGCCGTTTAAAGATGATGCGCAATCTTACAGCGGGTGAAATTTTTGATCAAGTGTTTGATCTAAAAATGGAGGCAGAAAAGCGGTATCAAATTCCCCTATCCAATATTGTTTACATGGGAATGGGCGAGCCTTTGCTCAACTACAAGAATGTACTCCAGTCCATTGATCACATTACTTCTCAAAAAGGCTTGGGAATGTCCGCTCAGCGAATCACAGTGAGCACAGCTGGCGTGGCTAAAATGATTGCAAAGTTGGGAGACGATGCAGTCAAGTTTCATTTGGCTGTATCCCTTCATGCAGCAACAGATGATAAACGCAACAAAATCATGGAAATCAATGAAACCAATAACCTGGAGGTTTTGGCCAATTCATTGAAGTATTTCTATGAGAAAACGGGATCGAGGGTGACTTTTGAATATATCATTTTTAAAGATTTTAATGACAGTATTGAAGACGCCAAAGCGCTGGCAGCATACTGCAAGCAACTGCCCGTGAAAATCAATGTTATTGAATACAACCCCATCGTTGGTGGTGAATATCAGCAAACCACAGAGGAGAGATTAAAAGCTTTTACCCAATATTTATTAGAGCGCAACATGGTAGTGAATTTGCGTCGTTCAAGAGGAAAAGATATTGATGCAGCTTGCGGCCAATTGGCCAATAAAAATCAGTCCGTATTGAAACCTGCAGCAGCTGAGAAATTGGGGAGCTTAATTTAATTTACTCAACCGAAATCCCACATCAGCGATTCCTTCCAATTGGTCAACCCGCATTGCTTGCTGAATGCTTACCCTATAGTGACCCGCCATGGGGAATTTTCTTCTTTCTTTGAAAATGATACGGTTGTCATATAAGTCACCCAATCCGCTGCCGTACCATTTTCCTTCAGAGTCGGCGAGTGGACAATTTAAAGTGTCAATGTTTAATTTTCCATTTGGAAATTCAAGTGCAACAAAAAGAAAAATATTGGAGAACGCATAACGCTCTTGGTTTCTCAATGTCACATAAAAGTTGTGCAAAGAAACCGTGTCATTGACATCAAATTCAAAGCTAACAGGGTTGTTCATATCCCAAGTAGCGTTGGGTATTTCTTGACTCTGTTCAAATACTAAATCGTTGCTGCATGACGAAAGTACATACAAGAAAACAATAAGAAGAAGACCAAAGTATTTATTCATTGCTCGGCTGTGAAGGAGGTGTTGGTTTGTTGCTTTCCTTTTTAAAGTGTGTAGGTTTTTTCTTTGGGGGATTGGATTTAGCACCATCATTTACAGGACCTGTATTTTCTTTTTTCGGTCCAGAGGGTTGAGGTTTTGTGGCGGATTGTTGGGGTTTAGGACCATTGCCTTGGGGTTTATTGTTCCCTTGGTTTTTGGTATTTCCTTGTGGTTTGTTGTTTCCTTTGACAAAAGGTTTCTTTTTGTTTTTGCTTCGGTCAAATCGGGTCAGGCTATCTTGACCTACAACTTGTGCAAAGCCAACCTCATCTTCTTTTTCCTTTTCTTTATCCGATAAATAAACACTTTCATTGATAAAGACGTCCTGTCCTTTTTTGTTTTTTTCAATGATATCAAAAACCATTTGGGTACTTAAGGCAAAAGGAGCGGAACCCGGTTCGTTTTCTAAAGTGTAATAGATTACTTTCTTGAATATGTCCGTTTTGAAATGACTCGCGGTTCCTTTGGGAAGGCGCAACTTCACGTGGGTAGGAGGAAGATCTTTTACTGCTTCCACGTATTGATCCAACTCATAGTTGAGGCAACATTTTAGTTTACCACATTGACCCGCTAATTTTGTTGGGTTCAAGGAAAGTTGTTGGTAACGAGCCGCGCTGGTTGAAACAGCTCGGAAATCCGTTAACCATGTGCTGCAGCACAGTTCACGACCACAGCTTCCAATGCCTCCTAATCTTCCAGCCTCTGCACGATAACCAATTTGTTTCATTTCAACTTTTACCTTGAAACGTTCCGCTAATTTTCTAATCAGTTCACGAAAATCAACTCGATCTTCAGCGGTGTAATAGAACGTTGCTTTTGCACCATCTCCTTGGTATTCCACATCGCTGATTTTCATTTGAAGTTGAAGAGACTTGGCGATTTCTCGGGCGCCCATCATGGTTTCGTTTTCCAATGATCTTACGCTTTGCCATTTGGTGATATCCTCTTGAGTCGCTTTTCTAAGAACTTTTTTTAACTCGTAGTTGTCTTTTACCTCTTTCCTTTTCAATTGAATTTTGACAAGTTCACCGGTCAAAGAAATGATTCCGACATCATGACCTGGTGCCATGTCAACCGCTACTACATCTCCTGTGTACAACTCCAATTGGCTATTTCTAAAAAAGGTTTTTCTTCCGTTTTTGAATCTAACCTCTACAATATCAAAAGGCTTTTGACCGGCGGGTAAGGGTATTCCCGTGAGCCAATCAAACACATTCATTTTATCACAACCACAAGTTCCACAAGCACCATTATTATTGCAACCTGCAGGCAGGCCATTTTTACCAGACGAACAAGAACTACATCCCATATCACAATTCCACTACCATTTGAAGCAGTTGGTCAAAGATAATGAAAACAAAAGATAGAATCAACGGCCGTAGTTATTCCTTCTCAACAGGTGGTGCACCTTGATGGAAAGGTGTGTAAAGAGCAATTTGGCGTTTAAATTTCTTCCAATATGGTAGCTGGCATCCGTGAGCTCCATCATCAAGTCTTCTATATTGAAGTGGTTGATGAATTTTGAGAATTTTTCTGCAAAGGCTCTTTCCCCGGGGGTCATTTGTTCAAGGGCATTGCCGACATAATTGCGCATGAGATTTTGCCTCACTTGTTCAAGGGCGTATTCAAAGAAGTGTTTTTGCACTTCTCTACCCCACCCATGAAAGGTGACTGACAAATCGGTAAGACCCAATAAATCCTTTTTATAACAGAGCCTCATCCATTGCTGAAAGGTATCATCAAGACCTTGGTTGAAGTTGTCATTAAGAGCAAAGAGCATGGCCTTCCAAAGATTGCCATTGGCATAGGTAGTAGACATGGTGGCTCTGTCTTGTGCAATTTGATTTTGCACCAAGAAATCAAATATTTTTTGGTCCTCAATTTTAGGGACTTGGATGGATTGAACCCTGGATAGGACTGTGGGCAGCATCATCTCCATGTTTTCTGTCACCAGAATAAATAGCGTATTGGAAGGAGGCTCTTCCAATAGTTTCAATAGTTTATTGGCAGTATCTTCTTTGATCAATTCTGCCATCCAAATGACCATGATTTTAAGTCCGCCATAAAAAGCTTTTAAAGAAACCTTGCGGGCAATGTTATTGGCTTCGGCTACCGGAAAAAACAGAGTTTTGTTCTCCTTAGTTATCTTACTGATCCAGTGGTCCGTATTGAAATAGGTGTGTTCTAAAAGACAATTTCTCCAATCTTCAGCAAAGTCATCCGATAGGGTACTTTCACTTCCGCTGCTGGATTTATTAAAAAAGGGAAAGCTAAAATGAAGGTCAGGATGCTGCAGGCTTTGAATGGATTTGCAGGAACGACATTGACCACAGGAATCGGTTGAAGTGGGTTGCTCACAGAGTAGGTAGCTGCTCATGGCCATCGCCAAGCTTAATCCCCCGTGTCCCTCTGCGCCGTTGAATAAAAGTGCATGAGGAACCCTCCCTTCTTGCTGGCTGCGAAGCAACCGCTCTTTCACTACTTCTTGCCCTATGACCGTTTGGAAGGAATACTGCATGTTGTAAATTTAGTAACTAAAGATGAAAAAGTTCATAGAAGATTTCAAGTGATTTTATGGGGGATGTTTTGTCACTTTTAATGAAAAGATAATCAACCATTTGTTTGAGTATTTCCCTTCTTTGATTTGCGTTGATTTGCTCCTGGTAGAGCGCCTCCCAATTTCCTTGAATCAATTGTTGAAACAAAAAAAGTTGATTGTTTTCCGGTAAAATATTTTTTCCAGGAGGAAAATATTTTTGTCCAAATTGACCATCGTTGATGTTGAACCAATCAGACTCCTCTTTGGGAACAATGGGGCAGCACCCAAGGGCCTTCATCAACCCCACCAAAAAAACATAGTGGAGGGGTTGTTCATGTGTGGTTTCATCGATGTCTTGAATGATTTGTTGTAAAAGATAGAATAGGGGTGGGTTTTGATATCCTTCCGTTAAGAGGTGCAACAAAATTTCTTGAAAAAAAAGCAAGGATGCGCTTTTAACGGGATGAATGCGTGCGTTTAATAACACCTTGGTTGTTTGAGGTGTCTTAAGCCGTTGCGCATTGTCTTTTTGGTCCTCTTTGCTTTGAAACCGGACGGTGTCAAATACATCAAATGACTGCATGGATTTTCCGCTGGCACTCCACCAATACGTTTTTAAACCTTGTGATTCAGAAAAGATCTTTACCAAAATGAGTCGGTCTCGGATTCTCTTTTTTTGAAGGACGATACCGATTAATTCTCTCATTGAACCCGAAGCTTTTTATTTTTGTTTAAAATTAAGTCAAATGGACAATTATTTACCGGTAATCATTTTGGTCATTGCCATTGCCATCTTTTTGGTGTACCGCTTTAAGGATGAGATTACCATGAAGTTTCAATATGAAGATTTTGATGGAACCATTGACAATTGGGCGGTTGCGCATGTAAAGGGTGAAAAGCAATTTCACCCGATGATCTCATACGCAACAGACGATGGTACAGTGCGTTTCAGAGCAGATGAGTTTTGTGTAGGTCAACCCATGTATCCCGTTGGGACAGCGGTAGTCATTAGGACACATCCTAGGAAGAAGGCAATACGAAAAGTCCTTTATCCTAAGAATTAGTTCTTCTCAATCCATTGGTAAATCTCTTTCATACTGGGTTGAATGATGATTTCAATCCTTCTGTTCTTTGATTTATCCTCTGGATCAACGGGGTGATATTCACCTCTTCCTGCGGCAGATAATATTTGAGGCTGAACCCCACTATTGGCCGACATGATTTTAACCACCTCCGTAGCGCGCAATACAGAGAGCTCCCAGTTGTCTCGGGGTATAACAGAAGAGTTGAGTTTGTCTGTATCTGTGTGCCCTTCCACGACAATCTCTACATCATTTTCATCTTGTAAAGCATCAGCAATTTCTAAAAGTGCTTTCTTTCCGTTTTCGTCCACTGCCGTGCTACCGGAAGCAAATAGCAATTTGGCTTCCATGCTCACGTATACTTTACCATCTTTTTCAGTAACCGTAAGACCTTTGTTTTTGAAGGCTTCTAATGCTTTGGAAAGTTTGTTTTTTAGCGCATTGGATGCACTGTCTTTGGCGGCCATCATTTGCTGTAAATCCTTGAGTTTTGTCTCTCGTTCAGCAATGGCTTTTTCTTTTTCTTGTATAAGGTTTTCTTTGTCTTTTATGACACCTTCTTTTTCACGAAGTGCCACTTCTTTTCTTTTAATTTCCTCCAGCAATAATCTGTTTTCTTTGGATGATGCTACTAAAAGGGTATTCATCTTTTGCGTCAGCGTATCATTTAATACACTAAGATTTTCAACTTGATCTCTTAATGATCTGTTTGATTTTCCATATTTTGCGGTGTCTTGGGACAGTGACTCAATGCTTTTTTTGGCCGTATTCAAAGATGTATTGCACTCTTTGTTGGCGGCGTCCATTTTTTCATTCAGATTTCTAAGCGTTTCAATTTCTTGATCTGCTTTGATTTTTTTATCTGAAAGCTCAGTGAACTTTTTCTTTGGTACGCAAGCAACAAATGAAGTGGTTGCCATCAGCATAAGTAGGAGCAATTTATTAATCATAGCCTTTTTGGGTTATTGACTACAAATTACCGACCAATCCTTATGTTTTGATACCGGCTTTACTTGGAATTACAAACTTTGGTTTGTCAATTGATTTGACTGATCCAGGAGAGTACATCCTCCAATTGAATGGCAGGGATTTCCAATTTATTTTTTTTGCGATAGCCGTTCAGTTGTTGATGGATGGCTGTGGGTTTGGCTTGTTTTAATTCTTCGATCGAATGAAAGCCAGCTTTGGGCAGATGCTCAGCCCATTCTTCACTCACACCTATATTTTTAAATGCGCCGAGATCTGGACCTTGTAGGTGTTTTTCTGGTCGCATTTGAGGGAAGAGCAATACTTCTTGGATGGTTTCATTGTTGGTGAGTAACATGACCAATCTGTCTACTCCGATACCCATTCCAGAGGTTGGGGGCATACCATATTCCAATGATCGGATAAAGTCATGATCAATGAACATGGCTTCGTCATCTCCTCTCTCCATAAGTTTCATTTGCTCCTCAAATCTTCCCAATTGGTCAATGGGGTCATTGAGTTCACTGTAGGCATTTGCAATTTCTTTACCATTGACCATTAATTCAAAACGCTCTGTCAGTTCAGGATTGTTCCGGTGTCTTTTACACAAAGGAGACATCTCGACGGGGTAGTCAGTAATGAAGGTGGGTTGTATGTAATGCTTTTCGCATTTTTCACCAAAAATGGTATCTATGAGTTTTCCTTTTCCCATGTTTTCATTGACTTCTAATCCAATGGATAAGCAGAAATCATGAATTTCTTTTTCAGTTTTACCTGTGATATCAAAGCCTGTGAAATCAATGATGGACTGCGTCATTGTCACACGCTTGAATGGAGGTGTAAAGTTGAGGATATTGCTTCCGTGTTGTACTTCTGAGGTTCCTAGTGCTTTTTGACAAACGTGATTCAACATATTTTCCGTAAAGTCCATCATCCAGTTGTAGTCTTTAAATGCAACATAGATTTCCATGACGGTGAACTCAGGGTTGTGGGTTCTATCCATCCCTTCATTGCGGAAATTTCTTGAGAATTCATATACTCCTTCAAATCCACCTACAATGAGTCGCTTGAGGTAAAGCTCATTGGCAATTCTCAAGTACATTGGAATGTCAAGGCTATTATGATGGGTGATGAATGGTCTTGCTGCCGCCCCACCAGGGATATTTTGTAGAACTGGAGTGTCCACTTCAAGATAGCCGTGGTGATTGAAAAACTCACGCATCGCATTGATGATGTGCGTGCGCAAAATGAATGTTTGCTTTACTTGCGGGTTGACCACCAAGTCAACATAACGCATTCTGTATCTAGCTTCAGGGTCTGTGAAGGCATCATAAATTTGTCCATCAGCATCTTTTTTAACCACAGGGAGAGGCTTGATGGACTTGGCCAATAATTGAAACTGCTGAACCTTAATGGAGATTTCTCCCATTTTGGTGGTAAACAATTTCCCGGTGATGCCAATAAAATCACCGTAGTGAACCCAATGTTTAATAACATCATTGTAGAGCGATTTATCCTCTCCAGGACAAATTTCATCCACGTTGAGGTACAATTGGATTTTTCCAATGGCATCCTGAAGATCAGCAAAAGTGGCCTTCCCCATTACGCGCTGATTCATGATTCTACCTGCTAGAGTAACCTCTTTGCCCTCTTCATATTGCTTGAGGCAATCTTCAGATGTATGGGTGGTTTTAAACTCTGCAGCAGGAAATGGATCAATTCCTTGGTTTCTGAGTTTATTCAGGGCTTCTCTTCTTACAATTTCTTCTGGAGACAAATGCGCGTTCATGACGCGAATTTAATCTTTCTGCGGTGATACCAAGACAACAAATTCACCTTTTGGTTCATGATTTTCAAACCACTCTTTGGCACTGGCTAAATTTCCCCTGAATATCTCCTCATGTAATTTTGATATTTCTCTGACCACGGCGCACTCCCGTTTAGGTCCACAGAAGGTTAGCAATTGATCAATGGTTTTCAGGATGCGATGGGGACTTTCGTAAAGGATGGTTGTTTTGTCTTCTAAAGCAATTTTTTTAATTCTGGTTTCTCTACCTTTTTTGTGTGGAAGAAAACCTTCAAACACAAATTTTTCAGCGGGTAATCCACTGCAAACGAGTGCCGGAACAAATGCGGTAGGACCAGGAAGACATTCAATGGTGATTTCTTCTTTGATGCATTCTCGGATGAGCAGAAATCCAGGATCTGAGATGGCTGGGGTTCCAGCATCGGTGATCAAGCATGTTAATGAGTTGGATTTTATTTTCTCAACAACCTTGTGCAAGGTATGGTGTTCATTGTTTTGATGGTAGCTGAGCAATGGCTTTTGAATTCCAAAATGTTGAAGCAGTTTACTGCTATGCCTCGTATCCTCACAAAGAATCAAATCGCATTCTTTGAGGTATCTAATGGCGCGTAGGGTGATGTCTTCTAAGTTTCCCAGAGGTGTGGGAACCAGGGCTAGCTTCATATTTCGTGGCGTCGTTGAACCAAATCCAAGAGCTCAATAAAAGCAATGGTAGTCTCATCCCATGACCATTTTTGCTTGTACGTCTGAAACATTTCCAATGCTTTTTCTGAATCACAATTATTCAAGGCAGATATGGTGATTTCATATTGTTCAGAATCTCCATTAAAAAGCTCACGTGCAAATTGGAATCGCTGATTCATGGTGATGCTCTTCTTTAGATCGTCGATCTTGGATTTTTCTAGCCGATTAAGAATGGTGGAAGTACTTTGATTTTGAGACAAGATGTCATTGAGAGATACAATGGGGGTTGGCTCAGGGAATGAAATTCCAATGGCGTTGTCTTCTGAAGGTTCTGTCGTTACTGTGTTTTCGGTAGGTTCTGTTTTGGTTACCTCCTCAATCATATCCATCAAATTCACTTGACGTTGATCAGCAACGGATTCGTGAACAATTGGATTAAAATCTGAAGTTGATTCCGTTTCTCTTGGATTGTCGGTTACCTCTGAAAGGTCCAAAGTAAAAGTTGGCAATTCAATCTCAACGGTTGTGTTTTGAATCTCCTCTGTCAATGAACCATTCACCTCGTGCTCATAGGCTTTGTGTCTTAAGACAATGAGTCTTTCATAAAGATCGCGAGCGTTGTTGACCATGGACTCTAAACTTTCTTTTTTGTATTGACCGCTATATAGGTGGTTCAGCTGGTCAGTTAATTGTTGAGCTAGGCTTTGAAGAGGGATGAAGTGATTTTCCATATGCATCGTATTGTGGCTAAAATAAGTGTATCTATTCTGCGAAATGGATTTCTTTAAAAGAGTTATTCAAAGTAAAAAGTGAGTTACTTGGCCTTACTTTTCAATGATTTAGGGAGCCCGTTCCAAACACAATCATAGCTGTGATCAATGAGTTCCCAAATCAGTTTATGTGGAACGTCGGATGCAAGGAGAATAGTGTTCCAATGCTTTTTATTGGCGTGATATCCGGGTTGAACGCCATCATAGAGATTCCTTAATTCTATTGCTTTTTCGGGATTGCATTTGAGATTGATTCCGTCAAAATCTAATATATCGGCCATGGCAAATATTTTACCATGAACTTTAAAAACCAATGTTGTCTCGTTAAAAGGGAATTCTTCTGTGGTATGCGGCTTTGAGAGACAGTAATCTCTGTAAGATTCAATGTGAAAATCCATCGTTACTCGTAAGCTGCACAGAGTTCTTTTTCTTTCCCCAAAACAGCGCATGTCTTTAGGGCAAGGCTGATTTCATGGGTATGGTAAGAGCCGTATTTGATGCGGTTAAGGGTTAAATCATAAGCGTAAGAAACGGCCAATTGCTTATAGACATCAAATTTAACGATACCACTCACCCCATGACCATTTCTGGCAGCAAAACCAAGGCTAAATTTCTTTTTATAGGTAAGCAAAGCTTGCGCATCAATGGCTGGACGAGTACCTTTTACCCAACGGAACATGAAAGAAGGTTTAAAGGCGAGGTCTTTTGATATTTTGATGTATTTTCCGTAGACAATGCTGTAATGTCTATTGTATCTGCCAGTTTGTAATCCGTCAATGGCTGAATTGGTGAGAGATTTAATGGAAAGTCCATAAAATCGATCTCCGCGATAAAGCCAAACACCGGCATTGATATTGGGAAAAATGTAATCACTCACCACGCCATTGATGACGGTTTCATTGTAGGGGTCTTGGAAGTTTATTTTGGTATAATCAATTCTCAATTGCGTTAGGCCTACTGCAATTCCTCCAGCTAAATTGTATCCCTTGCTCACTCTGGTGTGATAAGCATACTGTAGCATAAGGGATGTTGAACCAAAAGCGCCATTGACATCAGACTCAATATTGGCCCCTAGACCTTGAAAGGCATTTCTCATTGCCCTTAATCGTCCATGCACGAATACATTGGTGGTCTTAGGCGCTCCATCTATACCGGACCATTGTTGACGGTAATTGGATTTGATTTCTGTACAAGTGGTATAGCCCGTGGCTGCAGGGTTTACCAATTGATAATTAAAAATAAAATTGGTGTATTGCGTCAATTGTTGACCCCAAATGCTTTGAAAGCAGAGCAAAAAAGCAGAAACAAGACTGTATTTTTTGAGGGCAATCATCAGTGCATTATCGATATATAGCCAGTATAAGGCTCAATGTAAACCACAGGGCTGTTGAGTTCTATAACGTAGTAATAACTTCCAGTGGGTAATTTTTTTCCTCTATTGGTCCCATCCCAAGGCGAAGCGTAACCGATGGAGCGGAATACATTTTGTCCCCAGCGATCGTATACGTTGATTTCTGCACGTGGAAATTTCTGTATACCCAATATTTCCCAGTTATCATTGATACCATCTCCATTGGGAGATATGGCATTGAAAAAGTCAATGGCCTCACCAACAATGACCGTAATGGTACTACTCACTTCACACTCTCCTATTTGTGAGTTGACCAAGAATTCTGTTGTTTCAGTTGGAAATGCATTGGTTGTTGCGGCAGAAACGTTTCCAACAAAATCGGCGGGGGTCCAACTGATGCTGGCCTCTGGAGATTGCCCTGACACAGAGATTTGAGATTCTTGACCAGCAAAAATAAAGCTCGGTGTTCTGGTAGTGCCAATTTCTAGCGGAGCTCCAGATGCAGAAACAGTTAAACTGCACGGACCAAAAAGTGTTTGATTGTGATTGGAACCGACAACTACGATGAAATCAGAGTGAGTGGGCAAATTATAAAAGTCAAATGATTGGGATTCTCCTAACATCAAATAGCAACCCACTTGGTCGATGTAGGTTAAAGTATCACATGCCCCCTGGTCTGGATTGATTTGGATGATGGTTAAAAAAATACTGTCCAAGGCCACCTGAGCAGTGCCTGAAATGGGATCAACTTGGATATAATCACAATCTGTTCTTTGTATATCAATGGTTAGAACCCCTCCTTGCCCTCCTGTTGACATTAAATAGCTGTAACTCGATGAACTTTCAAAGCACCCAAATTGAAAACCGCCAGCGCTCAGATTGTTTTCAGGGATTTCAGTGGCCTCACCACACAAAGGGTGGTTGGCTATTTCTGCGCAGGATTGTCCCATGGCATGGAACCCAATAAGGACCATCAATAAAAGAGTGAACGTTTGTCTGCGCATTGAACAAATATAAGTCGTGCAATCAATAGAACTCTACAAGTAAAGTACTTTTTTCAACCGCCTGACCTTGATTAACTTGAATTGATTTTATTTTTCCTTCACCTTGTGCCTTGATAACGTTTTCCATCTTCATGGCCTCTAAAATCAACAATGGTGTGTCTTTGGTAACTTCTTCATCCACCTGTACCAAAATCTGTCTCACCAATCCGGGCATGGGGGCTTTCAGATTTTTGATTTTTTTTGTTGAAGATCCACCCATTCCTAATTTTTCCAACAAAGCGTCAATGGGCTGTGTTATCGATACATTGAATAGGCTGTGATTTATTTTTAAGGTGGCTAATTTGGTTTCTTTTTGAAAATCTATCCACTCTCCTCTAAACGTCTTGTTTTGATATTTAAGACAAAAATGATTTTTCTTTTCAGTGGGTAGGATCTCTATTTTTTCACCCTTCCAAATGGCATGTAGCAAGGTCTTGTCCCAACTAAAGTCAAATTCTTTATTTTCAATTCGTGCTTTTGTCATAATATCGCAAAGCTAATGAGAAATCGATTGGGGATTTATTTTCATGTTCCTTTTTGCAAGCAGGCCTGCACCTATTGTGATTTTCATTTCTCTACCCAAATCAATCTGATTCAGGATATGGCTGATGCTCAAACATTGGAGTTGGTTCATTATTCCAATGCGGCCCATCCATTTCAAATCGAGACCATTTATTTTGGTGGAGGTACTCCAAGTATTTTGGAGGTGAGGTACATTCAAAAATGGTTGGATATCATACATCATCATTATTCTGTTTCTGAAAATTGTGAGATTACCCTGGAAATAAATCCCGATGATATTGAATCCCACAAAGTTCAAAATTGGAAAGAGATGGGGATCAACCGTTTTAGCGTCGGGATACAATCTTTTGATGGTGAAGTTTTGCAATGGATGAATCGAGCGCACTCATCCATTCAATCCAAAACGGGCGTTCAACAGCTTCAGGATGCTGGATTTGAAAATATTTCGGTTGATTTAATCTATGGACATGGCAAGTTAGATAGTGAGGAATGGTTTGAAGATGTCAATCAATTTATTGCTTTGGGTGTACCGCACATCAGTGCGTATGCGTTGACAGTTGAGGCCAAAACGCCTTTGGAATATCAATTGAAAAAGGGATATTACTCAGGTCAAGATGAAGAACAAACGGTTCAAGAATTTATGCATTTGCATCAAATTTTTCAAGAGAATGGCTATCACCATTATGAGGTCTCCAATTATGCAAAACCTGGTTTTGAGTCTAAACACAATCGTTCTTATTGGGAAGGGCATCCTTATCTTGGGATAGGACCTTCGGCACACTCTTTTAATGGTAAGGATAGACGATACAATGTGGCCAACAATCCCCAGTACATACGGTTAGTACAGTCACAACAGTGGGATAAATTGGTTCAATGGGATAGAATAGATGACAAGGCCGTTTGGAATGAATTGTGGCTGATTGGATTAAGAACAAAAAAAGGCGTTGACCTGCGGCAGGCTCAAATAAATCCGTTGTATCAAAAAACAACAGATGAAGCCGTCACCAAATGGATCAAATCAGGGCATTTGATAATTGAGGGAAATCAATTATCTTGCACTCCATTGGGATGGATGGTTTTAGACCTTATACTTCTTGATTTTTTTGTAGTTGAATAATCAAATAATAGAAGACGGAGTGATTGATGAGTGGCCAATCAGATAAATACAACAATGAATCTTGGGATTTGGTTATCGCCAGTGAGTCCAAATGGTGGAATATCCCTTTCAAAGAGATTTGGCGTTATCGTGATTTGTTGTGGATTCTTTTAAAGCGAGATTACAAGGCCTCTTTCCGTCAAACCATTCTTGGACCTCTTTGGTTTTTCATACAACCCATCTTTACTACTTTGATGTATACTGTCGTGTTTAATCGAGTGGCTAAATTGGGAACGGATGGTATGCCCCCCATTTTGTTTTACTTGTCTGGAGTTATTCTTTGGAATTATTTCTCAACGAGTATTACCTCAACATCAAGTGCTTTTATATCCAATGCGAGCATTTTTGGTAAGGTGTATTTTCCTCGGCTAATTATTCCAATATCTATTGTGCTGTCGAACATGATGAAATTGATGGTTCAGTTCTCCTTTTTCTTGTTGGTGTTTTTTTACTATTGGGGACAATGCGAATTCCATATCGAGCCAACCTGGCATGTTTTGATGTTCCCTTTGTTGTTTATTCTCATGGGGATTCTGGGCCTAGCAATTGGAATGCTCATCTCAACCTTTACAACAAAGTACAGAGATTTTCAATACCTCATTACCTTTGGAATACAACTGCTCATGTATGCAACACCAATCGTATATCCGAGCTCTATGGTTAAGGGAATTTGGCATGATATATTGGTGTTAAATCCCATGACAGGCATTGTGGAAGGATTCAGGTTTTCATTTCTTGGAACGGGATCATTTGAATGGGGAATGATAGGATATAGTTTTGTTTTTTCGATATTGTTGTTGTCTATATCTGTTGTATTGTTTAACAAAGTGGAAAAGAAGTTCATGGATACCGTGTAATGATGTCAGATGTAGCATTGAAAATAGAAAACGTTAGTAAGCTTTACCGGTTGGGACTGGTGAGTACAGGAACGTTTATTCATGATTTTCAGCGTTGGGTGCATCGGATTCAAGGAAAGGAAGACCCGTTTATGAAGGTGGGTCAAGTTAATGATCGCACCAAGAAGGCAGAGGGTGATTTTGTTTGGGCATTAAAGGACATTGATTTTGAAGTTAAGAAGGGTGAAACTTTAGGAGTGATTGGGAGGAATGGTGCAGGAAAGTCGACATTGCTGAAATTGCTTTCTCGTGTTACTCAACCTACAACAGGTAATATAAAAGTAAATGGCCGCATAGCCTCTTTATTGGAGGTTGGAACTGGATTTCATCCAGAGCTCACGGGTCGGGATAATATTTTTCTCAATGGCGCCATTTTAGGAATGAGGCATTCTGAAATCAAACAGAAGTTTGACGAAATTGTCGCCTTTAGTGGTGTTGAGCGTTATATTGATACTCCTGTAAAGCGCTACAGTAGCGGAATGTACGTTAGATTGGCCTTTGCTGTCGCGGCTCATTTGGAAAGCGAGATTTTAATCATAGATGAGGTCTTGGCAGTAGGCGACGCTGATTTCCAAAAGAAGTGCTTGGGAAAAATGGATCAGGTGGCCAAAGGTGAGGGGCGAACGGTATTGTTTGTGAGTCACAACATGGCAGCTGTTAAGTCCCTGTGTTCACAGGGGTTGGTTATTGAACATGGAATGAAGGCCTTTCAAGGGGATGTTTCTCAGGCAGTGTCCTATTATCTCAAGGGAGGAAGCAATGTTCAGCATTTTAGAACCTTTGATTTTGTTCAACACGAGAGTTTTGTTTTGAATAGTATCAATGTTCACCATCAAGACGAACAATATTCAGAAATCTTAGACGAGAATAAAGATATTCATTTTACAGTTGAGTGTGTAGTGAACTCCTTGGAAGTGAGTCACCTCACTTTTCATCTATACGATGATACAGGAGAACCTGTTTTTTCTTTTGCTTCAAATCCAATTGATTTGGTTTTGGGAGTGAATAAATTGACCTGTATTTTTCCTTCCCTTTTTCTGCAGACGGGTTCTTTTTATGTTTCTTTGTATGTTGTTTCAAAAAACAATAAATGTTTGCTCATTGAAAAAGATGTGATTTCTTTTTTGGTTTCAGATGGGGGACGTGATTTTGGTGCTTACATGGGAAGGGAACCGGGGGTGATTAGACCTAAATTTAATTGGTATAATCAGTGATGGAAGATTTAGCGATACCTAGGAAAAAGAGAGTTGCTGTCATGCAGCCATACATTTTTCCTTACTTGGGATATATGCAACTCATTGCAGCCTCTGACAGCTTTGTATGTTATGATGATGTCAATTTTATCAAACAAGGTTGGATCAACAGAAATAGAATTTTATTAAATGGTCAACCCTATACATTTACAATTCCTTGCAAAGGAATAAGTTCCAATGTATTTATCCATGATGTCAAAGTTGATTATGATAAAAAGGAGTTTGTTTCTTTTTTGAAAACACTGGATTTGGCTTATCGCAAGTCCCCCTACTTTCATGAAGTATTTCCCATGATTTCGGATTTATGGTCGCTTCGCCTGGATTCAATTGCGGCCATGGCCAAAGCATCATTGGAAATGTGTTGCCACTATTTGGATATTTCCACGCAATTTTATGTGTCATCGGAGTCGTTCCCGGGATTGACGGATCTTTATCGTGCTGATCGCTTGATACACATCGTCAAGGCTTTGAAAGGTGAGGTTTATCTCAATTTGTCAGGTGGCAAAACGTTGTATGAAAAAGAGTATTTTCATGCAAGAAATGTTGAGCTATTGTTTCATCGCATGAATGAAATCCCCCCATATCTCCAACAACATTCTGATTCATTTTTTTCGAACTTATCGATTTTAGATTTAATGATGAATCTATCTAAATCTCAGATCCAATCTCTATTGAAACAGTGTCAATGGGAATGAGCCAATAGTTTTGTATATTAGCCTCATTCCTTAGTTTTGAGCAAATGATTCCTGTGACCAAGACATATTTTCCATCCATTGAGAAATACCAATTTCAATTGGAACGAATTTGGAAAAATGGTTGGTTAACCAACCGAGGAGAGTTGGTCAAGGAATTGGAACAAAAAATCCAAGATCGTTTATTGTCAGTTCCCTTGCTCATCATGAACAATGGTACTGTACCTCTGCAAATAGCCTTGAAAATTTTAGCAAAAGGAGGGGAGGTGATTACAACACCCTTTAGTTATGTGGCCACAACCTCATCTATCATATGGGAGGGGTGCACCCCAATTTTTGCAGACATTGATGAAAGAACATTTACCATTGATGTGAATGAAATACGCAAGAAGATTACAAACAAAACAACATGCATTTTAGCAACGCATGTTTTCGGGAATCCGTGTGATGTGGAAGCCATTGAAACCTTGGCCAAAGAAAATAATTTGTTTGTAATCTATGATGCAGCGCATTGCTTTGGTGTAACGTACAAGGGTAAAAGTTTATTTAATTATGGGGACATGAGTACGTGTAGTTTTCATGCCACCAAAGTATTTCATACCGCAGAGGGGGGAGCTTTGTTTACCTCAAATCCAGATTGGATGACGATGGCATTTCAATCACACAATTTTGGCCATTTGAACGCAACCGACTTTTCACTTGTTGGTATTAATGCCAAAATATCTGAGCTTCAGGCAGCAATGGGCTTATCTATGTTGGGAGAGATGGATTTGGTTTTAAGTGAACGCAAAGCGGTGGTAGATTTTTATCTGCAACATCTCGATTTTAGTCGCGTTCAGACCATAGCTTTGCGCCAAGAAACCAATTGGAACTATAGCTATTTTCCGGTGGTTTTTGAAAGTGAGTGGGTATTGAATAAGGTGGTGGCTGCATTGGCGGAGAAAAATGTTTTTCCCAGACGTTATTTTTATCCATCGTTGAATCATTTGCCTTATATCTCAGGTCAGTCTTGTCCAATTTCTGAATCCATATCGTCTCGTGTTTTATGCTTGCCTTTGTATGTTGGATTGAGCAAAGAAAATTTAAATAATATCGTGGATGTTATTCATCACGCCCTATGAAACGGGTAGTGATTATGCAACCTTATTTTTTCCCCTATCTGGGATATTTTCATTTGCTTGATTCTTGTGACGTATTTGTGTTTTTGGACAATGTCAATTATATCAACAGAGGTTGGGTAAACAGAAATCAATTCGTTTTTTCTGGAACCCCCAATATGTTTACCATTCCATTGAATGGAGCAAGTCAGAATAAATTAATCAATGAGATTGAAATCGCGGATGGTCGTTGGACCAAACTTTTTTTGAAATCAATGGAAATGAGTTACAAAAAGACCAAGTGCTATTCAGAATTGATTGAGTCATTAAAAGAAATTTTAGGTGATGGGACAGGTAAAATTTCATTGTTGAATCAAAAAACCATTAGCTGGTGTGCGGAACAATTGGGAATGATCAAAGATTTTAAAATATCCTCCATCGATTTTGCAGATGTTTCGGGAATTGGACAAGAAAGAATAGTGCAAATTTGTCAGAAAGAAAAGGCTGCTGCCTACAACAATGCGATTGGAGGTATTGAATTATATGACAAAAGAGTTTTTTCTGATTTTGGAATTGAACTTTCTTTTGTTAATTCATCATTACAGGCTTATCCTCAGATGGGATCTGTATTTCATCCGGGCATGTCCATTTTGGATGTATTGATGAACAATGATTTTGAGGAACGTCAAGTTTTATTGAAACAATATACGTTTTCATGAAAAAAGGATATGAGAATATTGTAAAGCATTACGAGAACTGCTATGGTTTGCACGGGGACAATCACAAAGGAATGGACTGGCCCAAGTTGGAAGATAATCACAAGCGATTTAGAATGATGCTTCAACTAATGGAATGGGATATTCAGCCAAGCCATTCTAAAAGACTTTTGGATTTTGGTTGCGGGACAGCTCATCTATTGGAATTTATTCAAGCCAATAACATTCAATTGGATGAATACATCGGATTGGATTATTCCCAAATTTTTATTGATCGATGCAAAGAAAAATTTTCTGATCATACTTTTATTTGCGCAGATGTATTGGCTGATCAATTTGAATGGCCATCTTTTGATTATGCAGTGATGAATGGCGTATTTACAGAAAAGAGAGAATTAAGTCAGGAGGAAATGTGGAATTATTTTACGGCTGTGATAGCAAAGGCTTTTCATTCTTCTGCCCGTGGAATAGCGTTTAATACCATGTCCAAAAATGTTGATTGGGAAAGAGATGATTTATTTCATGTGTCAATGGATGAGCTATCAAGATGGTTATCGAAAAATTTATCCAGAAATATTGTGATCCGACAGGATTATGGACTTTATGAGTTTACTACCTACCTTTACAAGTAATGCTGAACGACGTTGTCATATTTGGGGTTAAGGACTTTGCGGAATTGGCCCACTATTATCTTACAAAGGATAGTGAATACAATGTAGTGGCCTTTACAGTAAATAAAGCCTATATGCCTGAAGAGGGAACTTTTTGTGGTTTGCCTGTGGTACCTTTTGAGGAATTAGAAGCACATTATCCACCGTCTCAATTTGCTTTTTTTGCTCCTATGTCACCGAGCAAGATGAATCAACTTCGAGAAGGGATTTACAATGAGGCAAAACAAAGAGGTTATTCATTTATTTCCTACATCAGTTCAAGGTGTACCAATTTCGCCGCCTCCATCGGCGAAAACTGCTTTGTATTAGAAGACAATACCATTCAGCCTTTTGTGACCATAGGGAACAATGTAGTTTTATGGTCAGGCAATCATATTGGCCATCATTCTAGCATTGGCCATCATGTGATGTTTACTTCTCATGTCGTATTATCAGGGCACTGTGTAGTCCAAGATAATTGTTTGTTTGGAGTTAATTCCACCATTAGGGATGGATTAACCCTTGGAAAGGGAACGTTCGTTGCAATGGGAACATCGGTCATCAAGTCTACTCCGGAGTGGTCTTTTGTTAAAGGAACATACGGAGAATTGTCCGGTGTGGATAGCAGAAAGATGATATGAGTTGGATAAAAGGACAGCAGCTTTTTTTTTGGAATCAGTATGATTTGGGCAAGTCATTTTCACATGCCAGTGTTCCTTTTGCTGTGCCATTACAGGGTCATGAATTCATGTTGTATTTTGGTGCTAGAAATGCAAAAGGCCAGTCATTGCCATTTTGTATTAAAGCACAAATAATAAACGGTCAATTTTTGCTGATAGGCGAGCCAATGGGCCCCTTGATGGATGTTGGTCAATTGGGAACATTTGACGATTCGGGTGTAATGCCTACTTGTGTGGTCCAACACAATGGACAATATTGGATGTATTACATTGGATGGAATCCTCAGGTTACCGTATCCTATCGACTTTCTATCGGATTGGCCATTAGTGATGATGGTATCCATTTCAAGCGATATTCTCAGGCCCCTCTGTTGGACAGATCATTGGATGAGATCTTTTTTAATACCGCGCCGTTTGTTTTAAAGAATGTGGATGGTTGGGAGATGTATTACGTCTCCTGCACCGATTGGAAAATATTAGACGGAAGAACAGAGCCGCAGTATACCATCAAGCGGGCTAGTTCAACGGATGGAATACATTGGGAGAGAGAGAACAAAGCACTATTGGATTATGATGAAAGGGGAGAGGCTTTTGGGAGGCCATGTGTTTTGACCATCGAAAATGATAAGAGGGCGCTCTTTTTTTCTTTTCGCAAATTGTCTGGATATCGAGAGCTTGCGGGCAATGCTTATCAGATCACCCATGCTCTTTGGGATAGTCAAGGAAAAAAATGGATCAAGCAATACCAAGATACTCTTCCATTAGGCCATCATGGCGATTGGGATGAGCAGATGGCATGTTATGGTCATGTTTTTCAGCACGAGGGTAAGTTTTGGATGTTGTACAATGGGAATGATTTTGGAAAAACCGGCTTTGGATATGCCCAATGGATCATTGAGTAATACCACCCCATTGGTCGCTGTGTTTATGGTTACCTACAACCATGAGGCTTATATCAAAACAGCCATAGAGTCAGTTTTGTCACAAAAAACAACATTTGAATGGCAATTGTTTATCGGGGAAGATGGTTCAAAGGACAGCACACCAACATTGTGTAAGCGCTACGCAGACGAATTTCCTGAAAAAGTAAAATTGTTTTCACGCGGAAAGAACATAGGAGTTTTTGAAAATGCCAATTTATTATTTCAATCTTGTTTGGCTTCTGGCGCCAAATATATCGCCATGCTCGAAGGAGATGATTGTTGGATTTCTGAAGAAAAGTTAGAACAACAGGTTGCGTATTTGGAGCAGCATGATGATTGTGCTGGTTCATTCCACAATACTGACTTTTTATATGCCAATGGGGAGCGAAAGGCCATGTTCAAGCAAATCCCAGAAAAGATGCATTGGAATGATGTGATTGGAAAATATTCGCCTTTTCATACTACATCATTTATTTTTAGATCAAAGCATTTTTGTCGACCCGCATGGTTTAGATTTATCCACAGTGTGGACATGGCCATGTACATTTGGCATGCTCAGTTTGGTTATTTTAAGGGTTTTGATGCAACATGGAGCCTCTATAGAATACACCATTCAGGGATGACAGCAACCAAAGAACACAATGAGTTGTTTCATCGAAAGAGAGGGTTGTTGTATCAATTGATAAATGGTAAATTATCGATACCGTTTTCAGAAAAGATAATGAACTTGATGGATTATCACCAATCCCAAGTAAACAAAGATTATTTAGATTGTCCGGATAAATTATTGTTTTTTAATGCAACAGAGAATTGGGAAGAACAATTGTTGAAAATGGAGTTGGATGCGGAAATCTTGCCTTTCCAAATAAAAGGTCGCGTATGGGAAGGTTACTTTAAAAAAGTGAGATTGTTTTCTTTTAAATGGCTCAATGCCCAAATGATTAAGTATGTCTACAAAAAACATTGGGAAAAAATAGATGGCGTTATCTTTTCCTCAGTAAAGGATGCGAAACGCTTTGAAGATCTGTTTCCTAAATTTGATTTTTCTTATGTCATTTTGGAAAAGAATAAAGATCAAGCCGTCAGAGATGTTTCTGTAATAATCGATAATCAATGGATTTCAGCTGAGGATACCGCCAAGAAGTTGGCAGATTGCATCCATGCGCATCTCAACCATCAACGATTAAAAGGATTGAATTCATGAAGAGAATTGCATTATTCACGCCATCAAAGCATACCTATTCTGAAACTTTTATTCAATTGCATATTGATGGTTTGAATCATGTAAATTGGGTATACCATGACGGTGAGCAGCCCACCAAGTGCAATGACGTTTCGTTTCCTCCTCTTTCTAAATGGACCATCCGATTTTTGAATTGGCGTTACAACAGAAAGTGGGGTTGGGAACAATGGAGTTTGTTTCAATCACTCAAAATGAACCAACCGGATGTAGTGTATTTTGAATATGGAACAACGGCAGTGGCTAATATTGAAGTTGTTGAGTTGTTGAATATTGCAACGATTACGAATTTCCATGGATTTGACATTTCTGTTTTTGATATTCTTAAAAAGAATCAAGAACGATATCGTAATTTGTTTTTAAATACAAATAATAGATTTGTAGTTGTTTCAAAAAAAATGTTGAATCGCATTGTTGAAATGGGAGCAAGGGAAAAGTCAATTCTCTACTCACCTTGCGGTGCAAATATGGAGTATCAAAAGATAGTGCCTAATTTAAATTCCAAGCAATTTGTAATGTTGGGAAGGTTGGTAGAGAAGAAGTCCCCTTTGAGTTCATTAAAGGCATTTTATCAAGTCTACCAAAGAGACAAAGAAGTAAGATTGGCAATCATTGGAAACGGCCCTTTGATGTCAAATTGCGAGGAGTTTGTTCAAAAGAACAATTTGATGGATGCGGTGATTTTTCATGGTGTTTTGGACAGAGAGGGCATTATGAAAGTTTTTGCTGAAAGTAGTTGTTTTATACAGCATTCCATTGTGGCATCAAACGGAGATGAGGAGGGCACACCGGTTGCCATTTTAGAGGCCATGTTATCAGGGTTGGTAGTGGTGTCTACCAGACATGCTGGGATAGGAGATGTGGTTAAAGAGGATTGCGGTTATTTGGTGGAAGAGGATGCGATAGCGGAAATGGCTGAGTCGATGTATAAGGCGGTCAGTAATACAGATGTATCATCAGTGATGTCCAAAAATGCAAGGCAATTTGTTTTGGCACACCATACCTCAGAAATTCATTTGGAACAAATCAACTCTTTTTTGTAATGGCTAAGGACAGTACGATAGCAGTGGTTATTCCCGTACACAATCGGAGAGATGAGTTGCTGCGTGCGTTGCGATCCGTTCTCCATCAATCAACGCCGGTTCAAGAAATTTGGGTTATCGATGACGCTTCGACAATAGCATTAACTCCTTTCTCTGAATTAGAACATTGCAACATTATACGTTATCACCTGTTAGAAGAAAAGTCCAATGCCAATGTGGCTCGGAATAAAGGAGCTGAATTGTCCAATGCAGATTTCATCGCTTTTTTGGACAGTGATGACGAATGGGAAGTCAATTATATTGAACAGTGTAAGTCCTATCTGAACAAAGGCCACGCTGGATATTTTTCTCAGTCAAAAATTTACAAGGGAGGTCAAGCCACAGCAAAGATTTCTAGACCTTGGGAGGAGAATGTTAGTGCTGTGAACTTTCTTTTGGATGGAGGGTTTGCCCAGACTTCGAGTTTTATTGTTGACCGAGATTCTTTCCTGAAAGTTCAATTTGATGAGGAATTAAAAAGACATCAAGATTTTGATTTTTTTGTTCGTTATGCCAAGTCGTTTAGATGGGTTCAACTTCCAGTTTGCGCTGTATTGGTGCATTGGGAAGAAAATCGAAAGGTAACCAGAGATGCAGCATCTGAGATGAAATTCATTCAGCGAAATGCCAGTGAAATTCATCCCAAAATACTCAAACGTTACTTGCGCATGCAGTATGACTATTTCTTTTACAATGGTTCACGTAGAGATTATTCACTTCATCAATCGATGTTGTTCCACGTCATCTCTGAACTAACATTTTCTGACTATAAATCCTTTTTTAAAGAGAAAAGTTGGTTGTATTTGAATACAATGGGATTATTGCGTTATATTTTTCTGAAATTAAAAGGCTAACGTCAATTGAAAGTCGGCTCTATGGTTGGTAACAGCACCACCATGTTCCATGTCCCGCTCTCTTTCTATTTTAAAAGCGCAAATGAATTGAGGTGAATGGTATTGAACAATACAGAACGTTCTTTTGCCTTTTCCACTGTATGCGGGGATACTCATACCTCCTTTGAGTTCTCGGTCCATCATATAAATGCGTAAATCCCAATCCGGAACACTGAAGAATACTTGACGGATGATGACTTGCCATGGCTGATCCATTGGCTTCCATTCGTATTCCATGGCACTGAGCCATCCCGATTTTGCATCGGCACTATGTTGTTCAATGCGACAATGAATTTGGATGTGCTCATTTACTTTCCATTTTCCATCCACGCGCCACTGGCGCATTATTTCTGGACTTTTTTTTATCTGATATCGTATATAGAAATTGTGATAACGGTTGGGTATAAAGTCAATGTGGGATTGAATGACTTGTTCTTGACGCGAAACGTTTTCCCATGGACCATTATTTTTTTCGTTGATCCATGAAATCAAACCTTTGAGTTTTTTATGAAAGAAAATTTGATGGGCGTACACCCATTCTTCCTCTTTTAAATAAGAAGAGACAATAGCGCGGTATGAAATGCGCATCCATTGGTTTTTGAAAATGGGTTGTATCCAAAAAGTATGAAGGCTGAGTTTGTTTTTTTCATGGATCAACTCACTTTGCAAGAAGTTTTTCCCAAATGCTCCGGCAAATGTCAAGGCGTTTTTAGTTGTTTTCTTTCGTTCCTCAACGAAGGTGTATTGGTGGTACTGTAGCTTGTATTTTGTTCGTTTCCAGTCTATGTTCCACCACATTTGTTTTGGATACGCTAGTGGCGGAGCCTTGACCTGATCCAGCGCAATATTCAGGCTAATAGCCCTAAAGGCTTTTGTCAGAGCCACACCGCGCCAATGTCGATTGGTAATACTTGAAGTATAGGGTGCAAAGGCCAGATGATCCCCCATCAAGGGATTGACATTCCAAGCTGACGTACGCATGAGGTTGTTCCCAAACAACATGTTCAACGGTGTTTGTGGTAGGAAGTCCCCCAGAATGAAGTGGTGATTCTTATTTTTGAATTGGAAGTATGCTGTATTCAGAATGGTTTTTTCTTCATTGTATTCTGTTACAAAATGATGGAATCCCCATCGGAATCCATTCTCACTTGTTCCTTTGTAACGTACGTTGTATTTTGAAATATCTGATACCTCAACGGTTGGTGGAATGTCCTTAGCGGTTAGGGAAAGCGTTTGGTCAATGAATTTTGGTTTTTCAAGGCAAGGACCTGAAGTAAGAAAGGGAATAATACTGTCCCATTGTGATGGGGAAATGTTGGGAATGCGAAAGAGTTCAAAAAGATTGGTAATGCAGCCGAATTGATTTTTGTATTGCGTTATGCCCTGTTGAAAATGCTTGGGCAGGCGCTTAATTTGTAGCGCATTGTTGACATTGATGCGGGGTGTGGAAATCTCACGGTCAATGTTGTCATCTACTACATCCAATTGATATACGTCTTCTGTTGCGCTTGAATCGGGTAATTGTCCCAATGCAGTGAAAGGCAGCATCAAAAGCAGCAAATTAATCCTTATTGATTTCATGCCATTGATATAAGGAGGGTAAGAAATAGGGTTGAGCGGTGATGCAAAAGGTGGATTGTAATTTTCTGCGATTGTTTTTAAGTACAACCCAGTATTTGTTTTTAGGCCATTGCAAACCCCAACCCAATTCCCATGTAGAATTCAATAATATGCGGTGTTGGATGAGCAGTTGAGTGGGCAAGGCATCAAATTGCCATAGGTCCACGAGCAGGTGGTGTCGGGATGATGTTTTTAACAGGAAGTGGAAACATTGATTGGGCCAGTAATCTTTTGTGTGTTGTTGATTATTCCATTGCCACCGATGCAAATACTGAAAGTGAAAGGAAGAATGGGTGTATTCAATGGCAGAATTGGACTGCCACAACAGCAAGGGGTGATTTTCTGGAAATTTTTCCCGATTGAAGATGATTTCATGTGATAGGCTGGTTTGTTTGCCCAATTGGATTTGACTACCCAATTGAATTTGCGTCGTTTGAATGAAAGAGGCTTTTGAAGCCCCAGCATACGACCAAAGTGAAAAACCTTTCCCTTGCTTTTTAATTCCCAAGAATAGATCATTCACATTGGATTGGAGGTGGTAATTGAAGACCAATAGCTCAACCTTTAGATTGGGCTCATTGTTAATAGCCGATTGCGTTCCCCGGAGATTGGGTTGCAAACCTTGACTATGGGCGGATAGATTCAGGAAAATGATCACAAGAGCCCAGCAAATGTCTTTTTTCATCGGACCAAACTATATCCTTCATTTTTTATTAGAAAGTTTCATATAAGGCCGTATATTTGCATCCCTTTTGGGAGTTATTTGATTCCCAATCCCGGATGTGGCGTAATTGGTAGCCGCGCCAGACTTAGGATCTGGTGCCGTGAGGCGTGGGGGTTCGAGTCCCTCCATCCGGACAAAATATGTAACATAAATACCGAATAACTCGGTATTTCTTTTTTTTAGACTATGCAAATCTCCCAAAACAACATTGATGCATTGAATGCAGAAATCAAGATTGAAATCACTGCAGCAGATTATGCTCCAGCGGTTGAAAAATCTTTGAAGAACTACAGAAAGAACATGCAAATGCCCGGTTTTCGTCCAGGCCACGTTCCTGCCTCTGTGGTGAAGCAGCGTTATGGCAAGGCGGTGTTGGCCGAGGAGATCAATAAAATGTTGCAAGACGCCGTTTACAAACATATCTCAGACAATAAACTTCCCGTTTTAGGTAACCCTATTCCAAAAGAAGGTGATGATGTGGGTGATTGGGACAATCCTGGCGATTTTTCGTTTACCTATGAAATGGGATTGGCTCCTGAAATTGAGGTCAATTTGGATAAGAAAATGAAATTTGACTTTGCAGTTATTGATGTAAATGACAAATTGATTGATAAGCAGATCCGTGATTATGGTCGACGCTTTGGTAAAATGTCTAATCCAGATAAGAGCGGTGCAGAAGATTTATTGGATGTGACGGTGAAGGCTGTTGATGCGGATGGAAAAGTAGTAGAGGGCGGAATCAACAACAATGCAACAGTGACCATTGAAGATGTAACTGATGCCAAAACATTGAAGCAATTGGTTGGGTTGAGCAAAGAAGATACAGTTGTTGTAAATCCACATCATTTGACTGCGGATCATGAAGCTTTAGCCCGCTTGTTGGGAATTACCCACCATGATTTGCACCACTTTGAGGGCAATGTTCAATTGACCATCAACAATATCCACCACGTAGAGGTGGCTGAATTCAACCAGGAATTGTATGATAAATTGTTTCCTGCAGGAACAGTAACCAATACAGATGAAATGCGCGCCAAGGTGCGTGAGAATATGACTGAGGTATTCGCTCGTGATGCGCAGTGGATGTTCAAGAGAACCGCCGCCCGTCAAATAGCAGACACCATCAATCCTGCATTACCTGATGCTTTCATGAAGCGTTGGATTGCAATGAGCAACGAGAAGCCATTGACAGAAGAGCAAGTTGAGGCAGAATATCCAGCTTATGCCCAAGGTTTGAAATGGCAATTGATTGAGTCCAAGATTATCGAGAAAAATGAGATCAAGGTCACCATGGAAGAAGCTGTTGACCACGTGAAAAAGCAATATGCAGAGCGCTTTGCGCAATATGGTTTGCCCGTGGAAGATGATCGTTTGGAGACCATGGCCAAAGAGTTGTTGGCCAAAAGAGAGGAAGCCAAAAATGTTTATGACTTACTTTTTGAAGACAAAGTCATGGAATTGATCAAGTCCAATTGTACCATCAATGAAGTGAAATTGCCTTTTGAAGAATTCTTGCACAAGGCGCAACACATGCATTAATCCAACCACTAGATGGAATATAAATTTGATTTGACTTGGGCCAAGACTCAGGACGAGCAAGATCCATTGCGGTCTTTTAGAAGTCAATTTTATTTTCCTCAACATAATGGCAGTGATGCCCTGTATTTTACCGGAAATTCTCTTGGGCTTCAACCCAAAGGAGTAAAAGAGTGTATAGATCAAGAACTTTCTGATTGGGCCCAGTTTGGGGTTGAAGGACATTTTGAAGCCAAAAATCCTTGGTTCAGCTACCATGAACCTTTTGCAAAATGGATAGCGCCCATCCTTGGTGCCAATGAAAATGAAGTGGTGGTGATGAATCAACTGACGGTGAATCTTCATCTATTGTTGGTTTCTTTTTATCGCCCGCAGGGTAAAAGAAGAAAGATTTTATTTGAGCACAAACCTTTTCCATCGGATCATTATGCCTTTGAATCACAGGCCCAATTGCATGGATTAAATCCAGAGGATGTGCTGGTGGAAATGCAACCCAGAGAAGGTGAAACGTTGCTGCGAACAGAAGACATCATTGCCCAGATACACGCCTGTGGAGATGAATTGGCCACTGTTTGTTTTGGAGCAGTTAATTATTACACAGGACAATGGTTTGATATGAAAGCCATTGCTGCTGCCGCGCATGCTGTGGGTGCGACGTGCGGTTTTGATTTGGCCCATGCGGCGGGAAATGTCCCTGTTCAATTGCATGATTGGGAGGTGGATTTTGCTTGTTGGTGCAGCTATAAATATCTGAATAGTGGGCCCGGTGGGGTTTCAGGCGTATTTGTTCATGAGAAGCACCACCACTCCAATTTGGTGAGAATGGCCGGTTGGTGGGGCCATGACAAGTCTACACGTTTTTTAATGCAACCTGGTTTTCAGCCCATTCCGTCTGCTGAGGCATGGCAGTTGAGCAATGCGCCCGTGCTTTCTATGGCCGCTCATCGCGCTTCATTGGTGTTGTTTTCTAGTACAACCATGGAAGATCTAAGATCCAAGTCCGTGAAGTTGACGGGATATCTTGAATTTGTTCTGCAACAAGTTTCTCAATTGTCTGGTCAGGCCATGGAGCAGGTAACTCCTGTGAATCCAAATGAACGAGGTTGTCAAATTAGTGTGCGGTTGTTGGGCAGAGACAAGACCATCGTTCAGCAGTTATCAGCTGCCGGTATCATTGTGGATTGGAGAGAGCCTGATACCATCCGGTTGGCGCCAGTTCCTTTGTACAACTCCTTCGAGGATGTTTGTCTTTTAGGACAAAAAATGGTCGAGCTATTGCAGCGCTGATCTTTTTCATTTTTCATTATATTTGAACATGATTAAAAACCTATTGGCTTTTTCAGCCCTTTCCTTGGCTGTTGTATCTTCTTTGGCACAGACACCAGGTAGTTTAGACCTAACTTTTGGTGGCACAGGACAGGTGATCTCCTCCCCTGTTTCCGGCGATTCTTTTGACAACTGTCAGGCAGTAGGTGTTCAAAGCACGGGAAAAACTGTATTTTGTGGTGTGTCTGGCAACTGGTCCAATTTTGAAGCCACGGTAGGCCGTTTGAATGTAGATGGAACTTTGGATGCCACTTTTGGCAGCAATGGTGTTTTTGTATACGGCAATACCCTGGGCGGTGACTTCATGTATGATCTAGAAGTATTGAGCGATGACAAAATTCTTATTTGTGGTGCAACCTCATTGTCTGCAGCCAATACACAGTGGGCTGTTTGGCGTTTCCTTCCCAATGGAACTTTGGATGCTTCGTTTGGAACAGGCGGTGTTATGCAGTGGGAAATTGAGGGTGGTGAAGATTATGCCCGAGAGATAATAGTTCAGAATGATGGGTATTTGATTATTGGTGGTTCAATGCCTGCTGGTTTTTCCAATGAGCGCATTGTGGTGGCCAAGTTGGATTTGAATGGCGCTATGGTCAATACGTTTGGAACCAATGGTGGTTATACCCTATTTACCACCAGCACGCAGGATGATGTGGTTTCTCGTGGTGCGGCAATAATGCCCAATGGAAATATCTTTATTGTAGGCTCCAGTTATAGTATGATGGACAATATGGACCATGCGATGATTGCTGTTTTGGACAACAATGGAACCCCAGTTACATCTGTAGATGGAGATGGTATTTGGATTGATCCAACCTACGGACGTTATTATCGGGCAGTGTATCAAAATGGACATGTATTGGCTTGCGGCAATAGAGATGGCAGTGAATACAATTTTATGATTGCGGCACACCTAGCAGATGGAAGCTTGGACAACACTTTTGCCAGTGGTGGATACGCAATTGTAGACAACGATAATATTGATATTCTGTATGACATCGCCTTACAGGCTGATGGTAAAATGGTGGCTTGTGGATCGACAGGGACTGGTGGTGGTTTTGGTGGTACCCGTGATTTTTGTGTGATGCGTTTTAATGCGGACGGAACATTGGATAATTCATTTGGAACTGCAGGCTTAGTGATAACCCCCATGGCTGCTGGATTTGAAGATGCCAATGGTTTGGCGTTAACCAACGACTTTAAAGTAGTTTGCGGAGGTTTTGTACAACAGAGCAATAATGATTTTGCCTTTGCACGATATCACTTGGGGACTGTTGTTTTGGTCGATGGTTGTACAGATGCCAATGCCTGCAATTACAATCCCAACGCTTCTAACAATGATGGCAGTTGTTATTTCATCGGTGATCCATGCGATGATGGCAATATGGCTACTTTGAATGACATTTACAATGCCAATTGTGAGTGTGCAGGAAGTGTGACGGCCATTGAACAAATAGATGCTCCAGGGCTTTCCTTGTTTCCTAATCCTACCAAAGGAATATTAAACATCCACCATTGGAAGACTGGTCATGTTGTTGTTTATGACAATCAAGGTAAGAGGTTGTTGAACACACAGCTCACCAGCAATACACTTCATGTTGAAAGTTTGCCTGTAGGTATTTATCGATTGGTAATGGATGGTGTCAGCACCACCTTTGTCAAGGAGTAATTATCTCCTCATCGCTTCAACGGGATCTAAATTGGCTGCTGACCAGGCGGGCATGATTCCCGCAATCAATCCAACAATGACCGATATTCCGATTCCCATAAAGACGCGTTCGATGGGAAGGATAAAGGCCATTTCAAATGCGGCATTCAACCCCTGTATGGAGATATAGACCAATCCCAAACCCATTAAACCTCCGATGATACAGAGAGAAATGGCCTCCGTTAGAAATTGAATCAGGATAAAGATTTTTTTCGCGCCAAGAGCCTTCTGAACTCCAATGAGATGCGTTCTTTCTTTAACGCTGACAAACATGATATTGGCAATACTAAAGGCACCAACAATGATGGCAAAAATGCCAATGAACATTCCTGCAGAATTGAAGACACCTACAATTTGATCCAAAACATCGCTGATCATTTTTGCTTCGATGATGGAAAAATCATTATCGCCTCCGGGTTTGATGCCTCTAATGGATCTGAATTGTTGCACTACTTCTCCTTTCAAGTCGTCAGTGGTGGCTGTAGATTTGGCTTTGACCATGATACTGCCATCTACTTCCTCAGTATTCATCCAACGAATGGCATATCCCACAGGAACAATGATGGTTTGGTCCATACCATTTCCAAAAAGTGACGCGCCCTCTTTTTTCATTTGTCCGATGACACGCAGTTTTAAGCCTGCAATGGAGACTTCCTTGTCCAATGATTCACCTTTTCCAAATAGCGCTTGCGCTACAGTATTTCCGATGATGCACACTGCACGTCCTCCATCACACTCTAACTCTGTGAAATATCGTCCTTTGTCGATTTTTACAGTTCTGGTTTGGTTGTAATAAAAGGTAACACCATTGACCCAAACATCTTCCAAGTAATTGCCCTCAAATTTCACAGTTTGGGAGGTTCCTGATTCATAAGCCAAGGCTTGTGCAGTGGTTAAACGAGCGGCCAACTGAGCCATATCCTTGGTGGAAGGCTCCCTGCGTGACATGAATTTCCACCACTCATACTCCTCTTTCCCATCTTCAGGTCCCATGGGCCATTTTTTGATCATCATAACGTCTGACCCTACAGATTCTAGGCTTTCGCGCATGTCGGCTTCCATGCTGTCTACCACTGCTAGAACAAAGATGATGGAGAATATTCCGATGGTTACGCCCAATAAAGAAAGGATGGTTCGGAGCTTATTGCTGACCAAAGCATGAAATGCCATTTTCACACTTTCTAGAATGATTCTCCAATATGTGCGCATGTTGCGAAACTAATCGACAAAGCCTTGTAAAAAGCAATATAAATTGCCAAACTTTGTTGTTAGGCTTTTGTTGATGAAAAAGGTGATTCTTGTCTTCTGTTTGTGTTGCGCTGCATGGGGAATGCGGGCGCAATCTGCTGTGGACACCCTCATCTTGGATACCTTGGCCATAGATCCCAATGGTTTTGTTTTGCGCAACGATACCAATCTGGTGTCCGATACGTTGTACCAACTGATACCGCACAAGAGCATGTTGGTGATTCCAAAATCATTGGATCAATCCCGATTGACATGGAGTTATCGAAGGTTGCCTTATCCAACAGAGATTGGTCAGTTTAAACCCTACCAAAGGACAAGGTCAACTTTTAAACCCTCCTATTTGGGCGACAGGCTCAATAGTCCAACAACAGGCAGTGTAACCGATATCATTCAATCTGGTGCCTTGACCCGAACTGTACAAGTGGGCAACAATCAAAATTTGAGTTTGCAGTCGGGACTCAATTTACAATTGGATGGACGGATCAATGGTGATTGGAGAATCAAAGGACAATTGTCCGATGCGCAACTCCCCATGCAGGCGGGAGGATATTCATCGAAATTGGAAGATTTTGATGTCATGAATATTGTGTTGTACAATAAGACTACACAGATTTTGGCAGGAGATTTTACCATTCAGCAAAAAGAAGGGTATTTCATGCGCTATTTTAAACGCGGTCAGGGTATGTCTTTCCAGCAAAATAACAATGGATGGAAAACGGACGCGGCATTGTCCTTATCCAAAGGAAGATTTGCCCGACAGTCATTTGTAGCCATTGAGGGCAATCAAGGACCCTATCGTTTGAATGGTGCGAATGGTGAAAATTTCATTGTCATTTTGTCAGGCACAGAACAAGTATACATAGATGGTGTTAAATTACAACGCGGTCAAGATAAAGATTATGTCATTGATTACAACGCTGGAACCATCACCTTTATGCCTTCAAGACAGCTGACCAAGGATAAACGCATTGTGGTAGAATTTCAATATTCTGATAAACAATATTTCAGGCCATTGGTGACAGCAGGAGCCGAAAAGAAATGGGAAAAGCAGAAAATGTATTGGCGTTACTTCAATGAATGGGACGCCAAGAATCAACCATTGCAATTGAATTTATCCGATTCTTCTCGTTATCTTTTAAGTCAATCTGGAGACAATGTGGGACAAGCATTTGTTGACGGTGCAAGAAAATGGGAAGGTCCTGTTGCAGGAGTGGCTTATTTTAAAAAGGACACTTTGGACTTTGGTTGGGTTTGGGAAGTAAGTCAAGATACTACTTTTGAGTTGTATCAGGTGGTGTTCAGCTATGCAGGGCAAGGACAAGGTAATTACGTTGAGTCGGGATTCAATGCGGGAGGAAAGGTGTACAAATGGGTTGCTCCCGTTTGGGATGGAGAAAAGTGGGTTAAGCAGGGGAGTTACATTGATAAGGCTCAGTTGACAGCGCCAAAATCGCTGCAAATGTGGATCATGGGATACCAATGGCAGGATTCTACGGCAAGAGGGAAATGGATATGGGACAATGAACTGGCCATGAGTCAGCAAGATTTGAATTTGTTTTCAGACAAGAATGATGGAGACAATCAGGGCTGGGCGCTAAAGAGTGTGCTGGCATTTGAGCAGAAAAGAATAAAATCAAAGATTGACTTTGAATACAACAGTGTTTTTTTTAATCGAATAGAGCGATTCAGGGAGGTGGAGTTTGAGCGCAATTGGAATTTACTGGGGTTGAATTACCAAGGGGACTTTCGCTTAGTGGGAGGAGAGTTGTCCTTGGAGCAAAACGGCAGATCGGTGATGTTGCGCGCAGAGCAATTGCAATGGTCAAAGGATTTTTCAGGCCAACGATTGCGGTGGATAGGATACCCACTGAACAAAAAGAATTTGACTTGGAAATGGGATGGATGGGCATTGGCCACGACTGGGGAAAGGAGCACGCGCTTTTACAGGAATAAAAATCGTTTGGATTGGACACCAGGCAAGTTGAGAATTTATTGGCAGGATGAGTGGGAAAGCAACAAAAGAGAATTGGGGACAGGCCCGCTTCCATATGTTTTCTATGATTACTCGGTGGGGGCTGGAACCAAAGATACTGTGCAGAAAAAATTGGTTGTCTTTTATCGCAACCGACTGGATTATTTATCGAGTGTTCAGGAATCACCATTGCAGAGAGGAGCCCGTGCTGAACAATGGGGAATGGATGCGGCCTGGCAGTTGGCCTCAGGTTGGCGCGTCAATGCCGTTTTGGCGCAACGGCAGTTGATGGTATTGTCCTCGGAGGTTTTTAATGGCCGGCCAGAGAGCAATTGGGTAGGTAGAGCAGGAACACAATGGTGGAGTGCAGATCGTGTTTGGAATATCACAAGCTATTATGAATTGAGCACGGGGCTGGAACAGCGTAAGAGTTATATTTATGTTGAGGTCCCCCAAGGTCAAGGAAATTTTGTTTGGAATGATTACAACGACAATGGGATAAAAGAATTGAATGAATTTGAGATGTCTGCATTTGGTTATGATGCCAATTATATTCGTACGCAAGTTCCCAACAATGATTTTGTTCCTGTGCATGGCCAAAAATTATCATTGACCATGCAAATGAAAGGCAACCGAGAAAAGCTCAGGGGTTGGAATTACCAGGGAAGTTTATTGGCAGATCAGCAAACATTGAATGACCAGTGGTTGGGATGGAAAACATTTGAACAAGCAGATAGTATTTTAGTACAACAGCATTTGACAGGGCGCAATCAGTTGTTGTATACGACAAAGGATGCGCGATGGACTTGGGGCTTGCAACATTTAGAAACCACTTCTTTGAATGCGTTATCCCTGGGGTATGAGCAGCGCAGCGATGCGTATTGGTCGCCTTTGATTCGCTATCAATGGAACAGTGATACACAATTGCAACCCAGTTATAAGCAAGGGGTGAAACAAGTGGCCAGTGATTTTTTGGCCGGACGCAATTACCAGATTCATTATGAGGAAATGGCCTTGGATGTTGTTGTATCTAACAGCAAGCAAGCGCAACTGACATTGCAGCCAAAATGGAAAGAGAAACAATTGGTGGGAGAAACAACAGAGCATTTGCGGGTTTTGGAGATGCCCGTCCAATTCAAATGGAATGAATTGGGAAAATCAGTAAGCAGTGTGGAAATAGCATGGCACCAGCTGAATTACAGTGGTCAAGGATATTCTACTTACACTTATGATTTATTGGATGGATTGCAATCGGGAACCAATTGGACCTGGGTGATGCAATACCAAACCATTGGGGGCCGTTGGCAATGGACATGGAACTATCAAGGAAGAAAATCGGCCCAACATAAGGCCATTCATACTGGGCAGATGGGAATTCGGTTGGCGTTTTAATTATTTTCCATACAAATAAAGCATTGAAAATGAGTTAATTATAATTTCATTGTTGAAAAGTCTTGGTAGAATAAAAAAAAGGTATTACTTTCGCACTCCGTTTTTAACGGATAAACTGTAACGACATGGATACTTTAAGTTATAAAACTTTGTCTGCCAATAAGGAAACTGCAAACAAGCAGTGGTTGGTAGTAGACGCAGCAGGAGTTAACTTGGGACGTTTGAGTTCTGAAGTAGCTTCTTTATTAAGAGGAAAGCACAAGCCATTGTTCACGCCGCACGCGGATTGTGGAGACAATGTAGTGGTCATCAATGCCGACAAGGTTGCGTTGAGTGGCAAGAAATGGGATGAGAAAGTTTACATCCGTTACACAGGATATCCCGGTGGACAACGTTTTGCTACACCAAAAGAAATGATGGCTAAGCACCCAACTGCGATGGTAGAAATGGCCGTTCGTGGAATGCTTCCAAAGAATCGTTTGGGAAGTGCAGTTTATCGCAATTTGTTTGTTTATGCAGGAGCAGATCACAAGCAACAAGCGCAACAACCAACAGAATACAAGATTAAAGGATAATACATCGGTATGGCAACTACCCAATACACCAATACTTCAGGTCGTCGTAAATGTGCAGTAGCACGTGTTTACCTTTCAGAAGGAACAGGAAACATGACCATCAATGGTCGTGATTTACAAACTTACTTCCCTTCATTGGTTCTTCAGTACAAAGTGAATCAACCATTCACCATCACTGAGAACGTGGGTAAGTATGATATCAAAGCCAATATCGATGGTGGTGGAATTACTGGTCAAGCTGAAGCATTGCGTTTGGCCATCAGTAAAGCTTTGATTGAGATCAATCCAGAATGGAAATCTTCATTGAAGGCAGAAGGATTAACAACGCGTGACCCACGTATGGTTGAACGTAAGAAGTTCGGTCAGAAGAAGGCACGTAAGCGCTTCCAGTTCTCTAAGCGTTAATCGCAGAGCTGGGACATTGTTTAGCATCCAAATTCGCCGGACTCACCCTTGGGTGGCTACCGGCGAATTGATTTTAGAGAAAGTAAACAATTATAAAATAAAATGGCAAGAGTTAGTTTTGACGAGCTTTTGGAGGCCGGTGTACATTTCGGTCACTTAAGCAGAAAGTGGAATCCCAACATGGCTCCTTATATCTTCGGTGAGAAGAAAGGAATCCATATCATTGATTTGAACAAGACAGCAGTTAAGTTGGACGAGGCTGCAAACGCGATGAAGCAAATCGCGAAGTCTGGAAAGAAAATCCTTTTCGTAGCAACAAAAAAGCAAGCCAAGGATTTGGTAGCTGAGCGCATTTCCGCTATCGGTATGCCTTTCGTTACTGAGCGTTGGCCAGGTGGAATGTTGACCAACTTTGTAACCATCCGTAAGGCGGTTCGCAAAATGGCCAACATTGAGAAAATGGAAGCAGATGGAACAGCTGCAACATTGTCCAAGCGTGAGCGTTTGCAATTGACCCGTACCCATGACAAGATGTTCAAAGTATTGGGATCTATTGCGGACATGAACCGCGTACCAGCAGCTTTGTTCGTTATTGATGTAATGAAAGAGCACATTGCGGTTGCTGAAGCCAAGAGATTGGGTATTCCAGTATTTGCAATGGTAGATACCAACAGTGATCCTCGTAAAGTAGATTTCGCTATCCCAGCTAATGATGATGCTACCAAGTCTATCTCTAAAATTTTGGATGTAGTGATTGAAGCCATTGCAGAAGGTTTGACAGAGCGCAAGTCTGAGAAAGACAAGAATGAGGATGCACCAGCTACCGAAGCCAAGGCTGAAGTAAAAGCAGATGCAAAGCCACGCAAGCGCACACCAAGAGCTTAATCGTTTCTTTTAAAAATATTATTATGAATATTACAGCAGCAGACGTAAATAAATTGCGTACCATCACCGGTGCCGGTATGATGGATTGTAAGAAAGCATTGGTAGAAGCCAATGGAGATTTTGATGCCGCCATTGACTTGCTTCGCAAGAAGGGTCAAAAAGTAGCAGCCAACAGAAGTGATCGTGATGCTACAGAAGGAGTGGTATTGGCCAAAGCTACAGCGGACAATACACGTGGCACCATGTTGGTTTTGAACTGTGAGACTGATTTCGTTGCAAAGAACGAAGCATTTGTTGCAGTAGCCAACACCATTTTGGACATTGCTATTGCGCACAACCCAGCTACATTGGATGAGTTGAAGGCTTTGCCTTTTGCAGACAGCGGAATGTCTATCAACGACAAAATCACCGAAGAGATTGGTAAAATTGGAGAGAAGTTGGATTTGTCTTACTATGGAACAGTGAACGCGGGAATGGTATTTTGTTACAACCACCCAGGTAATAAATTGGCTTCAGTAGTAGGTTTCAACAAAGAGACATCTGCGGATGTTGCCAAGGACGTAGCCATGCAAGCAGCGGCCATGGCCCCAGTGGCTTTGGATGAAAATTCAGTTTCTGAAGAGATCAAGCAAAAGGAGTTGGAAGTAGGAAAAGAGCAAGCCATCAATGAAGGCAAGCCAGCGGAAATGGCAGAGAAAATCGCCATGGGACGTTTGGGCAAATTCATGAAAGAGAACACCTTGTTGAACCAAGAGTTTATCAAGGACAGCAAGTTGAATGTATCTCAATACATGAAGTCTGTTGACAAGGATTTGACCGCAACCGGATTCATCCGCTTCGCATTGGGATAGTCCAATAGAAATTCTAGAAAAAGTAAAAGGGAATGGCGGAGGCTGTTCCCTTTTTTTGTTGGGGTGATAAGAATTGAAATCGGCCTTGATTTTAACAGTTTCTTTTTGAAATTGTGGTTATTTTTAGATTTGAATTTTATTCCTTTATGAGAAAAAAAATAGTCGCATTTTTAATCAGTATGATGAGTGTTTTACTGATTGTCGCCCAACCCCACATCACATCCTTTTCCCCTATTTCAGCGGCCCCTGGCGATCAGGTAACCATTAATGGCAGTGGTTTTTATACCATAGCTCAGAGTAACGCTGTTTTTTTCAGTGGCGTTAGAGCTGCTGTTATTTCTGCCACCGCAACACAGTTAATTGTTAATGTTCCATTTGGCGCACGGTACGGAGCAATCACCATTGTTGATTTGCAAAATCAAAAACAAGGAACATCCAATCTGAATTTTATACCCTCTTTCAACCCCAACAAAGGTTCTACTTGGACGGTGAACGACTTTGAATCAGTTGTCAGCCCCGCTGGTAATGTCGGTATGTTCCTGGAGTTTGCTGATTTTAATGGTGATGGAAAACCCGATATGTTGGAGTCAAAAACTACTGGAACGGCTGGTTTTAGGGTTCGTAGAAATGTTTCCACCTTAGGAACGTTGACCACATCCTCTTTCGCTTCAGCCGAATCCTCCGTCAATACAGGGCAAACTTATTTGGAGGCTCTAACCGTTGCAGATTATAACAACGATGGAAAGTGGGATATTATTACTGCCGGTTCTGCAGGTGGGACAAGCTCAACACTTACCGGTACTTTGTCCGTTTATATTAACACCACAACAACAGGAACCATTTCCTTTGCTCCTCCCGTGACCCAAACTTACAACATGAGAAATGGAACGACGTGCTCTGGACGTGTGGGAGGTATTAAATGCGAGGATTTGGATTCCGATGGATGGGCAGACATTGTGATTTCAAATAATCAATATGATTTTAATGGTAACGCAGCCTCTAGTTGTAATTCTACAATCATTGGGGCTCATTTTAAGAATCTTTCCAACTCTGGATCTGCTATCATAGGTTCCCCAAGTTTAATTAGCGTTTCCTCTTATGCCGCAAGAGACAATAGAATTGTTCAATTGGAAGTAGCTGATTTGAATCAAGATGGGAAAAAGGATTTGTTGTTTGGAATAAGAGCCAAGACTTTTTTGTTTAAAAACATTGCCTCTTCGGGTATATTGGATGCAAACAGTTTTGTAGTGACAACAGCAATGCTACTTGATGGAGATAGAGGGATTGGCGTTTCTGATTTGGATGGGGATGGTTTGTTGGATTTGGCTTTGGCGAGCAGAACAGGTGATGTAGTCCGTTTGTATCGAAATACATCAACCAATGGCAATTTTAGTTTTGCAACAGCTTTATCTGTTGCTATTGGTACTGACCATTCCACAGTGAATAACCAAACCATTGCCATAGGTGATATCACTGGTGATGGTAGACCAGAAATTCTTTGTGGTGCCAATTCGCCAAGGATATTGTTGAATAAAATTATAAGTCCCGGAATCACATGGACCGCCGCTTCTTTTACTTCATTGACCAATATTGGTTTCCCAGCCAATACTGGTGCCAATGCCAACGCTTGTAAAATAGTTGATTTGGACGGAGATGGAAGGTGTGATATTGCGGCGATTACAGGAACTACAGGGAATGTTGTGAGCATGCGCAGAAGTCGCCCCATTCCTGATATTTCAGTAGGTACTTTGGCCTTGAATTATTGCCCTGGAGTACAAATTTCTGTGCCTTACAATGCTTCTTATTCGTTGAGTGCAGGAAATACCTTTACTGTTCAATTGAGTAGTGCAACTGGATCATTTACCACGCCTACCACAATTGGCACTTTGACGTCCTCCGCAATCAGTGGTTTTATTACTTGCACCATACCTGCCAATGCCGCTGCGGGGACAGGATATAAGATTAGAGTAAATGCCAGTACCCCTTCTGTTACAGGTATCGCGAACAATGGTAACATCGTTATCAATAACAGCATAGTACCTACGGTGGCCATCGAGGCTTCACAGACGCTGGTTTGTTTGAATAGCGCAGTAAGTTTCACTTCTACTTACAACAACACCGGAGCAAACCCAACCTTTCAATGGTACAAGAATGGAACGCTTCAGGGCGCTACAGGAAATAGTTTCACTGATAATAGCCCCTCCAGCGGTGATAGCTATTATGTTGCCATGAATGCCAACTCGGGTTGTGCAGTGAACAACGTCAACAGTAATACTGTGTCTTTGAATGGCGCTAATCAAGTTACCCCTTCAGTAACCATAACCAATACCCAATCTACGATCTGTAGTTTTACAACATCTGTAAGTTATACCGCAACTCCCGTCAACGGTGGAAATGCGGCAGGCTATCAATGGAAGAAGAACGGGGTTAATGTTGGCTCAAATTCCACAACCTTTACGGATACCAATCCATTAGAAGGAGATCAGGTTTCTGTAGAAATGACTTCAAATGCATCTTGCGTAACCAATCCTGTAGCCACCAGTAATGTACTGACATTGCTGTATTCTGCATCAACAGTGGTTCCAACGGTTTCAATTTCTACCTCCCAGACCAACATTTGTGGCGGAGTGAACCAGGTTGTGTTTAATGCCAATTTCTTTAATGGGGGTTATTCACCAACTTTTCAATGGAAAAGGAATGGAACCAATGTTGGAACCAACTCAGAGCAACTTGTTTTGAGCAATCCCACGAATGGCGATCAAATTTCGTTGGTCATGGTTTCCAATGCAGATTGTGCAACACCGGCGTCTGTCACAAGTAACACCATTACTTTAACCACTCAAGGAGTTAGCACGCCGACAATTGTCGTTTCAACACCGGTGACCAATCTATGCGGTTCTTCTTCTATCATTTACACAGCAACAGTAGCCAATGGAGGAAGTAATCCGTTTGTATCTTGGTACAAGAATGGGGTACTAGAATTGCAAGGAGTAAACAGTTTGGTTTCCAATAATCCTGTTTCTGGTGATCAGGTATACGCCACACTGGTTTCTAATGCCGCATGTTTGACCAGTGCTAATGCTACATCCAATACCGTAACGGTAAATGTTCAAGACGTTATTGTTCCCTCTGTTCAGCTGGTTCTGTCTCAGGGAACCAATCCCAAGTGTGCGGGTACCACTCAACAATTGCAGGCCATTGTCTCCAATGGAGGAAATAATCCAACTTATGCATGGTACAGAAATGAGGTTTTGGTTGCCAATCAGTCTACAGCATTTTTAAGTTCCAATACCTGGGCGGTGGACGATGCTATTTATTGTCAAGTTGTTCCCAACAATTCTTGTCAGTCAACCAATTTGTTGTTGACGACGGAATTTATCGTAGATGAGAGTACTCCTACTGCATTTTATTTAGATGCGGATGGTGATGGTTTTGGCGATTTGACCCAAGAGATTTTTGATTGTGGAGCCCCACAGGGATATGTCGACAATTTCTTGGATTGTGATGATGCAGAGCCCAGTAGTTTTCCCGGAAATATTGAAGTGTGTGAAAATGGGATTGATGATGACTGTTTGAATGGTGATGATATCTGCCCTATTGCTGGTTGCATCGATCCCAATGCTTGTAATTATGATTTTACCGCGGGGGTTGATGATGGTACTTGTGTTTATCCTCAGCCAGAAGTGTGCAATGGATTGGATGACAATTGTGATGGAGAAATTGATGAGTTTGTGACCAATACTTATTACATCGACAATGATGGAGATGGCTTTGGAAATATTGATGTCTTTGTTCTAGATTGTCAATTACCTGCAGGTTATGCGGACAATGGGGATGATTGTGATGATGGGTCGATTACTTATAATGATAATGACGGCGACGGTTATGGAGTGGGTGCGCCAGATGCATGTGGCAGTGCTGTTGAGGCAAACGACTGTGATGACAATGATTCATCAGTTAATCCCAATGGAATGGAAATTTGTGAAAACACCATTGATGAGGATTGTGATGGGGTTGATGCCATTTGCGATATTTTGGGGTGTATGGATCCTACGGCATGTAATTATGATCCATCGGCCAACGGTGATGACGGAAGTTGTCTTCTTCCACAACCTGAAATTTGCAATGATTTGGATGACGATTGCAATGGCTTCATAGATGATGGCTTGGAATTGCTTTCTTATTACGCAGATTTTGATTTGGATGGAATGGGAAGCGGTCCTGTTCTGGGTGAAACGTGTAATTTTATTTTGGATGCAGGATTTTCCCTTTTTGGAGATGATTGTGACGACAATGAACCTTCTATTTCTCCAATAGCCAACGAAGTTTGTAACAGTGTTGATGACAACTGTGATGGACAGGTTAATGAGGGGCTTTGGATTGCGGCCTATCTGGATGGAGATGGAGACGGTTATGGCAATGATGGCATTTCAGTAGATGGTGTGTGTGAACTGACTACAGGATTGATAGGAGTTGGCGGAGATTGTGATGATCAGTCGTCACTGATTAATCCTGATGCAACAGAGATTTGCAATGAGTTGGACGACAACTGTGATGGTTTTATTGACGAAGGATTGGCCCAAGAGCTCTTTGCGGATTTGGACGGAGACGGTTTTGGAGATGGCAGCAATGCGATTTTCACATGTTTGCAGACATCCGGTTTTGTGGTTAACGCCGATGATTGTGATGACAATAAAGTGACCTATGATGATTTGGATGGTGATGGGTTTGGGGCAGGACTGCCCACTGCATGTGGAGCTGCATTGAATGCGGGAGATTGTGACGACAGTGATTCCAATGTTTTGCCCGGAGGAATAGACCTTTGTAGTAATGGAATTGATGAAGATTGTTCCGGAGCTGACTCCTTGTGTGCTGTTTTGGGTTGTATTGATGTTGCTGCTTGTAATTACAACCCACAGGCCAGTGAGGACGATGGAAGTTGTATTTATGCACAACTGGAGATATGCAACGGTGTTGATGACAATTGCAACGGACAAATAGACGAGGGCATTGCAGGACAGTTGGTGAGTGCCGTTACCGTTACCACTGCATTGTTCCCCACTTGCGCAACAGGAAATTTTGCATCGGCCAATTTGAATAATGGCTCTGACACTCCTTGGATATCCGGTTCAGGAAAAGATTTGTGGTATAAGTTGACGGCCCAATACAATGCCTTGCGTGTGGGATTGTCTGCTGCATCTGGGGACAATGAGATTCGATTGTACCGTGATTTCAATGGATGCGTAACCCTTATCGCCACAGAGCATGAGACAACAACAGGAAATCAGACCTTGATATCAGATCTATTAGAGGCTGGAGGTACGTATTACATTTTGGTGCATCACATTGGAGGAAACATCAATGCTAGCGCAAAGGTTTGTTTCAATCATTTTACAGCTTCGACATGTGATCATTTTTATAGCAATGGAACGGGAGTCTACACCAGTGTATGTGGTAGTTTCAAAGTGTCTTATCGTTCCAATGCCGCTCAATATTCGGTCAATGTTTTGTCTTGTACAATGAATGGTCTTGACCAAGGAATAACGCCTTGGACGTATACAACACCGACAGCCAACTCGATTGTCAGTAGACTTGGGGACATTTTACCGAGCAATACGGATGCAGCGGCAAAGGTTTATACCGTTAAAGTTCCTGTGGTATACAATATTCCAGATGCTGCAGGTAACTTGAGCAGTATTGTAGCCAACGACAACCAGACATGTACCATTACGTTGAATAAGGAGAACACCATCGCCTTGCGTCTCTCTGACCGTTGTCCTGCAACAAAGTCAATTGTGTCAACCATCGCTCCAGACAGAACTGTTTGCGGTGCCATACGCTATGAGTGGGAGTTTACGGAAGTATTGCCATCTACTGGTGCGCCTCAGGTCGTTCAGGGAGGCGCCTATGCCAGCGTATTCTTCTTGAGCAATGTCCCAGGCATCGCAGTTGGAAAGACATACAGTGTGAGAGTCAGACCTGTGCACAGTAGTGGGATTGTTGGAAACTGGGGAACGGCTTATTGTTTGAGAGTGGGTGCGGCGGGAATGATTAACCACCCCGGCTCTGCTGACGCAGAACCACCCCTCCTATCGCTGCGCGCAGGAGGGGAGATGGATGCGCTCTACACCATTTATCCCAACCCAACCACAACAGGCAGTTTTGTATTACAGTACAACATACAAGAGACGGGTGATGGAGGGACAGGAGATGAAGTCAGAAGGGAGTTAGTTATGATGGACATCACCGGCAAGGTTGTGTTTAAAACCAACGTGGTGTTGAATGGCAACATCGCTGAGATCCATTTTGGAGATTTGGAATCGGGATTGTATTTGGTTGATTTTGGTGGGGAGAGAAGTAGGTTGCAGGTGGTGAGGTAGTGCGGGAAGAGGGAAGTGGGAAACGGAAAGGGGGATGTGGGAAGTGTTACCCGTAGAGGCGAATTGATATTCGCCCGAGGAAAAACGGGACATGTAAAGAGGAAAGAGGCTCCCGTAGGGGAGAATTGATATTCGCCCAAGGAAAAACGAGACATGTAAAGAGGAAAGAGGCACCCGTAGGGGAGAATTGATATTCGTCCAAGGAAAAACGGGACATGTAAAGAGGAAAGAGGCACCCGTAGAGGCGAATTGATATTCGCCCGAGGTAAAGCGGGAGATGTAAAGCGGTCTGAATTATTCGGAAGAAAATATTGATGGTTCAAATAGCGTCCTTTGCGAGAGACTTGCGCCCTTTGCGTTAAATGAAAATTCCTAAAAACGCAAAGCACGCTAGGATTGAGCAAAGCACGCAAAAGAGAAATCCGAAACTTCTCCCTTCATCCCTTCATCCCTTCATCCCCTCTTCTCCTCTTCACCCTTTGACCAACGCCTCCAAACAATCCACCCAAGCGGTTGAATCGTTCAAGCTAGGCACGAGTTGTACTTTATGACCACCATGCTCTTCAAACAACTCTTGGTACTCATCACCGATTTCAATGGTGGTTTCCAAACAGTCCGCGACAAAGGCTGGAGAAAATACCAATAACTTCTTGGCTCCCTTCTTGGCCAAATCTTCTATCACATGGTCAGAGAATGGCTCTATCCATCCTTTGCCCAAACGACTCTGAAACCCTACGGTGTAGCGATCTTCAGGGATGCCCATACTGGCCACAATGCTTCTAGTAGTGGCGTAACAAGTGGCCTTATAACACAACTTGTTCTCGTCGTTGATCTCATGCTCACAACTGTGGTTGCGGCATTTGTTGTCCTTGTATATTTTGTCCAATTGTCGCTCCGGCAAGCCGTGGTAACTGAACAATACATGGTCATAATCCTGCCAATTGTATTCTGCCGCTCGCTTGTGCCATGCCTCTAAGAACAATGGATGATCATGGAATTGAGACACAATCTTGATCTCTGGAAAAGTCCACCAACCGCTCATCAATTTCATCACCCGCTCAATTACACTGCCCGTTGAGGCTGAAGCATATTGTGGGAACAAAGGAATGATGACCAACTTCTCCGGTCCCCATTCTTCTATTTCTTTTAGTGCCGATTCAATGGAAGGATTTTGGTAACGCATCGCCAAATAGACCTTGGTAAATTTTTCATCAAAACGAGCCTGCAACTGTTGCTGGTTGGTGCGCCCAAAATGAATCAACGGCGAACCCTGTTCTGTCCACAACTCCTGATATACCTTGGACGACTTGCGGTGTCTGAATGGAACAATGATTCCATTCACCAAAATGCTTCTGCCAATGGCGTTGATGTCAATGACACGTGGATCGTTTAAAAATTGAGTCAAATACCGGTACACCGCATCTGGATAAGGATTGTCAGGCGACCCCAAATTGATGAGTAAAACAGCCGTTTTTTTCATACTGCAAAACAACAAAACTTTAATCATCCACAAGCGATTATCTTTGTCGCAATGAATAAAAATTTGAAATCCATGACCGGCTATGGCAAAGCCGAAGGGATTGTTGCCGAGCAACGTTTGGTGGTTGAAGTGCGCAGCCTTAATAGCAAGCAGTTGGATTTAAACGCGCGCATACCGTACTTTTTGCGTGATCAAGAAATGGTATACCGCTCCGCTGTGGCTGAGGCCTGTGTCCGTGGAAAGGTGGATATTTTTATTCAATCTGAAAATGTAAAAGGTCAAGGAGCGCCCGTATTGAATACTACGCTCATGAACCAATACGCTGCATTGCTCAAGAATTTTGTGCAGGAGCAAGGATTGTTGGACGCTGATGTGTTGGCGGCAGTGCTCAGAATGCCTGAGGTATTGAAGTCAGAGGAAACAACTTTTTCTGATGAGCAAATCAAGCAAGTGATGGTGTTATTGCAACAGGCCATTGCCAACTTGGGTCATTATCGTCAACAAGAAGGGGATGCCTTGTTCAATGATATTTGGCAAAGAGTACAACTCATTCTGCAATACCGTGATCAATTGGAAAAGCCTGTTAAGGATCGAGACGAGAAAGTCCGCAACCGCATCAAGACTTCGTTGGAAGAGTTGATTCCGGCAGACAAGGTGGATGAAAATCGCTTTGAAGCAGAATTGATTTATTATTTGGAGCGCTTGGATATTTCTGAAGAGTTTCAAAGATTAAAAACCAATTGCGATCATTTTTTGGAAGAGTTGAATGGCGCAGGTCAAGGAAAAAAATTGGGATTCATTGCTCAAGAAATGGGTCGCGAAATCAATACCATTGGCAGCAAAGCCAACGATGCAGACATTCAACGTTTGGTGGTGATGATGAAAGACGAATTGGAAAAAATCAAAGAGCAGCTGAACAACGTGCTGTAATTTGATTATTTTAGCACATGGGAAAAGCGATCATCTTTTCAGCCCCCAGCGGCGCAGGCAAGACCACCATTGTCCGTCATTTGATGACCATTGAGTCCTTTCAATTGGCCTTTTCCGTTTCTGCGACAAGCAGATCACAACGTGGCAATGAGGTCAACGGTCAAGATTATTACTTCCTTTCTCCAAGCGATTTTTTGAAAAAGGCCCAAGCCGGTGAATTTATCGAATGGGAAGAGGTTTACAAAGATCAATATTACGGAACCCTCAAGTCAGAGATAGAACGCATTTGGGCAATGGGCAAGCATGTTATTTTTGATGTGGATGTCCAAGGAGGGATGAATTTGAAAAAGATTTTTGGTGACAAGGCATTGTCCATTTTTGTTCAGCCTCCGAGCATAGAAGTGCTGACGTTTAGGCTGCGCAATCGAAGCACAGAAAGCCCTGAGAAAATTGCCATGCGGATCAATAAGGCCAGTTCCGAAATGAAATTTGCTCCCAAATTTGATTGCCAATTGCTCAACGATGATTTAACCAAAGCATTGGCTGAGGCAGAAGGATTATTGCATTCTTTCTTGAAAGTTTAAATGAGGATTGGCTTGTACTTTGGGTCGTTCAATCCCGTGCATGATGGCCATGTGCATTTGTCTCAGATTTTTCAGCAACAGTCACAAGTAGATCAGGTTTGGTGGGTATTGAGTCCCCACAATCCATTTAAAGAAGCCAAAGAACTCGCTGCATTTGAACATCGGTCCTGTATGTTGCAGTTGGTTTTGCCCAAGAACCATTTGATTTGTAGTATTGAAGAAGGACTCTCTCGGCCTTCATATACCATTCAAACTTTGCGCGCATTACAAATTCAATACCCCGATTATAAATGGGCCATATTAATGGGAGCGGACAGTTGGAACACTCTACCAACATGGAAAGATGGAGAAATCATAGAAAATGAATTTTCCATTTGGGTGTATCCCAGACAAGAGGGATTTGACAAGACAATGGTTTTGCGGGAAGGTTCTTGTCACCTATTGCAAGGAGGGACTGTTCCAGTGAGCAGCTCCAAAGTTCGTGAATGTTTATCCAAAGGCCAATTAAAGCCACAAGGGGTCTCAGTTTTGGTTTGGGATTACATGATTGAGCACCATTTGTATTTGGACCTTATCTGAATACACTTTAAATAAGCAAGTAATTTTTTGTTTTTCCGTATTGTGTATAGCATCCGGTGTTATTTTCGTGCCGAATAATAAGATTATGGCAAAAGGAATATTTAAATCTTCGTTAACCAAGAAATACACCATGGCGGCCACGGGCTTGTTCTTGATTTCTTTCTTGGTGGTGCACGCGGCAATCAATGCAATGATTTTCTTCAACGATGGAGGAAAGACATTTAATGAATGGGGTCACTTTATGGGTACCAACTTGATTGTGCGTACTTTGGAAATTGGTTTGTTTGCAGGATTGATTCTGCACATTGTAGATGGATTGGTGTTGTATTTTCAAAACCGCGCTGCCCGACCTGTTGCTTATGCTTATGAAAAGGCCAATGCCAGCAGCAAATGGTATTCTCGTAGCATGGCCATCTTGGGTACTTTGATTTTGTTTTTCTTGATTATTCACTTGAAAGATTTTTGGTTGAAGACGCGCATCACGGGATTGACCGGTGAGAAGCATGTTTTTGTGAATGGCGTGTGGATGGAAAATCTGTATTCTGAAATGCGTTTGGTGTTTTCAGAATTGTGGGTAGTGATTGTTTATTTGTTGGGATGCTTTTCATTGTTCTGGCACTTGTTGCACGGATTCAGAAGTGCCTTTCAATCATTTGGATGGAACCAAGGGCAATACGGACAGGCCATCGCTTTTACTGGAGATGCCTTCTCTGTTTTCATCAGCGCATTGTTTGCCTCAATGCCAGTAGCCATGTATTTACAACTTGTACATTAAAAAATTGACCATGGAACTCATTAATAAAATTCCAGAAGGACCACTAGATCAAAAGTGGACCAAGTACAAAAACACAGCTCGTTTGGTGAATCCTGCCAACAAGCGCAACATTGATGTCATTGTTGTTGGAACAGGATTGGCAGGTGCTTCGGCCGCTGCTTCTTTGGCGGAAATGGGATACAAAGTAAAAGCTTTGTGTTTCCAAGATTCTCCGCGCCGCGCGCACTCCATAGCAGCCCAAGGAGGAATCAATGCTGCTAAGAATTACATGAACGATGGTGACTCTACCTATCGTTTGTTTTATGATACCATCAAAGGTGGTGATTACCGCGCACGTGAAGCCAACGTTTACCGTTTGGCCGAGGTGAGCGCCAATATTATTGACCAGTGCGTTGCACAGGGTGTTCCTTTTGCGCGTGATTACGGTGGATTGTTGGACAACCGTTCTTTCGGTGGTACACAGGTTTCTCGTACATTCTATGCCAAGGGCCAAACAGGACAACAATTGTTGTTGGGAGCTTACTCCGCAATGAGCCGTCAAATAGGCAAAGGAAACATTACCTTATTGAACCGTCATGAGATGTTGGATGTGGTGGTCATTGATGGCAAAGCACGTGGCATCATTGCCCGCAACTTGGTTACAGGAGCCATAGAACGCCACTCTGCACATGCTGTGGTTTTGTGTACAGGTGGATATGGAAACGTTTTCTTCTTGTCTACCAATGCCATGGGATCCAACGTTACTGCGGCTTGGAGAGCGCACAAGAAAGGAGCTTTGATGGCCAACCCTTGTTTTACTCAGATTCACCCTACTTGCATTCCCGTAAGTGGTGACCACCAATCCAAGTTGACTTTGATGTCAGAGTCTTTGAGAAACGATGGTCGCATTTGGGTACCCAAATTCAAAGAGGATGCAGAGGCCATTCGCGCCAAGAAATTAAAACCAACCGATTTACCGGAGGAACGCCGTGACTATTATTTGGAGCGTCGTTATCCTGCTTTCGGAAACTTGGTTCCCCGCGACGTGGCTTCACGTGCGGCCAAAGAGCGTTGCGACGCTGGCTTTGGAGTGAACACCACCGGTGAAGCTGTTTATCTGGATTTCTCAAGCGCCATTGAGCGTTACGGAAAACAACAAGCCACTGTAAAAGGTTTGCACAACGCTTCTCATGACGAGATCATTGCCATGGGTAAGAAAGTGGTTGAGCAGAAGTATGGCAACTTGTTCCAGATGTATGAGCAGATTGTAGCAGAGAATCCATATGAGACACCCATGATGATTTACCCAGCGGTGCACTATACCATGGGTGGATTGTGGGTAGATTATGAGTTGATGACCACCATCAAAGGATGTTACGCTTGCGGTGAGGCCAACTTCTCCGATCATGGTGCCAATCGTTTAGGCGCATCTGCTTTGATGCAAGGTTTGGCAGATGGTTATTTTGTATTGCCTTACACCATCGGTAATTATTTGGCTGATGAAATTGGAACCGGTAAGATCTCCACGGACGCACCTGAATTTGTTGCTGCAGAAGACAACGTGCGCAAGCAAGTAGAAGCGTTGTTCAACAACAACGGAACAGTCCCCGTTGATCATTTCCACCGTAAGTTGGGAAAAATCATGTGGGACTATTGCGGCATGGCGCGCAACGAAGAAGGTTTAAAATTTGCCATTAGTGAGATTCAAAAAATCAGAGAGGATTTCTTCAAGAACGTGCGTATCCCAGGAGTTCAAAACGGAATGAATCCAGAGCTGGAAAAGGCTTTGCGTGTTGCAGACTTCATTGATTTGGGTGAGTTGATGTGCAAGGACGCTTTGGATAGAAACGAGTCTTGTGGAGGTCACTTCCGCGAGGAATACCAAACAGAAGATGGAGAGGCTTTGCGTGTAGATGACGTTTACAATTATGTAGCGGCATGGGAATACACAGGCAATCCATCCGCACCAAGCTTAAACAAAGAAGCCTTGGTGTATGAAAACATTAAAGTACAATCACGTAGTTATAAATAACAACATGGAAAACGGAATGAATTTGACATTAAAAGTATGGCGCCAAGCCAACGCAGAGGCCCAGGGTCAAATGACAGAATACAAATTGGGAAACGTCTCTCCAGACATGAGTTTCTTGGAGATGATGGATGTGCTCAATGATGAGTTGATTCGCAAGGGAGAAGATCCTGTAACGTTTGACCATGACTGTCGTGAAGGTATTTGTGGCATGTGCTCTATGTTCATCAACGGAGAAGCACATGGTCCCAACCGCGGAGTAACCACTTGTCAGTTGCACATGCGTTCTTTTAAGGATGGTGATACCATCTACATTGAACCTTGGAGAAGTGCTGGTTTCCCGGTGATCAAGGATTTGATGGTGGACCGTTCGGCCTTTGATCGCATCCAACAAGCAGGAGGATTTGTTTCTGTGAATACTTCCGGAAGAACATTGGATGCTAACGCGATTCCCGTACCCAAGGAGGATGCAGACAAAGCTTTTGATGCTGCTACTTGTATTGGTTGTGGTGCTTGTGTGGCTACTTGCCCCAATGGTTCCGCTATGTTGTTTGTAGGGGCCAAGGTTTCTCAATTTGCTTTGTTGCCACAGGGTCACCCTGAGCGTCATGAGCGGGTAGAGAATATGGTCAAGCAAATGGACGCTGAGGGATTTGGAAATTGTTCCAACATCGGAGCATGTGAAGTGCAATGCCCCAAGAGCATCAGCATTGAGAACATTGCGCGCATGAACCGCGAGTATTTGGCAGCCACCATTAAAGGTTAATTCAAGAATTGAGATCAGGCTGAACTTCAATCCCTTCAGATTGTTGTTCAGCTATGCATCTTTTGTTTCCCCATCAATTGTTTTTTCCCTTTCCTGAAGAGCAAGAAATTGTACTTTGGGAGCACCCTTTGTATTTTTCGCAATACCCCTTTCACCGTCAAAAATTGGTGCTGCATCGCGCGTCCATGAAGGCATATGCTGATGCATTGGTGGCAGTGGGAAAGACGGTGATCTATTGGGATTTTGATTCGCCTGAACCCGAGTTGTTTTTTAGTTCAACACAGCAATCCGTTATGGTTTATGATGTGGTGGATGATTATTTAGAAAGAGAGATTCATTCACGTTGCAAAAAAGTGAAGGTTTTGGATACCCCCAATTTCTTTTTGAGCCATGCCGAGGTGATGGAATCCTTTGGGAAGAAAAAAAGATTTTTATTGTTTGATTTTTATAAGCAACAAAGAAAAAAGACAGGATGGTTAATGCAGGGGGAGGAGCCGTTGGGAGGAGCTTGGTCGTTGGATGCGGAGAACAGGAAGAAGTTGCCCAAGGGCCATCAGGCGCCACTGCCTTGGTTTCCAGCTGAAGATCGTTATGTTTCAGAGGCTAAGGAGTATGTCCAACAAAAATTTCCCCACTCCTTTGGAGATGTTCAGAATTTTTATTTTCCCATTCATCGGGAAGCAGCGCTCCAAGTATTGCATGATTTTATTGAGAATCGATTGGCGCATTATGGCGAATACCAAGATGCCATTGATGGTCAGCAATCATGGGTGTATCATAGTCTTCTGACTCCAGCACTGAATATTGGATTATTGAATCCACGTGAAATCTGTCAAGCAGTGATTGACTTTTATGACAAAAATCCGCAGTTGCCTTTGAATGCTATAGAAGGATTTATTCGTCAAGTTTTGGGATGGAGAGAATACATCAGAGCAGTATATGTGGTGAAAGGACGTGAAGAACGCACCAAGAATTTTTGGCAATTCAAACGGAAGATTCCGGCTTCTTGGTGGTCAGGAACCACGGGCATTTCGCCGGTGGATGATGTGATTCAGAAAATCAAAAAAACTGGATATGCCCACCACATAGAGCGGTTGATGGTATTGGGTAATTTCATGTGCTTGTGTGAATTTGATCCCGATGAAGTTCACGCTTGGTTCATGGCCCTTTTCATTGATGCTTATGATTGGGTGATGGTACCCAATGTGTATGGGATGTCGCAATATGCTGATGGAGGAATCATGAGTACCAAGCCCTATATCAGTGGTTCTAACTATATCCACAAGATGTCGCATTATCCCAAGGCGGATTGGAGTGCTGTATGGGACGCTTTATTTTGGCGGTTTATTTTTCAACATCGATCGTTCTTTTTGTCCAATCCTCGATTGTCCATGATGGTGAGGACACTAGAAAAAATGCCCGAAGCAAAGCAACGGGCATATATCGATCAAGCGGAAAATTATTTACTTAAGCTGGATTCAGCAAGCGGGACAGACTAACTTTTTGTGCAATCATTCCGTGTAAGGCAGCAATGGCCACACGCTCCTGTTGCATGCTGTCTCTATCACGAATGGTAACGGTGTTGTCTTCCAGGGTTTGGTTATCAACCGTAATGCAATAGGGTGTTCCGATGCTGTCTTGTCTGCGGTATCTGCGTCCTACAGCGTCTTTGTCATCGTATTGCAAATTGAAATCGTATTTCAAAAGGTCAACAATTTCTTTTGCCTTTTCGGGTAATCCGTCTTTTTTTACCAACGGCAATATGGCTACTTTTACTGGAGCCAACGCGGGATGAATGGAAAGTACAGTACGCTCAGCACCTTCCTCGCCGTCTTTTCCAGGAACCATTTCTGTTCGGTAGGCATTGCTCAATACCGCTAAAAACATGCGGTCCAAACCAATGGAAGTTTCTACCACATAAGGGACATAACTCTCGTTGGTTTCTGGGTCAAAGTAGCGCAATTTTTTTCCAGAGAATTCCTCATGCTTTCCCAAATCAAAATCAGTGCGGCTGTGAATTCCTTCCAACTCTTTGAATCCCATGGGGAAGTTGAATTCAATGTCACATGCCGCATTGGCGTAGTGGGCCAATTTGATGTGGTCATGAAACTTATAGTTTTCATGGCCCATACCTAAAGCATTGTGCCAAGCGATGCGTGCATTTTTCCAATAGTTGTACCATTCCATTTCAGTACCAGGCTTGCAGAAGAACTGCATTTCCATTTGTTCAAATTCGCGCATGCGAAAAATGAATTGACGGGCAATGATTTCATTTCTAAAGGCCTTTCCAATTTGCGCGATGCCAAAAGGCAATTTCATGCGGCCTGTTTTCTGCACGTTGAGGAAGTTGACAAAAATACCTTGAGCAGTTTCAGGACGAAGGTAGATGATACCGGCATCGCCGGATACCGCACCCAACTCTGTTTTGAACATGAGATTGAATTGACGCACTTCAGTCCAGTTTCGAGAGCCCGATTCTGGGCAGGCTATTTCACACTCGTCGATGAGGTTTTTTAGGGCAACCAAATCAGAAGACTCCAATGCCGTTTTCATTTTGCTATGCACATCGTCAATCTTGGCTTGGCTGCGCAATACGTTGGGATTGGTGGCACGGAATTGTTCTTCATTGAAGGCCTCACCAAATTTGTTTTTGGCTTTGTCAATTTCCTTTTGGATTTTGGCTTCTGACTTGGCCATGTATTCTTCAAGGAGAACATCTGCACGGTAACGTTTTTTGCTGTCCTTGTTGTCAATGAGGGGATCATTGAAAGCATCCACGTGGCCACTGGCTTTCCAAGTGGTGGGGTGCATAAAGATGGAAGAGTCCAAACCCACAATGTTTTGGTGCATGCGGGTCATAGCGGTCCACCAGTAATTTTTGATGTTGTTTTTTAGTTCAACGCCCAATTGACCGTAGTCATAGGCGGCACTGAGTCCATCATAAATCTCAGAGGATGGAAAAACAAAGCCATACTCCTTGGCATGTGAGATGACCAGTTTCAGTTTATCTTCTTGTTGCATGTGGCAAAAATAAGGTTTGTTGAAAGGGATTAAAAATCAATTTTTCATTCACAAGCCAATGTGGATGAATTGACCAACGTTTAACAATTTGGACATGTACTTAGATGATTTGTATGATTATGTTTGCCCACCTGCAAATTCTTATGGAGAGCGTTGTTCTCCTTTGTTCATCCAAGTGCTTAGTTAAAAGACTTTGGTTTTCAATGGTTTATTGAATTTAACATTTTGAATTGTAACCCTTTTGAATGACAAGCGTAAGAGGTGACAAATACTTTATTAATTAAACTCCACCGAGTATGAAAAGTTTGCTTTTTCGAGCCAAGGGCTTGAGAATGTTGTATGCCGCAGCAACATTGTTTTTTTGGAATCATTCTTTTAACAGCGCTATCGCGCAAAGTACTTTCACCATTCTCAATGATGGATTCAATGGTTCCGTAACCCAATCCGTTGTGAGCGGGGGCAATTTCATGTCTGGTAATAGTGCTGGGGCTGATCGTCCTCAAAGCACTGCTTTTGCATTTTCAGGTTCTGGATCTTTTGGCGTGAGTAACAATACAGAAACAGTAGAGACGGAATTTAGCACAGCAGGTATGTGCTCACCTCAAATGACATTTAAGTTGGCATCTTGGTCAATAGGCAGCTCCACCAATGGAGCGGATAATGGGGACTTTGTTCTTGTGGAAATAAGTCCTGATGGAGGGAATACTTTTTATCCGACATTGGAGGTTAACGGGAATAGCAATGCCTATTGGGGTTACGGTGCAACAGGAGTTGCCTCAACCGCTTATGATGGTGACAACAACCAAGTGAACTTTCAGCCTGGTGGTGGAGGTTTAAGAACCACAGATGGTATGAGTACAATAACAGTAACCAACCTTCCCATTTCACGTCGGGTAATGGTGCGCATTACATTGGATAATTCTTCTAATTCTGAATTGTGGACCATGGATGATTGGGTGGTTACAGGAACAACTGTTCCGACATTAACTACCACGGGTGGATATACTTGTGGAACAGGATCTGTGGCGCTTTCTGCCAATACAAATTTGTGCGGTGTTACGCCTATTATCAGCTGGTTTGCAACATCTACAGGTGGAGCCACCATACAGAGTTCAAGCGTTACTTCTTCAACCTACACCACTCCTTCCATCAGCACCACCACCACTTATTATGCACAAGAGAATGTTATGGTGGGTATGGATGTGACAACAGCCAATTCAAACTCTACAGCAACCAACAGAGGTTTGACTTTTGATGTTTATAGTACATTCACTCTCAATAGTGTCGATATCAGATTTAGAAAGAGCTCCAACACGGTAGGGGTTATTACAGGAGTTATTCAAAATTCATCAGGCACAACATTGCATACTTTTACTGCCAATGCAGCTGGAAATAATGGAACCATAGCGATTGTTACAGCCAACGTGAATTATACCTTGGCTCCAGGGACAAACTATCGTATTGTTTTAAGTGCAAGAACCAATGTTGATCGACTATACACAACCAATGGAATTGCAGCGGCTTCACACTTTGGTTATGGTGCCATCACTGGGATGCCAATGAAAATTATAATTACTTCTACAACTGGAATGTGACCGGAGCAAGAGTTGGAGCTTTGGCGTCTGTTTTAACCTCTGTGTCACCATCAGTGAGCATTGCTTCTTCAGATAATGACAACACTTTTTGTGGAGGAACCGCGGTTACTTTTACCGCAACACCGGTGAATGGCGGAACATCTCCTAGTTATCAATGGAAGGTAAACGGTGCAAACACAGGCACCAATAGTGCCACTTTTGTGACAACGACTTTGGTAAATGCTGATGTTGTCAGTGTGGTGATGACAGCCAATAACAATTGCCAAACATCCAATACTGTGACCAGCAATGGCATTGGCAATAGTGTCACCCCATCTGTCACTCCTTCAGTGACAATAACTTCTTCTGACGCAGATTTGTCGATTTGTGCAGGAACCACAGTCGTTTATTCGGCAAGCATCAGCAATGGAGGAAGTTCTCCGCAATTGCAATGGTATTTGAATGGCACTGCAGTTGGTAATGGTTCATCTAACTACAACAACAGCGTCTTGAATAACGGAGACATTGTGTCTTGCACGCTAACAGCCAATAATGTTTGTCAAACCATTACTACAGCCAATAGCAATTCACTCAATATGGTGGTTCAGGCTTATGTCACGCCATCTGTGTCCATTTCCTCTTCTGACGCCAATAATACCGTTTGCAATGGATCAAGTATCACCTATTCTGCCGTTCCTGTCAATGGCGGTAACAGTCCAAGTTATCAATGGATATTGAATGGAAACAATGTGGGGAGCAATGCTCCAACATTTAGCAATGCTGTGAATGCACAACAAGTTGTTGGATTGGTGATGACGGCCAACAATGCTTGTCAAACAACTTCTTCAGCTACTGCACCCAATTTGACCATCCAAGTGTTGAACAATGTAAATCCTTCAGTAGCGATTACCTCAAGTGATGCAGATAATGACATTTGTGCAGGAACCTCAGTGACGTTCACAGCCGTTCCCACCAATGGCGGACCTTCTCCCAGTTACCAGTGGAAATTAAATGGCGCCAATGTCGGTACAAACAATAGCACCTATACCACTTCAGCTTTGCCCGATAATGCCAATGTATCTGTGGTTATGACTGCCAACAATGAGTGTCAAAGCAGTGCCATTGCCAACGGAAACAGTATTATTACCAACGTCATTCCCAATGTTACGCCTACTGTGAGCCTTGTTTCGAGCGCTGCAGTCAACACGGACATTGCTTACTGGAATTTCACCAATTTGTCATCTTCGACCGTGGCCAATTTGACCGTTTCTAATTTGTCTCAAGTCAATAATTTTGGAACAACCAATCCCACTTCAACTTTCGCCAACAGTGGAGGGGCGTATACCGGTGCTTCGGGTGGTGGAAATTTTGCAGCGGCTGTAGTTACTGGAGGATTGAACATTAGCACTAGTACGTATGCCGAATTTACCATAACACCTGATGCGTTGTATTCTTTTACAATGACTGGTTTTTCTGCAGGGATGCGCAGCACGGGATCAGGTCCGTTGAATTACGTGGTGCGTTCAAGTGTTGACAATTATGCCAGTAATATTGCTTCGGGTACCATGAACAACAATAGTAACTGGGCTTTAAAAACCAATGTGATCTCAACATTGAATACCAGTTCAATTGGTGCACCCATTACCTTTAGAATTTATGCCTACGGGGCTTCTGGTGGAACAGCCGGAACGGCCAATTGGCGCTTGGATGACTTGGTATTGAATTTGACTGTTCAACAAGCTGTTTGCTCTTCAAGTAATTTGGTTTATACAGCAACGCCAACCAATGGTGGTAACCCTTTGTATCAGTGGTTTGTCAATGGGATAGCAACGGGAGATGGCTCCAACCCTTGGACGGCTTCCGGATTGAGCAATGGCGATCAAGTGTCTGTTCAAATGATGGCAGACAATCAATGTCAAACCACCAATACAGCCAACAGCAATGTTGTGGTGGCCAATATTGTTCAAACGTATTCACCTTCGGTAAACATAGTTTCGAGTGATGCCGACAACAGCATTTGCTCTGGAACCAGTGTTACTTTCACAGCTACCCCATCCAATGGTGGAACTGCGCCGGCTTACCAGTGGAAGCTCAATGGAGGAAACGTTGGAACCAACGCGACGACATACACCAACAGTGCACTTGCAAATAGCGATGTTGTAACGGTTGTACTAACGGCCAACAACACTTGTCAAACATCTGCAACGGCCAATGGCAATTCTATTGCTACAACAGTGATTAATTATGTTACGCCTTCCGTGAGCATTGTTGCCAATAATGTAGTGATTTGTCCTGGTGCAGGGAATGAAGTTACATTTACTGCAACACCAACCAATGGTGGATCTACCCCAGCTTATCAGTGGAAAGTGAATGGCGCTAACGTAGGTACCAATAGCACCACTTTCTCTTCAAGCGCCTTGTCAGGCGGTGATAATGTCAAAGTAGATATGTTGGCCAATAACCAATGTCAAACAGCGGCAATGGCAAGTTCAAGTTCCATTGCTATTACTGCACTTACTGTTTACAATTATTATCAAGACAATGATGGAGATGGGTACGGTAATCCTTCCACTGGAGTTTCTGATTGCACAAGTCCTCTGGGATATGTATTGGACAACACTGATTGCTTGGATAACAATGGTGATGTGTATCCTGATGGATTTGAAATATGCAATGGAATAGACGATAACTGCAACGGAGACAATGATGAAGATGTTGAGCTAACCACTTATTATTTGGACAATGATGGCGATGGTTTTGGTGGTGCTACGGGATCTATTCAATCTTGTGATATTCCGGCGGGTTATATTCAGTTGAGCGGAGATTGCAATGATAACAATGCCAATGTCAGACCGACGGCTCAGGAACTTTGTTCAACCAATTACGATGATGATTGTGATGGGTTAATCAATGAGATTTGTTTCCCCGGAAATGACAACCCCAATTTTGCCAGCAATTGCCCATTGTCTACTTCTACCACTTTTTGCAACACGGTTACTGGTAATCTTCAGGCGGCTACTGCAAGCAGTACTTTTGGTTCAGGTACATTAAGCAACAATCCTGATGTTTGGTTTTATTTCACTGCAAACGCAGTGGGTATGACCATTCGCTGCACGCCAAGTATAAATGATGTCGGCTTGGAGTTGCGCACTTCATCCGGTGAATTGTTGAAGACGATGAATGCTTTAAGTGCAGTGGGGGATGAGTATATGAATTATGACGATTTGACCATTGGTAATCAATATTACTTGCGCGTGATGAATATGAACGCATCCGCTCAAGGAGGAAGTTTCACTTTGTGCGCAAGACGAATTGTTCCTACAACCAGTGCATTCAATTATACTAATGTGTATGTATACAATACAGGCTGCACCAATGTTGTTCCTACCAATTTGAGCACCTTTACCAATACCACAATATCATTAACTCCTGTCGGGGGAGGAGCTGAGTATACTGCCCAGGGTCCTGTTGCGCAATTGGGAGAATTTTTATCAGCAGCCGGCAACTCGGTGAACTACAACACAGTGTATACAGGAAAAGTTACCTTTGGTTCAATGTATCCCCTAGGTGGTGGCAACACGGAAATGCTGACATTTACAAGCAACATGACCAACACTTTGAATGTGTTGCCCCTGGTGGATTTGGATTTGAGCAGTAATTATTTGTGTCCCAGAACTTGGTCTGTGGGAACCATGATCAGAGCAGATCGTTGGATTTGCGGAGCTGTAAAATACCAATGGCGTTTTGAGCAATACTTGAACGGTCAGCCTTATCTCATCAATGGTAATCCAGTGGTCATTGAACAATACGGAACCAACGGGTCACGCGATATTTACACATTGGCAGCTTACGGATTTTTACCAGGTTCTGAATGGCGTGTTAAAGTGCGCCCTGTGTTCCCGAACAATGTTCATGGTGATTATGGGACGGACGAACAATGTTTGAAATTCAAAGGGGCTTTGGCCGCAGCACCATTGATTGATGAAAATGAAGATGATTTTATTTCCTATGAGTCCAAAATCGTTTTGTACCCTAACCCCTCCAATAATGGAGAGCTTAACTTAATGAATGAACAATGGTTAGACGCCACTGTTACAATGCATATTTTTGACGCGACAGGAAAGATTGTTTTGGAGCGTGACTATACTGATAGCGCCTGGATTCAAGAGAATGCGATTGAATTGGCCAATGGAATGTACCTGATTCAATTGTCATGGGGAAATGAGTCCCAACAATTGCATTGGATGTTGCAACGATGAAGTGAACAAAGGTCATAAATTGAGAAAAGGGCGAGGTTTTCGCCCTTTTTTTTTATATTTATCCTGCCTTTTGGCGTAATTACCTAACCAAAGAATTATGATAAGTCGTTTTTTACAATCATCCACCCGTTTTGTTGTGACTTTAATTTTGACATGGGTTGTCTTATATACCCATGCTCAAACTGCGGCAGATCAAGCCTCCAATTACGGTGGAACCTGGAGCAATGGAAGCAATCAAGGTACCGGATTTGGTGCTTGGACTTTGACTGCTGGAACAGGTGCGGGGACTTTTTTAGGAAATCCAAGTGCAGATGGCATGAACAATTCCATCATTGGCTCTACTGCGTTTGGTATGTATTCTACCAGCACTGGATATGCCAACGCCTCCAGAAACATTACCACAGCGATGGCGGTTGGAGATGCCATCAGTTTTCATTGGGCAGTGAACTGGGATGCGAATACAGGGGGAAAGGGTTTTGATTTTAAATCAGGAGGCTCCACCATTTTTAATGTCAACATCGCAGGAAGTTCAACCATCACCGCCGGTGGTTTGAACGCCCAAACCGCTTACGGTACCAATGCAATGATTGTGACTTTTGCTCGGGTATCTGCTACGCAATACACATTTACGCTGACTTCAAGAGATGGAGTTTCTACCTTATTTTCAAATACATACAGTATCGCTTCTGCCATCGATAATATAAATTTTTATATTGGAAACCAAAATGATGGCAGTGGAAATAGAAACATGTATTTCAACAACTTTAAAATTTTTAAAGTATCACATCGATCCAATGTTGCCACAGGTAACTGGAACGCCAATGCCAGTTGGGAGCAGAGCCATGACAATGGCGTGAGCTGGATCAACGCGACAGTTACACCTTCTTCGGCACTGGGCACAGTACAAATTAGAAATGGACACAATATTTCTGTAACAGCCAATGTTACAGCAGACCAAATCACAGTGGACCTAGGAGGAACATTGACTGTGACAGGAACTTCGGTATTGACGGTTGCCAACGGCACAGAGGCAATAGACTGTTTGGTGAATGGTGTAATGGTGAATGCAGGTTCAGCTAACCCTTCTGTTAATACTACGGCAGGTAATTTGACTTTTGGAACAACGGGAGAATATCGACATACAGTTTCTTCTACAGGGGGAACTATCCCCTTGTCCACTTGGCAGGCGGGCTCTACTTGTAAAATCATGGGAATCACGACGGCCACAACCATTGGTAATATTGGCCAGAGTTTCCACCATTTCATCTGGGATTGTCCCAATCAAACAGCCTCTGTGAATTTTGCTGGATTGTTAACGACAGTGAATGGAGACATGTATATAACGGATACAGGATCTTCCAAGATTGCTTTAACAGGAACAGCCGGGGCCTCATTGACCATCAAAGGAAATTTGGTATTTAATAACAACGTGGTTGGTCATTTTTCAACTTTGGATTTGGCCACAGGAAACTCTGGTTCTTCGGTGATTATTTTGGGGGGTAATTTTGAGATGTCATCGGGAAATTTGACTGCGGCGAATACAGCAGGAGGACCTCGTCAAATTTATTTTGATGCCATTACAGGGGTAGTTCAAACCATCAATAAACCGGCAGGTATTATCTCTGGCAACATTGACTGGATTATCAATACCCAGAATGGTTCAACGGTTCGTTTATTGACCAATTTGTCTTTTAATGGTGCAGGAAGTTTTACTGTTGAAAGTGGCGCCATTATGGATTTTCAGACTTTTGCTTTGACCGGTACTGTCAATGCGGCGGCGGTTTTTTTGGCTTCCAATGGATCACATTTGATATCTGCCAATACCGCTACCTTGGGCTGCTTTCAGACCTCTGGAACGACAGGGTCTATTCAAGTGGCATATGCTTCAAGAACATTTACTTCTCCCAGTTATACATTCAACGGAACCAATCAACAATGGACTGGAAATGCACTTACATCTAGTATCGCCAATCTTACCATCAACAACACCGGAACGACAAGTTCTGTGGTGAATGTTACCAATGCTTTTACCATTGCTAACGTGTTAACTTTAACGAGCGGTATTCTGAACATTGGAAATAATAATGTCACGTTGACCAACAGTGCAGCCAACTCTTTGGTGGGCGGTTCGAGTACGGCCTATGTTAGAACAGGTAATGCCACTACAACGCTCGGAAGATTTGGTCGTGCAATAGCCACAACGGGACTCCCCATTACGTACCTGCTTCCGGTTGGAAATAGCACCTCCTACATGCCAGCCACCTTCACTTTCACTACCAATTCGACAGCACGTAACTTGACCATATTTGCCATGGATGGGACGCATTCTTCATTGTCAGCAGCCACCAATTATTTGGCCAACCGATATTGGATTACCTCATTGAGCGCAACAGCAGGCACGTACAATTACACCTCATCTTTTGGGTTTTTGTCGACAGATGTAGTAGGGGGATTTGGTACTTTGAAATTGTACAGAGCATCCAACTCGTATACTGATGCAGGAAGTTCAGCAACAGCCACATCCGTTACTTCTGGACCTTTGGATCAAACCACGGGAGCCTTGAGCGCTAATGTCTCATGGACTGCTTTGGGGAGTGGCGCAGGTTTGAGCAATCAAACCATTACCTTCAATGCGCTAACCGCAGTTACATACGGATCTTCAAGCACGTTGACTTTAAATGCAACAGCTTCCTCAGGCCTTCCGGTGAGTTACACCGTGCTCAGTGGCCCTGGAAGTGTTTCCGGGAGTACTTTGACAATCACTGGAGCGGGAAGTATTGTCATTCAAGCCAACCAGGCAGGAGACGCTTCTTACAACCCTGCTACACCAGTGTCTCAGACGCTAGTTGTTAATCCAAAAAACTTAACCGTTTCAGGAGCCACAGCCCAGAATAAGGTTTATGACGGAACAACAACGGCCACTATCACTGGAGCAACATTGGTAGGGATCGTTGGATCAGATGCGGTAACGGTATCTGGCGGTGGTTCTTTTTCTCAAGCCACCGTGGCGAACGGTATAGGGGTAACGGCCGCTCTAACTTTAGCGGGAGCGCAATCAGGAAATTATACTTTAACACAACCTTCAGGATTGTCCGCCAATATTACGCAAGCTTCCCAAACCATAACATTTGGTGCTTTGAGCAGTGTTCAAGTGGGTGGAGCCAATTTCAATTTGACAGCTACTGCGTCATCTGGTTTGACGGTTTCTTACACCAGTTCTAACACTGCTGTAGCCACTGTTTCAGGGAACGTTGTCACCATTGTTGGTATTGGATCAACAACCATCACGGCTTCACAAGCTGGAAATACCAATTATTCGGCGGCGGCAGATGTCACTCAAAATTTGGTGGTTACAGCGGGTTCTTTGGTGACTTGGGATATGAGCACACAAACAGGAGGAACCAATAATTTTGGAGCTTCTCCATTGAATGGTGTTCTTTCTACCAACGTAGCCAGCGCTCAACTGATTAGAGGTAGTGGTGTTTCTACAACAGGCACTGGTGCAGCAGGCGGTTGGGGAGGTATTAATTGGTCTCAATCTGTAACGGCACCTACGGGTTCAACAGCGTACATTGATGTCACAGTGCGTGTTTCTCCCGGTTATTCCATGAGTTTATCTCAGATTAATTCATTCGGTTATCGGAGATCAGGGACAGGTCCTAGCAGCGGTGTATTGTCTTACTCATTGGATGGTTCATCGTTCACCAATGTTTCTAATTTATCATTCCCTACCTCAACGAGTGCCGGCGGAACGCATGCAGCGGTGGACTTGTCTACCATTACAGCGCTGCAATCGCTGAATAATTGTACAACAGTCACTTTCAGAATCACGCCATTTGGGGCTACGGCTTCTGGGGGTACTTTTTATATCTACAATGTTAACGCCTCAACTGCCCCAGATTTTTCAATTGCAGGTTCTGTGTCAGCCTTGGCTCTGGATCCTTCTGTGAGCATTACCAGTAACGATGCGGATAATGTTTTTTGCACAGGATCAAGTGTAACTTTCACCGCTTCAGCATCCGCTTCAACTCCTATTGCTTATCAATGGAAGTCAGATGGTGTAAACATACCAGGAGCAACGGCATCTACTTATAATTCATCTTCATTGTCTTCTAGTACAATAACGGTCTCTATTGATGCATGTGGTGAGACAGCTGTTTCAAACGGTATCGGAAATACAGTTTTGACGACACCAACCATGTCAGTGTCTGCTTCGTCAGGTGCCAACGTTTGTGCAGGCACTACTCCGACGTTTACAGCCTCTGGTGCAACGAGCTATGACTTCTTCATCAATGGTGTTTCTCAAGGCACCGCTTCTGCCAACAATGCTTTCATACCGAGCACAGCACTTGCTGCTGGAGACGTTGTATGCGTTCGCGGGTATGACCCACTTCCTTTTACCATTGATGGCAATTTAAGCGATACCTACTGGGGTTCCCCTTTGGCTACTTCTAATGGCGGTCCCGTATCAAGTGGTTTTGGTGCAAATAGAATAGATGCCCTTTACTTAAAGAATGGATTCGGTTATTTATTCGGTGGAATTGCCGGAAGTCTGGTCAGTAACTCAGGAAATAAAGTTCTGCTATTCATTGATAGTAAACCAGGTGGATACAACAATTTGGGGAGTTGGGTTGCCCGATCCAACGCACCCTACAAATCCATAGAAAATTTGAATGGGGGAATTCAATTTGACGCTGGTTTCGAACCGGATTTAATTCTTGGAATCAATATAGCCGGCGGTGTAGTCTTTTACGATTTGTATGATATGGCAACCAATTCCAATTTGTTTTTGGATGATAGCAACAATGCGCTCTATGCCTATCAATCCAATACAAGCACTGGAGACTTTTCCAAAGGATTTGAGTTTTCTATTCCAATCAACTATTTGGGCAACTATGGAACCAGTATTAAGACCCTGGCTATGGTGGTAAATGACCCGGGCTTTTCTGCAGCTACTTTTTTAAGCAATCAGTTTCTGAGTGCTGCGGGTTCTGGTGACGGTAATTACGGTGACGGTGCGGTAAATTTTGGTTTGGCAACTCCTAATCCAGTTACCTATTCAGTCATCCAGGATTGTTATGCAGAACAGTGCTTTACTGCGTCCCCTTCTGTTACCCCAAGCGTGTCTATTGTTTCAGACGATACTGACAACAGCATTTGTGCAGGCACTTCAGTGACGTTCACGGCCACAGCGACCAATGGCGGAACCACTCCTGCTTATCAATGGAAGCTGAATGGAAGCAATGTTGGCACTGATGCCACAACCTACACCAACACGGCGTTGTCCAATGGTGATGTGGTAACGGTTGTATTAACAGCCAACAACGCTTGTCAATCTTCATCGACGGCCAATGGCAATAGCATCACGACTTCGGTCACCAGCAATGTTACCCCGAGCGTGTCTATTGTTTCAGACGATACGGACAACAGCATTTGTGCAGGCACTTCAGTGACGTTCACAGCCACAGCGACCAACGGCGGAACCACTCCTGCTTATCAATGGAAACTGAATGGAAGCAATGTAGGCACTGATGCCACAACATACACCAACACGGCGTTGTCCAATGGTGATGTAGTGACCGTGGTCTTAACGGCCAACAACGCCTGTCAATCTTCATCGACGTCCAATGGCAATATCATCACAACCACGGTCAACAGCAGTGTAACACCCAGTGTGTCTATTGTTTCAGACGATACGGACAACAGCATTTGTGCAGGCACTTCAGTGACGTTCACAGCCACAGCGACCAACGGCGGAACCACTCCTGCTTATCAATGGAAACTGAATGGAAGCAATGTAGGCACTGATGCCACGACTTACACCAATACGGCGTTGTCCAATGGTGATGTGGTAACGGTTGTATTAACAGCCAACAACGCTTGTCAATCTTCATCGACGGCCAATGGCAATAGCATCACGACCTCGGTCAACAGCAGTGTTACCCCAAGCGTGTCTATTGTTTCAGACGATGCGGACAACAGCATTTGCGCAGGCACTTCAGTGACGTTCACGGCCACAGCGACCAATGGCGGAACCACTCCTGCTTATCAATGGAAACTGAATGGAAGCAATGTAGGTACTGATGCCACAACTTACACCAACGCGGCTTTGTCCAATGGTGATGTGGTAACGGTTGTCTTAACAGCCAACAACGCTTGTCAATCTTCATCGACGGCCAACGGCAATAGCATCACAACCACGGTCAACAGCAATGTTACCCCAAGTGTCTCTATCGTTTCAGACGATGCGGACAATAGCATTTGTGCAGGCACTTCAGTGACGTTCACCGCCACAGCGACCAATGGCGGAACTACTCCTGCTTATCAATGGAAGCTGAATGGAAGCAATGTTGGCACTGATGCCACAACCTACACCAACACGGCGTTGTCCAATGGTGATGTGGTAACGGTTGTATTAACAGCCAACAACGCTTGTCAATCTTCATCGACGGCCAATGGCAATAGCATCACGACTTCGGTCACCAGCAATGTTACCCCGAGCGTGTCTATTGTTTCAGACGATACGGACAACAGCATTTGTGCAGGCACTTCAGTGACGTTCACGGCCACAGCGACCAATGGCGGAACCACTCCTGCTTATCAATGGAAGCTGAATGGAAGCAATGTTGGCACTGATGCCACAACCTACACCAACACGGCGTTGTCCAATGGTGATGTGGTAACGGTTGTATTAACAGCCAACAACGCTTGTCAATCTTCATCGACGGCCAATGGCAATAGCATCACGACCTCGGTCAACAGCAGTGTTACCCCAAGCGTGTCTATTGTTTCAGACGATGCGGACAACAGCATTTGCGCAGGCACTTCAGTGACGTTCACGGCCACAGCGACCAATGGCGGAGCCACTCCTGCTTATCAATGGAAACTGAATGGAAGCAATGTAGGCACTGATGCCACAACCTACACCACCGCGGCGTTGTCGAATGGTGATGTGGTAACGGTTGTCTTAACAGCCAACAATGCTTGTCAATCTTCATCGACAGCCAATGGCAATAGCATTACCACAGCTGTGGGAGTAGCGACCACCTATTACTTGGATCTAGACCAAGACGGATACGGAGCCAATGGAACAGCGGTTAGTGATTGTGTCCAACCCAATGGATATTCTGCTCAAAATGGAGATTGCAATCCCAATGATGATATGGTGTATCCTAGTGCAGTTGAGTTTTGTAATCAGACAGATGATGACTGCGATGGTATTGTGGATGAGGATTTAACATTCCAAGATTTTTATTTGGACAATGATGGTGATGGATATGGCTCGAGTGCATCTGCATTCTCAGCTTGTGATTTGCCAGCAGGGTACATTGTAGCGGGGGGAGACTGTAATGATGCGAACACGAATGTTTATCCTGGTGCACAAGAATTGTGTTCAACTGCAATAGATGATGATTGTGATGGATTGATCAATGAGATTTGTGCACCTGGAAATGACAATCCAGCTTTTGCGAGCAATTGTCCCTTGTCAACGCTTACTACTTGTACAACGGTGACAGGAACTTTGCAAGGAGCTTCTCCATCGGGCAGTTTTGGAACCAATGTGTTGAGCAACAACAACGATGTGTGGTATTACTTTACAGCCAATGGACCGGGTATGACAATTCGTTGTACACCCAATGGAAATGATGTTGGGTTGGAGTTGCGTTCCTCTTCAGGAGTGTTGCTCAAGTTTATGAATGCTACTTCCAATCCTACAGATGAGTACATGAACTATGATGATTTGACTTTCGGTAACCAATATTATCTGCGTGTGATGAATATGAATTCGGCTCAAAGTGGCAATGGTTTTTCACTTTGCGCAAAACGGATTTCTCCTGCGAATTCTGCATTTAACTACACCAATGTTTTTATTTATAACACGGGATGCACAGATGTTGTTCCAACCAATTTGAGCACATTCACCAGCACAACCATCTTGCTCACGCCTGTAGGTGGAGGATTAACCTATAGCGCTCCAGGACCATTAGCGCAATTGGGCTCATTCTTATCCAATGATGGTTATGGGGTGAACTACAACACGGTGTACACCGGTCAAGTGATCAAGAATATCGCTTATCCTCTTGGGGATGGATCGACTGAGTTGTTGTCATTTAACACCAATGTAACCAATACATTGAATGTGCTACCTTGTGTAGATATTGATTTGGGTGCCAATTACATTTGTCCAAGATTGTGGGGAGTTGGTGCTATGATGCGCGCTGATCGCTGGATATGCGGCGCAGTGAAATATCAATGGCGTTTTGAACAATACTTGAACGGACAGCCTTATCTCATCAATGGTAATCCTGTGGTGATTGAACAATATGGAGCCAATGGATCAAGAGATATTTATACCTTGGCTTCTTACGGCTTTTTACCAGGCTCTGAATGGCGTGTTAAGGTGCGCCCTGTATTCCCCAACAATGTTCATGGAGATTATGGTACAGATGAGCAGTGCATGAAATTCAAGGGGAGTTTTGCTGCATCACCCATTTGGGAGGAAGAAGGCGGTGAGTGGAATACCACTGAAAAGTTTATCTTGTATCCCAACCCGAGTTTGAGCGGACAGTTGAGTATCGTGGGAATGACGGAAGACGCGGACATTCAGCAAATCATCGTGAGAGACGCCTCTGGCCGATTGGTAAAAGAATGGGAAAGCACAGGAGAGGAGCAGACCATGGTTTCCATGAATTTAACAGAGTTGAAAACAGGTATGTATTGGGTTACCATTATAGGTTCTGGAACAGAGTTTCACCAACGATGGATAAAAGAATAGTTCATTGAAAAACAAAAACTTAAAAGGGGCATTGCCCCTTTTTTTATTAAAAATAAATTAAGGTTGGGTTTACATTGGAGAGTGTATGTTGTTTAAATTTGTCAACTAATTATTTCTGAATAAAAATCGAATGGGTATCATGAAAAAAGCCTTCAAACTAATTGTTCTATCCTTAGTGACTGTATTGGCAGCGCTCGGGACAAACGCTCAAGTCAATCACCTAGTAATCAGTCAAATTTATGGTGGGGGAAACAATGCCGGTGCTTCTTATCAAAATGACTTCATCGAGTTATTTAATCCTACAGGAAATAATATTTCCTTGTCAGGATATTCAATTCAGCAGGCCAGTGCTACGGGCACTTCATGGACAAAAACAGATTTGTCTGGCTCAATACTCGCTGGAAAATATTACCTCATCAAATGTTCAGGGGGAACCACCAATGGTATCCCTTTGCCTACTTCGGACCTTACTTCAGCGATTAACATGGGCACAGGTAGTGGAAAAGTCATATTAAGCAGTACTACTACTTTGTTATCCGGTTCTAATCCCACGACAGCGGATATAGTTGATAAACTTGGATGGGGCGCAACGGCCTCAGCTTTTGAAGGAGCAACTGCTTTGGCGCAGAGTAATACAACATCACTTTCAAGGGCAAATAACGGATGCACAGACACTGATTCAAATGCAAATGATTTTGTTGTTGGTGCCGTGAATCCAAGAAACTCATTATCCTCTGCCAACTACTGCCAGCCAACGCAATTTGAAGTCAGTGTTGTCACCAATCCAATACAAGGAACTGCCTTTAACGTAACTGTTCGCTCAGTGGATGGAAACGGGGTGTTGAAGCCTGTTGCCGTGAATACGAATTTTGCTTTGACCAGTAATAATCAAGCCGGAAATATGACAGGTACGGTTTCAGGTACTATCCCATCAGGATCCAGTTCTGTGATTGTATCTGGCGTTATATTGGACGGCTCAGGAACAGGTGTTACATTGACAGCAACATTTACTTCTGGAGTAACTTTATCAGCAGGTGTGAGTAATGCTTTTGACGTTACAGCTGCGGGATCCAATGATTGTGCGGGTGTTCCCGGAGGGTCAGCCCTTCCTGGTACAGCATGTGACGATAACAACGCGTGCACCATCAATGATGTATGGTCAGCCACCTGCGTTTGTGCAGGCACCGTGCAAGATACGGATGGAGATGGAACATGTGATGCAACTGATGAGTGTGACAATGATCCCAACAAAATTATTGCAGGGGATTGTGGTTGTGGAAGTATTGAGGTAGGCCAATCTTGTGATGACGGTAATGGTTGTACAGAAAACGATGTGGTTACTGCTTGTGGTGTTTGCGCCGGATCCGCATTGTTAGATACAGACAATGACGGAACATGTGATCTTACCGATGAGTGTGACAATGACCCCAATAAGATTGTCGCAGGGACTTGCGGTTGTGGAAATGTTGAGCCTACTACAGCATGTGATGATGGAAATGCATTGACATCTGCAGATGCAATCAACGGATCATGCGTTTGTGCGGGCTTGTATCCGGTTGTTTATTTTGATTTCACAGGAGCCATTGGAAATACTCCTGCCGTTCACACCAGTTCTAGTATCACCAACTTAACGCCAGGAACATTAACAAGAGGCAACAATAATGGAACGACGAATAACACATTCAGCACAACAACAGTATCAACAGGATATTCCGGTGCTTCCGGTACGGTAAATGCCGGTGTAGCAGCACGCGCAGGTGCTTTGGACTTGACCGCCGGTTCTGGAAGTGCTTATTTCGAATTTTCATTGGATGCTGATGCTGGATATAGCTTGACCATTACGGAATTGACCTTTGGAACCCGCAGTACATCTACTGGTCCTCAAGGCATTGCTTTGCGATCAAGCGCCGATGGTTATGTTACCGATTTGGCAACTACAACTTTTTCGAACAATTCAACTTGGGTATTGAAATCAATGTTGTTGTCCAATTATTCTACCATTCCAGGTTCAAATATTACTTACAGACTTTATGGTTATAATGGGACAGGAAGTCCATCCACCAATACCACCAATTGGCGTATTGATGACTTGAACATTTATGGTTATACCACCTTTGCTCCACCGTCTTCTATTGTTCAGTTTGCTTCACCAACACAAACATCTTCTGAGGCATTAGGGAATGATTTGATCACTGTAACCATGGATGTTGCGCCTCTAAGCGATGTTGTTGTTCAGGTTGCAGATTTAGGAACGGGCACTGCATCATCAGTATCAGATTATTCTTTCAATGTGTCATCATTGACTTTTACCCCTTCTGATTCCTATCCAAGTTCAAAGACAGTATCCCTAACATTGGTAAATGACACAGAAGTAGAACCTATTGAAACCATTGCCTTTGGTTTGAGTATCACTTCTGGTACAGCAACTTTAGGTACTTCTACCTTGACCTACTCTTTAACCAGCGATGATTTGGCACAATTGGTCATCAATGAGGTAGACTACGATATGAACGGAACGGATAATGCAGAGTGGATTGAAATCAAGAACAATGGTACGTCAGCAGTAGACATCAATGGTTACAAATTGGAATTGGTAAATGGCGGAAATACTCCTGCTACCGTTTATTCTACGATCACTTTGGCGTCATCGTCTACGTTATTACAACCAGGTGGTTATTATGTCGTTGGAAATAATGCCTCAATTCCCAATATCAATTTGGTTGTAACCCCAACTACTAATTTGATTCAGAATGGAGCTCCAGATGCTATTGGTTTAAAAGACAACAGCAACAATTTGTTGGATGCTGTGAGTTATGAAGGTAATACCACCAGTCCATACATAGAAGGAGCAGGTGTGAATACCCTTGTCGATGCTGGATCAGCAAATTTCACAGCGGGTACCATCGGTCGCTTCCCGGATGGTGCTGATACTGGGGATAACATGGTTGATTGGATTACTTTGTGCATAGGAACTCCAGGGGCTTCCAATACACAAATTACGTCGACATTCTATCAAGATTTTGACGCAGATACTTTTGGTAACACTGATTCAACTGTTGCAGCTTGTGAAGCACCGGTTGGATATGTGGTTGACAATACAGATTGTAATGATACGTCATCGGTGAGTTATCCGAGCGCTGCTGAGATTTGTGACGGGTTGGACAATGACTGCCTTGCTGGTGTAGACAATGGTCTGGTGTTTGTCGATTATTACAATGATTTGGATGGTGATACATACGGTGCAGGAACAGCCACAAATGCCTGCTCTGCGCCTATTGGAATGGTATTGAACAATACAGATTGTAATGATGCTTATTCTTCTGCCTATCCGGGCGGTATTGAAGTTTGTGGCAATGGTATCGATGAAGATTGTTTGGACGGTGATTTGGCTTGTCCGGTCGGAACTTTTAGCACTGCAGTAAACGTATTGAACATCGGTCAATATGGAACAGGTTCTCAGGCAACTCAGAATGTTAATTTGGCTACCGGAATCAACACGGTTCAGTCTCCCGGATTGGGATTGGACAAGTGGTTTAGTTTTACCGCCACTTCAAACGCGATGCGCATTGCCTTGACAGGTAACGCAACAATGGGCGATGACAATGATTTGAGCTTGTATGAGACGCCAACAGATGCTACGGTTCAATTGATTCCGATTGCTTCAGAGAATGATGTCCACCCTGGGAATCAAGGCGCAGCAGCTGACGGAGGAAATGAAACATTGATTTACGATCAATTAATTGTAGGAGATGTGTATTATTTGTGTGTCAGAAATAACAACAATACACCGGGTAATGTCAGTTTAACGGTATCTAATTTGAATCCATCTACAACGGATATTGCCTTGTACACAAACGGCACTAATACTTTTACTAACACTTGTCAGAACTTCAAGGTAAAGTACAGAGCCAATTCTGCTGGATATACCATCAACAGATGGGCAAGCAATGATATAAGCGGAACGCCGACATGGTCATATGCCATCCCAGTTACCAGCACCGTGGCTTCAACCATCTGTCAATTGGGCAAAGTAGCTCCTGCTAACTTGAGTGGAATCAATCAAACGGTTTATGTTACGGTTGATGTATTGTACAACTTGACGGACGCCTTTGGAACTGTGACACCTGCCACTGCACGTGGCAATGTGGCAGCAAGCTTCCAATTGGCCAGTGAAGCAGATTTGAATGTTAGAACAACGGACAGGTGTGCTGCAGGTTTTAAGTCAACTACCTCTTCCATTGCAACCAATCGTTCCGTTTGTGGAACAACAAGATATGTTTGGGAAATGACGATGGTTTATCCGCAAGCTTCTTTACCCTTAGAAGTGCAAGGTCCCCTAGGAGGATCAAGAGTTTTGATGTTGAATGCAGTGCCTGCAATAGCCAATGGTCAACGTTATGATGTTCGTGTTGCCAGTAAGCATGTAGATGGTTTAACAGTTACAGCATACGGCTCTACACAATGCGTTAAAACATTGGGCGCTGCAGGAATGCCAACCATCGAGGATGAGATCACTGTGTATGAGCGATCAGAGAACGGCATCACAGCCACCATCTATCCTAACCCCAACAATGGGCAAACAGTGAACTTTAGCATCACCGGATTTGAAGGGGCATTGAATGTTCGAGTATCTGATGCAACGGGTCGTCAAGTGTATAGCAATCTATTCATGGTAGAAGGAGCGATGAATACTACTTTGGAATTTGCACAAACTTTGGCCAACGGTATCTACATGGTGGAGCTATTGCAAAATGGCGAATTGAAGACCATGAGATTGGTGGTGAGTAAATAAACTTGGTTTAAATAAAATATGAAAGCCCCGAGAGATCGGGGCTTTTTTGTTTGAAATAAGATTATTTTGTTCTAAATAACAATGAGAGATTTACGCTGCATTGTCGAGCATTCCCGACTTGGCAAATTGTTTCTTGGCGTATTCTGCATTGACTTTCACTTCCTTTTCTTCTGGTTTAGAAGGCAATTCAAACATCATGTCATTCATGATGGCTTCACAGATCGAACGCAATCCCCTTGCTCCCAGTTTATATTCCAAAGCTTTTTCTACAATGAAATCAATGGCCTTTTTATCGAAAGAAATTCTGATTCCATCCATCTCAAACAACTTAACATATTGTTTAATCAAGGCATTTTTTGGCTCTGTTAAAATCCTTCTCAAGGCCTCTGCATCCAATGGTTCCAAATAACTCAGAACTGGAAAACGACCAATCAACTCTGGAATCAATCCAAAGGTTTTTAAATCCAATGGTGTGATGTATTTTAAAAGATGATGGCTGTCTTTGGCTTTGGTGGCATTGCTAAATCCAATGGCCGTGGTATTGATGCGGCGCGCAATCATTTTGTCAATGCCATCAAAAGCACCACCACAAATAAACAAGATATTCTTGGTGTCAATCTGTACCAATTTTTGTTCGGGATGTTTCCTCCCTCCTTGTGGGGGTACGCCAACAACACTGCCTTCTAAAAGTTTTAAAAGTCCTTGTTGGACCCCTTCACCACTGACATCACGCGTAATGCTCGGGTTGTCACTTTTTCTGGCAATTTTATCAATCTCATCAATGAATACAATTCCTCGCTCTGCACGCTGTGCATCAAAGTCTGCGTTTTGCAGAAGTTTGGATAAGATGCTCTCTACATCCTCTCCCACGTAGCCCGCTTCCGTTAATACTGTCGCATCTGCAATGGCAAAAGGAACATTTAATATCTTGGCAATGGTCTTGGCCAAGAGCGTTTTTCCAGTTCCCGTTTCTCCCACTAAAATGACGTTTGATTTTTCAATTTCAATCTCGTCATTTTTGGATTTGGTTGCTTTTTGAGACAATCTTTTGTAGTGATTGTAAACCGCTACGCTGAGTACTTTTTTGGCGTCTTCCTGACCAATGATGTACTCATCTAAATGTTTTTTGATTTCAGCAGGTTTGTAATTTTTGAAAGCAACAGGCTTCTCTGTTTTTTCTTCTTTGATATCGTCTGAGATGATACGATGCGCTTGTTGAGCGCAGTCATTGCAAATATGTCCATGCAATCCCGCAATGAGCATTTTTACTTCATCTTCTTTTCTTCCGCAGAAGGAACAATTTACATTTTTCATATTTTCAATTGGGTAGCAAAGATACTCACGGATGAGTCTATTGTGGGTCAACATCGATGTTAACCCTAGTGCGGTTATGAGGCGGGGTAACTTTTAGTGTTTGGACCAATTTGTTAATCTTCATTTTGTGCTCTACCAATTCCTTGTTCATGGCCAATTTTATGGTAAAAATGCGAAGATGATAGTTATTAATCCGGGATACAAAGGGCTTCTCTGGCCCCAAAATGCCTTCAGGAAATAGCTCATGAAGACGCTGCGCCAAATATTGAGCAGTTTCCTCGATATCTTCTTCTTTTTTGTTTTTTAAGATCAATTTGACCAGACGTACGTATGGAGGATAGGCGAAATGAAAACGTTCCTTGCTTTCTCTTTTGTAGAACTCTTGGTAGTTGTTTTCAATGACCAATGGATATATCCAATGCTCAGGCTGGGTAGTCTGTATCAATACCTTCCCTTCCGTTTTACTGCGGCCTGCTCTTCCCGCCACCTGAGTAAGCAACTGGAAGGTTCGTTCAATCGCCCGGAAATCGGGGAATGCCAATAGTCTGTCAGCATGGATCACTCCTACCAGTGTGACATTTTCAAAGTCCAAACCTTTGGTGACCATTTGGGTTCCGACCAAGATGTCAATTTCCCCGTCCATTACCCTTTCCACGATTTCAGCTTGGCTGTTTTTATTGCGGGTGGTGTCACCATCCAATCGTTGAATGATTTTCTCAGGAAACAATTGGGCAATTTCTTCTTCAATTTTTTCTGTACCTGCCCCAAGCATCCGGAGATCAGCAGAGTGGCATGTTGGGCATTGCTTTGGCGGTACGGTTTTGTAGCCACAGTAGTGACACTCCAAGTGATGGTCTTTTTTATGGTAGGTTAAACTGACATCACACCGGGTGCATTTGGTTATTTGCCCGCACGTTTGACATTGCCATTGCGGTGTATACCCTCTTCTATTTTGAAATAAGATTACTTGCTGTTTGTTTTCTAGTGCAACTTGAATATTATTGACCAGATGTTGGCTAAAGGAGTCGTGCATCTGATCTTTTTGTCGGGCCTCTAGTAAGTTGATAAGCTCAATTTTAGGCAAAGTAGCCGAGCCAAAACGAGCCGTTAATTCAACGTAACCGTAACGTCCTCCGTCGGCATTCTTATAGCTTTCAAGAGAGGGCGTAGCACTTCCAAGCAGAATGGGGCATTGATGAAATTGCGACAGGACAATGGCGGCATCTCTTCCATGATAGCGTGGCGCAGGGTCTTGTTGTTTATAGCTGGCATCATGTTCTTCATCCACTATGATCAGTCCCAATCTTTCAAAAGGTAAGAAAATAGCACTGCGGGCGCCTATGATAATGTCGTATTCACCGGGTTGATGGGTGATGATTTTACTCCAAATTTCAGCCCGCTCATTTCCACTATAACCACTGTGATACACCCCCGCTCTTATACCGAATAGTGCTTTTAAGCGTTGAACAATTTGCGTGGTCAAGGCAATTTCAGGGAGTAAAAAAAGCACTTGCTTTCCCTGTCTCAATTGTTCTTCAATGAGGTGAGCGTATACGGCAGTTTTTCCACTTCCTGTTATCCCATTCAATAGAACAATGGATTTTTCTTCCCATTGTTTCTTGATATTTTCGAAAGCCTGGTTTTGAGCTTCACTCAATATTGGTAGGGAAGTTGGAGCTATTAATGCTTCTAGTATTCGATCTATATTTTTCTTTTTGATTTGAACAATTCCTTTTTCAACCAATGCGTTTAGTTGACTTAAATGACAATTGGATGATTCAAGCAAATCTTTTTTGTTTCCCTCCCAATTAGGTTGTCCTTTGGACTGGGTGACCAAATATTGCAAAAGTTGAAATTGTTTTTTTGCCGATCTTTCTAATTCATCAAGAATAGGCATACAAGCCTCTAACGCGTGATAGGGAGCAAGGAAAGAGACAACATCAATGGTTTTGGGTTTGAAACGTTTCTTGACCTCTTGCTGAGGAAAGAGTAATTTTTTCTTTAACAGTTGTTGAAGCGCAGCAGAGAAGTGGGTGCTTTTTATTTTTTTGTTCAACTCTTCCCATGACTGACTGCCATTGGCAGCAAGCTCAGCAATAATGTCTTGTTCTAAAGTACTGAGGTTGTTATTAAAGTCAATGTCATCTGCAATGACATAGGTAGTTTCTTCATCAAATTTAAGTCCCGGAGGAAGTGCACTTTGCATGACCTCACCAATGTGACAGAGGTAATATTCTGCTACCCAATACCAAAGTTTGATTTGCTTCTCAGTAACAATAGGGTACTCATCAATAAGAGATTCTATACATTTGGGATCGTAGGCCGTGGGTGTTTCTTCATGAATGGCGATAACAATACCCACATATTTCTTGTTTTTACCCAGCGGAACCACCACCCGCATTCCTGGCATCAAGTAGGGCGCCATTTCATCTTGCACCACATAAGTAAGCGCATTGGGAATGGCAAGGGGCAATATGATGTCTGCAAATGTGGGCATCTGAGCGAAGATAAAAAAGGGCCACACCAGGTGACCCTTTTTATAGTAAAGTTTATTGATTTATCCGTTCTTTCTTTCAAGAACCTCGTCAATCATTCCGTATTCTTTGGCTTCTTGAGCAATCATCCAATAATCACGGTCACTGTCCGCCCATACTTGATCATAAGGTTTACCGCTGTGGAAGGCAATGATGTCATACAGCTCTTTCTTCAATTTTTGAATTTCTCTAGCAGTGATTTCAATGTCAGAAGCTTGACCTCTTGCACCTCCCAAGGGTTGGTGAATCATTACGCGACTGTGTTTAAGACCAGTACGTTTTCCGGCATGACCCGCACACAACAATACAGCTCCCATTGAGGCGGCCATCCCTGTGCAAATTGTGGCGACATCTGGCTTGATGTATTGCATGGTATCATAAATGCCCAAACCTGCATAAACACTTCCACCGGGTGAGTTGATGTAGATTTGAATGTCTTTGCTGTGGTCTGTATTTTCTAAAAAAAGCAATTGCGCTTGTATGATGTTTGCGATATAGTCATCAATTTCTGTCCCTAAGAAAATAATTCTATCGGCCATTAATCTTGAAAAAACATCAACTTCTCGGAAAGGCATATTCCTTTCTTCAATGACCGTTCTGGTCATCATCTCAGGGCCATACATATGCGAGATAACATCGTCAAATGCAGTACCAGTAATTGATCTACTGGAGGTAGCGAATTTTCTAAATTCTTTTCTGTTTATCATGGTGTTTTATCTTAGTGGTTAACCTCTTTTTTCATCTTCATTGTCAGCATATTCGGAATATCCGTAACGATATCCATCGCCGTATCCATAACCGTACCCATATACGTAACCATATCCATACTTGTAGGCGTATTTGGCGTAGTAATATCTCCAACGATTTTGTTTGATATTATTCAACAGCAATGAAACGTGTGAAATATCATTTTGGGTAAATGTTTCCTCAAGGAATCGAACTCCTTGTTTGGTAGCTTTTTGGGTATTGAGTACGCAAAAGCTAAGATTCACTTTATTCATCAATACCAAGGCGTCACTGATGAGTGCCAAAGGTGGAGTATCGATTAATATGTAATCATATTCTGCTTTCAACTCTTCAATGAGTACATCAATTTTTTTGGACAGTACCAATTCAGAGGCGTTGGGAGGAATAGGTCCCGAAAGGACAAAGTCCAAGTTTTTGATTTCATGATGAATGACAGTCTCTTTCCAATGTTTTTGTCCAACCAAATAATTGGATACCCCATCCATTTTGGATAATCCAAAGACTTTGTGAATCCTTGGTTTGTGCAAGTCAAAGTCGAGAATGATGACCTTCTTGTCCGCTTTGGCAAGTGTAGCTGCAATGTTAACGGTTACAAAGGTTTTACCCTCCCCGGGGTGAAGAGAGCTTACTAGAATAACCTTACTCCCTTCACCGTTTAAAATAAACTGGAGGTTAGTCCTGATGGATCGGAATGATTCACTGATATTACTCCTAGGTGCTTTTACAATAGAAATGGGGAAGTCATTGGCTTGCTCATAAAAAGGAACCCCGCCAATAACAGGTAAGGAGGTGGCCACCTTGAGTTCTTTGGTGTTTTCAATTCTCTCGAAAAACATAGTGCGGAGGAAACCCACCAATAGGGATAGAACAAAACCAACCCCAAAGCTGATGTAAATATATTTTTGACGGTCAGGTCCGATGACTCCCAATGATCGCGCTTTTTCAACCACATTGGTCTCGGGCAAAATACCTGCGCGAGCAATAATGGTGCTTGCGCGTTTTTCTAAAAGAAAATTGTAAAGATTCTCATTCACGGTCAACTTTCGCTCGATGCCCAACATCTCTCTTTTGCTTTTGGGAATGTTCTTGAGTATCTTTTCTAAGGAAGCAATTTGATTGTCGTATTCAGATTTTTTGACCAATGACATTTTTTTCAGATCAGCAATGTACTGGTTGATATTTTTGGTCAACCCGCTGATGTCATTATCAATTCTGATGATTCTTGAATCCAAAGGGGTCACGTCCATTAAAAAATTGTGTCTTCTTTGTTTGAGCTCAATCACTTTATTGATCATGTTTTGAAGATTGTTATCATCAAAACTTGAGGCAAAGACAGAAGGGATTAAATCGGATGAGTTGATATCTCCAAATGCTGATTGAATTTTTTCAATGCCATTGATTTCAAGTTCAATTTCAGCCCGCGCATCCAAAGCTTTGGTGAGTTGATTAAAGGCACTTTGTTCCTTCTGCGATAAATCTACCACTTCATTTTCGTCGGAATAAGAATCCAGGATATACTCCAAAGAGTCAATGATATGGGTCATTTGACTGATTTGTTTGTCAATGAACCTCAAAGTATTCTCATTGATTTCAATTTGATTTTCTATCGTTTGATGAATGTATTCTTTGGTCAACGTATCCAAGAATTGTTGCGCATTTTCTGCAAGGCCATCGTTGATGGACAATGTAAGGATACTAGAATAGTTATTGCTGGCCACAGAAACGGCAGAAGCGTATTTGCCAATAAGTTGTTCGCGAGTATGAACAATGAATTTATAGGTTTGCTCCTTGATGAGCTCAAACTCTTCAGCATTGATTCCTTTGGCCAGATCAATTTGAAGCTCTATTTGACCGTCTTTAACAGGCTTATTAAATTCACATTCTTTGAAAAATTTTACTCCTCTTGCATCAAAGGAAAGCTGGTATCTTTTTTCATCAATAACCTTGATGAAAAAAGGCATGTTGCGCATTCTGGGATTAAAATTTTTCCAATCACAAATCACATTCATTGCCCCGAAGTTGGAAACTTGAGCGGTTTTTATTCGTCCGACAATGTAAAAACTCAGATTAAAATTGAGTTTATCAATCACTCTTCCAATCAAGTCTTTTGAAACAATGACCCTTTTTTGGTTGGCAATATCTTGAATGGCGGAGTAGTATCCGACATTGGATAAAATCTTACTTTGATAGTTGTAAGTTTCATTGGATTTTAAAAGTATCTCCGCTCTAGCTCCATAAATATCGGGCATTCTGTTGCTGTAGAAGTAGGCAATGACAAATGAAACCGAGCAAAAAATGGGAATTAAAATCCAGTTTTTATTGATGAATTTAATGACTGGGATTAAATCTTCAGCATCTAAAAAACCGGACTTTCCTGCTTTGCTCATTCTCTTGTATAATACTGCAATATGCAAAAGTATTTGCTACAAACTTTGGATTTGTATGACAATATATTAACCGAATGATGTGTGATTTTCTGTCTTTCTTATATTTGTATACTCAATCTCTAAAAAAATGAAGATTACACTTTTATCGCTGCTGTTTTTTGTGATGTCAGTGATGGCGTTTGCTCTCCCAGATCCGGGTGGTGGTGAATATCCTTGCGGTGGCGAATTTGGGCCTTGTCCAATTCCCATTGATGGTGGTGTTGGTATTTTGTTGGCCTCCGGAATAGCCTTAGGAGGGGCCAAATGGATGAAAGAGAAACGCAATTATAAAGGATGAAATGGAACAATGAGTTGTTAAAATTCATTTTCGCTGTATTGTTTTTTTATCTCATGGGACTCGTGATTTACGAGTCTTTTTTGTTGCCACACACTTTGTTGGATGAATGGATTATACATGGTTTGGTGGTAGCATCTGAATGGATTATTCACCTTTTCGGATTTTCAACTGTAGCCCATCAAACCTCACTTTTTTACACGATACAAATTCATGATAGCGTTGGTGTTTGGGTCTCCCCTAACTGTGATGGCTGGATGGTCATGTGGGTTTTTCTGAGTGTTTGGTTGTGTTTACCAGTGGATAAACGCTGGAAATACCCGTTAATTCCAGTCTTTTGTTTGGCCATTGAAGGAGTTAATGTGTTGCGCATTTCCAGTTTGGCAGTCATTACCAAGTACTATCCGCAATCATTGGCCTTTAATCATGATTATACGTTTACCATTCTGGTTTATGGCTTTGTCATTTTCTTGTGGTGGTTGGGTATTAAAAAGTGGGGAGTGAAATGAGGCTTTGGCGGTTTCTGTTCATCTTGATGACATGCATTTTAATATGGATGAATGAGTGGAGTAAAATCAATTGCAATTACCAAATTTACTTGAGAATGGCTCATCAAAATTGGGATGAAATACCATTGAGCAATCGTATCGATTTAAAAAGGCAAGATGAAAAGAATGTTCCTTATTCATTTTTTCACACCCACTCTGATTTTGAATGGATGTACCTGCCCCAATTGTCTTTTTGGACAAATATGAAATGGATCATTCCAGTTTTTTACACCCTGTGCTTTGCTTTATTGGAGTGGTTTATGTTGCCCTTGTGTTTTTTGTCTCTGGAGATAAAGAGACAGTGGATTGTTTATTATTATGTAGGGCTTTTGTCTTTGGTATTTTTACTGTTTTTTATTTCTCAAATTGTTCATGCTGATGCCATATTTGTGGTGGCCAGGAAGGTGTGGATGATTTTACAGTCGCCCTCTTTGTTTGTCCTTTTTTTTATTTATAACGTATTCAAAAATGATCAAGATTCAGAAAGCGGTGGAGCAATTTCCCGATAATGCAAAGCTCTGGTTTTATTGGCTACCAAGACCATTATCATTGGATGAATGGAATTACTTTCATCAATCAAAAGTTGACTTCCTTTCTCAATGGAATACGCATGGAAAATCCAATGCCGCAGATATTTGGGTGATAGAGAATAGGTGTATTTTGATTATTGCGGGGAATGAATTTGAAGGCGTTTCGGGATGCAGCATCGACAAAAGTGTAGCCTGGATCAAGCGCTTATCTGCACAGTGGGAATTGGATTTACTCGATCGAAATTGGGTGATGTTCTTTTCAGATAGCCAAGAATGGACCATGACCAAATTGAGTCAATTTTGGGCAATGCGCAAGGCCAATATCGTTCATGATGAAACGCTACTCATTGACAGCACGGTGACTGAATTTCAGGACATTGAAAAGCTAATCAAACCATTTGCACAATCATGGCATGGCCAGATGTGGAAGTAATTAGGGTAGTGGAGAAAAGTGCTGGTCGATGAGGTAAACCAAACCGGCCATGGACGCCGCTCCCAATTGCAATTCTCTTTTATTTACGTTCTCAAATATGTCATTGGCTGTGTGGTGATAATCAAAATATCTCTGGTTGTCTACATTCAATGCAAATAATGCTACTTCGTCGTTTTTGAGGGGCCCAATATCAACGCCGCTCCAACCTCTTTTGAAAGAATGCAGATTGTAGGGCTCAAAAAGTGGAAGCCATGTCATCCACTGTTGATAGCGAGAGTCGGGGGATTGTGTGCTAAACCCTCTTGGAGAAAATCCACCTCCATCGCTTTCTATGGCCGCCAAATGACGGTCTCCATTTTCTACACTTTTTTTTGCGTAAGTAATGCCACCATCATTTCCAAATTCTTCGTTGATAAATAATACAACCCGGATGGTTCTTCTGGGTTGATATCCCAAAGCGCGCAATGTCCGGAGTACTTCCATGCTTTGCACACATCCTGTTCCGTCGTCATGCGCGCCCTCGCCAATATCCCATGAGTCCAAATGTCCGCCAATGGTGATGATTTCATTGGGATATAGGTTTCCTTTTATTTCTCCAATAACATTTGCCTGCTGGATTCTCCCTCCATTGCTGCATTCCAAGTGGTATTCAAAAATTAATTCAGGATTAATCTTTAACTCATCACTCAACCATTTGCTGTGAAAGGCACTTAATGCTGCAGCAGGAATTTGGGTTGCTTCCATGGCTCCGGTATGCGGAAATTGATCATCAGCTAAAGTGAGTGATCTTGTAAGACAACCAATGGCTCCTTTGCTTTCGGCAAGTTTAGGACCTCTCCAACGGGTCTCCCCTCCATTGCCATAAGCAGCTCCGGTATTGATCAGCGCAGCATCAAGAGGTTTGTTGATAAAAACAATTTTGCCTTTGACAAGCGCACTATCCATTTTTTCAAGTTCCTGTACACTGCTCACCATTAAGATTTTTCCTTTCAGTGTACTCGCAACAGAACCGCCCAATGCGGCAATGGGAATTGTTGTTTGACTTCCATTTTTTTCATGTATGAGGCCGTACTCCGTCTTTCCTCTAGACCATTTGGGAACTTCTACAGGCATGAGGTAACTGGTATCAGCACCCAAAGATTTAAGCCTTTGTTTTCCCCAATCAATGGCGCTTTGGGCAGAAGAAGATCCTGCAACACGGTGTCCAATTTTTTTACACAAATAATTCAACTCATCATAACAGGTGCTGTGCAACAGAACTTCCTCATAGATTTTGGCTAAGGCAATGGTGTCATTTTTAAATTGACCGAAAGTTGAAAGAGTCAATGCACAAAAAAGAAGCAGAATTATTTTTCTCATATCATAAAAGATCCATTGTTGATGTCCAATGCTTGTCCTGTGATGGAAGTTTGTTTTTCGGAGAAAAGAAAGTCAACAAAGTTCGCAATCTCGTCTGGTTGGCTAAACCTTCCCAACGGCACGATACTTTGTTGAATGGCCATCTCTTCAGATAGGGGGCGGCCATTGGCTTCAGCTAGTTTCTCTACTCCAGCCACAGCCATGTCTGTTTCAACCCAGCCAGGGGTTAATGCATTGACCAATATTTTATCCTGTCCAAGCTCAACGGCCAATGAGCGCATTAATCCCAATAGACCTGTTTTTGCAGTGCAATATCCAGTATAACGGGGTACTCCAAAACGTGCCAAACAGGAAGAGGTAATCAAAATGTGCTTGAATGCCGTTGCCGATTTTTGGAGTAAAGGAAGGCAATACTGAACGGTATAATAAGTCCCATCCAAATTGGTGCTGATGATCTCTTTCCACCTGTCATTGGGGCCAAATTGATTCTCACCACCGATACCTGCATTGGCAAATACGGCATATAAACTGCTTAGTCTTAACGATTGGAATTTATTTTCCCATGCATGTGTATCCCTAATATCCATTGAAACTAAAACATGATCGTTGTGTTTTTCCATTAAGGAAAGAGTCTCCTTCAACTTGGCCTCATCTCTACCCATCAGAACAATGCGATACGCTGGATGCTGAGACAAGACGATGGCTGTCGCCCTGCCCATTCCTGAGCCGGCTCCTGTGATGACGATGTTTTTTATCATGGTGTTTTTTACAAGTAACAAATGTAATTGTTTCCTGTTTTGCACGTAGTTTTGAAATTGAATTATGAAGTACAATTTAAGTGAGATAACGGAGCTCATCCGCAATAGACGGTCCATCGCTCCGGAAAATTTTGGTTTACGTAAAGTTCACAAAGAGCAAGTGGAATTGATGCTCAGTAATGCCTGTTGGGCGCCCAATCATGGTCTCACTCAACCCTGGAGATTTGTTGTCATGAATGATCAAGCCAAAATGGATTTGTCTGAGTTGGCTTTTTTCTGCGCTACCAATGGTAAGGATCCCAATGATATTAACCTCAATAAGGTGAGTCGAATGAAAGAGAGAATATCAGCATCCTCTGTGGTCATTGCCGTTAATATGCACAGGGATCCAGCACAGAAAGTTCCAGAATGGGAAGAAGTAGCCGCCATTGGGGCAGCAGTGCAGAATTTACACTTAACCGCAACGGCTTATGGTTTGGCTGGTTTTTGGGCAACACCTGCTGTGATAAAGCATCCCACGATGCGTGAGTTTCTTGGATTGGAAGAAGGGGTTCAATGCTTGGGGTTCTTTTATTTGGGATATCCCAAGGAAGATATTGAGTACAATTCCCACAGAAAACCATTGGAGTACGTTACTACTTGGCGCATGTCAGATGAAGCTTAAGTTTCTTTTTTTCATATCGTTTTTTTTCTACTCATGGTTCTCTTCTGCCCAGAAGGGTCAAACTACGTTGGGACTGCAATTGAAGCCGATGTTTGCCAGTAAATTTTTTGAGAGCGGTCCCCAAAGGTTTTTAAGTGATTCCTTGGATGCAACATTGTCTCAAAAATTGGGGTGGAATACTGGGGTGGTTATTCGTAAAGGCATTAATGACATGTGGAGCATTGAATCTGGTATTTCCATGGTGCAGAGAAATTTTCAACTTTCTTTTTCCAGTGAACGATACCAAACAAAAGATGTATTAAAGTACAAAATGGTGGGGTATGAAATTCCAGTTCAAGCGTTGATTTACGTCCAATTAAGTCCCAATTGGTTTATTAACGGGAGCGGAGGAGTGGCTTTGGATTTTTATCCAAGTAATTTATACAAAACAGGATCAGCTTTTCAAGATAGTATTTATATTGACTTTTATGCCAAAACATTTCGAACGCGTTGGGCTATGTTAGCGGCAACAGCCAATTTGGGTTTTGAATATCGCACAAAAGAAAATGGCTATTTTTATATTGGAGCTTCTTATCATCGACCTATGGGAGATATCGCTCTGACGCAATTGCGTGTGGAATCCAAAGGCGCTGGAAATGACTTGTGGATGCCCATTGGAGGTACCTACCTAACATTGGACCTCCGTTATTTTTTGAAACCGGACAAAGAAGCGGTGAAACAAAAAAAGAGGCCGTAGCCTCTTTTTTTTCTTATTGAATGGACTTAAATTTTTGATGAAATATTTAATTTCAATTTGATTTCATTCTTAGCTGCATAATTACCAACACTTGGGTATTTTACATCAAACAATGAACGATCAAAAACGATATCACCAGCTACTTTCATGTCTCCATCACGACCTTCAATTTTAACTGGGAATTCTAATTCTTTGCTGATTCCTTTAATGGTCATTTTTCCTTTAACCACGTGTGTGTTTCCTTTTCCGTCAGCCTTAGCAGCGCAATGGGTGATTTCATACACAGCGTCTGGGTATTTTTCAGTGTGGAAGAAATCTTCAGCTTTCAAATGATTGATCAATTTTGAATTGGTACCTGGATCTGTGAGGTCCGTGCAAGTAATGTCATTCATGTTAATCTTGATCTTGCCAGATGCAATGTTGCCTCTTGTTACAACAACATTTCCACTTGAAACTTTCACAAAACCGTCGTGTCCACCACCAACAAGGTTTTCACCTCTCCAGTCAACTTTTGATGTTTTGTAGTCAACGATATACTTACCGTCTTTTAGCTGAGCAAATGCAGCTGTAGTGAATGCCACTAGGGCAATGGTCATGATTTTTTTCATATTGTTTGATTTAAATTTTGGTTTCTTAATTCATCTAAAAATTGATTCATCTCCTTGGTATCCTTAACAGATAAGAATTGAAATTGTTCCGTAATGTTATCAATGGGATGCTCCAATTGATCCAATACTCGAAGACCTTCTTTGGTAATACAGATTTCACTTTGGCGCCTGTCATTGGGACAGATTTTTCGCGAAACCCATTTTTTAATGACCAATTTGTCGATAAGCCTTGATGTGTTGCTCGACCGGTCAATCATTCTGCTGGTGATCTCACCAAGATTAACCAACTCCCCTTTGGAACCTCTGAGTATGCGAAGGATATTGTATTGGGGAGGTGTAAGATCAAATGGGCGCAAGGTATTCTGTTGCATCCTTTGAAGCCAAGAAGCAGTAAAAAGTAGATTGATCATCAATTTGTGATGTTCACTCTTAAATTTCTCTTGTTTTATTTCTTCTTCTAATCTCACGATGCAAATATATGTAGATACAATTAATGTAGATACAAATAAATGTGAAAAAGTTTCCTTATCTTTGATGTATGCTTAGAAAACTTCTGGTTGTTTTTTGTCTTTTTTTATGGGTGAATCCTTTTCAAGCACAAAAGGATGTCAAAAAGTTTATTGCGCTATCGGGAAAGATTACATCAGCGGTTTGGCCAGATACTTTGGGAAAGGGTTTGAATAAAGCTGTTCTTGAAGTTTTTGCGGAAGGGAAAAAGATTGCCTCTGACACGGCCAGTTCCAGTGGTGTTTATAAAATCAAGAAAATCCCCTACGCCCCAAGTATCCAGTTTGTTTTCAAGGAGGGGAATCATCTTCCCAAAATGATTGACGTTGATTTTACCGAATTTGGTAACGACAACGGTGCCAGCTTGATTCTAGAAATGGATGCCTTTCTGTATCGAAACAATGATTATTTAGGAGTGAATTTTTTGAAGACAAAACCTTTTGGTAAGGGTATTTACAGTATGAAACAGAAGGGTGTTCTTTGGGATGATCGTTATTATTATGAGATGAAAGCCCGTTTAGACGCTGTGCTAAAGGCCTATTGTGAGTAAGCATTTATGGAAAAAGAAAAAAAGAAAATTTCTAAAGAGTCTTTTAGAAATTCATTGGCGGTATTTCGTTTTTTAAAGCCCTATGCATGGTCCTTTGCATTGGGAATTGTATTGTTATCCGTTTCGGGATTACTGGTTATTACCATTACGGCACTTTTGGGTTTGTTGATGGCGCCGGGCGATATAACCACAGTACCTGGTGGAGGCTGGACCCAGCAGTTGTTGGCTGTCTTTTTTTCTGATTTGTCTTTCAGCACAACTAAGGGAGTTTTGATAGCCTTGGTAGCCTTACTTCTCATTCAGGGTGTTTTTTCCTTTATCAGGGTGTACTTATTTGCCTACGTTACAGAAAATGCCATGTTGGAATTGAGAAGTGCAGCTTATAAAAAGATGATCTCAAAGCCCATGGATTTTTACCACAATTCAAAAGTGGGAGATTTGGTTACCCGTATTTCCAGTGATGTATCCACTGTCCAAGAAACGTTGACCATCACTCTCGCCGAATTTATCCGTCAGACCGTTATCATTGTATTTGGCGTGGGATGTTTGGTGGCCTTTTCATGGGAGCTAACCCTAGTGATGCTGTGTTCTTTGCCTGTGATCATGATTGTCATGGTATTTTTTGGAAAGTTTATTAAACGATTGGGAAAGGAAACACAAGATAAGGTGGCAGAGGCAGGAAATATTGTCAATGAATCGTTGATGGGCATTGTTAACGTAAAGAGTTATGCCAATGAATGGTTGGAGTGGAAAAAGTTTAGGACCAGTGTGGAGAATATCAAAGCATATGGGATGAAGGGTGCCATTTGGCGTGGCATGTTTGGTACTTTTATCATTATCTTTTTGTTTGGCGCTCTAGGATTGGTGATCGGTTGGGGCTCTTACTTGCACCAAAGAGGAGAACTTCCAGCAGAGGTGCTTCCCCAATTCATTATGTTAACTGGTTTGGTGGCTGGTTCTATAGGAGGTCTTGCTGCTCAATTGGGTTCATTGCAAAGGGGCATAGGCGTAATAGAGACCATCATGAAACTCATTGACTCAGATGATGAAGGGGTTTCATTTGAAGAGCCCAAAGTAGAAAAGCAGATTTTGGATACAACATTATCATTCGAAAATGTTGTCTTTTATTACCCTACCCGTCCAGATGTTACTGTATTAAAATCTGTGAGTTTTCATCTGAACGCAGGTGAAAAATTGGCTTTGGTGGGTCAAAGTGGCTCCGGAAAGTCAACCATTGCATCTTTGATCTTGAGATTCTTTGATCCTATCTCCGGTCAGATAAAATGGGGGAATCAATTGGCTACAGCGTTGGACAAGTCATTTATCAGAAGTCAAATGGCCTACGTCCCTCAGGAAGTTATTTTGTTCGGGGGAACAATCAGAGAAAACATCCTTTATGGTCAGCCAAATGCAGATGAGAAAACGCTGAATCAAGTTGTATTGGATGCCAATGTAGCTGAGTTCATTCATCAATTCCCAGAAGGGTTAGATACTTTGGTTGGGGAACGCGGTGTCCAACTTTCCGGAGGTCAGCGTCAACGCATTGCCATTGCCAGAGCCATGATTAGAAATCCCAAAGTGCTGATCTTGGATGAAGCCACGAGTGCATTGGATACCAATAGTGAAAGACAAGTTCAAGAGGCTTTGGATCGATTGATGAAAGGGAGAACAAGCATCGTTATTGCACACCGCTTGTCAACAGTCAAGGATTGTGATCAGGTACTGGTGCTTGAACGCGGTGAAGTCAAAGAAATGGGCCAGCCAGATCAACTATTACAAGATCCCAATTCGCTGTATGGAAAGATGCTGAACATGCAGCATTTGTTGAACCACTAATTTGTTTTTTATGTCAAAATCAGTTTATCCTAAATCAAAAAAATCATGGTTGTATTCTTTGGTATACCCTTGGGTTTCTAATGGGTTAGAATTGTTTTTTGACGGATTTCATGTGAAAGGTTTAGAGAACTTTCCTTCATCGGGTCCAATCATGTTGGTGGCCAATCATCAAAATGCTATGATTGATCCACTCATTTGTTGTCGCATCGTTCCCCATCAATTGCATTGGTTAACCCGCTCAGATGTTTTTAAAAATCCTACGGTTGCTAAGTTTTTGTATGGGTTGAATATGCTGCCCATATACAGAGAAAAGGATAAAGTAGCCGATCAATCTCAGAAAAATGAGGCTGTGTTTGAAGTGTGTAGAACGCGATTGTCAAAGGGTGCAGTAATTAGCATGTTTCCTGAAGGAAGCCATCGTGGAAAAAAGCAGTTGATGATTCCTTTGAAAAAAGGCTTTGCTCGCTTGGCCTTTTCGTCTATTGAGCAAGACCCAGAGTTGATGGACATGAAGATTGTTCCCATGGCTTTGGATTATAGTGATTTCTATTTGAAGCATCCACGATTGATTGTGGAGGTGGGATCTCCAATAGCATTAAAAGACTTTTGGGAAGATTACAAAGAGGACAACAACAGGGCCATAAACAACCTGATCAAGTCAGTTCATTCTTCTCTCTCTTCTTTGATGGTGGATATTAAGGATGATTTGGATTACGAAATGTTAGAAAGTCTGGCCCCTGTTTTTGAAGGTTTAAAACAAAAGAATTCAGTTGAGTCATGGCGTCAATATCGTGATTTTTGCAATGGCTACTCGGAGGTAGATGAAAAGGAAAAAGAAGAGTTGCGCGCTTATTACCGGCAGGCGCAATCTTTACAGTTGGATGTAAAAGAAATAGAGGCCTATTTTCAAACAAAATTCAAGCAGTGGTTCTTTTGGATAATTGAATGTATTCCAGGATTGTTGGGCAAGGCGCTTTATGCTCCGTTGAGCATTTTTACAGAACAATTTATTCAGAAAAATGTACAGGACGAGTTGTTTTATAATTCAATTCGATTTGCGTTTTTTACTTTTTTATCGCCCTTTTATACACTCCTGATTTGGACCGTGTTCATGGTTGTTTTGCCTGTCCATGGTTTGATGAATCATCTAATGCTTTTAGCTGTGATTGTTTCATTGGGACTATTCTCCATTTCATGGGCAAGATTCAATATTAAGATTGGAGCGTTGTTAAAGGTGAAACGCTTTCAACGCAATCAGCCCAGTGATTGGGATAGTTTGGTGTCATTGAGAAATACTTGGAGGAAGAGATATGAATAAAGAAATTGCACGCGTAAATGGCATGCAGCACATTGGATTGGCTGTAAGTGATATGAACACTTTCTTGCCTTTGTACAGAAAATTGTTCGGATTGGATATTCCTTTTTTTGATTCCGTTCAACCTGCGCCATTGATGGATGTTTATACCCATCATCAAACCATAACCAAGCGAGCTAGTATGGTTTTGAATTTGCAAGGAGGCTGCGCCATTGAGGTCATTCAACCCACTTCTTTCAAAGCAAAGCCCAATTTGAACACTTTTGAATTGGGAGATATTGGGATCAATTTTATTCATTTTAAGTCCCGTGATGTGCACGCTGCTCATGATCACGCCAAAGTGTGCGTGGATCGCGTGGAGGATGTTCATTCCAGACCCGATGAGCGCCCTGCATTCTATTTACAAGATCCAGATGGAAATTGGTTCCAGATTACTTCAGATGATTTGTGGTATACCAACAATGGTCATCCCGTCGGTGGTGTAATGGGTTGCGCTATTGGCGTTAGCAATATAGAAGAGTCTATGAAGCTCTATGCCGACATTTTGGGTTTTGATAAAGTGGTTTATGATACAACTGGCGTGTCAGATGAGTGGAGTAATTTGCCAGGTGGAAAAGAGACCTTTAGACGAGTAATGCTCACCCCGAGCAAGCCAACAGGTGGAGGATTTGCAAAGGTCACAGGAAACAATCAAATAGAATTGATTCAAGTATTGTCCAGACAACCTAAGAAAATATTTAAAGGTCGTATTTGGGGTGATTTGGGTTTTGTGCACTTAGGATTGGACGTAAAGGGAATGAAGAAATTGGAAAAAAATCTATCATCCAAAGGCTTTCCATTTACTTGCGATAGTCAAAATGCCTTAAGCATGGGCAATACCAAGGTGCATTGCGTGTACATTGATGACCCAGATGGTGTATTGATTGAAATGATTGAAGTTTATAAGGTCCCTATCATTGAGAAGTGGGGAATTTTCTTGAATGTCGAGAAAAGAGATCCCCTAAAACCGCTTCCGGATTTTATGCTGAAAGCGCTTCGCTTTAGTAGAATCAAAGATTAACGAGCCGATTGTTTTCTCAAAATTTTTTGAAACAATCGAGGGAAGTATTGGTGGATCCAAAGGGCCTTGAGTTCTTTGCCTCCAACCCCAAATTCGGATCGACCTCTTTCCACACCATTGATAATCTGCTTTGCGCACAATTCAGGGCTGATGCCTTGTTGTTGATTGTTGTCCATTTCACCTGTTGCTTGCCCTTTGGCATCCAAAGCGTTTTTGGAAATTTCAGTGGCAATAAAGCCGGGAGTCACGAGGTGCACAGAAATACCAAAATTTTCAATTTCCATTCTTAGACTGTCATAGTATCCGTGAAGGGCATGTTTGGAGGCAGCATAGGATGACCTCAAGAAAAATCCCCATTTCCCGGTGAAGCTGGTAATGACGATAATCTTGCCTGATGATTGTTGTACCATTTTTTTGGCCGCGTATTGAGTAATGGGAATCTGACCAAGAAAATTGCTTTTTAATATCAATTCTGTCGAACTTAAAGTTGTATCTAATGCCAATGAACGTTGGCTGATTCCGCCAGAGTGAATAAGAATGTCAATGTTTTTGAAATCATGCTCATATTGGGCAGTTGATTCTTCCATGGAATCTGTCTTTGTCAAATCCAAGACCAGTATCCCAGAACTTTGAGGGTGTGTGAGTTGACTTTGGGTATCTTTTAGCGCTTTTTCATTTCTTCCGGATAAAATAACAAAACCACCTTTTTGATTGATGGCATAGGCTAAACTTTGTCCAATTCCTGAGCTGGCTCCAATGATCCAAACTTTTTTGTTCTCCCAATTCATAGAAGCAAACTTATTCCTTTTTTTTTCAATTTCGTTAATATTGCCTTAACCCTAAAGTGACAAGAAAAGAATTAGTTTTGAAAAAAAAATGACAATGCAATTTAGGGTTCTCTTAGTAGACGATGAGCAGGACATTTTGGACTTGTTGAAGTACAATTTGGAGAAAGAAGGATTTGTGGTAGAAACAGCATCCAATGGGAGATTGGCCGTTCAAGCGTTTGAGCGATTTCAGCCTCAACTTATCTTGATGGATGTGATGATGCCAGAAATGGATGGGATGGAAGCTTGTAGAGAAATTAGAGATTTGCCCAATGGTTCAGAAGTGATCATCGCTTTTTTGACAGCTCGAAATGAGGATTACAGTCAAATGGCCGGTTTTGAATCAGGTGGTGATGATTACATAGCCAAGCCCATCAAGCCAAGAATCTTGGTATCTAAAGTAAAGGCATGGCTCAAGAGATGGGAGCAAAAATCTGAAGCGGAAAAACCTGGGGTGTCAACAGGTGGTTTGGTCATTGACAAGGAGAAGTATTTGGTCACCAATAATGGCGAGGTATTTCACTTACCCAAAAAAGAATTTGAACTTTTGGCGCTTTTGGTGAGTGCTCCTGGAAGGGTGTTCACGCGAGAGTATATTTTAAATGCGGTATGGGGAAATGATGTCATTGTAGGAGACCGGACCATTGATGTTCATATCCGAAAGCTCAGAGAAAAATTAGGTGAAGAACTTTTTAAAACAATAAAGGGTGTAGGCTATAAATTTGAGCCTTAATGAAACCCCACTCTCCCAATGCCATCGCCGTTTGGTTGGCCAGCGCCAATGCTATTTTGGTGGCGGTTATCCTAACCGTGATTAAATTACGATGGGAGTCTCAGTTCTTATCCGTTTGGTCGATATGTTTCTGGATCATTTTTTCTTGGGTATTTTCTTACTTTCTTTCCCGCAGCTTTATCGAAAGCTTTCTATACAAACGAATCAAAATCATTTATAAGAATATCCATGCTTTTAAAAGTCAATCGGAACGCCGGCCTTCAGTTCCTATGGCTTCTGATGTTATTTTGGATATTGAGCAAGAAGTTTCAAATTGGGTTGAAGATAAAATCAAGGAGTTGAAGGACCTCCATGCAACGGACAATTTCAGAAAGGAGTTCATTGGAAATTTGGCGCATGAGTTAAAGACACCACTCTTTGGTATCCAAGGTTACATTGAAACGCTGTTGGATGATGATTTGCAGGACACCCATCAAGTAAAAATGTTTTTGGAAAAGGCCAATAGACAGGCCGATCGATTGGGTTCATTGATCAGTGATTTGGATCAAATTTCAAAACTAGAAAGCGGAGCGCTTCCTCTAAATGTTGAGCGATTTGACCTGATTCAAATTGTTCACCATGCCATTGAGACTTTGGAAAATGCGGCAAGAAATAAATCCATTTATGTTCATCTAAAGGAAGGAAGTCCTAAGAATCTTTTTGTAATGGGTGACCAACAGCGTATCCAGCAAGTGTTGACCAATTTAATATCCAACGCCATTCATTACGGTGTTCAAGATGGTGAAATTAAAATACGGTTCTATGACATGGAGGAACATGTCCTCTGTGAGGTTGCGGATAATGGGATAGGAATAGCAAAAGAACATTTACCGCGAATTTTTGAGCGTTTCTACCGGGTTGACAAAAGTCGCTCACGCAATGATGGGGGTTCAGGCTTGGGGTTGGCCATATGCAAGCACATTATTGAGGCGCACCATCAATCCATCTCGGTACGTTCTACTGAGGATATCGGTAGTACATTTGGCTTTACATTGAAAAGAGCCTAAATGATATCTCCTTTGAAAAATGGATTGTGTCTTTTCTCATGCCCAATGGTTGTGGGTTGTCCATGGCCACAAAAGAGAACAAAATCGTTTGGTAGGGTATACAACCGTTGAATGGATTGCTCAATTTCATCGGCATTGCCGCCAGGTAGATCAATTCTGCCAATGCTCTCGTAAAACAATACATCACCGCTGAAAACACACTTATTTTCGTAATCAATAAATGCAAGATGCCCGGTACAATGTCCAGGGACATGCCAGATTTCGACGGGGTTTGTTCCCCACAAAATGGCATCTCCTTCTTCAATGTATTGCGTCGCCCGTGGTGATGGTTTATAGGCAATGGACCACATTTCACTCATTTGGATGGCGCGTTCTAAATTGTATTCATCTTTTGCACTATAGTACAAAGGAGCATTGAATTGTGATACGCAAAAGTCATTGCCCAAAACATGGTCAATATGGCAATGCGTATTGATAATTTGCTGAACGGGTAATTGAATGTTTTCAATCCAATCTTTCAGTGATGACTCTTCAGAAGAGTTACTGACTCCTGGATCGACAATGGTTATTTTTTTATTGTCGTGTACAACAACATAAGTGTTTTCTTGGAAAGGTCCAACGGTAAAACAATGGACTTCAATTTTGTTTCTTTTTATGGTTTGTACCGACATGTTGTAAAGCTTTAAGCATTAAATTGCGGCAATGATAAAACGAATTTGCTTATGGGCCGTTCTGATCCTTTTCTTTTGCGGAAAAGTTTCATCTCAGTTTTATCAAGGGAGCAATTTGGATTTTGGAAAGAACAGGGTTCAATTCAGACATTTTGATTGGTCTTATTTCAAAGGAAAATATGCGGATGTTTATTTCTATCAAGGAGGAGAGAAATTGGCGTTAGAAACCGCTAAGCAAAGCGATGCCGTGTGTGATGAGTTGACCAAGTTTTTTGGATTTGAACCAACCGAAAGATTGTACATTTTGGTATATCTCAGTCAATCCGATATGCGCCAGAGTAATATTGGAACTACTTTGGATGAGCGCTTTCAAATCATGGGCACAGATCAGATTATTCAAAACAAATTATTTGTTTATTTCGAAGGTGATCATGAAATGTATTCCCGTCAACTCAAACAGGGCCTTACGGCGATATCCTTGAATCAGATCATCTTGGGTAATGGATGGAAAGACGCAGTGAAGGCCGCGGCTTCTTCTTCCCTACCTGAATGGTTTTTGAAAGGGTTGGCTTACTGGAAATCAGGGGCCCCGGGGGAAGAGTTGGATTTGTTTATGTACAATGAGCTGAGACGTAGGAAACACCAGATTAATTTTTGGAAAAATAAATCGGCATCATTGGGAGGAGCTGCATTTTGGACCTTCATCGAAGATCGATATGGCTCTGGTGTCATTCCAAGCATCGTTCAAATGTCCAAGTTTACCAGAGGAGTGGACGCCGGTTTTGAAATTGTTTTGGGCAAAACGTTGGATGGAATTGTAGAGGAGTTTTATCAATACTTTAAGCTGAAAACACAACCCATGATAAAGCCAGAAGGCTTGCCCAATAATTTGGCTGGAAGGAGGTTGATGGGTGAGATTGAGAAAAAAGCAAAGAGGCGATTTATTTATCGTGACTTCATGGTTAATGCCAAGGGCGACCATTGGGCTTTCATCACGCATGAATGGGGACAATACCGTGTGTGGGTATATGATACAACTTCAAAACGTTTGGATTGTATTTTGAAAAGACAACCCAAGCAAGATCGGCCAGATGATTTAACCTACCCAGCAATTGCCTGGCACCCATCAGGGGAGATGTTGGCGGTTTTTTATGAGAAGCGCGGCTTTATGCGTTTTGCTCAATACAATATTGCCGACAAAAGCTGGAATGAAAAAGAGGTGTTTGCTGTAGATAAAATCTTACAACCCCGCTTCAGCAGTGATGGAAAGAACATTGTATTTGTTGGTGTGTTGGCAGGACGCAGTGATATTTTTTTAATGCCTACTATCGCCAACACGCCTAGGGCCCTTACCAAGTCAGATGAGGATGATTATTCACCTGTTTATTTACCCAACAAGAAGGTAATATTTCTCTCCAAATCCAACGTTCAAGGAGAGTGGAAGTACCGATTGAATCAGGTAGAATCAGCTCAAATGTCCCCTAAGATTGAGACTATTTACGAAACGAGAAATCCTTTGCGGTTTGCTTTTGATTGGGGCAACGATGAAATGGGATGTGTAGAGTACAGAGACCATCAACAAGTGTTCAATCGGGTTAAATGGGATTCTGTCATTGCTTTTGTGGACACATCCGTGCATTATCGAAAAGAACCCCATCTCAATGAGTTAGCAAAGTTGTCTTATGTGTCAAAAGTAGAACAATGGCTTAAATCAGAAAAGTCTTGGGTTGTTCGTCATGATTTTACAGGGTTTCCCAGAATAAATAAACTGAGCTTGAATTCGCAAGAAACCATTCCCATCATTAATGGGCGGGAAACGATTATTGCTCTGCCCGATGATACTTTGCTTTTTATTCCCAGGGATATTCAATTGGGACGAATCAATGTTTCCGATTATCAGTTTTACAATGAAAGGAAAAATTTCATTTTGGAGAAGCAAACCTTGGTGCTTGATGATGCCTTACCCGCCAAAGGAAAAGAAAAGGAGAATGATTGGAAAAGGAGCAATTATGATTTGAATTTTACGACGGATTTCGCATCAACACAATTGGACAACACTTTTGTCACCAATTTTTACCAAAGTGCTGCATCTGGTCCGAGTAGTATTTTTCCGGGAATGAGTGGGTTATTCAAGGTATCCTTAAGCGATTTAATGGAGGATTATCGGCTCATGGCAGCTGTGAGGATTGCAGCGGATATTAGAAATAGTGATTTTGGAATTGCATTCGAAAACAACAAAGATCAGTTGGATAAAAAAACAACATTTCAACGGAGATCCCAACGATGGGGCGGAGTCTTCAGCGCTTATCGTCAGGAGACGTACTTTGTTACTCAACAGTTAAAGTATCCAATAGATGAATTTCAGTCTTTCAGAGCTAGTATTCAATACCGTTGGGACAGAAGCATTGATTTGTCTGTTGATCCGCAGTCATTGGCCAATCCTAATGTCAATGAGCACAATGCTGGTATGTTATTGGAGTATGTCATAGACAATACACGTTCATTGGACATGAATTTGTTGCAAGGCACGCGTGGTAAGATATGGTATGAACGTATGCAACGTGTTGACGATTGGAACATAAAATCTGATATGCAAGTGATTGGAGGGGATTTTAGACATTATGTCAAATTGCACAGGAATATAATCGGCGCGGTGAGATGGGCAGGCGCAACATCATTTGGAACCCAAAAGATTGTGCATTATTTGGGCGGTGTTGACAATTGGCTATTTCAAAAGGTGAACAATTCCACAGAAGTTTCAGACACCATGAATTATCGTTTCGCTTCGTTTTGTGGACCGATGCGTGGTTTTTATGTCAACGCAAGGAACGGTAATTCGTTCATGGCGCTGAACGCTGAAGTGCGTTTGCCTTTGTTTAGTTATTTTTCTAAACGTCCCATCAGTAGTGATTTTTTAAGGTATTTCCAAGTTATTGGATTTGCAGATGCAGGCAGTGCTTGGACAGGGAAATCGCCCTATGATCAAAAGAATGGATTTAACACAGTAACGGTTGTTCAAAATCCGGTAACGGTGGCTGTAAGCAGTTTTAAGGAGCCAGTAATTTTTGGCTATGGATTTGGTTTGCGTTCAAAGGTTTTGGGCTATTATATGAGAGCCGATTGGGCATGGGGTATAGACGATAGGCAAGTTCTGCCTCGCGTATTTTACCTGTCGTTGAATATGGATTTTTAAATCCTCTTTTAGAATCGGATTTTTGCTTTACGAACACCCCCTCCACTTCTGCCTCGCATCCAACTGTATTTGGATTTGTAGAAATTGGATTTGGATCGAATAACTTTACTGACGTACAATTGGAAAGTCATGTAATTATCGTTATTCAACGGATTACCTCTTGGACTTCCTTTGGTATAGAAATTTGTAGGAAGAATACCATCAGGATTGGTTTCAGCAGGAATAAAAGTACCATTCACTTTTTTTCCTATATAATTCTCATCGTAGCTGTGGTAGATGTATGAATTGAGCAGCGTTTGTGCATCGGGATTGCTTTCGTTGATGATGACAGGGTCTGGGTAAAGTCCTGAAAGATCATCCAAATAATCAGTGAAAGTCATTCTCCAAGAATACTCCCACCCAATTCTCCATTTTTTCATGTAAGTGAAGTACATTCCAATCCCCATAGGTACCGCAAAAGTCACGGGAGAGTATGCATTTTCCTGTCCTTCAGTGCGGTACTTGCGCAATGAAATCCATTGACCTTCTATGTCTTCTCCAGTTGCTCGAGAATAATCTCTTGCCGCGTTGTAGTTGATTAAACCTTTGGGGTTGCTGAATAAACCAGCCACTCCACCAAAAACATAAATTTTCATGTCAGGATTAAAATAGCCCTGATTACTGAGGTCACTATCGTAGTACAACGTGTATTCAACACGAGCAGCCAATTCCAACATGTCATTCTTGAAAGTCAAGTTGCGCGCTCTTCTTGGAAAATAGGTAGTTAACTGATCGGTCCCTTGAATTCGAACGTAATCAAAGGTGCTGGCGAAGGCCAGTTTTTTGCTTTTTCTTTTTCTAATAAATCCACCAACTGCCCATCTGGTGCTGGGCAAGTGCATGTCAACTACCAAGTCTCTTCGGGGTAAGTTTTTTCCTCCTATGTCACCAAGGTAATTGGCAGCGCCAAATCTGAATCCATAATCGTATTTAAATTGAGCGTTAGCGCTTTCATTTAAAGCAAAAGCCAATATGAATAAAAGGACTATTTTTTTCATGGTTCAGAAAAGTGAGCAACGAAGATAAGGTTTTTTTTGTTCGCTTCAAAAAATTAAAAATGTCTTTGAATTTGCTGTATTTTTAATGCGTGAATGATATATCGGAGCTTTTTGGAATTCGTTATCCCATTGTTCAAGGTGGGATGATATGGTGCTCAGGTTGGGAGTTGGCAGCTGCAGTGAGCAACGCTGGAGGTTTGGGCACCATAGGTTCAGGTTCAATGTACCCTGACATTCTTAGAGCGCAAATACAGAAATGCAAGGCTGCTACAGATCAACCTTTTGCTGTCAATCTGCCGTTGATTTATCCGCAGGTGGCGGATCATATTCAGATTATTCTGGATGAAAAAGTGCCTGTAGTGATTACCTCAGCGGGGAATCCAAAGCTTTATGCTGAACAGTTCAAATCTGCCGGATGTAAATTAATTCATGTCGTATCCAGTTCTAAATTTGCCATCAAGGCGCAAGAGGCTGGCTGTGATGCGGTTGTTGCGGAAGGTTTTGAAGCGGGAGGGCACAATGGTCGTGAGGAAACCACTACTTTGTGTTTAATTCCGCAGGTTGTGGATGCGGTTACCATTCCCGTTATTGCCGCCGGAGGTATAGCCGATGGACGATCCATGTTGGCCGCCTTAGCTCTAGGAGCCAAAGGGGTACAGATGGGATCTAGATTTGTTGCGTGCAAAGAATCTTCGGCCCACGAGTCATTTAAACAAGCTGTCATCGCAGCAAAGGAGGGAGATACCCATCTTACTTTGAAAGAGATTACGCCTGTTCGCTTGCTCAATAACCCTTTTGCAGATCAGGTGAAGTTGGCCTATCACAATGGTGCAACAAATGAAGAATTAAAAGCGTTATTGGGTAGAGGCAGGGCCAAAAAGGGCATGTATGAAGGAGATATGATAGATGGTGAATTGGAAATTGGTCAAGTTTCGGCAAGATTGAATAGCATAAGTTCTGCCAAAGAAATCATTGATCAGACCATGAGCGAATTGAATACAGCCTTTCAAAAATTGCCGTTGTAGAAAATGACAACATTTCAAAGGAATATTGCTGCTTTCGTGCTCATTGTGGGCATTGTAGCGTTGAGTGAAAATTTGCAAGCTCAGTTATTTTCTCCGGATATCAATTGTTCTCAGGTAGATGTCAACGGCTTTTCAAATATCCTTTGGACTGCCCCAGATGATCCCAACGGTGAGTTTGTAGCTTACCATGTGTTCGCATCCGTCTCGGGAGGCGCATTTGTAGAAATTGCACAAATTAATACCATTGCTACCACTAGTTTTTTAGACAACATCAATGATGGGGCCATCAATGAAATTTGTTATTATATTGTTCTAGAGTACAATACAGGTTTTGGGAACTTGATGGCAGATCCTGGACTAACCCATTGCAATACTTTTCTAACGGCCACACCGTCATCTGCCCCTTTGGGTTATGCTGATGTCGAATGGACAGGAGAGTCAGGTAATGCTTACAATCTGATTTGGGACGACATCAATACCTCTTGGAACAACTCCGCTTTGATTACAGATGGGAGCGGAGGATACAGTGTAGAAGTGACTACTTGCAATGCACTGATGTCTTTTGTTGTTTCCACTCAAATGGGCACCTGCTTGAATGTTTCTAATGTGGCAGAGGGCATTTTTAATGATCAGACCCCTCCTGCTGTGCCTGTCATTACCTCCGTGAGTGTGTCAAATGGAAATCCAATGATTTCATGGAATCCGAGTACTTCTGAAGATACAGAGGGCTACATCCTTTATCGGTGTAGCGGCGGATCTGTGGCCATCGCAGAAACATTGTATGTGCCTACAATTTCCTATGTGGATATCAATGTCAACAGTGCTACACAGTCAGGTTGTTACCTGATGGCTGCTTTTGATGGTTGTCCAAATGGTAATCCGCCTTCTCCCAATACCAGTGTCACAGGAAGTGTCTGCAATTGTGCAGTGTTGCTCTCTCCTTTGAATCAGATTCCATGTACGGATCAAATTCAATTGCAATGGACACCCTATCAAGGTTGGGAGAATGGTGTGGCCAGCTATTCTATATTTCACGCAGAAGCAAATGGTTCGTATACGCAATTGGGCCAAGTCAACGGAAACACAACGGAATGGGCTGTTAATTTGGATGGATTTACCGATTTAAACCATAGTTTTTATGTCATGGCGACGGCCAATGATGGCTACTTTGCCATCAGTAATGTTCAAACCATTACTCTCAATTATCCTATACCTCCATCCAATAATTATTTATCCGGCGTTTCAGTGGAATTGGACAATTCCATTTCCATTACTTTTCAAACCAGTACAACTCCTACACCCCATCAATACGAGCTGCAGCGATTTGATGACTTTCTTCAAACTTGGAATTTTGTGGATGAGAAATCCAATGCGGCAGTACCAGTTGTATTTAACATTGACGATTTAGATCCTGAATTTTTCAGGTACAAATTTCGCGTATTGGTTTTCAATCAATGCAATGATACTGTTTATATCAGCAATGTGTGTCAAAACGTTTTGTTGGAAGGATTGACAGTAGAAAATAAATATGAAGGACTATTGCAGTGGAAACCCTATCAAACTTGGTCCGAAGGTATTGATAAATACATCCTTCATCGGAAAGTTGGTGAGTTTGGATGGTACGAATCATTGAGTGAGTTGGACATCAATCAGCTGAATTACAATGATTATGTAGATTCATTGTACCAATCGGATGGATATTTTACTTATCGGTTGGAAATGATATCCAATACTTCATTGAATTATGATACAACTTTCTCTGTATTCTCCAATGAAGTTGTTTTGATTCATGAACCCAAGTTTTTCATTCCCAATGCTGTTGTGATGGGGGGCGTGAACAATGTATTTAGACCTGTTATTTCATATGCACCGCTTGATTTTTATGAAATGTATGTTTATAGCAAGTGGGGGGATGTATTGTTTGAAAGTCATGATTATTCCCATGGATGGACTGGAATAACGGAAGACGGAGATAAAATTCCTCAGGGGGTTTATGTCTATTATATACGATATACCATGGGTGGCGGTCAGCCCATTGAGGCCCGCGGTTTGGTTACCCTTTTGCACAAAGAGTGATGGTAAAATACAATTGGTGTATTGACGCTGGAAATTCCTCTATCAAGTGGGGTTTCTTTCTTGACAATGTGTTGGTGGAAGTTATTCAATTTCATGAGGATCCTACTCCTGCTCAATGCGATGAATGTCGGGTGAAGTATCCACCTGAAAAAATAGGGGTAAGTTCCGTTAGGGGGCCATTGTTGTGGCTTCATGAATTTGAAGTTCAGTGGTTTTCCTCTCAAACAATATCTCCTTTTGTAATAGATTACAACGACCCATTAGAAATGGGTGCTGATCGCTGTGCGGCAGCCTTGGGGGCATATTTCAAGTGCCCCAATCAAGAGGCGGTTTTGGTAGTGGATGTGGGTACATGCATAACTTACACAGCCATTAAAAATGAAGTTATCAGCGGACTGGCAATTTCTCCTGGATTACGGATGCGCTGGAAGGCAATGCATCATTTCACAGCGCAATTGCCCTTGATGGATCATGGGCAAATCATATCGGATAAGGGCACATACGGTAATTTATGGAACGGCGGTGTTTTGGGTTGGCGTCAGGAAATAGCGGGAATGATTGACTTATTTTGTGAAAGGGAGCAGGTAAAACAGGTCGTAATTACCGGGAGTGATGTTGTACATTTGGAAAAGCATTTCAAGGATCGTTTTTTGGTGATAGAATGCTTGAATCTTTGGGGATTAAATTATTGGTTAAATGAAAATTAGAATTTTATTGATTGTTATAGGGCTTTTTCTGGAGATAGGAATGGCATCATCTCAGTACACGATGAATGATCCATTTTCACGATGGGGAATTGGAGAAAGAACGATACAAGACAATGCTTTTTGCAAAGGTTTGGCAGGGGTTTCCATTGCTCCTCCAGATTTGAATGTTGTATTATTGGACAATCCCGCTTCCTACGCATGGTTGAAGGAAACATCTTTTCAATCCAGTATGATGGTGAATGAAACCAAGTATCAAGGGGATATTTCTTCTTCCCCCTACAGAGGTGGTCAGGTAGGAGAAGTAGCTTTTGCGTTCAAGCGAAACGGCTCTCCATATGGGTTTGCACTTGGAATCAATAATTATAGCAGAGTGGGGTACAATATGGGAAATGCCTTTACTGTGAATGATTCATTGACTGGTGATATTACACACAGTGGTGAGGGGGGTATACATCAATTGGTTTTTGGCGGGGCCCGGAGTTTTTCTTTCGGAATGGACAGTGCGCATTACATGGGTCAGCAACTGTCGCTCGGCATCAATGGCAATTTTATGTTTGGAGCCATGAGTTTTCATCGCAAGATGGATTTTGACAATACCCAGATATACGATACTCGTTTTGATCAATGGTTAGAGGTGAAGACCTTGCGTTATGATATTTCTTTGATGCACCAAGCTCCACTTATCGGAAATACAAAAAAGTCTACCAAACAGCATCTTGTCATTCTTACTTCAACCTTGGTGCACTCGCCATCGTTTGATCTCAAGGCCAATGAACGTATCTATGGTGTGAGCACAGTTCCTTATGCTGGTGAGGACATCACCTTGGATACAGGATTTGTTTCCGTGAGTGGAAAAGGTAGGTTGCGTGTACCAGAGCAATGGAAAGTTGCAGGAATGTTGACGTGGCTCAACAAGGCGGGAGGAAAGTACTCATGCGGAGTGCAATATGCTGAGCAGGATTGGAGCAATCCAACCACCACTTTTAGTTTGAATACAATAGGGAATTTTTCGAAATCGAAGCGAACGGCTTTTTTTGCGGAGGCCCAACCTTTCTCATCTGAAAGGTCCACCAATTTTTGGTCTAGTATACGTTATCGTGTGGGTTATACTGCGGGAACGGAGAATATACAGTTGAATGGAAACTCATTGGCCATCAAGGCCTGGTCTGCAGGGTTGACCATCCCTTTGCGCGCCTCCAAATCCAGCTCTGCCTTGCATTTTTCTTTTCAAAATATCAGCAAATCAGCCGGAGAAACATTGGCTACCCATCAAAATGTTATTGCCGTAGGGTTCCAAATGCAGCCATTTGAGAAGTGGTTTTTGGTCAGAAAATACGATTAATGAAAAAGGATTTAATTTTCATTGGTTTCATATTTCTTTGTTGTATTTCATGTCAAAATGAAATTGCAGAGATAAAGGCTGTTACGGATGATTTTAATTATCCAGTCCAATCAATCGTGAATGCAGATTATGTTTTTTCAGAAAAAGGTGACCGCACCACGCGATTGGAGTCACCACTCCTTGAGCGTTATGTTCAAGACACAAGTGTAATAATGGCCAGGAAGAGTTTTAAAATGACTTTCTATGATTCCCAAGAGGGAGACGCGGTGTTGACCGCCAATACTGGGGAGTTTTGGGAGAAATCAGGAGTCTTTAAAGCCAATGGAAATGTAAGGATGGTCAATAGCGACAATGAGTTCATGTTATCAGAGTCCGTCATTTTTTTTAGAGACAGTGATTTGATTAAGACAGATGATTGGGTAACGATTCAAACCAAGACGGGTATTTTACATGGTAAGGGTTTGATTAGCAATGCAGCTTTTACTGAGTACCAGATTTTGAAACCTACCGGACAAATGAACATCAATAATACAATAGACTAATGGATAAATTTACTCGATTGCTGATACATTTTTGGTTAGCAGTGGCAGTGGCCACCTCCATTTATGCGATTTTTAGGATTTATTTAAATGGCTTTGATAAGGAAAGCAATAATCTCGTTATTCCAGTGATTGCTTTCGTTTGGTATTTTTTCAGGAAAAAAATGTACGAGCGCATGAAGCGCAATCAAGAGCAAGGTTAAATGGAATTAGCTGCAGACAATTGGTTACTTTGGGTAATCATTAGTATTTTGGTGTGTGCCTTTTCCAGCGGAATGGAAATGGCCTTTCTTTCCGCCAATCATTTGAAGGTTGAGTTGGACAAGAAACAAGGCTTGTGGTCCGCCAATATTGTGTCTTATTTCATTAATCGCCCGCAATTGTTTTTGTCAGCCATGTTGGTGGGAAACAATATCGGTTTGGTGGTTTTTGGAATGAAGTTGGGCGATCAAATTGTTTTGGGCATTGAGAACAATCTGCACGAAGTTGCTCACTTTTTAGGTGATGGGGGATTATTGTTGGTTCAAACCATTTTGTCAACCATCATCATTTTGGTTTTTGGTGAATTTTTGCCCAAAATCATGGTAACCCACTCACCCAATCGTTGGTTGAATATCTTAGCAGTACCCTTGTTGTTGTGGTGCATCATTCTATGGCCTTTTGCCATGTTGGTGATGTTGTTGGCGCAGTTGATTTTAGGCAAGAAAGCCAATGCAGAAAATGAGAAGCGGGTTTTTGGAAGGGTTGATTTAGATGACTATTTGGAGAAGGTGACGGGTCAGCAAGATCCAACCACCACCATGGATCATGAAATTGAGATATTCCAAAACGCCCTAGATTTTTCCAAGGTAAAGGCGAGGGATTGTATGATTCCAAGAAATGAAATTGTTGCAGTTCCATTGACGGCGACCATGGTTGATTTAAAAAACAAATTTGTTGAGTCTCAGCTTTCTAAGATTTTGGTATTTAAAAACAACATCGACAATGTAATAGGATATGTTCATTCTTTTGATTTGTTGAGTCAACCCACCCGCATCCAAAATCTGATCCGTCCTGTGGCCATCATACCAGAAGCCATGCCTGCGCAGGAGATGCTGAGCATGAACATCAGGGAAAAGAAGCAAGTGTTTATCGTGGTGGATGAGTTTGGTGGAACGGCCGGTATGGCCACTTTGGAAGACATCATTGAGGAGATTATTGGGGAGATTGAGGATGAGCATGACGAGGTAGATTTGGTGAGTAACCCCCAAGCTGACGGAAGTTATATTTTTACTGGAAGAGACGAGATTAAAAATATTAATGACCAATACGGCCTGAAGTTGGATGAGGATGAAGAGAAGTATGACACCATCAATGGAATGATATTGCACTGTTTGGAAAACTTCCCGGTCAAAGGGCAAGAAATAGTGATTGGTGATTACACCTTCAAAGTCCTAGAGATTAAGGGGCAGTTGGTTGGGAAGGTCAAGGTCTTACAGAACTAGGATCTTCGTTTGAGAAGTTTTTTCACGGTAGCTAGGTCTTTTGAAATACACTCCTCTTGAAAATTTTCTATTAGAGAAGAATTAAAAAGCTGTAGATACGCACTTGCCTTTTCCTTCTCATCATTTAAAGCAAAAGCCCAGCTAGCATATAGGTACAGCGTATTGCGATGGATACTGGCCCAAAAGCCAATGTTCCCTTGGTATAAATCAGTGTATTGTTGAAACAAGTGTTTGGATTGAATGGCTTGATTGACATAGCATAGCGCTCTTGCAATTTCGATGATATAAAAGACAATGGATTCTCTGAAAGATTTGTGTTTTTTGAAATGATTAAGGTCGGTTGCAATGATCTTTTCTAAACCTTCTTTTTTGCTGAGAGAAATGATTTGCAAAGCCCTCATTCTTGAAAAAGGTTTTATATCAATTTGTCCAGGATGGATATTCCAATTTTGTATCGAAATGAGCTGAGATGGTGTAAAAGAATGATGGCGCAGGAAGTGTCTGAGATAGGATATTGAATCAAAGAAAATCAGATCTTGTATAGAAACAAATGTAGGTTTTGAAATGGCCAGAAGGATATCGTAATGGGAGTCATGCATGTTATAACTCACACAAAGTTCGGCAATGATTTTGGGATGGTTGATTTCTTTAATGCGTCTTCTGCATTCTGTTTCGTTCAATTGCATTAAATAACAACCAATGGTTTGAACCCAAAAATATTGTGCATAGCCCAAGGCGCTGTTTTCATTTTGGGGAGAAATTATCTTGGTGAAGGATTCGTTGACGAGAAATATTTTATCATCATCATTGAGATGATGAAATACGGTGGATAACCAATGGTAGAGCCTTTCACTTTTTCCAAAGTGATCAATCATCCTGCGGGCGTGTTCTTTGGACCATTGATGCCGCATCATTTGGATCAAGGAGTGTCCAAGAAGGTTTTCTGAATTTTGGTTGGCCACGTATGTGAATTCATCCCAGGAGGAGTAGCCGCAGTATCGACAGAGGATATTGAGGGTTTCAATGGTTGGAGTGTGTGTGGATGGGATGAGTTTAAAGAATCGGCGCAGGGTATTAAAACTGATGACATCTTTTGGATGTTGCTTGACGATGGCGTCAATCAAGTCAAAAACATTTTTTTTGGTTTTTATGTTGCCGCCAAAAGTGTGATTCACTTGCTGAGTAAGGGCATCGATGTCTTCCTCTCCAATTTGTATAACCTTACGCGACATAGAGCTAAATTAAGGATGAAGTGAAATGGAAAAGGAACAAATTTTAGATGGGCTCACATGGGCCTATTCAGAGCAGAATTAGAAAATAGTTTTGAGATATGAAAAATTTTTTGGTTTTGGTTTTTGGGGTGTTGAGTTCTTTTATCAATGCTCAGCTCAATATGCCAGGTATTCCATACCAGGCTGTTGTGAGGGGGGTAGATGGCACAGCAATATCAAATGCGAATGTTGACGTTCGATTTACTTTGAGAGATTTAGATGCATTGAATGGATTGGTTGTATACCAGGAGCAGCATGCATTGACAACAAATAATCAGGGTTTGATGTACTCCACCATTGGTGAGGGGGTTGTGTTGAATGGAAATTTTCAGACAATTGATTGGTCAATATTGCCTAAGTTTTTGCAAGTAGAATTTAGGCAAAATGGATTGGGTGAGTTCATTGAGATGGGCAATCAGCAATTGATGAGTGTGCCTTATGCGATGTATTGTGAACGCGCTAATGAAGTGAACAATGTTTCATCGATAGATTCAATTTCTATACAGAATAATCACTTGCTTTTTTATCTGGCCAATGGGAGTATCAATGATGCCGGAACTATTGAATTGATTTTGGGATGTACAGACGCACAAAGTTGTAATTATAATGCCCAAGCCACTATTGATAATGGTGTTTGTAAATCAGTTGGTGAAAGTTGTGATGATGGCAATCCATCAACCTTTAATGACGTTTATATTAATGATTGTGTTTGTCAAGGGGTTAACAATCTTTTAGGATGCACCAATGCCTTTGCCTGCAATTACAATAGTTTAGCCACCACTGATAATGGAAGTTGCGTATTTATTGGTGCAATTTGTGATGATGAAGATGGTACTACAATAAACGATCGATACAATGGACAGTGCGAGTGCATTGGTGTAAACCCAAACGCAGGGACAGGAAATGCCGCTGTGTTGTTACCTGGAAATATTACTTGTCAAGATGAGAATATTTCTGTATCAGGTTGCGGTGGGCAAACGACCTTATCTTATTTTGATCATGTTTATGATTTGGTAGAGATTGGAGGTCAATGTTGGTTTGCTGAGAATTTGGCTACTACCAAGTTCAATGATGGAACAGAGCTCTTGGAAGTTACAAGTCCTCAACAATGGAGCACAAATACGTTACCAGGCTATGCAAATTATCAATACGTTTCTCAGAATGAGATATTTGGTATGAAGTACAATGGATTTGTAGTGCGAAGTGACAAGAATGTTTGTCCATTAGGGTGGCACGTACCATCTGATTGTGAATGGATGTATTTAGAGGGTCAGCTTGGGATGAATGTTTTTCAGCAACAACAAACCAATGGTCGAGGAGTGAATTTAGAAGGAGTCAAATTAAAGTCAAATAATTATTGGGAATCGCCTTCCTTGTCAGAGACAAATAGCTCAGGATTTAGCGCCTTACCTGCAGGGATTTTGGATATAGATAATAATCAAAATTACATTTATACTTTCGCTTTTTTTTGGACTCGGAGTTCTTTTGGTTCTGAGGCCAATTGGTATCGAGTTTTAGCCGCAGGTGAGTCCGCTATCACGCGTAGATCTGTTTGGCCTTGGGGAATGATAAACAATGGGTTGTCAATTCGTTGTTTAAAGGATTAGTATGAAAATGTTCGAATTGTCCTATCTGATTCAATGATAAATAAAATTTAAAAACTTGTTTATGCTTCAAATAAATTATATGAAATCCTTCATCAATGCTTTGAGAAGTCGCGGTTGGGTATCACAAAATATACGTGGATATGGAGATCTTAATATCTCGATCTTAGAGCGAATCAATAAAAAATTGTTGATTGTAGAGTCAATGAATCTTGATATAATTGGGTGTAAACAACCTCAGTTGGAAGCTTTTTTTCTCCGATTAATAAATGTTTTAGAAAATTACAAAGTCAATGAGATAATTTTTCAGGGTGGAGGAGAAATTGAAATTCCTTACTTTTTTATTTCCTTTTGTAAGGAGCATGATATTGAAATCAAGATAATAACGGTGGATACAATTCACACAATAAATAATTATTGAATTATGAGGGTAAATGAGTTTTTTGCATTGAAGGCAGTTCAAGGAAATCAAAATGATTTTTTTAGAAAGAAGTTTGGACAATGTGGTCCTGGAACTTATGCACAGCCTGGAGTCTATATGTGGGGTTTTTATTTGGGAGATAATCCTAATTGCATACCTCAAAAGGCGGATGAGATTGTACTTTACTATATTGGAAAACATGAGACAAATGTTATAAATCGAATGACTGAAGAAATTACTCAGTTTATAGTTGGGGGTTTTGGTACAATTGTAAGTCATCAATGGCTGCTGAACAATCCCTTCAGTTCTAGTTTATACAATAAGCAACAGTCTGTACAATGCGGGCAGTTGGGTAATGACGTTATTTATAAAAATTATGGTTTGCATGTTCTTCATGATTTTTATTATAATCGCACAATTCGTGAAACTGTAGATTGGATGTTTGAGAGATTGATATTTACATGGATTGATGTTGATGAGGATAATGTGAAATTTGGCGAAGATTTGAAAAATGTAGAAAAGGAACTTCATAGTATTGCTGGTAGAAATACTTTCGGTTTGGGGCCCAAACCTATAAGCAATTTTTGTGATGTTAAAAATGAATTGACAACGCCTATTTTTCACAAAATTAATTGGGATAATAATGCTGTATTGAAAACTTGGTTTGAAGAGGTGAATTGGAGATTAAATGTGAATCAATCCAAATAATCAAATGCTTTTTAATTTCATTAATCATTTTCAGTTTTGGTCACCTTAAATCTTTAAGATTAAACTGTTTGTTCGCCTGTCTCTAGAATTTTTGGTGTAAATTTTTTCGGTAATTTAGATGAGGCCCCCCTCCCCCAAAAATCACTATCTTCGAAACATGAAATCGGTGCTGGTGACGGGATACAGTGGGCAGCTGGGCAGAGCCTTTGCTGATGTCTTGGCGGCCAACAATTGGGAAGGACGAGTGGCTACGCCAAGTCGTGATGAACTTGATTGGAGCAATGCCGAGCGTATCGAGCAGTATTTTTCATCCCATTCATTTGATATCATTTTCCATGCTGCTGCTTATACCAACGTTGAGCTAGCAGAGGAGCAAGAAGACCAAGCCACTTTCGTCAACGCCACGAGCCTCATCACGTTGTCCCAATGCATTGACCCTCAAAAAACTTGGCTCATCTACTTCTCGACAGACTACGTATTTGATGGTAGCAAGGTGGCCCCTTATGCTGAAGCGGATGTTCCTGCTCCCCTCAACGCCTATGGCCGTTCTAAATTGGCGGCAGAGGGTATTGTTCTGCGACTTTTTCCTGAACATACTATATTCCGCGTTTCTTGGTTGTACGGCACTCGTGGAAAAAATTTCTTGCTTACCATGTTGTCTTTGGCAACAACAAAGAAAGAGTTGCAAATTGTCAATGACCAATTGGGTAGTCCCACTTTTGTCGATGATTTGGCCAATGATATTTATTTGGCTTTAAAACTGTCCTTGCAAAACAAATGCGGCTTGAAAGGTATCATACATTACAGTCCTGCTGGTATATGCAGCTGGTATGATTTTGCGCAGCAAATTTTTCAATTGGCACAGATTCGCATTAACTTGTTTCCCGTAAACAGTGACTCCTTTCCACAAAAGGCCAAGCGACCCTCCTATTCAAAGTTGGATAGTGCTTCTTTCCAATCCAGAACAGGAATTGTCCCCGCCTCTTGGACAGATCAATTGCAACACTGTTTTCAAAAAATGAAAGACGCACAATGAATGCATTAGAGAGAGCAGCCACGTGGCTGGTAGATGCGGTAGATGAATCTACCCAAAATGAAGTGAAAGCTTTGATGGCTGAAAATGGTCCTGCCTTACAAGAGGCTTTTTACCAAGATTTAGAATTTGGAACAGGAGGCCTACGCGGTGTAATGGGCATCGGCGCGATGCGCATTAATCGTTACACCATTGGTGCTGCTACCCAAGGATTGGCCAATTATATTCGCCAGCAAGTCAATGGACCTGCTAAAGTGGCCATTGCTTATGATAGTAGAAACCAATCAGATACTTTGGCCAGAACAGCTGCTGATGTCTTAACAGGAAATGGGTTGGAGGTGTATTTGTTTGCATCATTGCGCCCTACTCCGGTCCTGTCTTTTGCTGTTCGTCAATTGCAATGTCAAGCCGGAATAGTTATTACAGCTTCTCACAATCCGCCTGAATACAACGGATACAAGGTGTATTGGCAAGATGGCGCTCAGGTTGTTCCTCCGCATGACAAGGGAATCATTCAATGCGTACGCAGTGTTTCCTCCTTCAATGATGTTGTTTTTAAAGGCAACGACTCTTTGTTGCATATTTTGGATGCTGATTGGGACAAAAACTACCTGAACACGGTGTTGCCTTTGGTTCAAAATCAATCCTCCATTGAAAAGGTTTCTGAAACGCCTATTGTTTTTACTTCTATTCACGGAACTGGGATCACCATGGTGCCTCCACTTTTGGCGTTAATGGGTTTTAAAAATGTTCAAGTTGTTGCAGAGCAAGCAATACCCAATGGAAATTTTCCAACGGTGAAATCGCCCAATCCAGAGGAACGCGAAGCATTATCGATGGCCATCGCATTGGCTGAAAAAACACAAGCGGCTTGGGTATTGGGAACCGATCCGGATGCGGATCGTGTTGGTTTGTGTGTGAGGGACCATGAAGGAAAAATGGCATTGCTCAACGGCAATCAGACGGGAGCATTGTTGGCTTATCATCAATTGAAACAAAAAGGAAAAATGCATCCTTCGGGATTGCCCTATTTCACAGCGAGAACCATTGTCACCTCTACATTGATAGAAGATATCGCTACTTCATTTGGAGTCCCTTGTTATTCCACTTTAACCGGTTTCAAATACATTGCTGCGGTGATCAGAGAACGTGAGGGGAAAGAGAAATTTTTGGTAGGTGGTGAAGAGAGTTACGGATATCTCATCGGTGATGACGTTCGTGACAAAGATGCGGTAATCAGCGCTGCGGCATTGAGTGAAGCAGGGGCGCATGCCTTGGCCAACGGAAGTAGTTTGTGGGATATGTTGATGGACATTTACGCGCAATATGGCCTGTACCATGAAGAGTTGGTGTCCATTACCCTCAAGGGACTGGATGGTGTGCAAAAGATAAAATCCATGATGAGTGGATTTAGAACGCAAGCACCCAAAACGCTAGATGGAAAGGCGGTGGTGGAGTTGAGAGATTATCAATTGCAAAGAGCGACGTTGTCAAATGGTACAACATACGATCTGAACCAACCCCAATCGGATGTTTTGCAGTTTATCCTGGAAGATGGTTCAACCATCTCTGCAAGACCGAGTGGAACAGAACCCAAGATCAAATTTTACTTCAGCATGAAGGCTGTATTTCAAGGAAGATCGGCTTATTATCATCAGGTAGAGGAGATGAAGCAAAGGATGAAGGGCATTGAACGAGAACTCATCGGTAACAACTAAGACTTATATTTGAGCATGAAAAGATTTACAGGGGCTTTACTGTTGTTGTGCGCTATGACAACTCAAGCGCAGGAGCAACCCAAGCAAGGAATTCTCAGGGGGAATTTTCAATTCATCGCGCAGCAGTATAGTGCTGATAGCTTAATTAACGCCACGGTACCTCCTTCCAAGGCAGCGTTGAATGGTTTTGGAAACTTTACCTACACTTATGGAAATGTAACCGCTGGCTGGCGTTTGGAGACTTATCAAAATGCTTTGCAAGGTTACAGTGCGCAGAACCGATACAAAGGAACAGGAATAGGAAACCGCTATTTAACCTATGCGGATTCAAGTTTTGAAATTACAGTAGGAAATTTTTATGAGCAATTTGGAAATGGCTTAACGCTGCGCACCTACTGGGAGCCCAATTTAGGAATAGACAACGCCATGGATGGTGCCCGTGTGGTGTTGCGTCCTGCCAAAGGCATTGCTTTGAAAGGTGTTTTTGGTCGGCAACGATTGGACTTTGACAACCAAATTATTCACGCAGATGGAATTGTTCGCGGAGTAGATGGGGAAATGGCCATCAATGATTTGGTGAAAAAGTGGGGAGGTTCCAAGACGCGTGTTACATTGGGTGCCAATTTCGTTAGTCGATACCAAGAAGGAGGAAGTCGATTTGTGGACAGTTTGGTATTTACCATTCCCGATAACGTGGCCATGTACAGTGGAAGATTAATGGTACAACGCGGTGGTTGGATGATTTCTGGTGAGTATGCCCGAAAAATCAATGATCCCAGTGCAGATAATGGATACATTTACAAGGAGGGTCAAGGAATATTCTTGAACTCTTCCTACAGTAAAAAAGGTATGGGATTTAATTTGATGGCCAAGAGCATCGATAATTTGAGTTTTAGAGGAGATAGAAATTTAAAGTTGTTTGACGTGCCTTTGAACTATACCCCTGCTATTACCAAACAACACACGTATAATCTAGCATCAACATTGTATCCTTACGCAACACCTTTGACTGGTGAAGCCAGTTTTATGTTAGAGGCTTTTTACACCCTTCCCAAAGGTTCCAAGTTGGGTGGAAAGTATGGAACGCAAATCACAGCAAGCTATGCTGCTGCCAATTGTTTGGATACTACTGGTTTGAACGGTTTACAGGCTTTTACGGAGTCATATCAAGTGAACTCTCTGGGTTTTGGAAAGACCAAATATGTTAGAGATTTCAACATTGAATTCAAGCGTAAACTGACCAAGGAGTTTCAAGCCACTTACACATTCTACTACATGGAGTTCAATACAAAGGTTACTCCTGTCACCAGTGATTTCAAAGGTTTGTTGTTTGCCAACATTCAGGTATTGGAGTTGGGATATAAAATTTCTAAGAAGGACAATATTCGTATTGAATTGCAAGAATTGCATACCAAACAAGACAAAGGAAATTGGGAAACCATCGTTGTGGAGTACACCAGAAGCCCTCATTGGACATTGGGCGTTGTCAATCAATACAACAGCGGAAATCCAGTGGAGGCCAAGAAAATCAATTATTTGTTCGGAACAGTGGGCTACATCAACGGCCCGCATCGTGTAACATTGGGTTATGGCAAACGACGCGAAGGGGTATTCTGCATAGGAGGTGTTTGTCGCGCCGTTCCTGCCACCAATGGTTTTGAAATCAGTATCACCAGTAGTTTTTAATCATGAAAAAGATTTTTAGTTTTTTTGTATTGAGCTCATTGATTTGGTCGTCTTGTGACAAGATAGAAACACCAGTGAGTGCGGTGAAGTATCGCTTCAAAGACGAGGTATATGGACCAGCACCGACATTTGTATTTGAAGACAATATTCAAAAGAATGTATTGTTGGAAGAATTCACGGGTCATAAATGTGGGTTTTGTCCTGCTGCGACTTATCTGGTCAATCAATTGGATTCTGTATTGGGTGAGCGTTTGGTAACCGTGGCTGTTCATGCAGGAACCTTGGCTGAGCCCAAGGCAGCCCCATATGAAGCCGATTACAATACCGTTCCCGGTAATTTGTATTGGGCCCAATTGCAGGGAGGATTTAATCCCTGTGGTCGGATTGATCGAAATGGAAGTTTGAGCACCTTTCATTATTTGGACCCAGGGAATCCTGGAGCGTGGCAAGGTTTGATTCAAGATGCAAAGAATGAAACAGCTACCGCTGCCGTTCAAATTCAAGCAGAATTTGTAGCAGATGACAACGTGATCAATATCCATACCGCCGCTCAGTTCAATGAAGCCATGTCTGGGAACTATGCCTTGACTGTTTTGTTGGTGGAGTCGCACATCATCAGTGCTCAGTTGGATTATAATGCCAGTCCATCGGATATTTTGGATTATGAACACAAGCATCTATTGCGTGATGCGGTTACTCAACCGATGGGAAATGATTTGGTGAGTAATCCCACTAGCGGAACATTGATTGCCAAAAGTTTTACCTATCCTTTGAAGTCTGGTTGGCAGGGCAATCACATGACAGTGGTGGCCTTTATTACCAACAAAACAACGCAAGAGGTAGTCAATGCAACGGAGTTTGAATTACAATAAGCTCTTTATTTTTTTTCTTTTTGTCTTGGCTCTTGTGAATGTCCAAGCGCAAGAGGAGAATAGTCGTCGTTTTGATTTGGGCTATTTCCTCGGTCCCTCGTCATCTCAAATGAGTGGAGATGGATTGGGTGGTTTTGATAAGTTTGGCGGTACAGCAGGATTGTCATTAAGAGCAAATATTTCTGACAGAAGTAATCTCTTTTTATCCATGGGATTTATCTCCAAGGGCAGTCGTGCACCATTGGATACCTTGACGAGAAACGTATTTGCTTACCGCTTGAATTACATTCAGATTCCAGTGACTTGGCAGATACATTGGAATCACAAGATAGATGTCCACCTGAGTCCCTACGCCGCATATTTGGTGCACCAGTCTGTGATGTCCAATAAATACAGCTACACACTTTCTGAATATGGCGGCCAGCCTGCATTCAACAATTGGGATTTTGGAATCAATGCAGGTGTTGGTTTTGTATTATCATACAATACTTCTTTGGTTTTTGAATATGGCCAAAGTGTAGTGCCCATTAGGCCCAACCCCGCTCAGGCCAATCAATTCAGTTATTATGAAAGAGGCAATTACAACAGCACAGTGTCTCTAATGCTTTTGCACTATTTCTGATCTTTCCATTCCTTAGGCCAATCCACTTTCTCGGTAGCCGCTTGTTGAAGTGAATACCACGGTCCATCCCAGATGGTTTTGTTTTCCATTATCCATTGGTCAATTTCTTTCCTCAAGTTTTGAATGGCGAAACGCGCATTTTCGCCGGGCATCATGGACTCAGTACTGAGCAAGCTGTAGGGAGTCCACCAATGTCCGCTGATGACTTTGCTGTCGTCTTGGATACCTTTCAATCCTTCTTTTAAAAACACTTTTAAAATTTGTTTTTCCCATGCTTTGTCCAATGAATCCTTTAACGTCTTTAATGGCTTGAGTATACTATCCTCTTGGTATTTCATCGCGTCCAACGTCCATTGTGCAAGAGATTTGGCCTCATTGATCTTGTCTAATTCATCTCCCAGTTTGATCATCTCTTTTTTCCATTCTTCATACAATGATTTTTGGGCATTGTAATTTTCAGAATTGAATGGGATGCGAGGATCATATTCGATATTCCAATTGAGGCTATCTTTTTCTTTTCCCCATTCTATGACCAACCAATATTCACCAGGCTCAACTTTGAATCCCCCCCCTCGAGTTTCTTTCTTTTTTTCTCGTTTATTTCGGCTCGGGTAATCAAAACCATTGCTGTCAAAACCCCATTGGATAACGGTCAAGAATGAATCAGGCTCCTGTTCCCAATTTCTAATGACTTCTTTTTTGCCATCATTGTAGCGATTGACGCTGATGATGAGTTTTTGTTCTTTTTTCTTTTCGTTTTGTTTTATATGACAATAGGCTTTCGCGTTGGATGACTTATTATCACCACTGAAATACATATCAGCAGGGAATCGTTGTCCATTGTGACGCTTGTATTGGGCTTGATAGATGGGGTTAACGGTGTTGTATATACTCAACGAGTCTTTGATTTGTTTTCCGTTGTTTATCCAATCTCTGAGCGGACTGATATCGTCTAGCACGTAAATGGCTCTTCCAAAAGTGCCAATGATCAAATCGCCGTGGTCTGGATGTATTTTAAGGTCTTGGGTAGGAACGGAGGGATAGTTATGTTTCCATTTCTCCCATGTTTTACCTCGATCCATGGAAACATACAATCCATGTTCTGTTCCACAAAATACCAGTTCAGGTTGAATGGCGTCTTGGGCGACACTCAAACAGTGTCCTGTCATGTTGGCTTTTTCGACAACATTTTCCCATTTCTTCCCTCCATCCGTGGTGTGAAACAAGTAAGGTTTCCAATCGTTTTGTCTGTAGTGATTGGCCACTACCCACGCTTCTTTTGGATCGTTTTGTGACAGCACAATCTGAGGAATCCATGCTCCCTTTGGCAAACCCTTTATGTTGGCGGTGATATTTTTCCAAGTCTTTCCGTGGTCCGTAGTCATGGATACTTGACCATCATCGGTCCCTACCCAAATTTCTCCGGGGTTGTAAATACTGGGCTCAATGGTCAATATGGTGCAATAGTTTTCCGCAGAGGTGGCGTCTGTCGTTAATCCACCACTCTTGTAGGCATGTTGCTTGGTGGTATCATTGGTAGTTAAGTCGGGAGAGATGATTTCCCAAGTTTGACCATTGTTTGTACTATAATGCAAGTATTGTGATCCAATATAAATGCCCGTTTCAATGAATGGATCATTGCTGATTCCGGTATTCCAATGGAATCGAAGCGGCTTTCCCTCAGGATGAACGGGTTGCACAAAATGCTCCTCACCTGTTGTAGCATTGACTCTGCCCATGTTGCCACCTTGCGATAGCACGTAAACCCAATTTTCATCGGATGGGTCAGGAACGGCATCAAAGCCATCTCCGAAATACAGTTCTTGCCAATCGCTATCTAAGATGCCATTGGAATGCCAAACGTAACCGGGACCTTTCCAAGTTCCGTTGTCTTGTAAACCACCGTAGATGTTGTAAGGTGTCTGATGATCATAGTGAATGTGGTAGAATTGACCCAAGGGGAGGTTAGGAATAAAATCCCAATTATTTCCCCCATCTCTGCTGACATTGAGCCCACCGTCGTTGCCTTCCCACATTTCTGCGGTGTTGATAGGATTCCACCAAAAGGCATGGTGATCAGGATGCACTCCCCAATAGGGAAGCATGGTCGTCCAACTTTTTCCACCATCAATACTCTCGGAGACGATGCTGTGGAGATAAATCAAATGATTGGGATTTTGGGGGTCAACATAAAATTCAGAATAGTAAAAGGGTCTATCGTCTACTCCCTTTTCTGTAACCATCGACCAATGGTATCCTCCATCTGTACTCTTATACAAAGCTGTTTTTTCGCTCTCGATCATGGCGTAAACAATTCGCGGATCGGAGGGAGCAATGGCCAATCCAATGCGACCCAATTTTCCTTTGGGCAAACCTTCCTTTTCTCCCATTTTTTTCCAGTCCTGTCCTCCATTGGCGGTGATGTATAATCCTGATCCGTTTCCTCCTGAATTGAATTGCCAAGGTTGTCTTTGATATTGCCACATGGCGGCTAAAAGTTTTTGATCGTTCCTTGGATCCATCACCAAGTCAGCACATCCTGTCGAATCGTTGACGTACAATATTTTTTTCCAATTTTTATTTTGGTTATTGTAATAAAACACACCTCTATCTTGGTTGGGTCCCCATGCTGATCCCAGAGCAGCGGCATATACATTGTCCTGGGCATCTATGCAAATGCGATGTATGGTCTTGGTTTCTTCTAACCCCATGCATTGCCAAGTATTTCCGCGATCCAATGAGCGGTATATCCCTCGACCACTGGTTTGCGAGTTTCGGGGATTTCCTTCTCCTGTACCTACCCAAATCACATCAGGATGGGAAGTTGAAATTTTAATGGAACCTATCCCCAATACCGCTTGTTGATCAAATATGGGTTGCCAAGTGGCTCCGCCACTTTCACTTTTCCAAACCCCTCCAGAAGCAGCGCCAATGTACATGGTGTTGGAAGGTAAATCAACGTCAATGGCTGTAACTCGACCACTGGTGGTGGCAGGTCCAATGGAGCGCATGCTCATGCCTTTGAACATTTCTAACTGAGCAAAAGTGGTGACACACGTCATCAATAGAATTCCAATGAAAATATTTCTCATGTGTTAAAAATACGCATATCTTGCCGCAACATTGATAAAATGAGAGTTAGCATCATCACAATAAGTTACAACAGTGGAAAGACCATTGAGGCCACCATCAGAAGCGTTTTGGCTCAGGAGGATGCTGACATAGAATACATCATTGTCGATGGTGGATCTTCAGACAATACCCTTGAAATTATTGAGAAGTACAAACACCGAATAGCGCAAGTTATTTCTGAAAAAGACAATGGTATTTATGATGCCATGAATAAGGGAGTACGCTTGGCGAGCGGTGATTTGATTGGTATTCTCAACAGTGACGACACCTACGCCTATCCCAATGTTGTAGCTGATATCGTTGCATCGATTGGTGAACAAGATGCGGTATACGCCGATTTGCAATATGTTAATGCCGACACAGGAAAGGTTGTTCGTCACTGGAAGTCAGGTTTGTATCAGGCTGGTGATTTTTTAAAGGGTTGGATGCCTCCCCATCCTACTTTTTTTGTTCGGAAAGTATGTTACAATCAGTTTGGATTGTATTTAACAAATCACGGAACAGCAGCTGATTACGAGTTGATGTTGCGTATGATTCATAAACATGGAATCACGTTGTCTTATTTGCCAAAGGTAATTATACAAATGAAAACAGGAGGTGCATCCAATGTGGGTTGGAAGCAGCGTGTTAAAGCCAATCAGCAGGATCGCATGGCTTGGCAGCTCAATGGTTTGTCACCAAAATGGTATACCCTTTTTTTGAAGCCATTGCGGAAGTTGTTGCAATTTCGGTAAGGAATTAATATGTCGCCCCTACGGGGCTTTTTTGGCTGCGGATATTCGTGCTATTAGTATTTCGCCCCTACGGGGCTTTCATATATTGTTTTGGGATTTTTTATATTTGTATTTTAAGTCAAAGATTGTTTTGCTATTTGTAATAGCAAATTAAAAATGCGTTGTTGATTTTTAAATAGGAGAAATTCGTGATTGACTGAAATAAATAGGGTAGAATTAATATCATTAGGTTAAGAATGAACATTTAACCCCGTAGGGGCGACATAATAATAGAACGAATGATAAAGCAACCAAAGCCCCGTAGGGGCGGCATATTAATAGAAACGAATAATAAACCAGCCCAAGCCCCGTAGGGGCGGCATATTAATAGGAAACGAACAATAAACCAGCCCAAGCCCCGTAGGGGCGGCATAT
>VFQT010000100.1_pt1 | contig 134304 bp, 131 predicted proteins | sample 3512381 | NCBI WGS metagenome assembly VFQT01 (sample SAMN10412376, study PRJNA504923) | tailings metagenome | isolation source: Relicate 2 Philex TSF3 active mining site | place: Philippines: Tuba, Benguet | collected 2017-08-29
ACAAGCGATATTAGATTCCGTGCGCGGTTGATTAGTTTGACCATGAGCACAGAAACGATGCGAGACCGGCTTGACATTGTTACCAGGAATGTAACGTTAGAAGTGTGCTTCTAAAGCGAAACGTGTTTTCCGATCGACATTCGATTAATGCTAGATCAACTGGCTGCGCCGGGGCAAGGGCCAACGGACAAGCGATATTAGATTCCGTGCGCGGTCAATTAGTTTGAGCATGAGCACTGACACGAGGTGAGGCAAGCTCGATATTGTTACCAGGAATATGACATCAGAAGCGCGCTCCTAAAGCGAAACGTGTTTTCCGATCGACATTCGATTAATGCTAGATCAGCTGGCTACGCCGGGGCAAGGGCCAACGTACAAGCGATATTAGATTCCGTGCGCGGTTGATTAGTTTGACCATGAGCACAGAAACGATGCGAGACCGGCTTGACATTGTTACCAGGAATGTAACGTTAGAAGTGTGCTTCTAAAGCGAAACGTGTTTTCCGATCGACATTCGATTAATGCTAGATCAACTGGCTGCGCCGGGGCAAGGGCCAACGGACAAGCGATATTAGATTCCGTGCGCGGTCAATTAGTTTGAGCATGAGCACTGACACGAGGTGAGGCAAGCTCGATATTGTTACCAGGAATATGACATCAGAAGCGCGCTCCTAAAGCGAAACGTGCTTTCCAGTTGACTTGCGATCACATTTCCAATAATCAAATCACCGATGAACCAGCCAGGGACAGCATACTCGATGCGGTCATGAATGATCGTAGAGTCACCGGTTGATTCAAATGTATGGGTGTGCCTCCAATGTGCAAACGGACCAATCGTCTGTACATCAGTAAACGTAAACGGCTCGCGAACATCTATAAATCTGGAAACCCATGGGAACCGCAAGAATATCCCTGCAGGCGACATCCATATCAGCAATGACTTGCCTTCAACAACAGAAAAGCCCTTGTCACCGACAGAAACTTTCATTTCCGGAGGCGACAAGGTCTCAAGGGCCGCGGGTTTACTGTGAAAGTCCCATACGCTCTGAAGAGATCCGGAGACGCACGTGGATGATGTGAAGACTCTTCGTTTCCCGGCCATCCACCAGAGAGGGGATTTAGTCAATGGCTACACCGCGCCAAAGCCATCGGAGTGACTCAGGCAATAGCGATTTTCCATGGCTATCGGAGTGAAAGCCCTGCCCCATGACGAATTTGTAGTCATAGCCACTATAAGAAAGTGCTTTATCCATCTGCATGTTGGCTAGAGGCCAGTTCCCAAATGGATTATCAAGGTCATTGATGCCATCCTGCAGATAGACGCGAATGTTCTTTGGGTTGCTTTTTGACTTCCGAATCAATGTCGGATAGTTGTGCCCGCCACCAATGCCGCTCGCCCCACCCTGAAGATTTACGTAGCTGCCGATCCAGGAAAGCACTTTGTGAAACTGGTCAGGACGTTCCCAAGCAACAGTAAATGCACAAATAGCACCGCTCGAAAGACCTGCGATGGCACGGTTTTGTGCACCATCCCGGAATGGCCATTTCGTAGAAACCGCTGGAAGGACATCCTTCATCAAAAATTCGGAATACTTTGGTGAAAGGGTGTCGTATTCCACAGAGCGATTTGAACGGCCATCAGCATACGTCCCCGGGGTGATAAAAACGCCAATAATCTGCGGGATTTCCTTGGAGGCAATCATGTTGTCGAAGACTGGTTGCATATAGTTCTTTGCCCACTGACCGTCTTGAAACACCATCAGACATGCCGGCTTACTCTTCGAATAGCCATTTGGCACATATACCCAGATATCCCGATCTGTTCCAGGGTACACGGTGCTGGTGATCTTGGGCAGCTGAACCATTTCCCCCTTAGGCACACCGACCTGAGGGCGACATTTTTCTGGCAGGAAGTGATATTCGTAGTCACCACTACCCACTTGAGTGTTTCCATTGGTTACCGACCAGCGAAACCCCGTTCCGCTGTTAAACTGCTCTGCGAAAGCAACCCACCCGGATTGACCGATGACTATTGGATTGTTCGGTTTCACATCGGGATGTGCAAATCGAAGTGCAATCTCATCCGTAGGGGATGCACGTACATACCAAATAGCGCGGCTACCATTGGTGCGCAGGACCACGCGTGTCTCCCCGGCAACGGTGCCAAGTGCACCGAGGGCTTTGGCTTCCTTTTGAATGCCACCAGCGGCAATTGCACGGTAGGCATCATCAAAGGATGACTGAACAACCGGTGCAACCAAGGCAGGCAGGACAGGGACTAAAAAGTGCATTTACTTACCTCCAACAACCAATGTGACCAGATAGTAGTAACAAACAGGCGCAGTAAAGAGAAGCGAATCAAATCGGTCCAGAACGCCACCATGCCCCGGCATGATTCCGCCAAAGTCCTTAATACCGACATCTCTTTTCATTGCGGATTCACAAAGATCCCCAATCTGACCCAAAACGCCACAGAGAATACCAAGAATAATGCAATGAATGACTGGGATGTTTATCCAGCTTCCCCAAGCCAGTCCCATCAGGACGGCAAAAACGATTCCGCCAAGCGCTCCCTCAATGGTCTTGTTTGGTGACAAAGATGGTGCAAGTTTACGTTGCCCAAACCGACGTCCGATAAAGTACGCCCCAGCATCTGTTGTCCATGTCATTGCCATGATGTAGAGCACCACCCATGCACCGAATGGCGTTTCCGGAAATGGCTTTGGTGCGACAATCCCGGGAAAGGATCGTAACTGGATTAGATATGACATTAACCAACCCGCATAAAACACACCGAGCAGCGTAACGCCGGTGTTAACGAGCGGTTCGGACTCTCGACGAACGACCTGATGGATAAGCGTCCCGATGAGAAGAACAACCAGTAATGCCGGCAAGAGCTGTTCAAGAACTGAGCGGCTGACGCTCCAGGCTGCAAAGTGGCTGACAAACACAGCAATGTACGCAAGAATCGAGCTCGGTCGGAAATGTCGCATCCGCATCGCACGAAAGAATTCACCGGCACCAATGACAGACACTGTTGCGAGCGCTACAACAAACAACACACCGGGTGCAGCAGGGGAGACTTCAAAGAATACCAAGCCCAAAAGGAGGGGGATGCCGACCATCGATGAAAGCAATCGAACCGCAAGGCCAGCCGGCATGGCATCTGCCACCGCACGCGCACGTTCCTGGGCATCCCGCGCAGCCTCGCGTGCGGTTGTCACAGCTACATCCTGTGCATCCCGAACACGAACACGCGCATCTTCAGCAGCTTCAACTGCTTTTCTACGCGCATCCTCAAGGCGCTGTCTTGCCTGCTGCGTTGCGTCATCTACGTTCATCGACTTCGTCTCCGTGTAGAAGTCATGTTCAATGCAATAGAGTCTCGTATCAACATAGCACGTGGATAAACGTAAGCCCCAGGAATAACATTCCTGTTTGTGATCACCGCGTGAACCTGAAAATAGCACATCACCGAATGAGAACTCTAAGTGAACGGGGCTGTACATCGATTTCAAGAGGCGTCGACCCTCTGACTTCGCCATCGATGTTGATTTGTTGCGGAGGTACAGCATTCATGCGAATCGAGCGTGCCTGAATTAGTTTTATCCGAGGATCGTGCACATGGTGGCCCTTTTGAAGAAGCATCAACAACCCTAATCTTTGGATCGGAGGTACATTTTCAACGATCAGGACATCCATACGACCATCATCCACTTCAGCACCAGGTGCGGCCGGCAGGCCAGCCCCATAAACCTGTCCATTAAGGACGCTGACCAAGAGTGCTTTTGGAATATCGATGTCAACATCATCAGCCTTAAGCGTTAGACGAAACGGTTTGTAGACGAGGATCGACTTGAGTATCGCGAGCATGAACGCTGGTTGTCCCCGAAGGAAGCGAATGCCAGAGTTCATCGTTTTCATTACATGCGAATCAAAGCCAATTCCAGCGTTATTGACGAAAATGCTTCCCGAAATTGTACCCACATCAATAAATCGAATCGTCCCGCCCATGATCGCCAGACAAGCCTGTTCTACATCAAGGGGTATACCAAGATTACGTGCAAAGTCATTTCCAGTCCCGACCGGAAGCACACCAAGGTTTGTATCTGTGCCATAGATACCGCGAGCAACATCGCCTACAGTTCCATCGCCACCGCACGCAACAATCGTTGGTACCTTGCCTGCATATGACTTTGCCAGTTCAGTAGCATGCCCTGCACGGAGCGTCGGTACCCACTCAAATGCATCACCCAAGTGCAACTTCGCCTGCTCAACAAGAATCGCCCCTTGCCCGCGTCCAGCCGTTGGGTTATAGATAACTACGCCGCCTTGAACGACAATGTTTTCAGTGGTCATTTATTTGAAGTATAACCGGGACAAAGCAATAAGGCATCCAACCGCTTGATGGAATCATTGATGGCCAAACAACACTGCAACAACTTACTTGTGCTCCCTTGGGATGAGCCTGGAAAGTGGGTCTTTCAAAATTCCGATACATCAGCCAACACAGCGGTGTGTTCTACTCCGGAGCTCCACGTTAATCGGTCGATTCCACGATTTATCCGATGTGCCTTTAAGATAGCCAAAAGCATTCATGGGAACGACTGTGTGGTTACTTGGGAATCATCTGCGGCTGTCGCTACGAGTTTGGCGCTGAAAATGAAGCGTTCCAACAGCCCTTGGGTCGCACTCGGGATTACACCTAAGTTTACGAACAGGCTAGTAGGTGCTTGTTTATCTTCGGTTCTTAGACGCGCATCTGTGGTGACATGTTTTAGCCGAGCGGACATCGCAACGCTTGCTTCATCCACAGGTTTACTTGCCAGAGATGTTACACCCACTGTTTGGGAAGTTGATCATCGTCAGATTACGGAAAAGTCGAAGGATTGGGTCGCGATAGGGGACAGTAACCGTGACGACATCACGTTGGCGCGTGCCGCAGAGCTGTCTGGAATTACTATTGACCGCTTTACAAGGAAGCAGGCTGTGACATCACCAGCTGTCATATGTCATCGAAATGGAACACCCGCAGAAGTCGAAAATGCATTCCATACATATCGACATCATTTGGCAGTCCTGAAGACGCCTACATATGCATCTGGTTTATCGATTGCAGTGCGTGCAGGATTCGCTCGTCAATTGTTGATTGCAAGCAATACGCCACATATGCGTGAGATGGTGACGGATGGCGAGACAGGGCTGCTTGTTGATGTCGGTGACATTGGCCAGTTGGCAAATACGATTCGTTCTGTTGAACGTGGTGAGGTTGACACAGAAAAACTTTCTCGAGGGCTGCATCAGGTCTGTCTGGAAAGGCATTCGTATACCACTCTGCGGCGACACATTGAAGAGATGGTGTCGTTATGCTCCTAGAGAGTTTTTCTGACAGGGTACGCACTTGTGCGGGATTGATGTCCGGGACATCCGTCGATGCCATCGATGTGGCATTGATACGCATTGTTCCCAGTGGCTTCGATGTAGATGTTGATGTCATCGCCTATGAGGAATTTCCATGGACATCTGCTGAGCGGGAAGCAATATTGCGAGTTTCAACCACTCACATTTCCGCGCAAGAGCTTGCGATTATTGACCGAATGGTTGGCGAGCGATTTTCCGATGCGCTAGCCAGACTGAACCAAAACATCAATGAGAAAATCGATGCAATAGGTTTTCATGGACAAACGATTGCCCATGTTCCTGTTGCACCATCAGGCTATGGTCCATCTACATTACAATTAGGAACACCCCATGCATGCGCCAGATTGTTTCAATGTCCGGTCGTGTTTGACTTCCGACGATCCGATATGTTGGCCGGCGGGCAAGGTGCTCCTTTGGTACCGGCTGCTGACAATCTGATGTTTCATCGAGACATACTGTCTGAGCCCATAGCGATCCAGAATATCGGCGGTATTGCAAATGTTACGTATCTTTCCCACGGCAGGTCGCCAATCGGGTTTGATACCGGTCCTGGCAACATGGTGCTGGACCAGATAATGAAATTGCGTATGGATCGTCCATGTGATCTTGGAGGCGAGGTTGCGGCAAGCGGAGAAGTTGTCGCTGACTTCTTAAGGTCCTTGCAAACGTGGCATATTCCGAAGCCGCCGCCGATCAGCTATGGCAGAGAGCACTTCGGCTCAAATTTCGTTAACCGGCTCCTTACCGAATGGGATAGCCTGCCAACGGCTGACATCATGGCGACTGTGTCGGAATGGACTGCAGGAACAATTTCTCAGGCGTTCGAGTTCCTTCCCGGCATTCCGAAGCGCGTTTTCTTAGCTGGAGGTGGAGCGAAGAATCTGGACCTTCTCCGTCGACTTGAGAGGCAATTAGGGCAGACAATATTGTCGATTGATCGTTTAGGAATATCCAGCGATGCGCGAGAGGCGGCGGCATTTGCTGTTTTGGCAGATGCGAGGCTACGAGGAGTTGTTTTTGACTTACGTGATGTGACCGGCAGCCAAGTCCCACAGGGACTTGGCGCCATCGCATTACCGTAGCTACCTGACGGCAGCTTCAATCCGCTTCAACGTCGTGAGCAATTCGGGTAATGCTGCGAGATCGAGTACGGTAGCCGCATCTGACATCGCATTCTTGGGGTCCGGATGCACCTCGAGAAACAAGGCATCTATACCAACCGCCACGGCTGCTTTCGCCAAGTGAGGTACGTACTCCCTTGTTCCACCTGTTGCATGTCCTTGTGCCGCTGGTTGCTGGACAGCGTGTGTGGCATCAAATACCACTGGGACTTTGCCAGTCGCGGCCATGATAGGAAGCGAACGAAAGTCAACAACAAGATTGTGATAACCGAAGCTGACGCCACGTTCTGTCACCAAAATACGATTGTTTCCTGTTGACTCGACCTTTCGTACTGCCTGTGCAATATCTTCTGGGGCCATGAACTGCCCCTTCTTTATATTGACTACCTTTCCGGTCTCTCCTGCCGCAATCAACAGGTCCGTTTGCCTGCATAAAAATGCTGGAATCTGGATGACATCGACAACCTCGCCGGCTGCGACACATTGATCCGCCTGATGGACATCCGTTACCACCGGAACACCAAATTCTGACTTAATGGCAGAAAGAACATCGAGTCCCGCTTGCATGCCGTCTCCGCGGAACGATTGGACCGACGTCCGATTGGCCTTATCAAAAGAAGCCTTGAAAATATAGGGGATACTCAGCTCGGAAGTTATCCTCTTAACCTCTTTACAAATAGTTCGGCAAAGTTCGAGATTTTCAATGACACATGGCCCCGCCATTAGTGCAAATGGTAAGCCATCGCCAATCTGAACATCATCTGTAACCGCCACACGTCGAGTTATCACTTTGGACATTGTTTACTCCTTTTCAAACAACGCACGAACACGAGCGAGGTCATCCGTTGTGTCAACTGACTCCGGAACATGGTTAGTTTCTATGACACGGATTCGATATCCATGTTCCAAGGCGCGCAGCTGCTCGAGCGACTCCGTCTGCTCAAGAGGTGTCCGTGCGAGGTTCGGAAACGCAGCGAGAAAATCACGTCTATAGGCGTACAAGCCTACATGCTGGAGTGGAGCAACTATACCTGTCGCACGGGGATACGGTATGCCCGCTCGTGAGAAATAGAGTGCGTCTCCGTTTTGCCTGACAACTACCTTTACTGTGTTCGGGTCATCAAAGCGATCTTCAGGTAATCTACACGCCAGCGTTGACATCGCAAGGTCAGCATCGTCCAGAAGAGGCGTGATGACACTGTTGATGGCTTCTGCTGTAATGCGTGGCTCGTCTCCCTGAACATTGACGATGATTTCAACGGATTCAGGCAGTGAGCCGATTGCTTCTGCCAAGCGGTCCGTTCCTGTTTGATGCACATGGCTGGTCATAATCGTTGGTGCATTGAAGCTTGCTGCGGATTCTGCGATTTCACGATCCGGCGTAACGATAAAGACTCCGTCGGCCGAACTCGCCAGTGACTTCTCGTACACCCACTGCACCATTGGCTTTCCAGCGATATCCACCAATGGCTTGTTAGGAAGGCGAGTGGCTGCAAGTCTCGCGGGAATCATTACCACAACGTTCATGAACTATGCTCCTGCATTTTATTGACGATGTTTGTCGTTGACTTGCCATCGACCAACTGAAGAATAACTACATCGCCTCCGTAAGCGCGAACCACGTTGGTCTCTGGAAGAGCATCTGGAGTAGCGTAATCTCCGCCTTTCGTATGAATGTCCGGCTTGAGGACAGTCAGAAGCGGGATTGGCGTGTCATCGGCGAAGACTGTTACACCATCGACGAACGCAAGCGATGCAATAACCTCCGCACGGTCGTTTTCGGGATTAATTGGTCTTGTCGGTCCCTTTAAGCGGCGGACGGACGCATCGGCATTTATTCCGACAACAAGACGGTCTCCGAGTGTTTTGGCCTCTCGGAGGTAGCGCGTGTGCCCAACATGGAGGATGTCAAAAACACCATTCGTGAAAACGACACGCTCTCCGGAAGCTTGCCAGGCGCGAACTTGCTCTGCCATTGCATCCCAGCTCATTATCTCAGGAATGTTCATCCCGTTTTGATCCGCCTTTCCAATGCATCCACAACACTCTCTACCGACATTTGGGTCATACAAGCGATGTCACCACGTTTACAGGAGCGCCCCTGACACGGAACGCACGGCAACGATCGATTGATCACGACGAGGTCAAGTGGATTGTTCGATGGCCCGGTCCGGTCAGGGTCAGCAGCACCACTCAAACACACAATACGTGCGCCGACGGCGGACGCAATGTGGAGTGGTCCAGTGTCACCTGTAACAACAGCCGGAGCACGCTGCATCACTGCTCCGAGTTCCTGAAGGGACAGCTTGCCAACCAATGATTTTGTCGGGTTTACAAGGTCTCGAACAATCGCTTCTTCCAGCCATGAATCCCCGGGACCTCCAATAAGGACGGGAGTGTAGCCCGGCATGTGAAGGTAAATCCATTCAATAAACTGTGCGATTTTCTCTGGTGGCCAGCGATTAATATCGCGTGTGCCAGCAGGATTGATTAGGATTGACGATGCTACATCAATGGACAGGTGGTTTAACTTTTGTTCAGCGGATGCTTGTGCATCCTGTGTGACTATGAATTCCATCCCGCGGTCTACTCCAGCAGGAATACCGCCTGGAAGGACATTCAAAAAATCATCGATGGCATGCCGTACTTTGCCGGTGTCGGACTGAATACGTCGGTCCTTTTTGAATGTCAGAGTACGGCTTGGCGCTAACCCAAGGCCAAATGCTATGGACTTTAGCGATGGCTGAAGATTAACAAAAAGGTCGACTTTTCCAAGGAGCTTTCTCAGTGCTGTCGCCTTTGCAAAGCTGGCTACTACGGATGATCGTGTGGCCTTGTCAAGACCAATAACGGATCCTACCAACGTCGAATTAGCAAGAATCGCCACGTTACCGGTTTCCGTTACAAATGTAATCGTCGCATCGCGGTGGCGTAGCTTAAGAACGCGAACCAACGGAGTCGCCAGCAAAATGTCGCCCAGACCACCATAACGGAGTATGACGATGTTCATGCGAGCTGTTCCTGTACAACGGCAGCAACCATATCTGGAGAAAGTTTTCCCATATCAGCATCTGGTGCCTGAAGCGCGCGATGGGGTGGGTAGTTACGCCCCCACTTATGAATAGGTGTGGGGCCGAAGAGAGTGATCGTAGGTGTCCCCACGGCCGCAGCAACGTGGCTCACACCTGTGTCGGCAGAGATTACCAAGTCGAACGCATTGAGTGTTGCCATCAGCGAACGCAGCGATGTTTTACCCACAAGCGACGTTGCAGGTCTTTCACCAAGAAGATTATTGACAGACTCAACGGCAGATTGCTCCTCCGGTCCTCCGACCAGGTAGACATCGGCCCCAATCGTTCTAATACTCTGAATTAGCGACTTCCATGCGATATCTGGATATTGTTTGTAGCCGTGAGATGCTCCGGGTTGAATTGCAACCCGCTTCATCCCTGATTTGCGTTCAGCCACCACAGATTGATCCGTATCTGCAAGATACAGACGCGGCGTTTGGCCAGAGGTTGCCTGGTCAGTCCCAGCCAATGCGAGAATCGTATCGACTTCAGTGGCGGTCTGACTATACGGAATGCGCTGGTGTAGGAGAAATCCACGACCTTCCGTTGGAAAGCCGATAATCGCCCTTGCACCAGTGAGGCGCGCAAAAATTGCGGATCGGAATGAACGATCAGCAAGATAGCAGTTTTCTGGTGGATTCTGTGCCCGAAGCTCAGCGGCCATCCCTAAATACTCTTTCCAGAGAAGACGGCTGGCAGCACCAGAGCGCTTACTGGCATCTCTGGAAATCGTGAGTAATCTTCCAATATCCGGATGGTTTTGAAGTAGCACGGCGGGTCCGCTTCCAGTTACCAATACAGGCAGGGGAGCCTGAGCTTCTCTGGATCCAGCGGCCAAATGTTGGACAAGCGGCAGTGTCACCATAGTGTCACCAAGAAAACGATGCTTCGCAACGACAAGGTTTGGTCTAATCACCCGAACTCACCCGACTAACCTTGTTGACAGCAGCAATGATGTCATCCGTAGGGATACGGTCGACAACTCTCTCATCGGGTGCAACATCCCTAAAATTGCGCTGCTCTGGCACACCGCCAACATCCAAAACGATATGCGGGGCAGTCCCCCAGTTGTTTCCCGTCCGCACTGGATCAGTGACTCCAAAGAGTCCAACACTTGGCGTACCGACTGCAACGGCTAAATGAAGCGCGCCGGTATCACTGGAAACAACAACGGAAGACTGTGAGAGAACTCCGGCAAGCTCTACAAACGATGTTTTTCCGGCTAGATTGATAACAGGATGACCTGATAGCTTGCCGATTTTGTCAGCCACATCCTGTTCCTGAGGACCACCAATCAGGATGGGTGTATATCCATTTTCGAACAGCTGCGAAGTAACGACTGCCCAGTGGTCTGGAGTTAGCGTCTTTGATGGCACGGAAGCCCCTACGACCAGTGCTGCCATACGTGCATTAGCAACATTACCAAAACTGGCTACCGGCAGTGAGGCCAGATACGCGTCCTGTTGAAACGGTTTTCGTTGAACTCCCAAGGCATCGCCAAGGCGCATTATTTTCTCAACCATGTGGACCCGGTCGGTGGCGACTACGCTGGAATCAGTCATGAAGATATTGTTCGCTTCGCGTCGCCAGTTATACCCAATACGGCGCGGAGCGTTCGACAGACGCGACACCAAACCAGAGACAAACAAGCCCTGTGCATCGAGGACGACATCGTAGTTTGCATTGCGGAGTTCGGTGCCTAGCCCCAGACATGGTTGTAGTTTCTTCGACTCCAGAATGTGCAAATTATCGATGTATGGATGCCCGTCAAGTAGTGGAGCAAACGACTTTTGTACAGCCCAACCTATGGTCGCAGCCGGAAAAGCCGCTCTAATTCCATGCAGCAATGGAAGAGTCTGAACCACATCTCCAAATGAGCTTAATTTCACTATCAGAATACGGTTTGGACTGGACACGGGCTTCAGTATACAAGTTTGCCATCGCGAGCATCTACAGCCGTAGAGAACAAGGGTGCGGCTGTGTATACTTATTGCATGTCCGACTTCGTTTACATCAATGGCGACTTCGTCCCTGCAGAGCAAGCAACGGTTCCCGTTTATGACCATGGTCACTTGTACGGTGATGGCGTATTCGAAGGAGTTCGGGTCTACAACGGCAAAATTTTTCGACTGATAGAACATACAAAGCGTTTGCTCTTTTCGGCGCACGCTCTTGGATTCAATCTAAGTAACCTAACCGAAGACCTAGTGAATAATGCAATCGTTGAGACGTGTAGACGAAACAACCACATCAACGGCTATATCCGCGTCAATCTAACCAGGGGCACGGGTCTTGGACTGGATCCAAAGCACATCGATGCAACTCCGCGGCTTGTGATCGCCACACGTCAGTTGGCACTCTACCCTGAAGAGATGTACCAGAACGGTCTAACGATGATTACCTGTGCGACTCGGGTTCCAAGCCCGGATGCCATTGACCCGCGTATCAAATGTACAGGTAAGTACATCAACAACATCATGGCCAAAATGGAAGCCAATCGTGTCGGTGCCGGCGAGGGCATTATGCTGAATCAGCAAGGCTACGTCGCCGAAGCCACTGGCGACAATGTATTTGTTGTGCGGGATGGTGCAATCTTCACGCCGCCTCCGAGCAGCGGATGCTTAAAAGGCATTACTCGTCAGGCGGCGATGGACCTTGCAACAGACCTGGGAATCATCGTCCGTGAGGAATCATTATCTGTTTACGATATTTACACAGCGGATGAATGTTTCCTTACAGGCACAGCAGCTGAAGTTATTCCAGCTGTCGTCCTTGATGAGCGCAATATTGGTACTGGCAAACCGGGACCAGTTACGAATCGTGTGATTGATGCGTTCCGGGCACATGTCAAAGTATCCGGACTTGTGATCGAGTAGCGGTGGCAACGGAAGCGTTTACCAACGCGGTACTTGTGCTTCACGGGGGCGCTGGCATCATCACGCGGAACCAACTGGGTAACCGTGAATCGTCGTTTCGCGATGTTCTTATAAGCGCGCTACGTGCTGGTTACACAGCTTGGCGTGCCGGAATGTCATCCGTAGACATCGTCACCGCGGCTGTGACTATCATGGAAGACTCGCCGCTTTATAACGCGGGACGAGGCAGCGTTCTGACGCACACTGGCGCCGTGGAGATGGATGCTGCAGTAATGCGCGGGCATGACTTGGCTGCTGGAGCAGTAACGCAAGTGACAGCCGCACGCAACCCTGTTCTGGTCGCAAGGCACGTGATGGAAAACAGTCCCTTCGTGATGTTGGCAGGTAGCGGCGCAGACCAGTATGTTGCGGACAACGCGTTACCGGTAGAGGAGCAATCCTACTTTGTAACAGAAGCCAGGCAGGCACAATTGGAACAACAGCGGGCATCAGGTACGGTTTCATTATCCGAAGACAATAAATTCGGAACCGTTGGTGCAGTTGCTGTGGATCAACAAGGGGATGTCGCAGCAGCGACGAGTACCGGCGGTATGACCAATAAGCATTACGGACGCGTTGGCGATTCCCCGGTTATTGGTGCTGGCACGTTCGCCGATAATCGCACGTGTGCCATCAGCGCTACGGGACACGGTGAGTACTTTATACGTACGACATGCGCGGCAACGGTTGCTGCGAGAATCCGATGGGCGGGCGAATCGCTAAGTGATGCTGCTGAGGCGGTCATCTGTGGAGACCTCCATGATCTCCGTGGAAGTGGTGGCATCATTGCTGTCGCACCTGATGGGACTGCGATAGCGACAATTAACTGTTCGGGTATGTATAGGGGTCTGGTGACGCAATCGGGCGATGCATATGTCGCCGTTTATGAAGCCCACTCAGGTAGCTGGATTAGCATTGTATGACAACCGGCTTTACGCTTATTGAGCTCCTCGTTGTCATTGCAATCATCGCAATTCTTGCGGCGATCTTGTTCCCCGTTTTTGCAACGGCCCGCGAGAGCGCGCGATCAACTGCATGTTTATCAAATATGCGTCAGATTGGTTTGGCTCTCGGCATGTATGTCAACGACTACGACGAGTGCTTTCCAGACCGCCGGGACCTAAAAATTTCTACTTCCCTCAGACCGTGGGCCCCGTCGTGGCCACCATCTGATCCACGCTGCGGATGGGCCGCGGTCGTACTCAATCCATACATCAAGTCAAGCGGTTTGTTCACGTGTCCATCTGGCATCGGAAAGTTTTCGGGTCGACAAGAAGTCCTTGAAAGTACGCCCTTTGGAACCACGACATACTGGATGTGGCGTTTTGACCGACCTGATAATCCCATTCCGTCAGACAATCTGTGGGGCAAGTCACTGGCTGGGGGACTGGCAGACTTGGTCACGGCTGGTTATCCGGATTCAGATGCAGCGATAGAATTACTTGTTGATCCGTATTTCCCCAAGACTATTCCATCGGTAAGAAGTGACATGAAGGGACTAACTCCACATCGAGGCGGTCGCAACCGTCTGTTTATGGATTTACATGCTAAGTGGATGCGGGATAGCAGGACTGACTAGCAATGAGTATGCGGATAAAGCTTGCATCGGTACGCGTCTACGACCGGCTCAAGGAACGCCCCGGGGCATCGTCCCGCGAATCCGGCGCACGCGATAGAGAATTGCTCAAGGATATTGAACAACGTCTGCGTGAATTAATCACCGATGGAAGACTAAATGCTAACTGGGACCAAAACGGTCAAGTCTACGTTTTCATGTCAGACATCGATGGCCTGTTACGTGCCGGGCTTTTGGACGAGCTGATTTATCGCCTGTAGTTCTGGATTCAATGGAGCGAACGTGCTTCTCACACGTTTCCACACTTTCGATAGTTATGCCCTCGACCTCATTGGTATCAACTGAACCAAAATCGAGACAATCTCCGATACTAAGAGTACGACGCATGCGGTTGGTAATGCCGGGAAATGACTGTTCCGTGCAAGCCATAGGCAACCGATTAGACTGACAACACTCACAACCATTCCCGCGGATACAAGTACACTTTGTTTTTTGTAGGCAAGTATTCCCCGATGTGCTGACAATAGTGATGTACTGAGAGGCAGGCCTATGCACCATGGCAGAGCACTTTCGAGTGCGGTTCGGATCTCCGCATTTCGACCATCAAGATTGAGGATTTTCTCAATAGAATTCATTAATGCGGGCACAATGCATATCAACAGTACCGTTGCTGAAGTTAGTAAGCCTATCAGAAGTGCGAACATCCAAACCCCACGTTCGGTGGACTGTTTATGCTTCAGTCGCCCAACAGCAAGCTCCTGCACACTGATTCCCCATCCCCGGAGCTCCAAGACAATGCCAAACAACACTGGCCAAACAGCAAGACTGACATAGCTGTCAGGACGACCTGCCAGAAATTGACTGACCACGGGCTGGACAATGAGTCCCATCAGTGATGTGGCAGCAAGCGGAGTATGAAACCGAACGAGTTTCCACATCAGTTCCTTTGCGTCACTGTGGCATTTCGTTCTCGTCACAGCGGTCACCGATGGTATGGATACGACTGTTACATAAACACTTTCCAGCAGAACTCCGACCATGATTGCTGTCGCAGCGATTGCAGCTCCGCCGATGTTTGTCAGTTTAGCAAGAGCAACCGTGGTTACAAAAATGGATGCCAAACGTAACACGGTTCCATGCACAAGGCGTTGTGCTTGTCCCTGATGTATCAGGATTCCCTGAAGAAAGCGTCTCCATCCGATTGCAGCGGACCAGAGTAGCATGATCCGCAGGGGTACTCTGGAAGCATCAACAGTTTCCAGTGGAAAGCCAAGCCAATCGTGCGCAACGATATCTAGCAGGGGAGTCCAGCCAACCAAGAATGTCAAGATTGTGCAATACCAGCAGAGAACTATCGTCAGTTTGCGCGTAACAGCATAAGTTTCTGCCGAATGGACGAATGCAAGGCTGGATGCAAGGAGCATGATGACAGGACTCTCAATACAGAGTGAGAGCTGCATCGTAAGTCCCCATGCGCGAAGCTGACGTGCCGCGTCTGGCAAGCCGGCTATCGTGGATGAGAACAAAGGTGCTTCCAGAACCATGAGCTGGAAAGCAAGTGCAAGTGGCAGGTATGCACGAAAAATCCGCCGAAACGCTGTGTAAAGCGCGGCGGATTTAGAATGGGGAGATTGTGCCGAAGTCAGCCTGAAACCTTGACCAATGCAGGGCGAAGGACACGACCACCGATTGTGTAACCAGGCTGCAGGACCTCAACCACCGTATCCGCTGGAACATCTGTGTCATCAACACGCATTACGGCATTGTGCATGTTTGGATCGAACGCAGCGCCTTCCGCCTCGATTTGCTCAACACCATTTTTTTCCAGAACCGATGTAAGCTGTCGATGTATTCCGGTTATCCCATCACGCAGTTTGTCGATATCGGTGGATGCATTCATTGAATCAACAGCCCGGCCAAAATTGTCTACGATTGGAAGCAAGCTTTCCATGACGCCCGACAGTAGAAAACTCTTCAGACTTTCGCGTTCCTCTTCAGTTCGACGACGATAGTTCTGAAATTCAGCCAGGGCGCGTAGTCGCGCTTCATTTGCAGCCGCCAACTGTTCTTCCAGCTCAGCTACAACGTCTGGCGTGGAAGTTTCATCGACACCCGCATTAATTTCTTCCTGAGCAGACGCGTCATCAGACGTGGACATTGTGTGATACCTCTCAAATGGGATATTAATTGACGTCTTCAGAATACCCCGAACCTTAGGAAAAGGTCAGTCGCTGCAGTACCTTACCGACCGTCTTTGCAACATGTTTTACCGATGCAATGACCTCAGGATAGCGCATTCGGGTAGGCCCAATGACACCTATTGTTCCCTGTTGCATTTCTCCAACGGAGTATGTCGCTGTCACCATCGAATAGCTTCCCAAGTCGTTGGATCCGAGCTCTGCACCAATCCGTACACTTGATTCCAGAGATGCTGGACCGGCAAGCAGCTCCAGTAGGGCAGCGCGCTCCTGCATTAATGTAAGGAAGTGACCAAAGCGCTCTACATCGCGAAACTCTGGATGCTGGAGGGCAGCTTCAGACCGTCGGACCACAACCGGACTACCTGAACACATCTCCCGCGCCGCCGTTCGAACATCATTGGATATCAGATTCCACACAGATGCCAGTGCTGCAAGTTCCCGGGGAATCGCGGGTAAACCATTATCACGCAGCGTTGTAAGCGCAAGCCCGGCGGCCGCTTCATTGAGAGCGTCAGCCAACATCCATGATTCATTCGCATTAAGTGAAAATCCCGTCAGGATACGATTTTCAGAGCGTCCATTAGAGTAAAGAATCACCAACAGTGTTTGGGTTGATGTCACAGGTGAAAGAAAAATCCGATGCATGCTAATGACACCGGTTGCCGGGGGCGTCGCAAGCGACGGCAGGCCCGTGATGTCGGCAAGTGCCTGACACGATGCATCGAGGACTGCTTCGACATGGTGATCATTTCCGCGAATGCGATTATCGACTTGATCAATCGCTGTTGCTGGCACACTCACATCGCGCATAAGCTGGTTGACGTAATACCGGTATCCCACATTTGATGGAACACGACCAGCGCTGGTGTGTGGCTGAACGAGAAGTCCACGTTCGGCGAGCAATGCCATTTCGGACCTTAGCGTCGCAGAGCGAATACCGAGTGGATGTCTCTCAAGGAGCGCAGCGGAGCCTACCGGCTCGGCAGTTTCGACGTAATCATGCACGACAGCTTCCAGAATCCGCTGCTGACGGTCGTCCAACGATACGTGAGAATTTGACTGAGACATAGCCTGCTCTCTATAATAACGATATCGACCTGATGCGTCAATCCGTCCAATTGACATCGGTTACCACCAGACAGTAGAATAGTCACACTGCAAGGGTGGCAACACCGCTTGCTTCGCGAAAAGGAAGGTAACTACAGCCCATGCCTCGTATCCTCGTCACGGATGACGAACCGAATATTGTCCGTCTGATCCAAGTCAACTTGGAGCGACAAGGTTTCCAGGTGGAGACTGCGAATAACGGAGCACAAGCTCTCGAGAAGATTCGGGCAAACCGGCCAGACTTGTTGGTATCCGACGTGATGATGCCCGAGATGGACGGCTTTGAGTTGCTTTCGAACATTCGCCGTGACCCAGTGTTGGAGAATCTTCCGGTTATCATGTTGACCGCGAAGGCACAAGATCGGGATGTTCTCGAAGGGTACACACGTGGTGCCGATATGTACCTCACCAAACCATTCAACCCAATCGAGCTTGTAACGTTTGCTAAGCGGTTGCTGCAGTCAGGCAACGACGATGGTCGTACAGTTATCTAACGGATAACAGACAGTTACTTACTAACGCCCCGTGCTTCGCGCGGGGCGTTTTTGTTACAGGGCAACATCGTCGAAATCGATTCCGTTTGACCATTGGTTGACCACTCAATCATCCCACATTCATCCGTTCGAATCACGGTGGTGCCCGCTCGTCGAAACCGTCTCAACACATCACCCGATGGATGACCATATCTGTTTCGGCTACCACATGAAATCAAAGCTGTTTGCGGTCGGGTCCATCGAACAAAGGGTTCTACACTGGACGAGTCAGATCCATGATGTGCGACTTTCAGCAGCGATAGTCGACCAATTTCCTGGCGTGATGTTCTGAGCAATCGCTGTTCAGCTTCGGATTCGATATCTCCGGTCAACAAAACGGATTTTGTCCCGTACTTGATCAACAGAACAATACTATTTTCATTTTCTGGGCTGCGCGTTCCGGCAATTGGTATGGCGGGAGGACTCAGTACAAACACTTCGACATCACCGACGCGTGTCGCTTTGCCGGCTGTTAGTTGTTCAACAGGCGTTCCCCTTTGTTTGAAAATGCTACGTACACGCTGTTCCGTACGGCTACCTGGAAATCCATTCCAGTAGACACGCCCGACAGGTATATGGCGAGCAACAGCGACCATTCCCTGAACGTGATCTTCATCAGGATGCGTCATAACGACAACATCAAGTGTCTGTATAGCTTTTGCACGAAGGACAGGCAGTACATTTCTATGCCCCTGATCACTTCCAACTTCCGTATCTCCCGCTGGGGTGCCACCAGCATCGACAAGCCACACTTTGCCGTTTGGAAATGTGAGCAATATGGCATCCCCCTGACCGACATCAATGCAAGTAACGATGAGATTATCCGTACCGCGGCTGCTACAACCAAGCGTGTTCATAAATGCAAGACATATGAGTAATTTTCGAAACATGTCTACATAACGCACGGTTCGTCGCTCATTTAACAGATTGCATGGAATAACAGCCTAATCAGTTCAGCTTTGCTGCATGTGCCTGATCCCCAATCGCCGTCAGAAGTTACAGCTACGGCTGAGGCTTCGTGGGTGACCATGGAATATGGTAGCGCGGTTCGGAAACAGCCAATCCTTTGCTCACATCCTTGCCACATCGAAGAAGGACACTGGTGAGCACTATATTCATGACGATCACCACATGCGGACTTAAGACGCCTGTTGCCACATCAGCGAATGGAAGCTCAGCAAGGACATTCGCAACTAAGATCAACCCGGTAAGTATGCCGTGCAGAAGCGTCCAAAGAACAAGTCCCAGTCCAGGAACTCCACCAATCAACACGGCCAATGAACCGACAAGCAGTGCCCACTCACTGAGTAATCCGACAGGGAGATTAGCAATAGGAGAGATCAAACTCAAATGTTGCATATGATACGCAACCGTTGGTGCGGTGATGACCGTGACGAGAAATGACACAAGCATTCCCTGTCCAAGGGTCAACAAGACTTTGATGGATAACGACGATGTTTGTCGTATTCGCACAGAAATTACATTTGCAAACGGGGCAGCGACGAGCAATCCGGCAACAGCCATAAATGATAACTGCGCACCAGCATCCATGACTACGAACGGATCTCTTATCATCGCCGTGCATGCACATAGAAAAAGCAAGTGCCATGGCTCAGCAGGTCGCATAAGAATACGTGCGCCAATTCGGGCTACCAGTGATGTGACAGCCCTGATAGGTGCCGGACCGCCACCACAGGCATACCCAATCAAAAGCGATAGGCCGATGCCAGTGGCTGCCGTCGCCGGTCTTCCGGTCCAGAAAAACAATGCCGAAACCGACGCGACCAAAACCGAGATATGCATACCACTCGTCGATAAAACATGGACCGTTCCCGTCTTTCCGAATGCTTCCTGTAGCTCATAGGGCAGATCATCGGTGATTGACAGCAATATTCCGCTCGCAAGCGGTGCAGTATCAGATGGCAGACCCGACTTACATCGTTGATCAATCAGCATCCTTACACTTGAAACAAATTTACCGATGTAATTGCGACTGGTATTGAGGACGTCAACCGTTGCATCAGGCTTTGAAATGGCACGAATGTGATGAACACGGCACCATGTCTGGTAATCGAACGCGCCAATGTTTCGTGGTGGCTCAGGAAGAGCGAAGTCAGAGGAAACGCGAACACGGTCCAGATAACTTAATGGCAATCCAGGTTTAGTTCGGATGACGAACTTGCCGCTGGATGTACAAACAGTGAATCGAACGGATGATGTACCGGAGCGGATGGGGGAGCAGATATCTCCAGTTATTTCGGTCGGTATGGTTGCCTGTGGAACGCCCCGTACAAGCGGGTGAACAACTATCATCAAACACCCAAGAGCCGCGGCGAATGTATTGCCAATTCTTGTGAAAGTTCCTGCAGGCGTTATTGTCGCTGACAGCATCACAGCCATCAGAATAACTACGAGAAGTACTAGCGCACTAGCCTGTGACGCAACGGCAAATGCAGCGACAAGCATCCCCAATGTAAACCCGAACAAGGGTCGCATGTTAGCTAGAAGTCGTTGCGGCACCGAGCGCAGCGTGTGGGATCATCCGGTCCATGCGGGGCGATTAAGTCACCGCACGTCCGACAGGGTATCCACCCGGAGCGCAATCGTGCCTTGTTTCGTTCAGCTGCGATGTCCGCCAACATTGCAATCCGTTCCACGACACTGACATCAGCAGATTTAGGCGTAATTCCTGTCACATCACGCCATGGCTGATTGTAATCCGGAGATGGCCCCGGCTCCGACCAAGGTTGATTGACAAATCGGATATCGCTCACTGTCTTTTTAGAAGAGCCTGTGAGGTATCGGTTCACCTTTAGTAGCAGGTCCTGCTTTTGCAAGCTGAGCTCCGTGGCCCATGCTGAGCTCTTAACGGCCACCGTAAGGACTCCGTTAGTCACATGGAGTGCTTTCGTTGCATTGCTGATGACCGGTGATACCACAGCCTTCCACGCGAACGGGGCCATGTGTTCACGGAGAAGATCTGCCTGACCGGGACGCACCAACGCACGAAAAACCGTACGGGATACCCCGACGGGTCCTGTGTTGACCTTCCGTCCTACGCTTCCGGCCATGCCGCCCGATCCAGCACAAACCATAGTTTTCCGTTAGGTCTTACACCCGAAAGAGGAAATGATTCGCGGTCAATGACACCGGCCCGAATGGCTTCAATCCAATGTATCTTCTTCAACCCCGTAGCGATAACGATGACATTTTCAGCCAGATTTATACACCGATAGGTAAGTGACAACCGCCTTACTGGCGGGGGTAATGTACCGTAGTCGGCTACGCAGACCAGATTTTCATCGGACAGCGATGCCTTACCGGGAAACAACGATGCTGTATGTCCATCCTCACCAAGCCCAAGCATCACACAATCGAAAACCGGTGTCTCGCCAATGGTTTCGGTTAGTGACCGTTGATAATCTGCTGCAACTGAAGACTCAGGAAGCTCCATGTTTGGTAACACCAGATTAGCAATCCTAACATCCGGCCAAAGACGGAGCATCGTTCCGGCGTTAGAGTCAGCGCTTGTGGTTGGAACCAAACGTTCATCAGACATAAAAACATGTACTGCGTCCAACCGGGGAAATGTTTCCATTTGCCAGAGTTTGAAAATTGCCTGTGGCGTGGATCCACCGCTAACCGCGAGGGATGCCGATCCTTTTGCGACGATTGCCGATAAGCAAAGCCGTTGAATTAAATCTGACGCCGTACGTGCAACATCATCAGGAGTCTCACAAATCACAAACTCAGTGGTCATAACACGCATCCTACCCCGGGTTGACCGTTGTAACCGGCGCACACTATAATCATCTTGACTACCTAAATGCCAGTAACCAAACAAGCCCCACGTCGTTCCTCAACGACATCCGCACAACGTCGTACAACCACCAAAAAGCCTAGAGCAAACACACGTTTGAAGCTGGATATATTCGGTTTGATTCTGATTGCGCTGGGACTTGGTATCAGTGCAACCATGTTGGTGCCATCTACAACGCAAGTCGGCAACTACATTGGTTCTACTGCTGTATTTGGTATCCGCTACGTCTTTGGCATCGCAGGCTTTCTGGTCGGTCCGACGATTCTTGGCTCTGGTGTGTGGATTTGTCTTGGCAAACAAGTTAACTACATCAGAATAGCTAAATCAACTATTGCAATCCTCCTTATTCTCACCGGCATACACCTGTTCTTTGCTCCGCCTGAACGCCAAATTAGTGACTTGATTTCCACGAATGTCCTTCAACGCTTTGGGGGTTATATCGGTGGGCAGATAAGTTACATGTTGGTCAGTCTGATTGGTCGCCTGGGCGCACAGATTCTAATCGTCCTGCCAGTCCTTGCCGGCATTTTAGTTCTTGTTGACAAGCCTTTGCCTGAGTTGCTCGAACCTATAGAAGCTTTAGTGTTGCGAATTGCCAAAGAAACATCGAATAAGGCCGCGATCAAAGCGAGCAATCTAAAGTCCGGGCGTCTAACTACAGATGCGTCGTCATCTCGCGCTCAAAACCGCGTGTTCGGAGCGCATGATGATTTTGGTGATGGTGACGATCAAACTGGTGCATTGCCGACCGATACGAGCAAGGTCGTTCCAAAGCGCAAAGAGTTTGTACGTTCCCCGGTCGTTGTAGGGGACCAACCTACGCGTCCGTTCGGTGGGGCACCGGCTGATAACAAAAGTCTGTTTGATGTTGACGATGACGGGCCGGTTGAGGAGACCATCGGGGATGATGGCGCTGGAGGAACAGGGGCGGACTCTACCGTCGAACAGCCTGTGTCAAAAGCTGCGTTCCAGATGCCTCCAACCAGCCTCCTTGCACCAGCGGTTCCGCTTGCAAATCCGCAAGCCGGCGCAAGTGAAGCCCGTCGCCAGCGAATTATTCAGTGTCTGGAAGACTTTGGTATTGGTGCTGAGATCGAACGTATCAGCTATGGACCGACTATCACGCGCTACGAAGTCGCATTGGAACGCGGCATTAAGGTTAGTAAGATCGTCTCGCTGGCCGACAACTTGGCGATGGATCTTGCAGCCATAGATGTTCGCGTTGAGGCACCTATTCCTGGTCGTAGTGCCATCGGCATTGAGGTTCCGACTGACACACCGACTCCAGTAATGCTCCGTGAATGCCTTGAATCCCCAGAGTTCAAAAACGCCGCCGGGCGACTTACATTTGTTCTTGGCAAAGATGTGACAGGGAACGTCCGCGTAGCGGATCTCGCGAAAATGCCACACCTTCTGGTTGGAGGCTCAACAGGTTCAGGCAAATCCGTTGGTCTCAATGTTTTGATCACAAGCCTGATTTACCGAAACTCGCCGCGGGAACTCAAGTTTCTGATGATTGACCCCAAGAAAGTTGAACTCTCTCTGTACGCAGGAATCCCGCACCTTGCATCGCCGGTCGTCACAAATCCCAAGCAGGCTCCCAGTGTGTTCAAGCAGGCTATCCGCGAAATGGAAAGCCGCTACGACAAGTTCGCCCGCCTAGGAACCCGTAATATCGAAGGTTACAACGCTAAGGTAGATGAACTCGAAAAACTGCCGTACTGGGTGCTGGTTGTTGATGAGCTTGCAGATCTCATGATGACATCCGGGCCGGAGATTGAAACAGGTATTTGTCGCCTTGCCCAGCTTGCACGCGCTACAGGTATTCATCTGGTTATCGCCACGCAGCGCCCGAGCGTCAACGTGATAACCGGGACCATTAAGGCAAACATCTCAAGCAGAATCGCATTTGCCGTCAACTCGGCTGTGGATTCGCGAACCATTCTTGACCAGGTCGGTGCGGACCGCCTTATTGGCCGTGGAGACATGTTGTTCATGCCGATGGACGCTGCGAAGCCATTTCGTATTCAGGGCGCTTTCCTATCAGAAGGTGAAACAGAGTCACTCGTCAAGTTTCTACGTCATCAGGGTTCACCAAACTATGATGTCCAGCCAAGCACACTGGCAGAGGCTACCAATGACGCTGATTCTGCCGACACTGGCCATGAGGATGACCTCTTTGAGAGCGCGGTACGGCTTGTTGTCACTGGCGGTTCAGCCAGCACATCAATGCTCCAAAGACGGTTTAAGATTGGGTACACCCGTGCCGCACGCCTCGTTGACATGATGGAGCAGAAGGGGATTGTTGGCGCCCTCGATGGTGCAAAGCCACGAGAGATTCTGATTTCCAGGGATGAGATGGAAGCGATGTTTGGTGGTCCTGGTAGTCCTATGGAGGAAGTGTGATGGCATTACGTTTAGTCCTCGGTGACATTAGGACGCAGCAAGCCGTGGGAGCCCGTGCTGAAGCAATGCTTCTACGTTCAAACAGAATTGAATTTGTTGGAACATCTGCTGAAGCCAGAGCACTTCTTGCCAATGAAGAACACATCGTCCAGGACTATGGCAATAATGTAGTCCTTCCAGGATTTATTGATTCTCACATTCACTTTTTAGCGTATGGCATGGGACGACTGAAGCAGGCAAACCTGATGGGGTGTGCGGATCTTGCAGACCTTGTAGAGCGGATGAAGCAGCAGGCAGCAAAGTCGTCAACAGGGTGGATTGAGGGGCGGGGATTCGATCAGCAATCGTACCCCGATAACCAATGGCCCACGCGGGAACTTCTCGACACCATCAGTGCTACACGTCCAATATTGATTACGAGAGTCTGTGGACACGCTGTTGTCGCAAATAGTGCTGCCTTGTCTCTATTGACGTCGGAACAGCTGGCTGATGGTGACGCAGAAACAGGGCTTTTCACTGAAGTCGCGATAAGCCACCTACGCCGTCACATCCCACGCCCGACGAAACAGGAGCAGGAAGACGCCGTGCTCGAAGCTGCTGATGTGGCATTGTCACAAGGGATTACGTCTGTCGGCACGCTCCTGGACACAGCCGATCAGCTCGGTGCATATATTCGCCTTGAAAAAGACAACCGCCTGCCTATACGAATGACGGGTATGCCACCATACGCGAGCATTGGTAATCTTCAGGCATACAGAATCCAAACGGGATTTGGAAGCGACTACGTCAAAATCGGCGGCGCGAAGCTGTTTTCTGATGGTTCTCTTGGGGCCAGAACGGCACTGATGTCGGAGCCTTACTCGGATGCACCGGGCGTATACGGAGAGCGAATCTATGCGCCAGATGATCTCAACGAAAAGTGTCTGGATGCGGTCTCCAGCGGGTTTCAACTCGTCATTCATGCAATCGGAGATCAGGCAATCCGGGAGACACTTGCTGCTATTTGCGGTGCTATGGGGGATGACACATCAAATCGGCTTAGGCATCGCGTCGAGCACATCAGCGTCCTTGATGCCGACTTAATTGATCAGATTGTTGACCGAAACATTGTTTGTGCAATCCAGCCACAGTTCGTTACGAGTGATACCTGGACGGGCGAGCGTATTGGTACGGATCGCAGCAAATGGGCGTATGCGTTCAGGACGCTTTGGGATCGGGGTGTTTGTCTCGCTCTCGGAAGCGACTGCCCTGTGGAAGTACTGAGTAGTGCAAAGGTGCTAAGCGCAGCGATTTATCGTGCGGAATGGTCGCCATCCGAGACCCTGACATTAGATGAAGCTCTCTATGGCTATACGTTCAACAGCGCGTATTCCATTTTCCGAGAGGACATCATTGGTTCTTTGGATGCGGGTAAGCTGGCGGACTTCATTGTCTACGACAGTACGTACGACCGCCTCGGAAACGACCTTGCGGCAGGTATTATCCCGTGTGAAGTATGGACAAGTGGACAACGTGTTCGGTAGAGAGCAGGGGACCTGATGCGCATTGGGACGATTGACATTGAAAATCCCGTAGTATTGGCTCCCATGGCTGGAGTAACGTCCCACCCGTTCCGGGCCATCTGCAAGCAACATGGGGATGTTGGCCTCGTTGTCACTGAGTTGATTTCCAGTATGGCGATCCATTACAAGAACCAAAAAACATATGGGATGTTTGATTGGTCCGAATCAGAACAGCCTTCATTTTGTCAGCTATTTGGAGCTGATCCGGGCACAATGGCGGAAGCAGCACGTGTTGTTGTGGACCGTGGCGCGGTTGGTGTGGACATTAACATGGGATGCTGGGTCCCTAAGGTCGCCAAGACAGGCGCTGGTGCTGCGTTGCTGAAGGACCTGTGTCAGGCGGAAGCGGTCGTAAAGGCCGTTGTGGATGCTGTTCCTGAGGTTCCGGTTACGGTTAAGGTGCGTTCCGGATATACCCAGGGAAACCTTACCGCGGTGAAGTTTGCACGTGCTGCAGCAGATATCGGTGCAAAGGCAATCGCTGTACATGCACGTTATGCCTCTCAGGGTTTCAGCGGTACTGCCGATTGGAATGTAATTGCTCAAGTCAAGGATGCCGTCGGAGATGCGATTCCAGTCATTGGGAATGGCGACATTGAGACTCCCGACGATGCCCTTCGCATGCTTAGGCAAACGGGTTGTGATGGCGTGATGGTCGGTCGCGCAGCGATGGGAAATCCATGGTTACTTGGGCAAATTCGGGATGCCATTGCAAAGGAGTCGGTCCGCCGTGAGCCGACCGTAGAAGAGCGGGTGGCTGTAGCGCGACAACACGCATCGCTTCAGGTCGATGTGCAGGGCGAAGGAGTCGCATGCCGCGAGCTCCGTGGTCTTCTTGGTCATTACTTCAAGGGTGTACCGGGTGCGACCCGACTTCGTGGTACGTTGGCAAAGGAATCAACGCTGGAGGGTATCAATCGAACCCTTGATGAGTATCTGGTTTGGTATCAATCTCATGATCATGAAACACTGCATAGTGAAGCAGTGGCAAGCTGATGCGACATCCACTTAGTCCGCTCACGTACCTGACTCGAAACCCTTCAAAAGTCTTACCGATGGGTTTTGTGATTGTTTTATGTGTGTTCCTGATCGCGGCGGTAGCTTCTATAGCTAACTCCATTGACCTGACCGTGCGAACCATTTATCGCTACACTGAGTTCTTTACGTATGTCATTCCTCAGCGGTCAACGCAAAGTGTACCGATGGATCAACGAGCCGTGCTGGAGCTGCAACCAGAAATCGAACGGATTATTGAGGGTGGCGTGTTCTTCGTCAATATCAAAACCGTTGTTGGGCGGTTGCCGTTTGTAGTGATTGGATCAAACGAGGAAGAACGTGACTATCTCCTGAAACGAATCGGAGCAACGCTTGAATCCGGCCGTATGCCAAGTGATGGAAAGGCTGAAGTTGTTGTTTCAAAGCCCATACTTGAGAATCGTGGACTTAAGCTTGGAGATGTAATTGCGGGGCCGCTGGATGAAGGTGGAATAGCCGGCTCTCCCGTTCCGGTCAAAGTCGTAGGAATTCTGAAGAGTGATATCTGGGTAGCAATGTCAAGTCGTACATTCACCGACAAGACATTTCTGTTGACACCCAAGTGTTTGCTTTTTACGACAAAGATACCAACTGATCTCGATGTAGTGAACGAACGTTTGATGCCTGTTGGTCGCAAAGCTGATGGTTTGCTTTCGCCAGAAAAAGTCAATGTTTTGACGCGGGCCAGCCTTCTTGCCGAGGTCAGAGATTCACTCTCATCGATGTATATGATTATGGAAGTGGTCAGTGCAACGGTGATCTTTGTGATTGCGCTGATGAGTGGCATGCTCAGTAACATCTATTTCACACAGCGTATTCCTGAATTTGGCGTTCTTGCAGCACTCGGAATCAGTCGTGCGCGCCTGATGATGAAGATTGTTTGGGAGACGGTAATCCTCACGGTAATCGCCTGGGCTCTAGGGAGTGTGCTGTCTGTTTTCTTGCTGACATACCTGGCGGCAAACGTCTTCAAACAAAGGGGACTCTTTCTGGATGCAATGGATCCATGGGCCTATCAGCACACGCTTCCCATTCCTGTTGCGATTACCGTGTTCGCAATGGTGACCGTATGGGTTCGATTGAAGCGACTCGATGCGGTTTCAGTCATTGAAAGACGATAGGTGGTGCCCGATGCTAACGTGCAATAACATCTGCTTGGACTACGTTGAAGCAACCCGTGTTACGCATGCACTACGGGGAGTATCACTTGACTTCGCTCCGAACCAGTTACATGGAATCATGGGTCCGAGTGGCTCCGGAAAGTCATCACTTCTTTACATCCTCTGCGGGTTGAAATCTCCGTCATCGGGAGATGTATCCATTTCTGGAAAGTCGATTACACAAATGTCAGAAACAGACCGTGCAGGTCTTCGAAGTGAGCAGTTTGGCTTCGTCTTTCAGCAACCATTCCTCTTGAACTACCTGACAGCTCTGGAAAATATCCTTGTAGGTGTTAATGCTTCGACGTTGACAAGTTCAACACGCAAAGCTGAGTCACTTCTTGACGATCTTGGTCTCGGCGGAATGGGGGATAAGTATCCATCGATGTTGTCTGGTGGCGAACGCCAGCGTGTTGCGGTGGCTCGTGCCCTGATTGGCAATCCATCGATCGTGTTTGCGGATGAACCAACGGCTGCTCTGGATAAAGAGAATGGCTACAAGGTGATGCAGGCGCTATCAAAGTGGGCCGTTGACCATACCGTAATTGTCGTAACACACGACGCTGACATGTTACGGGATGCCGACGTTGTTCATCACTTGATGAGCGGTAGCCTTGTAGACAATCATCAGGCAAATGTCCGATAACACCCAGTCTCAGCTCAAGGTCTCTCCTGAGCTGGTAATGGACATACTCTCAACACCGAGTATCTTAAGACTCTCATTACGAGCTCCTGGCTACATGAATGTAAATGGCTGTAGTTTGGTGATGTTCACGGTCTTTTGTAACTTTATCCTTGGAATGCTCGCCATTGTTTCCAGAACAACAGTGTCCCGCAACGTCAGTGATTTCTTCAGTCCAACCGGGAATCACTTTGGATTTCTCTGGCTGGTATCGACAATTGTGACGTTTATTGGTCTACCTATCTTCCTCACATTTATCCTGAAGCCCGTTCGACAAGTGACATTTGACAAACCGCGGAACGAAATTCTCGTCGGCAATCGGAAAATATGCTTACTGACAAAGCTCGATTATGTTCGTCTGACCGATGGCCAGGACACGGATCGAAAGAGCCTAACATCCGTCTCGATCGACTATGCTGACGGTGCATTGCTTGAAATAGTGGAAGTTTACGACGAGCAAATGGCAAGAGACATTGCAAACATGATTAGCCGTCATTCTGGTAAGCCAATACTTTGGTCACAGCGGGGCAACTTTCCTGACCAGATGTCACAGGAGAACCCAGGTTCAAAGCAATAGTTGCTGGATTCGTGTTTCAGCATTGGTGCAACATAACAGGCATTATCGGACGTTGGATTCTACGCTCCCTGGAACCACTAGCCACATTTACCGCACGCACAAAAAAAGGCTGGTATACCCAGCCTGAATAGAATTTTGGGAAAACTCAACGACCCCGAATATCTGAAAGATCATCCATGTTCTGGCGACATTCGAATCGTAAGCGCTTCCATCTGCTCATGGCAACGCTTCACCAGTGCATCAACAGAGTCGGCCCCTGTTGCCATCGTTTTCCTACTGTTCTTCAAAACATACGTAGCAGTGGCCGCTGCGGCTACCGCACCGACAACACCCATAAAAACGACTGCACTTCGAATTGATCCAGACATTTCAGAACTCCCGCCAAATCGTAGTCACGTTTTCAGCATGCAACATCTATACCACTACACACACCACGGCCAAGAAAAAACATCTCTGTTTACGATTTCAATGACGCATAATTACGAGAATTTGTTCCAGCCGAATACAAACTCGTTTAAGACTGGTGCATTACCAACGTTTGTTGGAGCTCACGAACGTAGTCGGTGTAGAGTGCCAGGCCATCACGATGCCTTTGCTCTAAGCGATATTCCATCACTTCATTAAAGTAGTGAAGCGCCCGTTCGACGGTTGTCCCGTGCTTTGCCGCCCGGACACCTGCAAGGAATCCAAAATGATTGACGCCCCAGTCAAATGCCTCATATAGGTGATTCATCAGGTCCGGCGCGATTGGACTCGCCGATGTCCAAACTGCATAGACAAAGGGCAATCCAGTCCAGTCATACCATTCCTGCCCCAGGTCATAGACATAAGGATAGGCATCAATTACTGCATATCCATTGTCGCCAATAAGCAATGCCGCATCAGCCGAGCTTGTCATCGTCGAAAGCTCTGGCTGAAAGTGTGCATAATGGCAGGACTTTCCGTAGCGCTTAGCCAGAAGAATCTGTAGGAGCACATTTGATGTATTGCTACTATTATCCAATGCAACAGAATCAATCGATGTTATCGGACATTTGGAAAAGAGCCGTACACTCTCCACAGCCCCCGTTGCCGCAACACCGAAGTCATCCACAGTGTACATTCCTGATTGAACAATCGCTTGCAGCGTAGATACCAATCCAACAGCAACATCCCCGCTGGTGATGAGCTGCGAAAGCCTTGATGGGACTGCATCTACAACAGTAACTCCCCTGTCCTTGCCTTCGAAATGAAACCAGTCCACCAATGGACAAGCATTCAGATAAGGAACCGTACCAACAACAAAGTTACTGTCAGACATAGAGCGAAATCCAAATACCTGCCATCAACAATACCGATATCGCAACATTACAGTTAAAAAACGCAAGGTTTACTTTTCGGATGTCTTTTGGATCCATCACGCTGTGTTCATAGGCCAACAAACACCCTACTCCACCTACTGCAATCCAATACGGCCAAAGCAAATTCGTAGTCATTGGAAGGCAACATAACGTAATAAACATGACAAGGTGCGATATCCGCGCGATAACCAGGGCACCACGGTCCCCGAAACGTACGGGTATCGAGTGTAGGCCGGCAGTACGATCGAATTCGACATCTTGAAGCGCATACAACGTATCAAAGCCTATCAACCAGCACACAACTGCAAAAGCAAGAACAAGCGGTGCGATTGCCAGTGAACCTGTCACAGCAACCCAGGCACCGACCGGCGCAATCGCCAGTGCTACCCCCAGCCAAAGATGTGCACCGGAAGTGAATCGCTTTGCATGAGAATAACCAAATACAATTGCAAGGGCTACCGGAGAAAGCATTAGTGCCAGGGAATTAAGCTTAAACGCGCCGAAGACAAACAGTATGGCCATTGCCAGCGTGAACACATAGGCAAACCTTACAGATATCTTCCCGGCGGGTATCTCGCGCTGTGCTGTCCGTGGATTACGCGCATCAATATCACGGTCAACAATACGGTTATAGGCCATCGCAGCACTTCGGGCGGAAACCATACAGACCAGAATCCACAAGGACTGGCTCCATGTGGGTAAGCCGGCAGCCCCAAGCAAGGCACCAGCTGCTGCAAACGGTAAGGCAAACAGCGTATGCTCGAAGCGGATGAGGTTCATCAAATCCCGAAGATTGGAAACCGTAAACTTCCTTCCGGCCAACTACTTCATCCATTCCTTAGCCGGTGTCTGGAAGCCAAGCTGTGCGAGTGCCCTGTCAACAACTGTGTCTATTGCATCCATAAGACTTTCCGGCTTGTGATAAAAACTCGGACTTGCTGGTAGAACGACGGCTCCGGCTTCTGTCACAGATGTCATATTTCGCAGATGCACCAGCGATAAAGGAGTCTCCCGCGCCAAAAGAATGAGTTTCCGACGCTCCTTGAGGCACACATCCGCGGCACGACACATCAGATCATCGGAGGTTCCTGCTGCGATACGCCCTAAAGTTCCCATTGAACAGGGTGCAATCAGCATCCCACTATGCCTGTAAGAACCAGAAGCAGGCGGTTCAAAAAATGACTTAGGGTTACAAAAATGTACGTCGGCAGCAAATGGACCAAGTGTTTCGACAAATGATTCCAGCGTAGGAGCATGACCACTGTCAAGCTCAGTACGAATGATGTCCTGCACGTTGGAGCTCGCGATGACCTGCACTTCATCTGCAAGTTGGACGAGTTTCTCCAGAGCACGCAAACCGTACAGGACTCCGCTTGCTCCGGTAATGCCAAGAATCACACGTGTTGGATGCGATGTCATAGGTTCAACAGCCCTAGTTGTTTCAGCAATCCATCCGCTTTCGCTTGCACCTCAGGGGTCATTTCAATGACGGGTGGCCATTCCCGTTGGAAGCCCTCTTCTGGAAGCTTTCGCGTCGCGTCAATCCCCATTTTGCTGCCATAACCCATCACACGCGCAGCGTGATCCAGCACATCGATAGGACCCATTACAAATTCTGTATCCCGCTCAGGGTCGATATTATTTGACACGGCCCAGAGTACTTCACCCAGATTTTGTACATCAACGCTTTCATCGACAACAATGATGATTTTCGAGAACATCATCTGCCCAAGCCCCCAAAGGGCATGCATCACCTTACGCGCATGTCCAGGAAACCGTTTACGAATCTTGACAATGGCCACATGATGGAATGTCCCTTCGACGGGCAGATTGTAGTCAATGATCTCAGGCACAAATAACCTGACCAAAGGCAGAAACAACCGTTCCGTCGCTTTACCCAGCCAGCCGTCCTCCATGGGAGGTCGACCAACGATCGTAGCCGGATAGACTGCATCCGAACGCATAGTGATTGCGGTCAAATGAAAGACCGGGTAAGGCTCTTCGAGCGTATAAAAGCCCGTGTGGTCTCCAAATGGACCTTCGATACGACGCTCACCAGGTGCGACATATCCCTCCAAGACAAAGTCACAATCAGCAGGAACTTCGATATCAACCGTCTTGCACCGGACCATGTCAACCGGTCTTTTGCGTAAAAACCCTGCAAATGCCATTTCATCGATGCCATCTGGAAGCGGTGCGGTAGCAGCGTACGCATAGCATGGGTCCCCTCCCAGGGCGACAGCAACAGGTATTGGTTTGTTCTGCGCTTCGTACTCAGCATGATGTCGGCTACCAACTTTGTGCCGCTGCCAGTGCATTCCCGCGGTTTTGTCATCGTAGACCTGAACCCGGTACATCCCTACATTACGGTTACCGCTCACCGGATCTTTGGTAAATACCATCGGCAATGTGACAAAGCGTCCCCCATCGAGCGGCCAGCACTTCAAAACAGGAATTGAAGTCAGCTTGATGTCATCGCCTTGCCACACGATGTCCTGACATCGTCCCTTGCTAACGATGCGTGGTGCAGCATCCCTACCAATTTTGGCCAGACCGGGGAGGAGCATAGCCTTGCCAAGCATTGTCGGCGGCATCGTAGAGGGTAATGCGACTAAATCTGCAATCCGTTGCGCAGCGTCATCAAGTGATGACACTCCGAGTGCCAACGCCATACGCTTATCGGACCCGTACATGCCAATGGCCACATTGAAGTCGGAGCCGACCGCACTCTCGAATAGCACCGCGGGTCCCCCACTCTTGACCAAACGATCCGCAATCGCTGTCATTTCAAGAACAGGGTCTACGGGCGTGGAAATTCTCCGGAGTTCTCCGGCAGCCTCAAGCGCACGAACAAAATCCAACGTCCCATCGAATGGCATGGCTACATTGCACCTTTTTTCACAATCTGTCGTAAGTGTACCTGTAGGCCAACCAATTATGAACGCAATGGATTACCGGATTCAAGTTTGCGAAGCGCTTCGAACTGCTTGATTCTGCTTCGATCCTTACCTTCGCGCAATCGATGTTCCAGAACGACAGACTTACCAAGCCTCAGCAACCGAATCCAGCGTGCACCACGGACTGCATCCGCTTCCGCCATATCCTGCACAGCTTCGACTTTGTCGCAAATCTTCAAAAAGGACTCCAAAAGATCAGGGTTACCTTGGAGATATTGCACAGCCCGCCCCCTATCGATACGTGAGAGGTTAGGATCTCCGCCTCCGCGCCTCGATAGATTTGGGAACATTGCTGTCAGCTGACCGGATGCCTTGGTGAGTTCCTCTCTGAGTTCATTCGGAAAAATTGGCTGCGCATCACCTTGGCGTCCCCTTCGTCGGAACTCAGACAGCGCGACCTCGAGACGTTTCTCAGTCAGCGCATCTCCACCAATCTTTTCACTGATGCCAATAAGTGCCGCTCGCTGTCCAGGGTTTGCCCACTTAAGGATGTCAGCCCACGGAGTTGCAGCAACCTCATTGTCATCGGTGACGGGTACAAACTTTCGCAAGAAGGCATCTGATGTAACAACAGGAACATCTATAGAAGGATCTTCAATCAATGAAAAGTAGAACGCTTCGTCAAAGCCTGTCCAGCCATTTCCATTGTAGTCAGGCATTTGTACCGTTCGTCCAACGCGGTCCTTTCCAGTAAGGGCTGCTAGAAATGTGCTGGAAAAGTCGCGATATTCGGCTTCATTCAGATCAGGCGTACATCCTGCCGCAACTCGATCCTGTGTAGCAGCGAAAAATCCGCAAACTTGCCTGTCTAACAGATCATTTTGCTCATCGGCACGTTCAAAGATGATATTGGCGAATGCCCCGCTGAAACACTGAACCATCAGAATGGTGATAGGTACACCCTTTCGAACACGTTTAAGTTGATCGACGAGCTCGGAAGGCGTTATCCCCTCTTCGCGCCATAGATCATAGCGATTTGTGTCAAAGCCCGTGCGCCCACGTGACCCGTGTCCCGTGAAGTAAAGGAATACTGGATCTTTGCTCCGATCACGCTCCAGGTTCCCAAATGCAGCATCGATCGATGACTTCTTGCTTGATGCATCGATTTTGCTGACAGAGCTTGGCCGATATGCGATCGGGGTGTCCTTGTCAACGTCCGTTGGTGCATCGCCAAACAACGTAGCCAGGACGCGATGCGCCTTAGTACGCTTTGGCGAAATCTGCACGGTGTTCGTCGTTGTCGTTCCATCGCCAAACATCACAAAGGAGTTTGACCACTCAGGAAGAATTGACATCATCCACTTCACGTTGTTTTCGATTGCAACCTGATTACTCTCAGGCGTTGGCCCGCCGCCAAGAATGATGACGCGAAGGGATGGACCAGATGCAGCGGCGACTGCCAAACTCGCCGTGACGGCAATCGTTGCAAACACCGCGGCTGTCGTCCGGGTTGTCTTATGTTGAAAAAACCGATTAAACATTGCCATCTCTAACATGCCTCCTCAGCTGACCAGGATTCACCACGGCGTCCAGCGCTGCCTCCGGAGTCCGCTCAATCACCATCACTCGCCTGCCAAGCTTTTCTTCCAACTGATCAACCGTCATCTCATCAAGAAAAACTTCTTCGCCATCGCGTAACATTACGCTCGGAATGACGACGGTCTCATTGATATCAAAGGTCTCCATTGCGCGGACGATGTCGCCACCGACAATCAATCCTGCAATATTTATGTTGCCTTCAAAAAACCAATTATGAACGGCACAAACATTGACAGTAACGCCATCAATTTCGGAAAGCGTCGCGGCAAGTGTCCTCAACAGGGGAGCAGCAAGCTCACCCGTAACGAATGTAAAGCTTGCCGGCTTTGCGATTGCTTTTGGCATTGTTGCCCTGACCCGATTTAATGAATCGAGGAACAATCGTACAAGTCCAACACCATCTTCGAGCTGAGGAAAGCCTTCGTACTCCGGTCGGCTTGGAATGTCCCGATTAGTCATCAGGTAAAACTCGTCACTAGGGTACACAAACCTCGTTCCAAGTCGCTTGAGGTAATCCTCCCGAAGCGCTCCGAGCGTATCAAGTACATCGGATGCCTGCTGTGCGTTTACCGTTTTTACTGGAGCAAGGCGCTCTCTGAATTGTGTGATACCGATTGGAACGACGGCTACGGACAGAACGCCCCCGTAGGTGCCGCGGTTCTCAGGGTGAAGATTTGCCAAGTCAGTTATCGTCTGCAGTAGCGTCTCTTCATCGTTATACTCAGGTACCAACACAATCTGTGCGTGCACCTGAATTCGCGCATCTGCCAGACGTTGAAGAATCGGCAAAATTGGCTCGGGACCCTTGCGCCCAAGTATCTTGCCTCTCGCCTCAGGATCAGTCGCATGCACACTAACAAACATAGGACTGAGCTTTTGTTCGCAGATACGGTCGAGCTCACCATCCTTAAGGTTTGTCAGCGTCACATAGTTGCCATGAAGAAAGGACAGTCTGTAGTCGTCATCCTTAATGTACAACGACGGACGTAGTCCTTTGGGCTGCTGATACAGAAAGCAAAACACGCACTTGTTCTTGCAGATATGGAGACGGTCAAACAGGTCATCGGCGAATCGAATTCCGAGGTCCTCGTCATACGTTTTCTCCATCGAGAATTGAAGAGCCTGATCGTTTCGCAAGATCTGTATTGCTACAAAGTCTCCAGCCGTATGGAATTTCCAGTCAACGATGTCACGAAGAGGTGCACCGTTCGCCGTGACCACCCGATCACCGACAAGGATACCTGCCTTCTCTGCGGTCGACCCGGCAACCACTTCCACCACCACATTCTGCGCCAAACCACGTTCGAGATAACTTAGCCGCTCATGTGTGGCCACCGGCAATGTCAAAGCCATGCGGTCATAATACATCCTACTCGCGGTGTCCAAGCACGTATCGTAAACGTCTGCGGCGATATAATCGGCGCTATGCAATATGGGCGCCCTGATGGCACATTTGATATCGTCCCCCCTGTACCCTGCGGTCGTAAAGAAGCTCGGTCATTTGTGAATGATTCTTCTTGCTGGTTGCACGTCGAATCTGTCTTTCGTGCTGTGTGTAAGACATACGGGTTTGCAGAAATTCGAACCCCGATTTTCGAGCAAACCGACCTGTTTCACAGGGCCGTCGGGGATGGAACCGATATCGTGGCAAAGGAAACCTACGACTTCGTAACCCGTGGTGGTGACAAACTAACGCTCCGCCCTGAAGGCACAGCAGGGGCTATTCGTGCCTATGTATCTGAGCGGATGTGGATTGAGCGTCCTATCGCAAAGCTGCTTTACATAGGTCCAAACTTCCGCTATGAGCGTGCTCAACGTGGCCGATATCGCCAGCATCATCAGGCTGGAGTCGAAGTCCTCGGTTCATCACTGCCATCCATAGATGCGGAAATTATTGACTTGGCAGTCGCGTTCTACAGAGCTCTAGGTATTTCGGACCTCACGGTAAAAGTAAATAGTGTTGGTACGAAGGAATCTCGGGCCAGTTACTTGGAAGCACTAAAGGCGTACGCTGAGCCACTTTTGGACCAAATGAGTGATGACAACAAGCGCCGTTTCGAACAGAACCCGCTTAGGATGTTGGATTCAAAAGATAAACGCGACATTGTACTTCTTGAAGATGCGCCGAACCTGATCGACTTTCTTGATGATGCATCTGCTGAGCACTTCGACAAAGTTTGTTCCTACTTGACAGCACTTGGCATTCCATTCGAAGTCGATCATCGGCTTGTACGTGGTTTCGATTATTACACCCGGACGGCGTTTGAGATTCAGTGCAAAGTCCTAGGCGACAAAGCTCTCGGTGGTGGCGGTCGCTACAATCAGCTTGTCGAGCAGCTTGGTGGTCCGGCAACTCCTGGCATCGGCTTTGGCTTGGGAATAGAGCGCGTCCTAATCACGATGGAAGAGCTCGGACTTCCCCGTCCGGATGGCAACCGTTTGGACGCTTTCATCTGCCCAATGGGAGATCCAGCACGAGACAAAGCAGTTAGCATCACCAGCGCACTTCGGAGAGCCGGCCTCAATGTAGACATCGACTACCTGGGAAGGCGCCTGAAGGCAATGTTGGAAATGGCTGATGCGGGTGGAGCCAGATATGCCATCGTCATTGGCGATGACGAGCTGACAACGCAAACCGCAGCCGTGCGTGAGCTTGCCACACAAACTCAAAACAAGGTGGCATTTTCTGAACTGGCAGCATTTATCAAAGGTTAGTGGTGCAGAGGGCTAATCCCCTGCACCTTGTCGGTCCCGAATCTGCGCCTCAACCAGTCGATACGTCCGCCACTCATCTGTGAGGTTACAGGCTCCCCTCTTCTCGTAGAAGTTGATGCCTAGCATATTCCAATGCAGACAGGTCCACTCCATTCGCCCGCAATCTCTCCGTAGGACTTCACGCTCAAGAGCATTCCAAAGCGTCCTTCCAACACCGGCACCACGGTAATCAGGGTGTACAAACAAGTCTTCGAGGTAAAGCGTGGGTTTTGCCAAGAATGTTGAGTATGTTTCGAAAAATACACAGTACCCAACGGGCTTTTCACCCACCCATGCCAACCATGCAGTGAACTTAGGACTTTCGCCCAGCGCGTGCGCCTTAAGGCGACCAACGGCATCCGGCATGGGTCGATCCAGCTTTTCGTAGTCAGCAAGTGCATTAACTAATTCAATCCACTGATCCGCATCCACTTCGCTTACCGGCCGGATGTCGACAGAGTTTTCAGATGTTTGCATATGCGTAATGATACATCCAGCGTGTCTCACCTTGATGGTAGACTTTTGGTGTGGATAGACAACAAGTTTCGCCCCGGGTTTCAGCTCTGCGTCCGTATTCGCCCGGCAAGCCAATAGAGGACGTGAAGCGCGAACTGGGAATCACCGGGGAAATTGTAAAGCTCGCCAGCAACGAAAATCCTCTGGGTCCATGTCCGTCATCGATAAAGGCAGTACAAGACCGCTTGATGTCGTCCCATATGTATCCGGATGCAGCTTGCATCGACCTATCTGAGGTCATTGCCAATAAGCTTGGGGTAACTACTGACCAACTGATTTTTGGCAATGGGTCAGACGAATGCATCCACCTTCTTGGACTCAGTTTTCTGGAAGAAGGAGATGAAGTTGTTACCGGTCAGCCTACTTTTGTCCTGTATGAAGCTGCCGCAACACTTGCAGGTGCGAAACGTATCGGAGTTCCCCTCACGGACGGCGACTTGCGTCACGATGCCAAAGCCATGGTTGCAGCATTCACAGACCGAACACGGCTCGTTTTCATTGCAAATCCACACAATCCGACAGGTAGCATCATCTCGAAGTCCGATGTCGATTACATCCTGGAAAATCTCCCGTCACGCGCATTTTTGGTGCTGGACGAAGCCTATGTGGACTATATCGATGCAGACAGCGACTTTCCTTTTGCGATTGACTACATTAAGGCAGGAAAGCCAGTCATCAGTCTGAGGACTTTCTCCAAGATGTATGGGCTTGCCGGATTCAGAGTTGGGTATGCGGTAGCGGCTGCCGAAGTTATTGCATCTATGCAGAAACCTCGCTCCCCGTTCAACGTGAATATTCTGGCTCAGGCAGCAGCGATTGCTGCATCATCGGATATTGACTTTGTCAAAGCCAGCAAAAAGGTCAATGAAGACGGAATGTTGCAGCTCACACGCGGTGCACAGGCTCTCGGAATGTCGGTCGTACCAAGTCATGCTAACTTCATTCTGATTGATACAAAACGTCCATGCCGGGATGTCTACGATCTCATTCTCCGTGATGGTGTCATCGTCAGAACCGGTGACATCTTTGGATTACCTACGATGCTCCGGGTTACCATTGGAACTGAGCGTCAAAACGCTAAATTTCTTGATGCCCTCAAAGTCGCGGCGGAAAAGGTTTTGCCAGCATGCGGGTAGTTTCCGATTGGGCACTAATCCCCTCCGTACTCGCTGTGACGATGACCATTTTTGGATGTACGAAACCAGCCCCTGCACCACCAACACTAACGACTGTCTCGATCTCCGTCGATATGCCAAAAGTCCAAACCCTGCAGTTCATCAAACAGAGTGCTTCGAAAATTAAGTTGAACGGGATAGAAACAACAGTCGACGACACAGTCACTGCAGGAAAGTCAAAGGCAGTTGTATCGGGGCCTGCATCGGGTCCGGTAACCGCTGTGTTCACCGGAGATGACCTCACCGTTAATCAATGGTCGCAAATGATTCTGGACAAAATACCGTCTAAAAGGCTTTGAGATCCGGACGGTCTTTGCCGATTTTTTGTGCCAATGAGCAGAAGAGTCGTCCCAGCAGAACTCTGACTACCGTAGCTCTTGTAATGACACAGCAAAACGCCTCCACTGGATTTATTCAGGGAGGCGCTGTTCATCACTTTCAGGTAGAAAGATCTAGTTATCCTGAACTGTCTCACCTAGTTCAACGACTTCCCAAAGCCGACCATCGAAGGAACGTACAACCACTATAGGAATGTTGTCGACGTTTTTCCACACCCACTGGGTAATCGACTTGCTTACTGGTTGACGATTGCGAAGATTGACGCCGATTGATGCCGCTGCATCAACGGGAGACGAAAACGGAATGCGACTCGTTACAACAATCTGTGACGCCTTGGTTTGTTTGAAACTCACAAACACTCCAGCGTTTTCAATTTCGTATTCACGAAACTTATTGTCTTTACCAATATTGCGCGGGCGACCGAGTGTGCGATCTGAAACGGTCTCAGACTGTTGGTAAACCTGCTTGGCGTTGAACAGCTTGCTCTTTGCCTGCGATGGAATCGCAAAGACAGCAGCAGCCAATATCAAACATACCGATAACATCGTGCTCTTCATAATGGACATTCTCCAGAACGAGCCGCCGGAACTGTCGACTTCGTCATATCGGCTAAGAGAGCAACTTCCGTACCACATTGCCTTCAACATCCGTTAATCTAAAATCTCGTCCCTGGTACCTGTACGTGAGTCTTGTATGATCGACTCCCATCAGATGCAGAATCGTAGCGTTAAGATCGTGAATATGCACGGGATCCTTGGTTATGTTGTAACAGAAATCATCTGTTTCCCCTATCACATTACCGCCTCGTACGCCTGCACCTGCCATCCAAAGTGAAAAGCAGCGCCCGTGGTGATCACGTCCATAGTTGTCTTGTGTCAACGCACCCTGACAATAAACGGTTCTGCCAAACTCGCCGCCCCATACAACCAAAGTGTCATCAAGGAGCCCCCGCTGCGCGAGGTCGTTCACAAGTGCGGCGCTAGCCTGATCAGTATCACGGGCCTGTCCGCGTAGCTGCATCGGTAGGTTTCCGTGTTGATCCCAGCCTCTATGGAACAGCTGTACAAAGCGAACACCCTTTTCCAGTAGCCGCCGTGCCAGTAGACAGTTCGCTGCGAACGTTCCAGGTTTCCTGGAATCCGGACCATATGCCGCAAATGTGCTCTCAGATTCTTTCGAAATGTCCATCAAGTCGGGAACGCTGGTCTGCATTCGATAGGCCATTTCATATTGACTGATGCGTGTGTCCACCTCAGCATCCTGATACGTCGATGCAGTAACCCGGTTAGATGCCGCAATCGTATCCAACATTTGACGACGCGTCGACGCATCGATTCCGGGAGGGTTTTTCAGGTAAAGAACGGGGTCCCCAACACTGCGGAGTTTGACACCTTGATGAACGCTGGGTAGGAATCCGGGCCCCCAGAGGCGCCCAAACAGTGGTTGATCATTAGGATTTCCAGTTCCCTGCGAAATGAGGACAATGTAACCTGGAAGGTCCTTATTTACGCTACCGAGACCGTAGCTCATCCAGGCCCCAATCGATGGCCTGCCCGGTTGTTGTGATCCTGTCTGTATGTAAGTAATTGCAGGGTCGTGATTAATCGCTTCCGTGTGCATGGATCGAATCAGCGTCATTCGGTCCGCCAACGAGCCAATATGTGGAATAACCTCCGACATCCAAATCCCAGACTTACCGTACTGTTTGAATTTGAACGTAGTCGGTGCACAAGGAAAACGGGACTGCCCGCTGGTCATTCCGGTAATGCGTTGACCGTTCCGGATGCTGTCCGGGAGGTCTTTATCAAACTGCGAGGCTAACTGTGGCTTGTAATCGAACAAGTCAATGTGGCTCGGAGCTCCGGATTGAAAGAGGTAAACAACACGCTTGGCCTTGACTGGCAATCGAGGCGCAGATTCTGCACTGGTCGCAGACATGACATCGGACAAGGCAGCCAGACCAATGCCGGCTGCTCCACGTCCAAACAGCTGCCTACGCGTAAGGAGCAGTCCGCGTTCTACCAGTGGGTTCGCTTGCAAGTGATCGATCATGTAAATCCTTCGCTACCGAGCACAAGATTTAAACCACTCTACCCGCAGTATCGACCAGCGTCCATGGCAGCCCCTAAAGCAGCTCTTGGTGGAACAAATCATGCTTCGAGGACGTACTGGAATCAATCGTTAGTCAAGCGGTGATGTCGTGTAACATATGGCATCAGAACCGCGATTAGTTGTTAGAGCCTTCGAGCCAAACTAGTACAGGAATCACACAGACTTTGGAATCAGAAACTATTCTCACACCGTTGGAACAAGCTGCAATCGAAGAAGCAGTGGCAGATACATCCACCAATGACCTGCCGGATATTCTTGACCTCCTTCCACTTCGGGATGCGGTTGTTTTCCCGATGTTGGTTGCGCCTATTTCAGTTAGCCGCCCGAAGTACATCAAGATGATCGAGGCAGCTGCAGGGTCCGGCGAACGTATCTTGGGAGTCGTAACGCAAAGGTCACCTGAAACAGAGGACCCAGGACTTGATGACATCCACACCGTTGGAGTAGCTGTCAGTATTCGCCTTATGGGCCGTGGACCTGATGCGACACGCTTGATCGTTCGAGGACTGCGCAGATTCACCATCGAATCCGTTGACAATGAAGCTGAGCACCTGCGGGCAAACGTTGCTTATAAGACAGATACTCTCCCGGTTGATGAGCTCCAACTAGTAGAGCTTGAAGCGATTCAGCGGGCTGTTTCTGAAGCATTTTTGCGAATGGTTGACCTGTCCCCGGAATTGCCGGATGACGTCAAGGGGATTGCTGATGCCACCAACGTTCCCGAAGTTGGCAGCATGGCAGACCTGATGGCTTCGCATTCACGACTCAAGACGGCTTACAAAGTCGAGGTGTTGGAAGCTCTGGAGGTTGTTCAGCGCCTGAATGTCCTCCACCGACTGTTACTGAGAGAAATTCAGGTCCTCGAAGTCGGTCAAAGGATTCATCAGGAAGCAGCCGGCGCCATGTCCAAGGCACAGCGGGAGTTCTATTTGCGTGAGCAAATGAAAGCAATTAAGCGTGAACTCGGTGAGCGTCCGGAACGTGACCGTGAGCTGGCAGGATTTCGCGCCAAGCTCAAGAAACTGAAGCTACCGGATGAAGCACACAAAGAAGTCGAACGTGAGCTGGACCGCCTTGATCGCTTAAACCCTGCCAGCCCTGAACATAGTGTAAGTCGCACCTACGTTGAAACCGTATTGGCGCTTCCTTGGACAACGAGTACACCTGAGACAGCAACGGTAGTCGATGTGGAAGCCAAATTGAATGAAGACCATTATGGTCTAAAAGATGTAAAGGACAGAATTGTCGAGCATCTGGCGGTTCGATTGAGTGTTCCTGAAGGCAATCTCCGTCAACCCATTTTGTGCCTTGTAGGACCTCCAGGTGTCGGCAAGACATCCCTCGGGCGTAGTATCGCCAGGGCACTTGGCAAGGAGTATGGCCGTATAAGCCTCGGTGGAGTGCGGGATGAATCCGAAATTCGGGGCCATCGGCGCACGTATGTTGGAGCGCTACCAGGTCAAATTGTTACGACGCTTCGCAGAGCTGGAACGAATAATCCGGTCATCGTTTTGGATGAGATTGACAAAATGGCTAGTGATATGCGTGGGGATCCCGCGAGCGCATTGCTTGAAGCTTTGGATCCGGAGCAGAACAAGTCATTTCGCGACCACTACATAGATGCGCCGTTTGACTTATCCAAAGTTCTGTTCATTACGACGGCCAACGGTCTCGATGGCATTCCTGCTCCCCTAAGGGACCGCATGGAAATCGTCGAGCTTAGTGGATACACCGATCGGGAAAAGGCATCCATTGCCTTCGGTCACCTTTTACCTAATCAACGCAAGGAATACTTGATTGCAGATGGTGACTTCGACATTGAACCGGATGCCATGTTGCCTCTTATCCACGGTTATACACGTGAAGCAGGAGTGCGCTCATTAGGACGTATCATTGGGTCTCTTTGCAGAAAACAGCTGCGTCGCAAAGCTGAAGGGAATCCTCTTCCTATTCCGCTGACGGTTGATGGTGTTACAGATCTGTTGGGTGCTCCCCGTTACGACTCGGATGAGATTGCGCCATATGCGGGTGTCCCGGGTACAGCAGTAGGACTCGTCTGGACATCGGTAGGTGGCGATACGCTCGTACTGGAAACAACCCGAATGCCGGGTTCAAAAACGGTTCAACTAACCGGCAGACTCGGTGAAGTTATGCAGGAATCCGCAAAAACTGCGGTTTCTTTCGTCAGAGCAAATGCGGTCAGACTTGGAATTGACCCTGGATTCTGGGAGACTTCTGAGATCCATATACATGCCCCTGCGGGAGCTGTACCCAAGGATGGGCCGAGTGCCGGAATCACATTGGTTACAGCGCTGGTCTCGTTACTTACGCAGAGGCCACTGGAAGAACATCTGGCGATGACAGGCGAGGTCACGCTTACAGGGCGAGTACTGCCTGTTGGTGGCATAAAGGAGAAGTTACTGGCCGCTCACCGTCAGGGATGCTTGACTGTGATCGTGCCATCACGTAATCGTAAAGATGTCCTTGAGGACGTACCGGATGATGTGCAAGGTGCGATGAACATCGTGTATGTATCAGATGTCCTTGAAGTAATTGATGTTGCCCTTCGCCCAAGGCCACGGGCGAAGCGGCCTACAGCTGGACAGCAGGTGGCATCTCCGGAATCAGTGATGCCACTTGCACCGACGCTTCCATCTAAGGATGCACCTCCGGCGCGCGCATAATCGACAAGGCATCCTGCCAGTTCTGTTCGGATTCTGGCAGGATGCACGCTTTGTTCAGGTTAGCTAAATGCTTCCTCGGTATCGAGGAAGCGCCATTCTTTTAGATTTGCATCGTCAAATGGCAGACCCAATACCAACGCCCGCATAGCAGCAATTGGCATCTCGTTCTCTGCCAAGAAACGGTCATGAAAAGCTTTGGGGGTCCACCCGAGACGAACGGCTTCCCGGTACAAAGCTCTCACTTGCATGCCGCCAATTTGGTATGCGAGCTGATAAAGCGGTGGATACCGATTCCCGACACTGCGTCTGATCTCAGCGTGTGCATTTGCTGGCTCATGCCCGCATTCGTTGACCAAAAACTGGACACAGTCTGCCGCTGTCATCTCACCCAAGTGAAACCGAAGGCTGAACAAAACTCTGGCACATCGGTGCATTCTCCAAAACAGCATCCCGCACCGCTGCTCGGGAGTCTCTGGAAACCCACGCTCCCAGAGCAACATTTCCCAATGCAATGTCCAACCTTCTACCCAGAACGGCGTCCACCATACGTTTCGATGCGTATGAAACCGCGACGAGGCCCACTGTTGCATATGATGTCCTGGAATGAGCTCGTGCTGGACAGTCGCGCGGCTAAAGGCAGCATTGTTCCCCCTCATGCTCATCAGCCGCGCTGCATTAGTCATCCCAGATGTTGGATACGAGACGATGATTGTTTCCCCACCAAGGAAAAACGGGTTCGTCTTTTGATCTTCTGCTGACATCATTTCCATTCGCCATGTACCGCTGGCGGTGGGATTGACCGTCAGAAGATTGTTTTCTGTTACGTATCGGCTTGCTTCCAACGCGAGATCACGGACTATCTCAGGTTGCTTTCCTGGCGCTACGGCGGACTCTTTACAGGCCTCGAGAGCGGCGTGCCAATCAGGAACACCCATGTCGCGAACAACATTGGCACATTGCTTTCGACACCAATCCCACTCGCGCTCAGCAGCGGCCATGAGTTCGTCGACAGAGTGAGCAATCCAGCTCGCTGCCAAATGCTCGGAGAGCACATCTCTTCCTACCGGTTGACCAATCAGCTCATCGCCAATATGTTTGACCAACACTTCCCTAAGTCGATGCAGTGCCTCGATGACCGATGAAACCACCTCATTGCACCACCACGTGACGTCCGGATTGTAGCCTCCGATAAACGTCCACCAGTGATTAAGGGCATCCGTGACCTGATCCAGATGAGCTGCGAGTCGGTCCGTCTGCTCATCCAGCGGTAAATGCTGAATGTGGTCTGCCAGCTTTGTTACATCATCGAGGACACTCGAAAGGACACCCGATGTTGTGACTCCTTGTGGAAAATCAAAGTCCCGCAGCCTGTCGTCCATCTGAAACAGTACGCTCAGCCACGGATAACTGGCATGCAACTTCGTGTTTCGTTCATACTCCAAAATGTCATCACGGTTGAACTGCCGCAGTCGTTCTGCGAACAGCAGGACATCCAGATACTCACTACGCGTCACCGCCTTATGTTTCAGAGAATCAATGCGATCGGTGTACTGCTGTGTCACTGCTTTGAGAGATTCATAACGGCGTTTTGTAGGGTTCGGATATTTACGTCCCCAAGCCTTTCGATCCTCATTGAAGTGATTGATGACATCGCTTACCGTGAAATGTGCGTTAAGATACATCCGGATTTCCTTTCCGCATTTGAGTCTATCCGCAGGAAGAGACTCTTCCGAGGGTGAATCAAACGGTTGAAGAAGTCCACCGGAGAATTACTTATGTCAGATTCGCTTTCCCGACGTCAGATGTTGCGTGCCACTGCTGGTATTGCAGCGGCTACTTTCACAATTGAGGCTGCGGAAGCAGAGTGGCGTTCCTTGACCCCAGTTGCGACCAACAATGAAACAATGCATGGTGTCCCATTTGAGCGCACACCAAATGTCCGCGTTGGCTTTATTGGTCTTGGTGGACGCGGAAGTGGCCTGCTAAACGACCTCATCAATATTCCAGGAGTTGAGATTCGTGCTGTGTGCGATCTGGTTACAGAGCGCGCTGAAAATGGTGCAGCCCGCGTGGCCCGCGGTGGCGCTCAAAAACCACAGGTATACGGTGGTAAGCCAGACAGCTGGAAGGCCCTAGTCGCCCGCGATGACATCGATATCGTCTATATCGCGACTCCTTGGGACTGGCATGTACCGATGGCCATCGGCGCGATGGAAAATGGTCACCATGCCGCTACAGAAGTCCCCGCAGCGACGACGCTTGCCGACTGCTGGAAGCTTGTCGACACTTCAGAGCGAACCCGAAAGCACTGCATCATGCTTGAGAACTGCTGTTATGGCAACTCGGAGATGATGGTTTTGAACATGGTTCGTAAGGGAATGTTCGGCACGATCACCCATGGTGAGGCTGCCTACATCCATAATCTAAACGAAATCCTGATGGCCGATTCCGGTGAAGGTCTGTGGCGACGAAAGCCACACATTGACCACAACGGCAACCTCTACCCCACGCACGGTCTAGGTCCGGTTGCAAACTACATGGACATCCATCACGGTGACCGGTTTGTGTCGATGGTATCGATGAGCAGCCAGGAAGCCGGTTTGACTGAGTTCCGCGACAAACACGTTGCTAAGGATTCACCAAAGCGTCAGGAAAAGTACAAGAACGGTGACATGAACACATCGTTACTGAAGACCGCTGCCGGACGTACGGTGATGCTTCAGCATGACGTTGTTTCCTTCCGCCCGTATACCCGTCACAACTTAATACAAGGGACACGGGGAACATTTGCTGATTATCCTGCCCGCATTTGCGTTATGGGACAGCCTGAAGGCGAAACTTGGGTTGAGCTCTCAAAGACCGATCGCTACAAAGAGTTCACTGACCCACTGTGGCAGAAAAATGGTGATCAGGCCCGTAAGCTTGGTGGACACGGTGGCATGGACTACATCATGAACTTCAGACTCATTCAGTGTCTTCATGAGGGAATTGCTCCAGATATGGATGTGTACGATGCTGCTGCATGGTCGGCACCAGGACCGTTGTCTGAGCTGTCGATCGTACGTGGCGGAGGTGCTGTGACCTTCCCTGACTTTACACGAGGCAATTGGAAGAAGTAGTCTCTTTCCATGAAGGTTACTATCATCGGGGCCGGCTTAGCCGGCCTCGCTTGTGCCAGGCGTCTAGCGGACAAAAATGTTCACGTTCGAGTTCTCGAGCGTTCGTCAACTGTTGGTGGACGGGTCAAATCTAAATCCATCGATGGTTTTCGAATCGATCTTGGATTCCAAGTCTTACTGAATGCATATCCTGCACTTACGGGGTTTCCTGAGCTTGCAGTGCTCCCCGTGCTACCATTTCCGCCCGGTGCCAGGATTATGCTCGAGCACCGTTTACACACACTTTCAGACCCGTTTCGAAATCCCGCAGATGCTCTACCATCGGTAGTGACTCCTGTTGTAACCATTCAGGATAAGTTGCTGATGTGGCAGCTGGCGGCGGAGCTGAATCGAAGGCCATTGTCGTCCCTTTGGGATGAGCCAGACCAATCAATATTCCGCTATCTGAGTCGTCGAGGATTCAGTCCTGCCGCGCTTGAGTTTTTTTTCCGTCCGTTTATCGGCGGGATAACCCTTGATGAGTCCCTCGAAACGAGTGCAGCGGTGTTTAAGTTCGTTTGGTCGATGCTGAGTAAAGGGCTGGCTACGACGCCAATCGGCGGTATGCAATCAATACCGGATGCAATGACGCATGCTCTGCAAAAGACCGGCGTAGAGGTAAATGTTCAGACGACAGTGCATCGCCTGGAGCCGGATGTACGTGGCTGGAATGTTGTTACACCAACGGAATCGTATACATCCGACTTAGTTGTGATTGCTACGGATGTATGGTCTCTGTCGACGTTCTTTCCCGAGATAAGTAGTCCTGAATGGCGGTCACAGCGGACCTTGTGGCTTGCTGTCGACAGGTTCATTGACTGCGGACCATCCCTCATCTTGAACCCGGACAGGCTTTCGCCCTTCATGACGATAGCTCCAATGCATGCTGTGGACCCAAACCGTGCACCTGAAGGATCGTCGCTGTTTGCTGTAACAATCAGGAACGACCACTTTTCGGATACTACCGAGCACTTGGTTCAAACATTTCATAATTCAATGCAAAGAAACAAGCTTTTGTCCAAACTGGATTATGTCCGGTGCATTGACGATCAAACTATCGAGAAAGCCCAATTTGTTCAAAGGCCTCAGCATTTCCGGATGCGTGGTGTGATTTCAGACTTGCCCAAGGGGATTTATGTCTGTGGAGAGCATCTCCACACTTCCAGCATCAACGGTGCTCTCGAAAGTGGTATCAATGTCGCTGAAGAAATTCTACGAACCCTTTCTGGGCGGGAGTGACTCTGGGATTAAAGGTAAACTAGAACGTGCTATCCGCTAATACCGGGTGGCGACAGGAGAATAAAATGAGTAATGCCGTAACCGTGACCGGAGCTGACTTTGATACCGTTGTACTCAAGAACGACGTACCAGTGTTGGTGGATTTCTGGGCACCATGGTGTGGTCCTTGCCGACGTGTTGCACCAGAACTCGATGCCGTAGCGGAAGAGCTCGGTGCCCAAGTTGTTATTGCCAAGGTAAACGTGGATGACGAATCTGACTTGGCAGTTACCTACGGTATTCAGAGCATTCCTGCGATGGTAATCTTCAAGGGTGGTAAGGAAGTTGACCGCCTGGTCGGTGCTTATCCGCGGACTGCTATCAGCGCAAAATTGAAGGCTCAGATTTAGGTGCGAATGTGGTCACAACCTAGTAATTGATGTGACCACACAGCCACTTTTCTGATATACTTCGCATCGGCGCGGAGGGGTGAGCGGAATGGTATCGCAACCGCCTTGAAAGCGGTCTCACGGGGAACCGTGTGCGGGTTCGAATCCTGTCCCCTCCGTCGTTTTGCCACTAATTCATGGATATTCCATCCAATAAAGACCTTACATCAATCCGCCTAACGCAGCAGGTTTCCTGTGCCGGCTGAGCGAGCAAGCTGGGACCGTCGGTCCTCTCCAATGTCCTTAGGGACCTTACATCGCGGTACACCTTCCCCGTAGTATCTGGCATACCTCATTTGGATGATGCAGGGATTCACATCCTGACACCAGACACGGCCCTCGTTCAAACCGTTGACTTCTTTACGCCAATTGTTGATGATCCATTTACATTTGGAGCCATTGCCACAACGAATGCGTTGTCAGATGTCTATGCCATGGGTGGGAAACCCCTTACCGCGCTTAACGTATGTTGTTTCCCTGCCGAACTGTACCCACCATCGGTATTGGCCGATGTAATAGCTGGCGGGATTTCTGTCCTCGCACAGGCTGGCGTTACATTACTTGGCGGTCACACGGTCAAGGATAGTGAGTTCAAATTCGGAGTTGCAGTAACGGGCATCTGTCGCCCGGAACGCATCCTCACGAATCAAAATGCACAACCAGGTGATGTATTGGTTTTGACCAAACCTATTGGAACGGGAGTGTTTACAACAGCCTTAAAGCGCGGAATCATTGATGAGCGATTGCTTGAGCCTGTCGTCGCATCAATGCTACGCCTTAATGACGCTCCAATCACCATCGCACAGGAGCTCGGAATCCCGGATGTTGTCCATGCAGCCACCGATATCACCGGTTATGGCCTTCTTGGACATCTGTCACACTGGGTAAGGGATGCAAACATCGGCATTCGCTTGGACACGACTAACATTCCCGAGTTTGATGGTCTCCGCGAACTGATTCGTGCGGGTTGTGTCCCTGGTGGTACAACAACAAACGCAGCGTTCACGGAAGCATTCGTACTTGGTAATGAAACGATTTCCGAAGCGAACTGGCTCGCATTGAACGATCCTCAGACAAGTGGTGGCTTGTGTTTAGCCATGAGTCACAACCATGCCGAAGAGTTTGTGTCCAGGATGGAAGCTCAAGGCTTGGCAGCCTGGATTATCGGAGAAGTTACCAGTTCTGCAACAAGCAAGGTGCTACTGACTTAGGCGTTTCTATTGAGCAATAGGCTTGGTTTTGTCGGCGGACAGACCACCGATGTACTGATTGATGACCTCTGTCATTCCAATCCTGGCATCAAGAATGATCTCAATTGCCTCGCGCACTGCACCGTCGCCGCCCCTCTTTGTCAGGACATAGTCAGCATCACTACGAACGAAGTCACAGGCATCACTAACAGCAAATACATATCCAGCCTGCCGCATTGCAGGAATGTCGTTCAGATCATCCCCAATGTATGCAATCGAGTCGGCATCCGTATTCATAGACAACATCAGCGACTCGATTGCTACGCGCTTATCGGAAACTCCCTGCAAAACACGACTTACACCTAACTCCGCTGCACGTCGTTCCACGATCACACTCGTTCGCCCTGTCATAAAGACAACTTCAAGACCGTTCCGTATCGCAAGTGCAATTCCAAGTCCATCGTGAACGCAAAATGACTTCAGCTCATCGCCACCGGCTGTAAACGTGACAGTGCCGTTGGTCAATGTACCGTCCACATCACAGACCAATACGCTGATTTGCTGTAAACGCTCGCGGATCGCGTCATTCATGTGGGATGATTCCATTGCTGACCAAGTCCTTGAGAGCCAATACACCAATTGGATGCCCTTCGTCATTTAGCACTGGTATGTCACCAATACGGTTGGTACCGCGTTCAAATGAAACGAGCGTGTCAAATGCTAGCTTGTTTCCTGTGATCGTGGCAGGATTTGACGTCATCATTGATCCAATTTGCCCCGTCCACGCTTCTGGGCCGCGTGTCAGGAATGCACGTCTGATATCACCATCGGTCAGAACACCCGCAAGCCTACCATTAGTATCGACAACGCAAGCTAATCCAGCACGTGCGCGCGTAATGGATGCAATTGCATCACCAAGAGACGAGTGGTCTTCCAAAACCGCAATCTCGTCGCCGGTGCGCATTAGGTCGTGTACAGTCATCACCAATCTGCGACCAAGGGATCCTGCTGGATGAACTGCAGCGTAATCAGAACGTGTAAAGCCTTTGGCTTCCATAACTGCCACGGCTAAAGCATCGCCTAGCGTCAACGCGACGGTCGTTGACGTCGTTGGCGCAAGATTATGAGGACACGCTTCGTTTTGCACTGCTGTGCTTATCGTCACTGTCGCTGCCTTTGACAGCGTAGACATCGCTCCGCCTGTAAGGGCAATAATCGCAGCAACCTTGCCTTTCAATATTGGCAAGATGGCACGAAGCTCGTCACTTTCACCACTCTGTGAGAGGGCAAGGACGGTGTCATGCACTGTAATCATCCCTAAATCACCGTGCATTGCCTCAGTTGGATGTACAAATAAAGCAGGAGTTCCGGTGCTGGCAAATGTAGCAGCAAGTTTTCTCGCGATATGCCCACTTTTTCCAACACCCATGACAATGAGGCGGCCATTACACCCGCAAATTGTGTCCACCGCTAGTTGGAAGTTATCACTCAGATGATCGAGATGATGCGTAAGCTCGGTTACCGCCATCCCAATCACACGTTTTGCGGATCGTATTGCAGGCAAGTCAGGAGTATCCATCTCCCCCATTGTACCTTTAGGCAATCAACCGCTTATCAAGACATCATGCGGCACGACGAAGTGGGACTGCTTCTTCGGATGTTCGCACTGGTGTAGTCACAGTCACGGAAGGATGCTGAATCAAGTCAAGAAGTCCTGATGTTGACAGCATGTCATGGACCCGGCCCGTTGAAACGACTTCAATGCCGACCTGCATCATCGCAGCTACACGGGCAGTCGTAACAAGATTGCTGATGCCAACATCCGAGATGTCCACGATGTCGTTGAGCATCAATCGGAGAATACGCGGTTGACGTCCAATTGCAGAGAACATCACTTCCCGAAATGCCAGCACTGTTGTCGCATCAATCACACCCCGGATGTGCAGCTCGTAGAGGCCATCCCGTGATGCAATTAGCAGCGATTTGAAGGAATCCTCTGAGACCTGCAAGGATGGTCTTCCCCTCCGTCTTTTTACGATGGGAGCTGGTTCCGATGATGTTACGGCGTATGAGCCAAGCTTTTTGTAATCCACGTTTGTATCATTGGCAACCACATTCGACTCCAATATGGAAATTCAAATGGCATGCATTGAAACCGGAAGAACTACCTGTTTATGTACTTGATTTCCAGATGCGGTATTCTTGATTTATGCGTATTTGTGTTGCCGGGGCCCGTGGGATGCTTGGTCAGCAGGTTGTGGAGACAGCCAGTTCTTTGGGGCATACCGTTATTCCATGGGTCCGGCCGCATGTCGATATCACTCAATTTGAAGCGCTTGTACAGCAATGCGTTGATGACAAACCCGATGCAATCATCAACTGTGCTGCGTGGACAGACGTAGACGGCGCAGAAACAAACATCGATGCTGCATATCTTGCAAACCAAACGGGAGCCGGTCACCTAGCCAGAGCCGCCACGTTGTCAGGCAGCCGTTTTGTCCATGTATCAACGGATTTCGTCTACCCTGGGGATCTTCACCGGCCATTGCTCGAAACGGACGAAACCAACCCATTGAGCGTTTACGGACAGAGCAAGCTTGCAGGTGAGCAAGCGGTACTTAGTGCCAAAGCAGATGCTCTTGTAATTCGAACCGGCTACATATTTGGACGTCACGGACAAAACCTAATAGACAAGATTGCGTATGGCATTAAGTCTGGTTACAGCATGCCATTTGTCACGGACCAGTGGATATCACCAACAAGCACTCCGTTACTGGCGGACGCGATTCTCCGCTTCCTTACCTACGATAGCTCTGGGATTTATCATGTGACACAGGATGGTGGATGTTCGACATTTGAGTTAGCGACATTTATTGCCAATCAAGTTGATGGCAGTGGAGTCATCACGCCTACAACATTAACCGATTGGGAACCTGTACAAAGTGCAAGATGTGAAGCTGTAGGGCGTGTTTTAGCAAAGCGCCCGGTTTATTCCGTTCTGAGCACAGAGAAACTCCGTACCATGCTGGATATCGAACCAATAACTTGGCAGGAATCTCTCCGCATCCACCTCTCTAACTAATCGAGTGGTGCATCGCCAGTAGAAATGTGTTCTGTCGGTGCATCGAGGTCGTCCACTTTCACGTAAACCTGTCGTAACACTTCATCGGGAGTCGTCAGCCCAGCACGCATTTTCGTAAGTGCATCTTCCCGAATTGGAACCATTCCAGCGGCGAATGCACTACGCCTTAAGTCTGAGCTTGGCGCACGGTCCATGATGAGGCGCTGCATGTTTTCATCAACCTGTACAACTTCATGCACTCCGATACGCCCCTTGAATCCAGTGCCTTCACACACCGAGCAGCCGCTGCCTGGATACCAAAAGCGATCAGCCGGGTTGACCGAAAGCAGCCTTGCGTTGACTTCAGACACCGGTCCCTGCTGTCGACAGCTTGGGCAGAGCCGTCGAACAAGGCGTTGAGCAACCATGCCAATCAAACCCGAAGCAATAAGGAATGGTGCAACGCCCATGTCCAGGAGACGGGTGATAGATGTTGGTGCATCATTTGAGTGAAGCGTTGAAAGGACAAGATGTCCGGTCATCGCAGCACGAAATGCAATTTCTGCGGTCTCCGGATCACGCATTTCACCCACGAGTACGATGTCAGGATCCTGACGAAGGATTGCGCGAAGCTGCCTTGCAAACGTGAGTCCGACGCGATCATTGACACTACTCTGATTGACTCCTGGAAGATCAATTTCAACCGGGTCTTCACAGGTAACCAGATTGACCGTCGGCGAGCGCAGTGCATTCAGTGCAGCATAAAGTGTCGTCGTTTTACCGGATCCGGTTGGTCCGGTCACCAAAACGAGCCCCAGTGGACGATGAATCAAATCCATAAAGGTCTCAGCGTTGTGACGAACAAAATCGAGCTCATTCAGTCCACGAATGGACATGCTACGGTCGAGAAGACGCATAACTACCTTTTCACCGTAGAGAACAGGCAGTGTTGAAACGCGTACATCAAATCCCTTACCATCCACACTGAAAGCAATACGTCCGTCCTGTGGAAGGCGCTTCTCGTTGATGTCGAGCTCGGAAAGCACTTTTATGCGGCTGGCAACAGTGTCCTGTAAGTCTTTGGGAAGTTCCTTCCAAACCTGCATGACGCCATCGACACGCATCCTGACTTCAAGCGATGTCTTCCGTGGCTCGATGTGGATGTCCGATGCCCGCATTCTGACAGCATCTCCAACCATTTCTCGCACGACACGGACAGCGGGGGCTTCCGTTCCGCTCCCCTGCCCACCCTGTCCAGCACCATAAGACATCGCGTTACAATCTCCCACTAATGAGTTGCTTCGATACTATCGGAAATGAAGGCTGGTCACCCAGTGCCCGGAACAGGGACATTCCCCGCGATCAGAGTGAGTGTATGCGTTGCCCTGGCAACTGCGTTATCGAGAAGCTCTACCTCCATTTGCTTTAAGGTGGCTCGATCTGAGAGGTCATCCAACAGGATAATTAGATGTTCGACTTCTCCGCCCGAAAGCGAATGTAACGTCTGAAAACTGAGGCGCTCTGACATACCAATATCTTTGTATTGATGGTAAGGGCGGATGGATTGCAGATACGTACGTAGCGTCATTTCAGGCAGCCCCACGGTCAGAGAACGGGAACGATGAGACATGTACATCTGGACGTTCACCAATGCTTCCTTCAAAACCCCCATATGACCTCTGGTGATGTCCCGGTAGGCAACCCACCAGGCATCCAAAAACGTGTTGAACCCGGCACCGTCATCAATCAGCTCATAAAGGCGTTCAATCGTACTTTCCGGTCCTGTGCATCCTGAAATGAGCTCAGGAAACTCACGTACAACAAAGTCTTTGCAATGGTTTAGAACTGAATTGTGGCGCGTTGCAACGATGATTTTTTCAGCAGGTCCTGCGTCAGAAGCGATGCACTGAATCGTTTGTACTGCAACGGACAACGGGTCGATAGCCCTGTGAGAGGTTTGTTTTGGAATACATCGCCAGTTCTTGTCGTTTGCGAAGTCATAGCAATGAAACGTGCATTCCTCCTTCCACTTGGCAGTTGCAAGATCGTTTACTCCCCGATACACATACGGTAATGCACTATAGCCGCGAGAAACAGACAGTCCATAAGCTGCAAACCTTGACGCCAACCGCAAAACGGTCAGCTCTTCGTAGGTCAATTGCTCGTAGTTGTCCACAAAAATAGCATCCCAGCGGTGTCCTTCATCGAATGCGACAGCATCCAACTCCATCAATTTAAAAGCGATTTTCCCTAACGAGCCATTGTGAATGTAATTCAGCTGATACAGCTGTTCAGTAACCACAGGCTGCCAATCATCGTCGTCGCTAAATTGGCCTCTAAGTGATTGTGAGAATTGATTGCCTTTTTGCAGTAGGTCTTCAGATGACGCATCCGGGAATAATGCTCTAAGCAGACCGGCCACTTCTCCCTTGCCGACCACCGTTGGCATTGACAACCAACCTGCTTTTGTGTAGTTTCGCAGGATGATGTCAGCGGCGTAGTCATGAAATGTCGTGAAGTTGACCCTTTCCGCCAAAAGTGGTGCCACTTTAGTTAACCTCTCGAAGAGGTAAACCATGTGCTTCCTAAGGTACGTCACAAATAGGATTCTGGAATGACCGGCTTGTTGACATTCTGAAAGGCGAATGAGGCGCTCGAGTAAGACTTCCGTCTTTCCCGTAGCAACTCCACCATCTATCGAAATGTTACCAACAACGTCTACCGCATCTTGTTGACGTTTACTCAGTTTAAATCGAGACCTTGGGATGTTGATGATGGGAGATTGATGTTGCGTTAGCCGGCGAATAAGCGTGTCCGTTGATACATCGAGAAACCTGGCAGCATCGACAAACGTTTCGTTACTGCGGCGTGCATCATCGAGTTCAGCATCTGAAACCAGAAGCATAGCTGCAAGATTGTCAGCCATTCTTTCGATGCGTTCATTCCTGCCATAAGCCGACACTGTATCTCTTCGCTGAGCGACCTCCCCCGTACTGTCATGTCCGAGGATTACATGTGCGATCTCGTGGGCGATAATTTCACGTTGATGCAGCGAGTCAATGTCACGTCGGATTCGAATCGTTCGGGAGATCGGATCGATACAGGCGTCAGCCCCGAACAGAAGTGCATCAGTAGCACTCACACACTTGACTCGTACCTCGAAGTGTTTTAGAAGGAGTTGGAGACGCAGATAAGTGCCCGGCGTTTCGAACGAATCCAGCAGACCATAAGCATAGGACGCATGCGCACTTACGGCATCTAGCATCTGTCCTCTAACCAGAACCCTCGATCTTCATCGGAGAGATCATCTTCATCCAGCAAAGCATCTTCGAAGGACTCAAGGACAATGGTTGGTTCTCCGCTTGTAGCATGAAACCGAACACCAGCGGGAATGGCCGGAGGCAAGGCAACGTATGTCCGAATGTTGTCAACAGAAACCATAAGCGTTTCTGCCAATAAGTCGAACAACCGCTCAGGTAGCGTAGAAACGCGCAACAGTCGTAAATCGAGTTTATGGACGATATCAGCTGACAGTCGAAGGTGACGCCCGAGCTCAGCCAGATCCATCCCTAGTTCCATGGCCGACGCACTCAGTGACCATGTCGTGGACATTGATGACTTGACAAGTGATGATCCAGTTGTAAGCAATTCATCAAACTCGTGTGAATCTACGCGTTGCATCAATGCATCCAGCTGCGTTTCATGAAATTCACTCAGAACGTTCATCATGATGGCTGGTTCGAGCGTTTGCTCATCAATTTCGTTCACTGGTTATTCTCTCTTTCGATGTAGCGCTCACGAATGCGGGTCAGGATGTTTCTTACGGTTCGTCCGGTCTTCCCTACACGCCTTGCGATTGTGTCGACGGAACTATCGCCACTTTCTTCCGGTAACTGCTCAACACATTTCAAATACAAGACTTGACGTTCTTCTTCTGACAGCCCCGACATAATCAAACGAAGCACCGCCAAATCCTCTACAGCAATCGATGAATCGAACACTTCTGGTGCATTTCCATCATCGATCGATTCGGCATCCGAGATGTGTCGTCGCACTTGTGATTTCGCGCTGATCGTCTCAAACCGGTAGCTCAAGCATCGTAGAAACTGACATTCCCAGAACGATGTCTTCGCATCATCGCTAAGGAGATGTTCCATCAGCGATGCCAACGTCTCTTCGACAATTCTCTCTGCCTCAACATTTGTATACGCAAACTTGCGAACTTTAGACCGGAGAAAAACACCGGATGCTGCATAAATACGTGCAGCCGCTTCATCGTGGGCTCTAGATATCCGTCTACAGCCATGTCGTACAGCCCATACCAACACTTCAAGCAGACCCGGTGGGTATCGATGTCCTGGCGAGATTGCATTACACAGCATCAGGACTTCACGCTCCCGTTGGGGCGGCCGTAAGCTGAGAAGGCGTTGTACCGTAGCTTCAACTTCCGGACGTCGGGTGTAGAGTCTCTGACTACTTGGTATATCCTGCGCATGTTCATCATTCATCGGCAATACTCACCTTATACGACACAATCCGGAAAGAATGAATTTACATGATTTCAACAATGTTTCGTGAAGGTGGAAAGCAGGTTGCGTATCATAGCAACAATATGATGCCAATAAACCGTCGTGATGCATTGAAACTAGCGGGACTCACTTCCCTAACATTGTCATTGGAAACTATCCTGACAGGGTGCGGCGGTGGTACTACGTACAAACTTCCTCCTTCAGCACGGCTCCTTAGTACCGCGGGCGGTCAAAAGGTTGCTCAACCAGGATGGACTGTCCGTGTGGACCCTGATGTTCAACCGGCCAAAGAGTGGACTGTTCTCATATACATGAACGGCGCCAATGACCTTGAAACGTATGGCCTCCTCAATACAAACCAGCTGGAGCAGTCCGGCTCAACGGAAGACATCAACTTCGTAATCCAATACAAGCGATTTGCCGGTCGCTACGACAATAGTGACGGCGATTGGGGCGATACCCGCCGATTTTACGTTGACCGGGCAAATGATCCGACACAGATTGAAAGCACGCTGATCAGCCAGCACAACGGAATCGACATGGGAGATAAATCCCGGCTCAGCGAGTTCATTCAGTGGGGCGTTACAACATTCCCCGCGCGACGCTATTGTCTTGTTTTATGGAACCACGGCGCGGGTTGGCGTTCTGTGAAAAAGGTAACGCGCGGGCTCTCTTACGATGATGTTACAGGCAATCACATCGATACAATCGACCTCCCGGGTGCCATTTCGCATCCAAGTGGACGGATGTGGGATTTGCTGGTGATGGACTGTTCTCTCATGCAGATGGCTGAAGTCATTTATGAGATTCGGAACAAGGCCGGGTACATTGTGGGCTCTCAGGAAAGTCCTCCGGGAGAGGGCCTGCCTTACGACTCCTTTGCTCGAACATTAGTTCGCACGCCTTCTATCGAAACGAAAGACCTGGCTGTTGAGCTGGTCAATCAAACCATCAGCAGGTACGGGACACTAAGTAATACGACGCAATCAGTCATCGATACCAGTCAGGTTGCATTGTTATCCCAATACCTTGACAACTTCGGAGTTGCTCTTCTGGCGGCCTCGGATGTTCACGGAGCCGCCATCTCCGATTCACGTGCACTGGCTGAAAGTTATGCCTACGCTGAGAATAAGGATCTGCTTGATTTCATCGATCTGATAACAGACAGGGATAACCAGGGAAACTACTACATCCCGGACCCGGATGTACAAGCCGCAGCTGTTGCGCTACGCACGGCAGTCAAGTCGGTCATCGTCAAGAATGTCAATGGTGCACAGCACCCGCGTTCGCAAGGACTGGCAATTTTCCTCCCAACGCCAATTCGTTTCAGAACAATAGACATTGAACAAGCCAACGGCTTTGGACAGCGCTACAAGGAGTTAGCCATCGCAAAAGCTGCTCCCAACTGGCTGGCTTTTCTTGAAAATGGTCCTCGCTAGCACACTAGAGCATGCATAAGTCAGGCACTGAACGGTGACATTCAGATGGGTCTGACTACGTCTGTTTTATAGTTCGGATGCAGTTTTTACGACGCCATGACTCGTGTCGGCGGCGTAATACCGGTCCTGAAAGTAGAGTGAATCAACACGTCCCGGCTCGACCTGATTAATGACAACTCCCAGGAGGTCAACCTTGGTGCGCTCAAGTTGCCTTCTGGCTTGTTGCTCAACCCCGCGCGGCGTGTGACCGGCTTTCGCTACAATTAGCGCAACGTCAAGCTGTGATCCGAGGACCAATGCATCGGCGAATACGATCGGCGATGGAGCATCGACAACGACCATATCAAACCTGTACTTAAGGTCTACGAGCAGCCTCCCCATGGCTGCTCCCGACAGCAGTTCACTTGCCAGCTTAACCTCAGGTCCCGCCGGTAGCACATAAAGCCCATCCTGCTCCGTTGGCTGTACCGCTGCATCCAGACTGAAGTGCCCCGACAACACGGACGACACTCCTGCAGCAGGGTTCGCTCCGAATAGCATATGCAACATCGGTCGACGCAAGTCTGCATCGACAAGGACAACCTTCCTACCTGTTTGCGCGAGCGCAATGGCAAGATTCGATGCAACCGTGCTCGAGCCATCCCCCGGCCGTGCACCAACCACAAGCATTGTCTTGAAAGGATGAGATGACATCGAAAGCTGGATATCTGTGCGAAGCAGGCGAAACGACTCTGCGACAGCAGATAATGGATCGTTTAGCACAACTTTTGCCCCTTCAATCGGGTCTCCATGGTGCGCAGGAATAGACGCGAGGACGTTTACGCCCATCTCACGCTCCAAATCGCTCCCTGTCCGAATCGTGTTATCAAGCTTTGACATCCCGATTGCAAGCAATGCCGATACAACGCAGGAGAGTGCAAGACCGTAAATCAGCACCTTCCATCGGTTCACAGGATCGACTGGCAACAGATGAGCATGCGACTGTAGAGACATCACGGGAACAAGCGTCGCAGATTCCGTGGCAGCTGCCGTGAGTTCCTGGTCGATTTTCCCCAGACGTTCATCAAGAACCTTGATCTGACGGTTTATGTTGTCAAATTTGCTCTGCAGCTGTGGAGCAAGACCCCACTGCCGTTCCATCTTTGCGCGGTCCTCGACGACCTGATCCAAGCTTCGCTTTAGCTCGCTACGTTCGGCATCAGCATCCGCAAGCTTAATGGCAAGAGCATCAAAGCGATCGTTCCAACGCGTCATCGTTTGTGTACGACGCTGAGCATTTTCAACATCCCGTTGTGCCGAAATGACGTCACTCTCCGCCTTTATATATTCATCACTGCGCACACCAAGATTACTGCGTTCAACGACCAACATCGCTGTTTTGGCGGCCTGCAAGCGTTGTTCAGCAGCGATGAGAACTGGGTTCTCCGATGCTGAGACGGTTACTTTGTCCACGGGACGAACACCGCTGATGGCATTTCGAAACGAATCAACCCGCTCATTCAAGCCTGCTAGTCGCGTCCGTAGACGCTGTTCTTCCTGCTCAAGAGCCTGGTACCGAACGAACGTCTGATCAGCGACCAATCCTATACGGCTGTTGAGTGAACCCGCTGATCTGAATGCGATCAGGGTATCGGTTGCGGTATCGAGCTGTCCTTGTAACAACTTTCGCTGCTTTGTCAGGCGAGCCAATCGTGCTGCGTTTGACTGTCTGCTAGATCGGTCTGCATCAGAAAGCGCGGCAACGGAGAGCATATTGACGGCAAGCATTCCCTCTGCAGGGCGTGAAAATGAACCCGTCAATCGAATCACAGGATCGAATTTGCGATTTGAATCTGCTGAGTGTATTGCTTCGCTTACACTGACAGTGATGCGCCTGCGAAGCTCGCCAACAATAACAGAGATATCACCGGATATCCCAGTGTCTGCAAATGTCCCCTGTGAATCCCTCGGACTACTGATAAGGTCAGCAATACGCTGATGTTCATCGCGAACTGACTCAGAAGAGGCAGATTCCTTGAGTTCGAGGTCAAGGGCAGCAAAGTATTGTGTGCGCTCCAAAATGTCTAGTACACGCTTTGTTCTTTGAGCTCTGTCAAGGGTCATCAATGTTGCAGCGGTAACAAAAACGGAATCGCTGGATCGAATCGCCTGATAGGTCGCCGAAACCTGGTCCTCGAGTGGATTTGATGTAGCCGACGTGGATGACGGAGCTGATGGTGATGTGATTGAAAGGGTTGATTCAACCGGAATAATTGCATTGATGCGCTGAAATTCCGTGCCAACAAAAATCGCCGCAGCGCAGACAAGCGTCAACAACAGAACCCACCAGCGCCTCGCACGTAGGATTCGGAATGTTGACCAGAATGTCGAGTCTTGCGTCACTTTATGCAGCCGTCCCTGTCGCTACCTGTGATGCCTGTCCTCTTGATGTAGTCATATACGGTGGTAAGAACTCGGCGCTGATCGCTGTTGCATCCGGACCGGCCATTACGACTGCATATTCAATAAAGTTCTGCAGTTCGCGAATGTTGCCGGGGAAGGTATGCGACGTAAGGGCAGCTTCGGCATCTTTCGTAAAGCCATCAGGGAAAGAACGTCCATTTTCAGCTGCGATTCGCTCAAGGAATGCATTAGCTAGCAACATAACGTCCCCGCCCCGCTCACGGAGTGCAGGAAGGTGAACAGGCACCACATGCAATCGGTAATAAAGGTCGAGGCGGAAGGTACCATCCTGAACTGCCTGCCAGAGATCACGGTTAGTGGCTGCAACAAGTCGGACATCCACTTTTACTGTCTTCGTTCCACCAATACGACAGATTTCACGTTCCTGAAGCGCCCGTAGCAACTTAACTTGTGTCAATGGCGGGATATCACCAATTTCATCAAGAAATAAAGTTCCCCCGTGTGCAAGCTCAAACCGTCCAGGTTTTGCTGTTTGAGCCCCCGTAAACGCAGACTTTTCGTGTCCAAAGAGCTCTGATTCAAGGAGGGTGTCTGGCAATGCTGCACAGCTTACCGCCACAAATGGACCTGCCGACCGTGGACTTGCTTCGTGAACAAGCTTTGCCGCGACTTCTTTACCGGTACCAGATTCACCCAAAAGAAGAACCGTAGCCCGATTTGACTTCGCTGCACGCACAAGGTTTTCAGCAAGGTGTCTGGTTACTGTCGAATCCCCGAGTAATCCGGATTTCCCTGCAAGAAGCATTGCATCGGATGGCGGAACAGCAGCACCCTTTGAACCGCGGCTTGTAGCAAATGCTGGCGCCGATACTGCCGGAGAAGGTGCATCTGATTTCAGCACACGCTTTACGGTTGCCTTGACCTGGTCAACATCGAAAGGCTTTGTTATGTAATCGAATGCTCCGAGCCGCATTGCCTCCACGGCGCTGCGTACCGTTCCGTGACCAGAAACAACAAGGGACTTTACACTCGGGTGGAGCTTGCGGATACCATCAAGGACTTGTAATCCATTCAAATCAGGCATCAGGTAATCGGTAATCACCAAATCGAGTGATAACTCAGCTTTAGCCTTCTTCAACGCATCCCGGCCGCAATCAGCCGTTATTACACGGTAGCCATCGGCTTCCAAAACAGCACCCAACACTCTGCGGAGGTTAGGTTCATCATCAACAAGCAATACCGTTACTTCGTTCATAAATCGTTTCCGTACTTAGTTTCGGCATCGCGGCCAGGGAATATAAGGGTAATCTCCGCACCCGAATACTGGGAAATTCCAACTTCCATGCGAATTCCTAGCAAGTCCAGGTCCTGCCTAACCTGTGCCAGTCCAAGACCAGTACCCCGGGACTTGGTTGTATAAAATGGCTCGAATATTTTTTCCCGTAGTTCGACTGGGATTCCTGGGCCGTTATCTCCTATAGCCACCACGACACAATCTCCCGCTGTATCGACTGATACATCGACTTGGGGCTCTCCATGATGTACGCATGCAAGACAGGCAGCCTGTGCCGCATTTCGGAGTACATTTCTGATCGCACGCACGATCCGGGCCTTATCCGAGGAAACGACCTGCGATGCTAATCCCGAAATGTTCGTCTTTACTTTGCTCTTGAAGGCTGGATCTTTCAACAGCAGACTTGTTTCATCTGCCAAGACTGACCCCAGATCAAAAGTCTCGCATTGAAGCGGCTCAGATTTCGAGAAGTCCAACAAATCCGTAGTCATCTGAGCCAGACCATCGGCTTCTTCGATCACGATTCCGAGGAACTCCTGACAGTCCGGTCGGTCGCGCGTTACGGACATCAGATGTTGAGCCGATCCTTTGATTGCTCCCAGCGGATTGCGCACCTCGTGTGCAACGGTCGCAGCGAGACGTCCTATACCGGCTAATTGTTCTGATCTCGCCATTTGCCGCTGCATTTCAACCTGTTCATTTGCCATCCGTCTGACATCATCGAGAACCATGGTCTGACCAAATGTTGCCCCTACGATCGATGCAAACAAAGAAAGTACACGCATATCGTCATCGATAAAGGGTTGACTCGGTACCCGTCGTGAAACACTTAGTACTCCTAGAACCGTTCCATCATTTACTGCCAATAGCGGCACGCAGACAGCACTCTCAATTTCAACGCGTCGTTTGATACGACTCTTTCTGCCCTGCATTAGCGGGTGCGCATCGGGATCCTTGTGCATAAGCACGGGCTGCCTCGACTCGGCGACACGCCCGGCAATACCTTCTCCAATGATGATAGTCATTGACTGATCAACCTCACTGGAAAGGCCGACACTGGCGGTCAGACGCATCGTGTCCGTTCCACGGTCACGGAGGAAGAGAGATCCGGTATGTGCCTCGAGAGCGGTGACGGCACGATCGATTACCAGCGGACAGAGATGTGACATTTCGATGTGCGGGACGGTTCGCCACAGCTCTTCGAGCGCCGTCATTTGTCGGCGTAGCCTTGCAAACCCGGGGGTATCCTGCTTTGCGATTGCTCTTGTAGCGTAGCGACGTTTCGTGCGGCGCTGTTCTGAAATTGTCATCACATTCAATTGTCGGCATATTCAACGCAGATGTGGAGGCTACAATAAAGTGTGACACCACGTGCAGACAACAGCTACGGCGCACTCGCCAGCGTTTATGACCACATTATGTGGACCGTTCCTCACAGCGCCTGGCTGTCGCGGATCGAGCGGGACTTGCGTGACAGGCGTAAGCGGCCACGCAGTGTCTTTGACATAGCCTGTGGAACCGGTCTCGGTACTGAGATTCTTTATTCGCGAGGCTATCGCCCGGTATTTGGTGCTGATTTGTCTCCTGAGATGATTTCCGTCGCGCGCAACAAGGCGGCAAAGGCAGCCCTGGAGATTGACTACTTCGTACAGAATGCCGAGGAGACATGTCTTCCGGATGGAGGCACCATTGATCTGGTGACCTGCCTGTTTGATGCATTGAACTACGTGACGACGCTTGAGGGACTTAATCGTGTCTTCAGGAGTGTTGCGACAACGCTGAACATCGGCGGTGTGTTCGCATTTGACCTAAATGCCCCGTATGCCTTACGACAAGGCTTGTTCAATCAGGAGGACACGATTGGAAATGTACGGCATGAATGGAAAGCGACATGGGATGAAGAATCGCGTCTTTGCACGGTAAACATGGACTTCTGGCGAACGAACCCGGATGGTTCTGAGGATGTTTTTACCGAGCAACATGTACAGCGTGCACACACCAAAGATGAAGTTCGTGATGGTCTGCGAGCAGCAGGTTTCCATGAGATTTCATTCTGGGGTAATTATGCGGACAGAGCACCGAACAGCAAGTCTGACCGGTGGCTAATCACTGCAGAGTTGAAGGAGAAGGTTTGATGAAGCTGGCTGCACCACTTGCACTAATTGGGATTTTCACTCTGGTTGGCTGTCAGAAGAATGCACCAATCGCACAGAACTCTGAGGCGCAGACAGGTTCGACATCCCCTTGGTTGTTTGAGTCAAACAGCCCAACAGATTCCCGTGGAAATCATGGGATTTACTTGTCCAACGGTGTTATTGGAATGTCGCTTGGTCCGTTCGGTCCAACAAGAGAATCAAGTGTGTTCCTGGCAGGGGTTTACGATAAAGACGAAAATCTGCTGCCGATACCTTTGTTCGATGCAGGAGCAGCTCCGGATCCGTCTGTAAAGACGTTTCATCAAACGCTGGATATACAACATGGAACGCTGATTACAGAATACACAGATTCCGCCGGATCCACTGGCCGGATTATTGCATTTGCCTCGCGTGCTGACCGCTCTCTAGTTGTGTTCCGCTACGAAGGTGCCGCACTCAATCTGTCAAAACGCATCAAACAGCGTTCTCTAATCACCGGAACCTACCCGGGTGTGAAGGCAGCAATAAGTGTTTCTGAAGTCAAAGATGCTGGAGCAACAACCATTCTTTGCAATATTGATTCGTCAATTTCTCCAGCTGCCATTCAGGAAAGTGCTCAAAAGTCATATGAAACCTTACTGTCCGAACACAAAGATTCGTGGCAACAGGCTTGGAAATCGGACATTGTCATTGACGGAGATGCGGAAGCACAGAGGGTCATTCACAAGGCGCTATTTGACTTACGTCAGAGCGCTGCGCCAAAGGGAAGTAATGTATCTATTGCTCCAGAGGGTCTGGCGGGAAATTTTTACAAGGGACATATATTTTGGGATGCCGATGTCTGGATGCTTCCTGCATTGCTTCCTTTTGACCCAGATGCAGCCGCTGACATTGTTGGATACCGGGACAAAGTCAACAAAACCGGTACCCCTTGGGAAAGTGCACTCACGGGTAAAGAGCGTGCGCCGAGTGGCTTTTCCGATGGCCGTCATGTGATTGCCGATGCAGGATATGGAGCGCTGCTCGTTCTTCAGGCAAGCAAAGTAGAGTCAGATAGAGCGACTGCACGCCGCGTGTTGATACGGGCAGCCGATCAACTGGTAAAGCTGGGATTCAAGAGCGGTCCCCCATCATCTTTCGGGAAAGTGACAGGCCCGGATGAGCTCAATATGGGTGTTGAAGAAAATGCGTTCACCAATTCCTTGGCGAAGCGGGTTCTGCAGGCCGCAACGCGATATTCCCGTGAAGCAGGTAAACCTGTCAATCCGAGGTGGGATGCATTGGCAAGTGAATTGGTGATTCCAATGACACCAGAAGGTCAGATAGCCAAGTGCAAGAGCGATGATGGTAAGAAGACAAAGCAGGCCGATGGCGAGCTAGCCCTGTGGCCCGGGAATGCAACGTCAGACATACAAGTCCTCGAGAAATCATTCGATTATCATAAGACTCGACCAATCAAGAATGGTCCTGCAATGACAGATGCGATTCACGCTCTCATTGCTGCACGACTGGGACGGAAGCAGGAAGCTGAAGAAAAATTTCGCTCGGCATACAAGCCGTTCATGAGGGGACCGTTTTTGCTGTTCAGTGAAAAACGTTCCCTTGATCGCTGCGTGTTTGTAACAGGACTTGGTGGCTTGTTACAGTCTATTGTCTATGGCTATGCAGGGTTGGACTTATCCGGTGAAAAGCCAGTCGCGACCAACAAGCCTGCGTTGCCATCATCGTGGAAGTCAATCACCCTCAAGGGCATCCAACATCGTGGGAACAGTTACGATGTCAAAATAGACACATCTGGTTCCAGCGTTACTAAGAACAAGTAAGAGAGATTCACAATGATTTTTCCAACAGACCGCTATATACGATTTGATGAACTGACAACGTTGCTTCATCGGCTTGAAGAAACCTATCCAAACCTTGTGGAGCTCAGTTCCATTGGTAAGTCGTACGAGGGTCGTGACATTTGGTGTGCCACGGTTACGGACAAGTCAACAGGGAAGGCTGACGATAAGCCTGCTGTCTGGTGTGATGCGAACATTCATGCGACGGAAGTAAGCCCCACAACAGCTCTGACATATCTTCTGGATCAACTCACAACGCGATTTGACATCGATGAAGACATCACAAGAGCGGTGAGAACCAAGACTTTTTACGTTATTCCTCGTGTCAACCCGGATGGCGCAGAGTTGTTTTTGGCTGATTCGCCCGAGGCTATTCGATCCAGTACACGCCCCTATCCATTTGATGATGAGCCGCTGACCGGATTGAAGCGGCAGGACATTGACGGTGACGGAAGGCTGCTGCAGATGCGTATTCCCGATCCGGATGGTCCATGGAAGTGTCATCCGGATGAGCCGCGCCTAATGATTCGCAGGGATGCAACAGAGCGTGGTGGCACGTATTACCGTCTCCTGCCGGAGGGTGTGGTGCTGGATCCAGACCCTGATATTCTCACGATGGCTCCGACGCGCCACGGGCTCGACCTAAATAGAAACTTCCCTGGCCATTGGCGGGGCGAAAGTGAACAATACGGCGCCGGACCGTATCCGACATCCGAGCCTGAAGCACGTGCGCTCGTGGACTTTATCGCAAAGCATCCCAACATCTGTCACGCCTTGACGTTTCATACGTACTCTGGAGTTCTCTTACGCCCCTATGGCACAAGTGCTGATGACAGCATGCCAGCAGAAGATTTATGGACATTTCAGGAAATAGGAAAGAAAGGGACAGAGTTCACGGGGTATCCAGCCATTTCCGTCTTTCATGATTTCAAATATCATCCAAAAGAGGTCATAACGGGAGTCTTTGATGACTGGTGCTACGACCACTTTGGCATTTATGCATGGACTATCGAAATTTGGAGTCCGCATCGACAAGCCGGAATAACAGAAGGCTTTGATGAGAAGACCAAGCAGGGTTCGTTCAAGTTTACAACGTGGGGACGTAATCACGAACTTTCTGATGACATCAAATTGCTCAAGTGGAGTGACGAAGCGCTAAAGGGTCAGGGGTACTTACCATGGAAGCCGTTCACTCACCCACAGCTTGGTGAGATTGAGATTGGCGGATGGGACACACTCTATGCATTCCGGAATCCTCCATCCGAATTCCTGTTCGATGAGATCCAACGCTTTAGTAAGTGGGTTATATGGCAGGCGCTGATCACCCCGGAGCTCGAATTGGATATCCAAGCAACCCATTTATCTGGTGATACGTACAAAGTTCGAGCGATTGCCAAGAACATTGGGTTCTTACCTACCTATGTCTCGAAGCAGGCACTGGCAAAAAAGGCTGTTCGAGGCATTGTAATGGAACTTACCGCACAAAGCCCCATAGAGTTCATTACTGGAAAACAGAGAGCGGAGCTGGGTCACTGCGAGGGTTATCACCTAAAAGGAATAGCCAACTCAGGCTATGCAGGGGACACAACCGACTACAAAGTGCATACAGAATGGACGATCCGTGGTGCCAAAGGAACAACGATTTCAATCCATCTCAAGCATGCGCGCGGCGGAAGCAAACGTTCCGAAATCACACTGTAATAAAAAGGCCCGCACCGTGGAATTCGGTGCGGGCCCTATAACTACATGTGGGTCGGCTGGGACTCGAACCCAGGACCAATGCCTTAAAAGGGCACTGCTCTACCGCTGAGCTACCAACCCATGAGCGGACTGATTATATCACTAACGCAGCATAAGAATCTATGTATCGGGACAATCCTTGGCCCAAATTTCGTGTCCAAAGTCACGAATCTTTATCCAGTGGCTTATCCGTCGCAAAGACTTTTGAATCTGGTAATCGTATGGTTACAGATTTTCCAACTGATGGGCATAATGTACTTTACAGGTCACTGGGAATCATTTCGACAGGAGCGGGTAAGTACTATGTGGATAGCTTTGATAGTCTCAACATGCGCGCTCATCCAAGCGCCGTCTGTAAATCCGGACACACTGGCAACAAATCCAGAAGTGCGGACATTTCGCTCGAGCCGCCCTCTCACATCGGCACAGCGTGCACGCGCAGCACTGATGCCGAAATATACCTCGACTCCACTGTCATCCGTCTCCGGAATGTCCAGTGGAGGTGCTACTGCCGCGCAGGCAAAGGCGACATCATTGGTGACCCTAAACCGGGCCAAAAGATCCAGTCAGTATGTTCCTGAAGACATTAATGACAAGATGACATGGAAACGCCAGGGAATTGCCACTTCGACCCCATGGGAGCGTGAAGTTGGGGGATGGGAAAAACGTCCGGATTGGAAGCCTAAGAATACTTGGGATGGATCACTCACTCATGTAACCGGAGGTAGCCTTGCCGGCACCCCGACAAGCGGACGGCAAACCTATGATGTTAAGCACCCAAATCTTGTCGTCAATGGGAAAGTTCCGGTCAAACGCCGCTAAATCATTGTGCTACCAGGAGAGACTCTAATTATCTTTCTTGGCACTCGATACAATTCCCGTTTACGGCGACTTTCTACGCTGCTCGACAGGCACCAGTTTTTTTAGTCTAGCCAGTTCATCACGAACTATTGCTGCATGTTCAAAGTCGAGACTTCTTGCTGCCTGTTTCATTTCCTTTTCCATATCTACCAGCGTCGACATTAATTGGTCAAGAGACATGTTTTCAGGTTGCTTTGTTGCGCTGGCCTTGTAGTGAGTCTTGGCTTCTGCAACCTTTTTGCTTTCGATGATTTCTCTGACAGCTTTGATGACTGTGGATGGAGTAATTCCATGCGCAGCATTATGGGCCAGCTGTTTTTCACGGCGACGCTGCGTCTCAGTCATCGCACGTTCCATCGAACCGGTAATCTTGTCGGCATACATGATAACCTGACCGCCAACATTACGGGCTGCACGCCCAATCGTTTGGATAAGGGCCGTATCACTACGAAGAAAGCCCTCTTTATCAGCATCCAGAATGGCTACGAGAGAAACTTCAGGCAGATCCAGACCTTCACGTAAGAGGTTGATCCCCACAATGACATCGTAGACACCAAGGCGCAGGTCCCGCAGGATCTCTGTCCGTTCCAATGTGTGCACCTCAGAGTGCAAATATTGAACTTTTATTGCCAAATCAACCAGGTAGTCTGTAAGGTCTTCCGCCATTTTTTTCGTAAGAGTGGTAACGATTACACGTTCACCCTTTTCAGTACGAAGCCGAATCTCGCCTATGAGGTCATCGATTTGCCCCTTGGACGGCCGCAGAATAATTTCGGGGTCAACCAGTCCCGTAGGTCGAATAATCTGCTCGACGATTCGATCGGAGTTTTGACGCTCAAAAGGTCCGGGGGTAGCACTGACAAAAATACACTGTCCAATGGTCTCTTCCCATTCCTGGTATCGAAGCGGTCGGTTATCCGCCGCACTCGGCAAGCGGAATCCGTATTCAATTAGTGTGTCCTTACGGCGTTTATCTCCTGCGAACATTGCATGTATCTGCGGCAATGTCTGATGTGACTCGTCTACCACGACAAGAAAGTCATCTGGAAAGTAGTCAAGGAGTGTATTCGGCGGTGTCCCTGGCCCCCGTCCATCAAACCACCGGGAATAGTTCTCTACTCCCGAACAGTAGCCTAGTTCACGGATCATTTCAAGGTCAAATCGGGTCCTCTGTTCGATTCGTTGTGCCTCAATCAGCTTGTCCTGCGCTTTAAACCGTTTGACGCATTCGAGCATTTCCGCTTCGATTCCTGCCAGAGCCACTTCCATCCGCTCAGGGTCTGAAACGAAGTGGCTTGCGGGAAAGATTGTTATCTCATCCCGCTCTTCCAGGGTCTCGCCTGTAAGCTGATCGATGATGGAAATCGACCTTACATCATCCCAGTCAAAGGAAATGCGTATGACAACCTCTTCGTCCTTTGGCTGTATCTCAAGGGTGTCACCAAGAACGCGGAACGTACCGCGTGTAAGTGCAAAGTCGTTTCTTGAAAACTGGATGTTGACGAGGCGCCGGAGTACTTCATCACGATCGTATGACTGCCCCCGTTTGAACCAGACAATCATATTTTTATAGTCCTGAGGCGATCCAAGACCGTAAATACACGAAACTGATGCAACGATTATCACATCCCGGCGCTCCAGCACCGCTTGCGTTGCACTGTGACGGAGGCGATCAATTTCCTCGTTAACCGACATATCTTTTTCGATGTATGTATCGGTCTGAGCGATATATGCCTCCGGCTGAAAGTAGTCGTAGTAACTAACAAAGTACTCAACGGCATTGTTCGGGAAGAAATCCCTGAACTCTCCGCAAAGCTGTGCAGCGAGCGTTTTGTTATGGGCAATCACCAGCGTCGGACGCTGAACGCGTTGAATCACGTTTGCAATGGAAAATGTCTTTCCAGTTCCGGTTGCGCCAAGGAGCGTTTGAAAGCGAAAACCCGATTGCAGGCCATCAACCAGTCCATCGATTGCAGATGGCTGATCTCCACCGGGTGTATAGGACGAAACGACTTGAAACGGTCGGTCTGGCAAGCTGGGCTCCTAGAAACTAGTTAGCCCTATTCTAGCATCGGACATCAATGCTCAGATGCGCTCAATGTGCCCCTACGGATTTGGATGTTGACAATCTTCCACGTTTTGCCAGATCAAGTACCTTTTTCAGGCACACCCCTCCCCCTGCAAGGCTGACGGTGAAGAGGAATGGTTCAATCGGAACCAAAAATCGATGATTACTAAACGTCAACATATGAACAATGGTCACCACTGCAACGGGAATAGCAGCGAAATGGACTTCTGACTGTTTCCTAAAGAGGACAAGTCCAACCAGGAAGACAAGTAAGAACAGGGTTCTGAGGACCACGATTCCCTTTACAACTGCCGTTTCCTGTTCCTGACGATAACCAGCAAGCGATTTCGGCCCCCATAGCTCCCAAAGGGAGATCGCCCGTTGCCGTAAGAATCTTGCTGGATTTTTAGCAGCAAACTCGATGTAGGTTTTGACGGCCTTTTTCTGTTGCTCTTCGGGAAACGCGACGAACTCTGTACCATTGCTGTCGCTGTTGATAGATATGAGCAAATTGTTCCCAAACGCATGTGGTGGTCGTGCGAGCGGGGATTTCTCAATGCCGTAGAGAAGGCAGGCGCCAATCATAAACCCGCTTACCATTAGCAATGGAAGCTTTACAGACCGGGAAATCAGTGCAAAAGCAACCGGAATGAGAACACCAATCAACAACAGAGATGGCCGTATCGCCCCGGTCACATGAAACAAAAACCCCGTCAACAAACAAACTGGGATAAGGACAGCTCCCCTCTCAGTCTTCCTGACCCAAACTAGCAGCGTCCCACACATCGCGAGAAGCAAGACAGTCGTAGCAATGGTTTCGGTCATCACAAGCTGTGCATACCGGAGTTGATGTGGATAAACAGCAACAAGTGCAGCTGCGACAGACGGCACCCAATTCTGCAGTCGACAAAGTTTACAAAAGATATAGGTCAGAGGAATGCAGGCCGTTGAGAGGAGCACATTCAATACAAGGAGAGCCTGTATTGTCTGGGCGGTAGGCAGAAAGCTGCGGAACAAAGCGATTACCAGTGGATAGCCATTTGGAAATGAACTAATGGGCGCCTCATTGACCATGCCATCTGCGACCATCAGGTACATCTTTGAATCGTAAACCAATGGGTCGGAGCCCATAAAGAAAACAACCACCAGCCGGAGAAGAAAGCCTACAATCGTGATGCCACTAAGATTCGTAATCTCGCGTTTGCCCAGAGTCATACTGGTATGTTCGGTATCAGATGGTGAAAGTTAGAGAGTGAGTTTACGACTGTGACAGCAGTGAGCGCAAAGCGTCCATTCCCTTCTCGACCGGTCGTTTCCTGGCATCTGACACGTAGAGTGCACAGCGGACACCGTAAGCCCATTGGGATAATCTTGCGGCGGAGATATTCCAGCCGGCCGCTGTCAGATTGCGACATAACGCATGTACAGCACTCGAATCGTTGGCAAGCCTAACATCGACAAGGACCATTTCGGCATCTAGTGGAACGAGCGTGAGTGACTGTGTGCGTCCGAGAACAGCGGCGGGTCGCCGCTTGCGCGCAATCATATCCCCTACTGTTTCTTTTCCACTGAGGGCTTTTTCAAAGGCGACAACAAGGTCATTTCTAAGTGAGCGGTCAAGACCGCGTTCCCTGTAATCAACGCGCAATGTATCAATAACGATAGCACTCGAACCTGGTGTACTTCGCGTGAACACCTGGGCAGAATGAAGTTTGATGTCATAGGCGTATAGAACACCGGTCAGTTTCGCAAGCAAGCCCGGCTTTGGATCATCGAATGCAACAATTGTGACGACAGACTCTCGCTCAGTAGCATTGCCACGAACATCGACAACGACAGGAAAATCGGTTTCTCCAATCAGCAATGTGTGCGCCATTTCCACATGCAGCCGAATTTCTTCGAGAGGCGTATTAAGAAGATAGGAAGCCGGCATAGTATCGATATGGCTTTGGACACGATCGATATCTACTGCAGTTCCATCATCAGGCTTGACCAATCTCCGTCGAATTCGCTCGCGAACCTGATCCATTTTTCGTGCATCCGGTTCAGATTCAACGTCTGAACTATGATGACTAAATTCGTTTTCGCAGCGTTGAACCAGCTCATCGAGGAGCCGCCCGGCTGAACGCGTCCAGATTCCAGGACCGACTGCATTAACATCCGCCCATGTGAGAACATAGAGCATCCTGAGCATGTCCGAATCACCGAGTGATTCGTGGACCGACCTGATCGTATCCGGGCGGGACAGATCTCGTAAGCGCGCAGTATCTGCCAGCAATAGGTGGTATCTGACAAGACGTTGAACGCGCGATGTAACATCTGCCGGACATCCCAGCCGTGCACAGAGCTCTGGAACCCGTTCAGCCCCTGTAATCTCGTGTGGTGCCGGATTGCCTGCGCTGTCCAAACGCCACTGCTTGCCCAGGTCATGTAGGAGAGCGGCAAGGTAGAGAGTGCTTGTCGACGCGATTGTCGCAAAAGAGTAGCGATACGCCTCAAGGTCATCGTCCATGCGTGCGGGAACCGTCAGGCTTTCAAGATTACCTACTACATTAAGTGAATGTTCTCCAACGGTACTGACATGGGCAGGATCGTAGGCAATGAGCCGCATCGCATCGGTGAACTCAGGCAATATTTTCTCAAGAAGGCCTGTGCGAATCATTGTCTTGACTGCCGGTGTAATCCCTGACGCCTTTGCAATGACATTGAGCAGTATCTTACTGATGACCGGCACGCCGACACTGGATGCACATTCCTGTATTCGCTCGACGCAGTTTGCTGAAAGCTCGAGACCAAGCCGTTGCGATGCATCAATAGCGGCAGGTACCCATTCCCTTGCGGAGACATTGTCCGCCTTCTCGTTGACTGTTATGGTGTTTCTGAGCACTGCGACGCCATCGGATGACAACGGCAATGGTCCTTCGAGGCAACGAAGGATGACTTTGTTTGAGAGATCAAGGATTCTGGACGAGTGACCGTAGTATTCGTTCATGAATGCCTGAACAGCGGGCGCATCGGCGATTTTGCAGTAGCCTAACCGTTCAGCCGTCGCTTCCTGGCGGGCTGTCGCCAGCCTGTCCCGACGTTCCCCCGCCACTAAGTGCAATGCGTTTCTGGTACGCAGCATGAATTCCCGACCATCCCGAAGCGTCTCAGCTTCAGTGGCAGTGATGACTTTTCGCCGGACGAGTTCCCGGTATAGCGCATCGCCAGACTTTCCGTACCGAACCATTGCGATCCATTGGGCAGTTTGGATATCCCGCAGGCCGCCGGCCCCTTCCTTGACATCCGGTTCTAATAAATAGGCAGATTCACCGATTCGTTGCCGTATGGAATGTCGTTCAGCGGATTTTTGAAACAAAAAATCGGCCATTTGAAGTGTTTCAGGGTAGACGGAGTCAAATCTGTCATAGAGACCACGGTCTCCGCAGATGAAGCGGCTGTCGAGGAGTGCGGTTTGCGTTTGATGGTCAAGTCCACCTGCAAGGATTTCATCCATCGAGCGGTATGCATACCCAACCTTGATTCGGCAGCCGGAGAGGAGTACATCCATGACTAGCTGAAAGGCTTCCCGAAGAATCGGTGGATCATCGGTTCTGTCTACGAGAAAGGTAAGGTCGACATCGGACCATGGTGCAAGACATCTTTGTCCGTAACCACCGGTAGCAATAACGGTGATGTCGTTGGGATTATCCCCTGAACGTTCGCATGCAAGCTCAAACAGACGTCTGACGGTGGTGTCCATCAGGTCGCTGTGTTGACGGCCCCATACACGGCCTCCTATTGAAGGACTCCATGCTTGCCGAACATCTTCTCGTAGTCCGAGGAGTCGGGCAGACAATTCCTTGCTGGTGGTCAGGGATTGAAAGGCATTGGCATCGCATGATTTCATGATGATGAAGATGGTACCACTCAGGTGATTTTCTGGTAGAATGCACGAGATATAGAGGTGCGTCATGTATTTGTTACATAGCAACTCACTTAATCGCTACATGTTCCATGTGGAGGATGTCCGGATGAATTGGCAGACTTCGGCCAAATTGGTCGCATTGACAGGTGTTATGACAGCGATGTCACTCAACGCTCCATCAGTTACAGCTCAGAGCAAGGATTTGGAGCGTACGCTCGCTGGCGTTCGTCTGAATGCTTCCTCTCGCACGGTTCTCTCGAAGTTTGGCAATCCAAACGAGATTTACATTGGCGACATTGGAGTTCGCATTCCTGGTACCGGTGCCCAGCAGGGTGGCGGTATGGGAATGGGTGAAGATGGTGGTATGGCAGGTGGCCCTGGAATGATGGGCAGTGCTGGACCAAGCATGATGGGTAGCATGTCTGGTGGCTCCGGTCCCCGCATGGGTTCAGGCATGATGGGTTCATCCGGGATGATGGGCGGCATGGCTGGCGGTGGCGGCGGGAAAATGGGCGCAATGGGCGGAGGCTCCGGTTCCATGGGTGCGCCAGCCGGAATGTCCGGTGCTCCATCCAGCATGATGGGTGGTATTGGCCGCATGGGTGGTGGCTCAGGTTCCATGGGAGCTCCTGCAGGTATGTCTGGTGCGCCATCAAGCATGATGGGTGGTATCGGTCGCATGGGCGGTGGCGGCTCAAAAATGGGCGATGGCGAAATGGGCACCATGGGCGGCGGCATGGGCGGAATGATGGGCGGAATGGGTGGAATGATGGGCGGCATGGGTGGTGACACCGGTGGCGGCGTCGGTGCATTCGGCCGAACACAGAGCTCTGTTGCTCGCCAGCAGGAAGTAACCTGGGTTTACAATCGTACGACCAAGGATGCCAAAGGTCAGACCACTGCTATCTCCTACGAGTTTCTGATCAATCCAGGCGGGTCGATTTCGCAGATTCGTTGTTTGGGATACCATTCCCCGATCAAGCCAACGACGCAGACACCTTCGATCACAACACAGAAGGGTATTCGCTTGGGTTCCAGCTATGTTGAAATCCTCCGCGCATATGGCCAGCCTGATAGCTACGAAAAGTCCGGAAATATTCTGGTGCTCAGCTATCCTAAGAAGCATGTCCAGTTCCAGTTGATTAATCAAAAGGAACAAGCGGAACCAACCAAGGCTGCTTACCGAGTGATTGCGATGACAATCGCAACCGTCGAAGGCTAGTCTTCACCTTCTCAGATTAGATTCATACCGTGAATGACGACAAAGAGCGTGTCCGACTCGCATCGGATATTGTTCAAGTCGCCTCACGGTATGTTTCTTTAAAACAGGTCGGGAATCGCTACAAAGCCTGCTGCCCTTTCCACCAAGAAAAAACACCTTCCTTTTCTATTGATGCTGCCCGCCAGACATGGCATTGCTTCGGAGCATGTCAAACCGGTGGAGATGTCTTTTCATTCGTCCAGCGTGCAGAAAACCTGACTTTTCCTGAAGCGTTACAACGCCTTGCCGACATTGCTGGAATTGCCCTTCAACAAGCATCTGAAACTCCGCAACAGGCGGTAGCACGAACCAGCCAAAAGCAACGTCTCCGTGATTTGATGACAGAGGCTCAGCGCTTCTTTCGTTTAGCATTCCAAAATACACAGAGTGCCAGGGATTATGCCAACGCACGTGGTTTGTCTGATGACATCATCAATCAGTTTGGAATCGGCTGGGCGCCGGATTCCTATGATGCATTGGCCAACCACCTACAATCGCTCCGGCTTGACATGGATGATGCAATCGAAGCTGGTCTGGTGTTTCGGCGAAACAATGGTAACGGATTCACAGACAGGTTTCGTAACCGCCTGATGTTTCCGATTCACGATTCACAGGAGAGAGTTATTGCGTTTGGCGGCCGGATTACATCCCAGCAGACAGACACTGCGAAGTATCTGAATTCGCCCGAGACTCCCCTCTTCTCAAAAAGTCAGACTGTCTACGGTCTTCCGATGGCCAGAAAGTCCATTCAATCGGATGGCATCGTCATGGTTACCGAAGGCTATATGGATACTGTCGTGTGCCATCAGTTTGGAATAACAAATGTCGTAGCAACACTTGGCACAAGCCTCACAGCTGATCATGTGAGAATTCTTCAACGGTACGCAAAGACAGTTCTGCTTACATTTGACGCAGATGAAGCGGGTGAACGTGCCGCTGTTAAGGCATCAGAGCTATTTCAATCTATCGACCCGGAATTCAATATCAGAATCTTGCGGATGCCCCATGGAGCGGACCCTGATTCATTTCTGCGTAAACACGGGCGGGAGGCGTTCGTTGCTGTTGCGGCAAATGCACTCAATATCCCGGAGTTTCGGTTGGATGTACTGATAAAGAAGTTTGATGTCGCAAGTGCCAATGGCCGAGAACAGTTTCTTCGTGCCGCGATACGCCTTGTTGCTGACCTACAATCAACAATAGATCAGGATGGCCTTATCCGAAAATTGGCGCCCTTTCACCCAGCCTTTGAAACGAATAGCATCGGCGCTGAAGTTGCACTACGGTCAGAAATACGCCGTCTTTCCCCAAGCACCATAGAGACTGGTCCACTTCATGATGGGCAGGTCCAACGGCGTTCTAAGACATTTGGTCGACAATCCCGAGGTAGTCGTCCTTGGGAAACTCCCCAGTATCGCCTGATGGATGAATCCATTCCATCAGCGACGCTCTCGGAAAGTAATCATGCACGTGCCCAGGAAGTACTCATTCTGGGACTTACGGATGTAACATACGGGACCTTCGCTCACGCATTGATTTCAGAAATCGGAGGCCTCGACCTATTTAATGCCAAATCAATCAGCCCGTTGGTCGAACAAATTCGCACGTTAGGTGATTTCTCGTCCATCCCCACGTCGCAGGCACTACTCGACTTGCTCGTTACGTCCCCTGCAGCGCCTGCACTCACCGCCATCGTCAATCGAGTCCAATCCGAGCTTGACGAAAAAATGTTGAAAGACTGTACCGATGCGTTGGTAAAGCATCATGCACGCCTTACTCAACACGAAATTGCCAGCCAGCTAAACCCTTCCAATCAGCAACCAGTAACCACGGAATCCTTGCGTTTGTGGCAGGCACTTGCTGCAGCACGCAAAAAGCAGGACGCTAACAAAAACTGATTATTGTCACACATTACTAGTTAGTCCAAATGTCGCCGAGTACCCGAAACGGCCTTGCAGTCTTCGATAACTAACAACCAAGCAATCACCAGACTGCAGTCAGTTAATGGCACTGACCACAACCAACATCCCGGTCAGCACTATCCAACTTCACACCCGGATCAGCTGGAGACCCTTAGCTTGCCGAATAACATTCATCGCAAATGCATCAGTCAATTTTTCAGGAATGGACTTTGTGCGCGCGAAAGGTATTGTCCCAAGAAGGACATTTACGGCACCAATGTCACAGTATCTGTATCTGCTATCTCCCCAAAATAGGATTCGTTGCCACTTCGTGCTACCATAGATGTGATGTCAAATTCCTTTGAAACGGCGCTCAAAGAGCGTATTCTCGTCATCGATGGCTCTATGGGCGTGCTTTTGCAACTTAAAGTTCGTACCGAGGAGGCTTATCGCGGTGAACGGTTTGCTAATCACCATAAAGACCTGAGAAACAATACGGAAGCGCTGTTACTCCACTCTCCACATTACATCCAGGATGTCCACGAACAATACCTCGCCGCCGGTGCTGACATTATCGAAACGTGTACATTTACCGCCAACTCAATCGCTCAGGAAGATTACGATCTTTCACAATATGTACGGGAGATGAACCTGGAGGCAGCGCGCATTGCACGCGACGCGGCCAATAAATTTGCCACTGAAGACCATCCTCGCTGGGTTGCCGGAGGTATCGGACCCTGTAACCGTAGTGCAAGTGTCATCATTGATGCCAGCCGACCTGAGCTTCGTGGGGTCACATTCGATCAGCTGCGTGACTCATACCGTGAGCAGGCGCAAGCACTGATTGATGGTGGTGTTGACCTTCTTCTCATTGAAACAACATTTGACACCCTAAACCTAAAGGCTGCGTTGTTTGCAATTGATGAACTCTTTGAAGAAGGTATTCGACGCGTTCCTGTTATTGCCAGCCTCTTTATCGATCAGGCAGGTGGAAATCTCTCAGGTCAGACCGTTGAAGCCGTTTGGAACTCAATCAGGCACTTTCCACTAACTGCCATCGGTGCAAACTGCTCGCTTGGACCGGACCTGCTCTCTCCATTCATTGCCGAACTCAATCGGATTGTTGACATACCAATCATTGTCTATCCCAATGCAGGTCTGCCAAACCCGCTAGCACCAACAGGCTATGATATGGGCCCCGAGCGGATGGCAGAGCTGGTAGAGCCATGGATTGAAAACCGATGGATTAACATCATCGGTGGATGCTGCGGAACCACTCCGATGCACATCGAAAAGTTGGTGGATGCAGTATCCGGTCGCCCGGGCCGCATAGCTCCCGTGGTTGACAAAACGCTCAGATTATCTGGTACGTACCCGTTCAACGTAACAAGTGACACCAACTTTATCAATATCGGTGAACGATGTAATGTTGCAGGCTCTCTAAAATTCAAGCGGCTTATTCAACAAGGTAACTTTGACGCGGCTTTGGCTATTGCCCTTGAGCAGGTGGACAATGGTGCCCAGCTCCTTGACATTTGTTTTGATGGGGATGGTCTGAGCGACTCAGCAGCCTTAATGACGCGCTTCATGAATCTGATTCATGGTGAACCGGCTATTCACAAGGTACCTCTGGTGATTGATTCATCAGACTTTGATGTTCTCATTGCAGGTCTGAAGTGTTGTGTTGGCAAGCCAATCGTTAATAGCATTTCGCTAAAAGAGGGCGAACAAGAGTTTATTCGAAAAGCGAAACTTCTCAAGCGTTATGGCGCTGCGATGGTGATCATGGCGTTTGATGAAAATGGTCAGGCGGATACGCTTTCACGGAGAATCGACGTCTGCCGCCGTTCCTATGATCTGCTCACGAAAGTAGCCCATGTCGATCCTGAGGACATCATATTCGACCCCAATGTCCTTGTCATTGGGACCGGAATGGACGAGCATCGCACGTATGCCATTGACTTCGTTGAGACGGTCAAGTGGATAAAGGCGAACTTGCCAGGTGCGCGGGTGTCAGGAGGAATATCGAATATCTCCTTTTCATTCCGTGGCAACAATCCGGTTCGTGAAGCTATTCACTCAGCGTTTCTGTTCGAATCGATTAATGCCGGCTTAGATATGGGAATTGTCAATGCTGGAGCGCTACCGCCATATGATTCGATTCCCGTAGACCTGTTGGATGCCGTCAACAATCTGCTTTGGAACCGTACCGACACGGCAACCGATGTCCTGACAGAGCTAGCCGAAAAGTACCGAGGCACTGGTGAAAAGGCTGCGGTGGTAGCTCAGGAATGGCGGAGTCTTTCAGTAACTGAGAGAATTGGTCACGCTCTCCTCTACGGTATTACTGAGTTTATCGATCAGGATACGCTGGAGGCACTTCAGGAGCTTGAACGTCCGCTGAAAGTGATTGAAGGACCACTCATGCAAGGCATGACACACGTCGGTGACCTCTTCGGCGCGGGGAAACTCTTCCTTCCGCAGGTAGTCAAGTCCGCTCGCGTGATGAAGCAGTCTGTGAAAGTCCTTACACCATACTTGGAAGCTGAGAAGGTCGACTCGTCATCGGCTGGCAAATTCCTGATTGCAACCGTTCGAGGGGATGTCCACGACATCGGCAAGAACATCGTTGGTGTTGTACTTGCATGTAACGGCTTTGAAGTCATTGACATGGGAGTGATGTGTCCGGCTGAACGCATTGTCGACAAAGCAGTCGAGATTGGGGCCGATATTGTCGGTCTCTCAGGTTTGATAACACCGAGCCTTGAACAAATGATGATTGTTGCCGAGCTGATGGAAGAGCGTGGCCTGAAAATTCCATTGCTAATTGGTGGTGCAACGACCAGTCGGAAACATACCGCGGTGAAAATTGCACCAAAGTACTCAGGTGGAGTCGTTCACGTCCTCGATGCAAGCCGCGCAGTGCCGGTTGCAACCAGTCTTGTCTCTACTGAATCCGCGGCGTTTTTGGATACAAACCTCCGGGACCAGGCTGAGTTACGCGAGCGATTTGCCCGAAAGCAGGCTGGTTCTAACCTCATACCATTAGGTGCAGCGAGAGATAATTCTGAAGTAATTGACTGGAATTTGAAACCAGCGATACATCCGATAAGCACGACTGCGTTCGTGGGTCAGACATTGGATTTGTCCGTCCTTCGGAGTTTTATCGACTGGAAACCCTTCTTTATCACTTGGGACCTTCATGGCAGTTACCCGGAGATCCTTAGCGATTCGATTGTTGGTGATGCCGCCACAAGCCTATTCAGAGATGCACAAACAATGCTGAATAAGGTCATCGAAGAGAAGTGGCTCGTGGCGAAGGCCTCTTATGCCTACTACAAAGCTCGAAGTGCGGGCGACGATGTCATTATTGAAGACGTGTCAGGCAAGGAGCATGTGCTTCACTTCCTTCGGCAACAAGGATCAAAAACAAGCGGATCCAAGAACAAATGTTTGGCGGATTTTGTGCGTCCCGCCGATGACTGGATTGGAATGCTCGCCGTCACTGCAGGTCATGGATGTGCATCACGTGTCGCCGAGTTCAAGGCCAACGGGGATGACTACAGCGCAATTCTTCTTGAATCTCTGGCCGATCGCTTGGCTGAAGCAGCGGCAGAATATATCCACCATGTAATGCGTCAAAACTTTGGCATTGAGCCAGAAGATATGCCTTTACACCAAATGATTGCCGAGAACTACATCGGTATTCGTCCGGCGCCAGGTTATCCTGCCTGCCCCGATCACATCGAGAAGATGACGCTCTTCAACGTGCTCGATCCGGAAAGCGCCGCAGGAATCACGCTAACGGAAAGCCTTGCGATGGAGCCGGCAGCATCCGTATGTGCTATCGTCTTTCCAAATGCCGATGCACGATATTTTAGTGTCGGTACACTCGGGAAGGATCAGATAACGGATTATGCAGCACGGTCGGGTCGAAGTGTTGCGGCGGTAGAGCGCTCACTTGATGCCTATCTTGGGTACGACGATTAGCGGGGTCATTCAGGTATGAATAGATGTGTCTTGGTTACAGGATCTGCGCACGGTATAGGAACAGCGATTGCCAGTGCATTTCTGAAGACAGGAGATACGGTTTTACTTGTTGATGTAAACGACACAGAGCTGCGCGCAACACACCGCATTCTTTCTGAAGAATTTGGAAAACGTGTCGCGTATGTCACTGCCGATTTGTCGAACGAGGACGGCATCACTGCCGTTTTGTCAGCAGCGCGCACATTACCGGGACCAATCTCGTGCATCGTAAACAATGCGGCAGATCAAACTCCTGGTACGACTGATTCCACCACAATAGACATCTTTCAGCGAACGATGTTTATCAACGTTACGGCACCGTTTTTGTTAGTTAAGGGACTGCTGAATGACTTGATCGCGTCAACGGGTTGCGTTGTGAATATCGGCAGTCTTGTCGGTAATCAACCAATCCCCGGTCGTGTCGCGTATAACACGTCTAAAGCGGCAATTGCGGGCCTTACACGCTCCTTAGCTGTGGATTTAGGTAAGTATGGCATCCGCGTAAACGCAGTCGCTCCGGGCCATATCATGACTGATGGCGAGGAAAAGTGGATGGCGACCTACAGTCCGTTCCAGCAGCGAGTGTTCCCCACCAGCTACGCATTGGAACGTGTCGGACACGCCGAAGAGGTGGCTGAGGTTGTCCAGTTTTTGGCTTCTCCAGCAGCCAGGTTCATTACCGGAATAACGGTACCCGTTGATGGTGGAATGTCAGTCCTTTGTCCAGAGACGGCATCTTTTGGCGGAGCAGACGCGGCGATGTCATTCTCGGAAACCAAAGTGACGGATAAGTAACATCTTCAGATCTTGAAAGAGGGTAACCAGAAAGCGTTTTCGAACAGCGTATTTATAGTTCTCGCCATTCATGCCAGTGCTCTACTTGTGAAGCGAGGCGCCACTCATTGAGCCATATCCATGTTAGGTATCAGCTGTACTGTTCTTCTTGGAATTTAGGCAGCTAACGAGACTGAGAGAGACCAGATTAATCAGTGATTTAGTCTGTGTATGACGGTTCGTGAGCAGGGATGAATCGTTCATCGATTTTGCGGATTGTCTGTTAAAATCGTATACTTACCTGCAACACGAGTAGTGTCATCAATGAGGATGTACAGGCCCCGCATGTTGTATAAGAGTCTTATTCCAACGGGTTTCATTGCATCACCGAAAGGTATGTGCCAAGCATGATGGTTCGTGGATCCGAGACACCCCGAAGCTTGCAGTTGCGATACGCGGGTCAGTTAGACCGTGAAGTTGTAGAGCGTGCACAACGCGGTGAAGATTTCGCGGCTGAATACCTGTTATATAAGTATCGAAATCTGGTGAAAACAAAGGTCAAGTCCTACTTTTTGATCGGTGCTGAAAAAGATGACCTGCTTCAGGTTGGGATGATTGGTCTTTGGCAGGCCATTATCGATTTCAGAGCTGATAAGGCAATATCATTCCCTGCTTTTGCGAAAGTCTGTATCCAAAGACATATCATTACAGCAATCAAGACAGCCACTCGTCAGAAACAACAACCCCTGAACACAAGCTTGTCACTCGAATGTCCGAGTGACGATCCCAGTGCAGACTGGAATCTTTCGGAAATTCTTACGAGCGAGAATGCATTAGATCCTGAAGACATGGTGCTCAGATCCGAAGACACAAAGGAACTGAAGGACAATCTTACCCGCCTCCTTTCAGAATTTGAGTGGCGAGTCCTAGCAGGCTACCAGCTGGGTAAAAGTTATCGTGAAATTGCGGACGAGCTTACCTGTAAAACCAAATCGGTTGATAATGCTCTAGCACGAATCAAACGTAAAGTAGGTACCTTGAACGTGGGTAATGCTGATTTGGGAGCGCTTCACCTGTAACGCATTAGAGATTTGCATCCTCAATAATGTTATACTTTGAACGTACGGGAGAACGTTTTGCATATGTCTAATGATCTTTCATCTGTGTTCGCGGCGGCGTTGGAACACAAGATTAATGGTCGCTATTCTGAGGCCGAGGCTGGCTTCAAGTCGGTAATCTCCTCCGCTCCGTCTCATGCTGAAGCCCATCATGAACTAGGACTCGTTTACAGCTTTCAGGTTTTGATTGACGAGTCGCTTCTCGAACTGGAAACGGCTGTTCGACTCGACCCAAACAGCATCACGTATAAGTTATCGCTGGCGAAGACATTGACCATGTTTGGCGAGTTTGACCGTGCTAAAGTGCTGTTCGCCCAAATTTTGGATGTTGACCCATTCAATGATGAAGCAGCAAAAAACATGGACTACCTAAAGAGTGTTTAGTAAGTTTGCAACCCTATTCAGGCAGCGTTATCTGGTGGTGACGCTGTTTTTGTTTGTCATCCCGCTAAAGTTCTTTGTAATTCTTGCGCGGGGTGAAACGTTCATTCCCACGTGGGTCTACCAGCATTTGACACCATGGCAGACAGATGCAAAGGTACCGTGGAATGTCCTGGCCGCCGATGGTCTGTTCGAGTTTCTTCCTTGGCGCAAAGTGGTGATGGAATCAATAGCCAACGGTCTCATCCCGGTGGTTAATCCGTACGCAGCAGCGACATTGGGCGGTCAGCCCTTATTGGCAAATGGTCAAAGTGGATTCTTCTATCCTCTTCACTTGCCGTTTTGGATAATGCCAGCTTCCATAGCGCCGCTAACACTAATGATCTCGATCATTGTGCACATGAGCATCCTGTCAACTGGTACCTATCTCTTGGCGAGGAGAATTGGAGCTCCTCAAGTTGGGGCAGTTTTGGCCGCAATTGGCTTTTCACAATCTGCCACGATGATTAGCTGGCTTCCCCTCTCGACACACCTGACGGTGGTCGCGTGGCTCCCCTGGTTGTGGCTGGCCGCAATCCGGAAGTCATATAGGATGTTGGCAGTCGTTACGTTAATGTCCATGCTCGCCGGTCATTTACAGCTTGCAATCTACTCAGTACTTACAACCGGAATAATAATCATCGCCATGAGCTGGCGAACGACTCCGCCATTCAGATTGATAACGGCGATTGCAGTCGGTTTCACCCTATCGGCATGTCAACTTTTGCCATCGATAGAGCTTGGTCAACAATCACACCGGGGAGGTGTCGCTGCTTCAGCCGACGGTTACGCGGCTTACATCGGTAATGCCCTGCCTCCGTATAACTTTATAACGTGGATCATTCCAAACTATTTCGGCCATCCAAACCTGAATGGAGGAAACTCTTGGCTCGTTACTGACAAAGGAATTCCGAATAATTACGCGGAATGGGCGCTTTACACCGGCTTCGTGATCCCCCTGTTTGTTTTTGCTGGTCTGCTATCCTGGAAGTCTTTGAACCGGGTTCACAAAGTCATTCTATCCATTGCCGTGCTTGCTGTAGCTGTGGCAGTTGGAAGCCCAATATGTGCGGTGTTGTATTACGGAATTCCCGGATTTGCCGCGACAGGAAATCCTGCCCGCGTTCTCCCTGTCCTGTCGCTTGCCATGTGTCTGATTGCGGGAGCTTCGCTTAACCGTATCCGACTTCCGCATGTCGTCTTCGGACTGCTGGTAATCGGTGCGATTTCAGGAATATGCACAGGATTAGCAAAACAGGTAGTAATTAAGTTGTCACTGCCTGCTGATGTTACGAGTGCATTATCGTTGGATGCATTTTTTACACAAGCCCCAATCATCGGGTTATCGCTGGTTGTGGTCGTATTAGCACTTCTCGTGCGAAATCGATTTCACTCCGTACAATGGTTACTTCCAATAGTTCTACTTGTAGATCTGTGGCAATGGAGCAGCAGTTATCATCCATTAGGCAAGGCATCAGATGCAATCAAATCGACGCCTGGCATAACTTTCCTAAAGCAAAATGCCGCTAATGATCCGATTGGATGCATTGTGGGTAACTGGTCCCTTGGTGCAGCATCGCCAAAGGGAGCTACCCTTCCGCCAAACATACTTGCATTGCATGGACTTCATGACATCGGCACATATGACAGCCTAATTATTAGGAATGATAAAAACACTCTTGAAGCACTTGCAGGACAGAGCCTGATGCCCCCTGAAAATGGCAACCTGCTGCGTATTCCCTCCCTTGATGCAGCCGCTTCACTTGGCGCTAAATGGGTCGTTGCACCACCATCAAGTGATCCCCCACCCAATGGTTGGACCGTTGCCTATGCTGAAAGCGACATGACTATTTTGAAGAGTGACGTAGCGTCGATTCAGAACATCGGAAAGCGAGACCTGGCAACATCGGCGCTTCGTATAGGGATGTTTCTCTCATTATTCTTTGGATCGATTGTCTTAGTTACGTTTGCCCCGGGCAAGAGATTCGGGTTCCAAGCTCTTGATTAGGAACGGCGAGCCGTCGGTTGAACCAGAACCACTATTTGGCCTGAAGGATTACGGCCACGTCGTTTAGAACGGTAAGCAACGCATGCACCACAAAACATGGAAGCATCGAACGTGAGCGCAACGCCCAAATCCCCAAAAGAACGGCCCCCAAAAATGAGCTGATTACCTCTACCGTTGGCTTACCAAAATGCATCACCGTGAACAATGCCGCCTGCAATAGGACAGCACATACTGGATTGGTTATCCGATTAACAGAGTTCACGAGAAAGCCACGAAAGAACCATTCCCAGGCGAACATATATGTTACGAGAATTAGTTGATGCCTGACTAAACCAAACACGTTGATCTCTAATGGCACGTCCGCAATCGCACCACTTTGCCGCATAGCACTAAGATAGTAAGACTGAAAATCTGCCGACTTTGCAGTCATCAGCACGACAGGGAAAAACAATAGGCCAATAACAAGGGCTGCATAAATGTGTTTTCGCTCACACATTTGTAAACCGTAATTTTGCAGGCTTTGTTTACACAAGATGATGATGATAAGCGGAATGATTAGTAGCCCGATGTCGTTTACAAGGTAATACTCCATGAATGACATCGGGTTAGCCGAACGAAACGCGCTCCAACCACCATTGAGGTAAAGCAGCGTCAACCCAAGCCCAAAACCTGTTCCGGCAAGATAAACATCGCATTGCTTTAACGTGGCAAGGACCTTCACGGGTTGGCCAGTTCCTTAACGACACTGCGGAGTTCCGCAAATAGACTCGTATTACTCATGTAACGCATCCGTATCCCAGAACGAAACACATCTGGTCGTAAGTCATCAACCTGTGAGATTGTCTCAGCCAACGACCGGGTACTCAAAGACAGCTCTCGTCCATAGGCGCAAAAATCAGCCTGATCGCCCACCCTAAGATCATATGAATCTCCCGATTCACGTGTCACCTGCGAATGAAACAACCAGCGATGATAGCTTGTGTCGCTCGATGCGTGAAGCAAAAGCGATAACTGGTGAAGTGGTGACATCGATTTACAGCTGAGAGCCGAATCTGTACCGATAACAATCGGTACATTGCTTTCGTAAAGCAGCTCGACTGGAGGTACTTTGCACATGAGAAAGTGGTTGCTCTCAGGACAAATGGCAACGCGTGCCCTCTGCCTTTTGACAATGGCAACATCGTCAGAAGTCCAATTGCCACCATGCACCAGCAGTGTATTTGATGTGACGAGCCCCTTGGAACAAAAGTAACTGACCGCACTGGTCAGCGGAGACTGATAATTTATGCCCCGTTGATTGTACATATCAACGAACGGACCATCGTTACGGCGACAGAATAGGTCTTCTTCCGGACTTTCATCCACGTGGATACAAACAGGAAGATTACCGGCACGGTCTGAAACAATATCAAGGACCGGTTCGCATGTACTGTAAATGGCGTGTGGTGCAATTCCCACAGTACACCGCCCGGTCCATTCACTTAGTGCATCGAAAGTGGAATGACACCGACGCGTATCAGCATCTGGAATAAGACCATTAATCTCACGATAACTTGTCCCGTTAAGGCAACTACTGACCATAATGGCGGTCGCGAATCCAGAATCACTACAATCCTCAGTCGACGCGTAACCCATTTCCAGCAGCTTTTGTACGCCAAAAAACGTGCTCAAGGCCCATAAACGTTGTGACAGGCACATCTTGAGTCGAACCACATTGCGAACCCAAGGAAAGAACGGTCCAGGCGGAACGATGCCACTTAACAGCTGGTACTCTGTGTGACTATGACCGTTGTGAAACATCGGGGTTATCACAGCATAAAATGTAGCATCACGGTCGATTCCGGGTGAAATGTCCGCGATAACTCCATCATTGACCGTGACCGTAACATTACGGAGGAGGGTGCCATCGGCAAGGATGACAGCACCAGCACTCAGTCGCATGGATACTTACTCAGCGCACAACGATGGGCCGGCAGGACCGAGATCAGTGGCCCAAGCCCGTTGATACTGATCATAGGATGCCGACTTGGCGTGTCCATCCAAGTACAGAACGTTATAGCGCAGACCAGAAAGCCCGACAGCGAAACTACTGCCATGCCATGAACCATTCCCATCAAACAGGAAATTAATCGAAGATGGTCCAACGGATGACTTGCTATCCCAGTCGTATCCTTCAAGTGCATCCACGTTTGCCTTGCGGAATGCCAGTTCCGTCCGGAAAAGATAAGAAGCCCCATACTTCTTGAACATCGTAGGGCGCGCCGGAAGCGGACACGGACCTCCACAGGAATAATTGTTGTCGAGCACATCAAAACCTGCATCGCCCGGACATCGCCAAATGTCATTTGAGTTGACATAAGAATCCATGGCTCCGGGAGTAATGGTACCTACGGTTCCGAGAATTGGGCTTGGATGCAGAAATGGCATTATGTCCAGCTGTGCCTTGCACTGCGGAACAGACGACCATATTTGTGGCACGTACGCATCAGATGCATCTTTAGCGAATGGAACCATACCATCATAATCTTGAGCGTACATTTGAAGCGCAAGCCCAATCTGGCGTAGGTTACTCGTGCATACGGTTTGCCTAGCCTTACCGCGGGCCGTCGCAAACACTGGAAATAGTATGGCTGCAAGTACTGCGATGATTGCAATAACCACCAACAACTCAATCAGTGTAAATCCGCGCTTCATAGCTTTACTTTACCTGAGATGAAAGTAATGCACTAAACGAACGCGTTTAGTTCAAGGGAAAATTGCTCGGCAACTTCTACGGAGTAGCAACGTCCCTGAGCAAAAACCAGCCCATGAAGTAAGCTGGAATCGCCGCGAACAGCTTCTTCCCACCCCTTGGAGGCAAGCTTAGACACGTAAGGCTGGGTAGCATTTGTAAGTGCAAATGTAGACGTATAGGGTACTGCGCCTGGCATATTGGCCACACCGTAGTGCAGCACGCCGTCCACAAAGTACACGGGGTCACGGTGCGTTGTTGGACGAATCGTCTCGACACAGCCTCCCTGATCAACAGCGACGTCTACAACTACCGCTCCGGATTTCATCGCAGATACCAATGACTTTGGAACCAGGGTGGGTGCCTTTGTACCACGGATCAAAACTGCCCCGATTAAGAGGTCAGCGTTTACAACAGCATCCCTTATGGTGCCACTATTTGCATAAAGAGTTGTCACGTTTCGCGGCATCACATCGTTTAGGTATCGCAGTCGAGGAAGCGAGACGTCGAGAACAGTAACATTTGCTCCCATTCCAGCCGCGACCTTAGCCGCTTCTGTACCAACCATTCCACCGCCGATTATTGCCACGTTTGCAGGAGCGACTCCAGGCACACCTCCGAGTAGAATCCCTCTCCCGCCCATCGCTCTCTCGAGATACTTGGCACCTTCCTGCACAGCCATCCGACCGGCAACCTCACTCATTGGTGCCAATAATGGTAACTGACCATCGCGCGATTGAACCGTTTCGTAGGCAATACAGACAGCGCCCGACGATCGACAGGCTTCTACAAGACTTGGCACCGCCGCAAAATGGAAGTAAGTAAAGACAATCTGGTCACTACGAAGAAACTCATATTCCGAAGGAAGCGGTTCCTTGACCTTCACAATCATGTCTGCTGCATTCCAGACATCTGCCGCCGTCGGTACAACCTCAGCGCCTGCCGAGGTGTACTGATCGTTACCAAGCCCGATGCCCGCAGCGCAATCGGATTCAACAATGACCCGGTGTCCCGCTGAAACCAGTGCTTCTACTCCAGCAGGGACAAGCCCTACTCTGTTTTCATCAACCTTGATTTCACGCGGAACACCAATAATCATCTTGAAAGTTCTCCTGGTGCCTGAGTTACGGCTATCGACTTTTCAAATGCTGGCAATAATGATTGGCTGGGGAAAACTCCCATAACAATAACCAGTGTTGCCGCGGAAACAGCGACCAGCTTGCTAGCACCGTCAGTTGTCACAACATCGATCCGCTCAGGATCGTAGAAGAACATCTTGCTAATCACTCTAAGGTACGCATACAAGCCAATTGCACTTCCGATTAATGCAACAACCGCAATCCACGTTCCGCCAGCGCTAAGCAGCGACATGAAGATACCCAATTTTGTCAGGAAGCCAACTGTCAAAGGAATACCCGAGAGTGACAACAAGAAGATACCGAATGTGATTGCAGCACCAAGATTTCGCTTAGCGAGCCCTTGATAACTGTTGATAGAATCGGCGTCTTCACCATTCTTGCCAAGCCATGCAACCACGGCAAAACTACCGATCGTGGTGATGGAATAAGCAACGACGTAGAACGTAATAGCCGTTATTGCAGCTGACTGCGATGCTGAACCGAGGGATGCGAGCAGACCAAGAACAATGTAACCGCCGTGTGCAACTGAAGAGTAACCAAACAACCTCTTTATACTTGTCTGATTGGCGGCACCAGCATTTCCAACAAGGATCGATAACAGAGCAGCACCGATAACGATCGCTTGCACTGCAGAACCTGTATCTGCACCAGCCAGTACTGTAAAAAATCGCATCAGGATCGTAAACGCAGCGACCTTACTGGTGGTGGCCAAAAAGCCGACAATTGGTGCAGGTGCCCCCTGGTATACATCCGGTGCAACCATATGGAATGGCGCAACTCCAGCCTTGAACATCAGTGCACCAATCAGCATCACTGTGCCGAGAAGGAAAAGAGGATTAGTACCAAACCCTGGGATTTGATGAATGGCATTAGAAATGGAAACGATATTCGTGTACGAAAACCCTTGCGGCAAATCCATTCCACTGGCCTTCATAGCCATGCCAACACTACCATAAACAAGTGCTATCCCGAACAGGAGAATTGCACTGACGAAAGCTCCCATCAGAAAGTACTTCGCACCTGCTTCTTCGGATGCGGCTTGGGATCGTCGGTAGCCAGCGAGAACGTAGAAAGCGACTGACATTATTTCAATGCCAACAAATGCGTTGACGAGGTCCAGGCTCTGGACCAAGACCATCGCGCCTGCAGATGCAAGCATCACGAGAGCGCGGTATTCACCTCTTGGCAAGTGGAATACACTCAGTAGATCTGACGATGCGACAATAGTTACTGCTGCGATGGCTCCAAGAAGGATTTGCATTGTTACTACAAGTCCCTCAACGGCGATTCCATTTGCAAACGCAGTGCGCAGCTGCCCAGCCAATGTGTAGCTACATATCATCGCAGCTAAGCAGAAAATCACCGCAAGTACCGTTCCTCCCTTTCGCATGGATGAACGCTTGGAAGCAAGGTCAGTAAGCAACACAATTGACCCACCCGTTGCCATCAGTATTGGAGCGCCGGCTGCATGAATATCACCAAAATTCACTTACTTGACCTCCGGCTGCATTGCAGCACTTGCTGTGTGCCCGTTATCGGATGCAATCGCCAACAATGGGGACGGAGCTATTCCAATACCGATAATCATCAGTGCCAGCGCAAGAAGAACACTGCGTTCTGACACACCCATAACAATCGCTTTTGGAGCCTCACCCTTAGGCGCACCGTAAACGCTACGCTGAATCATCCAAAGCATGTAAACAGCCGAACCCACAGCGCCAGTAGCGGCAATCGCTGTCTGAATCGGAAATTTGTTGAATGCACCGAGGAGTATGAGGAATTCGCCAACAAAACCATTTGTCAGCGGCAATGCTACCGATGAGAATGTAAAGAGAAGCAGTAACCGGCTAAACAACGGCGAATCATTCCAGATTCCGCCAAGCGCAGCCACTTGCCGACTCCCTCGGAACTTCGCGATGAAATCACAACAAATGAACAGTGCACCGGTTGTGATGCCGTGATTCAGCATCTGCAATACACTACCACTGCATGCAGAGTCATCTCCAACCACTGCACCAATAACGATGTACCCCATATGGCTGATGGAAGAAAATGCGATTACGGCCTTGATGTCGGTCTGAGCTGCAGCAACCGCAGCCCCATACACAACAGATACAGCGCCGAGTGTTACGATTAGCGGTACCAAACTTTGCGCGAACTCTCCACCGAGAGGAAGCGTAAAGCGAATCAAACCATAGATACCAAGCTTTGCCATCGCACCTGACAGAAGGAGCAACATTCCCGTTGGTGTGTTTACATAGGCCCTGCCAAGCCACGCATGGAACGGTACGACTGCCGCCTTTGTAGCGAACGCAATAAAGGATGCGATTGCAAACCATCGAAGCAGGGATGCATCAACAGCCCCCTCCTGTACGGATTCCTTCAGTGTCAAGTAGTCGAACGTGCCGGATTGAATCCGCATCCCGATGATGGCACTTAGAAGTAATAAGGACCCGATTACTGTGAAGACGAAAAACTGGATGGCTGCTTTGCTTCGATCTGCACCACCAAACATTCCAATCGCAATCAACACCGGAATCAGGGCGGCTTCGAATGCAATGTAGAACAAAAGGACATTCAGTGAAGCAAACGCAACGGTTGTCAGCGCACCAGCTACCAATATTGAAAAGTAGTAAGCACGCGTTGCTTTTGTTGGTGCAGGTGCAACAGTCACCGCAATAACGGTCAGAAATGTCGTCAGCAGGACAAGCAAGGACGACATTCCATCTAGTCCAAAACTGAACATCAGTCCAAGTTTTGGTAGCCAGGGAGCGTTCAGAACATGGTGAAACCCCTTGTCCACCATCCCACCCGTGGTGAGCCCAAAGATAGACACGAGACATGCAACCGCGCTTCCAAGTATTGCAATCGGCTTGGCCGACTGCTCACGCATGAGAGCAACGAGCACTGCAGCGAGTATTGGCAACGCACCAATCACCAAAATAAGTTGATTCATATTAGTTGCCTCCCCGGGTTCCCGTGATCAAAACAACTGAAATGATCACAATTAGGGCGACGGCCATACTGAGTATGTAGTCACCGACAATACCGCTTTGCCAGCGTCGAACTGTTTTGCCAACAACTTCAACACTTGACTGTCCCAAACGGAGGAAACCACGCGCACCATTACGCTCGACAGAAAAGCTAGACCACGCTGCCACCGCAGTCAACGGCCGAACAATTGTAAGTGCATACAAGTCATCGATTCGCATCGCAGAAGCGAAGAACGCGAACATTGAGCCCGTCTTTTCCATTGATGCAGAGCTAACGGACTTGTACCTTGCGATCGACAATGCCGATGCTATTAATGCAGCGACAACGCTGATTCCCATGACTAACCCACTGTTATGCGAATGTTCGGGCGAGGTGATGACTGGGGCCAGCCAATCGCTATAGAAGTGCAGTCCTATGGCCGGAGCATTCATAAAACCAGCCACCACACTGAGCACTCCGAGAATCCCCAGAGGCAGAACAATCCGTGTGTCAGGATGATGGAGATGATGCGCGGTATGCTCGTCGATCCGGCTGGTTCCCTGGAACGTCAGCATATACATACGCCACATGTAGAATGCCGTTAGTGCACTCGTGACTGCAGCGAGTCCATAGACTGGACGGTTATGATCAAACGCAGCCAACAATATCTCGTCTTTTGACCAGAAACCGGCAAGGGGTGGAATACCAGCGATCGCAATCGTTCCAATCAAAACCAGAAGATGCGTGGACTTTATCTTGGATGCGAGTCCCCCCATCTTTCGCATATCCTGCTCACCGTGAAGTGCATGAATCACCGCACCAGCGCCAAGGAATAGGAGTGCCTTGAAGAAGGCGTGCGTCGTCACATGGAACATAGCAGCTGAGAAAGCACCGCAACCACATGCGACAAACATCAAACCAAGCTGAGACACTGTGGAGTACGCGAGGACCTTCTTAATGTCCCATTGGGCTACACCCGTACAGGCCGCTACCAGTGCTGTTAGGCCACCCGTCCAAGCAACGACTTGCATCGCAATCGGCGACATCTCAAACAAGAGATTGAACCGGCAAACCAAGTAAACTCCAGCCGTTACCATTGTGGCAGCATGAATCAGTGCAGATACGGGTGTCGGCCCCTCCATTGCATCCGGTAACCATACAAATAAAGGCAGCTGAGCGCTCTTTCCTGCGGCACCACCAAACAGCAAAAGCGCAATGGTGGTCGCAACGCCGGTTTGCAGGTGCATCGAACCAGATGCACTTAGTTGTCCAAGGATTCCATCCTGCCCGTAAAGGTTAAGCGACTTAAACTCTCGGTAAAGCATGAACATCGCGAGAAGTAACGCGACATCACCAATACGGTTTACAATGAACGCCTTCTTGGCGGCCTGTGTCGCAGACCACTTATCCTGCCAAAATCCAATTAGCAGGTAGGAAGCAAGACCGACCCCTTCCCAGCCAACAAACAGAAGCGGAAGGTTCCCCGCCATCACAAGAACTGCCATAAAGAAAACGAACAGATTCAAGTACGCAAAATAACGTGAGAAACCTTTGTCACCATGCATATAGCTGGCACTATAGATATGGATCAGAGCACCAACTCCAGTGATGACCAAAAGCATTCCGCCATTGAGCGGATCGACGTGAAGGTTGAAGTCAATCGCAAGAGATGTTCCCGGGACAGTAATCCAGGTCATCACGCCGGAATCAACAGCGTGATTTGAAGAGCCTCCAACGGCTGAAACCACTGCGATAGAAGCAATGAACGCTCCAATTACACTCAGGATAGCCACTGTAGAGGAGAGTTTCTCTCCCAACTTTGATCCAATGGTTCCATTGATCAGTGCCCCTATCAGCGGGATGAGCGGAACCAACCACAAAATTGTCGACATCGTGATGGTTATCCTTTCAATCCGTTTAGAACATCGACGTCAACATTGTCCTTCGTGCGGAATATCGCAATCAATATTCCGAGACCAACAGACACTTCTGCAGCAGCCACGGCCATCACAAAGATCGTCAGCATTTGACCGCCAGCATCACCAAGATAGCGACCGAACGCAATCAGAGACAGGTTCACAGCATTGAGCATCAGCTCGATACTCATGAAGATAAGGATTGGGTTACGTCGCGTCGTAACCCCGGCTATCCCAAGGGAGAATAGGACCATCGACAAAACGATGTAGTAATGCAACGGTACGGTCATCAGGCCTTACCCTCCTGCGTTGACTGGCGTTTGCCGGCAAGAACTACAGCACCGATGACAGCGACCAACAGTAGGAAACTTGTCCACTCAAATGCAAACAACCACGGAAGCGATGGGTTGTACAAAACCTTCCCAACCCCTTCCACACTGCCGGGCGTCGCTCCGCCTTCCGATACCTCGGTCGGGAGCATCAAAGGTGCCACACCCTTTATAACTACCGCTGACATCAGACCACCGAGTCCAATGGCGGATGCAAACGCAACGATTGTACGGATTCCGCGGTAGCTGGTGTTGAGGTTCGCCTGTCCCATGTTCAGCAGCATGATGACGAACAAAAACAGAACCATGATGGCGCCAGCGTAAACGATCACTTGAACTGTTGCTAAGAAATATGCATTTAGTGACAAATACAGTCCTGCTACGCTGAACAGATTAATGACGAGGCTTAGCGCGGCACGCAACGGGTTCTGCAAAACGACCACTAGTAAACCGCTTGCCACCGCTGCTACCGCAAAGAACAGGAACATTAGTCCTTGTCCGGAAAGAATTGCTTGAAGTGTCATCGTTCCGTCCCAATGTGAGTCATCTCACCGATACATGTACACATCAGTCAATCCTCTCGAGTTGAGGGTCTGGTACCAACAACATTTCTTTGGTGTAGATAAGCTTCTTTCGGCTATCTTCAGCAAGCTCGAAAATGTCTTTCAGCTCAATCGCGCCAGTCGGACAGCTTTCCTGACAAAATCCGCAATAGATACAGCGCAGCATATTGATTTCATAGCGCTCTGCGTATCGCTCACCTGGACTCCGTCGGTCATGGTCTGTATTTTCACCAGCCACAACTAGGATTGCGTTTGCCGGACAGGCACCAGCGCACAGCGAACAACCGATGCACTTTTCCATGCCATTGTCATAGCGATTGAGAACATGGCGCCAGCGCGCTCTGCGTCCCATCGGTCTACGAAACTCCGGGTACGACAAAACGGTTGTTGGTTCAATAATCTTTGCACCAACACGAGCCATCCCTTGGAATGGGGCAAACACCTCGGATGCAATCTGACGAACATCAGACCAAAACTCTGACATCGTTTAGTCCTCCACTGGCATCCGGGCCGTGATAGCCCGAACCACACTCTCACGACGTATTGGAAGGCGGCTCGCTTCATCACCAGATTTGCGAGCCTTCCAGTGCAAGTATGCAATCCACAGAACAACACTAGCGATTACACCAGATATTCCGACGGCGATGAAGTGTCCCATGATGCCGAGTATCTGTTGAAGCGCCATTGATGTGGCAATCATAACAACATTTGCAAGAGCCGTCGGTAACAACACCTTCCAACCGAAATGCATCAACATGTCATAGCGAAGTCGAGGTTGACTTGCGCGAACGAGAATGAAGAAACTGATCAGGGTGTAGAGCTTGATGAACAACCACATTGGTGCGATGACAACATGGTTCACAAAGTTCAGGACCGAAGGCGGAAAGAACGTCCAGGAAGCCGGAAGCTGTCCAAGGATTCCCCAAGGAGCTGTGTATCCCCCGAGGAAAAGCGTTACACAGATCGCCGAAACAATCATCATGTTTGCGTACTCGCCCATAAAGAACATCGCAAACTTGAACGAAGTGTATTCCGTATGGAAACCAGCAACCAGCTCAGTCTCTGCTTCAGGCAAGTCAAACGGTGCGCGGTTTGTTTCAGCAATCATCGAGATCATGTAAACAACTGCAGCAACTAATCCAAACGGGAAAAGTTTGAAGATGTTCCAGTTCCAAAACCCGGAGGTCACCGACTGCGTCCAGACGCTGTAGTTGGAGTCCGGTATGGCGATGTTTGTAGCTATTGTCTGACTGTGAACAAGCTCTTGCATCGCAAGCGTGCCCGTCATCAAGAGGACCGCGATAATGCTCAGGCCCATGCCGAGTTCATACGAGATGACCTGACTCGAAGCCCGGAGGCCACCGAGTAACGAGTATTTGTTGTTTGACGACCACCCCGCGAGAATGACACCGTAAACCTCAATGGAGGCAACGGCGAGGAGGAACAATATACCTACATTCAAGTGAGGAGCTACGGATCCCCAGTCCGTTGAGCTGTTCCACGGAAGAACCGTCAGGCTGCAGATTACTGGTACCAATGCGATCGCAGGCGCAAGGTAGTAAAGCGTTTTGTCAACATTTGAAGGAGTAATATCTTCCTTCATCATCAGCTTTAATGCGTCAGCCAATGGTTGCAAGAGACCAAATGGACCAACTCTGTTTGGACCAAGTCGTCCTTGCCAAAAACCGAGCAGGCGCCGCTCGAGCCACACGAGAACAGGCACACTGCCAAGTCCACCTGCAAGTGCAATCACAAAGCGCAGGAGCGATCTGAGAAACTCCGCATACCAGGGAATCTGATCAGCGCTGTTGATGAAGAAATCACGCCAAACGGGAGAATCGAACAACTCGTTCATCACTCAGACCCTCCAGACACCAAAGCGGATGGCAAGACATCAGCCGGCGTAAATACCGGTAGTGGACTTCCTGCTCTTGCATTCAGCTCAAGCATAACCTGCCATTGCGGACGGCACCCTGCCTTTGGAGGAACGACGGCATCTACAGTCTGGATTTGTCCATCCACGTTCATATAGGAGCCAGCCGTTTCTGCAAACGATGCTATTGGCAGCACAACAGAGGCCTTTGCCGCCGTGGCATTCATGAATTGACTCGTTACCACGACAAACGCATCTGCAGAAAAAGCCTTTTCGACAAGTACGTGATCAGTTACTTGCTTGATCGGATCACATCCCATCACAAAAAAGTGCTTCACTTTGGCATCCAGAAGTTCGTTCAGAACTTCGGCTGACTTACCAGATGCCGCGAGACCTGACTTGAGTTCATCCACCGATGGCGAATCTGTTCCATCAAAGCCTGCGAGATACGGGCCATATGCATTTGCATCAGTCACTAACAGCGAATAGACACAGCCAGCGGCTTTACACGTCTGTTCTACTGAATGATAGTCGCTTGCAGTAAGACTGTCGGGCACTAAAACAACGCTGTCCGGTGTCAGAGTTACAGACCCCAAATCCGCAGCTGATGCCAACGTATCTATCGTTGCACCGCTTCGTTGTGCCTTTACTGTTCGCAGGTAATACATCGGTTGGTCATACGCGAGGTCCATCCCCACGACCACAATGTGCTTCGCCGATTCTACAGAAGCAATGGTTGCCTTTGGTAATCGCCGCGGCGCCTCGGTAAGTTGATAAGCAAGGTGTGCAGATCCGAAGACTCCCTGTATGAGTTGCCGAAGAAGGATGTTGTCTTCAATCGTGCCGGTCGTCGTTCCAAATGCAGCAATCGCATTTGGCCCGTAGTTCTCTGCCACAAACTGCATGTTGTTGACAATGGAAGCAAGCGCGGTATCCCAGTCAGTCTCAACTAGAATGCCATGTGCATCCCGGATGAGCGGGACAGTAAGGCGTTCAGGAGAATTGACATCTGCATTGCCAAACTTACCCTTATCGCAAGTCCACTCTTCGTTAATCTGTTCATTGACCCGCCCGTTAATGCGAACGACTTCTCCCATTCGGTGTCCAACAGCAATGTTGCATCCGTTAGAACACTTTGTACAAATGGAATCCGCAGACTTTACTTCCCACGGGCGCCCTTTGAAGCGGAACTGGCGACTGGTTAATGCCCCTACCGGACAAATCTCGATCGTATTTCCGCTGAAGTTCGAATCAAAGGTTCCGCCAAGAAATGGCCCGACTTCCGACTGTGCCCCACGATTGATCAGACCAAGCTTAGAGTCTCCAGCGATTTCCGACGCAAAGCGGGTACACCTCATACAGGTGATGCAGCGTTCACGGTCGAGGACAACATGGTCGGAAATGGGCAATGCCTTGACGTATCGCCGCTTATCTTCGATGAACCTGGTATTCGGAGGACCGTATGAGATGGTCATATTTTGAAGCGGACACTCGCCACCACGGTCACAAACAGGGCAGTCAAGAGGATGATTAGCAAGAATCAGTTCGAGGACACCGTTCTGCGCTTTTTTGACATCGGGTGTCGTCGTCTTTACGACCATTCCATCGGCAGCTGGAATCGTACAGGTTGCCATAATGGATGCACGTCTTTGTCCGAACATCTCGAGTTCAACACTTGCCAAACACATTCGGCAGGCGCCGACACTGGTCAGGCGTGGGTGATAGCAGAAGTATGGAATGTCTGATCCGGCAGCGAAAGCCGCTTCAATCACAAGCGTGCCTTTAGGTACCTCTACGGATTTTCCATCCACAACGAGGCTAACCATAGGCACACCAGCGTTCTGCGCTGCCTGCGTATCCGCAACTACTTTACTGACATCAGCACTTTCAGCTGCGGTCTTTGGCCTCTCAGGACCGTTTTGCGTTGACATAGCGATGTTATGCTCCCAGCTGTCCCGCATCGGAATACGTGTTCCGACCATGATGGATATACGACAGGTACTCGTGGCGGAAAAGCCGAAGACTTGTCATTACTGGCCAAATTGCCCCTTCACCCAAAGCACAGAACGACTTTCCACGAATCGAGTCGCAGATATCCCATATCAGGTCAATATCCTGCTCACGTCCTCCGCCGGATGCGATTCGAGCATAGATCTTACTCAACCAGTCGAGACCCTCACGGCAAGGAGTACACTTGCCACAAGACTCGTGATGGTAGAAGTCCACGAGACGATGCGTAACCTTAAATACATCCGTCGTCTCATCAAAAATCATCAATCCACCAGACCCCAGACCCAGCGTTTGCGTATTTTGGGGAATACCCTCATAGTCGAACGGGTAATCGAGTGGCGTGGGAGGAGCGAAGCCCATTGAACTTCCACCAGGGATGTATGTCTTCAGGCGATGTCCATCGCGAACGCCACCCGCAATATCGAGAACTTCGGAGAACGGTGTACCAAGCACAATCTCATAAATTCCAGGCTTGTTGACATGTCCGGAGATTGAGAAGAGCTTGGTTCCTCTGGAGCGTGGCGAGCCAACGCCAATTTCTGCGTACTTGGCACCACCCAGCTCCAAAATTGCAGGAATGGTAGCGGCCGTCTCAACATTGTTGACGACACTTGGGCGCTTCCAGACACCAGAGATCATTGGCAGCGGTGCAGCAGGTGGCTTGAGGCGTGGCATACCCCGTTCGCCCATCAAACTGGACATCAAGGCAGATTCTTCACCGCACTCGTAAGCTCCCGCTCCAAGGTGTGTATAGATATCAAAGTCCAAACCAGAACCAAGCACATTTTTGCCCAGAAAACCCGCAGCATAGGCTTCATTGATGGCTTTTTGTACACTTTTCCACGGCTCAATGTATTCGCCTCGAATGTAAATGTAGCACTTAGCAGCACGAACGGCGATCATGGAGCAAAGACAGCCTTCGACAAGCAAATGTGGCAGCGCATTCATCAAATCGCGGTCTTTAGCGGTACCGGGCTCACCTTCATCGGCGTTAATGATGAAGTAATGCTCCACATCGCGATTCTTAGGAAAAGCATTCCACTTGATGTGCGTCGGGAATCCCGCACCTCCGCGTCCGCGGAGACCGGAAACTTTGACTTCCTCGATAATGGCATCCGGTTCCATGCCAAGCGCTTTGCGGAACTGCTCATATCCGCCATGTGCGACGTAGGTCTCCAGACGATTAATGCCTGGGACATTGCGATGCCGATAAAGGAGCTGCGTTTGTTCTACTGCCATCTAAAACTCTCCCTGCTCTGGCATTTGACTTTGTGGCGGTCGAACCGACTCGCTTGGCATATTTTTGAGTTCGGTGATGAGCTTATCGATGGTCTGTTCCGTTGCATTTTCGTAGTACGTGCTACCGACCATTAAAGCAGGAGCATGGCAACAAGCTCCGAGGCACTCCACGCGTTCTACGGAGAACGTGCCATCTGTGGTCATTTCTCCAGCGTGAATGCCTAGTTTCCTTTCACAGTAGCCAATGAGTTCATCAGCGCCGTTGACCATACACGCAACGTTTTGGCAGATTTCAATTCGATGACTCGCGACGGGGCGCTTGTTATACATCGTGTAGAACGTGGCAACACCGGCGACATCTGCTGCAGGCACTCCAAGATGATCTGCAACCTCTTGCATAGCCTCTGGAGGAAGCCATCCTCCATAAACTTCCTGAGCCACCCAGAGCGCAGGCAACAATGCTGCCTTGGACGTTGGGTATCTGGCGATAAGGGCATCCAGCCGCCGCTTCGTATCATCTGTGAACTTAGCCATTGTGCAATCCATATCCCACATCGACCGGGTTACCGGTCAATGTCACCCAATACAATGTCAATCGAACCAATCATCGCAACAACATCAGCTACCAGTCGGCCTTCGCACATTTTTGGCAGCGCTTGCAGGTTATAGAAAGATGGTCCCTTAATCCGTACGCGATACGGACGGTTACTGCCATCTGAAATCACGTAGTAAGCCTTCTCGCCACGCGGGCCCTCAACTGAACCGAGAGCCTCACCAACGGGCGGATGATAGCCTTCCGTGAAGAGCTTAAAGTGGTGGATAAGCGCTTCCATCGATGTATCCAGCTCCGCTTTCGGTGGCGGTGCGATCTTGCGATCATTCGTACGAACGGGCGCACCCGGCATAGCCAGCGCACGCTTTAGAGCTTGTCGGCAAATTGAGTACGACTGCCGTAACTCTTCCATGCGAACACGGTACCGATCAAGGACATCCCCGTACTCGCCAACAGCAATGTCGAAATCGTATTGCTCGTAGCCGCTGTAAGGATTCGACTTCCGCAAATCCCATGCAACTCCACTCGCCCTCAAAGATGGACCAGTCAAGCCGGCATCGAGGGCATCCTGTGGCGTTAGTACACCCACCCCACGCGTACGCTCGAGCCAAATCGGATTGTTCGATAGAAGGCCCTCGTACATCTCCATTCGCTTCGGAAACTGCGCCAGGAAACTCTCAACCCGCTCGTACCAACCTGGTGGCATATCTCCCCTAAGTCCACCGGGACAAATCCACGATGTCTTAGTGCGAACACCGGACATATGCTCCTTGATCTCAAGGATGAGGTCGCGATCTTGCCATGTGTAGAAGAACACTGACATCGCACCGATATCAAGTGCGTGCGTGCCAAGCCAAAGCATGTGCGATGCAATACGCTCGAGTTCATTCAGCAATACACGCAGAACCTGCGACTTTTCGGGAATGACGACATCAACAAGCTGCTCAACAGCCAGCGAGTATGCCAAGTTGTTACACAGATTCGAAAGGTAGTCTTCGCGATCTGTAAGAACAAGAGCTTTGTAGTAACTCAGGTTCTCCATCGTCTTTTCAATGCCCGTATGGAGGTAGCCGATATGCGGAGTGCACCGGACGACATTTTCTCCATCGAGCTCAAGTACAAGTCGCAACACACCGTGTGTACTCGGGTGACTTGGCCCCATGTTGATTGTCATGGTGTCGGCGCCAGAGTCGGGGTCGTGGTGCCTCTCTACCTCAATCCCTGCCGGAAACGTAGACCCGCGTTCAGCAATGACATCGCTACCAAGCATCACTTCGCCTCCTGCTCACGAACATTATGACTGAACTCGACTTCCTCGCCACCAAGTGGGAAGTCCTTACGCAGCGGATGCCCTACCCAGTCATCTGGCATCAGAATGCGGCGTAGGTCAGGATGTCCGGTGAAGTGAACACCAAACATGTCAAAGATTTCACGCTCCGGCCAAACGGCCGCAGGATACACACTCGACGCCGAGGGACATGACTCATCAAGCTGCAATGCGACACGGACAATAAGCCGATCCGAGTGAGCGATTGAGTAAAGCGAATACACCACTTCAAAGCGATGCGGTGCGCGAAACGCCAAACGGTCGACGCCAAAGCAGTCGGAAAGCAGCTCGTAACCGCACACATCTTTCGCCTGCCTCAGACAATCCTCAATGTTCGATGCAGAGACCGTGAACGAAGGGATTCCGTTACAGTCCTGATAATCGAGGACAACGCCACCGATTCCAAGACCTGAGATGGCGTCAATCATACGATGAGTCATGCCATCCAGAGAGCCTGGAGTCATCGTCAGTGAAGAGTGAAATGTCTTGTTACGAATTGCCAGATCGCTACCGGACAACCCCAAGCGGACATCAGCATCAACCATGCGTTTTCACACCCGACGACCCATACAATAAAGTGCTCAATACTTTGCGAATTTTATCACAAAGTCTCCCGGCGGCGATGAGTCATAAGCTCCAGGAGCACACTACTACGTGAACAATACCTAATAGCGCTGGCTAAATCGTTCCTGATCAATTTTTTCCTGAAGCTGCATGATTGCATGGATCAGGGCATCAGGTGATGGCGGGCAACCTGGAACATAGATGTCAACCGGCACAATCTGGTCGACTCCTTGAACCACTGCATAGTTGTTGAAGACTCCACCATTCGATGCACAGTCGCCCATCGCGATGACCCACTTTGGGTCAGGCATTTGATCGTATACCTGACGCAAAACAGGCGCCATCTTCTTGCAGACACGTCCACTAACGATCATCAGGTCAGCTTGTCGAGGAGATGCCCTAAACGCTTCCGAACCGAAGCGCGCGAGATCGTATCTGCTGTCTGTCGACGCCATCATTTCAATTGCACAGCAGGCAAGCCCAAAGGTCGCCGGCCAAAGTGAGTTCTTCCTAGCCCAGTTGACAACCTTGTTCATTGAAACCGTCAAAAACGGCTGGTCAGTTTCTAGCCCCATTCCAACCCTCCGCGCTTCCAAACATAGATGTAACCAACCAGGAGGATGGCAACGAAGACCAGCATTTCGACTAGATTGAAGAGCATCAAACCGCCGGATGCTTTGTAGTTAACAGCCCACGGGTACAAAAAAATCGTTTCAATGTCAAAGACTATAAACAACATCGCCGTGAGATAGAACTTAACCGGAAAGCGTTCCCTTGCTGATCCGATCGGCGTAACCCCGCATTCGTAAGCAGAGTCCTTGCTCGCCGATGGTCGACGGGGGCCAAGTAACGCAGACAAACCAATCAGGGCCAGCGCAACAACGGTCGCACCAGCGACCATCACAAGCACGGGTATGTAGGATGACAACATGGTTTTGAATCCATTCAAATGGAAAGCGGCTCCCTTGGTATTCCAAGGCACAATCCACCGCAAACTGTACCATGTAGCCCTACGCGGAAACAATAGTCTTGACATGAGTTACCTGTCAAGAGTAATGTTACAAAAGTGACATCACAATAACGATGTTGCTGGGGATTCGTCCCAATAGTGTTGCCGGAACTGCATTGACGCAGCGATGCATCACGCAAAATTCACAGGAGGCTTCGTCTCTACATATGCGTAAATCGACGATTTCGTTTGTAGCTCTCGTTGGCATGGTTGCATTGGGTAGCACTGCCAATGCTCAGGAAATCAAAATTGGTGGTTCCCTCGGAATCAACTATTCTAATAACTTCAACAAACCAGCCGGGGGCAATACTTTCCTTTACAACTCCAAGGATGCCCAGTTCTCGCTCAACCTTGCTGAATTGACCGTCAGCCGGGAAGCTACCGCGCGCAATCGCGGTGGTTTTCACCTTCGCTTTATTGACGGTGATGTCCGCAATGCGTTGCTGACGCCAGGAACCTACGTGGCTGAAGCTTACGGTACACAGCTGATCGAAGCTGGCGATAAGGATATTCGCCTCGATGTAGGACAATACCGGACATTTGTCGGGTCTGAAGGCCTCGGCATTGACAACTTCATTAGCCGGTCGTTCGCATTCCAGTTCCTGACACCAATCCTTGGTCAGGGTGTCCGTGCAGGCTTCGACCTCAATGACTCCACGCGCGTGACCGGTTCGTTGCAAAACAAATACAGCGGAACCGGCGAAGACAACCGCGATCTTTCCTACGCTCTTACGATCGATAAGAAGCTCGGAGATTCCAGTGATCTTCGTGTCAACCTGATTACTGGTCGCGAAAATGTCGGTGGAAACAATCGCGAAACAAATCTCGCCAGTTTCCAATATTCCCGCAAGCTCTCTGATGCGAACGCCCTCCACGTAGACTACACATTGCGTTCTGGTCGTGATGCCGCAGACACACGCTATGAAGCGACCGGTGTGAAGGGCGTCCTCGTTCTGGGTCAATCAAACGGCGGATCCCTCTCGCTCCGTGGTGAATATCTCCAGCAGAACACGGCTGACTCCGGGGTACTGCCAACGTTGACATCAACGCCAGGCACGAAGCCAACACTGACGAGCATTGCTTTGTCCTACAAGCTTCCTGCCACAAGCAAGACGGTTAGCACAGTTCTTGAATACCGCTATGACCGCTCAAATGACTTCTTCTTTGGTGCATCCAATGGACTTAAGAAGGATCAGGGCACTTTGTCCATAGCTCAGGTCTACAAGTTCTAACGCAACCAGACCTCGCATAACGAAACGCGGTGCACTCAAAGTTGCACCGCGTTTTTTCTTACTTTTTGCCACACAGTCTTGACATCGAAAAGCAAAACGGAATACACTCGCCCATCGGTCGCCACTGCAATGTGGTTATCGGTAAGCACACGTTCACGCAATGTCGCGGGTCGATTGTTCGAAAGGACTGAAGATATGGCCATGACAGTTGTAGAGTCAGGATTAACGAGGACTTTCTTCGCGATTCCGTTAGTGTGCGCCACGCAAGGTCCCACGTTCTAACGTTGGGGCTATTTTTATTTTGACAAGGAGGAATCATGATCAAGATTGAGGCAGTTATCCGACCACAGCGACTTGATGAGGTCAAGACCGCTCTCGATGACCTTGGTGTGACCGGAATGACGGTGACTGAGGTCCGTGGTTCGGGTAAGCAGAAAGGTTATACACAGCATTATCGTGGTGCGGAATACACCGTCAACCTGATTCAGAAGCTGAAACTTGAAATCGTTGCCGCAGATAATGAGGTGGATCGCATCGTAGATGCCATTTCGACAGCTGCACGCACCGGCGAAATCGGTGATGGCAAGATTTTCCTTTCTCCTGTACTGGATGCCATCCGCATTCGAACGGGAGAGCGCGGAGGCGATGCTGTTTAGCATCCCTCCCACTTTCGAAAACTATCTACTGTTAAGAATCCTCCGCTAAGAGAGGAATGCCTACCCCAAAGGCTTTCGATGCAAGACACTCACCCTGTCTTGCCTATATAGAAAGGAACGGTTCATGCGACATCCGCATTCCGTATACGCACAGGTCCATGATCTGCTGCGTCGCTTCGCATACTTTGTGGCAGTAATGGCGTCTATAACGTTCATTGTGCCAATATCTGCATCGTTTGCACAGGACTCACCTCCTACTGCAACTGCAACACCACCTGCTCCTGCATCGGCTACACCAGAAACAGCCAATAACATTGGAGACGAAAACGGACTTGCCCATCCGGACTTCACCACAAAATTCGATGGCTCAATCAAAGCCGACGATGGAACCGTCAAGAACGAATCAGCGCCTGAACTGAGCGGAGGAGACACCGCCTGGATGCTTGTCTCCACTGCTTTGGTACTGTTCATGACGCCGGGACTAGCCCTCTTCTACGCGGGCATGACACGGAGTAAAAACGTCCTCAATGTGCTAATGCAGAGCTTCATCTCTGTTGCGATCGTTACTGTTATCTGGGTGGTGGTGGGTTACAGCCTTGCATTTGCACCTGGAAACAATGACATGATCGGCGGATTAGACTTCATGATGCTGAAGGGTGTCGGCCAGACAACATTTGTTTGGAACGGCACTGCAATGGCTATCCCACATCAGGTCTTTATGGCTTTTCAAATGATGTTTGCCGTTATCACCCCAGCACTGATCTCAGGTGCTATTGTCGACCGCATGAAGTTCTCCGCTTATTGTGTATTTATCGCTTTGTGGAGCCTACTGGTCTATGTTCCGATGGCTCACATGGTTTGGGGACCGGGAGGCAAGCTCTTCAAACTCGGTGCACTTGACTTTGCCGGTGGCACTGTAATCCACATGACAAGTGGAATCTCCGCCCTCGTCCTTGCGATGATTGTTGGCAAGCGACGCTTATCGAGCCATGAAGACACCCGGCCGCACAACCTTCCGATGACTCTGATCGGTACCGGGATTCTCTGGTTCGGTTGGTTTGGCTTCAATGGCGGATCGGCAGGGGCCAGTAATGGGCTGGCTGGGAGCGCGTTTATGGTGACCCATATCGCGGCTGCAACCGCTGGTCTGGTTTGGTGCCTTGTTGAATGGGTTCACGTAAAGCAGCCAACCGCGCTCGGATTCGCATCCGGTGCCGTTGCTGGCTTGGTCGCAATCACACCGGCATCCGGTTTTGTCACAGCAAGCTCAGCAATCATAATCGGTGCTGTGGTTCCCTTGATTTCCTACACGGCAATCCAGATTAAGAACAAGCTGCAACGCGTTGATGACACGCTGGATGTGTTTGCAGTACACGGACTTGGTGGTATCTGGGGCGCAATCGCCACCGGGATTTTTGCCGATAAGGCAGTCAATTCACTGGTTCCAGACGACCGTGCAGCACTGATGTCAGCACAGCTGCAGTCGATTATGTGGGCAGTTATCCTGGCTGTCGTCGGCACATTGGTAATCGGGCTGGTACTCAAAGTCCTGTTCAAAGGACTTGCAGTGTCTGCAAATGATGAGGAGGCTGGGCTTGACTTGGCGATGCACGGTGAAACCGGCTACGTCTCGACAAGCGGCCTCTCCGATGGTCGTACACACTAGAAATTTTATGTAAACCGTTTCGTTTGTTCGGAACGCCCTCTCATGTTTTTAGAAGGTTCATCTAATGAAATTCCTTGCTATCTCTCTCGTAGCTTCAGCTGCCGTTGTTGCAGTGGCATCTCCGCAAGTCAATGCACAAGGTATCCAAATCGGTGCGACGATTGAAACAAACTACACAGCTAACTTTAATCGTCCCAGCACTGGGCTTAATGGTGCTACCGGTGCTCCGTATTACTTCAATGCAAAAGAAGGCTCAACGCAGCTAAATTTTGGTGAATTGCACTTTTATTCGGATCCATCCGAAAAGCGCAAAACGGGCTTCTCTATCCGTATGGTTGATGGCAACGTTGTCGCCGGTTTGCCCCTTGGTCTGGCTGGTGTCAACACAACGACCACCAATGTCTACGAAGCATATGCACGGGTTATTGCTGGTGGAGCCAAGCCAGTGACAATCGATGCTGGAATCTTCCCGACACACGTTGGCTATGAGACCATTCCTACGGGAACAAGCGCATTCTTCACGAAGGCATTTCACTTTGGTCAGCTACAACCGTTCTATCATTCAGGTATTCGGGCTCAGTTTGCAGCAACATCCCGTGCAACCGCGATGGTATCGTTGCTGAATCGGTACAACGGAACTGAATCGAACGGAAGCCGGACACCGGGACTTGGACTTCAGTGGAACCAGATCCTGTCTTCAAAGGACTCTGTCATCTTCAACTTCGCACGTGCCAAAGACACGGTCGCCGGCGCCGAGCGGTACAAGGCCATCACAAACTTTGGATACTCGCGAACTCTCGCTCCAAACCTGACACTCGCCACGGATGCATCCATTGTCTCAGGAGTACAGGCAGGGTCTGCGGGCTATAAGGCTGGCGCGATTACTGGCTACCTCACTTACGCAATCAAATCTGGTGACACGATTTCGTTGCGTGCTGAGCAGCTTGCAGATGACACTGCCGGCGGATTGTTCATTCCATCCGCGGATGCTGGCACGAAGCCGACACTCAGCTCACTCACGCTCACGTATGAGTTCAAGAAGGGACAAACGTCGGCCAGCCGTACTCTGGTCGAACTCCGTCACGACAAGGCCAACACAAGCGTGTTTTCAACGTCATCAGGAACGGCAAAGTCAAGTACGACGCTGACCATTGGACAAGTCTTTTCGTTCTAACCAACAATCCTCCATTACATCGAAAATGGAGATATAGCGGACACACAGTGAGCGTTTTGTGTTGATTCAGGGTGGTCGCCCAGACCCTGACCATCGTCAGGATCCAGGTGGCCATCCATGATTTACGTGCTTGGTGTGGCACAGGTTGTTACGAAAGTTGAACCAGCGACCCCGGTTTGCCAGTCGGACCGATTCCAGATCAATGTACGCAAGACCGCACTGGCGTTATGAGGAGCTTGCCAATGTGGCACTTCAGCGTCAGTGCAACTAGCAATCTGATTCGCAGGTTAGTGTAAGCGCGGGGCTAAGTCAAACAACAGTCTGAACTGACTGCACCTACAGGACTCCCAGCTATCCGTAAACGAAGAGCCTTGAACACCTAGTGATATTGGCGAAAGTTTAGAATGACTTTTCCGAGGATGGTGGCATCACGCGTGATGATTGGCTTGAGCGCCGGGTTCTCAGGTTGAAGCCGAATACCACTCGCACCAGCAGGATAAAACGTCTTGACGGTTGCTTCATCACCGATGAGCGCCACGACAATATCGCCCTGAATAGCAGTTTCCTGCTGCTGAACGACTACAATGTCACCGTTCAGGATGCCGGCATTTACCATCGAATCGCCCTTAACCCGCAAGGCAAAGCACGACTTGTTGCGTGGAATAAGCGCATCCGGGAGTGGAAAATAATCCTCTACACTCTCTTCAGCAAGGATTGGCGTCCCCGCAGCAACGGAACCTACCAAAGGCACAGAAACCGTTTTTTTGGTGGCCATCGTAGCAGCATCCTGCAAGAGTTCAATAGAACGATACTTGCATTTGCGCCGACTTATGTAGCCTTTTTCCTCAAGGGCATCAAGATGCTTTTGAACAGAGCAAGATGACTTCAACCCTGTAGCAAGTCCCAACTCCCTTACCGTTGGCGGTTGCCCCACGGTCAGGATGCTGTCCCGTATAAGTGATAGGATTTCTTGCTGCCGTGCGTTGATTGCTTCCATCTATGTATTACTCTCCAAAGTACTCGCAACATCATTGTAGGCTCGAATCTCCTCGCAATGCAAACAACTTTTTGCCTTACATTACTCCGGTACAATGTCCCATGTTTCAGGATGGTACCGTCCAATGGTTTTAGGAAAGCGTGTTATCGTTGTGCTTCCCGCGTACAAGGCGGCAAAGACATTGGAACGTACCCTTGCAGATATTGACAGGTCCATCGTGGATGACATTCTCCTTGTGGATGATTATTCTCCGGATGACACGGTCGCTGTCGCTGAAGCCCTGGGCATAACGGTCGTCCGTCATTCTCGAAATCGTGGCTACGGCGGTAATCAAAAGACCTGTTACAACGAAGCTTTACGAAGGGGAGCCGACATTGTCGTGATGGTACATCCCGATTACCAATACGCTCCTACCCTCGTTGGCGCGCTCGCATCACTTATTGCATCCGGGGAATACGATGCTGTCCTCGGGTCGCGGATTCTTGGCACACCAGGCGCCCTCAAGTCCGGAATGCCTCTTTGGAAATACATCGCAAATCGCATTCTCACACTCATCGAGAACATGTTGCTCGGGGTCAAGCTAAGTGAATATCACACCGGTTTCCGTGCCTTCTCTGCTGATGTTCTGAGGACTTGTCCTCTCGAAGAGGCAAGTGATGACTTTGTCTTTGACAACCAAATGCTGGCGCAGATCGTACACTTCAAGTACAGAATCGGAGAAGTGTCTGTCCCTACACGCTACTTTGATGAGGCATCATCGATTAATTTTTCTCGAAGCGTCGTATATGGATTTGGCGTACTCGGTACCGCAATGTCATTTGTGCTCGAACGCTTAAAACTTACCAAATCCCCTCTTTTCAGAGTCGATGGCAAGAAGCTTCCTGCAGCAACGGAAGGATAACCGCATGGGAAGAACTATCAGGCTGTTGATCGCTGAAGACGAAACAATGACTCGTTCCATGCTTTCGCGACTGCTCTCCTTGGAGGATGACATTGATGTCGTGGGTGAGGCAGCGACCGGTCAGGAAGCACTTGACCTTGCAAGGTCCCGGAAACCCGATGTTGTGTTGACCGATATTGGGATGCCACAGATGGATGGTATTGCCCTAACCGCAGAGCTGCGCCGCGAGCTTCCACAGATTGGTGTTGTTATTCTGACCATTTATAACGATGACGAACGGGTATTCAGTGCTATCAAAGCTGGCGCTAAGGGATATGTCCTGAAAGACTCGCCTCCAGAGGAAACGATGTCTGCAATACGATCTGTCTCTCGCGGAGAAGCCGTCATTCACCCGAGTCTGGTGTTGCGTGTCCTGTCAGAATTTGGACGCCTTTCAGAGCAAAAGCGAACTGACCTTAGTATGTTCAGACAACTAACAGAGCGTGAAATCGAGATATTGACCGAGATTGGTCACGGACGGCGCAATCGGGATATCGCAGAGACGCTTTTCATCTCAGAAAAGACGGTGAAGAACCACATATCGTCTATCTTTGCAAAGCTCGAAATTAACTCTCGGGCAGAGGCCGCGCTTCTAGCGGCGCGCCAAGGTCTCGTGTAACGCCGGTTTCATCCAAAGCTCTGAAAGTCTGGTAACTCAGCAATGGCTACAGCTGATTCCCGCTCCGCTCGAACAAATCTGGGAATAATCCACAAGCTCCGGTAGTGCAGGTTTGACACATCAAGCCAGGGGCTGGATTATTGATGATGTCACGCTGTAGGGATCGGTCTCATCATCTTTGCAAGGGGATGGTGCAGTCACCAATTATGTATGTACAGATATTGATGCATAAGGGAGGATTGGTGTCCCCCAAAACTGCAGCCAGGAGTAAGTGAAGTACTTCGGAAACTTTCGGAAGTCTGTTCGTTTTATTTTTTCAATCCTCGACGAATTTCCGTTTGTTCTGACGTCTAGTGGTATGTAAGCATGCATATGTCCTATGAACATAGATTGGTCGAGCGCTTTCAACGTGGCGATCACAAAGCAATGGAGCTGCTGGTGGATCATTACATTGATGGTCTGCTGCGGTTTGTCATGCGTATTGTGGGTTCGCGTGAGGATGCGGAAGACGTCGTTCAGGATGCGCTAATCAAGTCATTTGAGCGTGCCTATCAATTCAGGGGAACTCCTGCATCGTTCGGAGCATGGTTATATGCGATTGCGCGCAGCACCGCGTTGGATCGAAGACGACAGCTGCGTTTTCCTTTTGCACAAATGACGTTGATCGATGACATCGCAACTCCGGCTCATCCAACATCAAACCTGCACACGCTACTGTGGTCGGCGTTTGAGAGGCTCTCGGATGATGACCAGGCCGTTCTGATCTTATGTGATGCAGAAGAAATGTCGCATGCAGATGTCGGCATTATTTTGGAACGTAGCACTGCTGCCATTAGCAGCCAGCTCTATCGCGCGCGAAGGCGCCTCAGGGACGAAATGGCACAGGTCAGGGAGGTAAGCCCATGGATTGCATGATGATTCGTCAACTGATCGGTCCACTGTCAGATGCTCAGCTTACTCAGGAGCTAAGTGATGCAATAACGTTGCATTGTTTGACGTGCCCGCAGTGCAGTCAGGAACTCCATACCCAAATGACGATGCGGACGCTTGTACACGAATACCTAATAGATCACTCTTTGGCTGTTACCGATGCGTATCGCAGCCGTTGTCTGCGGCGACTAACCGACCGCTTTCCACATTTTCAGGGAACCAATTCGGTTTCTTCGAATCATACTCAGTATCAGTTACCAATCCAATTGGAGGAATCATAATGCAAGCAGTTAGCCCGAGAAGAGAGCTTTTTGAAGCAGTTCAAACAGTTGGACGTGCCGTTAGTGGACGCACCAGCCTGCCTATCCTGTCCCATGTACTGGCCCGCCCGGTTGGTGATGGACGTCTACGGCTTATGGCCACAGACCTTGAAATGTGGCTTGAGTGCTCGATTGGCTCACGGATTTCCTTCGGTTTCGATGACGGAGACCAACCAGGTTTTACCTTTCCTGCAAAGTTGTTCACAGAAATGCTGGGCGCGTTTGCAGAGAGTGATGTGGTCCTCGACAGACCGGATGTAAAGGCGAAGACATCGGTTCGTTGTGGACGGTCCAATTACGAGCTGCTGGGTCTATCCCCCGATGAGTTTCCCGCTCCTCCGGAGGTCGATCATATCGCCAGCTTTACGATTGCTGGAGGCCTCCTCAAGGCATTGATTAAAGAGGTCAACTTTGCAGTTTCCACGGACGAAACGCGTGTGATTCTTACTGGCGTTCTCCTTAAATTTGATGGAACATCAATCAAACTGGTGGCAACAGACACGCACCGCCTCGCCGTTACTGAGGGGCAGGTTGCCAGTGGTGATGGCGCAGGCAATGCGGTTGTACCAGCACGCGCTATGAATGAAGTTCTTCGCCTTGCGGGTGATGACGATGCCGTTCAGGTTGTTCTAGCAAATGGTCAGGCACGCTTTGAATTCCGGAAGCGCGCCGATGACAAGGACACAGATGCCGCGACAGTTGCCGGGTTGGATGGTCGGTTTCGGGTCGATACGACGACAATGATCACTCAGCTAATCGATGGTCAGTTCCCGAATTATGAGCGAGTGATTCCGCAGAACTATGACCGAAAGCTGACCATCGACCGCGCTGACTTTATTGCGAGTGTCAAACGCGTTGCCATCGTCGCCAAGGAGAACGCGCAGCGTGTTGTTTTAGAGACGCAGGGTGACCAGCTTGCCCTCACTGCTGAAAGCGGAACCATTGGGAGCGGACGCGATGAAATTGAAGTCGCTCGCGAAGGTGCCGATATCGCCATCGCATTCAACGCAAAATATCTTGCTGATGCCCTCAATGCGATTGATGCCGAGGGTGTCGCGCTGGAAATGACAGAACCACTACGCCCCGGAGTTATCCGGCCAGTAGGTGGAAACCGTCCATCATATCTATGCGTTTTGATGCCGATGCAGGTAATCTAATACATAGTAATAATTTTGTGGGCAACGGCTTAGCTTGGGGCATCTCACGTAGATGCCCTTGGCGTGTGTAAGGTGGAAATTATGCGCATTGGGCATTCTTCGCTTTTGTTTCTTGTTTTGTGCGGTGGCATCGCAGGATGTTCTGCACCGGCGAAGCAAACCGATGCTGGAAAGTCATCCCCGATAAGTGTTCCGGTACAGGTTGCACCTGCCAAAACGGAAACCTTCAGGGATGCAGTATCCGTCAGCGGGTCGGTCAAAGCACTCAATGTGTATGAGGTAGCTCCACGTGTAGGTGGCAGATTAGCTTCGGTATCCGTCGTAGAAGGTCAGACATTGACCGCTGGGCAGATTGTAGCTACCATCGAAACCCGGGACTTTGAGATAGCACTCGCAGGTGCAAAAGCTCTGGAAGCAAGTGCCCAGGCCGCGATATTACAGTCGCAAGCCAATGCGAATGTTGCCAAACTGAGGCTGAATCAGGCTAAGCGTTCCCTTGAATCACAGGTGACGAGCGGAGATGTAAGCGTCCGCGATGCGGAAGACGCATTGGCAATTGCAAAAGAGCAACTCGAAGTTGCCAAGCGCCCGCAGCGTACCCAGGAAATCATTGCCGCTGAGAGCAGCGTTGCACAAGCTGAAGCGAATCTTGTAAAGGCATCTGCAGATCGAAAACGCTACGAAAGCCTTGTTCGTGAAGGCGCTGCATCCCAATCACAGCTTGATCAAGCCGTGAATGGCGAAGCAGTGGCTACAGCAGCTCTGCGATCCGCAACTGCACAATTGGACTTGGTCCGAACGGGTGGCCGTTCAGAGTCGATCAAGCAGGCTGAGCTCGTCGTGCGTCGTGCCGAACAGGCTTTACGTCTCGCAAAGACCAGCTCTCTTACATCTAACATCAGGGAAGATGACGTCTCTGCTGCAAAGGCTGCATTGGAGCAAGCGAATGCCTCCCTCTCGCAGGCAAAGGCTTCGGCCGCAAACGCTGCTTCCGCCGTCGCACAGGCAAAGCAGGCACTTTCTGAATGTACGGTTAGAGCAACCATGTCAGGGCGTATCGCCAAGCGCATGGCTGAGCCAGGACAGTCCATCTCTGTCGGCAACCCGATTGTCCAAGTGGTTCCTTCCGGAACCATTGTCTTCGAAGCCAACGTTCCAGAGGCTGATGTCAACAAACTAAAAACCGGTGCCGAAGCGGCCGTTACTATCAGCGGAATAACCAGATCGTTCAGTGCCAGCGTCCTCGATGTATCCCCTATAGCAGAACAAAACTCAAGGTCATACCGAGTCCGGCTGAGTATCACGGGTGACCTCACTGAAGTTCGTTCGGGTATGTACGGTACGGCAGATATCCAGATACGTTCGATTACCGCCACTGGAATTCAGAAGTCTGCATTGGTCACCAAAACCGATGGCTCGACGTATGTCTATGTCGTAGAAAGCGATACTGCCAAGCTGAAGCCAGTAAAGGTTTTGTTTCAGAACTCTGACTCCTGTGCGGTTTCTGGCATCGAACCGAATGAGATCGTAGTGGTCAATGGCATTAGTAATCTGTCTGATGGCTCTCCAATCCGAATCCCAAAGGGCGAGTAATCAATGTCCCTAACACAACTTAGTATTAAGCGTCCAATTGCGATTTTGATGCTCTTTGCGGTGTTGACCATCCTTGGCTTACAGGGACTGTTGAAAATGCCTGCCGAACAGGATCCACGGATTGACTTCCCATTCATCTCAGTCAGTACAGCCTATCCGGGTGCCGGTCCGGGTGAAATTGAAACGCTTATTTCGAAACCAATTGAGGATGCAGTTTTTAGCGTTAACGGTATCAAGAACGTTACCAGTGTCTCGCAACAGGGAATATCGATCGTTGCAATCGAATTTCAGCTTGGCGTCGATGTAGACACGGCAGCAGCCGATGTCCGTGCGAAGGTTGATTCCGTGCGGAGAGCTTTGCCACAGGCGGCAGATGTCCCACTTATCGGTAAGTTCGATACTGGCTCAGCTCCAATCATGTATCTGGCTGTGCGGTCAACAACCGGGCGCGATTCACGCGAGATTCGCGATCTTTGCGACAGAACAATTAAGGACCGACTCAGTCAGATTGCTGGAGTAGCCGCGGTCAATGTGATCGGCGGAGACAAACGGGAAATTGGGGTCCAGCTCAATCGCGGCAAACTGGATGCGCTGGGGCTGACGGTTTCCGATGTCGTCAGTGCTATACGTGCACAAAATCTGAATCTGCCTGCAGGTCGCGTTACGGAATCCGTTCGTGACTATGCGGTACGCGTTGTTGGTGAGTTTAAGGATGCATCGGAAATCGCGGAGCTGGAGTTCACAGCACAATTGCCTGGCGGACCAAAGATTATCCGCTTGAAGGACATTGCCATCGTCAGTGACACAGCCCGTGAGCGAACCGAAAGCGCATCGCTTGCAAAACGAGACAAGAGCGGAAAGATCACTGAGTCCACTGACACCGTGACCCTCTCTGTTCAGAAGATCAGTGGCGGAAATACCGTAAACATTGCACGAGGAATCCAAAAGCAGCTTGCAGATGCCAAGGCGCTTCTTCCGGCAGACATCGAGATCACGACAACCAGCAATCAGGCAAAAGAGGTTGAAGAAAACCTCCTGGATGTCCAACACACCCTTCTGATCGGTGCTGTGCTTGCCGTTCTCATTGTTTATCTGTTCCTGCATAATCTGCGTGGAACCATTATTGTCGCGATAGCAATACCAGCATCGATTGTGTCCTCATTCCTTGTGATGCAGGCTCTGGGCTTTACACTCAATTCGATGACCTTGCTTGGTCTCTCACTGGCAGTGGGAATTCTGGTGGACGATTCGATCGTCGTTCTGGAAAACATCTATAAATTCCTGGCGCTTGGCTACTCACCGGATGAAGCAGCACTGAAAGGGCGCGGAGAGATTGGTCTGGCAGCACTGACGATTACACTGGTTGATGTGGTTGTCTTTGTTCCGGTGGCATTTATGGGCGGAATCGTGGGGCAGTTCTTCAGGAGCTTTGGAATCACAGTCGCTGTCGCAACGCTGTTCTCGCTGCTAGTCTCGTTTACGCTGGCGCCGATGCTTGCCAGCAAGTGGTACCAACAAGGCTTTAGTGATGCCCCTGCGGGTAAGTTTGCCCGAGCGTTTGATGCATTCTTTCATTCTCTTAGTGCAAAGTATCGCAATACCCTGCGCTGGGCGCTCCTTCATCGGGGCACGGTCATTTTCATCGGAAACATGGCTCTTGTGAATATCATTCTGTGGATGGTAACGGCTGGATCTGGACGAAATGCTGTCGGAACAGCGCTTCCCCTTGTCGGCATTCAAGTCATCGGCGGAGCCCTCGTTTTTATAATCAACCGCTTCCGGGGTAACAAGTCGGGTGAACCATTATTGGTCGGCTCCATCGGTGCTGCAGTGACGTTCTTGGTCTGTAGTGTTTCAGGAGCCGTTGGTACGCCGTTAGGTTTCCGATTCGCTCCCGGTATTGATCAAAGTCTCGTTTCTCTTAGTGTTGAGCTTCCTGCGGGTTCAAGCCTCGATCGCACGAATCAAGTTTTGCGAACCGTTGAAAATGCAGTACGTGACATCCCCGAAATCGACTACATCGAACTTACTGCAGGCAGTACATCCACGGGTGGATTTGAAAGCCAGACCAGCTCAGGATCAAACTTCGGACAAGCCCGTCTCATTTTGCGAGAACCCATCGGGAATCTCGACCGCCTGCAGTTTTGGAAGGACTCGTCCCATCTACGTAGCAAGTCGGATGTCGAAGTGGCAGAACTTGTTCGTGCACGCACGAAAGACATTGTTGGTGCCGATGTAAAAACGACAGAAGTGTCCGGATTTGGAGGAACCGCTGCGCCTGTTCAAATCATTATCACAGGACCGGACCTGAGTGAGCTCCTCGAACGCGCCAGCGCTGTAAAGGAAGTTCTTGCCAAGACCGATGGAATCCTCACTCCTGATGTTTCCTACAAGCCAAGCAAACCTGAAGTACGGATTGTTTTGGACCGACGCCGGGCGGCGGATTACGGGATGAATGTTCAACAAGTCGCAGGCGTGCTTCGGGACGCAATTGAAGGCAATATTGATTCGAAGCTACGCGTTGATGGCGAACAGTATGACATTCGAATTCAGTATCAAAGCCTGAATCGATCATCGGTCGCCGATGTTGGCAATGTCATTGTCGGCTATCGCAATGGACAGTCGATACGAGTCAGAGATATCGCCCGAATCTATGAAGATCGTGGACCTACGAAAATCGACCGGCGTAACCGACTTCGTCAGGTCACAGTATCGGCCTACCTGGCTCCAGGTAAGGTTATCGGAAACATGCAGCAGGCAATCGACCCGCAGCTGGCAAAAATCAACTTCGGTCGAGCCAGTTATTCCTGGGGCGGAGAGGCAAATACGCTGGCAGAGGAAGGCGTGTTCATGATCACGGCTCTTCTCCTTGCGATTACGCTGGTTTACATCCTTATGGCGGCTTTGTTTGACAATCTCCTCTATCCGCTCGTCATCATGCTATCAATCCCACAAGCGCTGGTCGGTGGGCTTTTAGGATTACTCATCACCGGTAAGCCACTCTCAATCATCGCGATGATTGGTGTGATCATGCTCATGGGACTAGTTACGAAGAATGCGATTTTGTTGGTCGATTACACCAACAACTTACGCAGGGAAGGCAAGGACAGATTCGAGGCATTGCTTGAGAGCGGACCTGCACGATTACGACCAATTCTCATGACATCGCTGGCTCAGATCCTCGGTGCGTGGCCGGTGGCAGCAGCGCTTGGGCGTGGGTCAGAATTCCGACAACCGCTAGGCATTGTTGTAATGGGAGGGCTGATTCTGTCCGGACTCCTGACGCTGCTCGTGATTCCATGTACCTACATTCTCTTTGATGACATCAGTCAGTTTTTGTCGAGGAAACGTAAAACTGCCTGATGGAAGCGTTTCTTACCCTTCTCTCGTGCATACTGTTTGGTATTGTCCTTTGGGCTGTTATCAAGGATAGAGTCGATACCGTTCGTGAGCGTGATGCTGAGAAATTACGGCGTCAGACGCTTGTCGCATTGCGGAGGCAGTATGTAGACGCATCGGACGATGTACCGGATGCTTGGGACCGGCTGGGAGATGCATTGCGTGCTGCAGACCAGCCAGATGATGCGATAGACGCTTGGCTTAAGGCTGAGGAAACCGCAAAGGCACGCGGAATGTTCGTATCCACCGATACAGGACGCAAGATTCGTTTGGCGCAGCTTGATATAGCCCAACGTGAGCGTCCTGCTTCCTTTGGAATGACGGTACATACGCGGGACCAAATCTGTCGTACCTGCAGCCGCCTTAACCCGGCGCAAGCAGCCGTCTGTAGTGAATGCGGTGCTGCACTGCAAGCATCATCAATCGTGGCAACAACACAGGGAGCTCATCGTACTGAGCTGATCACAGAGATACTACCAAGGCTGTGGGTATGGGGTGTACTCTTGCTGGCTATTGGCTTGGCTACGTTTCTGCCGATGGAAGTCCGCGGCGTCCTCGGTATAGCGACCGTTGCAGTGATTCCATTCTGGTGGCTCAAAAAATTCGGTGAAGGAACGAACTAAGCCAAGTCTGTCTCTACCTGAAGTCCCACAGAGCCAATAATCCCTGCGACACGCTCACACTTTTCTCTATTGGAGCGAAATACGATGGCACGCCCATCCAGATGCACTTTGTAGGCAAGAAACTCAGCAACGTCTTCTGTACAACCTGTTGCTCGTTGAAGGACTTCAATCACATCATCAAATGTATGACAGTCACAGTTGTACAGAATCACAACCCAGTCACCATCGCCCGGCAGTTTCGACTGAAGTGCCTTTTCAGTAACGACATCAGGAAGATCTACGACGCTCGAAAGTACATGTAACACAGCCATTCTGTCGCGGAGTCTACCACAAGCATGACCACCGCCGAAGGGTATAATCGACGTATTCCGTTGTGTAAAAGGATTCACTGAATGCCCATCGTTACTATTGAAGGTGTTGGACCTGTTGAAGCTGAGGTCGGTCGAAAGCTTGTAAATGTTATTGAAGGTGCTGGTGTCGATATTCTTCACCGCTGTGGAGGGCGACCAGCTTGCACGACGTGTATGGTAAAGGTCAAATCTGGCACCGTGTCTCCGATGGAGTCGGCCGAGGAAGAAGCTCTCGAAGAACCAGAACTCATCGAGACGTGCCGACTGTCCTGCCAAATCCGTGTGGAATCTGACTTGACTGTCGAAGTGATTCACACGGTTACAAACTCGGGCAAGGATGGTGCTGGCCCAACCGTTGATGAGTGATTTCACACTCTAGAAGACGCGAGAGTGGATGGGGTTGAACTCCATCCACTCATTTTGCTTAGAGCTCATCGTTTTGAAAGAATTCCAATACCTCGCCGTCCGGACCGAGGAAGAAGCCGACACGAATCGTCTTCCCATTGACTTCAACGCTCTTTGGCTCGATGGTAATCGGACATCCAAGTGCACGAACCACTTCAATGTCTGCGTCTACATCGGTCGAGCGAAGTGCCAAATGAAAGAATCTTCCATCAACCGATGGGTTCTGCTCTGGTGTGCTTGCGAACAACTCTAAATAATTGCCGTCGCCAAGGTCGAGAAGCGCAATCCGCCCACTACCCTCTCCCCACGAATGCGCTACCGGAAAGCCCATCCCTTGTGTGTAAAACGCAAGGCTTTTGTCATAATCCGATGCGCGTAACGCGACATGATGAAATCCGCAGCCGCTGAATTTTTGGTTTGTTCCAGCCATTTGCTATCCTCCAGAAAAATCTTTGTTATCTTATCGGCTCTAGTCTTATGACTGTTTTTTGTCGCAGCTCAGGTGTCGACATTTGTGTGTCCAATACCCAAGGTATGACGGTGTTTGATGGCCAATCTGCGCTGACCCTGAGCGTCCGATCACGAACACGTGTACCACTAGGCTCAAAGACTCGAACCTGAAGTGCAAATCTACCAGTGAGTGCTTCTTTTCCCGTCACCCTCGCATACCCGAACAATAATCCACCATTACCCCAGACCACATCTGTTAGGCGAATTCTACGGATGTCCTTCGATTCCAGTAGTTTTGCGCCAGGATCGTCCTGCCACGACTGAAGCCATATTCCATCGTTGTTAGTTTGAATTTTCCCACTCAGGACATGTCTGCGTACTTTAATGCCATTGACATCACCATAGCGCCACCCATAGGTAGTTATGCCAAGCGCTATCCAAACTAAGCCGGCAAGTACGGTGAGAACAACTATCAGGACTATCCGTCGATTCATACGACATTCCTTACTGCAGAAACACTCAGTTTGCCTACTGTCAGTGCTTCTGTACATGCCTCATTGCGAAGATGGCAGATAGCAAGCGAACGATTTGGGCCATCCGTAACCATGGAGCGAATCTGCCCAACAACAGTGTCACCAGAATAAACAACGGTTTCATCCGTCACACCATCGATCTCCAACCGGACAAGCTCACGATGCGTGCGACCTCTGGCATCGATGCGGGCCGTAACCTCCTGCCCAATGTAACAGCCCTTTTTGAACGAAATTGATTTGTCAACCACGCCACATTCCATTGCGAGTATGCGAGAAAAGTCTACGCAACCTGCAGGGATAGATGCCGACAAACGTTCATGTTCCGCTACTTCATATGTCGAGCTGACCGCACCTGCTTGGTCAAGCAATACAGCGACATCGGTATCCGGAGACCAAACGACGAAGCACGGGCCGTCTCTACGGAGCACCGGAAGGGCGAATATATTAACATCCCCCACCTTAAGCTGATGTAAGTTACCATCGACACTTCGTTCGGTAGCTGAGAAGACATCGGCAATTTCACCGAGGAGCCAATAGGATGGATAATCGCCAACTGCATCCTTCAGCGAACATCGTTCCATCACGAGATAGTGATCAAAGGACGAGATGACTTCATCTGCGACGACACCTTCAACATCGATATAGAGCATGTCGGATGTGACATGTAGTGTTAGGGGAAAGACAATGCCCCCTTTACTGTCGAGATGAAATGCCCGCATCCCCGTTGCAGGTATTTGACCCGATACATCATTCGTAATCATCCCTTGAATGAACTGGGCACGGTCACGCCCTGTGACCTTGATAATGGCCGAGTCCTGCCGCTTGACGTACCTAACCTGCACGATTGAACCTGCTTTCCAAACGATTGGCATTTGACAGCGAGTGTCAAAGCTTTCCGATAACTGAAGCCTCTAGGAACGACGCCCCATTAGTCCATCTAGTTTCCGGAGTACGTGGTTGCCAGTAATGAGCTTCCCTATTGAGTACTTCTCTGCGACGAAGTTGATTCCAACAGTTATCACTGTATACGCCGCACACAGTGTCATATTACTTGATGCGATGACAACTAAAGCAAGAGTACAACCAATTGCGATTGCGCCAGCATCTCCAATCATGACCCGTGCCCGGGCATCCGGAATGATCGTTATCGCAAGGATTAGCACTGCTGCCAATACCAATGACGTAGGAATGAATGGGAGGACAGCCAGCAGAACCAGAATCGCACACCCTTGTGAACGACCTGGACGAAGATCCAACAAGTTGAAGACATTGGATGACGCGGCAATCATCGTAATGTACATGTATGCTTTCCAGTTATCCATGCCAAATGTGAACATGGCATAGATTGCAGCCATCACTGGCGATGCAACCAGCTTTATGAGTCCTGTGGTTACGACTCCGCCGCGTAAGGCAGTCAGATGTCCACGAATGCCACGGTATGCCCCGGAACCAAACATGTCATCCAAAAGGCCGACAAGGCAATATCCTCCCACTAACATGCAAGCCGACCAACCTGTCGGATGTTCGAGAATCATCAGGGTCGACAATGCCAAAGCAGGAACAACACCGTATACGACAGGAATCGATTCGCCAATAAAATTCAACCGGCAACAGCGTGCGGGCCACTTTACATAAGTCGCCGCAAGCGTAACAATCATCACGAAGCCAATAAGAAGTGCAAGATTCACGTATTCAGAACTAACGGACGGATTCACGAACAGCTGCCATGAGCAAATGAAGGAGTTGTTTTAGTCGATGACGTTTGCCTTGAAGGTCATTCTGGGTGACACGATGATCCATTTGCGTCTGAACTTCTATCAGTTGAACTTTTGCCCTTCCCAATCGTATGTTCATGGCTGTTTCAAGGCCAAAGCCATATGGCAAAGGAAAAATTGCCTTGAGCGTATCGCGACGCAAAAGTCGTTGACCGGACAGAGGAGCCATCATGCGCCAACCTCCCAAATGCTTGGACGCAGCCCGGGCAACGCGAACCGCAAGCCCCATCCCTCCGCCTCGTCCAGGAATCACAGGAAACAAGGCTACTACGCATACATTTTCACCGTCCGGATACGCACTGATAAGTTTTGTTACCTCAGTAGCTGTCGTCCCAACATCAGCATCCAACATCAGGACCAAATCGCTACCCGATGCGCCTACACCTGCCATTAAGGCAGCTGATTTCCCTTGGTTGTGTTGTAGTCTGACCAATTTTACATTATGACTCGCGGCAATCTCAGCTGTTTTGTCTTTGGATCCATCATCCACAACGATGATATTGGAAATGCCCCCTACCTGTACCAATGCCTCCAGTGTTGTCGCCAGGTAGGCTTCTTCGTTATGTGCCGGAATAACGACATCAACTGTCACCGTGAATTTATGCTCCACGATGCAGAGGGCAAGTCATCATCAACATTTTGACCAGCACCGTAAACCGCAGGCTTAGCTCCAATGGACAGCATCACGGCAGCCATACCCATACTGGATTCAGCATTGGTTACCACGGGAATCCCGGCATTCACACAATCATGTACAAAGCCAGCATCACCGTCATCGGAGGTAACCGCAACTACATCACAGTTTAACTCCTTCAAGTCCGTCATCAATGTTAGCAAACCTTGTCGACGTTCTGTTGAGTAGTCATTGATTATGTCACCTGATGGCAACACAAATAGAAGCATTCGCTTTCCAGTATCGTCAGCGTTGTCAAGTTTGAGCGAAATCGTAGGAAGAGTAGCGCTATTAGATTCATCAACCCACTTATCATCCCGCAGTGAGACATATCTCGTATCAAGCGCAGGGACCAACCCTGACAGCGTCTGTGTCAGTTTCTTTGCGCTCGCTTTATCAACCGAAACAAAGCTGACGGACTTTCCTCTCCATAGATTGACGGCAGCGTCACTAACGATACGCAGTAATGCCGTATCAGATTGTCCCCTGCGTTTGATATCGACTTGAAGCTCTTCCATCCGGCGCTCAAGTTGCTGAACCAGACGTGCCTGTCGGTCGACAACTTTGCCTCCTACAACCAACGTTCCCATAACAACACCGATTCCAAGTGCGAAGAAAATCGATGCCAGAGAAGCAATATGATAGCGAAATCCTGGATTCATGCAGTGAATGCCTTATACACAAGCACAACGGAGCGGGAAAGAATCTGGCCGGCGGGAGTAAGGATTAGAAGAACAGCCACAGGAAACATCGCAGCGAGTACGAGGAAGAGTATCGATGGAACAACAGGCTGATTCATCGACATTAGGCTAGAGACTCCCTTTGCATCTACAAGTCGCCTGCCAACTTTGAGGCGGACAAGAAACGTAGATGCCATCCCACGTCGCCCTTTATCCAGAAAGTCTTCCATGTGCGTATGCGTTCCCACAGCAACGATAAGCTTTGCACCGAGTTCATAAGCGAGAAGCAAAGCAGCGTCTTCACTCGTGCCAGAAACAGGAAAGGTCATGTACGGCAACTTGAGACCCTGACACCGCAAAGCACCGGGGGCCGAAACGGGCTCACAGGATGTCGCATAGGCGTGAACGATCAACTCCGCGCCACAACTCAGAGCCTTATCTGAAACGCTGTCCATATCTCCCAGAATTACGTTTGGTACCAGCCCAATAGCCAGCAGCTCATCGGCTGCGCCATCGACAGCAATAATCAATGGCTTAGCATCAGCAAAGAAGTTTCCAAGAAGCCGTAAGTCTTCCCGGTAGCGCGTACCACGAACTGCCACCACAACCGGCTTATCAAAGAAATCCGTCTTAACACCAGGCGGGATCACCGGATCTAACAATAGAGTCCTTTCTGTATCCCGTTCCAAGTATGAGAGCGTATTGCGTACGAAGGCATCCAGTTCGCTGTCCAAATTTTCTCTGGCCAGGCTTAGTGCCACAGCTACATCTGCAACGTCAAGGCTGCGTATGTCGAACCGCTCAACACCATTGACCAGAAGATAGTTGCCATCGACTGTCCCAGACGACCTATCCGGAATGACATCAAGGAGATTGGCATCCGACTCAAAGATTGGAATACCCGCATTGAGCAGCACAGTTGGTCCTTGATTGGGGTATTTGCCCGTAACAAAGGGTTCGCAGTTTATGACAGCACTAGGCTTTGCCCTAGCGAGACTCTCCGCTGCAACCGAATCAATATCCGCATGACGGATAATAACAATGTCACCAGCATGGACAGAGGGTGCCGTTACCTTTGTCTTGTGTGCTATGCGAATCATAGAGTCGGCGGTCGAAACGCGCACGTTTCGCCTCACCTTCTCAAGTAACCCCATTGCCGTATTGTATAGCATGCATCGCCGGCAGAACGGTAACGAGCTTCATTCGAAGCTACTGTGGGACTCGCTACAGAACAGAGAATTATTCTGGCATCACTAACATTGGTCTTCCTTCAGAAGAATCGAAGCATCAACGTACTCAGGAAGCTTGACATAGCCCTACGACAAAGTTCAAGTCTTTTATGGCATAAAAAAATCCCCCCTCGACGAGGGGGGATTTCGGACCAACACTTAGAATTCCATTCGGGTAGCGCCGCTAGGACCGGCGTTTGCTGTTGTACGGAACGGAACACCAAGAAGAGCCAACAGATGGCGCGCATCTGCATCGTTTTCAGCAGTAGTGACCATGATGATGTCCATACCGCGCATACGATCAACCTGATCGTACTGAATCTCAGGGAAGACCAGCTGCTCTTTCATACCCATGGCAAAGTTGCCACGACCATCAAAGCTGTTCGGGTTCACACCCTGAAAGTCACGAACACGTGGGAGGGTGATGTTGACCAAACGATCAAGAAATTCCCACATACGTGCACCGCGAAGGGTAACCTTACATCCGATCGCAGAACCCTCACGTAAACGGAAGTTTGCAACGGATTTCTTTGCACGGCAGACCATTGGCTTCTGACCTGTGATTGCGGTCATGTCTTTGATTGCATGGTCCATAAGTTTAGGATCACCGCCGGTTTGACCAGCTTTTCCTACACCCATGTTTACAACAATCTTCTCAAGCCTCGGACATTGCATGACATTGTCATAGCCAAACTGCTTCATCATCGCAGGAGCAACCTGCTCAGCATAGACACGCTTCAAACGTGGTTCGTAATTCGACATATTTCCTCGCTAAAAACCGAGTGAATTCCCGGATGAACACGACATGCGTGCCGGGGGGATTGCAAGACCGATCAGATAACCTGACCACCCTTGACAGCGACGCGGACCTTCTTACCATCGACGACTTGCATCCGAACGCGCGTCGCTTCGCCATTGGCATTGACCAAGGCGACCTTGCTCGCAAGAATTGGAGCTTCGACAACGACTTTACCGCCAGTCGGGTTTGGATCTGCTGGGGTTGGCTGCGCCTTTTGATGCTTTGTCACGAAGTTGATTCCTTCGACCAGAACTTTGCCTGTCTTAGGATAAACACGTGTGATCACACCGGTCTTGCCAGCATCCTTTCCGGCCAACACCTTGACGGTGTCACCAGACTTGACCTTGAGCTTTGCTTCGAATTTAATAGGGGTTCGTGGCATCAGAGCACCTCCGGTGCGAGCGAAACAATCTTCATACCACCGGAAACATTGGTAGCATCACGGAGCTCACGAGCGATTGGACCGAAAACACGGGTACCACGTGGTTCCAGGTTGTTGTTAAGAACAACAGCCGCGTTTTCGTCAAAACGCAGAGTCGATCCATCGGCGCGCTTGATTGGTTGCTTTGTGCGAACGATGACAGCCTTTACGACATCACCCTTCTTAACGGCAGCGCCTGGCGTAGCCGATTTGACCGCAGCAACAATCACATCACCGACGTGACCAACGCGAGTCATCGAACCTTTGAGAACGCGGATACACAGTAAAGACCGCGCGCCTGAGTTGTCCGCAGCACGAAGCCGCGTATATTGTTGAATCATATTACACTCCTATCGGCAGCACGGGGTCTCCCCCGCCTGCCGATTGCCAAGCTATGGCGTGCGACGCAAACTACTTTGCCTTTTCGACAACCTTTAGTAAGCGCCAATTCTTATTCTTCGAAATCGGACGACACTCCATGATTTCAACAGTGTCGCCAATACCGGCTTCACCATTTTCATCATGTGCCTGGAAGCGAGTCGACCGCTTCATCGTGCGTCCATACAGAGGGTGAGACTTCAAGGTATTGACCTGGACCACGATGGTTTTATCCATCTTGTCAGAAACAACGACACCCTGACGTGTCTTGCGAATACCGCGTTGCAATTCTTCAGACATTACTTAGCCTCCACTTGATTCAAGTACGTCAGAATACGAGCAATCTGCTTGCGCGTCTTCGCCAACTCTGCCGTGTTCTCCAGCTGTCGCTTACCCAGCGAAAACTGGAGCTGCCACAACTTGAGGCGGCTTTCATCCAACTTAGCCCGAAGACCAGCGGCATCCAGCCCCTTCAATTCCTCACGGCTCTGCTTTGCCAATCTATTATTCGGCATGAACCGTCTCCTTCTCCGCTGCCGCCGCTTCAGACGATCGCGTAACGAACTTCGTGTCAATAGGAAGCTTGTGTGCAGCAAGCCGCATGGCCTCCCGTGCCAGCTCTTCAGATACACCCTGCATCTCAAAAAGCATACGACCAGGCTTTACCACTGCTACCCATCCATCCGGAGCACCCTTACCGGAACCCATACGAGTTTCCGCAGGCTTCTTCGTGTATGACTTGTCCGGAAAAACCCGAATCCAGATTTTACCACCACGACGAATCTTACGGGTCATCGCAATACGAGCAGCCTCAATCTGATTCGCTGTCATCCAGCAAGATTCCAGCGCTTGAAGACCAAATTCGCCAAAGTTAAGACGTGTACCACCGGAGGCAACTCCTCGTCGGTGTCCACGATGCATGCGTCGGTATTTGACGCGCTTAGGAGCCAACATAGATTACTGACCTCCACCAGATGTAAACGAACCGGATCCGGCGTATCCACCACCTTCACCACGAGGACCACGTCCACGCCCACCGGCACCGCCAGGACGTCCAGCACCACGAGGACCACCACTACGGCCACCACGACCACGGCGATCATCATCGCGTCCAGCACTTGGACGAGCTGCAGGATTGTCCATTGGACGACGTGCGCCAGGCAGGATATCTCCCTTATAAATCCACACCTTCACACCAATGGTGCTATATGCGGTAACAGCCTCGTAGAAGCCGTAGTCGATATCAGCCCGCAGGGTATGAAGAGGAATTTTGCCTTGGCGATCGGATTCACGACGTGCCATTTCAGCACCACCAAGACGACCAGCGACGTGGCATCGGATACCGAGAACTCCAAGACGCATAGCACGCGTTACTGCCTGACGCATTGCACGCTTGTAGCCGATACGCTTTTCGATCTGCTGTGCTATGGACTCAGCAACCAGCTGAGCATTGGTTTCCAGTTGGCGGATTTCCTGAACATTCACATGAACAGTCTTCTTTGTCAACTTCTCCAGATCGCCACGAAGCAAATCTACACCAGCTCCACCTTTGCCGATAATGATGCCAGGCTTAGCCGTGTGCAGCGTAACGCGAACCTGATTGGCCTGACGCTCAATCTCGACCTTCGAGATTGCAGCGTTGTCCCATCCGCGGCGCTTCTTGACCATCTTTCGGATGGTGTAGTCTTCCAAAACAAACGCAGCATACTGCTTGTCTGCATACCACTTAGAATCGGCATCACGAATTACACCGATACGGAAACCGATAGGATGAATTTTTTGTCCCATTATGCTTGTTCCTCTACGGTCGTTTCCTCAGATGTTTCAACCGATTCCGTTGTTTCAACAGCCACCGTCTCAACGGTCTCTTCAACAACAACTGGTTCAACCTTAAGCTCAGCACGGAGAGGCGCCTTAGGTGCCTTCTTACCTGTCTTGACTGGTCTCGGTGCACCTTCAGCGACAACAATCGTGATGTGGCTGGAGCGCTTTAAAATGCGATATGCACGACCCTGGGCACGTGGTTGAACACGCTTCATTGTTGGTCCGACATCGACATAACAACGTGCAATCTTAAGGTTGGTCAAATCCAAACCATGATTGTTACCAGCATTGGCCATCGCAGAACGAAGAACCTTGCTAATTTCTGCTGCAGCGTGATTCGGCGTGAACTTCAAAATGTCCAGTGCATCAGCAGCATACTTTCCACGTACCGTGTCAAGTACGAACCGAACTTTGCGTGGGCCCATGCGAACGTAGCGGGCTGTGGCTTGTGCTTCCATAACTCTACCCCCTACTTCCGCATACGAGTCGACTGGCCTGTACCACCAGCATGACCCTTAAACGTCTTCGTTTGGGAAAACTCCCCAAGTTTGTGGCCAACCATGTTTTCAGTCACGAACACAGGAACGTGCTTGCGACCATCATGGACAGCAAACGTATGCCCAATGAACGACGGAAAAATCGTCGAACGGCGAGACCAGGTTTTGATAATCCTCTTCTCACCCTTTTCATTCAGCTGATCGACTTTATCGAGCAGCTTAGGATCCGCAAATGGACCCTTTTTCAGAGATCGTCCCATTATTACTCCTTGTCGGATTATGCATCCGACCAATGCCCCTGACGTAGAAACCTACCGGGTGCGTGGCACCAGGCGATGCCTGATGCCACATCGACGTTCGCAGAAAAACTACTTACGCCGTCTGACGATAAACTTGTCGGTTGATTTGTTGCGCCGTGTCTTGTAACCAAGAGCAAGCACACCCGTAGCCGAAACCGGGCCCTTCTTGCGGCCAACTGGGGATTGACCTTCACCACCACCATGGGGGTGGTCACGTGGGTTCATGGCGACACCGCGTACCTGTGGACGACGTCCCAGCCACCGAGTCTTACCTGCCTTACCCCACGATTCATTTTCATGCTCAAGGTTTCCAACCTGACCAATCGTTGCGCGACAAGTCAGTAGAATCTTTCGCATTTCACCGGATGGCAAGCGCAAGGTAGCGTACTTACCTTCCTTAGCCATCAACTGAGCACCGGAACCAGCTGAGCGAACAAGCTGTCCTCCGGCTCCTGGACGGAGTTCAACGTTATGAACAGTCGTACCAACCGGAATGTTGACGAGAGGTAATGCATTTCCAACTTTGATGTCCGAATCAGCACCGTTGAACACCGCGTCACCTGGCTTCATACCTACGGCAGCAAGAACGTAGGCCTTGCTACCATCAGCATACTGAACCAAAGCGATTCGACACGTGCGGTTTGGATCGTATTCGATTGCTGAAACTGTGCCCTCAACGCCATCTTTGTTACGCTTGAAGTCAACCAAGCGATACATACGCTTATGTCCGCCACCACGATGTCGAACCGTGATGCGCCCCTGGTTGTTACGACCAGCGTTCTTCTTCAACGGAGCAAGCAGACTCTTCTCTGGCTTGTCCTTTGTGATCTCCTCGAACGAGGAAATGGCCATGTGACGACGGCCAGGGGTAATAGGCTTAAACTTTCGTACTGGCATCTTACACTCCCTCGAAGATCTGAATCGCCTGACCCTCGGCAACGGTAACAATGGCCTTCTTGACAGATGGTGTACGCCCGGTACTCGAACGACCAAACATACGGTAACGCTTAGTACGTCCCTTAGTCAGAATGGTGTTCACAGTCGTGACCGTGATAGCGCCACCTTCGGTTGTCGTGAAGAGCTTTTCGACAGCTTCCCGAATCTGCATCTTGTTTGCATCAACATGAACTACAAACGCATACTTGCGCTCGCCACTCATCGTTAACGCCTTTTCAGTGATGACAGGGCGAAGGATTGTGTTATACAGATTAGGCATTTTCATTCTCCTCAGGCGCCCACACGGAATCGATCTTGCTGATCGCAGCCTTGGTAGCAACAATGATGCCGCCGTTGACCACATCACGTGTCGAGAAAGCCGGAGCAACACGCAAGGTAACTCCCTCGATGTTTCGCAACGACTTGATAACGGTCTCGTTCTCGTCCTCAATGATGACAAGCGACTTACGTGCTCCGCCCGTCACATCCTTGAGGAAGGACGCTGCCGTCTTAGTTGAAATTCCATCGAGTGGGAACGCATCAACCACTACCAACTCAGCATCATTCAACTTAGCGGTCAACGCACTCCAAATAGCAAGACGCTTCATCTTCTTCGGCAATGCGTGGCCTAGATCACGTGGGTGTGGACCATGAGCAGCTCCACCCTTTCGCCAGTGTGGCGAGATGATCGAACCCTGACGGGAACGTCCAGTGCCCTTCTGCTTGAATGGTTTGCGACCACCACCGAACATATCACCACGACCAGGCGCATTGCGCGTATCCTGGCGGCGGTTTTCCATCTCAGCCTTAACAGCTTGATGCATCAACGGGATATTGACACGGGCAGCGAACACACGCTCAGATGCGGTGACCTCGCCAGCCTGCTTTCCCCCAATCGTTTTTATCGCCAACGTAGGCATAATTATTCTCCGAACCAGTGAATCAACACTGATTACTTCTTCTTACTTGAGCGAACCGTCTCGACACGAACCTTGACCTTCTCAGCACGACGTGCCTTCGTCACTTCGACGAGTGCCCCATCGGGACCCGGAACGGCTCCACGCACAAACAAAAGGTTATCGGCTTCATCGAAACGAACAACCTTCAGGCCGAACTGCGTAACTCGCTCACCGCCCATACGACCAGGCTTCTTCGTTCCTTTGAAGGTACGAGCAGCATCCGTAGCACCGCCAGACTGTGGCTTACGGTGAACCATCGAACCGTGGGTCATATCTGCGCCATGGAAGTGATAACGCTTTACAACACCAGCGAAACCCTTTCCCTTGGATGTACCGCTAACGACAACACGCTCACCGATCGCAAAAATGCCCGCAGTGATGACATCGCCAACAGCAACCGTAGCATCAGCCTGAATCGCAAACTCACGTAGATGACGACGTGGTTGAACACCAGCCGCACGCAAGTGGCCCTGCTCAGGGCGGGTCAGGCGATCAACACGGCACTCGCCGAAAGCTACCTGTGCAGCAGAATAGCCATCATTTTCAACCGTCCGCACCTGCGTAACAACGTTAGGCTCAACAGCCAACACCGTCACAGGAACAACCTTGCCCTCTTCATCGAAGAGTTGGGTCATACCGACCTTGCGGCCGAGAACACCCTTTATTGACATAACTAACCTCCACGGCGCACCTGGGGACTTCAATCCTTGCGTGACGCGGTTTCTCTCTGAACTAGAGTTTAATCTCGATATCAACACCACTTGGAAGATCAAGACGCATCAGCGCATCAATCGTCTTAGGGCCTGGATTCAAGATGTCAATGAGACGCTTGTGTGTACGCATCTCAAAATGTTCCATCGACTCTTTGTCAATGGTTGCGTTACGCTGAACAGCATAGATTGCTTTTTCGGTCGGCAAAAGAACTGGACCAGAAATCCTAGCTCCTGTACGCCGCGCCGTATCTACGATCTTTTCAGCCGACTGATCAAGAACACGGTGGTCAAATGCACGAAGGCGGATTCGAACTTTGTCTTTTCGCATATTACTTACACTTTCCGCACATCGGCCATACCCCACTAAGGATATGGCCGATAGCAATCACACCTATTCGATAACGCGGGCGACGACGCCGGCTCCAACCGTGTGTCCACCTTCAC
>VFQT010000101.1_pt1 | contig 134212 bp, 106 predicted proteins | sample 3512381 | NCBI WGS metagenome assembly VFQT01 (sample SAMN10412376, study PRJNA504923) | tailings metagenome | isolation source: Relicate 2 Philex TSF3 active mining site | place: Philippines: Tuba, Benguet | collected 2017-08-29
CTCGCCGAGCTCCCCAGGGTGCCCGTGATCAGTCCCGTCGCCGGATCCAACGCCAGTCCCGGAGGCAGTCCCGTCGCCGAGTACGTCAGCGTGTCCCCGTTCGGGTCGCTGAAGTTCCCCGCAATGTTCAGGTTGAACGCCGTGCTGTCCGTCCCGTTCTGGTCCGCAATCGGAGTCGCCGTCGGTGCCGCGTTGGTCACCTGGATGGAGACGCTGTCGACGTCATTGAGAACCGGGGTTCCCGAGTCGGTGGAGGTCACGGTCAGCGTGTCCGTGCCCGTGAAACCTGGGTTGGATCTATAAACCAGGGTAGCCAGCGCTGCGTTGAGAGCGGAACCGGTGCCAGAGAGCGTCAAAGTCGAGGAGTCATTCGCCCCCGCAACGATCGAAACTCCGGCCGGCAGGGTCACAGCGAGCACTCCACTGGTCACCGTCACCTTGACGGTAGCGAGGTTGGAGTCGGGATCGGTCACACTGACCAACGACGATCCTGTGAACGCCAGACTGGAATTCGCTCCGACGGTCTGGGCCGCAGGGACCGTGTTCACGGGGGGCTTGTTCGCCCCGGCGACATACTTGTTGAGGGCGGCATCGACCTGATCACTGCTGCTATTGATTTCCGTGCGGGCGTTGAAATAGCTGTTGTCGATGCTGAGGATGTAGGCCTTGTCCTCTCGCCCAGTCACTCCAACCGGGGCGTTGTCGATCCAGATGTAGAAACCATGGACCGTGCTGCCGCTCTTGATCGGACGGCTCGCAACACCGGAGACGGATTGGGTGACACCATTCGAATCCACCCAGGCCAACACCCCGGGGACATTGTTCCCAGTGAACTCGACTCCTGCCTGGGTGAAGGTGACCCCGGTGGTGCTCAGCGGGGTCGTATTGATGGTCACACTGCTCGTCTACTCATCGTAGAAGGTGTCGGGATCACCACTCGCCGTCGTTTGATAGACGCCATGGCAATACGCCGTGACCAGAACATGCCTCCATGCGGACAACACGTCGGACGGAAATGGCGGCGCAACAACGCCGCTCGAGGAGACCATATCCCAGCTTCCCCCAAGGGTCTCATGGCCGATCAGACCCGTGCTGGATGCGATACGAGCCCCGGTAACCTCCTCGAGGGTCTTGATGAACTCCCGATCACGCCCCACCTGACAGCTCCACAGGACGATTTCCTCCACGCCCCAAGAACGGAACGTGTCGGCTTGCGAGATGAGAAAGGCACTGTCGATCAGCTGTCCGCCAAGCACCACTCGGCCAGGCGCACCATGCGCAAGGACGTGAAGAACCCTGGGCCGGCGAGCAAGAATCTCATCAGTCACCCTGCGGAACTCCTCAGGGGATGTTCTCCATTCCAGCACGGGTACCTTGGACTCCTTGGCAAGTGACCGAATCTCAGCCTGGGCTGGATCTGAAATCAGAAGTTCTCCAGCCCGTTTGACTTGCCCTTTGACTGCAGAATCAAGGACCTCGACCGCCTGCACCCGAGGATGCAGCAAAGCCACAAGCACCAATGCCGACAAAATGCGGAGGAACCCCCTGGTTTTGGTACCAAACAGCCAAAAAAAGGGACGAAACAGGCGGCTTGGACAAGATTTCACGACGTCAAGGTTCATAGGAAAGAAATAAGACTAGCAAATGGCGGCACGACCACCAAAGGCCAACTTATTCACAGAGCGTGAAACACCCTCTTCCTGCGAATGAGAACTAGTCTCGAAACCGCAACACCGAGATCGGATCCGATGGCCACACGCCGCGTTTCAGTAGGCCAGCGCAACGACTCAGGCCTCACTCCAGACCACGGCTTTAGAGTTCAGGGTGACTTTGCGGGCGGATCCGATTTTCTGAGGCAGAGCTGGTGCACGACGGTGCCGGGTTCGCACAAATCGATACGCGACCCCAAGAGCTGTGGCGTCCATTTCTGGGTGACCGAACTGGGCCGATGGATCTCAACTCACTCCGGGATCCGACCAACCGGCCGTGGGGCAAGCCTCCGGCACAGCATCTCGACTTCTGGGCGTTCCGGCATGCCGCGGAGCCTGGAGCGGATATGGTCTCCCGCCACTTGCAGCCGGGCCCGTGGCCGCCAAGACCCGGCAATCCGGGTCGCAAAATCCCAACGCTTGCATTTGCGTTCCTCGGTCCGCATCGTTTTCGGCTCTGACTTTTCAACAAACTACACGGCCGTCCGTGGAGCCTTTAAGAACATGAGTGAACCCCTCGATCTCGCCCTCGACTTGGAGAAGGCCTTTCTTCCCTCCTGGGCCCAGAATTCCGGCGACGCTGCAAACGCCAACAAATACGCCAAATACGACGGCAGTGAGGGCGCTGAACGAGGGGAAGGCCGGGGCTTCCGCGGGAATCGTCCGCCCCGTCCGGGTGGGCCCGGACGCGGGGGTGGTGGCTTCGGTGGTGGCGGTGGATTCGGGCCCCGTTCCGACCGCGGACCGCGACGTGATTTCGGACCCCGACCTGGTGGACGGGGTCCCGGGGGACCTGGTGGACCCGGAGGCAGTGGTGGTGGACTCCGTTGGGATCCTACCCAAGCCGGCGAGGGCGGGCGACCGGGTCGTCCCCGGGACGGACGCCGTCCCGATCGCCGAGAGGCTCCTGAGCCGCTGATCCCGGTCGACATCGATCTCCGCCCCGATCCTGCGGGCGTCTCCTCGCTCGCCCGCCAGATCAAGCTGGGTGGACGGGCCTATCCGCTGCTCGAGGTCGCGGGTCTGGTCGTCCAGAAACCCGACCGCTACGAGGTCACCTTCCGCGTCCTGAAGGGCAAGGATGGTCAGCCTCAGCAGCGCCTGTTCGTGTGCTCTCTGGATGACAGCATCTGGCTGAGCGAGGCCGATGCGGTCCGCCATGCGCTGAAGGCGCACTTCGACACCTTCTACCAGACTCAGACCCAGCCGTGCGATCCACCGAAGGGTGTCTGGACCCTGGTGGCGATGTTCGACGAGATCGTCCTGGGCCCTCCGAACTACCATGGATACCAGGAGCGTCTCCGTGAGATCCATACCCAGCGGGCGCCCCGGCTGCCGTTCGAGGTCTTCAAGAGCAAGGTCCGGATCGTCAAGGATGAGGCGGCCGTGAAGCAGTGGGTGGACGGGCAGAGCCAACGCCTGGAATACACCACGCTCAATGTTCCGGAGGCCCAGACCCTCCACTCCGTCAGCGAGGTGGAGATCCATTTCCGGTCGGTGCACGCCACCAACCTTGTGAAGGAGGTCTCGCACTGGACGCTGAACCGGGCCCCGAACGCCCCGCGTCTGCCTGAACCCCTCCTCCGACTCCTCCGCGTGACCATGGACCGGGAGCGTCGGTTCCCGATCCGTACCATGACCTCTCTGAGTGGCGCCTTCGCCCAGGCGGGTCTGCAGTTCTTCAAGCGCGATAAGACCGTCGTGCACGTGGCCGTGGCTCGGCCCCACTTCCTCGATCTCGACGCGACCGCGGTCCAGCCGGGGCTGCGTCAGATCATCGAGTACATCAATGCGAATGCCGGGACGACCCGGAAGCAGCTGGTCGAGGCGATCGCCCCGAGCCCGGCCCCCGAGGCAGCTCCTGCACCGGTAACTCCAGCGCCTGAGGCCTCGTCAACGCCGGCAGAGGGAACCGCGCCAGCTCCCGCCCCTGCCCCCGCCGCTTCTGCGCCGACCGCTGCGCAGCAGGAGCTGTTGGGCAACCTCCACTGGCTCATTCATCAGGGCCACGTAATCGAATTCGCCAACGGACTGCTCGAGACGGCCAAGAAGCCGACCCCGAAGCCCGAGCCCGCGGCACCGAAGGCCCAGGAACCCAAGGGCGACCGTCCGAAGAAGGATCGTCCCCCTCGGCCCCGTGGACGCTACGTCTTCGACAACGCGGGGCTGCTCCCGATTCCCGCAGCGCAGCCGGCCCTCGTGGGCTGAGCCTCGACACCTCGTCCAACCCGGCAGATCCCCTCGCGGACTGCCGGGTTTTTCATTCCAGGCACGGCACCACCTTGCCCGATCCGTGGCCCGCCACCATCCTCGGCCCATGAGGATCATTCACCTTGAGATCGCGGCGTGGTTCGCGTTCGCCCTGCTGGTCGCGTGGGGGTGCAACCCCAAGCCGGATGCGGCAGCCCCTGGCAGCGCCTCCTCCAGCATCACCAACTACACGGTCCGCGGTGTGGTGAAATCGCTGAAGCGCCCAGAACGCGAGGTGGTGATCCGTCATGAGGAAATCCCCGGATACATGCCCGCCATGACCATGCCGTTCACGGTCCGGGAATCCCGGGAGCTGGACGGGGTCGACCCGGGCGACTCCGTGGAGTTCCGGTTGCGGGTGACCGAGACCGACGGCTGGATCGATCAGGTCAAGGTCGTGGCCAAGGCGGATCCGGCGACCCGGAAGTCGGTCGTCACGAACCCCCCTGCTGCGACCCCGACCGCGACCAATGCTGCCTTCCGGGTGCTCCCCAACGTGCCGGATCTGAAAGCCGGAGACTTGGTCCCAGACTACGCCTTCACGAACCAGCTCGGCCAAACCCTCCAGCTGTCCTCCTTCCGAGGACAGGCCCTCGCGGTCTCGTTCATCTTCACCCGGTGCCCGTTCCCGCTCTTCTGTCCCCGCATGAGCGAGCGCTTCGCCGAGGTCCAGGCCGCGTTCGCTGCCCAGAAGGTCGAGGCCACGAACTGGCACCTGCTTTCGATCACGTTCGATCCCGAGTTCGACACACCCGAGGTCCTGAAGGCCTACGGCCAGCGCTGGAAGGCGGATCCGAGGCACTGGACGCTGGCGACGGGTGGGTTCGACCAGATCGAGCCCTTCGCCACCAGCGTGGGACTCTATTTCGGACGCGGGGTGTCGATCGCGGACCAGAACCACAACCTTCGGACCCTCGTGATTGGACCCGACGGTCGACTCGTGCAGGTCTTCCGCGGCAACGAATGGTCTGCCGGGGAGCTGGTGCAGTCGCTCCGGGAGACGATGGCCACGCCGGAGAAGTCATCCGGGAAGTGAGGCCGTGCCGGGTCACGCTCGCCCGGGATCACCGTTCCTTCGTCGCGAAGTCCTGGATCCGGTTCCGGTCGGCCGCGAGGAGGTAGACAAGACCGCCAATGGCGCTCCAGACGAGGTTGACGGTGTAGGCGATCAGGGAGAGCGAGAGTGCGAGTCCGGGCTTGAGGGACAATCCGGGGATCGAGAGGAGCCAGACGAAGAGGTTCTCCCGTACACCGAGGCCAGACGGGGTCACCGGGAGGGCGGCGATGCAGACGGCCGAGAGGGAGACTAAGGCGATGAACGAGGCGTCCACGGTCATCCCAAGCCCTCGGGCCAGCACCACATAAGTGAGGGCCACCACGATCCCGATGGCGGCCGACAGCGCCAGCATCCGGACCAGGAACCAGGGACGACGCCCAAACTGCCGACAGGTCGCCAGAGCCCGAAGCGCAGACGACCCGTGCGGAATCCTTCGGGCGAGCCTCGAGATCCATCCCCCCTCCTCGAGCAACCGGGTGTAGAACCCCGCCACCAGCAGGCCGAGGGCGGCCATCAGCATGAGCAAGAGCGTCAGGGCGACCACTTGGAACCGCTGGAAATCCCGCACCAAGTGCCAGTGATCGATCACGAGCACACCGGCAACCACCAGGAGGCCCAGCATACCGAGCAGGCGATCGACGAAGACGGTCACCGCCGCCTCGCCCTCCTGGTTCGGGCAGCTCCGGGCGGCATACCAGGCCTTGATGACATCCCCGCCGGCCGTGCCGAGAAGAAAGGCGTTGAAGAACTGGGCGATCAGGGAGATCCGCACCACGTCCCTGCCCCCCATGAACAATCCCTGTTCCCGCAGGACCTGTCTCCAGCGCCACGCCCCGAGGGCCACCAGGAGTCCACACAGCAGAAACGCGGTGGCCAAGCTGACGCCATCGAGGAGACGGAAGGTCGCCCAGAGGGCGAGCGGCCCATGGATCCAAGCCAGCCGACGCTGTTCCCACTTCCCCAGCGAGGCCCATTCCGGCCCCCCGTTCCTCAGCAGCTCCAGCTGGACCTCGTTGCAGAAGATGACGTGCAGGATCACCGCCAGCAGCAGCCAGCCCACGAGGGCTCGGGCGACGCTCGGGATCGACGGGGCGCGCACGACGGACCCCTACTCCTCGCCCCAGACCGACTTGATGTGCGCGAACCCGCGACGGACATGTTCCGTCTCGGTACCGGGACTGAGCTCAAGGACCTTGATGTGCTCGGGCCGGACAAAGGGGCGAAGCGCACCGTAGTCGATCATGCCCGAACCCGGCGGGCAGTGGTCGTGCTGCCCCTCCTCGTCGGCGATCACATCGTGCACATGAAGGCCCCCCAAGCGCTCGGCCATGCCCTCCAGATGGAGTGCATGCTGGATCAGGCCGAGGTTTTCCTTGATCTGGGCATGTCCACAATCGTGCCAGTAACGGACGTTCGGCGGCAGCTGGGCGAGGAAGATGGGAAGGTCGTGGTCGAACGGGATCTCCTCGACCGCCTCCCGGTTCTCGATCCCCAGCAGCAGACCCTCGGCAGCGGCCGCATCGGCCAGGTTGCGGATCATGTCGAGGGCCAGCTCGAGGGGGCGCTCCTTCCGGCGCTCCCGCTTGGAGTCCATCTCCTCGACCAGCTTGCGATACCGGGGCGTCTCCCGCTCGCCGCGGGCGACCATCTCCTCGAGCTTCTCGTTGTAGTCCTTGATGTCGACCTGACCCGAATGCAGGACCACCAGTTTGGCGCCGACCCGTGCGGCGGTCTCGATCGTCTTGAGCGAGTGTTTCCAGGCCGACTCGCGTTCGCGGCGGTCCTCGGCGCTGAACTTGAACAAGTTAGGGGCCGGCCAATGCACGCCCATGGGCAACGGGCAAAAGTTGTGAAGGGTGGAGATCTTGATCTCACCCGCCTGCACGGCGTCGAGGATGCCGGGCAGGAGGCTGATCCGGATGCCGTGGCTCAGCTCGGCATACTCGAAGCCGAGCTCACGGATCTCACGCAGCATCGCCCGGCCGTCGGTGTGACGTCCGGAGTTCCAACAGGTCGAAAGGGAGTACATGAAAGTGAAAAATCGCCGGAGGTGCCCTTTCGGACAACAACCGGCGACATGGGATTCAATCCGACAGGCCGTTCATCACTGATCGGCATAGCGGGCGGCCAGCATCGCGCTGAACTTGGCCACCTTGAGCTTGCGGCGGCGGCGCTCGCTCGGCTTCTCGTAGTGCCGCTTGTTGCGGACCTCACGGAGGGTGTTCTCCCGGTCGACCTTCTTCTTCAGTCGGCGCAAGGCCCGATCGATCGGTTCGCCTTTCTTGAGTTTAATTTCGCTCAAATCACGTTCACGTCCTTTCCTCAACACGGTTCCCAGACCGAACGGCCCGAGACTCCGCGCCCGCCTGTACGGGACAGACGGGATGTCCGGGAACTCGCTTAGGCAAGCCCCGGGGGACGAGTGAGATACGCTTTTTTCAGACCGAGGCAAGAGCGGAAACCAGACCGCGCCGACTTATTCAGCGGCCGACCGGGGATTCTCCGGACCTCATCCGGCCCTCATCCGGACCGATCGTAGACCTCCAGATCTCCAGACCTCGACGCCCTAGGCGGGCTCATTCCCGAAGACGCACCAGTCGCTCGTCGCGATCCTCCAGGAGACCCCGCCACACTTCGCCGCCCACTCCGACGCCATTCCGCCCCACAAGGACCGGTGCCGGGAGGGAATCGCCCTTGTTCCCAAGGCGAGCCTTCCACTGGCCCAAGACGGCCTCGAGGGCTGGAGAACGCTGCTCCGGGGACAGGACATAGTCATACCCATTGGGAACGAGATCCGGCGTTCCACGGAGCGATCGCTCTGCGACACACCGCACCGCCGCGTACGGATCGTCCATCAACTGCCCCAGGTAGGGAGCGATCCAGTCGGACCCCGACGCATCCCGGGCCGGAGCCCACCCCAGGTGCCAGGCCATGAGGGCCCGCTGCCCGGCGTCCCCGGACAGGGTCAGCCGGACGGAATCCGCCACCGTGCGCTGAGCCTTGTCTAGCACCGGGGCCTTCTGGCCGTACCAACGCTCCAGATGCCCAGCGGTCCAGTCCAGGGTACGATCCAGATGACACAGGTTGCAGGCGTTCGGCCGCCCTGTGGACAGCTCCACTTCCACCCTGGGACTGCTGACCTGATGGCTCCGGATTGCGGTGAGGACCCCGTAGGTCGTGTGCGGCATGTGGCAGTTGTAACAGTCGCTCCCCGAGGATCCGGGCCGGTGGTGCGTATGGGCCTCCTGGACGGCCGGTTCCCGGAACCGCTCATGACACTGCGTGCAGGCCCGGATGTCCTGGCGGTTCGACGCCAGGAGGTCGGCCGGTTCGCTTTCATGGAGGGAATGACACGACAGGCAGGAGAACCGGCCTCCCTTGGAACAGGGGGATCGGACCAATCCGTTGTGTTCCCGGCCGCTGACGCGGACCATGCCGTCGGACCAGAAGAAATCTTCAAGGAGCTGGGGATTGCGGGCGATGTACTCGCGCAGTCCGGGCACGCGTTCCACTTCGTCGGGCTGGATAAGGGGGGTGGTGTCCGCCAGCACATCGCCAGGGCGGAACCGGAAGCCGTCCTGACGCCAATTCTCGGCGCGATCGATCCACTTCATCGAGTGGCAGAATCCACAGGTCTCGGACGCCCTCAGGGGATCCATCTTCTCGGGATGGACGATCTCGCGGGCGAGGGTGGTCGAATCCGGCTTCGGGGCGTTCAGACCCGCGGCCCGACGCGCCTCGACATGGGCACGACCGGGTCCGTGGCAGGCCTCGCAGGAGATGCCGAGCTCGGCGGCCCGGGTGTCCATGCGCCTCGCCACGGGGTCGACCCGCGGTTCGATCGCCGTGGTATGACACCGGCTGCAGGTGACATTCCAGGCCTCCGACTGATGCGACATCCCCGGGGGACGCAGGAAGGTCGAGTTGCGGGGCACCCACCGCTGCTCGGGAATCAGCCAGGTGAACGGGAAGCCCACCTGCAGGTTGCCGCTGCCTTCCGGCATCCAGAACACCTGCATGTGATGGGACCCCGTCACGAGGGTCACCTCAGTGTCGAGGACCGGCGCACCCGCACCAGACAGCGGACCCGGGTCCACTTTCTCCAGGCGGACCTTGAGGGCCTGTCCCTCCTGCGACAGCCGGAAGCGGGTGCCATCGTTGGTGAGGACAACATTGCTGAAATTGGCCCGCACGGTCTCCGGGGAGGCCCGCTGGGTCATGGTCCGATGATACGTCCGATGCCAGGACTGGAATTGATCGGCATGGCATTCCTTGCAGGATTCGGAACCGAGGTATCCCTCGGGACCTCCCTGACGCGGGATCCGGTCGTCAGACGCGGGGACCGATTGGGACAAGGTTGGGGTGGAGGCCTGCTCCACCGGCGGCGGGGTGGCCACCGACTCCCCGCGCCGGGAACACCCAGCCAAGGCGAGGAGGAGAAGGACCCACATCATCCCCCCCAGGGTGGACACCCTCGGGATCCGTGGAGGAGTCGAGAGCCGGAGGTGCATGACGCCGGGAGGGTGGGTCACCGCGGGGACAAGGTCCCCAGGAGGTGCGCCATCTCGAGCGCGGTGCGGGCCGCCTCGCGTCCGCGGTTGGTCTTCGGGTCCAGACACCGGACCCGCGCCTGTTCCACGCCCGTGACCGTCAGCACCTCATGGATCATCGGGACCCCAGTCTTGAGCGCGAGCCGCATCAGGCCCTGGCTGACCGCCTCGCCGATGTGGTCGGCATGGGAGGTTTCACCCTGCAGGATCAGACCGAGGCAGATGACCGCGTCCGGCGGATGGGTCAGACGCCGTGCGAGGGCTGCGGCGGCGACCGGGATTTCCCAGGCCCCCGGGACCCGGACCACCTCGGGCTCCGGGGCGCCGGCGGCCCGAAGCGTCTCCTGGGCCGATTCCAGCATGCCGTCGACGAACTGGGCGTTGTACCGCGAGGCGACGATGGCGATCCGCAGTCCGGATCCTGGAGGAAGCGAGGCACCTGAGTCCGCGGTCAACATGACAGAACCCTCCTGCACGCGGGCGACTCACTCAACCCCCAACTCTCGCGCGCAAGGGGATCCAGCGAACAAGTTGCTTGGCGGGTGGACGCGGACCGGTCGATTCTACAGGTCCAGGCCGTACTGCCTTCTCAACCCCATGTCCCTCCGATATCTGAATCTCCTGCTCGGCCTACTGGTGGGCCTTGGCCTCAGGATTGCCGCCGTCGCGGCGGTGGCCCCCACGTCTCCAGCGGACTCCTGGCCCACGAACGCCCTGAGCCTGAACGACGCGCTGGAGGTCGCCCTGCGCCAGAGTCCGACCATTCTGAAGGGGCGCCAGGACATCCAGGAATCCTACGGGGTCTCCCTGCAGCTCAGGTCCGCCATGCTGCCGCGGATTACAGGTACAGCCTCCTACCTCGCCATCGGGGACGGCAACATCGAGTCAGTCCAGACTCCGTCCTTCGGCTTCCGCCTACGCAACAACCAGTTCTGGAACGCCAACATCCTGGTCAGCCAGCCGATCTACGCTGGCGGCGGGATTCAGTCCCGGGTCCGATCCGCCGGGCTCACCCGCGAGGCCGCCCTCGCGCAGTTCCAGGCGATCGTCGCGGACGCCCTTCTCTCCATCAAGGTGGCCTACGACGACGTCCTGCTCTCGATGGAGCAGATCCAGACTCAGAAGGCCTCGGTGGCGCTGCTCGAGAAGGAACTCCTGGACCAGAAGCGGCGCTTCGATGCCGGGACGGCCCCGCGGTTCAACGTGCTGCGGGCCGAGGTCGAACTCGCCAACGCCAAACCTCGACTGATCCGCGCCGAGAACGCGTTCCGCATCTCCCGGGACAATCTGGCCACGCTGCTGGGCTGGAACATCCCGACCAACAGCCTCGACAGCATCCCGCTGCAGCTCTCCGACCGCCTTGCTGCGGAACCCTTCGACATCACCCTCCCCATGGCCATCGCCAAGGCCCGGGTTCAGCGCCCCGAGCTGACCGTCCGCGCCATGGAACGCCGACTGAGGAAGGAGGACGTCACCCAGGCCCAGGCCAACTACTACCCCTCCGTTGGGATCGCCGGCGGATACCAGGGGCAGAGTCGTGTGTTCTCGGATGACCTCTCGCTGGTGCTCGATGGCTGGACCGCCGGGGCCCAGTTCAACTGGAGCATCCTCGATTTCGGTCTGACCAAGGGGCGGGTCGACGCCGCGAAGGCGCGGTTGGCAAAATCCGAGATCGACCAGGACGACACCGTTCGTCGGATCGACCTCGAGGTCCGGACCGCCCACTCGACCTTCATCGAGGCGCGCGAGGTCCTCGCATCCCAGCAGAAGGTGATCGAACAGGCAGAGGAGGCGGTCCGCCTCGCGATGGCCCGGAACGACGCGGGATCGGGCACCCAGCTGGATGTCCTGTCGGCCCAGACAGCGCTCACCGAGGCCCGCACGGTGCATGCCCAGGCCCTACGCGACTATGCCGTGGCCCTCGCTCGCCTCGACCGGGCCATGGGCGATGGCATCCAGCTTCTCGCGGGCAAGCTCTGAGCACTGCGTCGGACGACTCCGGTTCGGCCCCTCTCAGGCGGCTCCCGCCTCTGCCTCGGCCACCCTCTCCAGGACCACCTCGAGCATCCGAGGATCGCTGCCGATTCCCGGGGTATACCAGACCCGTCGCCCCTCGCGGACGGTCGGATTGATCCAGGTCGGTTGCCCCGACCGCATCCGGGACTCCACCGCCTCGGGCGATTCCCCCAGCAACACGGGGATATCTTCCTGGCTGTGGAGTCCATCGCTCATGAAGAACGGGACGACCACCAGATCCCTGGTGGCACAGCTGCGGATGCAGTCCTCGATGCGGGGATCCTCCTCCATGAAGACACCGTGGACCTCCGCGTAGATCCCCAGACGTCGGATCTCTGAGACCTGGACCTCCACCGACTTCCTGGAGTTCTCGTTGTTGCCTGTTCCGTGGCCCGCGATGTACAGGCTGGTCCGACCAGGCTCTGGCGGAGCCCCCGAGTCCCCGGGAGATTGGGTCACGATCCCACCGGCTCTCTCGAGGATCAGCTGCGTCATGGACACGTGGGTACCCACCGGAGGGCAGTAGTGCAGGTCCTGGCCCACGACGCGCCGATGCCGGACCCGATGGCCGGCGCCGTCGATCATCCCCAGCTCCCTGGGGATCACCTCCTCGGTGAAGTAGCCCTCGCTGATGAACATCGGAACGATGAAGACGCGGGGGGACACCACCTGCCGGAGGCATCCGCAGAACGTCGGCTGTTCCTTCCAGAACCCGGTCACCACCTCGGCGAAGAGACCGGTCCGGCGGATCCGCGCGGCATGCTCACGCACGGGCCGCGACGAATCGGGGTTGAGGGTGGATCCGTGACCGAGGAGCACCAGGGCCGCGTCGGGACGACGGCGCGAAACCCGGGTTCCGCCGACGGGAACCGGGCCAGGGTCCATGCCCAACCCCGGATCCCCTTCACCTAAGGCCGCCATCAACCCTGGGGAGGAAAGGCGTTCTGCTCGGTCTCCATCCACCGGGTCGCATAGTGGATCAGTGCGGTGGAGTCGGGGAGCTTAAGCTTGTCCTTGATGTGCCCACGGTGGACATCGACGGTCTTCGGACTGAGCCCGAGCTCGCCGGCGATCTCGCGGGTGGTCATGCCCTGACCGATGAGGCGGAAGACTTCGAACTCGCGGTCGGTGAGGTCGGCGATCCCAGGTTGCGAACCCGCCTTCGTGGGGCGGCCGAGGCTCTTGACCACCTTTTCCGTGATGGCGGGGCTGAGGTAGATGCCGCCACCAAGGACCTTGCGGATCGCGACCATCAGCTCCTCGCCGCCGGCCCCCTTCATGATGTAGCCCTGCGCCCCGGCCTTGAGGGCCCGTTCGGCATGGAGGTCCTCGCCATTCATCGACAGGATCAGGATCGCCAGATCCGGGAACCGGGCCCGGATGTCCCGGACAAATTCCATGCCGCTGCGGCCAGGCATGTTCATGTCGGTCAGCAGCAGGTCGGGGACGATTTTGTCGAGCAGTGTCATCGCCTCCGCCGGATTTCCGGCCTCGCCACAGATCTCGAGATCGGACTCCCGGCCGATGAGCTGGGCAAGCCCGAGGCGCAGGATGGGATGATCCTCGACCAGCATGATCCGCCGGCGCGGGGCCGCGGGCGGAGGGGGCGTCGCGGACGCGGCAGGCTCCGGGACGACGGCCTTGGTGTCGCGTTTGTCCTTTGATTTCATACGGCTTTCCACAGCGAGCAGGTGATGCGCAGTCCCCGGCGTGGCGCCGGCCCGACCTCAAGGGTCGCACCGATCATCTCGGCGCGGTACTTCATGACCCGCATTCCCATGCCCATATCGTCACCATCGGGACCGGAAAATCCACAACCATCATCTTCGACCGTAAGGACGATCCGCGGGGATCGCTGGGTGAGGCGGATCTGGACCCGACCCGCCCCGGAATGCTTGAGCGCATTGTTCACCGCCTCCTGGGCAATCCGATAGAGCTGGGTCGCCACGGTGACCTCCTTCAGCAGCACCGGTCGCGGACACAGGAACCGACACTGGACCCGGGTCATGGTCCGCACCCCCATCGCCAGCTCCTCGAGGGCACGCATCAGGCCATCGTCCTCGAGCGGGACCGGAGAGAGCCCGTGGGACAGGAGCCGTGCCTCGGTGACCGCCTCCCGGAGCTGATGCGTCAGGTTCTGGACCTGCGGCTGGAGGTTCGGGGCCTTGCTCCGGACATCGCTCGCAAGGGCCTGCCCAAACAGCTCCAGCGCCGTGAGCCGCTGTCCCAGACCGTCATGGAGGTCGCGCCCGAATCGACGCTGCTCCCTCTCCCGGGCCTCGAGGGCCTCCTTCTCCAACTCAAGACGCTCGGTGATGTCCATCAGGGTCCCGACCACCTTCACCGTCCGCCCCCGTCGGGCCGCGACCGCCTCCCCGACCACCTGGACATGCCGGACGCGCCCGTCCGGACGCACGATCCGGCACTGGAGGTCGTAGCCGATGCCGCGTCGGACCAGCTGGGTGATCGTCGACTGCACCCGGGCCCGGTCGTCGGGGTGGACGAATCCGTCGACAAAACGTTCCAACGAGAGGCGTTCCTCAATGCCCAGACCGAGGATGCGGTAGACTTGGGTGGACCAGCTTGCACGCGGCTCGGATTCGAGGATGACCTCGTAGCTACCGAGCTGGGCGATCTTCTGGGCGCGCGCAAGACTAGCCTCGCTCCGCCGCAGGGCATCGGCGGTCTGCTTCCGATCGATGAACTGGCCGATCTGTCCCCCGAGGCTGCCGACGAGTCCGATCAGCTCCGGATCGGCATCGAGGGAACGGGTGCTGTAGAAGACCATGACAGCCAGGGTCCGGCCCTCGAATCGCGCCGGGAAGGCGAGTGCCGACCGGAGACGGGCCCTCGAGGCAGATCGGCGACGGCTGAACTCGGTGCACGACGACAGGTCCGAGACCCAGCGGGGTTCGCCGGCAGCAAGGACCCGTCGGGCCAGCCATGCCGGATCTCCCACCCGTGGCGACCAGCCCTGGTTGATGAAGTCCGCGAGCGCGGGCGAGGGCGCATGCCACGCCTTCAGGATCCGCAGTCCACCCGTCTCCCCGTCCGCCTCCCAGAACTCCCCCGCCCGCCACCCCAGCGACTCCGCGACCGACCGCAGCAGCTCCGGGACGGCCTCGTCGAGGCTCTGTGCCGCCGCCAAGATCCGCGCGGCCTCGAACTGCAGCCGCGCGAGGATTTCCCCCTTCCGCTGGTCGGTCACGTCCTGCAGCGTACCAGCGACGCGCTGGATCCGACCGTTCGGAACAGCAAGCGTCTCCACGAGGCTCTGGACATGCCGCACCGATCCATCGGGGCGCACCACGCGGAACTCCAGAGTGTAGCGGTCGCCTCGACCCTCCATCCTGCGGATGGAGTCCCTGAGGCGTGCACGGTCGGCCGGGTGCACATGCCGTCCGATGAACTCGTCGAGGCTCAACGGTCCCTGGGAGGGGTCGCGTCCAACAATGCGGAACATCTGGGCCGACCAGCGGAAGGACCGCTTGGAGCGGAACGAACCCGTGAAGCTGCCCAAGTGCGCGATCTCCTGGGCTCGCGCGAGTCCGCCCTCGCTCTCCCGGAGCGCCAGCTCCACGCGCTTGCGCTCGGTGATGTCGCGGACAAAGGCCGTGAAGATCGTGCGACCCGGAAGCCGGACCTCGCTCAGGGACAGCTCGATGGGAAACTGCCGCCCCTCCTGGCGGCGTCCCTGCACCTCCCGTCCTGCACTCAGGGGCCACGCCCCCGGATCCCCCAGCCCCCGGGGAATCAGTTGGCGCAGGGGCTTACCGACAACCTGCGACTCGGACAGGCCGAAGATCTGCTCGGCGGACCGGTTGAAGGACTCCACGACACCGTCGACATCGGTCGTGATGATGCCGTCGGCTGCCGTGTCGAGCATCGCCGACAGCCGCGCCTCCCGGTCCCGCACCTGTTCCTCCACCTGACGCTGGGCCGTCACCTCCAAGTGCGAGACCACCGCGCCACCTCGTCCCCGGGTGAGGGGCGTCACACTCATGAGGAACCACCGCCGCTGGCCTGGACACTGGCAGGAGTACTCCGTCATGAACCCAGAGCTCTCACCCGCAAGGACCGCTGCGATGCCCGCCGCACCAGTCCGATCCGTCCGGGACCAAACCGTCGAACGCCGACAGACCTCGAGATAGTCGGTGCCGACCGAGGATCTCGGTAGGTCCACCACCCCCTGCTCCTGAGCGAAGCGATCCCATGCATCGTTGGTGGCCATCACCACGCCGTCCCGGTCCAACAGGGCGATATGGGACGGGAGGGCGCTGAGGATCTCTTGGTTGATCGCCTGGGCCTCGACCGCCTGACGCCGCAGCCGGGCCTCGGTCAGCTCGCGCTGCACCACCGACGGCAGACGCCCCAGGTCGTCCTTCCTCACGTAGTCGTGGGCCCCTGCCTTCATCAGGGCCACCGCGTTGTCCTCACCGATCGTCCCGGAGACCAGGATGAACGGGACGTCGAGCCGGGAGTCCTGGAACACCGACAGCGCGCCGCTGGCGCTGAACTGCGGGAGGTTGAAGTCTGAGATCACCAGATCCCACAGACTCGAATCGAGCGCCGCCTTGAGCTCCAGAGCGGTCTCGACGCGCCGCCAGTCCACCTCGTATCCCGCCCGGCGAAGGCTCCGGACCACCAGGTGGGTGTCGTTCTCGGAATCCTCGACGACCAGGACGCGAAGATGCATCGGCTACAGGGCGCTCGGTGGAGAATCGTTCAGACCCGGCCCGCAATCGCCCAACCACCCCACGGTGGCAGCTGGCGGAACGATGCGAACTCGATGACAAATGAAGCCACCCGGCCTTGGACCCTGGCCAGCCGAAAGATCCGCAACATCCTCGAATGATCCCCGGGATCCCGGGGATACGAGCCGTCCGACAGCGTCCTCAGGGACCCACCACAACCGTCAGAGAGGTCGCCCGATTCAGCGCCGGAGTGTACCGGGCGTTCTCGAGGGACACCCCGGTCACCGTGAAGGTGAGCTTCGTCGACCGGGTCACACGGGGGGAGGCGATCTCCGCCACGCCATTGGCGTCCGTCTTGATGCCCCGGCTCTGGGTCAGCGACCCAAGCCAGGAACCGGTCACGGCCGCTCCGGCGACCGGGGATCCGTCAGGATGGGTGATGCGGACGGTCGCATACGCGACACGAGAAAGACCGTTGGCCACCGTTCGGACCGTGATCGATCCAACGAAGATCTCACGTTGTGCGACCGTGATCGAGGTCGTGACGGAGGATTCGGCCCCCTGGTTGTCGACCACCGTGAGGGTCACGCGATGGACCCCAGGGCGACTGAACTCCCGGCGCACCATTGGCCCCGTCAGCACCTGGCCATCCCCGAAATCCCAACGATGGGCGATGACCGATCCATCCGAATCCACCGACCGGGATCCGTCGAACACCACAGCAAACGGGGCATATCCGGAGGTGACATCAGTGGAAATCACCGCCTGGGGCGCAAGATTCGGCGGGGTGATCCGAAGACCGACCGCACTGGAATGGGACAGTCCAGCCTCATCCGTGACCGTCAGGGTCACACCGTAGGATCCCGGGATTTGGAAGGCATGGGTCACCGTCACGCCCTCGGTTCGAGTGCCATCGCCGAAATCCCAGACGTAGGTGGCAAGGGTGTCGTCCTGATCGAACGAAAGGCTGCCGTCGAAGACGATCGGGACAAACGCCTCGGCGACCGAAGGCGTGGGCCCGATCACGGAGACGGGTGGGACCTGTCGGACCGGTTCCGGAACGGTGCCAGAGACCGTGTACCGCCCCAGCGAGCCATAGCCGCTCCCGTTCACGACCAGGAAATACCGGCCGGCCGGCAACACGAGATCGAACCGGGCGCCGAGGACGTCGGACGGAGCGGATTCGGCCACCAGGGTCCCGGCGGAATCAAGGAGCCGGGCCTCCACGTCGAGATTCGCGCCAACCTCCTCGGGGGACACCTGGATGCCCGCGGCACCCTGTCCCGACTCGAAGGCAAAGACATCACGATCGTCGGTGTGACCCACGAGGCCACCGGCGGTCCAACGGGTTCCCAATGGAAGATGGCTGGCGGCGTCCACGGAGTCGCCATGATCATCCTCGCGGAGCGTCAATCCAGCCGCCTGGATGCGTGTGATGTCGTCCTGAGCGGAAGACGCCCCGGGATACTCCCCACGGCTCCAGCGCGACAGGGAGCGGACCGAGGCGTCACCCATGATGGGAGCCCATCCGGTGTCTCCCGAACCGATCCCGGCGAAGGGCGTGGACTCACCCACCAGCCCATGGTGGAAGAGCCCCAGCGAATGGCCCACCTGATGGGATATCGCCTCCGCGATCGCCTTGGTCTGGTCGAGCCCCAGCGCGTCGGCAAACACCAGCGCGGTGTTCCATCGAGGCCCCGTCGACCCGAACGAACCTAGGTAGGAGGCCCCCGAATATCCAGGCAAGGACTGTCCCATCGGGGTGATCAGCACCCGGATTCCCCGTCCCGCGAGGACCGCCTCCCCAGCTGCAGTCGAGGTGGTGACATCGACATCAAACGGGGCGAAATCCTCAGAAACCCGCTTCCAGATCTCCACGATCTGGGCCCTCTCCACGGCGTTGAGGCCCTGGGGCTGGCCATCCCGATCGAAGGCCGGCGCGGTGAAGCTCTGGCCCTGGAACCAGGACTCGTTCCAGACCGTCCCGGAAACCGTGGCCCCATTGAAATCAAGCTGAATGACCCTCGCGGATCCCGGGCTACTGTGGAGCTCCACGGACTCCCCATCGATGGATGCATCGGCCGTCGACAGACCCGTTTCCCCATTGAGGGTCAACACCCCAACCGAACCCTTCAGGCCACGGATCGGAGGCGATGGAATGTCCACCATCGGACTGACACCCGTCCGCACGGGAGGCGACGGGATGTCCGTATTGAAGGTCCCGGCAGCCCCATCGGCCACACGGCGAATCGGAGGCGATGGAATGTCGGTGCCCGTATTGACGACACCTCCCCGAATCGGAGGGGACGGAATGTCGGTATTCAGGTTCTCGCCTGCCCCATCCGTCACCCGTCGAACCGGGGGCGAAGGGATATCCGCACCAGGGTTGGAGCCGCCGCGCACCGGGGGCGAAGGGATGTCCGTGTTCGGCACCTCGGCAGTGCCATCAGCCACACGACGCACCGGCGGCGAAGGGATATCGGTTCCCGTGCCGGTTCCGCCCCGCACCGGCGGAGAAGGAATGTCAGTCCCAGGATTCACCCCACCACGGACCGGAGGCGACGGAATGTCCGCGCCGGGAAGCTCTGCCTCGCCATCGGCCACACGACGTACCGGCGGCGAGGGAATGTCGGTTCCTGTGCCCGTGCCGCCCCGCACCGGCGGGGACGGAATGTCAGTCCCAGGATTCACCCCACCGCGGACCGGAGGTGACGGAATATCCGTTCCCGGAAGCTCTGCCTCCCCATCGGCCACACGACGCACCGGCGGCGAGGGAATGTCGGTTCCCGTGCCCGTGCCGCCCCGTACCGGCGGAGAAGGAATGTCAGTCCCAGGGCTCACCCCACCACGAACTGGAGGCGACGGAATGTCCGTGCCTGGAAGCCCTGCCTCCCCATCGACCACACGACGCACCGGCGGCGAGGGAATGTCGGTTCCCGTGTCCGCGCCGCCTCGCACCGGTGGGGACGGAATGTCGGTCCCAGGGCTCACCACACCGCGGACCGGAGGTGACGGAATGTCCGTTCCAAGGCTCACACGACCCCGGACGGGCGGGGAGGGGATGTGGGGGGAGAGCGGGGTGTCCTGGGTTGGCAGGAGGACCTCCAGGAAGAGGAGCCGTCCCTCCGGATCGACCGCCAACGACGCGTCGGACCGGAGCTGAACCGTCAGCTGCTCTGCCGTCAGGCCATAGGCCTGGGCGACGGCCGACAGCGAATCGCCCAAGGCGAGGACCGCCTCCTCGCCCCGAGTGATCGCCCCGAGGCTCAGGACCGGGAAACGGGGGGCGTCCACGCCGGCCCTTCCAGCCATAAGGATCAGTACGGAAAGGGCGGCCGCTCTCTCAAGAGAACGAAACCGTCGGGTTGCTGGGACTTTCATATCGGTGGGGTTCCCCGGGACCGCCAACTCGGTCGTCGGCAACCCAGGGGAGGAAAATCCTGCCTTCCCGCTCTCATTTCTCAGAATTGGCAACGGGGCTGGTCCGACCTAGGCCGATGCCCTTCGGGGGCTCCGGAATTCCCCGGGGTCGACTAGGGAATTTCCCGAGTCGCCATCCGGCTTTTTCCCGAGTCGCCGACGGGGAACCGCCGACCGTCGCCGGGATCAAACCAGTAGCCGTAACCCGGTCCTGCCCCGATGGGCCAACCCCGGTGTGGGATGGGATGCTCATGGCGTGAACGAGCATGAATCCGCCCCCAGGAGATCCCGCCCGACGGCATCCGACCCACAGGACCGATGGGTGGGCCTGATGCGGCTTCCGTCACCGGCAGGGAGCATCGTGCCCGGGTTCTATGGGAAAGGATGCCCATGAACCTCCAGGAACCTCGTCGGCCGAGCTGCCGGATCCTGCTCGTGGAACACAATCCCTTCGGACTGCCCGGACGCGATCCGATTTCTCCACCGTCCGCGCCCGGAAAGGGAGACCCCCTGCCCGCCGCCTCGAACCAGACCCAGTCGACTCGGAAGCTGTCGTTCCGGATGGACGTCGCCCACCAACGGCTCGACGGCGAGGTCATGGTCCGCCAGGCCATGACCGAGGGCACCCCCTACGCCCTGGTCCTCTTCCATGCCTGGGACATCGGTCCCGAGAGCATCGAGACCCTCCGTCGCCTGCGGGCCAATGACCCCGAGCTCCAGATCATCTTCCAGAGGGAAGGTGAGGCGCCCGTGCCAGCCGAGATCCTCCGACACCTGGTCGAAACGGATCGCGTTTCGGTCCTGGATCCGGGCTTTTCCCCAGCCCGCGCCTGGGATCTCGTCGAGTTCCTCTGCCAACAGTGGCTGCTCCGACAGGAGCTGCTGCGTACAGCGCCCGGTCGCTCCGACCGCAGGAGCCCGGTCTCGAACAGCACCGCGGCTCCGGGACAGTCCACAGGAACCACGCCGGTCATCCTTCTCGGGGAGGACAGCCCGATCAACCAGCGCCTCGCCAAGGCCCAGTTCGAGAGGCTCGGCTACCAGGTCGACATCGCATCGAACGGACGCGAGGTCCTGGAGGCCATGAGCCGCCGACCGTATCCGCTCGTGTTCATCGATGGTCGCATGCCCGAGATGGGGGGCTGTGAGACCACGATGGAGATCCGTCGACGGGAACAGGCCCGCACCGAGGAGTCGGAACGGGCCTACATCATCGCCATGACGGCCAGCTCACTCCCGGCTGACCGGGAGAGGTATTTCGCGGCCGGCATCGACGACTACCTCAGCAAACCGGTCCTCCTAGAGGATCTCGAGGCGGCTCTGAAACGGTGGAAACACCGGGTCGGAACCCGTGATTGACGGCGCATCGAGGCCTTCTGTCCCCTCAGCTCCCTCCGGCGGACAGTCGACCCACCGGCGCGAAATCCGGAGAAAAGCTTGATCCCCCCGGGGTCGATTCCTAGCCTCGCCCCGCTTCGTGCATCCGTAGCTCAATTGGATAGAGCAGCTGACTACGGATCAGCAGGTTTGAGGTTCGACTCCTCACGGATGCACCAGCTCCCCCCTTCGCGGCTCTGAACCGGCACCAGTTCGCCGGTCCCAACCGCTCCAAGTCCTCCCAAGTCCTCCCAAGTCCTCCCGGAATCCGATCGCCATGTCAGGTCCCCTGCCCCCCTGCGGTCCGAGGGACCCATCCGCAGAGCCCGCTCCCCAAGCCTGCGGACCGTCATGTCCGGTGCCGACAGGGCCGGCATGGATCCCGACGTACGTCGTGGACGCCTTCACCGATCGCGTCTTCGCCGGAAACCCCGCCGCGGTCTGCCTGCTCGAACAGTGGCTTCCCGATCCGATCCTCCAAGCCATCGCCGCGGAGAACAACCTGTCCGAGACCGCCTTCATAGTCCGGGATGGCTCCCGGCATGCGCTGCGCTGGTTCACACCCAAGGTGGAGGTCGATCTCTGCGGCCATGCCACACTCGCCGCGGCCCACGTGCTGCATACCCACGAGGGATTCAAGGGCGAGGTCCTTCGGTTCGAGACCCGATCGGGAACCCTTCCAGTATCGCGACAAGGCGACTGGATCCGCCTCGACTTCCCGAGCCGTGCCGCCAAGCCCTGCGCCTCGACGCCCGACCTCGAGACCGGCCTCGGGCGAATTCCAATCCGGGTCGCACGTTCCCGTGACTACCTGGCGGTCTTCGAGACGGAGGAGGAGGTCCGGGCGTTGACTCCAGACTTCGCGGCCCTGTCGCAGGTCGACAGTCTGGGAGTCATCGCCACGGCGCCTGGGAATACCTGTGACTTCGTGTCCCGCTTCTTCGCACCGCGCGCCGGGATTCCCGAGGATCCCGTGACCGGCTCGGCCCATTGCACCCTCATCCCCTACTGGTCGGCGCAGCTGGGCCGCGACACCCTCCTGGCGCGGCAGGTGTCGCGACGCGGCGGAGAACTCCGATGCGAGGCCCGCGGGGAACGCGTCGGCATCCTCGGCCAGGCCGTCACCTATTCCATCGCCTCGATCCGGATCGCCTGACCCGCGGCCCTGCACCCATAAGGCCCAACAATCAGCGTGCCGACGGGGTCGACGCCTCGGGTCGACGAGACGGAGGAGGCAGGTAGCGGAACGGGCTGCTCGGGTTGTCGTTGTCGTACGCGTAGGCGTCCCGGTGCTTCAGGAAGTACCGCAGTTGCTCGACCGGAATGGCGAACCCGAGTCCCTCACCAAAGGTGAGCTTCATGTTGGTCACCCCCACCACGGCTCCCCGAAGGTTGAACAGGGGGCCACCAGAGTTTCCCGGGTTAATCTGGGTCGTGGTCTGAAGATACAGCTCCCCACCCACCGGTCGAGCCGTGGTGCTGACGATTCCCTCGGTCACCGTGCGCTCCAGGCCCTGGGGGCTGCCGATGGCGAAGACCCGGTCCCCCTGGGAGACGACATCCGAATCGCCCAGCGGTACCACCTTGAACTTCGGGGCCCCCTTGTCGTCGATCTTGAGCAATGCGAGGTCCCCGAACTTGTTCATCGCGAGGATGCGGACATCGCGGTAGCTGCGGCGCTCCAGCTGACCGTCCTTCTGGTGGTAGACCTCGATCGAAATCCGCGTCTCTCCCTCGATGACGTGGAAGTTGGTGATGAGGAATCCATCCTCATGGATGAAGAAACCCGATCCCAACCCGCCGGGGGTCCGGACCTGCACCACGGCCTCGCCCAGCTTCGAGACCCAGTCGCGGACCGCCGCCTCGGGCTCGAACCCCGTCGCCTGCGTGAACAGAGAGGGATCCCGTGCCGCCTCTGGAAGGACTGTCTTGGGGGACTCCGCCCCACCCGGAATTTCCTTGGCGGCTGGCGAGGCGGATTCGGGACCCCGGATCACCTTCAGGACCTGGGACCTCGGGATGCTCAGGACGGTGTAGCCCACGTCGAGGAACAGCGCGTCCTTCTTCTCCGCGACGATGCGGCCGGAGAGCGAGGCTTGGTCCTTGAGCTGGACCGTGTCGCCAAGGACCAGCACCGGGAACATCCAGGCAGCGGCCCTCAACAGGTCCAGGAAACGTCGTTCTCTCATCCGGAAGTCACGCTACGGGCGGTTCCACGCCCGGGCAAGCCACCCCGTCTGGAGCGACCCAGGTCGATCACCATCGCCAGATTCAGGGGGACGAGGCGCGGACACGCGGAGCGGGAGAGAGGGGACTCACACGGCGACGCAGAGGCACGGAGGAAAGACAGGGGGGATTAGGACAGAGGCGATACCGGTAGGGCTGTGCTCCGCCACGGCCCCATCTCGATCCGCTGCACGTTGCTGACCCGTGAAGAGGGTCCGGGTCCGCTCACGCGACAGAGGATCCCGGCTGGGCCCGTCGATCCGCCAAGCCTCGCGGGGAGATGGGGACCTGTGGGGCGGACCTGTGGGGCCAGGTCCCTACCGGTGGGCACTCCCGCACCCGGTGATGCAGGGCACTGCATCACCCACCCGTCGGGGCCTTCGGCCTCGGATTCCGGGGGCCGATGTATTGACCGGGCCCCGCCGATACCACGGCCCCTCGCTCATCGTCCTGTCTCCCCTCTTCCAAACTCCGTGCCTCCGCGTCTCAGCGTGAGTCCCCTCCTCCCCCCCGCGTGATCCCCAGCTCGTCGGCCACAGCCCACGATTGCCCGAGAGGTCCCGCAACGCCTACGATCTCCCCATGTTCTCCCGGATTGGCACGCGTCTCCCGCTCCTGATGTTGCTCGCCGTGTCGACCCTTGCTGACACCCGGAACTGGCCAGAGTTCTGTGGTCCGGACGGCTCGGGTCGCTCGGAGTCGAAGCGCCTTCCGCTGACCTGGAACGAGACCAACGGCGTCGCCTGGAAAACACCGCTCCACGGCAGGGCCTGGTCCTCGCCCGTCGTCTGGAAGGACCAGGTCTGGGTGACGACCGCCACCGAGGACGGACGGGAACTCTCGGCCATCGCGGTCGACCGGAACTCGGGGCGAATCCTGCACGACCGTGTGCTGTTCCGGGTCGAGAAGCCCCAGTTCGCCCACAAGTTCAACACCTACGCCTCACCCACCCCGGCGATCGAGTCGGGCCGGGTCTATGTAACCTTCGGATCCCCGGGAACCGCCTGTCTCGACACCCGGACCGGCAGGACCCTCTGGGAACGGACCGACTTCGTCTGCAACCACTTCCGCGGCGCGGGATCGTCACCCATCCTCGATGCTGACCGGCTCTACCTGAACTTCGACGGCAGCGACCACCAGTACCTGGTGGCGCTCGACAAGAAGACCGGCAAGACCCTCTGGGAGACGCGACGTGGCATCGACTACAAAGACCTCGGGCCCGACGGGAAGCCAGACAGTGACGGCGACTGGCGAAAGGCCTACGGGACCTGCCGGCTCACGCGCCTCGATGGGGTTCCACAGCTCCTGAGCCAGGGAGCGAAGGCGATGTATGGCTATGATCCATCGACCGGACGCGAACTCTGGCGCGTCGAGGAACGCACCAGCCATTCCGCGGGGACCCGTCCCGCCGTGGGCTTCGGCCTGGCCTTCATCCCGACGGGCTGGTCCCAGGGGCAGATCCTCGCGATTCGTCCGGGCAAGACCGGCGGGGTGATCGACGCCAATGCCGAGATCCCTGCCGACTCCCCCGTGCAGATCGTCTGGCGTTCGAAGCGGGGCGTGCCCAAGAAGCCGTCGCTGCTCCTGGTCGACGACCTTCTGTTCGCGATCGACGACAACGGGGTGGCCACCTGCTGGGAGGCCCAGACGGGGAAGATGCTCTGGAACGAACGGGTCGGGGGCAACTACTCCGCCTCGCCCGTGGCCGGGCCGGGTCGGATCTACGTCTGCAGCGAGGAGGGCAAGGTGACGGTCCTGGCCGCGAGCCGGACCTTCCAGAAACTCGCCGAGAACCAACTCGGCGACGGATTCATGGCCTCGCCCGCGCTGTCGGGCAATAGCCTCATCCTCCGCTCCAAGTCGGCCCTCTACCGCATCGGGAAGGACTGATCGCGGGCGGGACCAGGGACCCGCGCGGAGACGACGGAGACGCGGGGGAAGCAGCGGCGAACCGAGACACGTGGTTTTGGGATCGTCGCGGAGACCCGGATCCCTAACGTTCCGGGGTGACCACCCTGCCCTCTTCTCCCCTTCGGCACTCGCTGCTCGCCCTCGTCCTCGCCACCGCAGGCCCGCTCCTCGGGAAGGAGACCCTGTTCGTCGCAACCCCACTCACCTCCGGCGACTTCACCCAGGGCATCGAAGGGCCCGCCTGCGATCGGGAGGGCAACATCTACTGCGTCAGCTTCCGCGATGCCCGCAACATCGCCCGGGTGAAGCCGGATGGCACTACCGAGCTGTTCGTCGCCCTTCCCGAAGGCAGCTGGGGCAACGGGATCCGCTTCGACCCCGCCGGAATGATGTACGTCGCCGACTACACCGGACACAACGTGCTGCGTATCGATCCGAAGACCCGACAGATCCGGGTGCTGGCCCATGACGATCGGATGAACCAGCCCAACGACCTCGCCATCGCGCGGGATGGCACCCTCTACGCCAGCGATCCGAACTGGAAGGCCGGCACCGGTCAGCTCTGGCGGATCACCCCCGACGGCAGGACCCACCGCGAGGCGACCGGCATGGGAACCACCAACGGGATCGAGGTCAGCCCCGACGGCCGCACCCTCTACGTCAACGAGAGCGTCCAACGGGTGATCTGGGCCTTTGACATCGCCCCCGACGGCTCCCTCGGCAACAAACGCCGGTTCAAGGAGTTCCCCGACTTCGGGTTCGATGGCATGCGCTGCGATGTCGACGGCAACCTCTACGTCACCCGCCACGCCAAGGGGGTCGTCGCCAAGATCAGTCCCAGTGGGGAGGTGGTCCGGGAAGTGGATGTCCTCGGCAAGAACCCGACCAACCTCTGCTTCGGCGGACCGGATGGCCGGACGGCCTACGTCACCGAAGCCGAGACGAAGCGGCTGGTTCAGTTCCGGGTGGATCGTCCCGGACTCGAGTGGGAACGGAACCGGGTGCCGAACCCCGCCGGAAAGACCCAGGACGTCACACCGCGGTAACACCACCCCGGCACCGTGGGCTCCCGAGTGAACGCCAACCGATCCATCCGACTGTCCGCAGTCCTCGGACTGCACGCGCTGCTCTGCGGGGCGCTGCCGGGTCCGGTCCTGGTCCACACCGAGGCGGCAACCAACGCCCCGGCACTCCCGGCGGCGATGCGTCTCGAGGAGTCGGTCTGGCGGGATGAGATCCTCGGTGACGTCAACGGGGCCCTCCGGGGCTACCGTGCGCTGCTGGAGACGGAACGCCTTCCGGACCGGCTGAAGGCCGAGACGCTGTATCAGCTTGCCTTCGCCCTCGCCCTCAAGGGCAACCCGGACAAGGCGGTCGAGACCCTCATCCAGGTGGTGGACGGATTCCCCGGACTCGAACCGTTCGCCCTCTATGCCAGCCAGGGCATCCGGATCCTGAGTCCCGACGCGGCCAAACGGGGTCGCCAGTGGCAGCACGACGAGGTTGTCCGGATCGGCGACCTGGCCATCGCGCTCGACGGCGCGGTGTCGCGGACCGAGATCCAGGACTCCATCGGGATCCTCGCCGACCTCCAGGCCTCGATCGAGGTCCTGGTCTCCCAGCTGGCGGAAGGACCCGAGCGCACCCTCTGGGACTCACGAGCCCAGAAACTTGGCGAGGTCCGCCGACTCCTCGCAGACGCCCGGATGACCGAGGTTCGGGGACTCTGGAACGGAGCCGACCTGTCGGGATCCCTTTCCCGTCGCGAAGGACTCTTCGAACCGGAGGATTTCAGCGCCTGGATCGTCGGACGACGCGATGCCTTCGCACGGGCACTGCAGCGGGGCGACGTCTCGGGGATGGGGACCGAGGCCGAACCCCTCCGCCGGTTCGCCAACCGGATGGGCGACCGGGTCGAGGACTCCTCGGCCCGCCAATACGCCCGCTTCCTGGCGAACGCTGTGACGCTGGTCGAGGCCCTCGCCCGACACGGGCGGTTCGCCGAGGCCAGCGCCCAGCTGCGTCGCACCGACCGGGCGTTGGACCGTGCCTATGGAGCCTACCGGCTTCATGTGCCGGGGTTGACGACCTTTTCCGAAGACCTCCGGCCAGAGCTCGTGCGGATCCTGACCGGCATCGAAGCCACGCTCGAACGGCTGGAGGATCCCAAACCCGAGGCCCCTGCCGCTCCGTCGCTGGCCTGGTCCATCGACCAGATCCAGGTCCTGCTGCCGTCCGTGACCGACCTCCCATCCCAACAGCGCCTCGCGCAATGGCGTGCGGATTTCGAAGCCGCCCGATCGGCCCTGGACGCCGGCCAGTCCGAACGGGCCCGGAAGATCCTCCAGACCTATGAGTTCTGAGAAGCACACCCCGACGCTTCGGAACGGTGTGCTTCCATCGGGGGGCACATCCCGCTGACGTATGCCATCGCTGGCCTCCAGAATCCGGCTGAGCCCGCGGAACGAGCTGATCCTCACGCTCGGGATCCTGGTCTTGGCGGTGGCCCTGCCCGCGGTGGCCCTGATGTGGTCGACCCGACAGATCCTCGATCGGGAGTCGCGCAACCTCAGGGTCGACTACGATCGGCTCCATCGGCTCCAGCTCCAGGCCGCCAGCCTCGAGATCGCGAACCGGATCCGAGCCCTCGCCAGTCCGACCGCGGAGGAGGCGACGAACACCCCCCCGGACGTCGGCAGCCGATTTCTGGCACTTCTCGAATCCGGCAAGGCCGACAGTGTCCTGATCCTCGATGAGGAGGGGCGCCCACTGTACCCGGCTCCGGTGTGGGCGATCTCGGCTTCGCGCCCAGAGGACGATGCTGCCTCGAAACATCTGATGGCGCTCTGGGAGGAGGTCACCACCAACGCGCCGGCAGAGGGGTTTCTTCAGACGCTGAGGGTCCTGGAGGCCCAGAAGCTTGGGGCAGCCCGGACGCTCAGCGGACGACTCATCGTACCAAGCCTCGAATGGGCCGCGCTTTCCATGATGGATCCCGGGCACCCGAAATACCGGAGCACCCTCGACTCGCTCGACCGGCATGTCCGGGACTATTCCGATCCGCTGATGCCTGCGGGGCAGCGCCTCTTCCTCCGGGATCGTCTGCGCTCGGTCGGGATCGACGGCACCCCCTCCGCCGAGGAAGCCGAGCGGCTCGGGCTGGCTGCAGCGATCTCGTTCCGCCGACCGGAGAACCCGGGCATCCTCGAGAGGGCCCGGGGCATGGAGTCGGTCTGGATGCTCCGGTCGCCGGAGGGGACCGTGGTGTGGCTCTTCCGGGAGGAGCGTCTCCGAAAGCTCCTGGAGCCCCTAGCACAGCGGTCCCTCGCACCCCAGGGCTACACCGTCGCCCTGGAACGGATCCCGGAAGGGAGCCCCGACCGCAACGGCCTCCAGGCACCCATCGGGGAGGCCTGGCCTGGATGGGAGCTGCGTCTCGACGGGACCCAGGCCGATCTCGAGATCCAGCAGGCCATCCGACGCCAGGCCCTCCTCCACCTCCTGACCGCCGTATGCGCCATCGTGCTCGGGGGCGTTCTCGGCGGACTCGCGGTCCGACGGTTCCTCCAACAGGCCCGCTCCACACAGGTCCGACACGACTTCCTCTCGCTGGTGTCCCACGAGCTCCGAACCCCGCTCACCTCCATCCGCATGCTGGTGGATTCCCTCGCCGGGGATCCGGACCCCGACCCCGGACGGACGCGTCAGTACCTCGGGATCATCGCCCGGGAGAACCAGAGGTTGAGCCGGCTGGTCGACGACTTCCTGACCTTCTCGAGGCTCGAGCGCGGCCGGATGACCTACGACTTCCAGACCGTCGCCCCCGAGGAGATTACCGAGGCGGCGGTCGGCAGCGTCCGAACCCGCTTCTCGGTTCCCGGATGCGACTTCCGCATCGAGACCTCGCCCGACCTCCCACCGATCGAGGCCGACGTCCCGTCCCTGTCCACCGCCCTCATCAACCTGCTCGAGAATGCCTTCAAGTACTCCGGCCCCGAGAAACGCATTCTCCTCACCACGACGCGACAGAACGGCGACATCTGCTTCGCGGTCGTGGACAACGGCTGCGGATTCACGCCGGATCATCGGGAACGCATCTTCGAGCGGTTCTATCGGGTCCAGGGCTCGGGACAGGGTTCGGCCGGCGTTGGACTCGGGCTCCACATCGTGAAGTCCATCGTCGAGGCCCACCGCGGCCGCATCGAGGTCGACAGCGCGCCCGGACACGGCAGCCGTTTTGCGATCCACATCCCCGTCACCCCATCCAACACCTGAGACCGTGGACACCCCGACACCGCTGAGACAGGAAATGGTCCTCATCATCGAGGACGACCCCGCCATCCTCTTCGGCCTGCGCGACAACTTCGAGCGGGCCGGCTACTCGGTCCGGACCGCCGTGGAGGGGCATCTGGGCCTCGACCTCGCCCGGTCACTCCGCCCGGACCTCATCCTGCTGGACCTCATGCTGCCAGGCCGGTCCGGCTACGAGATCTGCCAGACCCTGCGGGCCGAGGACCACGACATGCCCATCCTCATGATCACGGCCCTCGGCCAGGAGGACCAAGTGATCCAGGGGCTCAACCTGGGGGCTGACGACTATGTGACCAAGCCGTTCAGCATCCATGAGCTGCTGGCCAGGGCTGCCGGGTTCCTGCGTCGACGTCGCAAGGCCCTGCCCGACCGGGTCGCATTCGGGGACTGGGAGCTCGACCGTGCCTCGAAGCGGCTGTCCAGGTCCGGCCAGCCGGTGGACCTCACACCTAAGGAATACGGCCTGCTCGAGTACTTTGTCCGCAACCAGGGACGCGCCCTCACCCGGGACCAGATCCTGGACGCGGTCTGGGGCGGCGGGATCGTGGTGGCTGACCGGAGTGTCGACCGCGCCGTGACCACGCTCCGGGGAAAGATCGAGGACAAGCCGCACCGCCCCCGCTTCATCCAGACGGTTCCCCAGGTCGGTTACCGGTTCGAGGCCTAATCGGGTCGGGAACGTCTGAAGGACACTTCAACCGGCGCCACCGATGGCCCTGCGGTGCAGACCGAATGCAGGGCGGAGGGCGCGGCCCACCTCGTCCTGGAGCGCCTGGAGCTCCGCATAGCGACGCCCGGCATCGGGGCTCGGGGAGGCGGTCTCCGAACGATTGAGCCGGACAAAGCGGTCGGTGAGATCCGACAGCGCCACCGTCTCACCCTTCTGCAGGCGCCAGCACCAGAGCGCCTGGAGTGCCGCACCGAAGGCGGCTCCCTCGGCAACCTGCAGGGTAACTACCTCGGCCTGGAAGCAGTCGGCCATGATCTGTCGCCATAGCCGGGAACGCGCCCCGCCGCCCGTGGCCCGGACCTGGGTGGCCTTCACCCCGAGCTGGGCCAGACGCCGGAGGCCGTAGTTCATCCCCAGCGTCACACCCTCCATCGTCGCCCGAGCAAAATGGGCCGCGGTGAAGGTCTTGGGTCGGACCCCCAGGAAGACCCCGGTTCCATCCGGAACGTTCGGCGTGCGCTCGCCCTCCAGATACGGCAGGAGCAGGAGTCCGTCGGAACCGATGGGGGCCTTCGAGGCCGACTTCTCGAAGGCCGCATGGTCGAGTCCGAAGTCGTTGCGGACCATTTCGGTCGCCACCGTCACGTTCATCGTGCACAGCAGCGGGAGCCACTGGTTGGCCGAGTCGCAGAACGCAGCGATCTCGCCCTGCGGGTCCACGATCGGCTTCGAGGCACAGGCATAGATGGTGCCGCTGGTGCCGAGGCTGGCTGTGACCACACCCTCCCGGGTGTTCCCCGTGCCGATGGCGCCCATCATGTTGTCCCCGCCGCCGGCGCTCACGACGATGCCGGCAGCAAGCCCCAGCTGACGCGCCGCCGAAGCGGTGAGGGCGCCTGCGGGACGGTCGCTCGACGAGATCGGTGGCAGCTTGCCGAGGAGGTCGGCATCGATGGCCCGGACCGCCGTCTCACACCAGCGCCGCTTGCGGACGTCCATGAGGGCGGTGCCCGAAGCGTCGCCGTACTCCATGAACCGTTCGCCGGTGAGCCAGAAGTTCAGGTAGTCGTGCGGCAGCAGGACCGTCGCCAGACGGGCGAAATTCTTGGGCTCGTGACGCTTCAGCCAGAGGATTTTTCCAGCCGTGAACCCCGGAACGACAGCGTTTCCCAGCGCCTTCACGGTGGCCTTCGGACCACCGAGGGCGGAGGTGATCTCGGCACACTCGGCGGCGGTCGTGGTGTCACACCACAGCTTGGCCGGGCGGATGACCTGGCCCGAGGCGTCCAACGGAACGAACCCATGCTGCTGCCCGCTGACCCCGATCCCGACCACCTCCGAGGCCGAGGCCTTGGCCGCTTTCAAGGCCTCACGGACGGATCGGACCAGGGCACGGACCCAGACCTCCGGATGCTGCTCCTTGGCCCCGGCGGGAAGGTTCGGGATCAGGCCGTACCGGGCACTTCCCTCACCCAGGACTCTGCCCGAGGCGGCCTCGAAGACGAGGGCCTTGGTGGATTGCGTGCCGGAATCGATGCCGATGAGAAGAGTGCGCTTCGCCATGGTATGAGAAGAGGCGCAGACGATGCCCCGTCCCGGGCTCGATCTCAAAACCCAAATCGGCATCGATCGCCTCGAAACGTCTGATGCCCTTTTCGGTCGGTTTCACCGGGTGCCTTTACCCTTGGATGAACCCGCCCCCGATCCCACTCCGACGCTCGCCGGAGTCGAGGCACGCCTCTAGGATTCCAGGACCCGCGTCGCCATGCCCGAGACGACACAGCACCCATGAGACTCGCCATCTGCATCAGTGGTCCCCTGGAATTCTTCCGGGAATCCTTTGAGTCATTGAGGTCCAACATCATCGCCCACAACCCCTGCGACCTGTTTCTTCACGCCCAACGGTCCGAATGCGCCTCCCAGGCCATTACGCTGATACAGCCCAAGCGCTTCACCCTCGAGGACGCGGTGCAGGACTTCGAGATCCCCGGGTTCTTCCATCAGGCGAAATACCCGGAGACCCGGATCGAGGACCTCTTCTGGCATTGGAGGGACATCCACCGATGCCTGAAGTTGGTGTCCGAAGGTTATGATGCGGTGCTGCGGACCCGACTCGACCTGATCTACCCCGAGCCGCTCCGCCTCGCGGGTGCCGACTTCAACCAGTACTGGATTCCGAAGGGAGGCGATGCGCGTCGGGGGGTGTTCGACCAGTTCGCGATCTCAAGCCCCGGAAACATGCGCTACTACGCCTCGCTCTATGAGAGGCTGGTCCGGTATGTCGACGGTGGGGTCATCGCACATTCCGAGACGCTTCTGAGACATCATCTCCTGTTCCAACCCCACGTCCTCTCGACGCTCGCCCGGTTCGAATTCCCCCTGCGACGGATTCAGATGGAGGGATCCGAACTTCGGCTAAGGCCGGCGAACCCCGTGTCCTAGCCGAAACGGAATCCCATCGCCCTATCAGGGTCGGCTGCCTTTCCGAACAGGCCCCGCCACTCGGCGGATCCCGGGCGGGGGTCAGGCGGGGGGTCAGGTCATAGGCGGGGGGTCAGGTCATAGGCGGGGGTCAGGTCATGGGTGGGGGTCAGGTCATGGGTGGGGGTCAGGTCATGGGTGGGGGTCAGGTCATGGGCGGAGATGTAGGCCGTGCCTGCGCGCGGCATTGCTCCTCCACCCTGGAATCCTCAGACTGTCCCCCTTGCTTCAATCATGAAGGTCACCCTCAGCTGGCTCAGGAACCATGTGAACGTCACCGGCACCCCCGCCGAGCTGGCAGACCGTCTCACCCAACTCGGCCTCGAGGTCGAAGGCGTCGAGGTCACCGCAGGTGACTTCGCAGGCGTAGTCGTCGCGCAGGTGATCACCCGCGACAAACACCCGAATGCCGACAAACTCTCGATCTGCCGGGTGAACGACGGCACTGGTGAGCGACAGATCGTCTGCGGCGCCCAAAACTTCCAGGCCGGCGACAAGGTCCCGCTGATCCTTCCCGGAGCCTCCCTTCCCCCGAAGCCCGGGGACGCCCAGCCGTTCACGATCAAGGTCGGCAAGATCCGCGGCGTGGAATCCCACGGCATGATGTGCTCGAGCACGGAGCTCGGGATCGATCCCCTCGCGATCGGACTTAAGCTCGAGGACGGACTCCTCATCCTGCCGCCGGACACCCGGGTCGGCCAACCCTTCGCCGAGTTCCTCGGCCGAAGCAGCGGCGATGTCCTCTTCGACCTCGAGGTCACCCCCAACCGGCCCGACCTCAACAGCGTCATCGGCATCGCCCGCGAACTCGCGGCCGTCACCGGCAATGCCCTCTGCGTCCCGGATCCGCAGCCCACGGCGACGGGCTCCGAACCGGTCGACCGCCAGGTCGCCGTGCGTCTCGACGCCCCCGATCTCTGCCCCCGGTATACGGCCCGGGTCATCCGGGGCCTCCGTGTCGGACCCAGCCCCGATTGGCTGCGCCAGGCCCTCGAGGGCGTCGGACTGCGCAGCATCAACACCGTGGTCGATGTCACCAACTTCGTGATGCTCGAGACGGGTCAGCCGCTCCATGCGTTCGATCTCCAACGGCTCGCCCGGGACGCCGAGGGCCGGACCACCGTCATCGTCCGACGCGCCAACGAGGGCGAGGTCTTCGTGACGCTGGACGGCCAGGAGCGACGACTCAGTCCCGACCACCTGTTGATCGCCGACACCGAAAAGGGCCTTGCCCTGGCGGGCGTCATGGGAGGCCTCCACTCCGGGATCAACGAGGGCACGGTCGACATCCTGATCGAATCGGCCTACTTCGCGCCGACCGGCATCCGTCGCACCAGCAAGGCTCTGGGACTGCGGACCGACGCCAGCTACCGGTTCGAACGGGGAGCCGACATCGCGGCGAGCGACCTCGCCAGCCGGCGCTGCGCCGAACTCATCCTGAAGCTGGCCGGTGGACAGCTTTCACCGGGAGTCGTGGACGCCCATCCGGAGCCGAAGGCGCCGCGATCGATCGAACTCCGCCACGCCAAGGTGAACGCGCTGCTCGGTCTCCAGCTCTCGGCCGAGGAGATCGACGGACCCCTGCTCCGGCTCGGCCTCGTCCAGGACCCTGAGGGAGGATCCAGCGGGGAGACCTCCACCAGCCGGTTCCGGATTCCGACCTTCCGGGTCGACCTGAAGCGGGAGATCGACCTGATCGAGGAGGTGGCGCGTCTGTACGGCGTCGAACGCATTCCCTCGACCCCACCCCGGGGAGCCCTCGGAAGCCATCCGTTCGACCAACGCTACGACCGCTTTGCCCAGGTCCGGGAACTGTTGAGCGGCCTCGGTCTGATGGAGGTCCAGGGACAGACACTGATCGGATCGTCCGGGATCCTTACCGGCGAGCCCGAATCGTGGGTCCGACTCGAGAATCCGTTGAGCAGCGAGATGGACTGCCTCCGTCCGAGCCTCCTCCCCGGAATCCTCACGCTCCTGAGCCACAACCAGCATCGGAAGTCGGCGGACCTCCAGGTGTTCGAGCTGGGGCGGACCTTCATTCGGACCGCCGCCGGTCTTCAGGAGCGCTGGCGTCTGGCCATCGGCCTCACCGGTCTGCGACGTCCGGAGTTCTGGTCGGGGGCCGACCGTGACGCTCAGTGCGATCTCTTCGACCTGAAGGGGATTCTCGAGGACCTGTTCGAGCGAATCGGCCTCCGGGCCGTCGCCTGGACCCGTCGTCCTGAGCCCACCGCCCTCTTCGTCGAATCCGCCGACCTCTCACTCGGCGGAAAACTCCCGCTCGGGGAAATCGGCCAGGTCCAGCCCGGCGTGGCACGGCTCCATGACCTCCGCGCTCCGGTGTTCCTGGCGGAGATCCAGCTGGAGACGGTGCTAGACCGCTCGAATCCGGAGCGCTCCTTCAAGGCTCTGCCCCAGTTCCCGGAGGTCCGACGCGACCTCGCGCTCATCCTTCCGGAATCCACGAGCCACGAGGCGGTGCTCAATACGATCCGTCAGGCGAAGCCGAACCATCTCGAGAGGGTGGAGCTTTTCGACGTGTTCCGCGGCAAGCACGTCGCCGAGGGGCACAAGAGCGTGGCCTACGCCTTCACCTACCGCTCCCAGGAGCGGACCCTGAAGGACGATGAGGTGGGCGCCGCCCAATCCCGGGTCATCGAGGCGCTCCGGTCGAAACTCGGCGCCCAGATCCGGGAGTGAACCGGATGGGATCCGTGATCCCGTTTCCCACGGCCACGGGGCACGCGGCCCTGGATCCACACCCAATCCTGCTCAGGAGTCCGACCGCTCGGATTCCTCGATCTGCTCCTTCACGATGAACATGTAGATTGCGGTGATGACCACGCAGAAGGACACGATGACGAGGGTTGTCAGCATGGGAGGAGCGTATTGGCAATCGCTCCGGGACGTCAAATCCGGGACGGGTCACCGGTTGCCATCCCCTTCCAACCGGGGAAAAGCTGGAACCCGCTCCGGCGCCTGCGGATGATCCCCGCTTCAGCGCAGCACTGCGACCCTGTCCCGCCCATGTCCGACGCCCTACCTCCCCAGGCCCTGATCTTCGATTGCGACGGCACCCTCGCGCACACGATGCCCGTCCACTGGGAGGCATGGAAGGAGGTGACCGCACGACACGGTCTCGAGTTCTCGGAGGACCGTTTCTACGCCCTCGGGGGGGTGCCCACGCGGGATATCGTCCGAATGCTGGCACAGGAACAGAACCGGCCCGAGATCAACCCGATCCACTTCGCCCACGAGAAGGAGGAGGCCTACTTCAGACGCTTCGAGCACATCGGCCCGGTTGAGGAGGTGGTGTCGATCGCCCGGGAGCATCGGGGACGGATCCCGATGGCCGTGGCCAGCGGCGGCTCCCGGCATGCCATCACCCGGGTGCTCCGGCATCTTTCGATCCTCGAGTGGTTCGGGGCGGTGGTGACCAACGAGGATGTGGTGAACCAGAAGCCCGCGCCCGACATCTTCCTCGAGGCGGCCCGACGCCTGGGCGTGCCGCCACACCGGTGCAGGGCCTACGAGGACACCGATCTGGGCATGCAGTCGATCCGTGCCGCCGGTATGGACGCGGTCGACATCCGGCATTTCACCCGCGGCTGATTCCCCAGCCCCATCCCAGCCCTCCTCGCCGGCCTCGACTTCGCCACCCGATCCCACCCCATCATCGCTCCGGAACCATGTTGGAATCCGCCCCCACCCCAGGCAACCCCACGCCCGAACCCACCGATTTCATCCGGGACATCGTCTCGGCGGACCTCGCCGCCGGCAAGGTCACCCAGATCCACACACGGTTTCCGCCGGAACCCAACGGGTATCTGCATATCGGACACGCCAAGTCGATCTGCCTTAACTTCGGCATCGCGCGCCAGTTCAACGGCATCTGCAACCTGCGGATGGACGACACCAACCCAGCGAAGGAGGACGTCGAGTATGTCGACTCGATCATCGCCGATGTCCGGTGGCTGATCGATGGCTGGGCCGACCACTGTCTCGGACTGGGCCCACGGGAAGCGGGATCCCTCGAACCCGGGTCGCTCCGGTCGGCCGTGGTGGGCCGGACCCCAGGGCCCGACGTGGGCCCGTTCCACGCCTCCAACTACTTCGAGGACCTCCACGCCTTCGCCGTGCGCCTGATCGAGAAGGGCAAGGCGTATGTCTGTGACCTGACCCCGGAGGAGACCGATGCCTACCGGGGTGCCCCGGATCGACCGGGACGCAACAGTCCGTATCGCGACCGGTCCGTGGCGGAGAACCTCGATCTGTTCCGACGGATGCGCGCCGGGGAGTTCCCCGATGGGGCGCGCACCCTCCGGGCGAAGATCGACATGGCCTCGCCGAACGTCTGGCTTCGGGACCCGCTGATCTACCGGATTCGCCACACCGAACACCACCACACCGGCGACGCTTGGTGCATCTACCCGCTCTACGACTTCGCCCACTGCCTGAGCGACTACCTGGAGGGCATCACCCACTCGATCTGCACGCTTGAGTTCGAGGTCCATCGGCCGCTCTACGACTGGATCCTGACCCAGCTGGACCTGCCGCGGCCCCTGCCCCATCAGTTCGAGTTCGCACGCCTGAACCTCAGCTACACGGTGATGAGCAAGCGGAAGCTGCTGGCGCTGGTGAGCGAGAACCGCGTGACCGGCTGGGATGATCCCCGGATGCCCACCGTCTCGGGACTCCGTCGACGCGGTGTACCGGCCCGCGCCGTGCGGAACTTCGCCCAGAGGATCGGAGTGACGAAGTACAACGGCCTGACCGACGTCGCCGTCCTCGAACATGCCATCCGGGAGGATCTCAACGCGATTGCACTGCGCCGCCTCGCGGTGCTCCGTCCGATCCGGCTCGTCTTGACCAACCTCGCGCCGGATGAGGTCCACTCCTTCGAGGCCAACAACAATCCTGAGGATCCCACTTCGGGCACCCGCACGGTGCGTCTCACCCGAGAGGTGTTCATCGAAGAGGACGACTTCATGGAGACGCCGCCACCGAAGTACTTCCGGCTGCGTCCGGGCGGCGAGGTGAGGCTCAAGTACGCCTGCATCATCCGCTGTGACGAGGTTGTGAAGGACGCCGCCGGTCGGATTCTCGAGCTCCGGTGCACGGCAGACCTCGACACCCGGACCGGTGGGCCGAATGCCGCCAAGAAGGTCAAGGGGACCATCCACTGGGTCAGCGCCCCGGACAGCGTCGGGGTGGAGGTGCGGTTGCTGGACCGCCTCTTCACCGAGGAACTGCCGGAGGCGGAAGGGCGGGACTTCCGGTCGTGCCTGAACCCGAAGTCACTGGAGGTCCTGACCGCAAGGGTTGAACCGGCGCTGGCCAACCCCGAACCCGGCAGCCGTTTCCAGTTCGAGCGTCTCGGCTACTTCTGGCCCGACCCCGTCGACAGCCGTCCCGGCCATCCCGTGTATGTGCGGACCACGGGCCTCAAGGACACCTGGGCCAAGGCGGCCGCCAAGTAGCAGTGGTGGCGTTCCTCGACTCCCCCGGGCATACCCATCCGGTCACCGCACGGGGACGACACCCTCGCTGATGGCGTGGACCGGTGCCCCCCCGCGCGTCGTCAGCGTCGCATCGCGGCGGGACGGTTGGTCTCCGGACGCGGTGGGGTCTCGAACTTGACGATGGTTTCCCCGGTGCGGGCCATGCCGCGCTCGCGCGCCGCGCGTTCCACCGTCCGCTTGTCCTTCTGGAGCGCATTGACGGTCGACTGCAGGCTGCGCAGCTCCGTCTGGAGCGTTGAAAGCTGCGCCCGATTCCGTTCGAGGCGCTCGCGGAGGTCCCGGTTCTGCTGGATCAGTGGCAGGTAGGTGAGTCCGGCACCCGCCAGAAGGGCCAGGACGATGAGGACAACAAGGATGCGATTGGCCAATCCCCAAAGCCCCTCCCCAGTCGGGTCAACCCTCAGTCGTCGGCTCATTTGTACTGGAGTCGGGCGTCGGTAAGCCGGTGATCCGGTCCGAAGGTGAGCAGGAGGTAGACGGAGGGGGTGGAGCCGATGTTGCCACCGGGACTCATGATGACGCCGCTGGGCCAGGAGCCGACGACCACCGCGGTGCTGGGGGTGGAGTAGACCCGGCTGCTCTGCTGGAGCCAGTCAGCCACCTTCCCTCCATTGTCGAGGTCGGCCACATGGTTCGGAGGACCCAGCTCGATCAAGGCCTCGTCATAGGTCAGCGTCCCGATGCGCGACGTGTACTTGTTGAGAATCTTCGAGGCACAGCCGAGGCAGAACGCCGCCATCAGGCCCAGAACGGCCATTCTCTGAGACCACGATCGCATTGCCACCACGGGTGGAGGGTAGCCTCGGGCACCCCGACTGTGGGAAGCGGAATCCATGGGTCGCCTTCGGCAGGAGTCAGCGCGGCCTGAGAATCCGTCCCCGGGCCGCAAGCGCCAGAAGCGCCAGAAGGCCTAGGAACGGGAGCATCGACAACAGGTCGGCATCCGGTCCCGCGAAAAACCGGTTGGACCGCGTGGCCCACTCCGTGATCGCCCGATCCATCGTCTCGAACCCCGCCGCGAGGAACGCGATCACGATCCCGGCGATTGCTCCTCCGGCGATGTAGCCCGAGGCCATCAGGACTCCTGGCGACCGATCCCCCTCCGCCGAGATCTCCTCCGGACCCAGGCCCCGACGGACCTGGTCCGGCCGCTGGGAACGGTCGACCCACCAGCGGATCACCCCGCCGGCGAAGATGCCCATCGAGACCGCGACCGGCAGATAGACCCCCACGGCGAAAGCGAGGGCATTGACCCCGGCGAGCTCGAGGACGAGCGCGAGCAGGGCTCCAAGGATTACCAGCTCCCACGGCAGCTGACGGTCAAGGATGCCCTTGATGATGTAGCTCACCAGAACCGCCTTGGGGGCGTCGAACTTCCGCACAACGCTCCCATCGGGACGCTCCGGATGGCTGCCGTTGATCCCGGGATCCACCATCCAGACGGGTCGACCTGCATCGTCCACGAGGAACTTCTGCGATCCGCCACCGACCGGGTCGGGCTGGTGCCAGACCCGGTACTCGGTCTGGTCATGCATGCCCTGGGAGCCCTGGATGCGTTCGCGCGGGAGATCCTTGAGGGAATCGGCAGGGACCCTGAGGGCGGGGGCGATTTCCTTGGCGTCAACATAGGTGGTCGCACTCTGGTTCAGGCTCAGCAGGATGGGACCGAGGGTGACGGCGGAGGCCAGGGCTCCCACGAGGATGGCGATCTGCTGGAGCCGGGGCGTTCCCCCGATGAGGAAGCCCGTCTTGAGGTCCTGGGAGGTGGTGCCGCCGTTCGAGCAGGCGATGCAGACAATGGCGCCGACAGAGAGGGCCGTAACGTAGTACCCCTTTCCGGTCCACCCCACGGCGAGGAAGGCGAGGCAGGTCAGCAGCAGCGTGGCGATGGTCATGCCCGAGACGGGATTCGACGACGACCCGATCTCGCCGGTCAGCCGGGACGAGACAGTGACGAACAGGAACCCCAGCGACACGATCAGGAGCGCACCGAGAAGATTCATGCGCAGCGGCGGGGCGAGGGTGATCGCCCCGAGCAGCACGACGATGCCGATCAGCACGGTTTTGAGTGACAGGTCTCGACCCGTCCGACCGCTGGCGGCATCCAGATCGGCCCGCCGGCCCCCGGTGAGGTCGGCGATGCCGTGCAGGATCCCGTGCCAGAGCGTGGGGAGGGATCGAATCAGGCTGATGAGCCCACCCGCGGCCACCGCACCGGCGCCGAGGTAGAGCAGATATTCGCCGCGGATCTGCGAAGGCGACATCTCACCGATCAGGCGGGTCCCGGGAGGCACGACCTCGCCGAGTCGGCGTCCGAAGAACTGGATCAGCGGGATCAGCACGAGGTAGCTGAGCACGCCGCCCGCAGCCATGATCCCGGCGATGCGGGGTCCGATGATGTAGCCCACGCCCACCATCTCGGGGGACACCTCGACGGAGATGGAGCCGCCTCGGAGCGGAGCTCCGAAGACCTTCTCGGGGACGTCCTTCCAGAGCTTGAAGGCCACGTTGGCGGTCTTGTAGAGGAGACCGACGGCGAAGCCCACGAGGATGGTACGGGAGTCGAGACGAGTGCCGGCTCCCTCGAGCCGGTGGATCGGATCAGCCTCCGCTCGGGACTCCTCGCCCGCCCCGGCCTTGAGCACCTCGGCACACGCGGTGCCCTCCGGATACTTCAGCTCCCCATGCTGCTGGACGATCAGCGCCCGACGGAGCGGGATCATCATCAGAATACCGAGCAGTCCGCCCAGGACGGCGACGAGGAGGACGCGGCCGACCTCGAGATCGAAGCCGAGGATGAGGATGGCGGGCATGGTGACCCCGACGCCGAACGCAATGGATTCTCCGGCGGAACCAGCGGTCTGGGCGATGTTGTGCTCGAGGATCGTCGCCTCGCGTCCCCCCATGCGGGCCCACAACTTGAACAGTGTGATCGAGATCACGGCCACCGGGATGCTCGCGCTCACCGTGAGGCCGACCTTGAGGGTGAGGTAGAGCGAGGACGCACCGAAGACGACGCCCAGCAGCGTGCCCACCACCAGGGAGCGGAACGTGAACTCGGGCAGCCTCGAGGTGGCGGGGATGAAGGGCCGGAAGGAGGTCCTGGGGGGTGTCGCCATAAGACCCCGTCACGGTGGAGAACGGAACCCCACCGGGCAAGGCTGCCGATCCTGGCGGACGAGCCCGTGCGGGAGTGCCGAGACTATTGACGACCCCGCATCCGGGAGGGGAGCGTTGCGCCCTCATGAGCCTCCTTTCCAATCAGGTCGCCGTCGTCACCGGCGCAGGACGCGGCATCGGACGCGCCATCGCACTCCAATTCGCCCGCGAGGGCGCCGACGTCGTCTGCGTGTCGCGGACCGCCGAGAACTCGGCGAAGATCGCCGACGAGGTCCGGGCCCTCGGCCGCAAGGCCTGGGGTTTTGCCGTGGACGTTGCGGATGGAGCGGCCATCGCCAAGGCGGTGGAGCAGATCCTGGCCGAGGCGGGACGGGTCGACATCCTCGTCAACAACGCAGGGGTCACCCGGGATGGACTGCTCATGAGGATGGGCGACGCCGACTGGGACGCGGTGTTGAACACGAATCTGCGCGGGGCGTTCCTCATGACGAAGGCCTTCACCCGCACGTTTCTCAAGCAGCGGTCCGGCCGCATCATCAACGTCGCGAGCGTGATCGGACTCATCGGAAACGCCGGCCAGTGCAACTACGCGGCCAGCAAGGCTGGTCTCATCGGCTTCACGAAGTCCGTCGCCAAGGAGTTCGGGTCCCGAGGCGTGACCTGCAACGCGATCGCTCCAGGGTTCATCGCGACCGACATGACCGCGGGGCTCGACGAGAAGCTCAAGGAGTCGCTGCTCACCCAGATCCCGCTGGGATCGCTCGGCCAGCCGGAGGACATCGCGCATGCCGCGGTCTACCTCGCGGGTCCCGGAGGACGCTATGTTACGGGCCAAGTTCTGACCGTCGACGGCGGCATGGTGATGTGAACTCCGAGAAAATTACCGGAACAAGTCTTGACGCTTCAACGCCCCCTGCCTAGACAGGCGCCGCAATAAAAAACAAAGCCCTATGGCCGCTGAAAAATCCATCGAGCAACGCATCAAGGACATCATCGTTGACCAGCTCAACGTCAACGCAGACCAGGTCACTCCCGAGGCCAAGTTCATCGAGGACCTCGGAGCCGACTCCCTCGACACCGTCGAGCTGGTGATGGCCCTCGAGGAGGAATTCGGGGTCGAGATCCCCGACGAGGAGGCCGAGAAGCTCCAGACCGTCGGCGACGTCCTCAAGTACGTCGAGGAGCTCCAGAAGTAGTTCTGGGATCCCACCAGAAGGCAGCCGGTTCTCCGGCTGCCTTTTTTGTTTCCACCCCGCGCATCCGGTCACCACAGGTTCACTGTTTTTTCCCTGTCGCGGATCCACCGACCTCGGCCACTCTCCGGCCGACAAACATGAGCTCCTGGTCAGATCGTCGCGTCGTCGTCACCGGAATCGGTTGCGTCTCCAGCCTGGGGACCGATGCCGACACCCTCTGGAAGAACATCCTCGCCGGCCGCTCGGGGATCAGCCGCATCACGTCGTTCGACGTCACGAACTACGACTGCCAGATCGCGGCGGAGATCCGGGACTTCGATCCGAACCCGGCCTTCCCGAACCCGAAGGAGGTCCGTCGGACCGATCGCTTCTCCCACTTCGGCATCTACGCCGGATGGGGTGCGCTGAAGGACTCGGGCCTCGATCTCGAGAAGGCGAACCGGGACGAGATCGGCGTCTTCATCGGCTCCGGCATCGGTGGCCTGCACACCACGGAGGAACAGCACTCGGTGCTCCTCTCCAAAGGGCCTTCGCGGATCAGTCCGTTCATGATCCCGATGCTGATCCTGAACATGGCCTCGGGGCTGTTCTCTCTCTACTACAAGCTGCGGGGACCGAACTTCGCGACCTGCTCGGCCTGCGCCACCGCCACCCACGCCCTGGGCGAGGCCTGGGCGACGATCAAGCGCGGGGACGCCTCCGTGATGTTCGCCGGCGGCACCGAGGCCTCCATCGTTCCCCTCGGCATCAGCGGCTTCGGCGCCATGCGCGCCATGAGCACCCGCAATGACGCACCCGACAAGGCCTGCCGACCCTTCGACAAGGACCGGGACGGCTTCGTGATGGGCGAGGGCGCGGCCGTGGTCGTGCTCGAGGAACTGGAGCATGCCAAGCGTCGTGGCGCCCGCATCTACTGCGAGGTTGCCGGCTACGGCAACACGGCCGATGCGAACCACATGACGGCTCCCGACCCGGAGGGCGAGGGTGCAGGACGTGCCATGCGGATGGCCCTGCGGCACGCCGGACTCCGCACCGACCAGATCGACTACATCAACTGCCACGCCACGAGCACTCCGGTCGGGGACTTGTGCGAGGTGCGCATGATCAAGAACGTGTTCGGGGACCATGCGAAGACTCTTGCGGCAAGCGCGACCAAGAGCATGACTGGCCACATGCTGGGAGCCGCCGGCGCCATCGAGATGGCCATCTGCTGCAAGGCCGTCGAAGCCCAGGTTGCCCCGCCGACCATCAATCTCGACAACCCGGATCCCGAGGCCGACCTCAACCTGGTGCCCCACACTCCCCAGGAGCGCACCATCCGGGCGTTCGCCAACAACTCCTTCGGATTCGGCGGCCACAATGCCATCGTGGTCGGCAAACGCTTCGAAGGTTGAGGTGGCTCGTCGCCTCCTGGAAACCGAGGTTTTTCCGCGGTTCCAGCAGGTCGTTGAGTGAATGAACGCCCCAGAGGCGACCCGACCGATGCCGGAGGCATACAAGCCATTAGCCGGTGGTTGAGAGCAGCGACCCCAGCGGAATCCGACGGCCCGGATGCTTCCGCACCCCGTAGGGATGGAAGTTCCGTGGGGACAATCTACGGAGCCGAACCGCAACGGGGTACGGTCGGAATCCTGGCATTCCTAAGCACCCCTGCAGGGATGAAGTAAGGCTGGAACCAGGGACATAGACCTCGGCTCGCGACCTCCATCCCTGTTCACCGATCCGAGGTCCGGTACAGCAGCCAGCGGATGTCCTGCTTGTCCTGCGGCGTGTTCAGTGACGGGCTGTCGAACCCGGCTCCGTCGATCGCCTTGATCCGGACCCGGGAGGTCTTGCCCACCCACTTGTGGACCTCCGAGTGGCCATCGACGAATGAGAATCCGGCCGCGCCGTTGTGGTACGAGGCCGGAAGATCGCCCCAGTTCCCGGGTACCTGCGCGATCTGGTCCGTCGCCGGATTGTAGGCGCCGGGGTTGTTCAGATAGTAGCCGTCGTTGATGGAATCAGGGTGCTCATCGAGCATCACCATGATGTCGGCGGGACGCTTCACCGCGGACTCCTTGAGGAACTGGCGGAACCCGACATACCGGTTGTACCCGCCCGATTCCGGGTTGTTGGCCTGTGGGGGATCGCTGTAGGGGCCGAAGCAGGCATTCATCGCCAGGCTCCGCAGCCGAGCCGGGAACTTGGCCGATTTCTGTCGGGCCGAAAGAAAGCGGTCCGCCGGACACAGGTAGGCGGAGGTGGCGCTGCCCACGTACGGGGCAAAGGGCCCCTGGCTCAGGTAGAACTTGTTCGTGATGTCCTCAGAGGCCGCCCACGACATCACGTTGTTGACCCAGTTCCGATACCCCTTCACCGGATCCCTCCTGCCCAGGGTGATCGTCGCCTGGGTGGTATCGATGCCGAAGTTGTTGACGACGTTCTCGTTGTTATCGAGCGAGTACTGCTTCCACGCGAGCATCAGCTGCCGCGTGTTGTTCATGCACCCGATGCCCTGCGCCTTGGTCTTCGCCTTGGCCAGCGACGGCAACAGCATGCCGGCGAGGATCGCGATGATGGCGATCACGACGAGGAGCTCGATGAGGGTGAATCCGCGGCTGCGGGATTCCGACCGGACGGTGGGACGAACTTTCATGAAATGCGGGTGACGGGTTCTCTGGGGAAGCTGATCACAACCCGTGCCCTCTGCAAGACCTCGGCACAGTCCTCGCAAGGGGCATTTCAGCGGACCACCGAGGACTCAACCCGGCGAAGGAGCTCGAGGTTTTCACGAACCACAGCGTCGTCGGGATCAACCTGCAACGCTCGCTCGAAGAGGGCCCGTGCCTGCGCGGCACGTCGGGTCCTCAGGAACATCAAACCGAGGTTGTTCAAGGCCCGGACATTGTCCGGGTTGAGACGGAGAACCTGATGGAAGGCCGCGGCCGCTCGGGGGAGGTCGCCCCTTTCCTGGCAGAGAACCCCTAGGTTGTACTGGGCCTCTTCGTCCTGGGAGTCGAGTTCGACGGCCCTGTTCATGAGCGACAGCGCCGTGTTGGTCTCTCCGAAGGCGTAGCGTGCCTTCCCCAGCTGAACATGGGCGTGGGCATTGGTCGGATATCGCTCGATCATCATCGTGTTGTAGTCGATGGCGTCCTTGAGAAGTCGGCTTCCGTACGCAAGTCGGACAGCGTCCGCGTCCTCGGGCGAGCGGAGCAGCAGCTGGAGCCACAATTCCCCCATCTCGTCGGTGCTGCCGGCGCCGTAGCGCACCCGGGCGGGTGGATGGTTGGGATTCCACACATTCTGATCTGAATTGTCGTAGACCATGCGCATCGACAGTTCCGTGCCCTTGGGCAGGAAGAGTGGCGTGGAGAGACGGAAGTCGGTCTGCCAGTTGAAATCCCAGTCCGGAATCCGGAGCAACGACTGGGTACGCCCGTCAGGGAACCGGGCGGTCCCCTCCACCTCCCGAGCAAGGAAATGCGCATGCGGCAACAGGCCCAGAAGGTGGGCATCGGCAGGGAGGACAAAGCGGTCCCGGATCTCATACCGGTTCGTGCCGGCAGGAATGTCGATGGCGTAGGAACTCAGGCTGATCTTCAGCGGACTGTTGGTGGGAACCTGATCGGTGAAGAAGAGACCCACCTGCGGATTCACGGACTCGACCCGTCCACTGGGCTGCATGTGGACCTGCAGGACGAGGTCTGAACCGGGATTAAGGGACCAAGCCATACCGGGAAGGGATTCCACCGGCTGTCGACCGGGTTGCCAGCTGAGGAAGTAGCCGCTCGACCATTCGAGATTCGGCGGCAACGAGGCCCCACCAAAGCCAAGACCCGGGTCCCGCTCATCCAGACGACGCGACTGTCGTGTCCGGTCGAAGATGAAGAAGACATGATGGATCACACGAGTCCGTGGACGGAATTCGAGGGCCCGGACAAACCGACGGCGATCCAGCGGAACCGGAATCACAAAGTTCCGATACACATCGGCTCCCTCCGCTGCCAAGGCATAGGGCTCGGGCAGTTCGAGGACCAAATCCGGTCGCCCAAGCTGCCACCCATCGGCAAGCAGTGTCGGAGCCACCTGGTCCCTCGAATCCCCCTCAGGCATCCCCTCCTCCACCCACTGTCGCAGGAGCCCCTGCTGGGTCGGCGTGAGGCGTCGTTCGCCCTGGAAGGCGATGTCGCCCGGGGCAGCCAGCCACGGCGGCATGTAACCACTGGCCGTCACCTGGACGATCTGCTCGCCTCGTTTGCGGGCGTCCGCAAACTCAAGAAGCGGAAACGGTCCCGGCTGACCCGGTTGATGGCACGGCACACAGTGGGCATGGAGTATGGGAGCAATGTCGCGATGGTAGGTGATTGTTCCCCTCGGACGCGGCACGTAGGCAACAGCCCCATCGGTCTTCGACGACTCGAGGCCGCCCGAGCGGAGGACGATGACGGCGCCCACCATCGCCAGCAGCAGCAGGACGAGCGCCCCAGACCTCCAAAGGACACCTGGTGACCGGCCGGACAGGGCGGGAGCAGTCGGTTGAAATGGGGTGCGGCGCCGGGACATCGGTGGGGGGCAGCTTCAGCGCGGCAGGAAACATCCCACCGCACGGGTGGTCCGCGGCTTGGGTCGTTCACCTCGGGCGAGAGCATCCAACACCCCGGCAAGGTCCCGCTCCTTGGCGGCAGTGCGTGATTTTCCAAAGTCGACATACCGGTCGTCGATCCGTCCCCGGTAGAGGATCCCGACACCCGGTACGTAGACGGCGCATTCGGGCACAACCGTTGCACCGACCCATCGGGCTAGACCGTCATCGACATCACGGATCAACGGCAGCCGGTAGCCAAATTCACGGAGATGCTTTCGGGTTTTCGCCACCGTGGCATCGCCGGGCGACTGCACCAGCCATACAGAAACCCCATTGCGAGCGTACCCATCAGCCAGCCGCTGGATCTCGGGGGCATACTGCTGGCAGATCGGGCAATCCACCGACACGAACACCAACACCACCACCCCCTTGCCGTCCTGGGGAAATGGCTGCACAGGCCGGTTGTCGAGATCCACCCGCGTTGCGGCCACCCCCTTCGGAGGCGCGCCCGTGGGGAGCGGCAACAGAACCTCCGACGAGGCCGCACAGGCCAGCACACCGGTCAGCAGGGCGACAAGCACCCCAACGGTCAGGCGCGCAGGAAAACGTCCGGAATGAGTGAAAAACATGGTATCGCAGCCTCGGCGTCATGACGGTCCAATCCCAAGGCACCGCGACAGACCTGATCCTAGTTAACTGGCTTCAGGAAAGGCAGTTATGGAATTGAAACCTGAACGAAAACAGGCGTAATTATTCTGGGCATCAGAGTCGTTTACGTTTGTAATCGTTTTAACCCCATTCCGGGCCGCATTGCTGCGACCCTGGATGGGGTCAGTGGGTTCCAGGTCGGGGCAGCAAGCGCCAGCCCCGGGCTGATTCCATCGACCACTGAACCGATGGCTTCCCGGGGATCTCCACCGTGAGCACCCGCGGCTCCGCCCCGCCCAGCCCGAAATGCACCGCCGCCTCGTTCTGGGACCGGAACCCGTCGCCGGTCAGAAGCCATCGGGACATCCGGCCCAGGGTTGTCTCCAGGGTGAATCGAGCCCCCGAGGGATACGGTCCCGGCCATCGGAATCCCACCCAGTTCCCGGGCGGGAACCGGTTCCGGTAGACCAGGAGACGCTGGCGTTTCACCGGCCATTCCTCCTGGGTGGTCACCACGAGATCAGGACGACCATCGCGATCGACATCCTCCACCAGCAGGTTCCGACAGTCCGCGATCTCGGCCAGCCCCCAGACCCAGGCGAGATCCGGCCAGGGGCGCTCCCCCTGGTTCGCCAGGACCCGGTTGGCCTGCCACCCGCCATAACTGGCGCGATCCGCCTGCCGCCGCCCCGCGGCGGTCCGGAAATACAGGAGGGCCGCGGCATCCGGCTCGGAACCCGCCACGAACCGGTCATGCCACCAGAACTGCCGCTCATAGTCCCGGACGCTCGCCCGGGTCTCGTGTCCCGTCACCACCGTCAGATCGAGACGCCCGTCGAGGTCGAGGTCCGACCACGCGGCTCCCCACGACCACCCCGTCCGGGCCACCGCGGTGTCCCACCCCCCGGAAGCCGGACGCAGAAGCGCCGGCGAGGGCGCGCCCCAGAACAGACGGTTCCCGTGGACCATCGCGGCAACCTGGGTGATGGAGGATCCCTCGCGCTCGACTCCTGAAGCGAGAAGTCGATCGCCCACCGCCGAGGTCATGCCCAGCATGAGCAGGTCCGGCAGCCCGTCGCCGTCCAGATCCCCCACCGTGTGCGACATCCCAAACGCATGCCGACTCTCCCCCAGCGTCTCCGTGACATCAGTGAACCGGCCACCCTCGTTCCGGTACACATCCAGCCCGGCGAAGTCGCTGACGTTCACCAGGTCGAGATCCCCATCGAGATCGAGGTCGATCCACGAGGCGCTATAGCTGCGGCGGAACCGCTTGGCGGCGAGTCCGACCGCCTCGGTGTCGTCGACGAACCGTCCAGCGCCCTCGTTGCGGAGGAAATACGAGGGAAACCCGTCATTGGCGTCGTCCCAGGGAGTCGGGAACTGCCCAGCCTGATACGGCAACTTGTACTGGACGATCCAGAGGTCGAGGTCCCCGTCCCCATCGGCATCCCCGGCTGTGACCGCCTGCGGATGCTTCATGGGCGCTGGAGCCGTCCAGCCCACCACGGGTTTTCCGGGCTGGGGCCCCTTCCCCGGCTCCCCGGGCCACCACGCCACGCCGGCGGCGGACACGACCACAAGATCATCCACGGCATCCCCCTGGAGATCGGCCCGCACGGCCGCCGTGACGCGTTCGACCGGAAGCCCCAGCCAGGGCTGTGACCGCCAGGAGTGCGATCCGGCACCGTCCGGCGCCTTCCGCCAGAGACGATCCGCACCGACAAGAATCAGCTCCGAGATCCCGTCACCATCGATGTCCCATGCGAGCAGAGGATCGGGGAAGAGAGAGCGTTCCGTCGGGATCGCCGATTCGAGTTCGAGCTCGAACGGGGTGGGACCGCGACGGTGGAGGCGGTGTCCCGAGACAACCCGGGCCTCCGACAAGACCGGTACGCCACCCTGGCCGGCCTGCCATCGGATCCGGACCCGCAGCCGCAGGTCCACCCGATCCAACGAAGCCGGGCGTTCGGCGAAGACGATGAGATCGACCGAGGATTCATCCCGCAGCAGCACCGGTCCAGGACCGTGTCCCACCAACGCAGCCGAGACATGCGCCACCCGCCATCCTTCGGCAGCCCAGCCCGCACACCGTTCCGACCATCCGGTGGTTGCGGCATCTGGAGCCGGTTCCGTCGGCGAGGCCATCCCCGTGCCATCCGGGAGGACTCCATCGGATCTCCATCCGGGCCATGATATCCCGGTGATGGGCAGTCCGGCGAGGGCCTGCCATCGGTTCGTGGACTGCTGAACCGCATCCACCCAACGCCAGAGCTCGTCCTCATGCCGCGCGGCCTCCCGCTCCGGGGACCAGAGGGTCGACTCGGCCGCCTGCTCCCGGGCCTCGAGGGCCAGATACCTACGGGCCGCCTCCTCCGCCGCCCGATCCGGAGTTTTCCTGCCGGATTCCGGGGGAGCCCCTCCCGACCGCCGCCAGAGGAGGACCCCGACGAGGAGCAGCAGCGTCAGCAATCCGAGGAGGAGACGTCGCGGCATGGTCCGAACATCCGATCCAACGCGTGCCGATTCTGCAAATCCGTTTGCACGGATCAGGAAGGCAGGGACACTCTTTGCACGCCGGATCCCCAACCGGCCTGCCTGTCGGATTCCGAACCCGCCGGATATGCCCCAAAAGCCCCGCCCGTCCCGCTCAAAGCCTGTTCCCTCCGGGGGAAAGGCATCGCCAAAGCCGACCCGTCCGACGCTGCGGTCCACGCCAGCATCCGGGACCGCGGTGCCCCACAAGCCGGTCTCGCCGACCTCCAAACCGTCGGGTCGAAAGTCGCCCCCGAAATCCTCCCCCTCTCGGATCCCGGCCAGGACCGACGCCTCCGAGATCCGAAAAACCCGGACCACCCAAAATCAACCGGCCCACCCGACACCAAAACCCGCACAGTCCCGATCGACCCCGAAACCATCACCGTCGTCGAAGCCCCGGTCGTCAGCCCAAGTGTCGGCCCCAAAGATCACAGCCGCGAAATCTCCAACATCCCCCAAGAGACCAGCGGCCTCCCCTCGCCCTAGGACAACCCGTCCGCCCCGATCCCCCGCAAAGCGGGGCTCCGCAACGAAGGCGCGCCGGTCCCCCAGACCCAGACCCATCCCGCGGCGGGCGGCGACCCCGGGCGTCGTGACGGCTCCGCCGTCGGCATCCCAGAGGAGTCTTGATCCCATTCCCGGCAACCGACCGCTCCGCCTGTCCGAGGAATCCCCAGCCGGCACCACCGAACCCTCCCGTCCCATGCCGCCGTCGCTGGCGGCCCTGCTGCAGTCCGGGGATCATCCCTCCCAGAAGCTCCTCGGGGGCACCCGGTCGGCCAGCCCGACGGCTGAACTCCCGCGGCTCTCGTCACCGACACCGGTGCGTTTGACCGCGGCTGGTACGTCCCGGCGAGGCACTCCCTTGTTGGATTTCCCCCCCGCGATGGTCGAACTCGAGGGGCGCGATCCGTTCTCGCTGTGGGTCCACTGGCAGGTGGACGAGTCCAACCTCCCGGCCGGATGGAGCCTGCGCCTCCGGATCTTCGCGCACAGCCTCGACGGCCCTTGGATGCTCGAACAGCCCGTGTCCGCCTCTGGGCATCGGACCCTCCCGGTCCTGTATGCGAACACCGTCTATCTCGCCGCGCTCGGGATCGTCTCGGAGTCAGGCTCCTGGAATCCCGTCGCCGTCTCGACCCCGGTGCGGACGGCGCCCGACGGACCGTCCCTGACATGGGCCTCGGAGACGGCCCTGTTCCCCTCCGGGCAGACCGGGGAGGAACCCTCCACGGAGCGGACATCCCCCATCGTGGTCCCGACGATCCCGACGACCGCGGTGCCGGATGTTGCCACCGCCACCTTCCTCACTGCCTTGGCGACAGAATCGCTTGGGTGGACCACCGATCCGAACAGCTCTGGGTCCGTTGCGGTCCGTTCGCGCCCGCCTTTGGGATCTCTCGAGGCGCCCGATCGATCCATCACCCCACCTCCCGGAAGCGCCGTGTGGACCGCCGAAAGCGCGCCGGTGCCCGGCTCGGTGCCCGTCCCGCCTCCGGCTCCTCCTGGGCCTACCGGATTCTGGTTCAAGGTCCATGCCGAGCTCGTCCTCCACGGCAGCACCGAACCCGGTGCCTCGATCACGATTGCCGGGCATCCGGTCCGGCTCCGGGACGACGGCTCGTTCACCTTCCGGTTCTCGCTGCCCAATGGGTCCTTCGATCTGCCGGTCGAGGCGGTGAAGGCTGATGGTTCCGATCGCCGTTCAGCCCATCTGACGGTATCCCGGCAGACCGTGGAACGGGGAGAGGTGGGGGTGCATCCGATCGAACCCTCCCTGCGCCCCCCGCTCGTGGAGTCGCTGCGCTGACCGGATGGACCCGGTCTCCCAGCCGTCGCTTCCAGTGCACCTCGCACTGGTCCTTCACGCGCACCTGCCCTTTGTACGACACCCCGAGCATCCGGAATTCCACGAGGAGACCTGGCTCTTCGAGGCGATCCTGGAGAGCTACCTGCCACTGCTCGGGATCCTGGAAGGATGGGCCCGGGACGGTATCCGAGGACGGCTCACGCTGAGCGTGTCGCCGACGCTCGGTTCGATGTTGGGCGATCCGCTGCTGCGGGAGCGGTTCGGTCGACACCTCAGACGACGGTTGGACCTGGTTGGGCAGGAGGAGATCCGAGCCCACCTCGAACCGGCCCGTCGTCGCGTGATCTCGGGCCATCGTGACTGGCTACTCCAGCAGGCCGCGGTCTGGGACCGTTGGGAGGGACAGGTCCTGCGGGGTTTCGCCGCGGCCGCGGCCGCCGGACAGCTCGAGCTCATCACCTGCTCCGCCACCCACGCCCTCCTACCCCTGCTCCGTCGACAACCCGGGCGTCTCCGTCGACAGCTCCACACCGCAGCCGAATTCCATGAGTCCTGGACCGGCCAACGCCCCCGGGGCTTCTGGCTTCCGGAATGCGCCTGGCACCCGGAACTCGACCCGCATCTGGTCGAGGCTGGATTCCGATGGACGATCGTCGAGTCGCACGGACTCCTGCGGGCGGATCCGCGTCCACGCCAGGGACTTCTCGCACCGATCCTCACCCCAGCGGGCCTGGCGGTGTTCGGACGTGACCCTGCGAGTGCCCGGCAAGTCTGGAGCCGTGATGGCGGGTATCCGGGCGACCCTCGGTACCGGGAGTTCCACCGCGACGTCGCCGACGACGCCGAATGGGAGTACCTCCGACCCTTTCTGAGCGGTGCTGAATGCCGGTCTCCCACCGGGATCAAGATCCATCGGGTGACCGGACCCGGCCCCGAGAAGGACCTGTACGACCGCGATGCGGCCCAGTCCGCCGCCCGGGAACACGCCCGGCATTTTGTCCAGGAACGGCTCCGCATGGGCGCCGCGGCGGGGAGCCGGATGCATCGTCCCCCGATGGTGGTGGCACCCTACGACGCCGAGCTGTTCGGGCATTGGTGGTTCGAGGGACCCGGGTTCCTCGATGCCGTGGCGCGGGAGATCCAGGGGCTCGGCGGGACCATCGAGAGAGTGGGACCCACGGAACACCTCGAGCGGTTCCCCCGACTCGAGCGCTCCATGCCGGCGGAGTCGACCTGGGGTGAGGGGGGCCACCTTTCGGTGTGGCTGGACGAGGCGACCAATGCCTGGATCCAGCCCCGCCTCCTTCGGGCCTCCCGACGCCTCGACGCCGCCCTCCAGAGGCGCGGTGGACCCCACGCACCCGGCGTGGCCGGTCGGCTCCTGCGTCAGGCCGGTCGGGAACTCCTGCTGGCAGAGGCCAGCGACTGGCCATTCCTGATGCAACGGGGTACCGCGGGCGACTACCCGCGCCGACGGGTGGAGTCCCACCTCGACCGCCTGGAGGCCATCCTGCAGCGGCTTGAGACCTCCTCGTCACCCGAGGCTCCGGTCTGGCTGGCCGACCTCGAATTCCGTCACAACCTCTTCCCGGGACCCGAACCGGCGAGCTGAAGCGAAGATCGGCTCAGCGGAACATTCCGAAGGCCTCAAGCCCCTCGAGAATCCCCGCCGCGCACGGGGTCCGGGCCAGGTAGCCGCCCTCCGCCCGGACCTGGTCCTTCACCGACGGAAGGCCGTTCGAGGGCGTGATGAGCCAGTGGGCGACCTCACGACGCAGCATCGGCAGGTCGTTGAGATGATCCCCGGCGGCACAGGTCTGGGCCGCGGACAGGTTTGTCAGACGCTGGATCTCCTGGAGGGCCGTTCCCTTGCTGTAGCCCCGATGACTGAGTCGGAGGTACACGTCATTGCGGACCGGCACCATCTCCTCGACCGACCGGCAGAACCCCTCGAGCTCATCCTGGATCGCATCCATCTGGGCGTTGCTCCTGGCGATCACGCACAAGGGCGACCATTCATCAGCATAGAACGTCGCATCGAATCGCGACTCGAGCCCGGTGAACAGCGCCCGGAGCGCGGACTCGTTCCGCCCAAAAACCTCACGGTGGTCGTCCTGGCACGCCGTGTGCCAGGGCTCGACCGCCTCGTAGTGACCCCTCACATGCCGGTGGATCTCCCGTTCCACGGTCACGACAAAGTCCGGCAGGACTCGGGATTTCGCGCGCCCCAGGCTCTCGAGCAGGCTCGCGAGGTGGCGACCGGTGTTGATCACCCAGACCCCCGACCGCCGTTGGAACTCCAGGATCCGGTCCTGGAACAGGTCCGGGATCGGTGCATGCGCGAAGTCCTCATGGATGGTCCCGTCGAAGTCGGTTGAGACGATGCGGATGTCGGCCGAGGGGTGGGTCATGAAATGGGTGGATGGACGGCTGGGAACTCCCGAACCAACGGGTCAGGCATCGTTGCGGGACACCTGCCTCAGCTGCGACGTGAGGTAGGGCAGCAGCTGCTTCTTGCGGGAGACCACGCCATCCATCTGGAAGACACCCGGGACGACCTCGGGGTAGGCGATGGTGTCGACGAGCTGGGAGGGCCCGGCGACCATGAGAAGCGAGGTCTGCTGGACGACATCGGTGATGAACAGGGCCGCGAAGTACAGCCCCTGCTGCTCCCGGTGGCGGTCGAGGGCGGAGCGCACGGCGTCCGAACGCTTCCAGAAGGCGTCGAATCCAAGCTCCTCGATCTGGGCGACGCTGAACCGTTGACCGGCCTCGACGTACTCCTTGCAGTCCGCGGTGATCGCCTTCTCGGGCGGCTGGGATACGAGCACCGACCCGGAGCTGAAGACCTTCTCCGTGAAGTCCCGCGCGTTCACGCCCGACTGCTTCTCAAGCCACGTGAGGATCTCCGCGTCCCGCTGAGTGCTGGTCGGCGACGTCAGGTTCAGGGTGTCGGTCACCAGCCCCGCCAGCATGATCCCGGCAATGCTGGGAGTCGGGTCGATGCCATGCCTCAGGAACAGGTCGGCCACGATCGTGCAGGTCGAGCCGACCGGTTCGTTGCGGAACAGGATCGGCTGCGCCGTGCTGAAAGCCCCCAGACGGTGGTGGTCGATCACCTCGAGGATCTCGAGTTGGTCCGCCCCCTGCACCGCCTGGGTCAGCTCGTTGTGGTCGACCAGGATCAGCTTCCGGTTCACCGGCTTCAGGAAGTCGGACTTGGAGAGAATGCCCACCACCCGACCGTCGGCATCCTCGATGGGAAACGTCTGGAACTGCGACACCGCGGCGACCTGCTGGATGTCGGCCAGACGCTCGTCGTCGTGGAACCTCAGGAACTCCTCCCGGAGGAGTCTCGAGACCGGGATCGAGGCCCGGCAGAGCATCGCCGTGGTGGCCGAGTCGTGGGGCGAGATCATCAGCGTGACCTCGTTCCGACGCGCCAGCTCGTGGATCTCCGTCGAGATCTCCAGTCCGCCCGTGACGATCACCACGCGGACCCGGCCCTGGATCGCGATGCGCTGGATGTCCTCCCGGTCCCCCACCACCACGACCAGCTTCTCGGGCGCGTAGTTGGAGAGTCGGGTCGAGAACGACGTCGCCTTCATCGCCGCCAGCATCAGCACCAGATCCTGCTCCTCGTCCGGCTCGAACGCGCAGATCATCTTGGCCCCGAGCGTCCGGGAGATCATGCGGACCGACGAAAGGATCCGACGGGAATCGAAGACGCGGTTGGTGGACGGGACGAAGTACTTGGTCGCCTTGAAGATCGACAGCAGACCCAGACAGCGTCGATCGGCGTCCAGGACCGGAAGGACCCGGATGTTGCGCTGGTCCATCATGGTCAGCGCATCGACCATCGAGGTCCGGGGCGGCACGGAGATGACATTGGACTGCATCACGTCGCGGACGCGTGGGGCGACATCGCTGACGAACCGGGGGGCCGGCACCCCGAACTGGCGCAGCACGAAGTCGATCCGCTCGTTTGTCTCGCCACACCGCGCCGCCACGACGTCCCGCATCCCGGTCCGACGCTTGAACTCCGCGTAGGCGATGGCGGAGCAGATCGCGTCGGTGTCCGGATTCCGGTGTCCGATGACAAGGGTCTCACTCATGACGTCTGAACGGGCAGGTCCTCCCTGCGGCCAACGTGCCGTGCGCCCCGCGGACTTGTCGAGTGCCACGCTGGCTCGGGCCCCGAAATTTCGGCTTCCAGCCCGGTACCCGCCGCCGCGACAGTCCTCACATGTCCGCACCCGTGCTGGCCATCGCCAACCAGAAGGGAGGCGTCGGCAAGACCACCACCTCCGTCAACCTCGCCGCCTGCCTGGCCCAGCAGGGCCATTCGGTCCTGCTGGTCGACCTCGATGCCCAGGCCAACGCCACGAGCGGACTCGGTCTCGAGAAGTGCGAGGGCGGCAGCGTCTACCGCCCGCTCCTGGGCGACGGCACCCTCGCCGAACGGATCCAGCCCACCGCCGTGCCCCGGCTGTCGCTCCTCCCGAGCGAGGTCGACCTCTGCGGGGCCGAGGTGGAGCTGGCCCGGATGGACGACTACCTGAACCGGCTGAAGAAGGGCCTCGACCCCCTGCGCGACGGCCACGGATACGACGTCATCCTCCTCGATTGCCCGCCTTCGCTGGGAATCCTCACGCTCAACGCGTTCGCGGCGTCCGACCGTCTCGTCGTCCCGCTCCAGTGCGAGTACTTCGCCCTCGAGGGCGTAGCCATGATTACCCGTGTCCTCAAGCAGGTCCGGGAGACCGGGATCAACCCGCGACTCGAGCTCATGGGGATCGTCATGACGATGTTCGACGCCCGGACACGGCTCTCCCAGAACGTCGTGGCGGAGGTCCGACAGCACTTCGGCGAAACCGTGTTCGAGACGGTGATCCCGAGGACCACCCGCCTGGCGGAGGCTCCCAGCTTCGGCAAGCCGATCATCACCTACGACCCCTACAGCGCAGGCGCCGCCGCCTACGAGGTCCTCGCCACCGAGGTCGCGAAACGGCTGGGACTCCGGACGCCGTGAAGGCCATGACCCGAATCGCCTGGACCTGGGTCTGGGTCGCTTGGGCGTTCCTCACAACGCCGGGCCTCGGCGCGCAACGGCCCAACATCCTGGTGATCCTGACCGACGACCAGCGCTGGGACGCGCTCGGGATTGTCCAGCAGGAGCTCGGCAACGGGGCCCTGTTCCCATGGTTCAAGACCCCGAACCTGGATCGCCTGGCTCGGGAGGGAGTCCGGTTTGCCAACGCCTTCGTCACCACCTCGCTCTGCTCACCCAGCCGGGCATCGTTTCTCAGCGGACGTCCCGCCCGACGCCATCGGGTGCTCAACAACTTCACCGAATACCCCAATGACCTGCCCGGATACCCGGGCCGCCTCCACGATGCGGGCTACGAGACCGCCTACATCGGCAAGTGGCACATGGGCGAGGACAACGACGAACAGCGGCCCGGCTTCGACCACTGGATGAGCCACCGGGGCCAGGGGAACTACTTCGACAACGAGTTCAATGTGAACGGGACCCGCCGGAGGTTCCCGGGCTACTACACGACCGTGGTCACGGAGGCCGCGATCGACTGGATCCGCCGGGAACACTCTCGGCCTTGGCTGCTGGTCCTCGGCCAGAAGGCCCCACACGGGGGACCGATCCAGCCCGAGCCCCGCTTTGCGAATGCCCTGGACGGGTTTCCCATCTCCAAGCCGGCGAACTACGACAATTATGACGTCGCCCAGGGCAAGCCTGCCTGGCTCGGCGAGAGCCTTCCCACCTGGCACGGGGCACGGGGCCCGCTTTACGGGTTGAAGGAACACGACCGGTTCGTGCGGGCGTACTTGGCCACCCTCCTGTCGATCGACGAGAGCGTCGGCCGGGTCCATGACGCGCTCCGGGATTCCGGACAACTCGACCGCACGGTGGTGGTCTTCACGAGTGACAACGGCTTTGTGCTCGGCGAACACGGTCGCGTCGACAAGCGCACCGCCTATGAGGAGAGCCTGCGCATTCCGATGATCATCCGTCATCCCATCCTGGGACGGCCTGGGACCGTCGTCAGCAACCTGGTCCTCAGCCTCGACCTCGCTCCCACGCTCGTGGAGATAGGCAAGGCACGCCCCCTTCGCGACATCCAAGGCCGCTCGCTGGTCCCACTGCTCGAGGGACGTCGCCCCCGCTGGCGTGATTCCTTCCTGTACGAGTACAACTACGAGACGCAGTTCCCCTACACCCCAAACGTCCGCGCCGTCCGCACCGACCGCTGGAAGCTCATCCGGTATCCCAACGGCGATGGCCGTCCTGACCGGTTCACATCGGAGCTCTACGACGTGGTCGCCGACCCCCACGAGCTGACCAACCGCATCCACGACCCCTCGGCGGCTCAAATGCGGCGACGCTTGGAGAGGCAGCTCGACCGCCTCTCGAAGGCCTGGGGGACCGATTCAATGCCGGTGTATCGGGGTATCGTCAACGAGCTGCCCAAGTACTGAGCCGACGGAATCTCCGGATGCGTCCGGCTAACTGAGCGACCACCGCAGGTTCGCCCAGCACTCCCGTTTGAGATGGGGATCTTGCGGAGAAAATTCCTACCCACGGGTGGCCGCTTCCATGCCCAGTGCCGCAGAGCACTGCGGCAGCCTCCGTCCGAACCTCTGGGTCCGCCCTGTGCTCCCGGCTCTGGGCGCTTTTCCCCTCCCCTTTCTCCCTGTAGGTTGATCCATGCCGATGCGACAGCTCCTGCCGTTCCTTCTTCTCGCCGTCCTCGTGCCGGCCCTGCGGTGCACCACTCTTGCGGCCACCCGCTCCGTCTCCGTCGGGGAACTCAACTACCGCGACGCCGAGGACACGGACGTCGAGTTTCTCGAGCTGGTGAACCCTGGAACCACCAGTGTCGCCTTGACCGGAGCCCAGTTCACCTCGGGGATCGTGTACACGTTTGCCTCAGCCACGACCCTCGCCCCCGGGGAACGCATCGTCCTGGCCCGGGATCCCGCGAAGTTCACCCAGCGCTATGGCAGCGCCGGGATCCGGCTCGCCCCAGGGGCCTACACCGGAAGGCTGTCGGACTCGGGGGAGACCGTCACCCTCTCAACCGGAGCGGGAGTCGAGCTGCTCTCCTTCACCTACAGCCCGAGCGGACGCTGGCCCAGTCGCCCGAATGGACTTGGCAGTACTCTAGAGTGCGTCGACCCGAATGGGGATCTGGACGACCCCGACAACTGGCGTGCGAGCTCGGAATGGCAGGGTTCCCCGGGACGTCCCGGGGCCGGGCCGCAGCGGGTCGTCGTCATCAACGAGATCCTCGCCCACACCGACCCTCCCTTTGAGGACGCCATCGAGCTCTACAACCTCACCGACAAACCCGTCGACCTCAGCGGCTGGTACCTCTCCAACAAGAGGTCCAACCCAAGGAAGTACCGGATTCCCAACGGCACCGTAATCCCCGCCAAGGGCTACCGCGTTTTCTATGAGTGGGCCGGGACCCGGAACCCGACCGGGTTCAATCCCAGCGGGACGGGTGATGCCCCCGACTTCACCTTCAGCAGCGCCAATGGCGACGAAGGCGTCCTGATGTCCGCGGACAGCTCCGGGAATCTGAAGTTCTGGATGGATACTGTCAGCTTCGAGGCCAGCGCCAACGGCATCCCATTCGGTCGGCATCCAAACGGCACCGGCCGGTTCACCACGCTCCAGCAGCAGACCTTCGGGACCGAGCTCAGCATGGGATTCCCCGTCGAGTACCTGGGCCTGTTCCGGACCGGGAACGGCGCACCCAACGCAGGACCGCTGATCGGACCCATGGTCTTCCAGCGCATCCAATACCACCCGCCCCTCGGCGGGGATGAGTTCGTGGAACTCCGGAACATCACGAGCCTCACCCTGCCCCTCTTCGACCCTCTCTACCCGACCAACACCTGGCGCCTCCGGGACGGCATCACCTTTGATCTGCCGACCGGACTTCTCCTTGAACCGAACGCCCGCCTGATCGTCGCGCCGATCGATCCCACCGTGTTCCGGACCCGGTACTCGATCCCGTCGACGACGTTGATCGTGGGCCCATACACCAACGCCCTGAACAATGCGGGTGAACGCCTGGCGCTCTACCGTCCAGATCCCCCACAGCTTCCGCCCCACCCCGATGCGGGATTCGTCCCGTACATCCTGGTGGAGGAGGTGGACTATTCGCCGACCGCTCCCTGGCCTGTGGAACCCGACGGTACCGGCCCCGCCCTGAGGCGACGTCTCCCAGTCGGCTTCGCTGAGGATCCCGCCTCGTGGGAGGCCGATGTCTCCGCGCCCGCCACCGCGCCGACGATCCAGATGGTTCCCACCCCGACCGGGGCCCGCATCCGGTTCGCGACGGCTCCCGGACAGCTCTATCGCCTCGAACGGCAGCCGATCCTCGGTTCGGCCTGGACCGATGCCGGACTGATCCCCAACACGGGATCGACGGCGGAAGTCGACATCGGAACCGTTCCCGGATTCTACCGTGTACGGGTACCCTAGGGTCGCGGCACGGTGAAAAGGTTTCCGAACGTCAGATTCCCTCTTCTGTCCTCGGGCCCGTGCTCCTAGCCTCTCGCGAATCCATGAAGCCAAGTCCGCTCCATCTCCTTTCCCTCCTGACCTGCCTCCTTCCCGCTGTCCAGGCTGCCGACGCCGGCATCGGGGTCGGCGCCAAGCCGATTCCGGGAGCCGAGGTCGTGTTCGACGGTTCGCGTCACATGCTCGACGCGAAGTGGACCTACTGGAAGGGACCCCGCTTCAGCTCCTCGCTCCCGATCAAGTGGATCATCGTGCCGGATCCGGTCGACCCGGGCACCGTCATGATGACCCACGACCCCGCGGCTGCGGGCGGCAAGTACGGGGCCGCCGACATCGTGACGAAGAAGGAGTACAAGGACTTCCGCCTCCACATCGAGTTCCGCATCGCCGCCCCGGGCGGCAACAGCGGCGTCTACCTGCAGAACCGATACGAGATCCAGGTCCTCGATGGCGACAAGACCTCGCATGGCCTGGGGGCCGTGATCAATGAGACCGAGTCGCCCTACCACGCCTACAATGGCCTCGGAAAGTGGAACGCCTACGATATCGAGTTCCGCGCCGCACGGTTCCAGGACGGCAAGCGCGTCGAGAAGGCCATGCTGACGATGTACTTCAACGGCCAGAAGGTCTTCACCAACCAGCCGATCAACCAGGTCTGGGGTGGCCCAAACTCCGGGATCGACGGTGGCAACGACGGCGGCAAGGGCATCACCGACACCCCGGGCGGACTCAAGCTCCAGGATGAGGGTCACGACGTCCGTTACCGGAACATCTGGATCAAGGAGCTGGACCTGAAGGAGCCCAACACGGACTTCTGATGGAACGCGCAGTCCCGGCGGCGGAAACGATCCTGCCCCGAATCCATTGTGGGGGCCGCGTGGTGCATCATCGGCTTCCAGCGGTCCTGCCGGGCCCCGGATCCGAAGCCCTCGAGCGGAAGCGTCTGCAGCTGCCGAAGGGCGCATTGGAGGTGTTCCACAACAATCCCGAAGGCATCCGCTACATCGCCCATCTCGAGATGAAGGCGGGTGTGGATCGCGGACACCACGTGCACCATCGCAAGGACGAGTCGTTCTACCTCATCTCGGGACACGTCACGATCGGGGTTGAGGCCCTCGACACCGGGGAGCGCCACCTCCTCGACGTGCGGCCCGGGGATCTCGTGGAGATCCGCCCCGGCATCGCCCACGCGGTCCGCGTCCACGAAGGCGGCCACGCCGTGGAATTCGCCCGGGACCCCGTCGGCACCGACGACACCCGACAGCACCGGGTCTGGGAGACGTAAGGGTCGGAAATCTCTCTTGCCGACCCTGGGGTTATCTACTCCACCAGCGAGGGTTCGGCACCCAGGGTGCCGACCAACTGCTCCACGTATTCCGGCCGCTTCACGCGCTCGAGCATCACCCGGGCGTGTGAGAGACGCTGGCGGATCCCCAGCCGCTCGGCTTCGACCGCATAGCCCGGCTTGGCCAGAAACCGCTCGAGGTACTGTCCGTGTCGCTGCCACGACCGCACCTCGCCCCGCTGACGCGCCCGGAGACGCTCCCGGTACCAGTCGCTCGCGAGGATCTGCTCCCGTGAGAACAGGGCCCGCAACGTGGGATCGTCGATCCCCTTCCCCTCGTAAGTTCCATCGCGCATGACCTGCAGCAGCACCTTCAGGGGGGGACACGCCAGCGCGATCGAACCGTCCTCGAAGTACTGCTCCGCCACCCGTCTGTGGGTCGCCACGACATTGTCGACCGCATCGGCGAATTCCTTCGGATCCTGCAGCTCGGGTTTCAGCATCTCCTCCGTCAGGACCGCATGCGGGTGGTTGAAGATGCGGCCGAAGAACCTGTGGGTGAACAGGTGGGTGATCCGGTATCCGAGCCGGCTGGCGAGGACTCGCCGGTCGCCGACCGAGTAGTCCTCCAGGCGCTCCAGCATGCCGTTGGCGACCATCCACTCCGGCTCCCGCTCCTCAGGACGCATCCGGCACCAGACCTCTGGAACCAGGAGCGAGACATCGTGGTCGACCCGGTAGCGCGGTCCCAGGCAGCCCGCGCTCGTCAGGAAACCCGGGTAGCCACTGATCGCATAGCTGACCAGGGCGGCATTGAGGTCGTAGATGGGCAGCAACGCGTTGAAAGGCCCCTTGGTGAGCGCCCCCTCGCTGCCCGCACCGGTGGTCGACGGAGACTTGCCGGTCATCGAGGAGATGAACTCCATGAAGAGTTCCGGGAGCTCCATGTAGTGGATCGGACCGTAGCAGGCGAGGGAGCGGATCTTTCCCTCGGCGGGATTGTTGCGACGTCCCGCCAGGACGGCGGTCACCGGGACGTGCAAGGCCTGACCGGGCGCCACGCCCCGGGCCAGCCGAAGCGAGACCTCGGCAAGCCGACGCGAGATCGGTTCGGCGATGTCCGGCCGCAGCTGGAGGTAGCGGGGATTCTTCGAGGGCGCTCCATCGACCTTCCGCGGAAAGGCCGGGCAGACGAAGAATTCCGGCCCCTTTCCGTCCGCCACATCCTGAATGAACCGTCGCATCGGTTCGGTGAACTCGTGGAATCCGACGGCATCCTCCGTCAACGCCACCGCGTCCTGTCGGGTCAAGGGCTCGTAGTTGGAGAAGAAATTTCCCCCGGCCACGAAGTCGCGCTCCGTCGTGTGGTCATAGCCCCGGATCACGGCGTCGTCCGGCCGCTGGAACAGCCGCGTCTCACAGTTGTGCACGAACTTCAGTGAGGGATACGGCGGCTGGGCCGGGGCGAGGCCGCCCAGGGACGACCGCGGGACGACCACGCTCGCCGTGATGTCGTCCTCCTCCTGCACCTTTGCCGCGGGATGAAAGTCCTTCCGGAGCCCGAACGTCCGCCATGCCCCTTCCGCATCATAGCCCACCCGGAGGAACTGGGTGACCAGGCGACGGCGCCTAACCCGAAGCTCGTTTGAAGGAGCCCCGTTGATGATGTCGACCGTGAAGTGCTTCGCCCAATCCGAGCCCCACGCCGGTTTCCAGAAGCGCTTCACGACGAAGACCAGCTCCTTGATGTGCGGCGGGATCGATCCAAGCCATCGGTTGTACTCGTCGTGATAATCCTCGGCACTCGGGGTCAGGAGCTTGATCACGCTGCCCAGCGACCGCTCGGGCGACAGGATCGGGCGTCGATCCACCCCATTGCGCTCCGATGACCGGAAGCGGGCGGAGAAGTCCCGATCCAGCACCTCTTGGACCTGTTTCAGATCGGCGTGAAGATCGGAGACGAAGACCGGTCCATGGATGACGGCATCGGTGATGGGCTTGGAGATCTCCGACTTGCCACCCCCGCTCACGGTGCAGGGCTTGTGGCAGAGGGTCGGCTCCGGACGGGTGCCGATGAGGCGCCAGGCCCGGTTGCCCACCGGCTTCTCGAGGTGCACCCGGAATCCGTTGGGAAGCACGTAGTGGTGGTCGAGCAGGAGCTTGATCGAGCGTGTCCCACCGCCTTGGGGCCAGGAGATGCTGCGGGACTCGATGTCGAAGCGGGCGGATTCCGAGACGTACACAATCCGCGGATCCCGGCGATCGATGGCGTGGCCCTCTGGACGAAGCTCCAGCTCGGATCCGAAGAGCGTCAGCACGGAGGCGAACCGCTGGGTGTAGTCCTGCGAATGCAGTGAGGAGTCGTAGTCACCAGCGAGGTCGTACCGGGGAAACACCAGGGCCCCCCCCGCGTGTTCCTCCTCGGCCAGGCCCATCAGATTGGCGGCAAAGCTGATCTGGGTCTTCACCTCCTTCTTGCAGTAGCCGAAGTAGTTGTCGCCGATGATGGTGACGATCACGCCCGACGCATCGCGCGCGCAGAGCTTGAAGGCATTGCCATCGTTGTAGGGCTCCTCGGGATCCTTCCAGCACATCCCATCCCGACGCTGCCGCTCCGTGGCCTGGTCCCAGTGCGGCAAACCGGCGTCCTTCTTGGTCAGGCTGCCCACAAGGTGAGGGGCCAGGAGGACGCAGCCCGTATGCCCGCTCCAGTGCTCCGGATCCAGGGCGGCATCGTTCTCGGGCAGCGTCGGATCTCCGGCGTTGCCAAAGATGTTTTCGACGAAGTCGAGGTTGCTGACGAAGGAGCCCGGCACGAAGAGGCGCACCTCCATGCGCTGCTCGGCGACAAATCCCTCGACAGCCGGACAGACCACCGGACGGAGAAAGAGCGACACCCAGGTCCTGGCCTGCTCCGTCTGCGATCCGGTGAAGGGCAGCGCCAGCATCTCATCGGGCGGCTGCAGAGCACGACGGAGGATCGTGGCGAACACGTCCTTGGGCACCGCCTTCTTGTCGGACGGGATCGGCAGTCCGCCCTCCGCCACATGGAAGATGCCGGCGGTGGTCCGACGGTCCGACTTCGGATTGTGCAACACCCCGTTGGCGACTCGATGGCTGCGGAGCAGATCGCTCGCAAACTCGTCGCGATCCGGCGGCAATGAGGCCACACGGGCCAGACCGGGGCGGTCGAGGATCAGTGTATGACCCGGCAGACGCGGCGGCACGACGGCATCGCCGAGATAGTCGAAGAGGAAGGCCTGGATCCGTGCGTCCGGCGGACAGAGGTAGGACGACAGGAGGCGGTCCTTCTCACGACTCCGGGCCACGAAGGAGCCGATAATGGTGGCCGCCTCCGGGTTCACGGCCGCCTCGTATCGCGGCAGTCCCAGCTCCGCGAGCTTCAGGTTCAGGTGTCGGATTTCTTCGCGCCCAGGGGAGGTGTCCATAGAGAGGGATCATCCTGATCCCGCATACCAGTCCTATCCCGACCTCTCCAGCTCGGCAAGCGACGCCTCGGCGGGCGACGCAAAAAGTCAGATTTTGACCACGCTGTCCAAAAGCCCATCCACTCCCGAATCCAGGCAGGCCTCGGTTCAAGGCGGGAATCCGAACGACACCTTCAACGCCGAATACTCGGGGTGGATCGAACCGTCTCGGGCCCGGATTACCAGGGCTGGCTCCGTCCAAGTCCGCTCCCGGAACCCCTCCGGCAGATCGGTCGAACGGACCATGCCAAAGAGACCCACCAGCGGAGAATCCCCCTCCCGGAAGACGACCGGACGACACCGAACCAGACTCAGGCCAGCGTCACGCGCCCCGTCGAGGACCCGGCGCCACTGCGAAGGCTCCCAAGGGAACACGCCTGCGAAGAATCCCCCGACAGCAAGGTGGCGCGAGGCCACGGCGCAGTAGTCGGCCACTGTCCCGCGGAGCTCAAAGCGGCAGGCCTGCTTCTGCGGATGACCGCTTTCCACGCCAGTGCCGGGCGGAAAATAGGGCGGACTGCCCGTCACCAGGTCGAAACGCTCCTCCTCTCGGAGAACGCCGGCAGATCGGAAGTCACCACACCGGATCTCCATGCGATCTTCGAGACCGTTGTACCGGGCCGATCGACGGGCCAGCCCGACGCTGATCTCCTGGGCCTCCACGGTGACCAACCGCACCGCCTGCAACCGCCATGCGACAATGGTCGCCACGGTGCCAATGCCACTGCCCAGGTCGAGGGCCGTCCGGGCCGAGGGGCACCACGACGTCCCATACCAGGCGGTCAGGAGGTCATCCGTCGAGAAACGGTGTCCGTCGCGCAGTTGAAGGAGACGGTAGTGGCCACTGAGGGCGTCGAGGGTCTCGCCTTCATGGACGTCCGGAGCAACCCAGGCGCCCGGTGCTGGCGGACCCGGCTTGGCCCATCCCCGGAAATGGGAAGCTAGCACGCCAAGGGATCCACCGGTGTCGTCGGTCACCGGGGAATGCTGACCAGAGACCCCGCGGACAAAAGACCAAAACGAGGACCGGGCCCCACCTCGCACACACGGAGTGGACTCACACGGAGGCGCCGAGCCGCGGAGAAAAGACAGGAGAGGAACCGGAAACTTGCAGGACCTGCGGTTCTGAAACGGTGGGTTCTGCGGCGCTCTGCAGAACCTGGCCGCCTCCCGGCGGCCAGCCACCCCAGGCGTCATGGATTCCCAGACTGCAGAACCACCGACCGCGACAGCAAACAAACCGGTCGCGATAACCCGCCGCCCATCGGAGTCCACGCCTCGCCCAGTGGGCGCTGCCGCGCCCAGTGATGCAGAGCACTGCATCACCCACCCACCCACTCATGCAGGACACTCCATCGCCACACAAGTCCTCGGGCTTTCGGGACAACCAGGTTTGGCCTGAGAAAGCGCCACTTTCCTGGGGCTCCGGGACTCCGGGATGCCGCTTGACTCCCCCGTCCGGTTTCGCGGACCACAGGATCATGAGTTCCCGGTCATCCCGCAGGCCCCCTTCCTGCCGCAATGCCTTCACGCTGATCGAGCTGCTGGTGGTGATCGCGATCATCGCGATCCTGGCTGGGATGCTACTCCCCTCCCTCGCCAAGGCCCGGGCCAAGGCCAACCAGACCTACTGCCTCAACAACCAACGGCAGATCGGCATCGCCACCTCGATGTATGCCTCGGATTACAGCTCCCGGTTCCCACTGGTCCGGAACTGGGGCCGGGCCTGGGCCGGGGATCACGCGCTGCGTCCCGACAACGTCTGGCTGCCCGAGATCCTCGAACCCTATCTGGTGCGGAACTCCAACAAGCCCACCAACTACACCAGCAGGACGGTCCGGATGCCCCAAGCCAGCACCTTCACCTGCCCGTCCGGGATCAAGGTGAAGGATCCCGCCGCCGGCATGACCAAGGACTTCCTCCGCGACAACGATCATGTCACCTACATCTGGAACCACATCTACCTGAAGAAGGACGGTGGCTATGAGGAACGGCGTCCGGTAAGCGGACGGAAGGACAACGATGTGGCGAGCCCCTCCAGGGCCGTCCTTGTGTGGGAGATCCCGTACTGGACCTGGAACAAGTCAGCCCATGAGGACAAGCAGAACCTGATCTTCGCCGACTGCCACGCCGCGGCCGAGCGCCGCCAGAAGGACGAGTTCGACTGGTGGGCCTTCCACAGCCGCCGTGGCTGGGAGGATTCCGACCTGACCGGGAAGACCTTCAAGCAGTAGTCCGCTCCGCGGTCGATCCCGGTTCGCACGAGGACCCCACCGCCCTCCTCCGACAGCATTTTCCTGAATCCAGACACGTCGGAAGATTCTCATTCTTCCATCGAGGTCCTCACCGGGCACCGGAAGGTGGTTCCAAAACAAAAACCCCCTCCGGCAAAAACCGGAGGGGGCCAGGAGGAACAGGGTTGGACAGAATCGTCAGAACTTGTAGGCGATGTTCGCCAGCAGCAGCACGGCGTTGTTGCTGCCGTTGAACGGACCGGAGATGCCGGTGCCGACGAGGTTGTGATCCCAGATCGCCTCGAGCCGGCTGACCACGTTGGCCCAGAGGGCGTATTCCAGGGTACCCGTGACCGCGAAGAGCTTTTCAGGCGACCCCGCAACGTAGCCATCGGCCTCACCCGCCAGCGGTAGGATCCAGACGCCACCCGGAGTTGTGCTGGAGTTGGCGTACTCGACGCGGGTGTTGAACTTCAGCTTCTCCGTGATTTGCAGGGAGATGTAGCCCGCGACCGACTGCGCCCAGCTGTTGGCGGCGTAGCTGCTCGTTACGTAGTCGTACGAGGCTCCCAACGTCAGCTGCTTGATCGGGGTGGGAATGGTGGCACCCACGTAGTAGTTCATCGAGTTCGGCATGGTGGTCTGTCCGCCGTCGACGATACTGCCGGTCAGGGTGCCGCCCTGGAGGAAGCCGAAGCTTTCGGGAGCGGTGAGCACCACGGATCCGAGATAGGTCAACTTGCCATTGCCCTTGGGCGCGGCAGGTCCAGGTGCCGGAGCCCCAGGGAATCCATACGGGACCTGGGCCCACGGCTGCTTCTGGTTCATGACCGAGTACTGGCCGTCCGCGATGCCGGCGTTGAGTCCCAGCCAGTCGAACACCTTGTACGAACCGAGGATGCCGGTATGGGAATAGGGCTCCAACCAGTTGCCCAGGTTGCGTGAGAAGTTGGGATTGGCGTAGGCCGAGAGGGTCTCGTAGCCGATGATCGTGTCGAACTGGCCGATCTTGAAATCGAGTCCGTTGCCGAGCGGCGCCCGGAGGCTGACGTAGGCCTGCTTGATGGCGAGGTTCGGACCGAGCGAACCCGGAAGCCAGCTGGCGTCCTGGCCGAACCACATCTCGGCCTTGTAGCCGGCGCTCCACTGGGCGTCGTCGAGGGGCTTCTCGAGACGGAGCTCCACGTACTCCAGGTTGAACCCGTTGTAGTGGTCGGGAGCCGTGTTCGCGAAGCGCGTGGCCATGGTGCTGCCGGTGCTCGGCTTCCATTGGGCCGAGGTCTCCACCGCGCCTCCGATGGTCGTGCCGCTCACCAGACTGGACACGGGGCTCTCGTCAGCGAGGGCGACCGATCCGAGGCTGATCAGGCCAGCCGTAGCCAAGGCCGAGGTCCAGAACGGACGGGACCCGGAACGGACCTGGAGGTTCAACGCGTTGGTTGCTTGGAATTCCTTCATAGTTTGTTGTGTTAACTGGGTGTGATGGATCGCACTGCAATCGCGTGCGACGAGGCCTGATGGCAGAAGTCCTCTTCCATCCAGCCGAATGAAGGGAAGCACCACCGGTGCCAACCCCCAACAACCCCACCTAGCCCTCACCGAAAGCAAAGGTTTTGCGGGGGTTTTCGGAGTTATTTTTTCTGGATCCATCCACGACCGATCAGGGTCGTGGCGTTTTTTGGTCAGCCTCCCCGAAACACTGCACGGATTTGTCCACGGGTGGCCTCCGCCCCCGCAACGGGCACCTTCCTAGAAGCGATACGCGATCTCCGCCATCAGCAGGACCGCATTGTTGTTCCCGTTGAAGGCGTTGTCCCGCCGGAGGTCCCGATCCCATAGGATCTCGAGCCGCGACACCACGTTCGCCCATAGGGCATACTCGAGGGTTCCCGTGACGGCAAAGAGCCGCTCGGGCGAACCCACGACATATCCATCAGCCTCGCCGGGCAGGGGCATGATCCACACGCCTGCAGAAGTCTGGCTCGAGTCCGCGTACTCGACCCGCACGTTGAGCTTCAGATCCTTCACGATCTGCCACGACACATATCCGGCCAGCGCTTGGGCCCAGGTGTCGTTGAACGTCGCATCATCCCAGGCGTGGGCATTGTAGTCGTACGCGAACCCGAGAGTGACCTCAGGGATGGGGGTTGGGACGGTGATGCCGGCGTAATAGTTGATCGAGCCCTGCCTGCCCGTCGTCCCACCCTCCACGACGCCACCGGTGAGGGTGCCGCCCGAGAGAAAGCCCCAGGACTCCGGGGCCTTGAGCGTGACCAGTCCCATGTAGGTCAGGGTGCCATTGCCCTTCGGATACGGCCCCGTCGGGAGCTGCCCCACGCCGTAGGTCGGCAGATACGACCACGGCTGCTTGGTGTTCATCACGCCGTAGGCGGAGTTCGCCGCACCTCCGGTCAGCGTGATCCACGACGCCGCTTCATAGGTCGCCAGCACCCCGGTGTGGGAGAAGGGCTCGATCCAGTTCCCGAGGCTGCGTGAGAAGTTCGGGTTCACATACGGCGCCAGATACTCGTAGCCGATGATCGCGTCGAACTGGCCCACCTTGAAATCGAGTCCGTTGCCCACCGGAGCCCGCAACGACACGTAGGCCTGCTTCACCGCGAAGTTCGGGGCCAGGGCACCCGGCAGCCAGTCGGCGTCCTGCCCGTACCACATCTCCACCTTGTAGCCGGAGCTCCAGCCGGCATCGTCCAGCGGCTTCTCCAGACGCAGCTCGAGGAACTCAAGATTGAACCCGTTGTAGTGGCTCGGGGCCGTGTTCATGCCCCGGGTCGCCATGGTGCTGCCCGGACCCGGCTTCCACTGCACCGAGGTGTCCACCGCCCCCGCGATCGTCGTGCCCGACACCAGCGACGACACCACGGATTCGTCCGCGACGGCGGTTCCGCACAGGGAGAGGGCCAGGACACAAGGGCTCAGGAATCGACGGACCGGGGGGATCATGCGCCCGATGTGGTAGTCGACTCCGGACCCCGGTGGAAAGTCCCAACCACCGCAGAACCGAGGCGTGCCCGAAACGCGGTCCAGCCGACCTCAGCGCCACAACGCGGCGGATCGGTCGAACCGCTCCGCGGACCGGACACAGCGGGGGCCACGGCCCTCGTCCCACCAAACCTCCGCCAGCCCATGCGAGAATCGGGTCTCCCACGACAGGTGGTACGCCCCGGCATCGAACCAAACCAGATGATCTCCCGGACGGACCGAGGCCGGCAGATCCCGCCGTCCCAGGCAATCAAACGCCATGCAGGTCGGCCCGTGGATCGCCGTCGGAACCGTCCGACCGCGTCGGGCCTCGAGCACCTCCAGATCGTGTTCCTCCCAGATCGACACCATCGCCTGAAGGGTTCGCCCCCCATCGCAGATCAGGAGCCGACGCCCCAGGCGTTCCTTCACATCGAGGACGCCCACCACTAGGACACCGGAGTCGGCAGCCGGATGGCGTCCATGCTCGAGCCAGACTTCCTCGACCCACGGCATCCGGGACACCAGGCGCCTGACCTGCGCGGAGTGCCGTTCGACATCCAGCCCACGATCGAAGGGCACCCCGTTCAATCCCCTTGGACCCGCGGGAGCCAATCCACCCCCGACATCGACGAACCGGGGCCGCCATCCGGTGTCCCGACAGACCCCGGCAATCGCGTCGAGCCCCCGGCGGAAGGTGGCGACATTGGGAAGATTCGTCTTCATGTGGACGTGAATGGATTCAGCGGCCAGCCCCTGCCCCGCCAGCCGCGTCAGAGCAATGGGAACCTCGGCGGGCTCCAGTCCGAACGGATAGGCCCAGCCCGGATCCTCGGCATCAATCTCGACCGGTGTCCTCAGCCGCAACCCCACCTGCCAGCGGTGTTTCCGGGCGACCGGGAGCAGCGCCTCGAGTTCCCTGAGGGAATCAAAATGGACCCGAAGCCCCTTCTGCGACACCCCGGGAAGCCACCGATGCTTAGCGGGGCCGTTGACGAGGATCTGATCGGGTCCAAATCCCGCCCCGAGCGCCCCACGGAACTCGAACTCGCTGACGACCTCGATCCCTCCCCGAGGGCGCCACCAACGCCAGAGCGGTGGCAACGGCTGGGTCTTTGCGGAGAGCCAGAATCGGGCGGGCTTTCCGTAGTCGAGAACCTGGAGGCGATCCATGGCCGCTCCGTAGGGGGCCGAGGCAAACTGGTAGAACGGCGATCGGGCCCCGGCCTCCAACGCCTCCCGGACCTGTCGACGCCATCCGGCGATCGACCTCACACCCCGAGCCTGTCGGGCGTCAGGCATAGACCGACACCGCGAGGCCCGTCCGGGACCGGATCGTGGCCGCCACAGCCTCGAGTTCCTCCGGACTCAACCGCGTGGCCGCCGCCTCCGGGGTCGGACGCGCGATCGTGTAGGCATGAACCTCCCGGATGATCCCGCCCGCGGCGACGATGTCCCGGAGCCGACCGCAATACGCCTCCAGCTCCGCCGGGGACATCGGCTCGCCGTGCCACTTGAGGAACAGGCTTTGGATGATGATCGGCCATTCCCTGGCAGTCCGTGTGATGTTGGACAGGATCCGCTCCAGCCGGACCAGGGAGCGGTTGATGGTCCGATAATACTCCTCCGTCCCGGCATCCAGCTTGCACCAGAACTCGAACCGGTGGGCCGCCATCAGGGCGAGCCCCTTCCGGACGTCGGGCTTGTCGAGACCCGCCGAGTCCGTAATCAGGACCAGCTTGGACTGGTCGAGCCCGAACTCCTGGCGGACCTCGATCGCAGCCTGCACGCACTCCGAAAAATTCGGGATCAACGTCGGCTCCCCATCCCCGCTGAAGGCGATGTCGCGCACCACACGGGTGAGTTCGGGCACCTCACAGAACTTCGGCTGCTGGGCGAGTCCCCCCTCCTGTGCGAATCGGATCAGCCATCGGAGCTCGTCCCTGAGTTGGGCCACGTCCACCCGATCCGCCCTCCCCGGCGTCTTGCGATCCACCTCGCAGTAGACGCAGTCGAAGTTACAGCGTTTGTCGGGGTTAAGATTGACCCCGATCGACAGTCCCTGCGACCGCCGCGAGATCACCGGGTAGACGAAGATCAGGTCACGGAAGACCCGGGAGTGGTCCTGCACGACCGCCCAGGAGCTTTGGATGGAAGGAGACGACATTGGAGCACAGAGCAAACGGCGGAGAGGGAAGAGCGGAGTGACTCCCACCCGACGACTGCCTTGAACTCTCAGCTCTCAGCTCTCAGCTCTCAACTCTCTTTCCCCTTCAGATCGCGAAGTCCGTGTACTCGACCCGGACCGGTTCCTGGGGCGCCTCGAGCATGCAGGCCCCGACCGTGGCATTGGTGCCGGGCTCGATCAGGATGCACGCACCGGTCAGCCGATTCGTCGCATAGCCGTCGTAGGTCAGCGGCTTGGCGGTCCGGATCCGGATCTGGCCGATGTCGTTCATCGCCAGCTCGGTCGGATTGGGCTCCGACTCGAACGTGTGGATGTTGATCCGGCTGTCGATCGCCGAGACCACGGCCTGGACGGTATGGGTCGTGTGCTTGAGGAAATACTTCCGCCCGGGCTGCAGCGCCTTGGGATGCATCCAGCAGACCCGCGCCTGCAGCTCGGTTCCAGAACCCGGCAGGGTGTCGAGTCCGACGATCATGTCACCCCTGCTCACATCGACATCATGTTCAAGCACGAGGGTGACTGACTGCGGACAGAAGGCCTCTTGGAGAGGGCCGTCCAAGGTCCAGATCTCCTTCACCCGACTGCGCTGACCGGAAGGGAGGATCAGGACCGGCTGACCGACCCGGACGATGCCGCCGGCGATCTGGCCGCTGAGGCCCCGGAAATCATGCAGTTTCGCATCCCGTGGATTGTTCGGACGGTTCACCCACTGCACGGGGAACCGGAACCCATGGAGGTTCCAATCGCTGGCGATGTGGACGGTCTCCAGATGACCGAGCAGCGACGGGCCCACGTACCAGGGGGTCTGGGCCGAGGCATCGACGACGTTGTCGCCATTGAGCGCGGACATCGGGATGAACTTCACGTCCTTGATGTCCAGACGTGGCAGGAAGCTCTCGAAGGCGGACCGGATTTCGAGGAAGCGGGCCTCGGACCAGTCGACGAGATCCATCTTGTTGATGGCGATAACCAGGTGCGGGATGCGGAGCAGCGAGGCGATGTAGGTGTGGCGCCGGGACTGCTCGATGACGCCCTGACGGGCATCGACCAGCACGACGGACAGGTTCGCCGAGGAGGCGCCCGTCACCATGTTCCGGGTGTACTGCACATGACCCGGGGTGTCGGCGACGATGAATTTGCGGCGCGGGGTAGCGAAGTAGCGGTAGGCGACGTCGATCGTGATCCCCTGCTCGCGCTCGGCCCGGAGGCCATCGGTCAGGTTGGCGAGGTTGATCTGCCCGCCGCCAGTGATGTCGGCCGACCGCTCCAGCGCCTCGAGCTGGTCCTCCATCAGGGACTTCGAGTCGTACAGCAGCCGTCCGATCAGCGTCGACTTGCCGTCGTCGACGGAGCCGCACGTGTTGAAGCGGAGGATTTCAATGGAGGAACTCATGGGTCGGTCTCGAGGATCGGGTGTCGGATGGGGCGTCAGTCGAACTCTCAGAAGTACCCCTGCTTCTTGCGGTCCTCCATGGCGGCCTCGCTGGCCTTGTCGTCGGCGCGGGACCCGCGCTCCGTGACCCGGGCAGCGGCGATCTCGCGGATGATGTCGTCCACCGATTCGGCCGGGCTTTCCACCATGCCGGTGCTGATGATGTCGCCGATGGTGCGGACCCGGACGACCAGTTCCTGGACCTCGTCCTTCGGGCGGACTGGCAGGAACTCGCTCACGGGCAGCCACTGGCCGCGGCCCCCGATGCGGACGCACTGGCGGCGGTGGCTGAAATAGATGGAGGGGACCTCGAGCTTCTCGCGCCGTATGTATTCCCAGACGTCCATCTCGGTCCAGTTCGACAGCGGGAACACCCGCATGTGCTCCCCGGCGTTCACCCTGGCGTTGTACAGGTTCCAGATCTCGGGACGCTGGTTCTTGGGATCCCACTGACCGAAGGCGTCGCGGAAGCTGAAGAACCGCTCCTTTGCCCGCGCCTTCTCCTCGTCGCGCCGGGCGCCGCCGATGGCGCAGTCGAACTGAAACTCCTCGATCGCCGCCAGGAGGGTCGGGATCTGCAGCCGGTTCCGGCTGACCTCACCGGGCGAGGGCACCGCGATGCCCGCCTTGATAGCGTCCTCCACCTTCCGGACGATCAGGCGACCCCCAAGCTCCGCCGCCCGGCGGTCCCGAAACTCGTTCAGCTCCGGGAAATGGTGTCCGGTGTCGACATTAAGGAACGGCATCGGGATGTCCGAAGGCCGGAAGGCCTTCTCGGCGAGTCGGAGCAGGCAGATGGAATCCTTGCCGCCCGAGAACATCAGGGCCGGCCGCTCGAATTCTGCGGCCACCTCACGCATGACGTGGATGGCCTCGGTCTCGAGATACTGCAGATGGTCGAGGTGGTAGGAGCTCATCGGATCCGTGACGTCAGGAGGAATTCAGTGGGCACCGGGCTTCTGGGCCGCCTTGCCACCCCAGGCGGCATGCAGACCGCACTCGCGCTTCTCGTCGGCCTTCGCCGGATCGAAGTAGTCCCACTCATTGGGAAGGCCGTGCCGTGCGAGGTAGTCGTCCATCTGGGCATCGGTCCAGTGGAAGAACGGGCTGAGCTTGATGGAGCCGAAGTTCCGGTCCTCCGACACGATGTCGAGCTCCGCGCGATTCGGATTCTGCACCTTGCGCAGGGCGGTGATCCAGACCTTGGGGGCCAGCTCCTTCATGCCCCGCAGGAAGGGCTCGAGCTTCATCACGGCACTGAACTCCTTCAGCGCCTCCTCCTGCTCGGGCGTCGGGATCGGTCCGTGGATCGCATCCCGATGGGCCGCCGTCATGCGCGGCAGATAGGGCCGGAGATCCAGTCCCAGTCGCTTCCGGAGCTCCTCGGCATGACGGTAGGTCGCCGGCCGGTTGTAGCCGTGGTCCACCCACAGCACCGGCACGCCCGGACGGACCTGCGTCACCGCGTGAAGGATGACGGCCTCGTAGGGTCGGAAGTTTGTGGAGACCACGGCGCGGTCCCCGGCCTGCTCGAATCCCCAACGGATGATGTCGAGGGGATCCCGGCCGCGGAGCAGTGCGTTGGCCTGGGCGATGTCTTGGGCGGTCATGTCAGGAGAGGAGGTCGGGAGACGACGGGACGCGCGGCCCGGGCCGTCATCCCAGGACGGCAACGGGAATCAGGCGGCCAGCTCGGAGGTCCAGAACGCGCGATCAACCCAGTCGCCGAAGGACTCGTCGGCCTTCCGCTCCGCCGCATAGCGGCTGAGCACCGGACGGAGCGTGTCGAGGATCTCCGAATCCTTGACCATCTCCTTCCAGGCCTTGGCGATGCGGGTGCCGTTGGAGTTGCCGCCCAGCCAGAGCTGATAGCGTCCGGGAGCCTTCCCGACGAAGCCGATCTCGGCCATGTAGGGACGGGCGCAGCCGTTGGGACAGCCGGTCATGCGGATGACGATCTCCTTGCCCGGGACACCGACCTCGTTGCAAAGGCCCTCGATCTGGGTGAGGAGGTTCGGCAGATAGCGCTCTGATTCCGCCAGCGAGAGGCCGCAGGTGGGCAGTGCCGGACATGCAATGGCGCCCAGGTGCAGCACCCCGGCCTGGTTCTCGGTCGGCACCCCGTGCTCGGACAGGATCGCGTTGATCTGGGATTTCTCGGCCGAAGTGATCCCGGCGAGGATGAGGTTCTGGTTCGCGCTGAGTCGGAACTCCACGGTCGGGAACCGCTCGGCGATCCGGCGCAGGGCCGTCTTCATCCGCTGGCCCTCGCTGTCCTTCACGCGCCCCATGGAGACGTGCAGGCAGATGTGATGGGTGCCGTCGACCGACTCCGCCCAGCCGTAGGTGTCGCGCGTGGTCGTGAGCGAGTACGGACGGACAGGTCCCAACATGATGCCGGCCCGCTTCTCGATCTCGGCCCGGACGGCGTCGACGCCCAGTTCCTGGACGACGTACTTCAGCCGTGCGTGCTTCCGGTCGGTGCGGTCGCCGAAGTCACGATGCACCAGCAGGACAGCCTTGGAGACCTCAATGAGGTGGGTGCGCGGGAAGTAGCCGATGACGCTGGCGAGGCGCGGATAGGTGGCGGCGTTGCCGTGGCTGCGGCCCATGCCGCCGCCGACGGCGAGGTTGTAGCCGACGATGTTGCCGTTCTCGACGACCGCGATGAAGCCGAGGCAGTTGGTGAGGACGTCCATGTCGTTCACCGGCGGCAGCACGAAGGCGGCCTTGAATTTCCGGGGCAGGTACTGGCGACCGTAAAGCGGGTCGACGAAGTCCTTGTTCTCCGCGGAGTCGAGGTTGAGCTGGACGCCATCGAGCCAGATGGCGTGATAGGCCGGGGTCTTGGGCAGGAGCGCCTCGGAGACACGCTTGGAATCCTCGTAGAGCTGCTCCCGGGCCTGCGTCGTGGCGGGCGTCGGCGAAGCCATGACGTTGCGGTTCACGTCGCCGCACGCCGCGAGGGTGTCGACCATCGCCTGGTTGAGACCCTTCATCAGCGCCCCGAGTCCGGACTTCGCGACACCGTGGAACTGCACGCTCTGGCGCGTCGTGATGCGGAGCGTGTCGTTGCCGTAGCGGGTGGAGAGATCGTCGAAGGTGATCCACTGCGCCGCGCTGAGCACACCGCCCGGGATGCGTCCCCGGATCATCATGATGTGGACCTTGCCCTGTTTGCGTTTGTCCCGGTCGTCCTGCTGGTAGATGCCGTGGAATTTCAGGAACTGCTCGTCGTCCGCCGAGAAGGCGTCGAGCTCGGGATTCGACAGCGTCGCCGCGATGTTCCCCGCCAGGGTGGGGATCGCGATCTTGAGCTGCTCGTTCTTGGTCAGCGGCTTGGCCGCCGAGGGACTGGATGCGGTCTCGGACATGTTCGGAAGTGAATCTCTACGTTTTGAATGGGGTTTCAGGCCCATCCCGCGCGGTGACTGTCCACCAAGGAGCGGCCCTCGGGCAACGCGTTTTCCTGAAGGGCGCGGGATTCCGAACCGACATCTGGTACCCCGGGGCAGTCCCCACAGGGTCGAGATTTCTCATCCGTGAGAGGCACAAGAGATGCTGGCCAGTCCTAATACGAAACGACTCGCAGATCCGAGAAAACCCTCCCGCCTGGGCCCTCACCGAAAACAATCCTCCTCCCATACTCCGGTCCCATCATTCCATGAAGCCCATCCTGAGACACGATCCCGCTCTGCTACTGATCCCCATCCTGACGTTTTGGTGCACCTCCTCGGCACTGGCAGCGACCGGTACCATCGTCTTGGAAAGCAACCAGAGCCCGCTGGATGGCTCCATGAGGGATGGGGGCAGTGGAATCGGGGGCGGAGAGATCAAAGTCCTGCCGTTCACCTCGGGCACCAGCGGGCTGGAGCTGACCGCCGTGGAGCTAGGACTCGTCCGTCTGAACTCAGCGAATAGCCCGGTGCCGGATGGAAATTACCAGATCAACTTCAACCTGTATTCGGCCTCCAACACCGGAGAACCCCAGTCACTCCTCTACTCCACCTCGTTCACGCCGTACATCACCGCCGTCTCGACCTGGTTCACCCTGCCAATTTCCTACACATTGAGCCCTTCAACCTCCTACGCCTTCGGGCTCACCGCCCCGACTGTCGGCACGGACAAGTGGGTGAAGTGGTCGAATACGACCAACTCCCTCTGGCCTCCCATTGGCTCCCATGGGTACGCGGGGATTGGAGTCACAAATGCTGGATTCGTGTATTGGTACAACCCCACAAATTCGAGCAGGAGCTGGGTCTCTAGTTCTTCCGACAATGCGTTCCGGCTCTATGCGATCCCGGAGACGTCCGCGGGCGTTCTGCCGGGCCTCGGCCTCGGCCTCGCTGCTATTGGAGTCCACCGGCTTCGGCGGCGTTGGGATCGCTGACCGCCGGAGCGGTGGGGAATAGGTCGTGGCTCACGAATCCCCGCAGTACAGCAATCGATGAAGGATCCGGAGCTGCCGCTCCGGATCGCTGACCTCGGTGGCGCGGGAGGGTCCGCGTTGCCCCAGACTCCGCCGGAGGGTCGGGTCGCTGATCAACCGCCGGAGCGCCGCCGCCACCGCATCGACGTCGCCGGGCGGGGTGAGGATCCCGCAGGAGGCGTCGACAATCTCGGCGCCGCCGCCAAAGTTGGACGTGACGACCGGCAGACCGGCATGGAGGGCCTCGACGAAGGCGATGCCGAACGGCTCGGGTCCGGTGTTGGGCTGGCAGTGGATGTCGGTCGCGGCGAACAGCCGGTCCACATCCCGGCGCTGACCCAGGAAACGGATGCGGTCCGCGATGCCCAGCGCCACGGCCCGCTCCTGCATCTCCTGAAAGAACTGGCGCTCCCGCTCCAGCTGGGCCCCGCCGGCGATCCACGCCACCCATCCGGGGAGATCCCGGAGGCGTCCCAGCGCCTCCACATGGACCCGCAATCCCTTCCACTCCTCCATCCGACTCGCCTGGAGGATCACCACGCCATCCTCGGGTGTGCGGAGTTCCACCCGGGTGTCGCGCCGCACGGTCCCGGACCCGGTCGGCCGCACGGCCTCCACCGGACAGTGACAGATCCCCACCGGAACCCCCGGATACAACCGGTCGGCACTCGCCGCCACGAAGCGGCTGTTGGCGACCAGCAGGTCGACCGGTGTCCTCCGCGCCCAGCGCGCCAACCATGACCCTGGCTCGAGCGGATTGTGCAGGAAGTGGACGAACCTCGGGATGCGGCGTCGGACCCCCGGTCCAAACATCGCCTGCTGCCAGTTGCCATGGGCCACCGCCACATCGAATGCCTCCCGCACCAGGATCCGATCCAGCTCCCGCCGCGCCTTCAGGATCGTCCAGGGATGCCGGATCCGGACCTCCGGGACCCGATGGACGCGGCCTCCTGCGGCACGGAGCTCGTCCTCGAACCGCCCCGGGAAACAGAGCAGGAACTCCGAGTCCATCCCGGGGCACCGATCCCGGTTCCGGACCAGTGTCATCAGCATGGTCTCGATGCCGCCGTAGAGGTTCCCCGCGCACAGGTGCAACACACGGAGGGGTCGATCCCCGGGGAAAGGGCCTGCGGACGGGATGGGGTCTGGGCGATGCACGGAGGAAGCTGGATCCAACCGGATCAGACTGTTTGGGCCGGAAATCCCAAAGCAAGCCTCCACTGGTCGTTCTCGGGAGCCTGAACTGGAACACGGCGTCGGCCCAACCCTAACGGAAGACGAGGGTGCTCGGTTGTTGGAACCCAACAAGGCCTCAGCCCCGGAGTGCCAACACCGTCGTGGTCGCCACCAGCACCGCGAACACGGCCCAGGCCAGCCTCCGCAGGCCCGGCTCGAATCGATCGGGAAGGCACACCGCCACCCCGCCCACCAACACGCCTCCCAGGAATCCCCCCAGGTGCGCCAACCGGTCCGAGTCGGGATCGGTCCCCAGCAGGATGAACAACAGGGCACCGGTGCCCAACGTGGAGACGACCCGGCGGTTGCCCCGTCGACCCCGACGCCACAGCGGGATCGCCTGCGCCGCCACCATCCCGAGCGCGGCCAACACAAGCCCCGAGGCCCCCAGTCCGCGATACGGATCCGATCGGATTGTCATCGCGAACACATTCGCCGCGGCCCCCGCGAGAAAGCAGCCGGACAACGTCACGCCCAGACCAAATCGGGCCGTCGCCAGGCCCAGGAACACCAGACCCATCACGAGGTTCGAGACCAGGTGGGCAACATCGCGGTGCAGCCACTCCGCGGTGAACGCCCGCCACCATTCGCCCGCACGGAACCGTTCGGTATCGAACGCCGCCGACTCCACCGGGCCGCCGGTCCAGGCAAAGACGAACGCCACCGCCAAGGCCCAGAAGACCACCCGGCCATCGAACCAGTAGTCCGACCCCGGCACTTCGTGCCGCCACTCGAACCCGCGGTTCTCCCGGAGATACTCCCTCAGGACATCCCGCGCCCGACCAGCATCCGCGTCCGCCAGCCGGAGCTGCCACCGGGCCGTCGCCGGGTCACGATCCAGGAACACCTCGATGCCCTGGCTCGCCAGCACCAGCGACCAATCCATGGCCTGGCGCTCGGTCCGCGCAGGAATCGAGACAGGCATGAGATCGGTCGGGGTCACTCGGTGACTCTCCATGAGGGAGGGACCCTGGGCAAATTTCCGTTCAGACCGATCCTCCCACGCCACCCCGCCCCCGATGCCGCCCGATCCCTGCCAGCAGCCCCAGCCCCAGGGCCATCAGCAGCCAGGTCTGCGGTTCGGGCACCACCTGCGGCGTCGTCAACGGATCCACCGGCTTCAGCCCGGCCGCGGCATACTGGGCCCGGGTCTCAAGGACCACCGCCCCGCTGACCGGGGTCACGAGCTGCCATCGACCCGCCCACTCGACCGCATCGCCCACCCTGCGCTGACCTGCCAGGTCCAGGATGTGGTCCCGGGCCCAGAGCCGCACGAGATGCCGGGAGCCGCGGGCCTCGACCCCGGGGGCCACGGCCACCCGCTCCCGATGCCACTCCCGTCCCCCCTGCACTCCTCCAAGGCGGTCGAGACACCGCGTCAAATCCGCCTCAAGACCGTCGATCCGGGGCCAGACCCGGAGATGGGGTCGCGCCCCCGGGGCCTTCGTCACGAGATTGGGTCCCGGACGGATCTCGAAATCGACCAGGGTGACGCGACGATCCCCAACACGATCCATCGACTGAAGCCACGCGGCCGTGTCGCCGAGCAGGACGGGCACAGGCCCATGGATCCAGAGGACCTGTCCCTCCGGGGATTCCGTGACCCAGTCCCAGGCTGCCTCCAGCGCCGGGATCGGATCCTGGCCTCCCACAAAGGGCGGGGAGTTCCAGACGAAGCGGTCCATCTGGTTCGTGGCCGCCCGGAAGGGGCCTTCCAAAACCTCCGCCACCCGATGGACCCCATCGGACGCCACATAGATCCGGAGGTCGCCACGAGCCGTGGAGGCACCGAGCCCCTTCCGTATCGCCTCCCAGGCCTCCCGCCCGTCGACGCCTCCGTCCACCACGATCGCGAGACGCCCCGGAGGCGAGGCGGGCAGGTCGACCAAGGTCTGCCGCACCCAACCCGTCGGGGTGGACCGGTCATCCACCGCCCACGCGCTGGGACGCGGGGAGGAGTCCACGACAAACGGGATCGGATCGAATCCATCGGACACGCGGGACTGCTTCAGGCCGCTCCTCAGGACCTCGGGTTTCGAGGCCTCGGCGTGCCAACCACTGGGCACGCGGTCAGGCACCTGGCCGCCTTCCAGCCAGAGGTGATGCTCGAGCGCGGGGTCGATCCGGAAGTTCCGTTCCGTGAACCGGGGCCAGGTGCACCGGAGCTCCCCGGTGCCGACCGGCAGGAGCGGCGCGGTGATGCCCAGACGCACCTTCATGGTCCCGCCCCGCGGCTCGATCGGGAAACACTGCATCAGCACGCGGTCGGGGCCGGAGGTCGTGACCAGGATCGGATCCCTGCGCTGCGCCACGGCCACCTGCTGATACGCAGCCCGGGTCTCGCCCCGTCCGGCGAAGGCCGCCTCCCGTTCCTCGCCGTACACCCAAAGGGTGACCCGTGAGACGACACCGCCGGGCGGCAACTGGATCTCCGCCCGAGCCTCCCGCTGGCGGCTGTCGTTGTCGTTCTGGAACTCGAGGGTCCACTCCACGTACTCCCAACCGTCGGGCACGGACACCTGCCCATCCAACCGGGAGGATCGCAGGGAAAGCCCGGAAACCTGTCCAGCCACCGTCTCGCCCCCAAGCGAACGGTCCCACTCGAAATCCGCAAGCACCTGTCGTCCTACGCCCCATTGCTGGTTGAGGGGAGGGCGAACCGCATTGAACGGCCGACCCGTTACCTGGAAATAGACCTGCTGGACGGCCTCGGCCTCCGGCGGGCGCCGGTTCAGGAGATTGTCCCAGATCGCGACCCGGCGACCGTAGCACGCCCTCAGAAGGACGTCGGGATTCCCCCACGCCCGGAGGCGCTGGACGGCTTGGAATCGCTCGCCTTGTGAGTCGCCATGAACCGCGGTCCGAATGAGCTCCTCGGTTAGGAACCCCGGCAACGCCGCCAGGCCCAGAGCCGCCACCACCCCCCACGACAGCACCCACGCCCACCGGGGCCATGGGTGGCCGTTCTCCCTCGCCTCAATCCGGGCACGGCGCCAGAGGATCCACCCCACGATCCACGCGATGAGCGGCGTCAGCGGAATCAACCCGAGACCAAAGAACAGGACTCCCAGCAACGCGAAGGGATAGGCCGGCGCAAAGACCACCGCGTAGGCTCCAGAAACCCCAAGGGCCACTGCCAGGAGCCACGGATAGAATCCGGGTGCGGCGCCTGGCCGGCGGGAACGGAACCACAGGCCGAGCGCATACACCGCAGGCACCAGGAGCAGGAGGATTCCGTGGACGGGCGTCGGAATCGGATCGATCAGCTCCAGCGCCGAGAGACGCTGGGTCCACTCGAGGCCGATCGTGCCCAGCGGCAGCAGCACGCCGAACAGGCCGAGCAAGACCTCCACCGAGGCTCTCCAGAGCGTGGACCGGAGAGGATCCGAAGGTACCCTGGGGAGGGTCGGCGGTGCCGGGTCGGCGATCGCACCCGTCCCGGCACCCAATTCCCCCACCGTCGGCTCCTCCAGCAGCATCGGATCCACCCGGGCGAGCAGCCGCCGGACATCCGCCTCGGTGACCACGGTGAGCCCCTGGGCCGACGCCTCCTGCATCACATGCTCGCGGAGGTCCGACATCACCTCATCCGCCTCCGCACCGTCGGCCTCGAACCGACGGCGATGGACACGGAGACGCTCTTCGAGGAAGTCCCGCGCCGGGGTCGTCCAGGAGCTCACTCGGCACCTCCCACCTTCTGTGCGCTGTCATGCATCGTCTCGATGTAGGCGTTCATGGTCTTGAGTGTCCGACGCCCCTCGGGGGTGAGGGCGTAGTATTTGCGGGCCGGACCGCTGGCCGATTCCTCCAGTCGGGTGCTGACCAGTCCGGCGACGCGGAGCCGCGACAGCAGCGGATACAACGTGCCCTCGGTGAGACCCAGACCGGGCACCTCGGACAGTTCCTTGACCAGCTCGTACCCGTAGCGCTCGCGGACGGCGAGGGTCCGGAGGATGCACAGCTCGATCACGCCCTTGCGGACCTGCACGACCCAGTTGTCGAAGAAGTCGGTCACAGGGTTGCCTTCCCAGCCACGGAGGGAGTTCCCGCCGCGGCCACAGCGGACCCTCGACCTCGACGCCCCTGGAGGAGACTCCAAAGGCAGAGTCCACCCGAGACCACAACCCAGACGGGCTGGGCGGTCACCACCACGAACGGCACGTCGATGAACCCCTCTCGGGTCTCCGACCCACCCAGGATGTCCCGGATCTCGCGCGGCAGAGAGAAGAGTGTCAGCCACCCCAGCGGAAAGAGGAGCCCCTGGAGGCCGAAGAACCATCGGAGGCCCAGACCGACGGATCCCGGAGTTCGGAGGAGCCAGACCAGGGCCAGGACCTGCGCGAGGATCAGAAGGGCACTGTAGGCATAGGGGAGCGTCCCCAGGGTGGAGAACCGGAAGTTCGACAGCGCGATCCGGTAGTGTTCCGCGGACAGACGATCGTTGAACCCCATGGCATGCCCGGCGCTGTCGACCGTTTCCCAAGGCGTATTCGTCATCCCCGCATCCAGTGCAACCACCAGCAGCGTGACGACCAGGCTGGCAACGACCAGCACCACGGGGACAAGACGGCCATGCATGGGGGCACACATCGGTTCAGTCCCAGAACCAGTCGACATAGTGACCCGGATCCAGACGCAGGACGGTCCAGTACACTGCAAAGGACCCGAGGGTGACGAGGAGGGGCGGCACCCACCGGAATCCCGGATCCACGGATCGGCGGTGGAGGATGAGGCCAAGGGTCATCAGGCTGACCCCGGGGATCAGGGTCATGGCCAGGACCAGTGAAAGGTGGTGGAGGACGAATCCAGCGTCCTTCGGATCGGGTTGGGACGGTCGTGGCCAATGGCCGAGGAGAAGCCGCTGACGGATCACATAGAGGTAGAACCAGATCAGGACCCCGATCGGTGCCAGGGCCATGGCGTGAATTGTTCTCTTGGGCACCGCGGTCATGGTTCCAGTCCGGGGCATGGTCTCAATTCCCAGAGACCCGGTCCGAAACTTGGACCCCAAGGTCCGTGCCGATCACCGCCCGGATCCGATAGCCACCCCGGGGTTCCAGGTATCCCTGGGATCCGGAGTCCACCGTTCGTCCACCTGCCTCGAATTCGATCCTCACCCCGGATTCACTGGTCGGCCGCACCACGAACCGTCGTCCCTCCCCCGCTCGCACCGTTCCGATCCGCTCCGCGAACCCGGTGCCCGACACCACCAGATTGCTAACCGTCTGGGGCGAGTCGTTCCGCAGCTCCACCTCGGGACTGCCGGAGCATCCGACGAGCCCCGAAAGCACACCCACCAGGCACAGCCATCGACCGGGACTCCAGCGATCTCTCCCATTGCAACGGCTTTCCATGGACTACATCGTGATGCAAGGTAGCTGGCGATGCAAGGCCAGAGTCGAATCCGGGGAATGGGACGGAGACTCACACGGCGACGCGGAGACACGGAGGGAATTCCGGCAGACTGGAGGCAGGCGGCCCCGGCTTCGTTGTGGGTCCCGTGGATCGGTTGAGTGGCAGCGCTTCGATGCGGGGAACCCATGGCTTGAGGCTTCTCCTGTGAGGCGTACCAGGGCTCCCTCCGAGAGGTCCTCGCCCAAGATTCCAGAAGGAGGTCTCCCGAACCGTCTCTCCTCCGCGTCTCAGCGTCACCGCGTGAGTCCCCTCCCCTTTCCCGCTCCTCAGCCGTCCGCCTTCAGATCCCGTCGCCCCTCGAGGGCGCGGCTCAGCGTGAGTTCATCCGCGAATTCAAGACCGCTTCCCGCCGGCAGGCCTTGGGCCAGTCGGGTGAGTCGCACACCGATGGACGCCAGGCGTCGCGCGAGATAGTGCGCCGTGGCGTCGCCTTCCACATCGCTGCCCAACGCGAGGATCACCTCGGAAACATCCCCTGCTCCCAGACGCTTCTCCAGTTCAGCGATCCGAAGGTCCTCCGGTCCGACCCCGTTGAGCGGACTGAGCTTGCCGCCCAGGACGTGATAGCGCCCACGAAAGGTTCCCGACTTCTCGAGACTCAGTACGTCGAGGGCCCGCTCCACCACACACAACAGCGTCGGCTCCCGTCGGGGATCGGCACAGACGGGACACGGCTGGGTCTCGGTGAGTGCCCCGCACTCCTGGCAGAACCCGACCCGCTCACGGGCCTCGACCAGGGCCGCGGCGAGATGTCGCACCGCCTCCGGATCGGACTGGACCACATGAAGGGCGAGCCGCTCGGCGGAGCGGGGACCGATTCCGGGCAGCTGGCCGAGCGCGGTGGACAGCTGGGTGATGGCGTTGGGAAGACGGGGGTTCGACACGGGAAGCGCCCGGAGGCGCGGGATCATGATGGGGCCGAGGGGGGAAAAGGAAAGGGTTTGCCCGGAAGGTCGACCGGCCACCTCCGATCATGGACCCGGACGCCCAACGCCCCGACTCAGAACGACATCCGGAAGCGGAGTCCGAATCCGAAGGCCTTGGGCAACCGGATCGGCATCGGCGAGTTCACCGGAACCTGGCTTGGATCAAAAAATCCGAGACCATCTGATTCCACCACGAGCGGATCCACCCGGGTCCTCAGGAAGTGGTTCCAGTTGTCCTCGAACCGCTGCTGGTCTGCCGATCGCCATTCGCTCTGGAGATCGATGGGACGGGTTTGGGGCGCACCCGGAACCCCCGCGCTGGCTCTGCGGTCGGCATCCGATCGATCGAACGCGATGGCGAGCAGGAGATCGTCGAACGCCTTGCGGGCCTCGTCCGGTCGACGCGTCGGCTCAGGGAGGATCCGACGCCAGGTCTCGGTCTCATAGGTCAGATAGGTCGGAGGCTCGACGACCGGCCCGGGCTCCGGCGGCCGTGGCGGCGCGGGAGGAGGGCCCACCACCTGGGGCGGAACCGGAGGGATTTCCGGACCGCCCATCCACCGGGACCACCAGACGAGGAGCACGATCGCGGCGAGGGAGGCGAGGACCACCCACCAGACCCGTTGCCGCCCCAGTTTCATCGTCGCCAATACAGCACTCAGGAAGCCCCTGGGCAAGCCGCCCAGCCGGACAGACCGGATCCCGTCCCCCGGATCACTTCGCCGGGTTTGCCGCCGTCCAGCCCCGGACGAATCCGATGCACTGGGCCACATCCGGAACGGAGTGGTCCCAGTTGAACTCGTATTCGCAGCTGATGTTGCCATCGAACTTCTGACGCCGCAGTTCCGCGAGCACTCCGGCCATGTCGGTCGATCCCGTACCGAAGATCAGATCATGCTGTCCCGGACCGAGCTTCTCGCGCTCCTTGGCATGCATCGAGATCACCCGACCCTTCAGGGCCTTGAGTCCGTCGACCGCCCGGATGCCGCTGGTCTGCCAGTGGCCGATGTCGGCGCAGGCTCCGATGCGGGAATCCCGGTTGCGGACCAGCTCGGCGACCCACTTCGGATCCCAAATCTTGTACGCCGGGTTCTTGGGCTGCTGGGCGTGGTTGTGGAAGGCGACCCGGATGTCGAACTCCTTCACGAGCGGCTCGAAGGTGTCGATCGAATCGGTCGACTCCGTGGTGATCGCGTAGAGGCCGAGTCCCTTGGCGAACTGGAAGAGCTTCCGGGCCGCCGCGGAGTCTTTCGGGATGTCTACGACGCCATAGTTGACCGCCTTGAGCCCATGCTTCCTGAGCTTCTCCTTGAGCTTCTCCAGCGCGGCGGCAGGCATCTCGTGACCCACCTTGGTGCCGCGGTCCTCCGGACTCAGGGCCTGGCCGGGATAGAACTCGATGACCTTGCCACCAGCCGCCTCGGTCTTCTCGATCGCCTCGAAGGCGGTGAACCGGTTGAAGGTGTAGGCCTGGCATCCGATCGCGAAGCCACCGATGCGGTACTCGGAGGGAATGGGGTCCGCCCACAGGGATCCGGCCAGGGCAACGAGCGAGACGACTCCGAGGAGTCGGGAGATTGGGGAAATGAAGGTCATGGGTAACGCTCCAAGGAGACACTATCCGCCACCCACTCTCAACCCTGCCCTTCGCCCTCCACCCGCGGGGATACTCCGGAGAACCTTACACGTAGCTGCGCTGCAGGAGCTCGGCGACGGCCGGATCGAGCTGTTCACGACGTCGGACCTGATCAAACCGGGCGAGGAGGTCCTCGGGACGCACCCGAGCCCGCTCCGCCCCCTGGAGGTCATGGAGGACCTGGCCGCGGTGCATCATGACGATGCGATCTCCCAGGTTGACCGCCTGTTGCATCGAGTGGGTGACCATCAGCGTGGTGAGCCGATCCTTCTGGATGATCTCGTGCGTGAGTCGGATGACCTGGTCGGCGCTCTTCGGATCCAAGGCCGCCGTATGCTCGTCGAGCAGCAGCAGCTCAGGCTTGAGCCAGGTGGCCATGAGGAGAGTCAGGGCCTGACGCTGCCCCCCGGAGAGACTTCCGATCGCGTTGTCGACCCGGTCCTCGAGTCCCATGTTGAGGGTCCGGATCCGGTCCCGGATCTCCCCCTTGAGCCGGGCATTGAGGGCCCAGCCAAAGCCGCGCCGACGTCCACGCAACGCCGCCATGGCGAGGTTCTCGGCGATGCTCATCGTCGGGGCGGTGCCGCTGAAGGGGTTCTGGAACACACGTCCCACGAGTCGGGCGCGTTGGTGTTCGGACCACCGGGTGATGTCCTGGCCCGCGAGGGTGATGCGTCCGGTGTCGACCAGGAACGTCCCGGCCACCGCGTTCAGGAGGGTCGATTTCCCCGAGCCGTTGGTGCCGATGATGATCAGGAACGAGCCACGCTCGAGCCGCAGCGACACCCCGCGCAGGGCCCGGACCTCGTTGGGGGTACCCGGGTTGAACGTCTTCAGAATCTGGTCCAGGTCGAGCATGTCAGGCGGGGTTGGGCTTGGGGACCGGAGATCTCAGGCGCCGCACGAGGTTGGGGGCGACGAGGGCTACGAACACGAAGACTGCGGTGATGAGCTTGAGGTCGTTGGGATTGAGACCCCAGCGGAGGGCGATCGCGACGAGCAACCGGAACAGCACCGATCCCATGACGGCCCCGGTGATGAGGAACCCGAATCGCTGGGTCCCAACCAGCGCCTCGCCGATGATCACGCTCGCCAGTCCCCAGACCACCATGCCGATGCCCATCTGGACGTCGGCGAAGCCCTGGTACTGGGCGAGGAGGGATCCGGCGAGGGCCACGAGACCGTTCGAGAGGGCGAGCCCCAGAATGAGGATGAAGTCCACGCTCACCCCGAGCGCCCGGATCATCTGGGGATTGTCCCCGGTCGCCCGCATCGCCGTGCCGAGATCCGTGCAGAAGAATGCGTAGAGGATCCCGCCGACGGTGCCGACCAGACCCATGGCCCCGAGAAGCATCGACAGGTCACGAAGGCCCACGGACCAGCCGAGGATGCCGACATCCTGTTCCCCGCCCCGGAGACGCATGGCCAGGTGCTCGGCCGCGGTCGCGAGGGTCTTCTCGTTCAGGAGTGGCAGGTTGCTCTTCCCCATCACATGGAGATTCACCGAGTAGAGCGCCGTCATCACAAGGATGCCGCTCAGAAGTCCATGGATCTTGAACTTCGTGTGCAGGATCCCGGTCAGCGCCCCGGCCACGAAGCCGGCGCCGAATCCCGCCAGGGTCGCGAGGACCGGAGGAACGTGACGGACCAGCAGGATCGCCGTCACGGCGGCACCGAACGTCAGCGAGCCGTCGACGGTGATGTCGGGGAAATTGAAGATCCGGAAGCTCAGGTACACCCCCAGCGCCAGGAGGGCGAGGATGAGGCCGATGGTGGAGGCGCCGATCAGTAGGCTCATGGCGTGTGTTCAGGAATTCCGTGGACTGCGTCCCATCGAGTCGATGGGGCCCACCCAACAGGCCCCGCGCATCAGATCCGTCTGGCCCACCCCCTCAAATGGACGTTCGTCCGCGATGAGATGCAGGACCGTCTGGGCGGCGGAGCCGGAGACCCAGCCCTGGACGGTGTCGACAAGGTCCAAGCGGCCCTTGGGCAAGGGACGATAGGGAAACACGGCGGCATGAAAATGGCCCTGGGCGGTGGTGCCCGAACCGATCGGACGGAACCACGCGGCTCCGTCCTGCGAGGGATTCCGGGTCGCCACGCCGACGATCAGCAGTCCGTTCCGCTCGTCGCTGCGCTCGGTGGTGAAGCTGATCCAGTCGCGGACCCCGGGGAACGCAAAGGGATCCTGATCCGCAGAGGGTGCTCGTTGGAGCGAGGCCCCGATGACGCAGGCGCCCTCGGCGAGGAACGCGAAGCCAGCCGCCGCCCATCCGGTGTGGTCCAGGATCGCCTCGACCACCTGGGAGAGGCCGATCACACCACGACCGGATTTCCCGGCCTCGAAGCGGAAAAGCCGGGACGGGGTGCCGCGCACACCGATGCCGTACTGCAGCTGGATCTCCGGGACCAGCTGGCCCTCGGACGTCTGGTAGTCTGGGACACTGCTGCCATCGGTCGGCAGCGAGATCGCGGTCCCCGCCACCGCGAGCGATTCTCCCAGCCGCCCCACCACGTCCGCCGCCTGGGTCCCAAACCCGCCCAGACCCACAAGCAGGGTGTCGATCCCGCATCGGACCGACTGGATGTCGGAAGGCCGAAGGCGTCCGGAGGCGAGGCCTGCGGGGTTGCCCAGGAGGATCGCCTCCAGGGGGGTAACTGGTCCGAGGTCATGCGACTCGAACTCGACGCCTTCCCTGGTCCAACGCGTCACGGCGTGCTCCGGGGCGCAGGCCGTGGCGACGGCCGCGACCACGGGAGCCACGGCGTTCTGAAGTCCCTGCACCAGCATCGAGGCGATCCCGGACAGCTTCAGCACGGAGAACACGGAGTCGGTCGGACGCACCACGCGGAGGTGTCCCTTCGCCGCCTTGAGCTGCTTGTAGTGCTTGAGCAGGACACGGATTCCGGCCGAGCTGACATAGCTGACCTGGGAAAACTCCAGAGTCACGCGATGGTGTCCGGAGCGGATCGCGGATTCGATCGTCTGGTCGACGAGGTCGGCCCAGTTGGCGTCGAGACGGCCGTTCAGCCTCAGTTCGTGGCCGTCGCTCAGGGAATGGGCGGTGATTTCCATGGGGTCATTTGGACGGGGTGGAGAGCCCCGGGCCGGCAGGGGGCGATGCGGATCGGGTCTTTGCCTCGAACTCGCCGTAGGCCTTGAGCAGATCGTCGGGAAACTGGATCCCCAGCCTCTGGGCCCGTGGGAGGTCCAGCCAGACGACGGGATCCGACACATTCACCAGCGGGATCCCTGCGGGCTTCTCGCCGTTCAGGACCCGGCCGATCGGCGTGGCAGCGGCGAAACCCGGGGCATAGAAACCGAGTCCCACACAGGCCGTCGCACCGCGCTGCGCCGTGTCGGGATCGTCGACAAACACCGGCAACCGGGCCTCCTGGGCAACCTTCACCACGGCCTCGAACCCCTGGAGAACCGTGTTGTCGCCCGGGATGTAGAGAGCCTTCACCCCACGCGCCGCCAGCGCCTGAGCGGCCTGGAAGACATCGGCCGAGGTGCCGACCGTCACCTCGGCCAGCTCGATCCCCTTCGCCTTGAACAGGCCACGGGCGACGTTCACCACCTTCGTCGAGTTGGCCTCGGAGGCGTTGTACAGGGTGCCGATCGACGAGGCGTCGGGAAGCGTGCGCCGGATGGCATCGACCATCTCGGGCACCGGCGGGAACGAACCGACCCCCGTGATGAACGGGAGATGGTTCGTGAACGTGGTCCCTACCCCGGCGGCCAGCGGATCGAAGCAGTAGGTGAGCACAACGGGTCTGTGCTTCACCATCGAGCAGGCGCCTGAGATGACCGGGGTGGTCATCGGGACAATCAGGTCCACCTCGGCAGCATCGAGGGTCTGGAGGATGGCCGGGATGTTGGCGATCTCCCCCTGCGCGTGGGTCCGCTGGACGGTGAGGTTGCGTCCCTCCTCATAGCCCAGGGCCCTGAGGCCGTCGAAGAGCCCCTTCATGCAGAGTTCCGCCCCGGCTTCGGGTGCAAAATAGGCAAGTCCGATCCGGTACTGGCGTCCGGGCACCGCCTTCGGGGATACCTCCTGGGGCACCCCACGCCGCATCGTGCGGGGCACGGGCAGGTTGGTGGCCGTTGCTGTGATCCAGCCCGTGGCCTTCGCTCGGATGTCGGCCGGGAACGACCACCGATTCTTTAGCGACGGCAGCACGGTCTCGTTCACCAGGAACGTCTCGGGCACGAAGTTCTCGACCGGGATCGTCGCCGGATCGCGGCCATCCAACACGTCAGCCGCCAGCTGTCCCACCGAGCGTCCGACCTCACGGTAGTTGGCGCCCAGGTCGAACAGGGCCCCGAGCTGCACATTCGGTGGCAGGCAAGTGAAGGCCGGGATGCCAGCCCGACGGGCGCTCATCAGCAGCGCCTCGGAGGCGGTCGACACCGTGATGTCGCCACTCATCCACAGCGCCTCGATGCCACGCGAGAACAGCGATGCCGCAGCTTCGATGGCGGCAGTGCTGCTGTCGGCGTTGGCCTCGACCAGCTCAATTCCCAGATCCCTGCAGACCCTGCGGGCGATCATCGTCTGGGCCACGGAATTCGCCTCGGCCGCGTTCCACACAAGTCCCACCCGCCGGAGCTCCGGCCGCATGGCCTTCGCGATCCGCAGCGTGTTCTCGACCGGCTGCATGCTCCCGTAGCCGGTCATGTAGGGCGGATGCTGCAGGTGGTTGGTCGCACTGATGCCGACCCCGAGGCCGTAGGGATCGGTGACCAGACCAAACACATGACGGGTCCGGCTCCCGTTCTTGTTCGCGTTGGCGACCGTCTGCAGCGACGGCGTGCTGAGGGAGATGACCAGGTCGTAACCGCCCCCGGTCACTTCGCGGGCGATGGTGTTGGCCGTGCCCAGGTCCCCCTCGGCGTTGAACCGCTTCAACCGGATCCGGCCCCCCTCCTCGTACCCTCGGGCCGCGAGGGCCTCGACGACCCCGTCGGCACCATCCTCCAGGACGACCAGGGAGGCATGCTGGACGAGGGCGACCCGGATCGGCTGGTCCGCCCCGCGGTTCCCCTTCGCCGAGCGACGCGAGCCGCGGTCGGAATACAGCAGCACCGCGCCGGACAGGGCGATCAGGAGGAGACCCAGCGAGAGGCGACGGATGGCTTCGAGCATCGGGTGGATGGGAGGACGAGGGGCCTACTCCCCGGACCCATGGGCCTTCTGGCGGGCGATCAGGTAGGCATCGAGTTCCGCCGTGTTGGAGAAGATCTTCGTGCCGGGCACAGACCCGATGATCTGGAACACCTCCCGGATCTGGGGCTGCAGATGGACGAAGGTCACCTGCCCGCCCTGCTGTTTCTGCTGCTTGCTCGTCAGCAGGAACAGTCGGATGCCGGCACTGGTCACCAGGTTCAGTCCCTCGAGATCGAAGACCACCTGGACCGGACGCGACGCCACGGCCGGGGTAAGTCGCGACTCCAGAAGGTGGACCGTGGTGCTGTCGAGGGAGCCTGCGAGTTGGATCGTGACGCGATCGCCCCCACCGGCGGCAGGGTGGTGTTGGACGGTGACCTGGAGTTGGCTCATGTGCGGGAGGAGGGATGGGGCTGTCGAAAACGAGAGAGGATCCTCAGACGGACGGCTTGGCGGCAGCCCGTTTCCGGAGGACGACCCGATTGTGTCCGTCGACCCGGGAATAATCCAGCGCGTCGAACAGGTTGCGGAGGAGATGGATTCCAAGACCCCCGATCGGACGGTCCTCCACGGGCAGATCGGTATCGGGCTCCGGCAACGACCGGGGATCGAACGGATGGCCATCATCCTGGATTGACACCACCAGCTCGTCCCCGGACAGGCGGATGCCGACGCGGATCCAGTGCTCGAGGGCGTCGTCGTAGGCGTACTTGATGCAGTTGGTGACCAGCTCCTCCACCGCGAGGAGCGCCAGATATTCCGCCCCGGCGAAGGCGCCCCGCGACTCGAGCCAACGGGAGATCGCCTCCATCGCCGGGGAGAGATCCTCGGGGCGATTCCGGATCCGGAGCTCGAGCGGTTCGGCCATGGGAGACGCGATATCCGGTGCGAGGTTCCACCCGGAGCCCAACCACCGTTCCTCAACATGGCGACCCGTGACGGGCTACGCCAAGCCCCTTCTGTGAAGTGCCTCGACACCCGGACCGCTTCGGGACTGCTTCGGGGTTTCCAAGGAGTCCGAACCCGCTACGGTCCTCCCATGCCGCTGTATGAGTACGAGCTCTGCGAGGGCAACTGCGCCGCCTGTGGGGGACGATTCACCCTCCGGCGTCCCCTCAGCGCACCGGAGCTGACCGGGTGCCCCGCCTGCAAGCGCCCCATCCGGAAGCTCATCTCCGCCTTCAACACCCCGTCCATTACCAAGCCGGTGTCCCACTCCGACGCCAAGAAGGCCGGGTTCACCGTCCTCAAACGCGTCGGCAAGGGCGAATACGAGCGCCAGTGAGGCCGCCGGCCCCGACCCCATGGAGTCCCCCCTGGATACGGTGACGCAGCGGGTCCGGGAAACCGCCCGGCGACTGCGTCTCCGAAGAGGCTGGGAGACCGCCTGGACCGGTTCGACCTGGGGCCTGGCCCTCCTAATCGCCGGGGTTGGGATTCACAAGTTCCTCCCCCTGTCCCAGCCCGTCCTGGTCGGGATCGCGTCATTGCCCGGGATCGGCGCGGGGGTCGGATTTCTCCTCGGGGGATCCAAGGCCATCGGCACCGATGCCGCAGCCCGATGGCTGGATGCCCGACTCGGCCTCCACGAACGGATTGCGACCGCGCTCGAGATCCCCTCGCAGGGACCCGTCGAGGCGTGGCACCTCCTGGTGGTCCGCGACGCGGCGGTCCGATGCCGTGACGTGGAGGTCCGACACCTCATCCCGCTCCGCCTCCCCCACATCGCCCGATGGACCGCAGTGCTCGCCGCAATTCTCGGCGCCCTGATTTTGGTCCCGGAGCACCGCCCCCCCGCTCGGGTCCAGGCCCGGCAGGAGGCCGAGGCGATGCGATCGGCAGGACGCCACCTCAGCGAGGTCACTCGGAAGACCCTCGAGGAACCCCGGAGACTCGCAGAACAAGTCCGGAAGGAGCTCGAACAGCTGGAGGCGCTAGGAGATCGGCTGCAGCAGGCGTCGCTCACTCGGGACGAAGCCCTCAAGGAGGTGTCCCGGGCGGCCGACAGGCTCCGAGAGCAGGGACTCGACCTCGCCCGGAATCCGATGCTCCAGCGCCTGGGGAAGGCCGCCCGGGCAGGAGGCCCCGACACCGGACAGCCCCGCAGCGACGGTCAGGAGTCCGGCCCCAACCCGGGCGCCACCGATGCGGAGTCGCTCCAGCAGAAGCTCGATGCACTCCAGAAGGCGGCCCGGGAGGCGGCCAACGGGATGAAGTCGGGCACAGCAGCGGATCGCCAGCCGGGTCTTACCACCGCCACCGAACAGCTTCTGGAAACGGCTCGGGAACTGGGGCTCGACCTCCCCTCCCTTGGAAAGGCGCTCGAGAATCTCCGGAACCTCCAGGTGGACCGGTTCCTGAAGGACCTCGAAACCGCCTCGCGTGACCTCGGGGAGCTGACCGAACTGGCCCGGCGCCAGGAGGGTGCCGAGGCAGGCCAGGCCGGCAGGGACCTGGGACAACAGCTTGAACGCGGCCAGATCGATGCGGCCATCGCCTCGCTCGAGCGCCTCGAGAAAATGATGCAGGAGACCCGGCCGGGAGACTCCGGCCGGGCCGAAGGAGCGGAGGAACTCCGGAACGCCCTCCCCTCGGCGGAGGGCTATGGCGAGGTCGCGCAACACCTCCAGCGAGCCCTTGAACGGTCCAACGGCAGGGATCCAGCCGAGGCGAGGAAGGAGCTGGCGGACGCCCGCAAGGCACTCGAGGCCCTCAGGGCCGATCTCCAGGACCTCCAGTCGCTGCGGTCGGCCATGACCGCCCTCGGCAAGGCCCGACAGGGGCTCTCAGGAGCGTCGGCCGAAGGGGGCGGCAAGGGCGCCGGCGGACGCAGTCGGGGACGCGGACGCGGAGGCTTCGGGGACTGGGCCGAGGACGATCCCTGGCGGATGCCCGAGGAGATCGCGGAGTCGTGGGACAACTCCGGGCTCTCCCGAGCCAACACCGCCGGTCGAGGAATCTCCGATCGTGCGACCACGAAGCCTGAGTCGCTCAACCCCACGCGTCCCCGCGGTCAGTTCCAACCTGGCAAGGCCATGCCCAGCATCAGGGTCAAAGGCTTGAACCTCCGGGGTGAGAGCCGGGTGGGCTACTCCGAGGCTGTCGAGGCCGCACAGTCCGAGGCCCAGTCCGCCCTGAGCGAGGAGTCCATCCCGAAAGCCTATCGCAACGCCGTCCGGGACTACTTCGACGATCTCAAGCGCTGAGCCCCAGAAGTGAGGGGACTCACACGAAGACGCGGACAACAGCAACGGTAGGGCTGTGCTCCGCCACGGCCCCATCTCGATCCGATACGCGTCGTGCACCCGTGAAGCGGGATGGGGTCCTCTCACGCGTCAGAGGAACCCGGCTAGGCCGACCGGTCCGCCAGACCCTCGCGGGGAAGATGGGGACGCAACGGAGCGCGTCCGGGGTGGGCGCTCCCGCGCCCAGTGACGCAGGGCAATGCATCACCCACCCCTGCAGACCTGCGGTCTGCGGTTTCAGACTCTCGACACTCAACGTCCCGTCGGCCCGCGTCTCCGCGTCACCGTGTGGGTCCCCCGGACCGTCCTTTGCCCTTTGCTACGAGCTCCTGCAGCTTAGGATCCGGACACGGCATGCGGCGACACCTCACGTTATCCCTCCTGATCGGGTGGCTCCTGATGCTGTCCCTCGGGGCCGACGAGGCCGCTGCGCCTGTCTGGGTGGGTCTGACGTGGCCCAAGGGGGCGCGGTCAATCGATGCCCGGATTCCAGGATGGCCGTTGACCCGGGTGGCGGCACGGATCTCCGCCGCGACGGGATGGGAGGTGTTCCTCGAACCCGGGTCGGACCGTCCGGTCCGTGCGACCTTCACCAACCTGCCGCCGGCCGAAGCCCTGCGCCGACTGTTCGGCGGACTCAACTTCTCGCTGCAACCCCAGTCCAAAGGGCCCTCCCGACTCTACATCTACGCCTCGGACCGGGATCGTGCAGTGCAACGCATCGTGGCTGACGATCAGAAACCCGGTCGGATCCCGAACGAGGTCATCGTCCGGCTGAAACCCAATTCCACACTGACCATCGAGGAGATCGCGGCGGCGGTCGGCGGTCGGCTGATCGGCAAGGCCCCAGCCCTGCGGGCGTACCGGCTGCAGTTCGACACCGCCGAGGCGGCCGAGGCGGCCCGGAAGAAGATCGCGGAGATGACCGAGGTCGCCGCGACCGAGAACAACTACCGCTGGGAGGCGCCGGATGCTCCCGAAGGATCCCCAGCCGGCAGCGCCACGCCCCCTGCGACCGGCAGTGCTTCCCTGAAACCGCGCCTCGCCCCGGACGGCAAGGACACCGTGGTGGGCATCATCGACACCGCCGCGCAGCCGATGGGTGCGGACAAGGAGGCGTTCGTGCTGTCGCGGACCGACCTGGTTGAGGGCCGTTCGTCGGATCCCGGCATATGGCACGGGACCGCGATGGCGGAGGAATTCCTCAGGGGAGTTTCCATGACCGACACGGCCGCCGGCGGCTCCGCCGTGCGCCTGCGTCTGTACAACGCCTATGGGGCGAATGAGACGGCCACCAGCTTCGATGTAACCCGGGGCGTGCTCCAGGCGGCGGACGATGGCGTACGCATCCTGAGCCTGAGCCTCGGGGGTCCAGAACCCAGCCCGATGCTCCAGGAGGCGCTGGCCTCGTTTGCCGAACAAGGTGGACTCGTTTTCGTCGCCGCCGGCAACCAGGGCAGCGAGGCTCCGTTCTATCCCGCGGCCGATCCCCGGGTGATCGCGGTGACCGCCGTCAACCGGGAGGGCGGCCCCATGCCCTGGGCGAACCGGGGAAACTATGTCGACGTCGGCGCCCCGGGCGTCACCTACATCCCCTTCCAGGGCCAGACCTGGGTCGTCCGCGGGACCTCGCCCGCCACCGCCCTGACCGCCGGCATGGCCGCAGGCTATGCCGACCGCACCGGTGCACCCCTCGGGGCGGTCCGGGACACCATCCTCCGGGATCTCTCCTTCCAGCCCAAACCCTGATCGGGCGCGGCGTGGATACGCCGGGCTTCTCTCCATCTCCCGGGTGCGCGGGCCATCCGGGCATAAAAAACCCCGCCCTGGCCGTATGAGACAGGTCCCTTCTACCGAAGAGACCAGGTGGGAACAGCGGGCAGCCTGCCGCCTTCCTATAAAGGAGGCCTGGCGTGGGACTGCTTAGGTAACCGCTTTGATGTTCCCGAGGTTGAGATAAGGTCGAAGGACGCTGTCTCGATTCACGCACCGGGCAGGGAAAACTGAAAAGGAACAACCGACGGCCAGACGCTAGGCCTCGCGTCGGACCGGTTCAAGCCCGACCCTCGTCCCTTTTTTCACCGGGGGGCGATCAACGTCTGGCGTGACCCCGTGAGCCATGGAGGCCGCCGCTAGGCGAGGAGTTCCTTCACCACGCGGCTTTCCTCGACACCGGTCAACCGCTGGTCGAGCCCCTGGTACTTGTACGTGAACCGGTCGTGCCGGATCCCCAGCAGGTGCAGCACGGTGGCGTGCAGATCCCGGATGTGCACCGGGTTGTCGACGATGTTGTACGAGAAGTCGTCCGTCTCGCCGTAGACCGTTCCGCCTTTCGCCCCGCCGCCGGCCATCCACATCGAGAAGCAGCGCGGATGATGGTCTCGGCCATAGTTGTCCTTCGAGAGTCCGCCCTGGCTGTAGATGGTGCGGCCAAACTCGCCACCCCAGATGATGAGGGTGTCGTCGAACAGGCCTCGCGCCTTGAGATCGGTGATCAGGCCGTAGATGGGACGGTCGATGTCCTGGCACTGCATGGGGAGCCTCCCGGCGATGTTGCCGTGGTGATCCCAGTTGTTGAGATAGACCTGAACGAATCGGACGCCGCGCTCGACGAGCCTCCGGGCGAGCAGGGCTGTGTAGCCAAAGCTGCCCGGCTTGCGGGCCGACTCGCCGTAGAGCTCGTAGGTGGACGCCGGCTCGTTGGCCACCTGGGTCAGCTCCGGAACGCTCGACTGCATCCGGAAGGCCATCTCGTACTGCTGGATCCGGGTCTCGGTCTCGGGATCCCCCAGGCGCCGGTGCTCGAGCTCATTGAGGCGACGGAGTCCATCGAGCTGGAGCCGTCGGAGATCGGAGGGCACCCCGGGTGGGTTGTTGATGTAGAGGATCGGATCGCCGGCGCTACGGAAGGAGACCCCCGCATGCTCCCCGGGCAGGAAGCCGCTCGACCACAGACGGGCGCTGATCGCCTGGATCTGTTCCTTGTTCGTAGGCTCCGCGACGAGCACCACGAAAGTCGGGAGGTTCTGGTTCATCGACCCCAGCCCGTAGCTGACCCAGGACCCCATGCAGGGTCGACCCGAGTTCATGTTGCCGGTCTGGATGTAGGAGATGGCCGGTTCGTGGTTGATCGCCTCGGTGTGCATCGACCGGATGAGGCAGAGGTCGTCGACGACCTTGGCGGTGTTCGGGAGCAGCTCGGAGTTCATCCAGAGCCCGTTCGACCCCACTTGGCTGAATCTGAACTTCGACGGGGCGATTGGGAACCGGGACTGTCCCGAAGTCATGGTCGTGAGCCGCTGTCCCTTGCGGATGGATTCGGGCAGGTCCTTGTCGTACCAGTCGACCATCTTGGGCTTGTGGTCCCAGAGGTCCATCTGGGCGGGACCGCCGACCATGTGGAGGTAGATGACCCGCTTGGCCTTGGGGGCGAAGTGCGGCAGGAGCGTCTCGACGGGGGCGCCCTCGGTGGCCCACGTCCGAAGCCCGTCGCCGAGCAGGCTCGAGAGGGCGGCATAGCCGAGCAGGTGTCGACCGCGGCCGAAGAAGTGACGTCGGGTCTCGCGGCGAGCAAATTCAGTGATGGGGTCCATGGAATTGGTCTCCTTTGGGGTTGCGGCTCATTTGTTGAGGACCTCGTCGAGGTTGAACAGCTGGTTGGCCACGAGAGTGAGAGCGGCGAGGTCCGGGGTGGGAACACCGCCGGAGGGCCTGAGTTCGCCAATGCCCATGAGCTGGTCGGCGGCCTCGGGATGCCCGCGATAGAATGCGGAGAATTCGTCGAAGGACCTGCGGACCATCCCTTGCTCCTCCGGGGTCAACGGCCGCATGAGGAGCCGTTCCGAGACCCGCTCCAACGCGCGGTGAGGGTTCGCGGACGCCTCAGTCCAGGACATCTCCGCCAGACGTCGTGCCGCCTCAATGAACTGGGGATCGTTCAGGGTCGCCAAGGCCTGGAGCGGGGTGTTCGTCCGCTCGCGTCGGGTGCACGACACCTCGCGGCTGGGCGCGTTGAAGATTTCCATCGATGCCGGGGGCGCGGCGCGTTTCCAGAAGGTGTAGAGGGAACGACGGTATAGGGCATCGCCCGAATCCCGCTCGTAGCGCTTCGTGTTGCTCTCGGGCATCGCAACCGCCTCCCAGACACCCTCGGGCTGGTAGGGTTTGACGCTGGCACCGCCGACCTTGGGCACCAGGAGCTCGCTGGCCGCCAACGCGTAGTCGCGCACCATCTCGGCATCCATGCGGAACCTCGGTCCCCGGCTGACCAGACGGTTCTGGGGATCCTTCTCCAGCTTCTCCGGGGTGACCCGGGCGTCCTGACGATAGGCCTGGGACATCACCACCTGCTTGAAGAAGCGCTTCACGTCCCAGCCACTCTCGCGGAAGTCCACCGCCAGCCAGTCGAGGAGTTCCGGATTCACCGGGGTCTCACCCATGATGCCGAAGTCCTCGGTGGTCTTCACGAGACCGGTGCCGAAGAGCTCCTGCCAGAACCGGTTGACGGTGACACGGGCGAGTAGGGGGTTCTCGGGCGACACCAGCCAGAGGGCGAGGCCCATCCGGTTCCTCGGAGCGCCCTCGGGCAGCGGGTTCAGCGCCGCCGGGACATTGGCCTCGACCCGTTCGCCGGGCTTGTCGTACTGGCCGCGGGCGAGCAGGGCCGCCATGGGCTTGGAATCGGCCTTCTCCCGCTGGATGTGGGTCACGGGATTGCGTTGCCGGATTCCCTCACGTTCGGCCTCGAGTCGGGCGAGGGCCTCACGCGCCTGAAGCACCGGCTGGAACTGGGTACGGGTGAAGGTCTCCAACAACACGCCGCGGACCTCGGCGTTCCAGTCGGGAACGGGTTTCCCGACGACCTGGAGCAGGAGAGGATTCCGGGCCAGCGCCGTGACCTCCGTCGACGAAAGCACCCGGGAAAAAACCCGGACGTCCTGCAACGCGATGCCATCGAAGTGGTCGCCTCCAGACCGCTGCGCAAACGTCAGCGGCGCCCGGGCCCGGATGGTCCCGGTCAGGGGCTTGTCGGTCTCGATGGACACCGGGACCGGAATGCCGTCGACATGGATCGACACCCCTGAGGCCTTGCCGGAGCCGTCATAGCCCATCCACACGTGCTGCCACTGACCCTTCCGGACGATGGGGTCCTTGGTGGCCACCTTGATCGCACTGTCCGGCCATTTGTGGATGATGTGGGTGGCGAACTGGCCACCCTGGACCCAGAGGTCCCAGCCCCTGTAGGACTCCGACGGCGGATCCATCCGGGCCAACAGCGCGGCGGTGGCGTTGGAGTCGGCAGGCACCCGGATCCAACCGCCGAACGAGAAGGCCTGGTTCGTCTCGAACGCGCCGGCGTCCTCGACCCGGGCGGTGGCATCCTTGCCAAAGACAGGAGACGGTCCGAACAGGCCGTTGGTGCGAAGGGTGATCGGTCCGGCGGTCGGGACCTCGATCCCCTTCCCCGCGACAGTCACCGGGATCGGGTTCGTGTGGCCGGAGGCCAGTGCGGCCCGGAAGGTCTGGCCCGGGAGTTCCAACGCCGACTCGAGCGCTGGTTTCCGGAGGCTGCCAATCCAGTGCTCCATCGCGGGTCCAGCCTCCGAACGGGCCTGGTCGACAGCCTTCTTCGCGGCGTCGATCTGCCCCGGCAGCGCGGCCCACCGGTCGGCGTCGACGGGATCGGTCACGACGACCATGCTGGCGTTGGCGCCATCCTTCACATTGCCGTCGAACCCCGACTGCTGTGTGTTCCGGAAGAACGCCGCCATGGAGTAGAAATCCCGCTGGGTGAAGGGATCGAACTTGTGGTCGTGGCAGGCACTGCAGTTGGTCGTGAGCCCCAGGAAGACCCAGCCGGTGGTCGAGACCCGGTCGTTGGCGTAGCCGACGAGGTTCTCCTCCTCGATGGTGCCCCCCTCGTTGGTGGTCATGTTGCACCGGTGGAAGCCGGTGGCCACGAGCTGATCTTGGGTGGGATCGGGCAGGAGATCCCCGGCGATCTGCTCGACGACGAACCGGTCAAAGGGCTGGTTCCGGTTGAAGGCCGAGATCACCCAATCGCGATAGGGCCACATCTCACGATAGTTATCGAAATGCAGACCGTGGGTGTCGGCATACCGGGCGGCATCCAACCAGTAGCGGGCCCGATGTTCACCCCATCGAGGGCTATCGAGGAGGCGGTCGACCCAGCGCTCGTAAGCGTCCGGGGAGGTATCGTTTACGAAGGCCTCGACTTCCCCAGGCAGCGGAGGGAGTCCGGTGAGGTCGAGAGCCACCCGACGCGCCAGCGTCCGGCGATCCGCCTCCGGGTTCATCGTCAGCCCCTTGGCCGCCAGCTTCGCCGACACGAAGGCGTCGATGGGAGTATGCCCGGATGCCTTGGGTGCCGCGGGCCGCTCGGGTTTGAGGAAGGACCAGTGGGGCTGCCAGGCCGCCCCCTCGAGGATCCAGCGTCGGATCAGCTCCTTCTGCTCGGCCTTCAGCTCCTTGTGTGATTCCGGCGGCGGCATCAGTTCGTCGGGATCGGTGTGCACCAGCCGTTTCCAGAGGGCGCTCTGTTCGGGCTTCCCAGGCACCACCACCGGTCCCTCGCCCTTGGTCTGGCCGAAGAGACTTTCCCGGGTGTCGAGCCGCAGGCCCGCTTTGCGGGACCCGGGGTCGGGACCGTGACAGGCGAGGCAGTTCTCGGAGAGGAGGGGGCGGATATCCCGGTTAAACTGGAGATCCTGGGAGGCGCCGAGGACGAGTCCAGATCCGAGGACCAGGGGAATCCACCGGGCTGTCTTCAGCGGCCGCTGTCGGGAATCGAGCATGATATGACGGGTGCCGGAACCATCGTAGAAATGCACTTCCGACGATGTCCACCGGACGATCCACAGGTTCGGACGGCTTCCGGGGAACGCCTCATCAAAGAAACTCCCACCGGAACCCCAACCGGATCGGTGCGCGTGGTCCACTCCGGCGCCCGGGCGCCTGGCCATTGCTCAGCGGGCGCGGGTTGGCGTCGCCAGCAGATCCACCACCGAGATGCCTCGCAGCTCGAACAGGCGCCGGATCGTGTCCTCGATCAGGTTGTTCGGACAGCTGGCCCCGGCGGTGATGCCGACCGTGACGTCGCGGCCCATCGGATACCAGTCCCGGGTCTCGACCTCCTTGCAGGTGTGCTGGTTCCAATGCTCGATGGCATGGGCCGACTTCATCTTGGAGGCGTTCTTGATGAAGAAGGTGGGGAGGACCTTCTCGCCCATCTCGGCCAGATGTGAGGTGTTGGAGGAGTTGTAGCCTCCGACGACAATGAGGAGGTCCATCGGCTCCCGGAGCATCCGCTGCAGAGCATCCTGACGGTCCTGGGTGGCGCCGCAGATGGTGTCGAACACCCGGAAATGCTGGGCCAGCGCCGCGGTGCCATGCCGCTTCTCGATGGCGGCCCGGATGCGACGCTGCACCTCCTCCGTCTCTCCGCGCAGCATCGTCGTCTGGTTGGCCACGCCCACCGCGGCCAGGTGGACATCGGGATCGAAGCCCTGGGAGTAGGCGCCCCGGAACCGGTCGAGGAACCCCTGCCGATCCCCCCCGTTCACGATGTAGTCGCAGACAAAATCGGTCTCCTGGAGGTCGAACACGACGAGGTAGTGGCCGTTTCCATAGGCACCGGCCTGGGAGGTCGTCGCCTTGGTCTCCTCGTGCTTCGCCTTGCCGTGGATGATGCTGGTGACGCCGTCGCGGCTGTACTGGCGAACACGCTTCCAGACGCTCATCACATCACCGCAGGTGGTGTCGACCGTCTGGCACCCGGTGGCCTCGAGACGGCGTCGAGTCGAAACCTCGGTACCGAACGCCGGGATGATGACGACGTCGTCGGGTCCCAGCGACAGGCTGGCGATCTCCTCGTCGCTAGGCTTGGGGGAGATGGAGACGATGCCAAGGTTGCGGATCTGGTCGTTCACCTCGGGGTTGTGGATGATCTCGCCGAGCAGGAAGATGCGGGCGGGGTCCGGAAAGACGTTCCGGGCGGCGTAGGCCAGATCGATCGCCCGCTCGACTCCGTAGCAGAAGCCGAACTCCTTCGCGAGTTTCACGGTCAGACCCGCGTGCGACAGGAGGCCTCCCTGGGCCCGGATTCGCTCCACCAGCTCACTGCGGTAGTGGGCCACCACCTGGGCGGAGACGGCCTCCATGACATCGGGCCGGCGGAGGTTGATCTTTCTCGGGGAATTTTCGGGGGCGTTCGGGGGATTGGCGGACATCGTCGTTGGCACAGCCTAATCGAGTCGACCGGATCGTCGAGTGATCAGTGGAGGTGGTGCCCGGGCCTCAGGAGACGACCCAGTCGACGATTGCTTTCTGGACGTGGAGCCGGTTCTCGGCCTCGGCAAAGATCGTCTCGGCGTGGTCCTCGAGCGTGTCGGCGTCGATCTCCTTGCCCCGATAGGCGGGCAGGCAGTGCATGACGAGGGCACCGGGTCGGGCCCGTTTCACGAGGTCCCGGTTGATCTGGTAGCCGCTGAGATCACGGAGTCTCTGGGCGGACTCCGACTCCTTGCCCATGGACACCCAGACGTCGGTGTAGAGGAGATCCGCCCCGGTCGCCGCCCAGGGGAGGTCCCGGGTGAGCACCACGCGCCCACCGGTCTGGAAATACCAGCAGCGTGCATCGGCCGGGAGTCCCGGGATCGCTGCCCCGAGGGTTCCCCCGGCACGGACGAGGAGGCCGTCGGCCGGCTGGTACGAGGGCGGCGCCGCCAGCCGCAACTCGAAGCCGAGCCGGGCTGCCGCGAAGATCCAGCTAACGGGAACATTGCACGCCGCGTCCCCGACAAAGGTGACGACCTTCCCGACGATTGGCTCGCCTCGCCGTTCCTCGAAGGTGTGGATGTCGGTCAGGATCTGACAGGGATGCTCGTCGTCTGTCAGGGCGTTGATCGTCGGGACACCGGAGAATCGGGCGAACACCTCGACATCCGATTGCGCGAAGGTCCGGATGACCGCCCCATGGACCATGCGACCCAGCACACGGGCCGTGTCCTGGATGGGCTCGCCCCGACCGAGTTGGATGTCGTTGGCGTTGAGAAAGAGTACGTTGGCGCCAAGTTCCCGGAGGCCGACCTCGAAGCTGACGCGGGTGCGGGTGGAGGACTTGCTGAAGATCATCGCCCAGGACTGGCCCTCGAGCGGCCTCGCGTGGGAACGCCGATTGCGTTTGAAGCCGTCCACCCGGTCGAGGATCGACCGGAAATCCCCGACGGTGAGCGACTCGAGACTCAGCAGATGTTTCATCAGACCCTTTCAGCTCGCGGCGAAAGCCGGAGACTGAAGCGTCATCCGGGGGCCTTGTGAATCGAAATTCTTGTTGTAACCCAAGCCCGGGGCGGCCCGAAGCCGGCATCGGGGCATCGGACCAAGGTCCCCAAAAGTCCCCGGTTCCGTTTTGGACTCCGATCCGCTAGGCTCTCACCAGTGATGCCGACGCCCACCCGTTCCGAGAAGCGCATGCTGCAGCTGGTGCTGCTGCTGGCGGTTTCCGGACTCGTCGGCAAGGTCTGGCTCCGGACCCGTCCCCCTTCCCCGGAACCGCCGGCCATCGCACAGGGCGTTGGCGGGATCCGCTGATCATGGCGCAGGTCAACCTCGATTCACTCCTCAACCCGGTCCTGGAGCGCGATCCGCGCTACGCCAGGGCCGCATACCACTTTGTCTGCGAGGCCCTCGACCACACCCAGGGTCTGCGCGGCTCCACACCGGGACGGAAGACCCACGTGACCGCCCAGGAACTGCTCGAGGGGATCCGCCAGTATGCGCTCCAGCAGTTCGGCCCCCTCGCCTACACCGTCCTCGACGAGTGGGGGGTGAGGTCGTGTCCCGATTTCGGCGAGATCGTCTTCAACCTCATCGACCACGAGATCTTCTCCAAGACGGACACCGACTCCCGGGAGGACTTCCGGGAGGGCTTCGATTTTGAGGGTGCGTTCCGACGCCCCTTCACCCCGGGCCAGGCACTGTCGCAGGGGGAGTCCTGACGTCCCGACGCCCTGTCGCCCCAGGTACCCACCCCCGGTCCAGCCCCCCGGGACCCGCCCATCCGTCACGGCGCGGATGCCGGGGCGGGATCGACCCACAACTCCTCCTCCCCGACACTTGATTCCAATGACCTCCACCCCCTCCTCCCCGACGACCGACGGCGTTGTCCTGACGACCCTCCCCAACGGTTTCCAGCTGATACTGAAGGAGGATCACAGCGCGCCGGTGGTCAGCGCCCAGGTCTGGTGCCGTGCAGGAAGCATCGACGAGGGGCGTTGGCTGGGGGCGGGTCTGTCACACGTCCTAGAGCACATGCTCTTCAAGGGCACCTCGACCCGACCGGGGGCCCGGATCGACCAAGAGGTCCAGAGCGCCGGCGGCTACATGAACGCCTACACGTCGTTCGACCGCACCGTCTACTGGATCAACGTTCCGAACACCGGCGCCCGGGTCGCCATCGACATCCTGTGCGACATCGTCCAGAACGCAACGCTGCCCGAGGACGAACTCGTCAAGGAACTTGACGTCATCCGGCGCGAGATGGACATGGGACAGGACGACCCCGGCCGCCGCAGCGGGAAGCGCCTCTTCGAGACGGCCTACGTCCGCAGCCCCTACCGGTACCCGGTCATCGGCATCCCTGACATCTTCAACCGCATCACACGGGCCGACCTGCTGGCCTACTACTCGGAGAAATACGCACCCAACAACTGCTTCCTTGTGGTGGTAGGTGACTTCCAGGTGTCCGAGGTGGTGGACCAGGTCACGAAGGCCTTCACCGGGAGCGGGGCCCGGGCTGTCCCACCGGCCCCTGTGATCCCGGAGCCTCCCCAGACCGCCCCCCGGGAGGTGGTGGAGGAGGCCCCGGTCGAGCTCTGCCACTTCCACATGGCCTGGCATATCCCGGACGTCCGCCATGAGGACGCCCCCGCGCTGGAGGTGCTGGCGACGCTGGCCGGACACGGGCGGAGCTCGCGGCTCTACCGCGAGGTCCGCGACCGAGCCGCACTGGTGCATTCGGTGAGCGCCTGGACCTATTCGCCCGGGCACGAGGGGCTGTTCGGGGTCAGCGGGACCTGTGACGGCCCGCGGTTGTCGGAGGCCCGGACCGCCATCCTCGGGGAGCTGGAGCGGATGAAGACCGAGCGGGTGGGAGGCGATGAGCTCTCCAAGGCCCTCAAGCAGTTCACCGCTGGAGCCCTTGCCAGCCGGAAGACGATGGAGGGCCAGGCCGAGGACCTCGGCTCGAACTGGATGCGGGCCCATGACCTTGGATTCAGTGAACGCTTCCTGGAGGCGATCCGCCGGCTCACCCCCGCCGACCTCCAATCTGTGGCCCAGCGCTACCTGACGGAGGCGAACCGGACCGTCTACGGCCTCGTCCCGGAGGGCCAGGTCCCCAGGACCGTCTCCCGCCCGACGACCGTGTCGGAGAACCCGGTCCGACTGACCCGGCTGCCCAACGGGCTGCGGCTGCTGGTGAAGGAAGACCATCGCCTGCCCTTCGTGGAGTTCCGTCTCGCCCTGCATGGCGGACTGCTCAGCGAATCGGAGTCCGACTCCGGCATCGGCACCCTGCTCTGTCGGATGCTCTCCAAGGGGACCCATCACCGGAGCGCCGATCAGCTGGCCGCGGCCATCGAGGGCCTTGGGGCCAGTCTGGAGCCCTTCGCCGGAAACCACAGCATGGGGCTCACGGGCGAGTTTCTCCGGGAGGATTTCGCGACCGGGCTCGACCTGCTCACCGACGTCCTCCTCAACCCCGCCCTGCGTCCGGACGCCCTCGAGCGGGAACGGGCTGCCCAGCTCGCCGCGATCCGGGGACAGCGCGACCAGCTCCTCAAGTGCGCCTTCACGGCCATGCGCCGCGGCCTGTTCGGACCCCGGGGCTACGGTCTCGACCTCGCCGGCACCGAGTCGTCGGTGAATGCCCTCAACCCCAGTACGCTCGGGGCCTTCCATCGACGCTGGATCACCCCCTCCAACGCCGTGCTCGCCGTCTATGGCGATCTCCAGGCCGATGCGGCGATCGAGGCAATCCAGGCCTCGCTCGGGTCGTGGACCGGTGCGGCCGTCACCCCAGACCTCAGCGGAGGGGTCGGCATCCACCAGGCCCGGCACCTCGAGACCCGGGACAAGGAGCAGGCGGTGATCGCCCTGGGGTACCCGGGGACGACCTTCGACAACCCCGACCGCTACGCGCTGGAACTGCTCCAGGAGGCCTGTTCGGACATGGGTAGCCGGCTGTTCCTGCGGATCCGGGACACGCTCGGGCTCGCCTATTACGTGGGGGCCTCGCACTTCGTCGGCCGCCGCCCGGGCTACTTCGCCTTCTACTGCGGCACCGCACCGCAGCACTGCGAGCAGGTGGAGTCGGAACTGCGGGCGCAGGCGGAGCTGCTGCGGACCGGAGGCCTGACCCCCGAGGAGCTGGCCCGGGCCAAGGCGAAGGTCATTGGACAGAGGAAGATCGCCCGACAGGATCTCGGGCACCAGGCCATGACCGCCGCCCTCGATGAGCTCTACGGGCTCGGCTACCAACACGGGGACACCGAGGACGCCCGATTCGAGCAGGTGACCCTTGAGGAGGTCGCCGCAGTGGCAGGACGCTACCTTGTGTCCGACCGATCGGTCGTTTCAGTGGTCCGCGGTCAGGACGCCGGAGCGGCCTGATAGGCCTCCATGCCAACGCAGGAGCAGACGAGGTTCCGATCCCCGAAGACGTTGTCGACGCGTCCGACCGCAGGCCAGAATTTGAACTGGCGCAGGCCGGCCACGGGATAGGCGGCCTGTTCGCGGCTGTATGGCCGATCCCATCGGTCCGCCGACACCACCTCGGCGGGATGCGGGGCGTTCTTGAGCGGATTGTTCTTCGGATCCACTGCCCCGGACTCCACGGCCTGGATCTCGGCATGGATAGTGATCATCGCATCGCAGAACCGGTCCAGTTCCGCCTTCGACTCCGACTCCGTCGGCTCGACCATCAGAGTACCGGCGACCGGCCAGCTCAGGGTCGGTGCGTGGAATCCGTAGTCCATGAGCCGCTTGGCGACGTCCTCCGCCGTGACAGACTTGAACGGACGGAGGTCGAGGATGCACTCGTGGGCCACGAGGCCGTTCGACCGGTAGAGGGTCGGGAAGTGGTTCTCGAGACGTTTCGACACGTAGTTGGCGACGAGGATCGCCACCTCGGTCGCGCGGGTAAGACCGGTCGACCCCATCATGGCGATGTACATCCAGGGGATGACGCAGATGCTGGCGCTGCCCCAGGGGGCGGCACTCACGGCACCGATCGGGTCCTCGCCGCCGAGGTTCACGACGGCGTGTCCGGGTAGGAACGGCACCAGGTGCTCCGCCACACCGATGGGTCCGACCCCGGGTCCGCCTCCACCGTGGGGGATGCAGAACGTCTTGTGCAGGTTCAGGTGGCAGACGTCGGCCCCGATGATGGCCGGGGAAGTCAGGCCAACCTGGGCGTTCAGATTCGCCCCGTCCATGTAGACCTGTCCGCCCGCCTCATGCACCGCCGCGCAGATGTCGCGGATCGCCGTCTCGAAGACGCCATGGGTGCTCGGGTAGGTGATCATCAGACAGGATAGACGATCCCGATTCTGGTCGATCTTGGCCCGGAGGTCGGCGACGTCGATGTTGCCATCGCGGTCACAGGCGACCGGCACAACGGTCATGCCCGCCATCACCGCGCTGGCGGGATTCGTGCCGTGGGCGCTCGTCGGGATCAGGCACACCTGGCGGTGTCCTTCCCCGCGGGACTCGTGCCACGCGCGGATCACGAGAAGTCCCGCGTACTCGCCCTGGGACCCGGCATTGGGCTGGAGCGACACGCCGGCGAACCCGGTGACCTCGCATAGCCACTGTTCCAGCTCCCCGAAGAGCTGCTGGTAGCCCCGGGTCTGGGATACGGGGGCGAAGGGGTGGATCGCCCCGAACTCGGGCCAGCTCACCGGAATCATCTCGGAGGTTGCGTTGAGCTTCATGGTGCAGGAGCCCAAAGGGATCATCCCGTGGCAGAGCGAGAAGTCCTTCGACTCGAGCCGACGCAGATACCGCAGCATCTCCGTCTCGCTGTGGTACCGGTTGAACACCGGGTGCTGCAGGAAGGGACTGGACCGGATGGGAAGGACGGGGTGGACAGGCTGCAGCTGGGACAGGGAGAGCGCCGCGCCACCGGGGAAGAGCCGGAGCAGCTGCAGGACCTCCTCAGGGGTCGTAGGCTCATCGAGCGCGATGGACACCCGCGAGGCGTCGACCCGACGCAGGTTGATCCGTTGGGCCTCGGCGGCCCGGAGGACCGCCGCGGAGTCGGGCACCGCCACGGTGAGGGTGTCGAAAAAGGTCGTGTTGACCGGCGCCAACCCCAGCTTCTGGAGTCCCGAGGCCAGGAGCCCGGTCAGCTGGTGTACCCGCTGGGCGATCGCAGTCAGCCCCTCCGGCCCGTGGTAGCAGGCGTAGGCCATCGCCATGTTCGCCAGCAACGCCTGGGCGGTGCAGATGTTCGAGGTCGCCTTGTCCCGGCGGATGTGCTGCTCGCGGGTCCCCAGTGAGAGGCGCAGTGCGGGGCGCCCGAGGGAATCCTTCGAGACACCGACCAGCCGACCCGGCATCTGCCGCTTGTAGGCATCCCGGGTCGCGAAGAACGCGGCGTGCGGTCCCCCGTACCCGAGCGGCACGCCAAAGCGCTGGGCGCTGCCCACCGCCACATCGGCCCCGAACTCGCCGGGAGCCTTCAGGAGGGTGAGCGACAACAGGTCGGCCGCCACCACGAGGAGCATCCCGGCAGCCTTCACCGACCCGGCAAACGCGGCGAAGTCCGACACGGAGCCATCGGTGGACGGATACTGGATCAGGGCACCGAAGAAGGTCCGGTCCGGCTGGAACGTTCTCCAGTCCCCGACCACCACTTCGAATCCCAGAGCCCGGGCGCGGGTGCGGACCAGGTCGATGTTCTGGGGATGGCAGTCTGCCGCCACGAAGAACCGGGAGGGCACGACGGCGCCGGCGGCCTCCCCTTCCTTGACCCGGTGACAGAGCATCATGGCCTCGGCGCAGGCCGTGGACTCGTCGAGGAGCGACGCGTTGGCGATCTCAAGCCCCGTGAGATCGCACACCATCGTCTGGAAGTTGAGCAGGCCCTCGAGCCGCCCCTGGGAGATCTCCGCCTGATAGGGGGTGTAGGAGGTGTACCAGCCCGGGTTCTCGAGGATGTTCCGGAGGATGACGGGCGGCGTGACAGTCCCGTGGTAGCCCATGCCGATGAACGACCGGAAGACCTGATTCTTCGACGCGACTCCCCGGAGCCGCGCGAGGGCGTCGGACTCGGACAGAGGGGCGGGGAGGTTGAGCGGGGAGGACAGCCGGATCGGAGCCGGCACCGCCCGGTCGATCAGGTCCCCAAGCGATGCCATCCCGAGGAACCGGAGCATCTCCTGCTGTTCGGTCTCCGACGGACCGAGGTGACGGTGGAGGAATTCGGACGAGGCGGACGGGGATGGGCTGGCGCTCACGGTGATGGAAGAAGCCGGCGGCTGCCGGAAACAGGCCGCGACGTTACGGCCGGACGGGGTCCGTGCAAGCGCTCAGTGCCCCGGAGACCGCCGATGTGATGCGGCAACTCGAACCCCTCAGGACCGACGCTTCCACTCCACCTTTGGGGGTTCCGGGAGTCCCAACACCCGATAGGCGGTCCGGAAGTGCATCTTGGCCACTTGGCGCAGCCCCGTCTCGCCATGCCGCTCCACCAATCGACGTCCCGCCTCCTCCACCGCGGCGGACGCCCCCTTCGGCAGCGTCACCCCCAAAGTCTCCCCAAGACGCTTCAGCCGCTGGACAAACTCGTCACGCGCGAGGATCGACGCCGCCGCAACGGCCAGGTCCTCCTCGGCCCGGTGGCGCTGGACCAGCTCGATCTCACGTCCCAGCGACATGAGCGCCTTGGCGACCGTGTCCTTGTCCTGGGCGAACTGGTCGCTGATGGCTCGCACCGGGGCCGGGACCATCCGGTGGCGCTGCAGAAGCAGGTTTTCGATCACCCGGGCATGCCCCCAGGCCAGGACCCGGTTCACCGATCCATTGCGCTGGTGCATCCGGTTGTAGGCCTCGTTCCCGATCGTCACAACAGTATGGACGCACCCGGGAGTCTCACGGATGCGGGTCGCGAGATCGGCGATCCGGGAATCGCTGCCAATGTTCTTGGAGTCCTGGATCCCAGCGTCCTTCCAGGCCCGGACGACGTCGGCGTTGACGTAGACCCCCGCGATACAGAGGGGACCGAAGAAGTCGCCCTTGCCGGATTCGTCGACACCGAGTCGCGGCAGCAGACGTTCCGGCTCGACCTCCTCCTCGTAGCCCAGCCGGGCGCTCCCAAGGATCTCGGGCTCCAGCACGAACTCGACGAACTCCCGGGTGCCCTTGCCCTGGACGACGACCTTGCCGGACGCGTAGAGGGTCACATTGAAGTCGGGCTTCACCCCGCTGACCCGGGCATGGGCGACCTCCCGGAGCTTGAAGTTCCCGTCCCGGATCAAGGCCTCCAGCCGGTCCATCTGATCCCGGTCCAACTTGGCGGTGTAGGTCGTCACCCCGGCGAGGTTCGGGATTCGGCCCACCGATCACAAACACTCTCTGGTCCGGTACCACGCCGTAGGGACAGTGGATCGACAGATCCCACCCTGGGCAGAAACCCCGCGCCGGGTGGACCCTGAGTTGGGAGTTGAGGGAGTGCGGGGTGCCCCGTACGGTGCGTCTCCAGTTTCGACGCCCCCGTGGCGTCCCCCAATGAAACACCATCTGGATTTCGAAAAGCCGATCCTCGAGCTGCAGCAGAAGCTTCAGGATCTCCGGCAGCACCCCGAGAACCACTCCATGGGGTTCACCTGGGAGGAGGAGATCGGACAGCTTGAGCGCAAGCTCGACGAGGCCCGACGGCAGATCTACTCCAACCTCACCCCGTGGCAGAGGGTCCAGCTGGCCCGGCACCCCAAACGGCCCTACACGCTCGACTACATCCAGCTCGCCCTGACCGACTTCGAGGAGCTCCACGGGGACAGACAATATTCGGACGACCGGGCCGTTGTCGGCGGGTTTGCCCGGCTCGGGGGCGAACCGGTCATGGTCATCGGCACCCAGAAGGGCCGGGACACCAAGGAGAACATCCTCCGGAACTTCGGTTCCGCTCATCCGGAGGGGTATCGCAAGGCCCTCCGCCTGATGAAGATGGCCGACAAGTTCGGGCTGCCGATCGTGACACTGATTGACACCGCAGGGGCCTATCCTGGCATCGGCTCCGAGGAGCGGCACATCGGGGAGGCCATCGCGGTGAATCTCCGCGAGATGATGCTCCTCGAGGTCCCCATCCTCGCCGCCGTCATCGGCGAGGGCGGGTCGGGCGGAGCCTTGGGCATCGGGGTGGCCGACCGCGTCTTGATCCTCGAGAACGCCTACTATTCCGTCATCAGCCCCGAGGGATGCGCCGCCATCCTCTGGAAGGACCGGGCCGCTGCCGCCAAGGCCGCCGCCGCCCTCCGCATCACCGCGACGGATCTCAAGGCGCTTGGACTGGTCGACGAAGTCGTCCGGGAACCCGAGGGCGGTGCCCATCAGGATCCGGCCGCGACGGCCGTCCACCTCAGGGAGACGCTCCTCAGGCATCTCAACGAGGTCCGGGCCCTGCCGGCCAAGGATCGTCTGTCGGTCCGCTACGCCAAGTTCCGGGCCCTCGGACACGTCCACCAGCCCATCCCGGCGCCTGCCGCCTGATCCGACCCATGGCGGAACTTCCCCCGCTCACCTTCAACCCCATCCTCAAGGAACGGATCTGGGGAGGCCGGCGGCTCGCAGAGACCTTCGGTAAACCGCTTCCCGAATGCGTCCCGATCGGTGAGTCCTGGGAGATCACCGACCGGCCCGAAGGCGTCTCCGTCGTCGCCTCGGGCTCCTTTGCCGGCCGCGACCTGCGGTGGCTGATGGCCCACCACGGACATGACCTCCTGGGACGCGCCACCGCCCCCGACGAGCGGTTTCCATGGCTTATCAAGCTCCTCGACTGCACCGACGACCTCTCCCTCCAGGTGCATCCCCCGGCCCACAAGGCCGCCACGCTGCGCGGGGAACCCAAGACCGAGATGTGGTACTTCGCCGACACACGTCCGGGATCACGCATCTATGTCGGCCTCCGAAAGGGGGTCACCCGTGATGGGTTCTTGCGGAAGGTTTCCAATGGGACCGTGGCCGACTGCTTCCACGCCCACGACACCCGCCCCGGGGACGCGATGTTCGTCCCGAGCGGACGGGTCCACGCCCTCGGCGGAGGCAACCTGGTCTTCGAGATCCAGCAGAATTCCGACACCACCTACCGCGTGTTCGACTGGAACCGGGTCGGTCTCGACGGGAAGCCTCGGGATCTGCACCTCGAGGCCTCCATGGCCTCGATCGACTTCGATGACTTCGAGCCGGGACTCATCGACGCCACTACCCACTCCCGGGAAACCGGCAGCCTCCGGGAACTGGTGCGGCATCGCCTGTTCCATATCGACGAGCTGCAGGTCGAGGCGGATGGGACCCTTCCCGATCCGAGGCTCCCTGGAACACCAGGGGTGCTCGGGGTCGTCCGGGGACACCTGACCGCGTCGGGCGGCGGTGAGACGGTGGACATCCAGGCCGGGGGATTCGTCCTGCTCGGGGCGTCCCTGCGGACGCCGACCCTCATCGCACAGCGCGGATCGGTCCTGCTTTCGGTCACGCCGGGGTTCTGAGACGCCCTCGGCCCGACACCTCTGCTTGGGCCGGTGGATCGGGCACCTGCCACTGGACGCTTCGGACATCGACGGGCATCGTCGCGTCAGCCTCGGACGATCCCATGGAAAAGCCTCCCACGAAGCCCTCGCCTCCCGGCAAGGGGATGATCAGCGACGAGACCCTCCGACGGTCCTCCCTGCTCCGGCAGCTGATCAACGACCGCTACTTCCGGTTCGGTCTCGCGCTGGTAACCCTCCTCGTCGCCTCCACCGCCATCCTTCTGCCCAAGGGATTCCGGTCGACACCCGAAGGATTCCTGCCCGTCATCCACGTTGCCCTGCTGGACAAGATCCAGGCCCGGTCGCTGTCGAAATCGGCTCAGTCATCTGAAACCGCCGGCCAGATGGATGCCGCCATTCTGGGATGGCAGCTTGCCGTGGCCAACGACCCCGGCGATCCCGCGCTTTCCAGGGGTCTCGTCACGCTCATCGCCCGGCAACCGGTACCGGACAAGCGACACCTCCGATCCGGGGCCAGCCACGCCCTCTGGCTGCTGCGTCTGACCCGCACCAACCGCGATGATCTCGATCTCGCGGCCCGGCTGTTCAGCCTCTACGGACAGGATAGCTACGTGGCCAGCCTGCTGCGTCCGATCGAGACGAATCTGACCCCGGTACAGGCCCGGGAATACCTCAAATCACAGTTCCACCTCGGCTACATGGACGCCTTCGGCACCACCTGGGATCGATACCGGAAGGACGTGGAGAATGCCGCAGAACTGCCCCTGTACCGGGCGGCTTGGGAGGCGGGATGGGGGCCAGCCGAGACGCTGCATCCGGGAGCCGAACGCCTGGCCCAGGCGCGTCAGGATCCGGCGACCACGGTTCTGGCCAACCGCCTCACCCTTTCGGTGGCCTTCTCGCGGGCCGACATCGATGCCTATCAGCAGTCGCTCGCCGCGATTGTCGACCGCCATGCCGACCGCGTGTCGGACCACCTCAACCACTGGCGGCTGTTGGTGAACGCCGGCCGGCGGGAGCGCGCCGCGGAGCTGGCCCAGGGGTATTCGAACCCTCCGGACAGTCCCTCCGATGCCCTCCAGATGACGGATCTGTATCTCGAACTGGGACTCACCCCGTTCGCTGCGGACTTCCTCGAGAAACAGGTGGCGCGGTTCGACTTCAACCCGGAGATCTGGCAGCGGCAAGCCGACCTGCTCATCCAGCTCAAGCGGTGGGACGACCTCCGAGCACTGGCCATCGGGCTACGGGCTCTGGAGCGGATCTCACCCGACCTCAACAGCTACGCCTGGATGCTTCAGGGCATTGCCGAGCTGCAGGTGGGCAAGACCGGACCGGCAGAGACCGCCTTTGCCCGGTGCGTCGATTTCCCGCCCAACAACCCCCTCACCAGCTACCGGATGGCCCAGCTCCTGAACAGGCACGGTCAGCACACCCATGCCACGGCGCTGCTCCGGAAGCTCGAGAAGGAATTCGGGGGGATGGCCCAGTACTGGTTCCAGGTGGTCAGTGCCGCCTACCAGGCCCGGCAGTTCGAGGTCATGCGCCAGGCTGCGGCAAAAGGCTACGAGCTCGCGACTAACAACCCGATCTTCATCAACAACTACGCCGCGGCCCTGCTGATCGAACGCACCAACGCCCCGCTGGCCATTGAGCTGACCCTCCGCCAGCTCGGGAAGGATCCCACCAGCCGGGCTGCCCAGATCAATCACGCACTCGCCCTCCTCCAGAACGGACGGCTGGACGATGCCGCCGAACAGCTCGACCGGATCGATCGTAGGGGACTCGAGAGTTCCTACCGGACCCAGCTCCAGCTGGGCTACTTCGAGCTCAATGCCCGCCGGGGCAACGCCGCCGCCGCCCTGTCGGCCTATCAGGAGATCGAGCCCCGATTCCTGATGCCCCCGCAGGCCCGCTGGGTCGAAGAGACCCAGAAACGGCTCGCCCAGAAGGGCTGAGGGACCACGTCCAACCCTGGCGGGTTCGCAGTGCCCTGCGGAACCGGGCGCACCGCGCCCGCCTCCCCCCTGCGGCCCAGACCTCGTGGGATTGCGGACCCAGCCCAAGGGTCTCCCCAGCCAAAACCTCAGTTGCACCCCTCGACCCCAATGGGTGCTCCGCACCCGGTGCTGCAGGGCACTGCAGCACCCACCCAGCCTCCGGACCCACCGAGGCCCAACCGCGATCGGTGCCGGTGGGTTTCGCAGTGCCCTGCGGAACCGGGCGCACCGCGCCCGCCTCGCCCCTGCGGCCCAGACCTCGTGGGATTGCGGACCCCAGCCCAAGGGTCTCCCCAGCCAAAAACGTAGCTGTACCCCACGACCCCAGTGGGTGCTCCGCACCCAGTGCTGCAGGGCACTGCAGCACCCACCCAGCCTCCGGACCCACCGAGGCCCAACCGCGATCGGTGCCGGTGGGTTTCGCAGTGCCCTGCGGAACCGGGCGCACCGCGCCCGCCTCGCCCCTGCGGCCCAGACCTCGTGGGATTGCGGACCCCAGCCCAAGGGTCTCCCCAGCCAAAAACGTAGCTGTACCCCACGACCCCAGTGGGTGCTCCGCACCCAGTGCTGCAGGGCACTGCAGCACCCACCCAGCCTCCGGACCCACCGAGGCCCAACCGCGATCGGAGCCGGTGGGTTTCGCAGTGCCCTGCGGAACCGGGCGCACCACGCCCGCCTCCCCCCTGCGGCCCAGACCTCGTGGGATTGCGGACCCAGCCCAAGGGTCTCCCCAGCCAAAACCGCAGTTGCACCCCTCGACCCCAGTGGATGATCCGCACCCAGTGCTGCAGGGCACTGCAGCACCCACTTGGCTCCGGACCAGCCCGCCCGGCGATACCACGACCCGTCCTACTCGTATCGGAGCGACTCGATCGGATCGAGGTTCGCCGCCTTCCAGGCCGGATAGGTCCCGAAGACCACGCCCACGAGCGAACACACCCCAAGTCCGATCAGAGCCCAATCCCACGGCAGGACCGCAGGAACCTTCAGTAGGATCGGCACGACATTGCCCACCGCGATCCCAAGGACCACCCCGAGGATGCCGCCAATCTCGCTCAAGACGACCGCCTCGAGGACGAACTGGGTCATGATGTTCCGTTTCTTGGCCCCGATCGCGCGCCGGATCCCGATCTCGCGGGTCCGCTCCGTCACGCTCACCAGCATGATGTTCATGATCCCGATACCCGCCGCCACCAGGGCTATGCTGCTGATGATCCCGGCCCCCGCCCGCACCGCCAGGGTGATGGTCCGGAACTGCGTGATCAGCGAATCGTTCGACACAATCTCGAAGTCGTCCGGCGCCCCCGGGGGCGTCTTCCGTAGCTGACGCAGGATCCCCCGCGTCTGCTCCATCACATCCGGGAACGCCTCCTGGCTGGGGGCCTGGACCTGGATCGACAGCGGCGTCTCCCTCCCGTATCGGCGCAGCACCCAGGTGATGGGCACCGCGATGAAGCTGTCCTGGCTGGAGCCGAACAGACTCCCCTTGGGCTGGAGCACCCCAACGACGGAGAAGCGCATCCCCTTGAAGAGGATCGTCTGCCCGAGGGCCGATCCGAACGGGAACAGCTTCTTCGCCAGATCCGCCCCGAGCACAGCCACAGGCCGCGAGGCCTCCTCATCCGACTCCGCCAGCGCCCGCCCCTCCTCCACCACGAGGCTCCGGGTCTCGAAGGCCGGCGCGGACATCCCCCGAAGCGACACCGTCGGCGGGGTCTTGCCGTAGTCCGACGACGCCTCGCCGCGGTCGACCTCAGCCACCACGCCGACATGACGCGCCAGCGTCGCCCGCTGCTCGAGCTGGCGGGCCGTGTCCAGATAGAACCGCTTCCGGCGCAGATACTGGTCGATCGTCTCGTCGTCGTCCTCCACATGGATCGCCGGGAAGCGCTGGATCTGGAACGTGTGGCTGCCCAACTGGGCCATCTCCCGCTCGATGTTCCGCTGCAGGGCCTGGATCGCCGTCGCGACCAGGATGATGCTGAAGACTCCGATCAGGATGCCCAGGAGCGTAAGGGCAGACCGCAGCTTGTGGGCTCCGATCGCATGGAACGCCATGCCCAACGCCTCGCGAAGCTCCGTGCCAAGTGGGATCCGGGGTTTCATGCGGCTTCTATGCGGGACCTCACTCGGCCCTGAGGGCGTCCACGGGATCCATCCCCGCCGCCCGCCACGCCGGGAGGAAGCCACTCACCACGCCGGTGGCGGTCGAGATCAATAACGCCAGACCCACCAGCCACCACGGCATCGTCGCCGCCAGAAACTGGTCGATCACCAGCGTCAGGGGCCACGCGATGAGGATGCCAACCACACCGGCCCCGAGGGTGATCGACGCGGCCTCAACCAGGAACTGGACCAGGATCGTCCGACGCTTGGCTCCGATCGCCTTCCGGATACCGATTTCCCGGGTCCGCTCGGCCACGCTCACGAACATGATGTTCATGATCCCGATGCCGCCGACGAACAGCGACAGGCTCGTGATGAACAGGGCCACGAGGGCGATGGTGCCTCCGACGCGATTGAAGAAGGCCACGATGGCCTCCTGTTGGTTGATCGAGAAGTCGTCCGGCGCATCCGGCGGCACCCGACGGAGCTTGCGCATGATCCCGGTCAGCTCCTGTCGGGCTTCCTCCATCAGCTCGGGATTCCGTACCTTCACCGCGATGGAGAAATCCGGGAACCGGGTCATCTCCTCGGTGAACCGGGTGATCGGGATCACCATCTGGTTGTCGAGATTGGTCCCGTCGAAGAACGACCCCTGCTTGTCGAGCACCCCCACCACCTCGAAGGGCATCCCGTTGAGCTTGAGCCTCGACCCCACCGCGCCGCCGTAGGGAAAGAACTTCTCGGCGATGTAGGATCCGATCACGCAGACCGCCCGCCCCGCCTGAACGTCCCCGGGCGAGAGCCAGCGGCCGGCTGTCAGCGTGAGGCCCCGGACCTCAAGACTCTGGTCGGTGTTCCCAGCGACCCAGACCCCCTTGGCCTTGCGCCGGTCGAGCTGGACCGTGCCGCGACCGTTGCTCTCCACGCTCACCGCCTTGGCAAAGGTCGAGAGACGCTCGACGTCCCGGGCGTTCTGGAGAGTCAGCTCCTTCCGGTTGCGGCTCGCCCGCCACTCGGCCTCGCTCGAGAACCACGAGAACCGCTGGATGAAGAGCACGTCAGCCCCGATCGCCCCGACACTCTTCCGGAATGCCGAGTTGAGCCCCGTGATCGCCGTACCCATCAGGGTGACGGTCAGGATGCCGATGACGATGCCCAGCGTGGTCAGGCAGGTCCGGAGGACGTTCGACCGCAGCGAGGACCAGGCGATCTGAACCGCCTCGCGGAACTCCGAGGCGAGGGTCATGCGACGTGCAGGCTCGAGGCCCCGGCGCTGCGAGGCCTCGGGTTGATCTCGTCGGCGGCGATCAACCCGTCCCGGATGCGGATGATTCGCCGGGCATGCTGCGCGACGTCCTCCTCGTGGGTGACCACGATGATCGTGTTGCCGCGACGCGACAGCTGCTCGAACAGGCCCAGGATCTCCTCGCCAGTCCGGGAATCCAGGTTCCCCGTGGGCTCGTCGGCGAGGACGATGCTCGGGTTGTTGACCAGAGCCCGGGCCACCGCGACCCGCTGGCGCTGGCCGCCGGAAAGCTCGTTAGGACGATGGTTCATCCGTTCGGCCAGGCCGACGTTCGCTAACGCCTGACGCGCCCGTTCCAAACGTTCCTCCACCGACACCCCCGCATACACGAGGGGCAGCTCCACGTTGTGCAGCGAATCCGACCGCGCCAGGAGGTTGAAGCTCTGGAAGACAAACCCGATCTCGCGGTTCCGGACCTCCGCCAGGGCGTTGTCGTCCATGTCGGCGACATTCGTGCCATTTAGCTCGTAGGAACCGCTGTTCGGAGTATCGAGACAGCCCAACAGGTTCATCAGGGTCGACTTGCCCGACCCGGACGGACCCATGATCGCGAGGTACTCCCCTTTCTCGATGTCGAGGGAGACCCCACGCAGGGCGTGGACCGTCTCGGAACCCATCACATAGTGGCGGGTAAGATCGCGGATGCGGATCAGGGGCATGGGATCCTCGCGGTGACGCCGACTACGGGGAGGGTGGTGTCGCCGTATCCTTCGGCTGGTTGTCGACCCGGACCGGCAGGTCGATGTCGAGCTCCCGGGCGATCGCCTTGTAGCTGCCGCTCACAATCTCCTGGCCCTCGGTCACCCCCTCGAAGATCTCGTAGTGAGTGTCGTCGCTGATCCCCCGCTTCACCGGGAGCTGACGCGCCTTTCCGTCCACCACGGTGAAGACGACATCAATCGGCTTCTCGGTCTTGTCCCGGCGCTTTTCCGGGACCGCCCCAAGCTCCTGCAGTTCGCGCTGCTCCACCTTCTCCTTCGCCTCGGCCTTGGCGTCCGACTTCTTGAGTCCGGTGGGCAGGCGGGTGGTGACGGACTGGATCGGGACGGTGAGGACGTTGGTCCGGTAGCGGGTCTCGATGTCGGCCGTGACGGACATGCCGGGCAGGAACCGCTCGCGGTCGAGGATCCGGATGCGAACCTCGAACTTGGTGGCGTCCTGCTGGGCGGCAGCCGCTGCAGCCCCAAGTCCAGTCTTCGAGGAGTTCGCGATCTGGGTGACCTTGCCGTTGAACTTACGGTTCCGGAACGAGTCGACCTCCAGTCGCGCCACCTGGCCCAGGCCGACCAGCGGTACATCGACCTCACCCACCTCGACCCGGGCCTCCATCTCGGTGAGGTCGGCGACCACCATGATCTCGGTGCCTGCCATCATGCCTGTGCCGACCACCCGTTCGCCGGTCTCAGAGTTCAGCTTCGAGACGGTGCCGTCGATCGGGCTGTAGATGGTGCACTTGAGAAGATCCTCCTCGGCGCGTCGGACCGACGCCTTGGCGTTGTCGACGCGATGCTGGGCGGCGGAAGTCTGGGCGGACCGGACCTCCCGGGTGGTCTTGGCGGTGTCGTACTCCGCCTCGCCCACGATCTTCCGCTCGAACAGCTGCTGGACCCGGCGCAGCTCGACGTCGGCCTGGCTCTGCTGGGCCACCGCCGTGGCGAGGTCGGCCTCGGCGGTGCGGAACACGGCATTGGCCGAGTTGCGGGCCGCCTCATAGGTGTCGGGACGGATCCGCACGAGCAGATCGCCTTTCTTCACGGCCTGCCCCTCCTTGACCGGAAGCTCGATGATCTCGCCAGAGACCTCCGGACTGATCTTCACCTGGAGGACGGGTTGGATCTTGCCGGTCGCGGTGACGGTCTCGACGAGGTTGCGTCGGGCGACGCGTTCGGTCTGGACCGTCAGGACCTTGGTGCGGGTCTTGAAGTATGCTGCTGCACCACCGCCGCCGAGGACGGCCAATCCGAGGAGGGACAGCAGGAGGGTTCGGCCCGAATTCCGTTTTCCAGTCGCCATGATGACTCTTTCGATCCTCAGAAGACACGGCCGCAGGGATTCCGTTGCAGGAATCTCACAGCGAGGGGAATGCCAACCGAGGAGGCCAACGTGGAGGCCCGACACGCCGGGCGTCAAGTCACGGCCAGGAAACAAGAAACGCCCCTGGGGAAGAGGGACTCACACGGAGACACCGAGACATGGAGGAAGGACACGGTAGGGCTGCGGTCCCTCGCGGCCCCATCGCGACCCGCCACGCGTGGCGCACCCGTGAGGGAGGGCGGGGTCCTCTACAGCGTCAGTGGATCCCGGCTGGAACCACAGGTCGGTTAACCCCTCACGGGCAAGATGGGGACGCAACGGAGCGTGCCTCCGCGTCGCCGTGTGAGCCCCCCTGCCCTCCGCATGATCCCCTCATGAGTCTCCTCCGGGAAAAACCCCTTCCCTTGGGCACGGATTTTCCCGGAGGGTTCCCGGGTCGCTGCCATGTTCAAAGGAACCTTCACCGCCATCGTCACCCCCTTCCACCAGGGCCAGCTGGATGAGGACGCCCTCGTCCGACTGGTCCGCAGCCAGGTCAAGGGAGGGGTCTCCGGGATCGTCCCCGTCGGCACCACCGGTGAATCCCCCACCCTCGATTATGACGAACACATCCGGGTGGTGGAGCTGACCGTGAAAACCGTCGCCGGTCGGATCCCCGTCATTGCCGGTACCGGAGCGAACTCGACGCGCGAGGCGATCGAGCTCACCCAGCGGGCCGAGGCCGCCGGGGCGGATGCGTCCCTCCAAGTCGCCCCCTACTACAACAAGCCGACCCAGGAGGGCCTCTACCAGCATTTCCGGGCCATCGCCCACAACACCCGCCTGCCCCTCATGCTCTATAGCATCCCGGGCCGCTGCGGGATCGAGATCGCCGTCGAGACCGTCGCCCGCCTCGCCGCCGACTGCCCGAACATCGTCTCGATCAAAGAGGCTGGCGGCTCTTGTGACCGCGTCAGCCAGCTCCGTGCCGCCCTGCCCACGAAGTTCACCATCCTGAGCGGAGACGACTCCCTCACCCTGCCCTTCCTGTCCGTTGGTGCCAGCGGTGTCGTCTCCGTCGCCTCCAACGTCGCACCGAAGGCCGTCAGCCAGATGGTGGAACGCTTCCTAAAGGGTGATCTGAAGGGCGCCCAGAAGCTCCACGCGAAGCTGTATCCGCTGTTCCGAAACCTCTTCATCGAAACCAACCCGACACCGGTGAAGGCCGCCCTCGCCCTGATGGGAGAGATCGACCCGGAGGTCCGGCTCCCGCTGGTGCCGATCGGCGACAAATCCCTCGCGATCCTCGACCAGACCCTGCGGCAGCAGGGGCTCCTGCGGTGAGGGTTTCGAAAGGAGTCAACGGCCACGGGGCCTCCTGGGTCGAGCCACTTGGATCGGGCCCGGCTTGAATTGGCCTTCAGCCTGAGGCCGAGTACTGATACTGGAGGGCCGTGACACGACTTCTCATCAACGGCTCCAAAGGCCGCATGGGCCAGGCCCTCATCCAGTGCGCCGCCCGCAATTCGGAACTCCAGGTGACCGCGGCGGTCGACCAAGGCGACGACCTCGGCGCGGTGCTCAACACGTGTGACGCCGTCATCGAGTTCTCGTTCCACAACGTGACCCCAGGTGTCGCCGCCCTCTGTGCCGAACGTGGCAAGGCCCTCGTCGTGGGCACCACCGGACATTCCGAACCTGAGAAGGAGGCGATCCGGAACGCCGCGAAACGCATCCCCATCGTCTGGGCTTCCAACTACTCCACCGGGGTGAACACCTTGTTCTGGCTCACCCGGAAGGCCGCCGAGATCCTTGGCCCGTCCTTCGACCTCGAGGTCGTCGAGATGCACCACCGTCTCAAGAAGGATGCCCCAAGCGGCACGGCGACCACCCTGCTGGAAATCCTCGCCGACGTCCGAAAGGTCCAGCTCGAGGAGGCACTCCGACACGGTCGCCAGGGCATCACCGGCGAGCGCACCGCCGACGAGATCGGCATCCATGCCCTCCGTGGTGGGGACGTGGTCGGAGACCACACCGTGATCTTCGCCGCGAACGGCGAGCGGGTGGAGCTGACCCACAAGGCCAGCAGCCGCGACACCTTTGCGCTGGGAGCCCTCCGTGCCGCCCAGTGGGCCGTAGGACGTCCGCCCGGAATCTACAGCATGCAGGATGTACTCGGACTCCACTGAACGGTCCCTCCGGCGGACCGCCTCGGCGGAACGGGCCACCGGACTCCACCTCGGACATCCATGACCTGCCAGGGAGTCGACATCCTCATCGCCCTGGGCGCGAACCTCGGGGAACCCGAGGCCCAGCTTCATGCCGCGTTCGAGGACCTACGTCGGCTCTCGTCGACTCCCCTGCGGACCTCGTCGTTGTGGTCGAGCACCCCCGACGACTGCCCGCCAGGATCACCGCGGTTCGTCAATGCGGTGGCGATCGCGACACCTTTTTCCGGAGACACGCCGGAGTCCTGGCTGGACCGGCTGCAGGCGCTCGAGCGGCAGGCAGGGCGGCGTCCGAAGGTGGTGCTGAACGAGGCCCGTCCGCTGGATCTCGATCTGATCGCCTGGGGGGACCTGATCCTCGAGTCCCCTCGCCTTGTCCTACCGCATCCCCGGGCACACCAGCGACGATTTGTGTTGGCCCCCTTGGCCGAACTGGTCCCACACCACGTGCTCATCGGACACGGACGGACCGTTGCCGAACTCCTCGCCGCGGCGCCAGAGGATCCCGGACTGCGGCGGCTTTAGACCACGCGGAGGGAGAGGGGACTCACGCGGAGAAAACAAAGGGATGAGGTCCCGCTCGTCCCCATCTCAACCCGCCACGTGTGGTGCACCCGTGAAGGGGGACGGGGTTATCTGCAGCGTCAGAGGATCCCGGCTAGACCTGCAGATCGATCCAACCCCTCGCGGGGAAGATGGGGACCTGTGGGACCAGGTCCCTACCGACAAGGGGCACTCCCGCGCCCAACTGATGCAGGGCACTGCATCACCCATCCATCGAATCCTTCGGCTCCGAAAACCAACTCAGTCGAGGTGACTCTGCGTGCAATCCAATCACCTCTTCCTCCGCGTCTCTGCGTCTCAGCGTGAGTCCCCTCTCTGCGAACCCGGTCACTCGTACCGCAACGCCTCGATCGGATCCAACTGCGAGGCCTTCATCGCCGGGAAGAATCCGAACACGATTCCGATCATCGCCGCAGACCCGAACGCCAGGGCCACCGAGTTCGCCGCGATCAGCGTCGGACTCTGCATCATGCCCGACAGCCAGTCGGATGCCCACCAGCCCAGACCGATCCCGAGCAGTCCACCCACCACCGAGAGCGTGAGCGCCTCGATCAGGAACTGCAGCAGAATGTCCCGACCCCGCGCACCGACCGCCAGACGCAGTCCGATCTCACGGGTACGCTCCGTCACGCTCACCAGCATGATGTTCATGATCCCGATGCCTCCGACCACCAGCGACACGCCGGCCACGCCACCGAGCAGCAGCGTCAGGACTCGGGAGGTCTCGGTCGCGAACTCGCTGATCTCCTGCTGGGTTCGGACCAGGAAGTCGTCGTCACGTCCGGGCTGGATGCGATGCCGCTGGCGCAGGAGCTCCGTGATCTGGGCCTGGACCGAGGTCAGCAACGTTGGCTCCACCGCCTGGACCAGGAGCGACCGGAACGTGGTGTCACCCGTCAGGCGCTTCATGGCGCTGGTGTAGGGCACGAGGACGACGTCGTCCTGGTCGCTGCCCATCATGTTCACACCCTTGGGAGAGAGGAGGCCGACGATTCGGAAGGGGGCGTTCTTGATCCGGAGGATCTGTCCGACCGGATCCTCGCTTCCGAAGAGCTGGGTGGCCGTCGTCTTCCCGATCAGGGCGACCTTATTGGCATTGCGGACGTCGGCCTCGGTGAAGTTGTCGCCGGACGCGAAGCGCCACGTGCGGATGTCGGCGTAGTCGGATCCAACACCCATGATCTGGGGGTTGGCGTTCTGGTTGCCGACCGCGACCTGCGCGAAGCTGCGGACCTCAGGGCTGACGCCGGCGACGCCCTCGATTTCCTTCCGGATCGAGTCGAAATCCCCAAGGGTCAGGGTCCCGGACGTCCCGAACGCCATGCGAAACCCACCACGCGAGGCGGCGCCGGACATCACCATCACGACATTCTGGCCGAGGGTGGAGATCTGTTTCTCGACCTGGGCCTTGGCACCGTTGCCGAGGCTGACGACCGCGATGACGGCGGCGACACCGAAGATGATGCCCAGCATGGTGAGCAGCGAGCGGAGGAGGTTCCGACGCAGGCCCGTGAAGGCGATCTTGAAGGCGGCGAGGATGATCATGGGGCGCTCCGTTCAGGCGAGTTTGACGGCGGCCTGTTCCTGCGTGAGCCGGGCCAGCTCCTCCTTGGCGTTGAGCCGCTGTTCCACCGGACGGTCCGTCACCACGCGGCCGTCGCGCATCACGACCATGCGGGTGGAGTAGCTGGCGATGTCGAGCTCGTGGGTGACCATGACCAGGGTCATACCCGCAGCGTTGAGCTCCTGGAAGATGTCCATGATCTCGATGCTCGTCCGGGAATCGAGGTTGCCGGTGGGCTCATCCGCGAGCAGGAGGGTCGGTTCATTGACCAGGGCCCGGGCGATGGCCACGCGCTGCTGCTGTCCGCCGGAGAGCTGACTTGGGGTGTGGTCGGTCCGCTTGCCCAAGCCGACGCGTTCAAGGGATTTCAGGGCGCGTTCCCGCGGGTTGGTGAAGCGTTGACCGCCCCGACGATAGAGCATGGGCAGCTCGACGTTCTCGACCGCCGTGGTCCGGGCCAGGAGGTTGAATCCTTGGAACACGAAGCCGATTTTCTGGTTCCGGAGGTCCGCCAGCTCGTCGCGATTGAGCGAGCCGACGTCAATGCCATCGAGGAGATACTTGCCGCCCGTGGGACGGTCGAGGCAGCCGATGGTGTTCATCAGCGTACTCTTGCCCGAGCCACTGGAGCCCATGATGGCGACGAATTCGCCGGGGTTGATCGTGAGGGTGACACCCCGAACGGCCTGCACCTCGACCTCGCCGGTGATGTAGCTCTTCCGGAAGTCGATGAGTTGGATGACCGGGACCATGGGGTGTCTAGGGGCGGGGAGGTTCCGTTGAGATCGGCCTTCAGCGCATGCGCGGAGCACCTCCGAACGGACTGCCACCGAGGGGCGAACCGGCGCGGGGCATCGATCCCGCGGTGCTGGGCGCGGTTTCGGCCACGGCGAGGCCCGTCACGACCACCTCGCCTTCCTTGAGGCCTTCGACGATTTCGGTGTTGGAGCCGTCACTGATGCCGGTGCGGACCGACACCGCCTTGATCGCCGGCTTGCCGGGCGCGGACGCCTCGGCGTCGACCACATAGATCGTGCGGATTCCCGGGGCATCGGGTGCCGCGCTCGAACCACCCCCACCCATGCCCATCGTGGCCATGCCACCACCACCGCCGCCGCCCTGCGACATCTGGGCCCGCATCCGTTCGCGGAACTGGCGCATCTGCTCGCGCTGCTCGGGCGTCAGCGTCTCATCAAACTTCTTCCGCTCCTCCTCCGTGGGACGACGTCCCTCGGCCACCCATGGAGGCGTTGGCAGGTCGGCGGGGCGGGACGAACCCGAAACCGCGTTGGTGCCGGCGGCCTTGGCCACGGCATCGTTGGTGCCGGAGATCTTCGTGCCCTCCGGCGGACGGAACCGGAAGGCGCCGTTGGGGATGCGGATGATGTTGGTGCGCTCGGCCGTGATGATGGACGCATTGGCGGTCATACCCGGGCGCAGCTTGCGGTCCGGGTTGTTCACGTCGACCACCGTGACGTAGTTCACGACGTTCTGGTTGGTGGTCGGCGCATAGCGGACCTGTCGGACCTTGCCGACAAACTGGCGTCCAGGGAACGCGTCGACGAGGAAGGTGACCTTCTGTCCCTCCTGGACCCCGCCAACGTCGGCCTCGGATACGGCGGCCTCGATCTGCATCCGGGTGAGGTCGTTGGCGATCTGGAAGAGTTCGGGTGCGGTAAAGCTGGCGGCAACGGTCTGGCCGGCCTCAACCCGACGCGAGATCACCACACCACCGATGGGGGCGTAGATGACGGTGCGGTCGAGGTCGACCTTGGCCTCGGCGAGGGCCGCCTCGCGCATCTTGACCCCGGCCTCGGCCTGCAGGAGGCCCACTTGGGACTGCTCGAACTCGGTCTGGGAGATCAGGCGGCTGTCGAACAGCTGCTTGGCCTGCTTCTGGTTGAAGACTGCGAGCGCCTCGGAGGCCTTGGCGCTCGCGAGATCGGCATCGGCCCGGGCGAATTTCCGCTCGTAGGTGGAGGGATCGATCTTGGCGAGGATATCGCCCTCCTTGACCACCGTGTTGAAGTCGGCCCCGAGCTCCGTGATGATGCCCGAGATCTGGCTGCCCACGGTGACAATCTTCACCGGGTTGAGGGCGCCGTTGGCGGTGACGCTCTGGGTGATGTTGCCGCGGGCGACGGTGTTGGTACGGAACTCAGCGGTGCCGGTCGTGGCCGTCCCCTTGCCACCTTTCCACTTCGTGTAGCCCCAGTATCCGCCGCCGGCGAGGACCGCGACCGCCAGCCAGACGCCCAGAGAGTTCTTTTGAGAGGAAGCCATGTTGGATTGGATCGTGCGCGCAGCGTCGGTGGGACTCCCGATTCAAGGCAAGCTCTCGCGGACGCGACGCCGACGTTCGACGAGACCTCCCGGCAATCGGTTGGTTACAGGGGGAATTGGCGTCTTCCCACTCCGGTCTCCCCAGCGTCGCCGCGTCCCCGTGAGGGCCCTGTGGAGTGAGACTTGGGAGACCTGCCTACCGTCGGTCGCCCTCGCCACGGCGTTGCTGGAAGGGAACGCTCTCGACCACCCCCAGCACCAGATCCGAGAACCGACCCTGACCCTGCTCCAGGCGCTCGATGATTCCCCGGACCGCCGGACGATCGTAGTACTCGAGTCCCCGACCCAGCGCGTAGGTGAGCATCTTCTCGGAGAGGCACCGGAGGAAGTCGTCCTTCTTGGCCGTCGCAAAGATCCGGTTGAGCTCCCGGTGGTCCTGGAACCGTTCGCCCGAGTTCAACTCACCCGCCGTCTCAAGCACCTGGTCGCCATCCCGCTCCCGGTAGGCGCCGACACCGTCGAAATGCTCAAGGGCGAACCCGATCGGATCCATGCGCGCATGACAGCTCGCGCACATGGCGTTGTCGCGATGCTTCTCCATCCGCTGGCGCAGGGAACCCGTGATCTTCTCGCCGGCCTCCAGCTCCGGGACGTTTGGCGGAGGCGGCGGAGGCGGGGTCGACAGCAGATTCTCCAGGACCCACTTGCCCCGCTTCACGGGCGAGGTGCGGTTCGGGTTCGAGGTCAGGGTCAGGATGCTGCCGTGGGTCAGGACCCCCTGGCGCGGCGTTCCGGAAAGCGAGACCCGGACGAACGCGTCACCCTGCACCCCGGGGATTCCATAGTGCTTCGCGAGTCGACCGTTGACGAAAGTGTAGTCGCCGAGGAGGAAATCCATGACCGGACGGTCCTCCCGGACGATTGCGTCGAAGAACCGCTCGGTCTCCTGGCGCAGATCGCGACGCAGATCCTCGGAGAAGCCGGGAAACTTGGAGCGGTCGGGCTGCAGGATCGCGAGGCTCCGGAGTTGGAGCCACTGGCCGGCGAAGTTCTCCGTCAACGCGTGTGCCTTGGGATCCTTCAGCATCCGGTGGACCTGCGTCTGGAGGTTCTTCCGGAGGCGCCTCTTGGCAGCCAGAGAGAAGAGCTCCTCGTCGGGCATGGAACTCCACAGGAAATAGGACAGCCTCGAGGCCAGGGCAAATTCGTCGACCGGATGGACCGCCTTCGGGTTGTCGGGGTCGGGCTGAAGTTCCCCGCGGAACAGGAAGTGGGGGGACACGAGGGTCGCCGTCATGGCCTGACGGACCGCGGTCTCGAATCCATCGCCTGCCTTCCGGGAGGACTCGTAGAGCGCCATCAGACGGTCGAGATCTTCCTTCGACACCGGACGCCGCCACGCCCGCCGTGCGAAGTCGCCGAGGACGCGTCGGGCCGCGGTGGTGTCGGACATGCCGGGTTTCCGCAGCGCGAAAAGCCGCTGGTGGGTCTCCGGAAGCGGCGCATCGCTGTTCAACGGACCCGCCAGCGAGGCCGAGTGGAGCCAGAAATTGCGGTCCTTGATCTGCTTCTCCTTCAGCGGCGGTTTTCCCTCCCGAGGCTTCTCGATCCACTTCTCCTCATAGAAGTCATTGAGGAACGAGACGGTGAGACGATGGGCTCCCGCCCGATCGAACGTCACCTCGGAGTCGTACGTCCCGGGTTCCCGTGAGCGCGCCTTCACCTCGAAGGTCCTCCTCTCCTGGTCGTCGACGCGCACCCCCATCTGGACATCGTCGGCACCCGCCTGGTCCCCATGGGCGACCACCGACAACCGATAGGTACCCGGGACCGGGACCTGCAGGTCGGCCATGAGGTCCCCGTTCGAGGCCAGTCCCCGCATCACCCCGCCGTCGTTGCCACCGCGGAACTGCGAGGCTTTCACGAGCCGGGTCCGGTCGGTCCGGGGCCCATCGATGATCGCCTCCTCGAGGACCGCCTCAGCCGCCTCGAGATACCGTTCCAGAAGCAGGGGTGGCAGGGTCAGGACGTCGCCGATGTTGTCGAATCCATAGCCGACATCGTCCTCCGGGAAATCTTCCCCGGGCTCGAAGGCGACCCCCACGAGGTCCCGGATTGTGTTGTTGTACTCGGACCGGTTGAGACGCCGCAGCGTGACACGCCCGGGATCGGGATTCCGGGGATCCACCGGGAACAGCGTGCGGTCGATCCATCCGGTCAGGCGGTCCTTCTGCTCCGCCGTCAGAGGCTCCTTCTTCTTGGGCGGCATCTCTCCGGTACCAACCGTGTGGAGCACCCGTTCCCAGAGCTTCCGGTCGTTCAGGACGGCCGTGAGGTTGGTCTGAGAGTCGAAGTTGACGTCCCCTTTTTTGGCCCCGTCGCCGTGGCAATCCCAACAGCGCTGCTGGAGCACCGGCAGCAGCTGTTCCTGGAACTCGACGTTGGGATCCAGCGCCGCCTTCGGATCCCCACGACGAGACTTCGGCGCGGCATCGATGGGCCACCAACCCACGGCCCCACCAAGGAGGCCGAGGGTCAGCAGAACCAGTGCAGATCGAGGAAGCGCCAAGGTCATCTAGCGGGTTTGGACGGAGGAAATGGCCGGTCTATTGAGTCGGTTTTGTCAGGGACAGGCTCTTGGAGGAACCCGAAGACCCGGACAGGACACCCGGGAGGAACACCGTCCGGGAGGTTCCACAACGGGGCGGCTTGTGGACATCTGCCCGGGGTCAATTCAGGACGAAGGCGCCATCCGAGGAATCGAGACGCAGCTCGTCGGGGACCTGCTTGGGATCCATGCGGACGATGATGCGATGGGTACCGGCCTTGAGGGAGGCAGTACTGGCTCCGTTGCCCCCCACCTTGCGTCCGTCGATCCAGAGCTCAGATCCGGGAGCCGCCTTGAGGTTGAGTCGGACTGTGCCGTCCTTGGAGGTTACCAACTCGGTAGCGGCATAGACCCCGAGGCGGGCGGTCCAGGGGCTAGCCTTGGTGATCTCGTTGATCAAGTCACGGGTCAGCACCCCTTTCACCAGAGCAGGGGCCGGGGACCAGCGTCGATCGTCCCAGTTCGCGGTCAGGGGCCAGACGTCCTGCCCCGCCTGGGCATCGGTGTGCACCGTCTGTCCGACACGCCACAGCCGTGCGACCCCGCCCTGGGCGGCATCGAAGTCGCCCGGTTTTCCAAGGCGGCTCAGGAAGGCGAAGAGGTCGAGCTGTTCCTGTTCGTTGAGCGGATCGAGGAGTCCACCCGGCATGATGGAGAGCGTCCCCTGCTCGCGCTTCTCGATGTCGGCCTTCGCGACAGACTGTTCCGCGCCCGAGGCGAGCCGCAGCACCAGCTCCTGGGGCGTCTCGCGAGCCAGCGTGCCGGTGTATTCCGTGCCGTCCTTGGCGGTGACCACCACGCTGTGGTAGCCCTCCTTGATCTTGGCGTTCGGCAGGAGGACCGATTCGACCAGGTAGTCCATGGGAGCACTGGCCCCGATCGAGGTCATGTCGGGTCCCACCTTGGCCCCGACGCCACCGATGGCATGGCAGGACATGCAGGCTAGGTCCTTGCGACGGTAGAGGGACTCCCCGCGGTGGGGATCGCCCTTGGACACCGCACGTGCGGCGAGATCCCGGATGACCTCAGCCCCGGCTGCACCACCGGTCCCGCCAGCGAGTCCGGATCCCTGGGCGAGGGCCAGGACGAGATCGAGATCGTTGCGACCGCCCTCGCGGGCGGCCCGCATGCCGGCCCGGGCAACCGGCTGGGGAACCCCGGACTTCGGCAGCCCTTCGGCGATGCGCTTGCCGGAACCCTTCACGCCCAGGACCGATCTCCAGAACGCCAGGGCCTCGGTCTCCTCAGATGATTCCTGGGCGACGGCAACGATCGAGGGCAGGGCCGCGCCGAGATCCAGTTGCGCAAGCGAAGCCACCGCGGCACGACGCAATGACGGATTCGAGGAGGCCACCAGCCCCTGCAGGGCTTTGAGGGAATCCGGACCACCGATCTGGCGTAGGGTTTCGAGAGCAGCATCGCGGACCGCGGGACGCAGGGTGGGGCTCGACAGCACACCGGCAACCGATGAAACGAAGGCGGCCTGCTTCCAGAGTCCTGCCAGCCGCAGCGCTGCCACCTGGACCGGCTCGCTGTCTGACGTGAGGAGTCGGGTCACGGACGAAAGATCCCCCTCGGGCTGGACCTTGCGCAGACGGGAGGCCTCGCCCAACGCGGTGAGTGCCCGAGCCGAGGTGGGGGCGTCGAATCCACCGGACACCACCTGGTCGAACACCTGGCGCAATTCCTTCGGTGATCCCGCGGCGCCAATGAGCTCGATCCAAGGCCCTTGCCCGTCCTTGGCCAGGGGCTTGGCGGCCATCAGCTGGCTCAGCACTCGGCTGGCCTGTTCGGGTCGGATCGCCTTCAGAGCGAACTCCAGCTGCTTCTCATGTCCCTCGGGTTTCCAGGCGCCCGACTGGAGGGCGGCGATCCAGGGCTCGGAGAGATCGTTGATCGTCATCCAGAGGGCGTAGTCGAGTCCTGGATCCATAGGGCGATCGAGAGCCGACAGCGCGAGAGCGGCAGACTCGCCGGTGGGGATCTTGGCCACGGCGCGGAGGGCCTCGAGGCGGACCTTGGGGGAAGGGTCTTGGATCAGCTTCCGCAATGGCGCGAGGCGGGGATCCTCCCCGGTCTGGGCCAGCCCGGCGGTGGAAGCGAGGCAGAGGCACAGGGCCACGGGAGTCAGGAATCGGAACGGGGACGGCATGCCCGGATCATGATCCTTGACCGATCCCACGGACAAGCCTGTCGGAAGATCCTGTCGAGGGAATAAATTGCGTCAGAATGTTTGTCGCCGGGAGGGTGACGCGGAAAGGGGCGGAGGGGTCGTTGCGGAACGGGACCACGGAAACGGCGGAAACGGGGCCAGGTCATCTATCGCTCGGCTTCAGGGAGCCACGTTTGGGGCCAGGAGCCACGTTTGGGGCCAGGTCATCTATCCCTAGATTTAGGGACGGGCTGGGCATGGTGTGAGGGCGTGCGGACATGGTGGAGTGGTGGACATGCGAAT